>Ga0222427_100014_pt1 | contig 688006 bp, 571 predicted proteins | sample 2B20Ametagenome_FD_182890 | JGI IMG/M metagenome (GOLD analysis project Ga0222427, IMG submission 182890) | Enriched microbial communities from leaf-cutter ant dump, University of Wisconsin, Madison, United States - 2B20A (version 2) | ecosystem: Environmental > Terrestrial > Nest > Insects... | reverse complement strand
CAGAGCAGTCAAGCCCGCCAGAGCCGATGGTATTGCCGTAACAGGTGGGAGAGTAGGTCGGTGCCTTTTTTTACACGGAAGCCCTTGCTGGAAACAGTCAAGGGCTTCTTTCGTTTGGATGCTCCCCTCGCGATGAGGAGCGTTACCGTCAGGGAAATATATAGGAATATACTACTTTCGGAAATCCCGTTGACAGTTAGGCGCGAACCGGAACTCGACAAAGGCCATAGGAGCCTGTACTAATCAAGTCTTTGTTCCTCAGCCGTAATACATTTATGATTTTTATTAATTAACTTTGCAGCGCAATGGGTACATTATTGGACAACGGAATTAAACCGTATAATCATTACGGCGCTTATTTAAAGCAAAAGTATAACGGACAGAAAGTTTTTAAAGTGATCGTGGATGGTAATTTTACTTGTCCCAATCGTGATGGTAGTAAGGGCTATGGCGGTTGTACTTACTGTAATGTGGATTCTTTTACACCGGATACTGCCCGTAAAATCCCTTCGATACGGGAGCAGGTGGAATCGGGCATTGAAAGAGCACGTAATAGCTATGGCGCCGAGAAATTTATCATTTATTTCCAGCCAAATACAAATACATATGCGCCGACTCATCTACTGAAAATGATGTATGATGAGGCTTTAAGTATTGACCCCGAAAATACCTTAGGTCTTTCTGTGGGTACACGTCCTGATTGTTTGGATTTTGAAAAGATTGCATTGTTGGAGTCTTATACAGATCGTTACGATGTGGATTTGGAAATGGGGATGGAGTCTATTTATAATGATACTTTGGATAGAATCAACAGAGGATGTTCGCACGACGAATTCGTTAAGACGATGGAAATGCTAAAGGATACACCTTTGGAACTCTGTGTACATACGATTTTTGGTTTTCCATGGGAGACCGAGGAGATGATGTTGAAATATGCCGACGAGATTAATCGCTTCACGCAAATTAAGTTCGTGAAACTGCATCATTTACATATTGTGGAAGGCTCCATCATGGGCGTAAAATACAAGCGTGAGCCTTTTGAATTATTTTCTATGGAAGGCTATACGGATTTCTTGTCGAAATTTATACCACGTTTGCGTTCTGACCTGATTATTCAGCGTATTTTCGGTATTGCCGATAAGGAGCTGTTGATCGCGCCTAACTGGGGATTGCCGAAGTCAGGTATTCAGACCTATATCGACAAGGGGCTAGAGGCCCGGAAAGTAGTGCAAGGCAGTCTCTTTCAATGCAATTAATAGATTTCTCCGATGAAGAGTAGAGCATATAATTCCATAAAGATTGGAAAATGAGATATCATAAAATAAATACGGCTTCCATAGGAGGCCGTATTTATTTTATGATATCGCCTAAGGCAAATTATCCTTCGACAATGCTCTTTAGATCCGCTGGAGAATAATTAATGGATTTGAGTGTTTTATTATCAGCTGTTCTAAAGACTAAAAATTTCCCGTCAACTTCTTTATAGTAAGATTCTACTCCTTTCAGTTTGTAATGTTCTTGCGTGGCAATAGCTTCTGCTTCGTCTTTACATGCTTTACTCATGTTAGAGCGTTGTACTTCATCAAAAAGCGCTGAAAATTTATCTTTTAAACCAAATTCAAGAACAGCTCCAGCGAGGACGTACTGAATGTCACATAAGGCGTCGGCAATTTCCACAAGATCTTTATCCTGGATAGCTTCCTCTAGTTCTTTTAATTCCTCAGCTATCAAAGAGACCCGCAGGGCACATCTTTGTTCGGAAGGAATCGTTGGTGTATCCAAGATCGGATGTTGGAATGTTTTATGGAATTCCGCTACGGATGAAAGTGTTTTTGGATCAGTCATATTCTTTTAATTTTTTGTACTCTCTTTTTATCAGGTGCAAATATAAAAAATAAAGGACGGTAACTGAATGACCGTCCTTTATTTTATTTTTCAAATGAGATTTGATTAGATCAAGTGTTTCAATTGAACAATCTCTCTTTCTTCTAAATATCTCCAGCGCCCGCGTGGTAAATCTTTTTTCGTCAGGTTAGCATAAACCACACGATCCAACTTCACAATTTCATAACCAAGAGATTCAAAAATACGGCGTACAATACGATTTTTACCGGAGTGTATCTGAATACCTATTTCTCTTTTGGAACCTCCTTGTACATAGCTTAAATCATCAGGTTTGATAACACCATCTTCCAATTCAATACCAAAATTAATTTTGTTAAAATCTCCTTGAGTAAGGCTTTTGTTAAGTTCTACATTGTATATTTTGCTGATGCTGTTACGTGGATGGGAAAGTTTTTCCGCAAGGTTACCATCGTTTGTCATCAAAAGGAGCCCAGTTGTATTTCTGTCAAGACGGCCAACTGGATAAATTCGTTCTTTAGTAGCTTTAGAGACAAGCTCCATGACTGTATGACGCTCTTGTGGGTCATCCGTAGTGGTAATATAATCTTTTGGTTTATTCAGTAAAACATAAACCATTTTCTCTCGTTTTAAACGTTCGTTATTGTAACGGATTTCGTCAGTTGCTGGATCAACTTTAGTCCCTAATTCAGAAACAGGTTCTCCATTTACCCAAATTACTCCTGCAGCGATCAATTCGTCCGCTTTACGTCTCGAGCAGATACCGGCATTGGCGATATAACGATTTAAGCGAATCAAGCCGTCGTCTTCTGTTGAAGTTTCGGTTTTCTTTTTAGGACGCTTAATATATTGCTTCTCGTCGAAATTTTTATTTTCGTCAAAGTTTCTGCTTCGGTCACCATCAAATTTTCTATTGGATGGTTTATGGGGTCTGTCAAAACTTTTGTTGCGATCGTTTGAAGAGCGTTCATCTTTAACAAAACGTTTATACGAATCTCTTTTCTCGAATGAACCTTCTTTTCGGCCAAAAGATCGTGCTCCATCTTTCTTTTCGAAAGAACGCTCGGATTTGTCAAATTTATTGAAAGCGTCTTTTTTATCAAATGACCGGGATGAATCATTTCTGTCATTGCGTTTGAAGCTATCTCTCTTATCAAATGAGCCTTCTCTTCTGTCAAATGATCTAGATGAATCATTTCTGTCGGAGCGTTTGAAATTGTCTTTCTTGTCGAAAGAACGTTCAGATTTATCAAATTTGTTGAAGGAATCTCTTTTGTCGAAAGATCTTGACGAATCATTTTTGTCAAATGAACGGCCTCCTTTGTTGAAAGGTTTGTCTGAATTATCTTTTGAACGGAAGGAATTACTTTCTCCTCTATAGGAAGGTTTGTCTGCGTATTTATTAGATCCGAATGATCTGTTTTCGCGGTTATCATCTTTTCTGAAAGAACCTCTTTCAGATTGATCCTTTGAACCAAAGGATGATTTTTTACCGAAACTATTGTTTTTGTCGCCTCTAGATTTGAAGCTATCTGAGTTGCCCCGTGACTTTCTGGAGTTGTCATCACGACTGTTCCTTTTATTGCTGAATGGCATTGTGTTTTGCTAAAATGTGAACTGCAAAGTTAGGTATAATTTTGGGTTTTGCGAAAAAATCCTTATCTTTTTGTCTTTTCTTGCATTTTCGTTCTTTGGAGGCTAAAAAAATGCCCTTTGAGATAGCTTGAACGTAACTATTTGTTTTTTAAATAAATACTATTTATCTTTGTACCCTTGAATTTGAACCAAGCTATTTTTTGATCGAATTTACTCGTGGATAGGATAGCATTAAGGGAGTGAATGATAAGAAAGAAAGTATTATGTAGTAGTTTGATTTTGTTTGCTTTATTGCTGTCAAAATTATACTCAACCCCACACAACAACACTTCTGGTGGCGATAAGATCGTTGCAGCGAAGTTGGTCGAAACTCCAGCTCATCTTGGAGGCGACGAAGAGAAAAAAGAGAAAAATAATTCTTTTGAATCTTACCTGAGTTCATTGACGTTTGCTGATGATTCATTACCGATGGATCGTCCATTAGTGGAAAGCAAATTACGCAAGTTCTTCAGTAGATTTTCATTTAAAAAAACAGGGTCCTATGATATGCATAAAAAGGCGGAAACCTATTTGCCTAAAATTGCTAAGATCCTGAAATCACATGGTATTCCAGAAGATTTTAAGTACATCCCATTGGTGGAAAGCGGCCTAAGTAAGACTGTCGTTTCATCGAAAGGGGCTGGTGGTTATTGGCAATTTATGCCAGCAACGGCGCGCTTATATGGCCTGCGGGTCAATGGTGCAGTGGATGATCGAAAAGATCTTGTGAAATCCACACATGCAGCAGCACGTTACTTAAAATATCTTTACGCTCAATTCGGTAACTGGACTTTGGTGGCAGCCGCTTACAATGTCGGAGACGGGAGTTTAAAAGGTTCGATGAGAAGGCAAAAAAAGGATGATTACTTTGCTTTGAAATTGAACAATGAGACTGGATCTTATGTGTATAAATTGGTTTCCATGAAGGAAATTATCGAACATCCGCAGAAACATGGGTATTCGCGTTATGCGGACAAAGAAACCGAGACATTGGATAGAGAACCTAATATGCTCTAGACAAAGAAAAAACAAAATAAAAAAGGATTTCCCTATGGAGAAATCCTTTTTTGTTAGTCTTATTTGACCAGAAAGTTGATCCATCCGACGGCAGACTTTATCCTTATCTTAGGTCGACAATATCAAATCCACTGTAGTTGCTTTTATTAAAAGTAAAAAAGCTGGATGCAATGGCCTTGTTTCCCTCCTGTGAGTTCAAGGTGTATGTATATCGGTTGCCGCTCTTATCAAAAATAGTTGTATCGTAGATCAAATTATTCGCTTTATTGATCCTTAATTTGATTTTGGAATAGTTTTTTTTACTATCAATAGGCTTCAGTTCCACAACACTCAAGCTTATTCCTTTTGCTTTTTCCGCATTAGCTAAAGTATAGTTAAAGCCCGAAGTATAGAATGTAAAAATATTGGTGGGGTTGATCTCATTTGTTGAGTTGCTGGCCTCCGATATTTCCACTTCTTTCTCTGCTTTCATGATATTCCATTGTGTTTGGGAATCTGAAATTAGAATTTGGTTTTTGGTATTGACATGGTATTTGTTATTTGCCTTGTCTAGATATATAGTGCCTGCATCACTATGTGAACTTCCGTTTACTTGTCTGATGTCCAAAGAGAAGCCAGCCTGTATGGTCTTGTATCCATTATATTTTTGACTGACTTTATTAAGTAACGCTTTTGCGTTATTTTGTGCATAACTGTATTGACTTGCTATAAGTAGCAAAAAGCTGAGCACGAATCCGGTTTGTTTTTTCATGTTAATTGTTTCTTAGCGTCTCCAAATACTGTTCTAATGAATATTCATCTGGATAAAGTACTTCACGTGCTTTACTCCCTTCAAATGGGCCGACAATTCCTGCGGCTTCCAATTGATCGATGATTCGTCCAGCCCTGTTATAACCCAATTTCAATTTACGTTGGATTAATGATGTAGAACCTTGTTGATGCATGACAATCAAACGAGCAGCTTCTTCAAACAATTGATCGCGATCTTTTGGATCAAAATCTACACTGCCTGAACCCTCTCCGTTTTCATCTACATATTCCGGAAGCATAAATGCCGATGGATAACCACGTTGTGCACCGATATAATCGGAAATCTGTTCAACTTCCGGTGTATCGACAAATGCACACTGAATACGTATCAAATCACTTCCAGTAGCCAGAAGCATGTCCCCGCGACCAATTAGCTGATCTGCTCCGCCGGTATCTAAGATCGTTCGCGAATCTACTTTTGATAACACACGGAAAGCAAGACGAGCAGGGAAGTTGGCTTTGATTGTACCTGTAATGATATTAACTGAAGGACGTTGGGTCGCAATGACCAAGTGAATTCCTACAGCACGGGCCAACTGGGCCAACCGCGCAATAGGGGTTTCTACTTCTTTTCCGGCAGTCATCATCAAATCGGCAAACTCATCAACAATAAGAACGATATATGGTAAGAATCGATGACCCTCCTCAGGGTTTAATCTGCGATTGATAAATTTTGCATTATATTCTTTTAAATTACGAACCTGTGCATTTTTTAACAGGTCATAACGCTGATCCATCTCGATACAAAGTGAGTTTAAGGTATTGATAACTTTTTTTGTATCTGTAATGATCGCTTCCTCCTCATCGGGTAGCTTGGCCAAGAAATGGCGCTCAACCTTTTTGAATAGGGAAAGTTCCACTTTTTTAGGATCGACAAGCACAAATTTGAGTTCTGCTGGGTGCTTTTTATATAATAAGGATGTTAAAATCGCATTGATACCAACAGATTTACCCTGGCCTGTGGCTCCCGCAACCAGAAGGTGGGGCATCTTGGCTAAATCCGCAATATATACTTCATTAGAAATGGTTTTTCCCAATGCGATGGGAAGATCCATATCCGTTTTTTGGAATTTTTCAGTAGCCAATACAGAACGCATGGATACCATTTCTGGGCTTGAGTTAGGTACTTCAATACCGATAGTTCCTTTACCCGGCATTGGTGCGATAATCCGGATTCCGAGTGCCGCAAGACTTAAAGCAATGTCGTCTTCCAGATTTTTGATTTTTGATATCCGTACGCCGGGTTTCGGTATAATCTCATATAGGGTTACTGTAGGACCGATTGTTGCTTTTATACTTTCAATCTCAATGCTATAATTCCGAAGTGTATCAACAATTTTGTTTTTGTTTGCTTCAAGTTCATGTTGATTGATCGTTATTTTGCCTGTTCCGTAATCTCTGAGCAAGTCAAGTGTCGGATGTTGATATCCCGATAGATCTAATTTGGGATCATATTGACCAAATTGGGCAACAAGATCACTTGCTGTTATTTCCTTCTCTTCTTTAATGTCTTCGACAACCAATCCTGGGATTACAGCTACTTCAAGAGGAGGTTCTGGCTCCGCTTGTGGCGCAATCGTTATGCTCGGACTGGAATTCGCCTGAAGGTGTAGGTTATCTTCTTCATCTTCGTTATCATCCTCCGCCGGTTGATCAATGGTGAAGCTAATTGATGGTGTATGTTCTGTGCGTTCCAGAGGGCTATCATCAAAGGTGAGGATAACCTTGTCCTTTGGATCTATTTGTACCTCTGGTATTGGATGATGCGTAAATGCGGGTCGCTCAAGCTCTTCTTTTAAATTATTCTCCCGACTGGATTGAAACCGTTCATTTATTGAAGTTGGCCGTTGGAAAGATTCTCTAACAGATTGTATTGAGTCATCTTCTACATGAACTTTGGTCCTTAAACTATTTGCGGAATAGGAATCTTCTACATCTTCATCCTCGAGATCCTCGGATAATGATTTGGACCTTCGATTGCTAAACAATACGAATTTAAAATCTAAATTGTACAAGAGTATCAATGTCGTCAGGTAAGCGAATGCTAAAATACAGCCTACACCCACAACACCGACCTGTGCCTCCAGTAATTTATTGGTCCAAAAACCAAATTTACCTTCTAACATGTGCGGTGTATCCGCCATAAAACCATGCATGAACCCCAATGTAACCGAAATAAAGACAATAGCTACAAATGAGTAAACTACAGTGCGGTATAATGGGAGTAGTGATTTTTTGAATAATAGCCGATAGCCCAAAATGAACAATACCGGGATAAAGAGGAAGGCGGCAACTCCAAACCATTCATACATAAACTGGTTGGCCAGCAATGCACCGAATTTCCCTAATTTATTGTCAACGACAGGTAGTTCGACAGTCTCATCATGAATTTCTTCGGAAGAACTAAAAAGGGTTCCCCAGCCGCCATTTGTTTTGGCGATATAACTTTGGTCATCTTCCCATGTAAAAAGATAGGAAACAAAAGCAGTGGCGAAGGCCAACGAAAGTACAATCAATAAAATCCCTAGAATTTTGACAGCCTTTTGCTGTGCATCTGAGTATTCTCTGGGGAAGTTGGTTTTTTGACTTTTTTCTTTTTTAAATGTTGCCGATTCTTTTGATGGGGCACGCTTGCCAGAAACTGAATTTCCTGCCTGCCTAAATGTATTTCCTTTATTTGACATTGAAAAGTTCACAATTATACTGCTTACAAACTTAGTTATTTTGATAGTATTTTGTAGATCATGAAGACTATTATTTTAAGTTTGTATTTTTTTCATAAACGAATAATTCCAGATAGGCTATTAAATGAATAATAGCAATGTATAACTAGCAAATACTATGCCCTGAGAAGAGATTTGCAATAAAGATTGGAGTAAATCGGGAAGAAGAGGCTGGTTTGTCTGTCTTTTACAGTTAAAGTAAATTATGTAGTTTTACTGATCAAATTAAGGCATTATGAATAAGTTTCAGATACGGAAAGCGGAACAGGCAGATAAAGGAAGGATTTGGGAAATTATCCAACAGGCAATAGCACTGCGCAAGGAGCAGGGCAGCAGGCAGTGGCAAGATGGTTATCCGAATGAAGATGTAGTACAGTCGGATATTGATAAAGGATATGGGCATGTGGTGGAGGCTGATGGTAAAATTATCGGTTATGTCGCTATAATTTTCGATATCGAACCTGCTTACAATGCTATCGATGGCAAATGGCTCAGTGACGGCGAATATGTGGGCATTCATCGCCTGGCCGCAGCTCAGGACCCGCATGTAAAAGGTGTTGGTACAGCCATTATGCAAGGAGTGGAGGAAATCGCTGTTCTTAATGGTGTATATAGCATCAAAGTGGACACAAACTTTGATAACGGAGGTATGCTGCATGTATTTGATAAGTTGGGATATCAATATTGCGGAGAAGTTCATTTTCGAGGTGCTGCCCGTCGTGCTTTTGAAAAACTACTCAAATAAGTGATTATAGTATCAAAATTGGGTAAAAATGAGCTTAAAAGCCAATAGATTTTATTGCGTACTTAAGGTGATATATAAAAAATAAAAAAATCCCTTCTAAAAGAATAAGAAGGGATTTTTTTATTGAATAAAGCTACTTTTAAGCAATAATCAAATAGTAGTTTTTCTTGCCTCGCTGTGCAATGATGTATTTATTGTTTACCAAATTACCTTCGGTAATAAGTTGTTCGATATCCGTTGCTTTTTCACGGTTGATAGAAACACCACCACCTTGCAGCATTTTACGTGCTTCGCCTTTTGAAGGAAAAACTTGCGTACTGACAGCCAAGAGATCAAGGATATTGATTCCCGCTTTTAGATCTTCTCTTGTTATCTGAAATTGGGGAATACCTTCAAACACATCCAATACGGCTTCGTGATCTAAATTGTCTAAAAATTCCAATGTACCATTGCCAAAGAGAAATTCAGAGGTTTTGATTGCTGTCTCGTAAGCTTCTTCGGAGTGTGTGCGGATAGTGATGTCTTTCGCTAATGCTTTTTGGACAATGCGTAAATGTGGTGCGGCATCATGTTCTTTGATGATCGCTTCGATTTCCGCCTGTGGTTTAAGTGTGAAAATCTTAATCCAGTTTTTGGCATCGTCATCCGAGGTGTTTAACCAAAACTGGTAATATTTATAGGGCGAAGTCTTCTTTGGATCTAACCATACAGCTCCAGATTCTGTTTTTCCGAATTTTTGACCATCTGCTTTTTTAATCAGTTGCGTGGTGATTGCATAAGCTGTTCCTTGATCCTGGCGACGGATCATTTCACTTCCTGTGACAATATTACCCCATTGATCAGATCCGCCCATTTGTATTTTACAATTGTGGTGTTTCCACAGGTAATAAAAATCGTAACCTTGAATCAATTGATAGGTGAATTCCGTAAATGATAGACCATTGTCTCCTTCCAAACGTTTTTTTACGGAATCTTTTGCCATCATATAGTTGACGGTAATCATTTTACCGATATCACGAATAAAGTCCAAAAATTTGAAATCTTTGAACCAATCGTAATTATTAACCATCTGGGCATCATTTTCACCTTCTCCAAATTCAAGAAATTTGCCTAACTGTTTTTTCAGACAAGCAACATTATGCTGTAGAGTTGCTTCGTCAAGTAAGTTACGCTCTGCAGATTTGAAAGAAGGGTCCCCAATCATTCCGGTCGCACCGCCAACCAATGCGACCGGTTTATGGCCCGCATTTTGGAAATGGATCAATGTCATGATTTGAGTTAAGTGTCCTACGTGTAGAGAGTCTCCTGTGGGATCAAAGCCAATATAGCCAGCGACTTTTTCTTTATTCAGTAAGTCTTCAGTTCCAGGCATAATATCTTGCAACATGCCTCTCCAACGTAATTCTTCTACAAAGCTCATTGTTAAATGGATTTAATTTTTTAATTTACAAGATGCAAAGATAGGAGATTAAGCGTATATTGAGCGAATAATTCCATATAAAAGCACACGCTAATAAGCTAATATGAATTTTTTGTCACATTTTTATTTTGAGCGGTTTGCAACCAATCCCGAGCGAATTGTCGGTGGGTTGTTGCCCGATCTATTAAAAAATGCAGATAAAACTTTTGTGCTCAAACCCAGGCAATATGAAAATGAACTGCTGGACAATCCCTTGCTGGAACAACTTTATATCGGTTGGAACCGTCACATAGAAGTCGATCGCCTTTTTCATAATTCAACGTATTTTTTTCATCATACCCATCAGTTAAAGTTGCAGATACAATCAAGCTTGCAAGGATTACCTATTCGGCCTTCTTTTATGGCGCATATTGCTTTGGAACTCTTATTGGACCATATTCTGACGCAGCAAAGGGCTGTTTCTATTGATAAATTGTATATTGCAATGTCTCAAGTGAACGAAGATGCTGTGCGAAAATTCTTGAAAATAAACCAATTAAGTGATATTCCTAAATTCGACAGATTTTACCATCAATTCATTGAGTGGAAATATCTATATGATTATGCGCATATGGAGAAGATTGCAGGTGCACTTTTTAATATCTGTAAGCGGTTGTGGCAATTTGAAATTCAAGAGAATCAGCGCCAATTATTGACGGAACAATTGGTTTCCTATTTACATCATCATATGGGGGACTACCAGGAAATTTACCAATATATTCATTACGAATTAGTGGACTTTAAATAGTCCGCTAAAAAATACCAATAGCATAAGACTTTGAAAATATTTATTTTCGCATAATTTTACGCATAAAACTAATTTTACATGTCACATAGACTTTTTCGGAAGAAAAGTGTTGATCAGATCCTACTGGATACCCAAAACGAGGGTGGAACTGGCCTCGCGAAGGTTTTGGGAGTAACCGATCTGGTTTCATTGGGTATCGCAGCTATTGTGGGCGCTGGGATTTTTAGCACCATCGGGTTAGCGAGTTATGAAGGTGGTCCCGCTGTTTCTCTGCTCTTTATTTTTACCGCTTTTGCCTGCGTGTTTACTGCTCTTGCTTATGCGCAGTTTGCGAGCACGGTGCCTGTTTCTGGGTCAGCCTACACCTATGCCTATGTGGCTTTTGGTGAGCTGTTTGCTTGGATTATAGGCTGGGCACTGGTATTGGAATATGCGGTTTCCAATACGGTCATTGCTATATCTTGGTCACAATATTTTGTTTCCATGTTGGCGGGATTTGGTTTGCATATACCGGCCTGGCTTTCCATGGCTCCGGGTTATGCCTTTGATGCAGTAGATAAAATGAATCAGCATGGCTTAGCAAACCTTACAACCATTGATCAACAAGGGCTTGCAGCATTTAACAGTGCACCACGAATCGGTGGAATGCCCATTATATTTGATTTGCCAGCTGGGGTAATAACTTTTTTGGTCACCTGGCTTGTCTATATAGGCATCAAGGAATCTCAAAAGGCGAGCATGATTATGGTGATGATTAAAGTGGGGATAATTCTGGCGGTTATTTTTGGTGGCATATTTTATGTGAAGCCTGAAAACTGGACTCCGTTTGCACCAAATGGCTTGGAGGGTGTCCTCGGAAGTGTAGCTGCTGTATTTTTTGCTTTTATCGGATTTGATTCGATCTCCACAACGGCCGAGGAATGTAAAAATCCACAACGCGATCTACCTAAAGCCATGATTTATTGCTTGCTGATCTGTACGGTCCTATATGTCGCTATTACCATCGTGTTGACTGGAATGGTCAACTATACTGAACTTAACGTAAAAGATCCTTTGGCTTTCGTATTCAAGTATGTTGGATTTGACCATATGGCCGGCATTATATCCGTGACATCGGTTATTGCGATTACTAGTGCACTTTTGGTCTATCAACTGGCGCAACCAAGGATTTGGATGACAATGAGTAGGGACGGATTGTTGTGGAAGAAATTTGCGACAATTCACCCGAAATACAAAACGCCTTCCTTTGCCACAATTGTAACGGGGCTCGTAGTAGCTATTCCTTCGCTGTTCTTCAAGATGGATTTTTTTGTTGACTTGACAAGTGTAGGTACATTCTTTGCGTTTATATTGGTCTGTGCAGGTGTGCTCTACATGGATTATTCTGGATTATCGGCCAAATCCAAATTTAAAGTTCCCTACATCAACGGAAAATATCTAGTAGGTGCAGGATTCATTATCGCGATTGCTTGTATCGCTATTTATGGCCAGAATGTATTAGACGAGTGGAAGAGATCTTCACTTTTGGAAATTGTTGAACATAAAATGTTGGTAATCATATTTTGGTTAACATGGTTAGGTTTGAGCATTTATAGCTTTAAAATGAATTTCTCTCTCCTGCCTGTTATCGGGATATTGATTAATCTATATCTAATGACTGAGCTTGGTGCTAGTAATTGGATTATTTTTGTGATTTGGTTGGTAATTGGTTTAGGGGTATATTTTATGTATGGTTATAAACACTCCAAACTAAATAGATCAACCTCTGCTTAGAATTGGTATTATGTTGTATCAAATAACAAAGGAGCTATCGAATAATAGCTCCTTTGTTATTTGATATTTAAAATCTCCACAAAAGGATTCGGCTTACTTTATTGCCTTGTTCCATACGGATAACTTCAGATTCTTTTACATTGATTTTCTTTAGTTTATGTAGTAGAAAGCGAACATCTTCACGGTGAGCAACTAATGAGGAAAACCACTTCACCTGATCTCTATAGAACTGACTTTCAAATATCATACGTGTCAAGAAAGCTTTCTCTCCACCGTCGCACCAAAGCTCACTACCTTGTCCTGAAAAGGTTTGGACAACGCTTGTCTCATCTATTTTAGCATCTTTTATACCTGTAGTTTTACGTACAGATTGTTGTAATGCCTCCGTTTGGGAACTAAAGAAAGGTGGGTTGCAGATGATCATGTCAAATTTTTCATCAGGAAGGATGATGTCTTTGAAAATCGCTTTTGGATTGTTTTGTAACCGTATTTGGATATTCTTTTTTAAACTCATATTGGTACGGGTAATCTCAATAGCGTTTTTATAGGCTTTTTTTATAACCTCGGAACCAACAAAACTCCAGCCATATTCCTGGTGACCAATAATGGGATAGATACAACTGGCTCCCACACCGATATCAAGCACTCGTACCTTTCCTCCTTTTGGAATTTCACCGTTGTTATCTCTGGCAAGCACATCAGCAACATAATGAATATAATCTGCTCTACCCGGAATAGGAGGACAGAGATTTTCCTTTGGAATGTCCCAATGTTGGATGTGGTAGTACTTTTTAAGAAGTGCTTGATTTAATATTTTAACAGCTTCCGGATTGTTAAAATCTATTGTTTTGAGCTTATAAGCATTTACGGTAACAAAATCTTTTAAGGAAGGTTCGATTTTGCTAAGTTCGTCAAAATTGTAGTTATCGAGATGTCTATTTCGAGGGTGTAATTTCTTTGTTGGATTAGCGTCTGCCATGTTATAATATTTGCAACAAAAGTAATGCAATTCTATTGAATAAAAAAGGTGATGCTTGTGCATCACCTTTAAAGACTTAATCTTTTCGTACGAGATGAACTTCCGATGTCTGCGGAAAATTCAGCGGAACTCGCTCAATGGTGACAAAACTGGAATCTAAACCAAATCCTTTTTCTTCGGATAAACTCATTTTTTTCAGGTATCCATAAATGTCCATAATCACTTTCTCGATCCAGGACATCTGATTCGTTTTGGATAATACCTTCTCCAGCACGACAAATTTGAAGTCTCCTGGAATATTATGTTTACGGAGGGTCTCGTATTGGCTTGTAATATCAATTTCGCCTTTTTTCACCATATCTTCAACGACTTTTCGGAAAAGTAGGCTGATACGCTGCTCTTCTCTAAAACCTAATTTAAAGTCAATACGAATCAGTTTTCCCGGGATAAGTTGATCAATGGAGTATTCTCTTGTGTGTGGGTGATCCATCACATCGACGTGGACCAGCCAATAGACGTCGGCACGCTTCGGTTTTTTATTGATGATGGAATAAATAATCTTAGCTTCGATTTCAGATTTGAAATTCGCACTGGTTAGGTATACCAGATGCGAAGCAAAAGGTGGAACCGACTTGTCTTCACTCAATTCCGATATAATTGGATAGTATTTATTGATATTAATAAAATTAACAAAACGATTTTTAATCTTACGTGCGGTATACCAACAGTACATTGTGCCGAACAAAGCAATTGCCAATAATAGCGTTAACCAGCCGCCATGCGCAATTTTTACACCATTACCAACCAAGAAGGTTAATTCTATCACAAAATAAGCGACCAGGAAAATGCCGATGAGCACACGATTTACTTTTTTCATGGCTAGGAAATAGCCCATTAAAACTGTTGTCATCAATACCGTTAAATTGATGGCAAGACCATAGGCGGCATCCATTTTACTTGATTCTTCAAACACCCAGATAACGATCATACAGCCAATCCAGAGGATTAGGTTGATTGATGGGACATATAATTGCCCTTTATGTTCGCTTGGGTAGCGGATAGCAACCTTGGGCCATATATTTAAACGTACAGCTTCTGAAATCAGCGTGTATGATCCGGATATCATCGCCTGACTTGCAATTACGGCGGCAATGGTCGCAATAGCAATACCGTAACCGATAAACCAATCTGGCATAATGGAGTAAAACGGGTTTTCACCCCCCAATACCCGGCCTTCTTGTGTCAGTAACCACGCTCCCTGACCAAAATAGTTCAATATCAATGTAATTTTGACGTAGATCCAACTGATACGAATATTTGCTTTACCGCAGTGCCCCATATCCGAATACAGCGCTTCTGCACCTGTCGTACAAAGAAATACTGCACCGATCAGGAGTAGCGAGTGCGGATAGGTTATTAAAATATGAAAAGCATAATAGGGATTGATTGCTTTCATTACTTCTGGTGCCAAATGGATATGGGATAGTCCAAGGACGCCAATAATGGTGAACCATATTGTCATCAATGGGCCGAATACTTTTCCCACAACAGAAGTTCCAAACCGTTGAATAATAAAAAGTAACGAAATAATTGTTACGACAATCGGCACTGTTGGCAGGCCCGGAAATTTGATGTCCAAACCCTCTATCGCTGAGGATATGGTGATGGCTGGTGTAATCATCCCATCAGCCAATAATGTCGCTGCACCTACCATGGCTGGAAAAATTAACCATGGTGCTCTTTTGCGAACTAAAGAGTAAAGTGAAAGAATTCCACCTTCACCTTTGTTGTCGGCGCGTAGTGTGATCCAGACATATTTGATGGTCGTTTGCAGTGTCAGCGTCCAAAAGACGCAGGAAAGGCCGCCCAAAACCAGGTCTTTTTGAATGGCACCCTGTCCCATGATTGCTTTGAAGACATATAGCGGGGAGGTTCCGATATCTCCAAACACGATTCCTAAACTGATCAATAACCCGGCGAAACTCACCTTATTGATGCTGTTGTGATGACTGTTATCTGTCATTTAAATTTTATTTTATTTCAAAATATAATGCAAAAATATACTTTTTACTTATACTTTAAGCATATACATTTTCTGCGCCAAATTTTAGCATTTCATTTGACATGCGCAAGAGCTGTTAAAATTTGTTAAAAGAATCTTTTGATCCCGTGTTTCACTAAAAAATTTTTAAACAAAATAGTAACTTTGTTGTTGATAATTCAAATAGTTAGCGTTATATTTGATTAAACCGTAACCAATATTTGAAGTCTAATTTAACACTATGGGGAGAAATCTACTTAAAGCAGCTTATTTAACACTTATTACCGCACTGATTTTGTGCAGCGGGGTAGCTCGGGTGTATGCAAAGTCTCCTGATGGCCATATTTATCTGCAGACTACTGGGAGCGGTAATGAAGAATTTGGTGATAACACAATCAAGGATACGGAGAAACTGATTAATAACGTTAAGGTATTTTATAATCCTATCGCCGAACAGGTCAATCTTTCATTTAAATTAGCAAAATCATCTAGTGTGTCCATTAAAGTTATGGATGCGCTAGGAAACGAGATTCTACAGTTGATGAATGGAAATCTGGATGCTGGTATTCAAAATCTTTCGTTCGAACATGGGGGCAAATTGACAACTGGATTTTATTTTGTGCGTGTAGTTGCCGGATCAGAGACAGTGGTCAAGAGATTTTCTGTCCGTTAATCCGTGGAAAAAATTCGATTGATAAACAGACATTATTAAAATAAAAAACCAAGGGGGATCATTTGATCCCCCTTGGTTTTTGCTTATTCTTGAACCTCATCAATCCAGCGCCCATCATCTTTAATGATCTTGATCAATTCGTCCAATGCATGCGCGGAACTTACGTTCTTCTTGACGACTTGCTGGCCTCTGTACAGAGTTACCTTATCGGGGCCCGCGCCCACGTAACCATAGTCTGCATCAGCCATTTCACCTGGGCCATTCACGATACAGCCCATAATGCCAATTTTCAAGCCTTTGAGGTGATTGGTACGGCTCCGAATCATTTGCGTGGTCTCCTGAAGATCGAACAGGGTCCTTCCGCAGCTTGGGCAAGAAATATATTCTGTTTTTGATATTCTTGAACGGGTTGCCTGTAATATACCAAACGAAAGCGATGCTATATTTTCCAATGGTGTGGCCGGAGAATCAATCCATATGCCCGAACCTAGGCCATCAATTAATAAAGCCCCCATGTCTGTGGCAGCATATAACTGGATTTTTGAGATCGGTTCTTCTGGATTCATAAACTCGCCCATAGGTCCTGAGAAATCCTCTCGACGATACGATCTTTTGATAATGACAGGATTGTCAATGCTGATCTCTTGTAGATTCCGGAAAAATTGACGTTGATCAGCCATTCCATGCGTACGATCCGTTTCTAAGATAAATACGACTGTCTTGTCCAAAGGAAATGTCTCAAATAGTGGGCTCGTTAAATCCGTATTATTTATTTTTACCATGTTCAAAACGCGATCCTTATTGTCCGTTTGGACAAATTCTTCCAATGTATAGAGCGGATGGATATTTGTTTTGTCCTGAAGTTTCGACCATGTCGTAAAGTTGTATACCTGTTTTAAATTGGCAGGCATATTAAAGGAAGGCAAATGGTCTCCTAGATAGACAAAATCTACGGATTGTTCGCCCATATGATATTTATCCAAAAGGATATCATAGCGGTAACCGACTTTTGTCAGAATTTGCGCATCCTTGAGATTCTCATTTGAAATATCTGTCACAATCCGGGGAACTAGTGACCCACCAACGAAGGTATTGACCTCTTGACTCTGATAGGGGATAGCCGGGCTATCTGGGGAGAGTTGTACGATTTCTTCTTTTGATTGACTGTTTAAGGTAGCTCTTCGTTTGCTATACCTATTAACCAATGCGATTGCTACGGGAGCTTCACGTTCAGGCTCCTCGGTCAGGGAAACCCTTACCGTATCCCCAAGTCCGTCTTCCAGTAGTGTACCTATCCCTACTGCGGATTTTACACGGCCATCTTCTCCATCGCCTGCCTCGGTTACACCAAGGTGTAAAGGATAGTTCATGTTTTCAGCAACCATCTTTTCAACCAGCAAACGGTAGGCTTTGACCATCACCTGTGGGTTTGAGGATTTCATTGAAATACAGAGATTATGGAAACTAAGATCTTCACACATGCGGATAAATTCCATCGCAGATTCGACCATTCCTTCAGGGGTATCTCCATAGTGGCTCATAATCCGATCTGAAAGTGAACCATGGTTTGTACCAATGCGCATGGCAGTACCATGCTCTTTGCAGACCTTAACTAAAGGAGCAAACTTTGTATAGATGCGTTCCAGTTCTAACTTATATTCATCCGCAGTATAGGAAAGCTGGTCAAACTTCTTCTTATCCGCATAATTACCGGGATTAATCCGGACTTTCTCGACAATCCGGGCTGCAACTTCAGCAGCATTTGGAGTAAAATGTATATCTGCCACCAAGGGGACCTGATAACCTCTTTTCCGGAGTTCGTTTTTTATATTTGCTAGATTCTGAGCTTCTTTTATGCTTGGGGCCGTGATACGAACATATTCACAGCCCGCTTCTACCATTCGAATGGTCTGTTCGACTGAGCCTAGGGTATCCATCGTATCTACAGTAGTCATACTTTGAATACGAATCGGGTTGTCTCCGCCCATAGGGACGTCGCCGATCTGAATTTCCCTCGTTTTCCATCTCGAATATTCTACCTTGGAATTACAATAGATTCCTGGCAAACTCAACATATTACTTGTGTTCATATATAACACAAAGTTAGCTTTTATTGACTAAAAATTCGTTGTCAATTAATATCTTCTAATTTTTATGGATGTAATCCCACCATTAATATCAAAATCAAACTTTTGTGTTGCAGTGTCGTAATTAGTGGATTTGACTAAGCCCTCAGTTTTTAAGAAATCACCCTCATAATCTGTGGACGATAATGCATTATCACTTGTGATACGGCATGCTGCATTTTTAGGAATTGCGATTTCGATGGAGGAGGCCCCGGCGTCCAGAGCGATCTTGCTTGTCGCTAAAGGTTGACCAAGTTTGAGTTTTAGACTTGTTGCACCGGCGTCAATATCCAATAGCTCAATCTTATAAGCTGAAAGATCCAAATTGGCATCAATTGCCCCGATATCAAAGTTCAGCTTCCATACAATATTTGGATTGAGCGCAATATGCGTATTGTTGTTTTTACTGTTAAAATCTTTGTCTTTAAATTTACCTTTAAGATTGATATTCAGTTTTTCGCTGGATTCCCCACGCGTGGTTATACCCAAAAGATATTCACTAGAGCTGTTATAAGCGGTGAATATTGCAGAAGTTGTTGAGCTGTCGTTTTTTAATGATGTGGCTCCCAAATCTATATTTAAAGTTGCGCTTTGGATTTTATTATCCAACGGCACAGTCAGTTTTTCCGTTGAATAGCTCGTTTTATCATTGGGGTCGTCAGTATTTCTGACACCAAGTGTTTTACTTTTTAGCAATTGCGTTAATAGGGGCTCTTTTGGGGTAGATAAACCGATATAAGTAAGGAAACCCAAGATGACTACTGTGGCACCGATAGCAATAAACTGTCCTATCTGTTGATCTTTAGGGACCAACATACGAATTCCTGCGAGGACAATGAATAAGGGCCAATATCGGAAAATTCCAACCCAATTGAAGGATATGCTATTCAGTTGGGATAATAATAAGACAATACCTATGAAAAGAATTGTAATTCCAGTTGTTATACGTTGTGTGTTCATGATTAATTCCGTTTGTTATATACCCCAAAAGTAAATCGCTTTATTGGACACTGTATGAAAGATTAGGCTATTATACATAAAAATTCGGTAAATGTGACGAAATGGTCGGTAAGTAATTTTGTTTTTCTCCTACTTTTTAGGTTTTCGCTTGTTTATATATTTGACGGAATTAATTACCTTTAATGGATACGCGGGCCAAACTTAAAATTTGGTGGCTGTAATATACAGAATTTAAATTGATAATATGATTTTTCATCACATTGGTGCATATCTTATACTGCTTAAGGCGGTCTTTAAAAAACCAGAGAAAGGACGTATCTATTGGAAGGAGACCATACTGACCATGACCGATATTGGAATAGGATCTTTGGGGCTTATTGTGATCATTTCAACTTTTATTGGAGCGGTAATGACCATGCAGATTGCTTTTCAGATGGTTTCAGACCTTATTCCCAATTCGATTATAGGTTCTATCAATAGGGATTCAAATATTTTAGAGTTGGGACCTACAATTTCGGGATTGGTATTAATGGGGAAAATAGGCTCATCAATTTCTTCTCAAATTGGTTCTATGCGCGTAACGGAGCAGATTGATGCCTTAGAGATCATGGGGATCAATGCCCCCGGCTATCTCATATTACCTAAAATATTGGCCGGCGTGACGATGATTCCCATGTTGGTTATTATCGCCATCGTTTGTGCTTTAGTGGGAGGGCTACTAGGGGGCTCACTATCCGGGGCTGTGACACCTGCAGATTATATTTTAGGTATTCAAGACAATTTTAATGGCTTTACAGTCACTGTAGCGCTCGTAAAAGCTGTTGTGTTCGGTTTTATCATTACCTCAGTATCGGCGTATAAGGGATATAAAGTGAAAGGTGGAGCGCTCGAGGTAGGACAAGCGAGTACCGAAGCTGTTGTGGTCGGCTGTATTACCATTCTGGCAGCAGATTATGTAATTACAGCATTAATGCTTTAAAAAGATCTTATGATTGAAATTGAAAATATTAACAAGTCTTTTGGTGAGAACCATGTTTTAAAAGGAATAAGTGCAAATTTCGAACCCGGAAAAGTGAGTTTGATCATTGGTGGATCCGGTTCGGGAAAAAGTACCTTATTAAAATGTATCGTTGGATTGCATCACCCCGAAAAGGGTAAGGTACTGTTTGACAATAGTGATTTCACCAGAATGAATTTTGAAGAACGCGTACCGATCCGGAAAGAAATCGGAATGTTATTTCAGAATTCAGCCCTGTTTGATTCAATGACGGTGGAGCAAAACATTATGTTCTCCTTGGATATGTTCACAGATATGTCTAAAGCCGAAAAATTAGACCGCGCAAACCATTGTTTGGAACAGGTTAACCTGGAGGGAAGGAACAAGTTATTCCCCGCTGAACTATCTGGAGGAATGAAAAAACGCGTTGGTATCGCGCGTGCGATCAGTATGAATCCCAAATATCTTTTTTGCGATGAACCAAATTCAGGTTTGGATCCGGAGACCTCTATTGTAATTGATGAATTAGTGCTTAAAATTACCCAGGAACTGAAGTGCACAACAGTCGTCGTCACCCACGACATGAACTCTGTTATGGGGATCGGTGAGTATATTCTATTTTTATATCAAGGGCAAAAATTTTGGGAGGGATCCAATAAAGATATGATGCGATCCGATGTGGAGGAATTAAATAATTTTGTATTTGCAAGCCCATTGATGAAAAGTGCCAAAGCTTCTATGGGGCAATAAACGGTGAGATAATGAATATATTTACATTTATCATAGATTTCCCGTGTTTTGGCCTATATTGAAGATCCTGGATTACATGGATTTTTCTGCTGTTTTGATGTGAGGAATTTCCATTTCCAAAGCGGATGGGCGGAAGCTAAATTTCAATATAAGGGAAATTTAGCTTAGTTTTGTCGGAAAATTTTGATTTTGGCAACAACGAATATACAACTATTGACCCCACAACATTGGAAAGACTATGAGCTTATTGACTGTGGTGATTTTGAGAAATTAGAACGCTTTGGCGATCTGATATTAATTAGGCCGGAGCCACAGGCTGTGTGGCCCAAGGCTTTGAGCGATGCAGAATGGAACAAACGTTATCATATCAAATTCAAGGGACGTTCGGCTACTACCGGAGAGTGGTTGAAAAAAAATCCAAAAATCCAGGACCGTTGGCATATCCAATATAAAAACGATGATGTCGCTATCAAATTCAGATTGGGATTGACCTCGTTTAAGCACGTTGGGATATTTCCCGAACAGGCTGTCAATTGGGATTATATTTCGGAATCTGTCCGTTCTTTTAAGGCCGAGAAACCCAAAGTTTTAAATCTTTTTGCATATACGGGGGGAGCTTCATTAATAGCGAAGGCCGCGGGAGCAGACACAACACATGTCGACTCTATTAAGCAAGTGGTCACTTGGGCGAATGAAAACATGGAGATTTCCAACCTGGATAATATCCGTTGGGTAGTTGAGGATGCATTGAAGTTTGTCAAGCGCGAGCTAAAAAGGGGAAATACGTATAATGGTATTATTTTGGATCCACCAGCATACGGACATGGACCAAAAGGAGAAAAATGGAAGCTCGAAGACCATATTATGGAGATGATGACAGAGGTGGTTCAATTGTTGGATCCCAAAGAGCATTTCCTGATCTTAAATACTTATTCATTGGGTTTTTCTTCGGTCATTGTGGAAAATTTAATAAAAACTGCCTTTCCGAAAGTAGAAAATTTAGAAATTGGCGAGCTTTTTCTGCAAGCTACTGCAGGGCCAAAACTTCCACTGGGAGTTTTTGGGAAATTTCGTAAAATTGCACGGTAAATATTCCTGTTGAATAAACAGGAATATTTATTAATCCAATAAACGCGGCAGTCCTGTGGACCTGCCGCGTTTATTTTAGTCCCAATACGACCTATATCTGAAGGGCTTTTAAACGGATGGTTGCAAGCTCCAGCTGTAAGGGTATAGCTTCTAGGGTGCTTTTAGGAAGATACGAGAGCTGATCTTGTAGTTTATGATAGTAATCTATTCCGGCCTGTAATTGTGCTTTGAATTTGGCAATATAATTTATTTTTTTGTCATTGAGTTTATCTTTATTGTCGCTGATATATTTTTGGATATGATCGATATAAAGGTTTAATTCATTGATCAGCACAAATGGCCGGTCTGAATTTTCTAGTATCGACACGCGGCCGTAAATATGATCAATCATCTGTTTTAAAGAATATTGTTTTTTGAACCAGTACAGATTTGGCCCCGGACAAATGGAGACAGCCATCTGCTCCTTATTTTGTTGGATATTGTATTTGAGATAAGCGGGAGCAGCCAGTCCTTCACAGAGGCAGGTTTTTTCGGTGATGGTATCGAATGCCTTGTTGTATTCTTCAGCCGTAAGTTGCTGCCTCTGCAGTTCCAGGATTTTTTGGTGTTGATATGCACGTGATGCGGTACAAATCGGCTTTTCTCCAAATTCCCGATTGGCGATTAGATATTCTTTTTTACAAGGGCTTCCGGGCCTTCCTTTTTGGATACGTTCTAACCGTAACTTTTCGGCGCTGCTGGTTCTAAAATTATTAAAGGGTACACCTAAAGGTGAAGCTCCGCTACAGTAGAAGTCTGTTTGCTCAGCTTCTGCCAGTGCTTTCAACGTTTCATTGTCCACAGTTGTAGCTTCCGGAACCATTAAAAAAGGCGAGCCCCAGCCCACAGCATCAAATTCATAGTAATTCAATAGAAATTGATGTTCGATGGCGGTGCCTATTCCGCCTTGTACGGTATATTTGACCTGGGGTGAATCGGTCAACTGTAAGCCATGTCCTAACCAATAGTCCTGATAAATTGTGAAGAGCTCCGCTTGTAAACTTTGTTTTTTGTCTTGAACTCTTCCAAAATGGGACCCAATAGAAAACCATCTGTTGCAAAAGCATGTCCACCGCAATTTAATCCAGACTCTACCCGGAACTCAGAAACCCAGACTCCTCTTTTTGCGAGATATTTTGCCTGGATAAGGGATGATCTAAAATCGCTGACTTTTAAAACGACCTTCTTGTTAAAACTGCTGTCAGCATTTGGGAAGAATGCCGGTAATTCAGCAAGATAGGCATATAAATGCGGGTTCATTCCTGCGGAGAGAATGACTGAAGAGTGTAATGTGGAATTAGCGAACCCGCGTAAGGCGGCTAAAGCATCCGAGTAGTGCTGGGCTAAAGGAACGCCATTCTTATAATTTATTTTGTCCACTTTGGACATAATATTAACATTGATGTCTCCGGGTTTCAGATAATTGATCAACAGATCTTGAAGCGCTGTTTTGATCGCGCGATTTGTTTCAATTTCCATCGCGTGATAGATCGGTTTTGAGGGATGGGAATCCGGTAAAAGCTGGAAGTATTTGGTCAGTTCCGAATTTTCAGTAAAGGATTGATGTTTCAGGGAGTTTATCTGCCTATTGACCACCTGCTGTACGAGATTGAGATAGGCGGTGATTCTATTTGCACGGAAGTCTTCTTCCGTTGTGCAGATCGGATGATAAGGAATTTGATATTGCCCGCAGTAATAGCGGCGCATGCGCTCGATGAGCTCGTCGTCAACAATGGACATTACGGAAGAAATCCCGTATTGTGCAACCTTGATTGCCGAGTCTATTGAAAAGGCTAGCCCCAATACCGGGATATGGAAAGTGTGCGTCATTCTTAAATAGTTCTTTTACGAAATAATCAAGAATAACGCGAAAAAAAAATAATGACTACACGTCTACAGCGGTGATTGTGATCACTATTCAAACACAATGGTTTTATAGTCGTTGAGCATTACACGGTCTTCGCTCAATAGGCGTATCGCTCTGCTTAAAACTGCTTTTTCAATTTCTTTACCAGCAGTTACCATATCTTTAACGGTATAAGTATGATTGACATGGCGTATATCCTGGACGATGATAGGACCTTCATCAAGCTGGTCGGTGACAAAATGTGCGGTAGCGCCAATAATCTTTACTCCTCGGGAATGCGCTTGTTTGTAAGGGTTTGCTCCAATGAATGCAGGAAGAAATGAGTGATGGATATTGATCAACCTATTTTCGAATGTAGCCACGAAAAAGGAGGAGAGGATGCGCATAAATTTTGCCAGAATGATATAATCAAAATTGTAATTTTTGATTTGCGCGATCAATTGTGTTTCAAAATCTTCTTTTGATAAGCCTTCATGCGAGATACAATGGAATGGAATATCAAATTTATCCGTAAATGAACGTAAGGTATCATAATTACCAATGACCGCCTGTACTTCTGCTCCCCAGGTTTCGAAATGTTGGCGAACCAGAATATCTGCCAGACAGTGATGTTCTTTAGTGACAAGGACAATAATTTTTTTCCGATTGCTGGGGTTTACCTGGATCTGCGCGGAAGGTGGAAGCACTTCGGCCAGTGAATTGGCAAGCTGTGTCTGGTTAGGAAATAAACCGTTACAGACGACACGGACAAAAAATTTATTTGCTTCTTCATCAACATACTCACGCATGGTAATGATATTAAGCTGATATTTGGCCAATGTGTTGGAAATATTGGCTACCAATCCAACGGCATCTTGACATTGGATCAGAATTAAGGTTTGATTGTGCATGAAATATAGGTCGTAGGTTGCAAAAAAGCGGGTTAATTAACCCGCTTTTTTTGTCAGTTCTTCTTCAAGGTCTACTTCTACACGCAAATTCTCGACGATATGTTTTTGTCGGTCAGGTGTGTTTTTGCCCATGTAGTATTCTAATAATTGTTGAATCTTATTGTCTTTTGATAAAATAACCGGGTCAAGACGGATGTCTTTTCCGATGAATAGGCCAAACTCGGAAGGTGATATTTCACCTAAACCTTTAAACCGGGTGATCTCAGGCTTGGCTCCTAGTTTCGCAATTGCTTTTTGACGTTCTTCATCGGAGTAACAATAGATCGTTTCCTTTTTGTTCCGAACCCGGAATAATGGTGTTTGGAGGATAGATACATGACCTGCTTTGACCAAATCCGGAAAAAACTGTAGGAAAAATGTCAATAACAAGAGACGAATGTGCATTCCATCGACGTCGGCATCAGTAGCGATAACAATATTGTTGTACCGTAATCCATCTAGTCCATCTTCGATATTGAGCGCATGTTGCAAGAGATTGAACTCTTCATTTTCATACACAATTTTTTTGGACATGCCATATGAGTTCAATGGTTTCCCTTTTAAACTAAAAACCGCTTGTGTCTGTACATCACGTGACTTGGTAATTGAACCTGATGCGGAATCTCCCTCTGTTATAAAAAGTGTAGTCTCTTGGTTGCGCTCGTTTTTATCACTGAAGTGGACTTTACAGTCGCGCAATTTGCGGTTGTGTAAAGATGCTTTTTTTGCTCTTTCATTGGCCAGTTTTTTGATCCCTGCAATATCTTTACGCTCCCTTTCAGATTGAAGAATACGTTTTTGCAGTGCATCTGCCGTACTTGGATTTTTATGAAGATAGTCATCCAATGCTTTTTTGACAAAGTCATTGATGAAGCCTCTTACAGTAGGGCCTTCCGGACCGACGCTCTGAGAGCCTAATTTTGTTTTTGTTTGGGATTCGAAAACCGGTTCCTGTACTTTGATGGCAATGGCGCCAATAATCGAGGACCGAATATCTGATGCGTCAAATTCTTTTTTGTAAAATTCGCGTATTGTTCTGACAATTGCTTCACGGAAGGCTGCTTGGTGTGTTCCGCCCTGTGTCGTATGCTGACCGTTTACAAAAGAATAGTATTCTTCTCCATACTGTTGACCGTGGGTCATTGCGATCTCAATATCATCACCACGTAAGTGAATGATTGGATAGCGCATGGATTCGGAATCTATATTCCTTTCTAATAAGTCTTTTAATCCATTTTCAGAAATAAACTTCTGTCCATTAAAATTAATGGTAAGGCCTGAGTTTAGAAAAACATAGTTCCAGATCATATTCTCTACAAATTCCGGACGGTATTTGTAATTTCTGAAAATAGAATCATCTGGATAGAATGTTACCGATGTACCGTTGCGTTGTGTGGTATCTTTCTGCTCGTCATTCACCAATTCTCCTTTGGAAAACTGCGCAATACGTGTTATATTTTGGCGGTATGACTGTACCGTAAACTGGCTGGATAAAGCATTTACTGCTTTTGTACCCACGCCATTTAATCCAACAGATTTTTGAAAGGCCTTGCTGTCATATTTACCACCGGTATTGATTTTGGAAACTACATCTACGACAGATCCAATTGGAATTCCCCGGCCATAATCGCGTACTGAAACTTTGTTTTCGTTTACGGTGATATCAATGGTTTTACCGGCGCCCATCACAAACTCATCAATGGAATTGTCGACAACTTCTTTCAATAAAACATAGATGCCATCATCGTAGGCCGAACCGTCCCCTAACTTTCCTATGTACATTCCCGGACGAAGGCGGATATGCTCTTTCCAATCCAGGGACCTAATACTGTCTTCGTTATATGTACTCATAAATTTATGTAGAACTTAGCTAACAAAAGTATAAAAAATAAACCACGATATGTAGTATAAAAGACTAAATTTTTTAGATATCTATGGTTTCCGATAAGAAAGGTAAAATTGGCGGTTTCCAAGGAAATGTTTACATTTAGTGTAAGTAATTGTAAAGAGAAAAATTTATGGGGTTATTTGATAAAATCAGAAATGAATTTATAGATATTATCGAGTGGGTCGATAATAGTACGGATACGATTGTGTGGAAATTTCCGCGGTATCAGAATGAAATTAAGATGGGGGCTCAACTTACCGTACGGGAGGGGCAAGCCGCTATATTTATGAATGAGGGCGTTGTGGCCGATGTATTTCAACCCGGCAGATATGAATTGACAACGCAGAACATGCCAATTATGACAACCATCAGCGGATGGAAGTACGGTTTTAACAGTCCGTTTAAGGCTGATGTTTATTTTGTCAACCTACGGCAGTTTGTTAATCAACGTTGGGGAACAAAAAATCCGATCATGTTACGTGATCCAGAATTTGGGCCGATACGACTTCGGGCCTTTGGAAATTTTTCCTTTCAGGTAAAAGATATCGCTGTTTTTATGAAGCAGCTGGTTGCGACGACTCCGGTATTCACCGTAGATGATATTACGGAGCAATTGCGTAATATAGCCGTTTCCAGAGGCATGGATGCCATTGCGGAATCAAAAATCCCAGCGCTGGATCTAGCGTCGAATTACGATGAAGTTTCGGTATTAATCCAACAAAAAATAAGCGGCGACTTTGAAGAGATCGGATTAAGCCTGACCAAATTTTTGATCGAAAATATCTCATTTCCAGAGGAGGTCGAAAAAGCACTGGATAAACGAAGCAGTATGGGGGTGGTAGGAAACCTTGGTGCTTATGCACAGTTTCAAGCTGCTAATTCCATGGAAAAAGCGGCGGAAAACCCAAGCAGTGGTGGCATTGTTGGTGCCGGTTTTGGTGCTGGTTTGGGAGCAGGAATGGTTGGGCAGATGGGTAATGTGTTTCAGCAAAATAATTTTGATGGCAACAATCCTACGGCTGCGGCTGGGGCGGGTGCTGCGACAGGCGCCGTTGTTCCGCCACCGATACCAAAGGCCGTTGCTTATTACTTGGCAATAAAGGGAAAGCAAGAAGGACCATTCGGTCAGGAACAATTACGTGGACTGCTTGGAGAGGGTACACTCACGGCTTCAACTTTAGTTTGGAAAGAAGGGCTTGATAACTGGACTGAAGCTGATAAAATTGTTGAATTAAAGGATTTGTTTTCGCAAACTCCGCCACCAATTCCTGGAATTTAGAGATCTAAGTACTAATCACAAGTATGAGTTTTGAAGAGAAGACCTCCGAAATAGAGCGGGGGTTAAAATGCCAGGGTTGCGGTGCTGTTTTGACTTATCAACCCGGAACTTCCTACCTGGAATGTTCGTATTGTGGGACTAAAAATGAAATTGCGGACAACATGCCGGAAGGTGGGGAGATTGAAGCTACGGATTATAAAGTTTTTGGAAAAGTGATGGAAGGTGTCGCGGACGAGCGATATAGCTATCTGGCGGAAGTCGTTCATTGTAGCAACTGTGGGGCGAATTCGAGGTTGAATCCCCATGTTACAGCAGATGTGTGTGCTTTTTGTGCATCACCGTTGGTTATTGATCATCAGCAAAAACGTATCGTTAAACCCCATGGACTTGTGCCTTTCTCGGTGGACTATAAGCAAGCCTTTGGTTTATTAACGCAATGGGCAGGCAAAGTCTGGTTTGCTCCCAATGATTTCAAGCGGATCTTCAATACGCGGAATGATCGGTTGAAAGGCGTATACATCCCATTTTGGTCATACGATTCGGATGTGCATTCTTCTTATGAAGGATCACGTGGTGAATATTATTATGTAACACGAACACGACGTAATTCTGACGGTGAAACGGAGGAATATGAGGAGCGCCGCACGAACTGGTATCCTGCTTCGGGAACAATTTATAGCCAATTTAGGGACATCGTTATCTCTGGATCGACCTCGCTTCCCGAAAAGTTTTCGGATAAAATTGGCCCATGGAACTTGAGTTACCTGAAGCCATTTAACGAACAGTATCTGAGTGGTTTTATTGCAGAGACATTTAGTGTCGACCATGTTGTGGCGGCCCGAACCGCCCGAGCTATTATGGATCGCGAAATTGAACGGCAGGTCGAAAATGATATTGGTGGGGATACCCAGGATATTGATCTTATCGATAGTGATTTTAAGTCAATCAGATTGAAATATATACTCTTGCCCGTATGGCTTTCAGCTTATCAGTATAAGGGCAAGAGTTATCAGATCATGGTCAATGCTTTCAATGGTAAGGTGTATGGACAGAGACCCTATAGCTTTTGGAAAATCGCTTTCTTGGTGTTGTTAATTCTTCTTGTGTGCTATCTGTTGAGCTTTATGGGGTAATAATGTTTACAAAAGCAAAAAAAAACTCCATGATTTCGCTGGCATCGACAGCTATGAAAAGTAAACTGAAGTTTTTTTCTGATCAATTGAAACAAATATTTTCAATAAAAAAGAGCTGCGCTTCAAAAAGCACAGCTCTTTTTTATTGTCGTAAAATATAGTTATTTATTTAAAGAAAGCAAGAAGCCGATCGTAAAGTTTGCGTCCCAATCGAATACAAAGGTGTCGCAGTTGGTCGCATCTTTAAGCGCTTTGTAAATGTTGACACCGCTTTTGGTTTTTATTTTATCGGCTTTATAAGAAGTGGGATCATTCAATACAGTAAAACGTTCCTCTCCCTGACGTGTCTGAGATGCTAACTCAAAAGGAACGCCACCGATGATAAAGCAGACTTCTCTTTTTGAAGCCGGTATTTTCTCACCTAATTTTTTTACTTCTGCATAAACAGCCTCATCCTTTAAATCTTTTTCATAATATTTTGCACCAGGTGCTTCCTCAGATTTGGTATCACCATCAATCCACGAAATCTTAGTGTTGCCCGAACCGATGTCCACAACAAAAGAATTTTCTTCATAGGCTTTAGGAAGCACGGATTTAAGTGCTAGTTTTCCCTCTTGTTCGGCTGTCACTAAATTCACAACGAAGCCCATTTTTCTAAGTTCCGAACTGATGACAGTTGTTTTAGGTTCTTTCTGGGCGCCGGAACTGATCACAAAGTGGATATTTTTGGATTTTACGCCTTTATCAAGCATCATACCAATATAATCCTTTAGACCTTTACGGATATCTTCTGTGGTGGCTAATCCCTCATAGGCAAAGGATTTTCCAAAATCTTTGGAGATAATCTCCCAACGGTTTTCTTTATCCATATTGACGACAAAGGAATTGAATCCCGAAGCACCTACTTCTACAACACCCTTATACTCGCCGTCAACGGGCTTTTCAGGCTGATAGTTGAATGAGCGCGTGCTTTCGGTTCCTGAAGCTGCAGGTCCGGTAGCGTTGATATTGGTTGAGTCCGGTTTAACTGCGAGTTTAGTGTCAAACTTGCCAGACTGCATCGCCCAATAGCCAATAGCAAGGATAGGTAATGCGATAATAATTGCTTTGATAGGCCATCTTAACCTAGCCCATGTCGATTTCTCTTCCATAATTTTGAATAATATGATATTGTTTTGATTAATTAATCGAGTAATGTAAAGCCTTTGTCGACTTTCTCCTCTGGTTTGAGTTCGTAACTCGCATCGGACATCTGAGTGACGTTGAGCACTTTTAAGTTACGCTCGTCGACCTTGCGGATAAATTCTTCAAGTTCGCCCTGCGAAGGAGCTCCGCCTACGGTGATGTTGTTGTTTTGATCCAAGAAGTCTAGGTTGGAACGAATGGATGCAATATTTTGGCTGATAGCACCTGTAGCTGCGTTCATCGCTTCCTGAAAAGCCCAGCCATCTTTGATATTAAACACATCGGCAAGCCCATCCGTCGCATTTTTCATTTTTTGCGTCGCTTCTAGTTTCTTCGAAATGATGGAGATGCTGCTATCCAGCGTACTTACATAAATACGGGCCGCGCTTTCATTGTCTTTGAGGACTTCCAATACTTTCGCAAACTGATTGGCATATTGTACATAACTACGTGCATTTTGTTCTTCTGATTCCCCTTCCTTACCCAGCAGAAAAGCTTTGGTACGTGTTTCCTTGGCATCTCTTGCGTATGCATTAGCTTTTTCCGCATTATTTCTGCTCGCTTCCTCCTTTGATTTTTCGTCAAGATTAGCAGCTTCTGCTGTAAACCTTTTTGCATAGGTGTACTTTTCTTCGGCAGTTTTTTGTGCCGTTTCACCACTTTGAATCATATCGATGCGTACACCGTCCACATTACTGATCTTTTCCTTCACACGTTTTAGGGTGTCTTTCGCATCACGGGATAACAGTTGTAAGGTCTCTATCGGATTGTTTCTGATAATGGATTTTTCGCCTTTGAAAAGTAATACAGTACCCAAACGATGTAGTAGGGCAATAATCTTAGGTGCTAAAAGTAATAAGGTGATCACAATAATGCTGAAGATCACAAATAAAATACTCTTTCCTGCGTACTCGAGCATAATGGGAAGGTATTTGAAAAAAGCAAATGCCCCCCCCAGTATCAGTGCCCAAAAGAAAATTGCGGAGACTGTCTTTTTTGCTTCCGGGGATTTTAATTGAGCAGGCAAATGGTCTCCTAAAACTTGAAATATCGGGAGCTGCGTCTTTATTTCAGCAGGAATATTAATGTATTGGTCTTTTTTTTCCATTGATTTAAAGTTATGTAATTGATTGATTAATCATATGTAGTGCACTGTTGATTTCGGTAATGACCTCACCGACAGCCGCGTTGCCTATGGCTATTTTTTGTTCGATTTCTTTAATTTTTGGTCCGTACTTTTCATTAATTTGTCCCAGTGCGATTTGCTTTTTCTGTAGATCATCCTGCAGTTTGGCGATGTTTTCCGTTAATGCTTTGATTTCACTGTTCAAATTTGTAATCTCCATCGTTCGGTCTTGTTCCGTTCTTTTCTTTTCAGCTTCTTTTTGTTCCGACTCTTTAGCAATGGTTTCTTTAAGCTTATTAGCATAATTTGTGCCAGTTGCCACAAGTTTTTCCTTCGATAACGAACCATCGACAAACTTCAGGGAGGTATATGCGGCTTTTAAGGTATTTTCCTCTACTTTTCCCATTGCAGCAGCAGCATTCCAGACTTCAAAAAAATCAACTCCTTGTTCATTGAGTTTTTCGAGGATGGCGTATACTTTCAGTTTCATTTCTTTGAGATCGGTAGATCCATCGTTGGCTGTTATGGGGATAGGCGGCGGAGTTTTTCCGGTTGACACAGGGGGCTGTGCCGACGTATATGTGGGGGTACTTAATTTTTCTTTTGTCGGAGCAGGTGGAACCGGAGGCGGCGATGGGGGAGTGGAACCTGTCTGATCATCTTCGAAAATTAATTTTTTAAGACTGCTTAATATCCCCGAACTTTTCTTGTTTTCATCGTTGCTCATAATTTGACATTTTATTATTACGTATACTAAAATAGTAAAAAATAGGATTGTGGTAGCTAAATTTATTGGATGAAATCATCATCAGGTTAATTAATGCTCAAAAAGGATGAATAGGCCGTTACAGGTAATTCCAGTACAGCTATCAAATGGGGATCATCAGATCAATAAGTTGTGTGAAACAGGATCCGGCTATGCTGCGACGGGGGGATGGATTACCTAAAGGATAAAATAAAGCGGGGAAGCAAAGATTCCCAATCTTGGATTGGAAATCTTTGTAAAAAGTAACTGAGGAAGCTTCTTATCTTCCGAAATCGTCTTGAACGCGAACAATATCGTCTTCATCAGAAGGGTTGTTGGCATCCGTATGTTGCCAGATTTCAGCCAAAATACCGAAGCCATCCAAACCGATCAAACGGTGACGTTGTCCCTGACGTAATCTGATCGTTTCGCCTTCTTTCAAGGTAGAGACAACAGACTCTTCATCTGTATCCGAAACCATGACACCTACGTTGCCTTGAATGACACGCCAGATTTCGGCACGACGGTAGTGATATTGCCAAGAAAGTCTCTTGTCTGGCGCAACGATCAGAATTTTTGGACTTAATTTTCCCGAAATTCGTAATTCCTGAACATCCAATCCTCCAAAATACTCATTGGCAAACTCTTGTGCCTGTGACTCGTCGATAACAAAAAAGCCACCCCAAGGGCGTGCTGCATCCGATTTCTCAATGTTGAACCCTTTGGATGTCAACATTTCCTGCACTTTCTCAAATAATGCGATTTTATCTATAGCCATGTTATTAAATTTCTAAAAATTTATTCATCTTTAATTCAGCAGCTAAATATAGAAAAAAATCATTAATGTTTTTAGTTAACCGTTTTAGCTTTGATAAAATCATCAGTAAAACGCGTTTTTTTATAAAATATACAATCCAGGGGTAGGATATGTTTTCAAAATGAAATCCTTAGTTTTGTGATCAATCTAATTTCAGGATATGTCAAATTTTCAAGTCGATCGGGAAAACACAGCATTTATGCAGGCTGTTGCATTTGTTAACCAAACCAATCAGAATGTATTTATTACAGGAAAGGCAGGTACAGGTAAAACGACTTTCTTGAAATATATTCGTGAGCATAGCTACAAGAAAATGGCTATTACCGCACCGACAGGTGTCGCTGCCATGAATGCGGGAGGGACGACTTTACACTCGTTATTTTGGCTTCCTTTCGGAACTTTTGTGGAGGATTATGAGTTGCGCTGGGATGAGCAGGACAGTCATATCTATAATAAATCCCGTTTGTTCAGCACAATAAAACTAACAAAACAACGACGGGCGATTTTGCAGGAACTGGAGCTGTTGGTTATTGATGAGGTCTCAATGGTAAGGGCAGATACATTAGATGCGATCAATGTGATATTACAGTCGGTTCGTCGCGATATGCGTCCTTTCGGTGGTTTGCAGGTGTTGTTTATCGGAGATTTATATCAATTACCACCCGTGGTCAAAGATGCGGAATGGAATGTCCTACGTGATCATTATTCTTCGGTGTTTTTCTTCAATGCAAAAATCTTACGGGATAGCCCTTTGGTCATGTTAGAACTCAATAAAATCTATCGTCAGCAGGACGAGAGCTTTATTTCGATTTTAAATGCGATACGGAATAATCAATGCACCAGTGAGATGCTGGCTACCTTAAATGGGTACTATCAGCAAGATTTCGTGCCAAAGGAGGAGGAACAATATATCACATTGACATCTCATAATCGGAATGCCGACGAGATTAATAGCGCAAAGTTGGCGTCATTATCCGGGAAAATGCTCAACTTAAAAGCCGTGGTGAAAGATGACTTCGCACAAGGATCTTATCCTGCCGAGGAAACACTATCATTAAAAATAGGTGCACAGGTGATGTTTATCCGAAATGATTCTGGTGAGGAGCGAAAGTATTACAATGGTAAAATTGGTACGGTAAAGGATATAGATACAGCACATGGTACTGTATCGGTTACTTTTCCAGATGGTTCTGAAGAGGTGACGGTAAAAAGGGAAACCTGGGAAAATATCCGTTACAATTATGATAAAGGACAGGATCAGATCAAAGAAGAAATTCTAGGGACATTTTCTCAATTTCCGCTGCGATTAGCTTGGGCAATCACGATTCATAAAAGTCAGGGATTGACCTTCCAGAAGGCAATTATAGATGCGGGTACTTCCTTTGCTGCAGGACAGGTTTACGTTGCATTAAGCCGTCTGACAAGTCTGGATGGACTGGTGCTTAAATCTATTATTCCATCTTATGCCATCCGCACGGATTACCAAGTGGTTGAATTTGCGCAACGGGCACATTCCCAATCCAATATCAATGAAATATTGGAACAGTGCCAACGAAATTATCTTGGGCAGATTCTAATGAATGGTTTTCGGTGGGATGGACTCTTAGCGGAGACTTCAGAGCTGCTTAAATCAATGGAAGAACGCAATATCGATGGGAAGGAAACGGCCATTCGGTTCTTTCAGGAGGTGGTTAAACAGCTCCAGACACAGGAGAAGGTAGCACATAAATTTATTGTTGTCCTTTATGATCTTCTTCGGGATAAAGAAGCGATTGACTATGATCTGATCTGTGAACGTTCCACTGCCGCTGTAAATTGGTTTTTGCCCCGAATGGATAAGGACCTTATTGAAGCGTTGACAAAACACATTGAAGAATACCAGATTCGTAAGCGGACAAAGAAATATATTGATGAGCTAAAGGCCATATTGCTGGATTACAAAAGGAAACGCGAACAGTTACAACATTGTTTAATTATTGCTGAAACGCTGTCTAAAAGAGAGGATTTCCAAACCGCCATGCTTGATGTAGCCGCTCAGGTTAAAACGAAAGAAAAGGAGGTGCTGGCAGCTCAAAGTGCTGATGAGGAAGGCGCCAAGAAATTAGATACGAAAGATATTTCATTGGAAATGTTTAAAGAAGGGATGAGTATCGCTGATATAGCAGGTAAGCGCGGGATGGTAGCCGGTACGATTTACGGACATTTGATTAATTTTGTGGGGACGGAGGTTGAAGCAACAGAATTAATTGATCAAGAGAAACTGGATCGTATCTTGGACGTTATTCGTGCAAATCCTGATAAATCTTCTTCGGAGCTCAAGATGCTATTAGGGGCGGATATAGACTATCCGGATATTAAAATTGGACAAAAAGTTTTAGGATTGTAGTGGGTAAGGATTTATGATGTATATTTGTCAACCTTTTATTATAAACTAATTGAAAGAGGAGAAAACCAATAAAAAGATTAACAAATGGATTGTTTTTACTTCCATGCCGATTCAGATGGGTGTGACAATATATTTATTTTACTGGGTCGGAAGTTGGTTAGACAATAAATATGCGATTGCGGGTGAATGGGGAATGAAGGGATTGACACTGTTAGGAGTGGTTGTATCTCTGTATCAGTTCATCAGGCAAGCAAATCAAATTAATAAGAATGAATAGTTATTTGAAAAGCGTCCTTGTGCTGCTGATTGTCTTTGTAGCAAGTTTTGCTGCACATTATTTAGTGATATCCGGTATGAATGTGGGGCAGTACTGGTCAAAGACCAATTACAGTCTCGTTGGAATGTATGCATTTGGATGCTGTTCTTCATTGCTGGTTGCGATGTTGGTCTTTTTTGCAAACTGGTCCATGCCTGAGAAATTAGGTGTCATATTTTTGGGGCTGGTGCTACTGAAGGCTGTTGCAGGGTATATTTATATTAAAAACGGTTTAAAGACCATTGAAAACAACTTTATAGAATATAACTTTTTGGTTGTATTTTTTATCGCTTTGTTTGTCGATGTATATGTCGCTTTTAGCGCTTTAAATCAGGCAGATAAAAAGGTTTAAACTATTTTTGGAAAAAGTTTGAACAAATGGTGATTTATGCCAAATAAAATTGTATTTTTGCGCAAAATTTTTTATTATTCAATAGTAATCTGAAATGGTGAATCTTAAGAGAGCACTTTTATTATTTGCAGTAATTTTTCTTGCTGTCAATCCTTTTACCTTAAAAGCAGCTGAAGAAGCGCATGGGGATGCGCCTAAAACCCAAGCTGAGGAAATCAAAGCGTATAGTCAACATCACTTACAAGATGATCATTATTTTTCTTTGTTCTCCGATCAAAAAGCAGGAAAACATTACGGTTTTCCATTGCCAGTAATTCTTATTGATAATGGATTGGTTGTTTTTTCTTCTGGCGAGTTTCATCATGGCGAGTCTGTAGTGGAGAAAAACGGTCAATACTACACACTTTACCACGGTAAGATCTATAAAACAGATGCTGCTGGTACTTTAAATTTTGATGAAGCACACCATCCTACGAATGCAAAACCTTTAGATTTTTCGATTACAAAGAATGTAGTGGGATTACTATTAGCAGCATTCTTATTGTTCTGGGGTTTTATCTGTTTAGCTAAGACGTATAAAAAAGGAGTTAATAATCTTCCTAAAGGTGTTGGTCGTGTTTTAGAACCTTTGGTTTTATATGTGCGTGACGAAATGGCTGTTCCTAATATCGGTCATCGTTATAAAGAATTTATGCCTTATTTGTTATCTGTGTTTTTCTTGATCTTTGTTTTAAACTTGTTGGGTATGACTCCACTAGGTTTTAACGTGACGGGCAATATTACAGTTACTTTATGTTTGGCGTTGTTTACCTTCGTTATTACCAACTTTAAAGCAAATAAAGATTATTGGAAACATATTTTTTGGATGCCGGGTGTTCCAGTTCCTTTTAAATTTATTTTAGCACCAATCGAGGTACTGGGTATGTTTACAAAACCCTTCTCCTTGATGTTGCGTTTGTTTGCGAATATCACTGCTGGTCACTCTGTTGTGATGGGTTTGATCGCAATCGTTTATTTATTTCAACAACAATTGACTGTCGGTGGCAGTATCGGGGTATCCATGTTGTTAACCTTAGTGTTGTTTTTCTTGGAGCTACTGGTTGCGTTTTTGCAAGCCTTTATCTTTACCATGTTGTCATCCTTGTTTATTGGAATGGCAGTTGAGGAACACGCTCATCATTAATCGAATTTTTTTGTTAAATTTTATAAAATAATTATTATGTACAACTTAATTGGAGCAGGTTTAATCGTAATCGGTGCAGGTTTAGGTTTAGGTAAAATCGGTGGTTCAGCAATGGAAGCTATCGCTCGTCAACCAGAAGCAGCATCTAAAATTCAAACTGCGATGATCATCATTGGTGCCTTAGTTGAAGGTTTAGCATTCGGTGCTTTAATCTTAGGTAAATAATCCAAGCTGATTAAAAGTTTACTAAATACAATCTGCAACGGTTGGTTGCAGATTGTATTTAAACAAAAAAATACAAAACAAAAGAAAATTATAATTTACAATTGTATATAAATGGAAGCATTAATTAATCAGTTCTCGTACGGTTTGTTCTTTTGGCAACTAATCATCTTGTTGGTTGTGATCTTTTTATTGGGCAAGTTTGCCTGGAAACCTATCGTCAACGCTTTAGATGAACGTGAGCAAGGAATTGCAAATGCATTGGAAGCTGCTGAGAAAGCTAAATTAGAAATGGCTCGTTTGACAAATGAAAACGAACAATTGCTTAAAGAGGCTCGTGCAGAACGTGATGTTATCCTTAAAGAAGCAAAAGAGCTAAAAGAAAAAATCGTTGCTGAGGCAAGAACACAGGCGCAGTATGAAGGTGCTAAAATGATTGCTCAAGCGAAAGAGGAGATTGACGAACAAAAGAATAAAGCATTGGCTGAAGTCAAATCACAAGTTTCTTCTTTGTCTTTGGATATCGCCCGTAAAGTGTTAAACAAGGAATTTGAGGACCAAGGTAAGCAAGAAGCGCTTGTAGCAGATTTGCTTAAAGACGTTAAATTGAACTAATCCGGTCACTCAAATTACGAAATAGAATTATGTCAGTATTTAAAGTAGCATCGAGATATGCAAAGTCATTAATTGACTTGGCTAGCGAGCAGGGCTCACTGGAGACCATCAAAACAGATATGGATTCATTCATTGCTGTTTTAAAGTCCAGTTCAGAATTGCAGGCTGTTTTGGCCAATCCTATTGTTCCTTTGGACAAGAAGAAAAACATATTGGATGCTTTATTTAAAGATAAGATCAATGCAAATATCTTAGCCTTTTTTAAGATCATGATCAACAAAGGTCGTGGTACGATCGTATATGCTACTGCGCAGGAATTTGTCCGTGAGTATAACGAGGTTAAAGGTATTGTAAAAGCTACAGTTACCTCTGCAGCACCACTTTCTGAGGCTAATTTAGCCGCAATGAAAGATGTACTTGCAAAAGAAACCAACGCTCAAGTGATATTGGTCAATAAAGTCGATAACAAATTGATCGGCGGATTTGTCGTCAATATTGGTGATCGCCAGATTGATGCAAGTATTGCTGGTAAGTTGAACAAATTAGAAAGATATTTGAATCAGGGTAACTAAGGTTATTCTGGTATTTAAAGTAAAATAAATCAAAAAACCCCTTATAATAATTAAAATGATAGAGGTAAGACCAGATGAAGTTTCGGCAATTCTAAGAGAGCAATTGGCGGGCTTTAAATCAGAAGCCGAACTAGAGGAAGTGGGTACCGTACTTGCAGTAGGTGACGGTATTGCTCGTATTTACGGCTTAACTAAAGTTCAGTCCGGTGAGTTGGTTGAATTTGATAACGGATTACAAGGTATTGTATTAAACTTAGAGGAAGACAACGTTGGTGTTGTACTTTTAGGCCCTTCTGACGAAATTAAAGAAGGAGATACGATTAAACGTACCAACCGTATTGCATCCATCAAAGTTGGAGAAGGTTTGTTGGGACGTGTAGTAAATACATTGGGTCAACCAATTGATGGTAAAGGACCTATCCAAGGTGAATTATACGAAATGCCTATTGAGCGTAAAGCTCCAGGTGTTATCTACCGTCAGCCAGTAACTGAGCCATTACAGACAGGTATTAAAGCAATTGATGCGATGATTCCAGTAGGTCGTGGTCAACGTGAGTTGGTTATCGGTGACCGTCAAACAGGTAAAACTGCGGTTTGTATTGATACAATCTTAAACCAGAAGGAATTCTACGATGCAGGTCAACCTGTATTTTGTATCTACGTTGCTGTAGGTCAAAAGAATTCTACTGTAGCGAATATCGTTCGTACATTGGAGGAAAGAGGTGCAATGGCTTATACAGTTGTTGTAGCTGCTTCCGCTGCTGATCCTGCTCCACTTCAATTCTACGCGCCAATGGCGGGTGCTGCGATCGGTGAGTTCTTCCGTGATACAGGTCGTCCAGCATTGATCGTTTATGATGATTTGTCTAAACAAGCTGTGGCTTACCGTGAGGTTTCTTTGTTATTACGTCGACCTCCAGGCCGTGAAGCATATCCAGGTGACGTGTTTTACCTACACAGCCGTTTGTTAGAGCGTGCAGCGAAAATCAATTCTTCGGATGATATCGCCCGTAACATGAATGATCTTCCTGATTCTATCAAACATTTGGTTAAAGGTGGTGGTTCATTGACAGCTCTTCCGATCATCGAAACACAAGCAGGTGACGTGTCGGCCTATATCCCTACCAACGTAATCTCTATTACAGATGGTCAGATTTTCTTGGAGTCTAACTTATTCAACGCGGGTATCCGTCCAGCGATCAACGTAGGTATTTCGGTATCTCGTGTGGGTGGTAACGCGCAGATCAAGCCGATGAAAAAAGTATCGGGTACATTAAAGTTAGATCAAGCGCAGTATCGTGAATTGGAAGCTTTCGCGAAATTCGGTTCTGATCTGGATGCTGCTACTAAAGCCGTTTTGGATAAAGGAGTTCGTAACGTGGAGATCTTGAAACAAGGTCAATACTCTCCAGTTTCTGTAGAAAAACAAGTTGCGATCATTTACATCGGAACAAAAGGCTTATTGCGTAATGTACCAGTAAATAAGGTGCGGGAATTTGAAGAAGAGTTCTTGACACAATTGGAACAACGCCACCCAGAAGTTTTGTCAGCTTTCAAAGCTGGTAAATTCTCAGATGAGTTGACTGCAGTATTAGAAACAGTAGCTAAGGATTTAGCATCAAAATATTAATTAGTAATGAGTATTTGGTATTGAGTCAGTTGACTGGGCTCAATACTCAATACTAGGTACTTAATACTTAAAACAAATATGGCAAATTTAAAAGAAGTAAGAAACCGGATTACCTCGGTATCATCAACACAGCAGATCACGAAAGCCATGAAAATGGTTTCGGCTGCTAAATTGAAGCGCGCTACTAACGCTATCTTACAATTGCGCCCATATGCGAATAAACTAAGAGATATTTTGGCTGATGTTTCTGCAAGTGTGGAGGGAAGTAATTCTCCTTTTACAGTAGATCGTGAGCCAAATAAGGTGTTGATCGTTGTTGTTTCTTCTAATAGAGGTTTGGCTGGAGCATTCAATGCGAATGTAATCAAAGCAACCAATAACTTGATCTTTAACAAATATGCCGAGCAGCATGCAAAAGGTAATTTGAGTATCATTGGTATTGGTAAAAAAGGTTATGATTTCTATTCGAAACGTAGTTTCAATGTAATAGCAAACCATTCAGACTTGTTTTCTGATTTAAATTTTGGCTCTGTTTCCCTAGTGACAGAATTTATCATGGAACAATTTAAGGAAGGTAATTTTGATCGTGTAGAAGTGGTTTATAACCAATTCAAAAACGCTGCAGTTCAAGAATTGACAGCGGAGCAGATTTTGCCTTTATTACCACCTGCAGAGGAAAACATACAACATACGCATAAAGCAAAAATAGAAGCTGAAGTGGATTATATCATCGAGCCTTCCAAAGAGAAGATTATCGAGGAATTAATTCCTAAAGCCATCAAGATTCAATTATACAAAGCTGTTTTGGATTCCAATGCTTCTGAGCATGGAGCACGTATGACAGCCATGGATAAAGCGACTGAAAATGCGGGTGACTTATTGAAATCACTTAAGTTATCTTACAACCAGGCACGTCAGGCGGCAATTACTACAGAGTTAACGGAAATCGTTTCTGGAGCAGCAGCTTTGTCAAACGGATAATTCTTATTCGAAAATATAAAAAAAGCGTTAATCGAAAGGTTAGCGCTTTTTTTGTGTTTAGTATTTTTTTTACCACCTGATTAAGGCGGATCCCCAAGTAAAGCCTGCACCAAAGGCGGCTAAACAAATCAAATCGCCCTCTTTGATTTTCCCAGCTTCCCATGCCTCAGCTAATGCGATAGGTATGGACGCTGCTGTAGTATTGCCGTATTTTTGGATATTGTTGAAGACCTGATCCTCATTTAATCCCAGTGTTTTCTGCACAAACTGTGAAATACGAAGATTGGCCTGATGGGGAATCAATAAGTCGATGTCAGAAGTTTTCAGGTTGTTCTTTGTCAAAGCCTCATGAATAACTTCGGGAAACTTTACAACGGCCTTTTTGAACACAGCCTGTCCGTCCATATTAGGGAATGCAGTTCCATCTTCGAGCATTTCTTTGGTCATCAATAATCCCCCCAGTTCCTGTTCTGGCCAGTCGGGCATTTTATCTAACCATATGCCGCTTGATGCCCCTGGGTAATACATTGCGAGCTTTTCTGCCTCAGCGCCGTCCGAATGTAAATGTGTGCTCAAAATGCCTTTGCCGGCTTCGGTGGTAGGCTGTACAACTACTGCTCCGGCACCATCACCGAAAATAACGGAGACAGCACGTCCTCTGGTGGAAAAATCGAGTGCAAAAGAATGCTTCTCCGAACCTACTACAAGGACATTTTTATACATGCCTGTTTTGACAAATTGATCTGCGATAGACAGGGCATAGATAAAACCCGAACATTGGTTCCTAATATCTAACGCGCCCACTTCATTCATTCCCATTTCCCGTTGCAGTAATACTGCACAGCCGGGAAAATAATAGTCAGGAGATAAGGTCGCAAAGATAATAAAGTCGACATCTTCTCTAGTAATATTGGCGCGTTCAATTGCTATTTTTGCAGCTTCAACACCCATTGTGGTCGTTGTTTCTCCGATACGGTCGGCATAGCGGCGTTCTTTAATACCCGTTCTTTCTTGAATCCATTCGTCACTGGTATCCATAAAACGTGTTAAGTCATTGTTGGTATATACGTTTTTCGGAACGTAATAACCAATTCCTGCGATTTTCGACTGAAACATAATAAATTCCTCTAATAGATTGTATTCTTCCCTTTTATATTGTCGTTAATTTAGAAAAAAATATTCTATTTTTGCAGCATGGGTACCCAAACTGCTGAAGAAACCTTTACGTTAGAAGAGATATTAGCGTCTGTTAAGGACTCTAATCGCTTGATTTTGTGGAATGACGAAACGAATACGTTCGAACATGTGATCCATTGTCTGATGTATCACCTCCAATATACCGAAAAACAAGCTGAGAAAATTGCATGGAAAGTACATACTGAAGGTAAGTGCGCCGTTTTGGAGGGCACTTTCACCGAGATGGAAATCTACCGCAAAATTTTGAAAGCAGAAGGTCTTACAGTGTCAGTAGAATAAATTTACTATCCTTTTTGTTACCGTAATAATATGGTTACGCTTCAATTTTGTCTGTAAGTTTTAGTTTTATTTGCATTATAACTATAAACTAAGCTGAAGCTCTCATGTTATTTAACGCTAAATCGTTTAAATTTTTATTATTATTTTTATTCTTTCTACCGGTTATTGCTTTTGCACAAACCGGTCAAATCAAAGCTATCCTGATCGATAGCAAAACTTCCAAACCTATTTCATCAGCGAGTGCGGCCCTTTTAGATACAGGCAACAACTACGTTAAAGGAGCGCAGTCTGTAGATCAAGGATTTCTTTTATTCTCGGATATCACACCAGGCAAATATAATGTTCGTATCAGTTACGTGGGCTATGAAACCTCTACTATTGTAGGAGTTGATGTGACCGCTTCAAAAACTAAAGACCTTGGGCGGATCGGCCTCACCTCCACTGGGGAGCTATTGGACGAAGTTGTCGTTGAGGGAAGAGTGCCTGCAATGCAGATTGGCATTGACCGTAAAACCTTTAATGTAGGTGAGAGCTTGGTTAGTGCGGGTGGTACTGCAACAGATGTTTTAGCCAATGTACCTACGCTTCAGGTAGATCAAGATGGTTCAGTGAGTCTGCGGGGATCCAGCAGTGTTAAGATCTTAATAGATGGCCGTGAGTCAGCACTGGCAGGAAACGATGTCACATCTCTGCTTCAGAGTCTTCCGGCCAATTCCATTGAAAAAGTTGAAGTCATCACCAATCCTTCCTCTAAATATGATGCGGAAGGACAAACCGGGATAATCAATATTGTCCTAAAGAAGAATATTCGGACAGGGCTCAATGGATCGGTAAATACATCCGCTGGTTCCTATGACAATTATATGGCCGGTCTAACATTGAATTATCGGGATCGGAAATTCAATTACTTCGGATCTTATAACTTCAATAAACGCAACATGGTTGGGAGTGGAAAGACCGACAATATCTTTTTGAGCGATACAACACGTAATTATAGCGAGTCTGAATCGTCCAGGAAGGGAAATAGCCATACAGTAAAGGCTGGATTTGACTACAATATGTCTGATCGTACCTCATTGAGCTTTTCAGGTAATTTGAGCATTCGGGATAATAAGCGGATAGAGGATTTAGATTATCGGTTTTATAAAGGGACAGTTGAAACCGGAACGAGCGATCGTAATTCGACCCAATTCGAAGACGATCTTGGCTATGAATTCAACGCCGATTTTAGACATCAGTTTAAGCGACAAGGGGAGGAATTGACCGGGAATGCGAGTTACGGAAGAGACAAGGAAGATGGCACAAACGATTTCTTTCAAGAATATACTGACGGACGTAAAAATACTTCCCGCAAGAATGTAACCTCTGAAGACGGCAAGAATATCAATCTCCAGCTGGATTATGTGTTGCCATTTTCCGAAGTAAGCAAATTTGAGGCCGGATACCGTTCCCAGATTAGAAAATCTTTTGATACGCAATTATCCGATACTTTGGTCGTAAATGAGATTTATGGACGAGATTATAGGATCAGTAATGATTTTGATTTTACCAGTGCTGTCCATGCAATTTATGCAAACTATCAAAATAAGCTGACGGACAAAGTCGGCTATCAGCTTGGATTACGGGGAGAGCAATTTGAACTCAAATCTACTTATATCTCCAAGGATCCCGATGCCGTGGAAAAAGAATCCAATGCAAAACAAAACTTTTTTAGATTATATCCGACATTGTTCTTGACATATGATGTAGATGATAATGGTGACAAAGTTCAGTTTAGTTACTCGCGGCGGGTACAACGTGCCCGGGGTTGGCAGGTCAATCCGTTTTTAAATGTATCCGATGATTTGAATTACCGTCAGGGAAACCCAAATCTGAAACCAGAAGATGTACATAGTTTTGAAATGAGCTTCGCCAAAACTTTTGGGAAGTTCAATTTAATATCTTCGGCCTATTTTAATCACGCGAGCGAGGTTATCCAGCCTTTTGTTTACAAAATTGAAGATGGCAGAACGTATAGTCGATGGGAGAATATGACCAGCCGTAATCTTTCGGGCTTTGAATTTATTTCAAAAGTCAACGCGACGAAGGATTTTGATTTTACATTTAATCTTAATTTGATCCATATTAAATATAATGCAAATCCGGACTACGATATAAAAGAAAGAAAGGATTTCGCTTATAATGCAAATTTAACTGCGAACTATCGCTTCACACCTACTTTCTCGGCTCAAATGAGAGGTGAGTATAATTCTTCACGCGTGATGGCTCAAGGGCAGATGAATGCAATGAAAGGGGTGGATGTGGCGTTGAAAAAGGATGTATTCAAGAAAAAAGCATCAGTTATGTTAAATGTCAGAGATGTATTTAATTCGCGGAAAATGAATGGTGTGACAGAGACATCGCAACTTATATCAAATTTTGAACACCGTTGGATGAAGCGGATGGTAACCTTGTCACTGTCTTATCGTTTTGGTAGTCAGGATTTAAATAGGTCTAAGAAGAAAGAAGCACAAACGAATGAAATAAACAGTGGCGGTGAGGAATATTAAAAAATATTCCTCTTTTTAAGCCCAAATACGTAATTTTAATTTTGAAACAAACCTAAAACTAGAAGAATGAAGTTATTAAAAACAGTTCTTGCGGTATCGGTGATGGCATTTTCAGCACATCTACATACTGCCGTAGCACAAGCAAAAAAAGACGTGCCTGCTTACAAAATTCTGGATTTGCCTCGTGTGGATATCAAGAAATTCAAAAAGAATAAAGCCGGAGCATATGTTATTTTCGATGGTACTTCGATGGAAGGTTGGAGAGGATATGATAAAACTGTCGTGCCTAAAAGATGGGTTATTAATGAAGGCGCAATTAAGTTTGATAGCCAGGCAAATGTTGGTAAAGATGAAGGCGGAGATCTGATTTTCGCACATGATTTCAAAAATTTCGAATTGGAAATGGAGTGGAAGGTTGCCAAAGGAGCAAATTCGGGAATTTTTTTCCTGGCAAAAGAAGTCGAAGGGCAGCCAATCTATATTTCATCACCGGAATGCCAGGTACTTGACAACGAAAACCATCCGGATGCTAAAATGGGGGTTGACGGAAATCGCAAGTCTACGTCTTTATATGATATGATTCCTGCGAAACCACAAAATGGCAAACCTTATGGCGAATGGAATAAAGTGAAGATCCGTGTAAACAATGGAAAAGTGGAACATTTCCAAAATGGTGTGAAAGTCGTCGAATACACCCTGTGGGATAAATCATGGATTGATCTACTACAAAAAAGTAAATTTAGCCAAGAAAAATGGCCATTGGCTTTTGAGTTATTGAGTCATGTGGGCGGCGAAAGTAAATCAGGATTGATCGGTCTTCAAGATCATGGAAATGACGTTTGGTTTAAAAATATAACTGTTAAAGTTTTAAAATAAAACCGTCCCTCTTGTAAGTCATAACAACCATGATAGTCAGCAGGAGGGGGATTTCTGCTCAATAAAAACAGATATTATAAAAAAAGCAGCTTTAACGCTGCTTTTTTTATAATATAGATTGTAATTCTTTCAGATCGACGATCATATGCGGGACATCTTCGGGTTTTTCCACTCTATTAGGGTTAAAGAAGATTGCGTCCATGCCAACATTCATTGCCCCGCGTATATCCGCATCCAGGTTATCACCGACCATCAGTGACTGTGGTGCCTCTGCGCAAGTCGTCTTCAGCGCAAATTGAAATATTCTCGGATCTGGTTTGTTTACACCCACGACCTCAGAAATAAAGATATTTTTGAAATATTTATTCAAATTGCTTTTTTTCATTTTGGTCTCACAAGCTTCTTTAAAACCATTGGAGATTAAATGTAGGTTGTATTTCTCGTCCAAGTAAGCTAAGGTTTCATGGGCGTGGGGAAATAAATTCGTCTTTTGGGGACAAATAGCCAAGTATTCCAATTCAAATTCTTCTGGAAATAATTCAGGATCTACGCCTAATGCTGTAAAGGTATCGGCGAACCTTGCCTTTCTTAATTCGGGTTTTGAAATTTTTCCATGATGGTATAATCCCCAGAGTCGATGATTGTTGACCGTATAAGTTTCGATGAAACGGGTGGGGGATTCCTTGTCAAACAAGCTGTCAAACTTGTATTTAAAATATAATTCGTGGAGACTTTCTTCGGCATTCTTGTCAAAATCCCAGATGGTATGATCTAGATCAAAGAAAATATCCTTTTTCTCACGATTAAACATATGCAAATATACTACCTCCGGGGAGATTTTATCTTATTGTGAATCGGCTAATTTTCTTCTTTGTGTCATAATCTTCGGGATATTTCCGAATGCCTTGGTGAATAGCTATTTTTGTTACATGAAGAAAGCGCTTTTACTCTTTTATTTTCTTTTGTTTTATGCGATCATGCAGTTGATCTGGTGGGGGGTGATGTTCATCCGGTTTGACCCAAGCAAAAAGAATATGATTATAGGCGAGGGTATTTTCTTTTTGATCATTTTTTTATGGGGTGCATGGCGGCTAAAGCGTCTTGTAGAGCGCGAGCAGAAATTGCTGCAACAACAGCAGAATTTCCTTTTAGCCATCACACATGAGTTGAAATCTCCTTTAGCATCAGTGAAGCTTTATATTCAGACTATTTTACGACGGGATCTGGATAAGGAACAGCAACAGACTTTTTTAAGAAATTCATTAAAAGATATTGAACGGTTGGACGATCTGGTTGAGAATGTATTGATGACAACAAAGCTGGACAGCCGCAATTACAGCATGCCCAAAGAGGACTTTAATTTTACATCTTTGGTGGAGCAAATTGTCGACCGGCTTCAAAAAAATTCATGCAGTTCGCAGGTATTGAAACCTTATCTGGAATCGGATATTATTATCCATGGTGACAAATTTGCGATAAGTAATGTCGTGACAAACCTCATAGAGAACGCTATTAAATATTCACCGGCTTGCGCTATGGTGGATGTAAAATTATACACAGAGAACAATAAAATAATTTTTTCTGTTGCTGACCACGGTATTGGTATCAGTGATGAAGAGAAAAAACTTATCTTTAATAAGTTTTATCGCGTGGGAAGTGAAGCAACACGGAAAACCAAAGGTACTGGTTTGGGGTTATATATCGTGAAAACCGTGTTGCAGAAGCACGACGCGACCATTAAAGTTAAAGATAACACTCCTAAAGGGAGTATTTTTGAAGTAACATTTGAAAGAAATGCAAAGTAAACAAAGAATATTACTTGTCGAAGACGAAGAACACTTGTTAGAAGCTATCAAGTTGAACCTCGAAATGGAGGGTTACCGTGTCACTACGGCGACTGACGGAAAAAAAGCATTGAAAGTTTTTAAGGAAGAACGTTTCAATCTCGTAGTTCTGGACGTTATGATTCCTGAAATTGACGGATTCCAAGTTGCTGAAACAATTCGACTACAGAATACCGAGGTTCCGATCATGTTTTTGACTGCCAAGAACAGTAGCGAAGACCGTATCACAGGGCTCAAAAAAGGGGCTGATGATTATCTGGTAAAACCTTTTAATCTGGAAGAGTTGATTCTTCGTGTTGGAAATTTGGTCCGTCGTGGAATGAAACCGGATGATCTAAAAGAATTGAATTCTTATCAAATCGGTGATAAAACCATCTATTTTAATTCTTATGAATTGCATCACGCAGATGGAACGATTACCTCTCTGACGAAAAAAGAAACCATGCTATTGAAGCTGTTGATCGAACGTCGTAATGAAGCGGTTTCCCGTGAGCAGATTTTAGAGACTGTATGGAATTATGACGTCTATCCTTCAACGCGTACCATTGACAATTTCATTTTGACATTCCGGAAATATTTTGAACCTGATCAAAAACACCCGATCTATTTCCATTCTATCCGAGGAGTTGGTTATAAGTTTACCGACAATAACGCATAGCAAATAAAAGATGATGACAATTAAGGCTAGAATAGCCGTTATTTTTATTGCTGCATTACTTTTGGGTTATGGTTTATATCAAGGACATTATCAGACAGCTGTCTTGCTGGCTGGTGGAATTGGTTATCTAATTTGGAGCCATTTCCGGGAGGGCTCAGTTTTTTTGGCAACGCAAGCTTTTCATAGACAAGACTATGAGAGAACAAAAAACTTGTTATCCGAAATAAAAAATCCAGATACCCTTCGTAAGGGGCGCCGTAATTTCTATGAATTTATGATGGGAAATATTGCCTTAAAAGAAGAACGTATCGATGAGGCTGAATATCATTTTCAGCTCGCTTCCCGTCTACCTTGGAAAAAAGATAATGAAAAAGGCATGGTAATGATCAATCTGGCCAATATTGCACTGCGAAAGACAGATTATGAAAGAGCAAAGGCATATACAGATGTGGCCAACAAATTGCATTTAACCGCAAGACAGGTCAGTATTATTACAAAAATAGAAAACGAAATTTCAAAACATTTATAGTGATTAGTACTTTACAAAACGACTTATTGATTAGAGCTGCATTCTCGCAGCAAACGGAGAGACCTCCGGTGTGGATGATGCGTCAAGCTGGGCGCTTTATGAAAGAATACTGGGATATCAAAAACAAGTATTCTTTTCTTGAAATGTGCAAAACACCAGAGATTGCAGCGGATGTAACGATGTTGCCTGTGGATTTGTTGGGAATAGATGCAGCAATCTTGTTTTCGGATATTTTGGTTACAGCAGAAGCAATGGGTGGAGATCTGTCATTTGAACAAGGTGTAGGTCCTCGTTTTTCTAATCCAATTCGTTCTGTCAAGGGGGCAGAAGCATTATCAATTGACTGTTTGGATAAACTGCAATATGTAGCTGATGCCATAAAAGTAATTCAGCAACGCCTTGATAATCGTATCCCATTGATCGGTTTTGCGGGAGCGCCTTTTACCATTTTAAGCTATTTGGTCGAAGGTGGTTCGTCAAAGGATTTCAAGTTGACGAAGTTGATGTTAAACAATCAACCTGAATTAGCACATATGATCCTTCAAAAGATTGCTGATGTCACTGTCGCCTATCTTAACATGCAGATCGAGGCAGGTGTAAATGCAATCCAATTGTTTGATAGCTGGGCATTGGCTTTATCCTGGAATGATTATCGTGATTTTTCACATTATTACAACAAACAGATTATCTCCAAGTTGAACCGCAAAGATATTCCGGTAATCTCTTTCTGTAAGGGATCATCTGTCTTTGCTCCAATGATGGTGGAGGCGCAGCCAGATGTGGTTTCAATCGATTGGAATGCAGATCTTAAAAATATGAAGCAATCCTTGCCACAGGGAATAGCTGTTCAAGGGAATTTAGATCCGTTTGTACTATATGCTGAAAAACCTGTTATCAGAAAGAAAATTATAGAATTATTCGAACGTATGCGCGGAGAGAATGGTTTTATATTCAATTTGGGACATGGTATTATGCCTGATATCCCTTTTGATAATGTAAAATATGCAATCGAGGTGGTGAAAGAATTTCGCTATTAAATTTTCAATTGCGATTATCCAAAGAAAAGATTTTAGCGATATATCCGAATAAAATGAAGACTTGCTGTAACTGGCAGGTCTTTTTTATGTGATGATGATTTGCTGTGAACAACTAAAATTTAGTTGATTTACCTCTATGAAGTATTTGAACCCAGCTTTTACGGAATATAGTAAATAAGCCGAAATAAAAGGCTCAAACAAGTTCCAGTCTTTTGTATACTCCATGTAAGATTTTTCTAATCAAAGCTTAGCTTTATTGATTGCCCCTAACTTTTCTTACTTTTGTACCCATGGTCTATTTATACGCAAAAGCAGTTCATATTATCTTTGTAGTTTGTTGGATGGCTGGATTATTTTATATTGTTCGCTTATTCATTTACCATACTGAAGCTAAATCCAAATCTGCGGAAGAGTATGGGGTTTTGCATAAACAGTTTATACTGATGGAGAGTAAATTGTGGTGGATCATCACGACACCAGCAATGTACCTCACCATTGTGGCCGCCCTCGTTATGCTGTATATTAATCCGGGATTATTGACCATGGGCTGGATGCATGTTAAGCTCACTTTTGTATTAGGGTTGATTCTTTATCATTTCGCTTGCCAACATATTATGTTTCAGTTAAAAGGCGAATCATCGACTTGGTCCTCGACCAAATTGCGTCTTTGGAATGAGCTGGCGACCGTCTTATTATTTGCAATCGTATTTACAGTTGTATTAAAGTCTGCTCTCAATTGGATATTTGGTGTCCTCGGACTTTTAATATTGTCGATTTCCTTAATGATGGCTGTGAAGCTCTACAAAAAGTTCAGAAATAAAAGTAATTCGAATAAAACGTTAAATTCTTAGTTTTCTTAATCCTTTTCTATTCTCGTTAGTCGAACGATTATAAATTGAAAAGGAATATGTACAAAAGACTTTTGACTGTGATCATGTTGCTTGCTATTGCAACTGGGGTATTTGCCCAACGTTATAGACCTTATGGAGGAACATTAAATGTCTATTCTATCGATGTTCCTTTCTTTCTTTATATTAATAATGTTTTGTACAATAATAGACCCTCCAACGATATTCGTGTGCCGAACTTACAAAATCCAAGGTACAATCTCCGAATAGTATTTGCAAATAGACAGCGTAGAACTCTAAACGGAACTGCGGTGCAGCTTGTTAATCGAAATGGCCAATATCTTGATGTCGTATTTTCCGTAAGCAGCCGTGGGGGGAATCGAGGGATTGTACTGGAGTCCATGAATCCTGTAGGTCGATATAGTGATAATTACCGTAATGGGGATAACTACGGTGATGATGATTACAACGAGGATAGATATTATCGGGATCAACAACAAGACGAGCGATATGACGAGTCTGAGCATGATATAAATAATAATCGACAAAATCAGAGAGATCCGATTGACGATAATGATTATCTGCAAAAAAACGATGCGAACCAGTTGAATGATCTGCTCAATCAAAAAGAAAATGATCATGACCGCTTGCAGATCGCTGCGCAGGAATTGGAAAATAGGAGATTGCGCAGTTCCGAAATCATAGACCTCATGGAACTATTTATAAGAGACGACAACAAATTGGCTTTTGCTAAATACGCTTATCCAAGCTGTGTGGATAAAGAGAACTATGATAAGGTAGGTGATGCGCTGTCATTTAGTTCAACTCGGGAAAAATTGACAGCATTTATTAAAACTCAGCGTTAGTTTGCCTGTTGGTTTGGATTGAAATTAACCTTTTTAATTCCAATTGCCTATGAACGAGGTCAAATGAGATTAGCTATATGAACAAAGGGGCTATCTGCATCAAATTTCCAAGCAACAATGGATTTTGTGGTATGAGTAACCCCTTTCAGTTAAGCTATGTCGTATTTATTCGGCGAAACAGATGTATTTCAATTCCATGTACTCATCTAGGCCATGTTTTGATCCCTCACGGCCGACGCCAGATTGTTTTACCCCACCAAAGGGGGCTGCTGCATTCGATATTAATCCCGTGTTAACACCTACCATGCCCGCCTCCAATTGTTCGGCAACACGGAAACAACGATTGATATTGGTACTGTAGAAATAGGAGGCAAGACCAAATTCAGTCTGATTGGCCATGGCGATACCATCTTCTTCTGTTTTGAAACTGAATAATGCACAGACTGGACCGAAAGTTTCCTCGTGAAATATTAGGGCCTCTTTAGGGATATTGGTCAGTACAGTTGGCTGGAAGAATAGGTCTTTGATTACATTACCTCCAGTTGCCAGTTCTGCTCCATGCTTTAGAGCATCTTGGACGTGATGTTGTACTTTTTCCAAACCTTTGGCATTGATCAAAGGTCCAACTTGAACACCCTTATCTAAGCCGTTGCCTACCTTTAATTGACCCACAGCATGGGCTAGTTTTGTAGCGAAATCGTCGTAAACGTCTTCCTGGACCAAAAAACGGTTGATTGAGACGCAGGTTTGTCCGGAATTACGAAACTTACCGGCGATAGCACCTTCCACGGCGGCATCAATATCTGCGTCGTTAAAAACAAGAAAAGGTGCATTTCCTCCGAGTTCCATGGAGACTTTCTTAATGTTTGAGGCGGACTGTTCGATCAATGTTCTGCCAACCTCAGTAGAGCCCGTAAAAGATAGTTTTCGCACTAGGTTGTTGGTGGCAAGTTCCTTTCCGATACCAGCACTGTCCTTTCCGGTAATAACGTTAAAGACACCTTTTGGCAGGCCTGCCTCTTCGGCTAGTTTGACCAACGCGATTGCGGACAAAGGTGTTTGGGAGGCGGGTTTGAGTATAACTGTACAACCTGCAACAAGTGCTGGAGCGACTTTTCGAGTAATCATGGCTAAAGGGAAATTCCAAGGCGTAATTGCTGCGACGACGCCGACTCCTTGTCGGATGGTCATCATTCTTATCCCTTTTTTCTGAGTGGGGATCGTTTCCCCATAGGCTCTCTTACCCTCTTCTGCAAACCACTCAACAAATGAATTCCCGTAATCTACTTCTACTTTCGACTCGTTGAGCGGCTTTCCGCTCTCAAGTGTTATAATTTCTGCAAGTCGGTCTTTATTTTGTTGAATGAGATTGTACCAATTGCGAACAATAAGACATCGTTCCGAAATTGTTGTATTTTTCCAGCTTTTCCATGCTTTATCAGCAGCCTGTATGGCTTTTGTGCAATCTGCAACCTTTAAATCAGGTAAGGATGCGATTGTTTTTCCAGTGGCGGGGTTGACGACATCAAACGTATTTTTTGATGTGATGAATTTTCCGTTTATATAGGCTTTGTCAATTAAGAGTGGATTTTTCATTGGATTCATTATTTTTTGTTAAGGCATCGCTTCTACATGTGCCCCTTACTTATTTATTCTTGTGGACATATCATCATCTTGGTCTGCTTGGTATATCAGCTGCTTTTGGAACAAAATTCTTCTACCTATTGTTTCGCAGACAAACGATTTTATGGGAAGCTTTATCTAGACGAATTTTTTTCGTTGCTGCTCATTGGGAACCGCACAATACTTATTTGTGCCAAACCATTTGTAACGATTTTTTGCAAAGTAATCATAACCTGCGTCACGCCATTTTTTGGGTAGTATTTTTAAAAAATAAACGATTGAATAGGGAAGACCTAAAGTTTTGCAGATATTCAATATCGCTTCGCTTTTGATATATCTACCTGCGGGTGATAAATAAATGATGGAATCTATATTTTTTGGAATCGCATTTAAACTATTTTTAGCAAAGTCAGACTGTAAGGAACTAAACAGAAACCTATTATTGGTGTCTATTTTCAATAGAATTTGAACAAAACGATTACAAACTAAGCAATCACCGTCAAAAAAGATGATATGTTTCCCTTGCGTATCCATTAATATAAAGTTACTTCTATTTCTCGAAAGAACTGCCATGATAACATCACATCTTTCATAAAAAAGCGGTGTTTTTCCCTAGAAAAACACCGCTTTTGAAATTCTTTCGGATCTTTATTATAAATTCTTCATAATGGTATGCCCCATACGATCCCTTTTTGTTTTCAGATATTCCTCATTGTAGGGATTCGCTGTTATTTCAATTGGAACGTTTTCTACAATTTCTAAACCATAACCGACGAGTCCTGCACGTTTTGTAGGGTTATTGGACATCAGACGCATTTTAGTTACCCCAAGGTTTCGCAGGATCTGTGCTCCTACACCATAGTCTCTCAAATCAGCTTTAAATCCAAGTTGCACATTGGCATCAACAGTATCTAATCCATTCTCTTGCAATTTGTAAGCATGCAATTTATTGATCAGTCCAATACCACGGCCTTCCTGATTCATATAGACAATCACTCCTTTTCCTTCTTTTTGGATCATTTCCATTGCCTTGTGAAGTTGAGGCCCGCAGTCACAACGGCAGGAGCCAAAAATGTCGCCTGTCACACAAGAACTATGTACACGGACAAGAATAGGTTCGTCTTCGTTCCATTCTCCTTTATAAAGAGCAAGATGTTGTTCACCAGTATCTTTTTGTGTAAAAGCTTTCATTTGAAAATCACCATATTGCGTGGGCATATTGACCGTTACTTCTTCATTGATCAACGAATCGTGTTTTAAGCGGTATTCAATAAGGTCCTCAATACTGATAATTTTTAGATCAAATTTTTTGGCAACTTCCATTAATTCTGGTAGTCTTGCCATTTCACCATCTTCTTTTAAGATTTCGACTAATACACCTGCTGGTTCAAAACCTGCCAAACGGGCAAGGTCAACAGTTGCTTCGGTATGTCCTGTACGACGCAGTACACCACCGTCTTTAGCAATCAATGGAAAGATATGTCCCGGTCTGCCTAACTCTTCGTAGTGAATATTTGGGTCGATCATTGCCTTGATGGTTTTTGAACGATCGGATGCCGAGATTCCTGTTGTACAGCCATATCCCTGTAAGTCAATAGAAACGGTGAAATTAGTCTCGTAAATGGCAGTATTTTGCCCTACCATAAGGTCAAGATGTAAAGCATCAGCTCTTTCTTTGGTAATAGGAGCACATACTAAACCTCGGCCATGGGTTGCCATAAAGTTGATAATTTCGGGAGTTGCGTTGCGGGCGGCGGTGACGAAATCACCTTCATTTTCACGATCTTCGTCATCTACGACGATAACTACTTTTCCTGCCTGTATATCAGCGATCGCTTCTTCGATCGTGTTTAATTTGAATTCCATTTATTGTTAAATTGTATTGATACAAAGTTAGTGTAGAATCTAATTTTATTTATAATAAGGCTGTCACAAATCTAATGTGACTCCTTTAATTTATCCTTTTTACCAAATTTCTCTTTGATCCACTTCCAGGTTGCTTCAGCTTTTAATTTATACTGATCTATATCAAATAGTGCTGAATCTGTGGTTGATTTATAGGTTAAAAATGCTGCTAGTGGCGTCAATATGATAATGGCCATCCACATACCCACAGCTGACGATATCGCACCATCTTTGGCTGTTTTTTCGGCGACAGTAGAGATGATATGATAGATTAAAAAGAAGATAATGGCCATAACGACCGGAAGACCGAGACCACCTTTTCTAATAATAGCGCCTAAAGGTGCTCCAATAGCAAATAAAAGAAGACAGGATACCGCTAATGTGAATTTTCTATGCCATTCGATCCGATACCGAATATCTTTGGTCTTGTAGTCCTTAAATTCAAGTGTACGGCTATTGAGATCTTCTTTTAAATAGTTTAGCTGGCTCAACGCATTCATGGTGACCTGAGTCCGTTGTTCAGGCGGCACTAAATCAGCTACTAAATCGTTATAAGGTTTAATTTTTGCTTCTTTTACTTTAGCTTGTCCTGGTTGAACGGCATTGAAATACTTTGAATAAATATTATAACGTGTATCCAGGGTTCTTGTAATTGCCCTGCCCATACTGTCAATTTTGATATGGTTCGAGTCAATGTACATGTCCAATTGCTTGAGATTTAGCATGGCATGGTGGCTTTTAAAAAGGCTTTCATCCGTTTTGCCTTGTTGAAAACTCCCCATGTCAAACTTCTGTTCCGTCTCCTTAAACTTAAATCGTGTGAATTGCTGGCGTGGATCGTATGTTTTTGAGTTCTTGGTTCGCGACTCTTCATAGCGTATTCCATCCTTCAATTTGAGGATCATATAGCTGTTGTCAGGCGAATTATAAATGTATCCCTCTTTAGCCATCAAAACATTGTTGGCGGTATTGCCCCCGCGATGATCATAAATCATCAGATCATATAGAATCGTTCCTTCCTTATTTTTTCCTCTTGCACGAATGGAGTATCCCGGTATTGTATTGTTAAAAATACCCGGTTTGATTAGAAAATCAGCTTTTTTATTGCGGACATCTGTCAATAGGGTTCCCATTTTTAGGTTGACAACCGGTAAGATGTAATCGGAAAATAGAAAGGAACTTGAGGCAAAAATTGCAACAAGTACAAATAAGGGGGTCATGGCTTTGCGTAGCGACACACCTGCAGCCTTGATCGCCACGAGCTCATAGCTTTCCCCAAGGTTACCGAAGGTCATAATGGAAGACAATAGCATGGATAAGGGCATTGCCATTTGAATCTGAACAACGCATTGGTACCCAATAAGCTCCATAATGGTATACCACTCGAATCCTTTTCCGATCAAATCATCAATGTACTTGAATAGAAAAAGCATCAATAATACAAACATCACAATAAAAAATGTGACGATGAATGGTTTAATGAAAGCTTGAAGAATAAGTAAATGAACTTTTTTCATCCGTGACGCTAAGCAAATTGATGCCTTTACATTAAAGCATCTTCCAGCCAAGGAGCTCTTTTAGAGCCCTTGGTGAAAATATATTGCAAAGATAGGTTTTTTTATGCACCTATAACACTCTGAAGATAGACGATTGAATTTTTCCAGATTAATTTTCTATTTTCCAAGTCCTCTTCTTTAGCAAAATCTGTTATTTTAAGTGCAACATCGTTTGTCAGCTCATCCTGATCTATCTCTAGATCGAAATAGTATGGATCATCATCGAGCCACTTAAAACGCACTGATTTGTTTTCTTTGGAAGCTACGATTTTTGCGCGATGCGGTTCATCATCCCAAATGAAGGTATAAACAGTGTCTTTGTAGTTTACATCATCTGCAAACCATTGAGCCAGTTCGTTTGGTTCTTGCAAATACGGAAATAAAATTCTAGGTGAAGAGTTGATGATATATTCTAGTTGGAATTTTATTTTATCTGCCATATAAATGTTTTTTTAAATTTTAGTTTGTTTAAATCAAAAATAAGCTATATTTGCATTCCCAAAATGGCGGGGTAGCTCAGATGGTTAGAGCGTTGGATTCATAACCCAAAGGTCGGCAGTTCGATTCTGCTCCCCGCTACAAATCTCTTTCCATTTTGCTTTCTATTGCATAAACTTATTATTTGTAATAATACATATTTATTTTGTTATTGCAAGTTTTTTTGTGAAAAGTTGAAGGCTTTTTCACAATTTTTTGAATTAAAAATCTTTATCATCTTATCCCGACTTTTTTTGCGATTGAGTCATTATTTTACTTCGTTAAGAATGAGTTTGTTGTGTGGGATGTAGGTTTTTGGTCGTAATAAATCCTTAAAAAAAATAAAAAAATCTTTTGAATTGACAGGTGAAGTGGTATATTTGCATACCGAAACGGCGGGGTAGCTCAGATGGTTAGAGCGCAGGATTCATAACCCTGAGGTCGGCAGTTCGATCCTGCTCCCCGCTACTTAAAGAAGGAAAGTCTAATTTCAGACTTTCTTTTTTTTTTTGATACTAAATTTTTGGAATAGTCCCGGATCAATCAGAATTCTCCTTAAATCAACTGGAACCGTTGCTTGAGCTTTAGAAGATTCACTGGTTTATATTCCTTAAGGTTTGTGCACTAGCAATTTTATATTATTTGCTTACGTTTCCATCCTAAGCGCTGCCTATCGACAGCGATCTGTTAGTGGTCATGCGTTGTTATCTAATACAATTTTCGTGGGAGCGATGCCTGATACTTGCTCATAATAGGTTGCGATATTAAATGTATATTTGCGTATTTTCTTACCTATTATTCTATTACTATAATGAACTTCAGGCCTATTCTTATTCTAGTGTGGCTTATCATCGGCTATCCTGCTATTGCGCAAAAGCCAGCAATAACCCATGTTGTCACGCACAACCGTATTGGTGTCCGGGGGATCTGCAGCAACCCGATGTAATTGATTTATTCACAAAGCCGGGACGGCATACTGCAGTTTTGCGCATGGAATCCTATACTGCAGCTGATATTCATGGTAATTGCTTAATTGTCATCAAAAGTGAGGCTTTTCCAATCGTCTTTTTGGAGGTATTTGAGCATGATAAAAAATAATAACCAACCAAGCGCCGCTAAACCCCAAACCAATAGTTCGTATTGAAAAATCACTTTATGAAGATAACCCAAAAGTCCCAGCAAGCCTAAAATCAATAAATTGACCAGCGCTTTGGAACTGGACTGACTTGCTTTGGAAAAAGGATAATTTTTGACCAGAAAGAGCATGATGAGAATACTTTCTATCCCACCGACAGCTGAGGACAGCAATAAATCATTTATCGAACTGATACCAAATAAAGGAACACAGATACAGAAAAACAAAATGTTAAATGGCAGCACATATTTAACGAGGCAGGCTTTAAGAACCCCCGTCATAAATTGCCCCGGACGGTCTATTGGAGCAGCATAATAGATCCAGGCTGCTTTATATTTATTACTCTGCGTGATCAGCTGAAATACCGTTAATATGGTCAACAGTGACAGATAAAACATGATAATGTATAGGCCCGAGTCTCTTAATTTGTCCAGTGTCTCTGCGAATGGTAGCCCCTCGCCGGTCCGTAAAAACAGGAATGTAAAATAGATGGGAAGATAAGCTAAAGAGGGATAGAGTTGCTGTTTAAATTCTCTTGTTTTTGAACTTATAAGCCATACAATACTAAATCCAGCCTCTTCAAGCGGAGATGAGCATATACTGGCACCCAATTTTTTATAGAATGGTCGTTGTTTACCAGTGTTTGAAATCGAGTGACCAGTTTCAGATAACGGTGTATCACTACTTGCTAGAGCAGCTATTTTGGCATTAAAACCTCTGGAAAATAATTTTGTACAAGCATAAATTCCAAAGAAAGGAACAACTAAGCCCAAAATGGAAAATATAATGGATTGTAGGCTATGGTCGCCCTGAAGCAAAGACTGAAAAGAGGCGACCCAGGTACTGGGAAATATCCATAGAAATTTAAGCTGTTCAATTGTCAGCTGTGACTCAACAATTGTTTGAATCAGATTGGGACCAAGATAATAGGCTAGAAAAATGATCAGTGAAAGTCCGATCTGTATATAGGCAATAATATCTTTAAATTTTTGGATGGACAGATATTTGATGCTGATCATATAGAACCCGTTGACAAAAACCAGCGCAATCAGTGTACTCAATAGAAGTTGTAGAATCAATAGAAAAATGCCCGTTATATCCCAGTTAAATAAGACATACACCACTAGCGGCAGACATAATGCAATAATCTGATTGAAAAGTTTAATGGCTATAAATGTTATTCGTGATAAGGCCACTGTCCTATCGCTTACGGGCTTTGGCATAATAATGTACTGGTCCCTCGTGTCTAAAAGTATGGGTGAAAAGTCTGATACCAATGTAATGCTGAGCATGCTGGTAAAACAGAGTAGCATAAGAGCAAGAGCTAAGTAACGATCTGGAATAAGGATGAGAATAACCATGAACATCAGGCCAATGATCATATACATAATAAATTGTATAATGGAGGTAGAAGAGGAGGATTTTCCGGTGTTCCGTTTTTTAAATGTGATCGGTTTTCTATTGTCTAGCGTAACTTTAGTCTCTAAAATAATTTTAAACTGTGCATAGTTCACACCTAGGCTTTCCCAGATACTCCTAAACAGAAGAATAAATCGTAAGATAAATTTTTCCATATTATTGAATAGCGCGAATGATGTTAGATGCATCCAGTGCACCATTATCGGTATTGGTTAATTTGGCAAATATATGTTCAAGTGATTCATTGGGATCCGACTTCAGTTCATCGATAGTACCATCCGCAATGATACTTCCCTGATTGATCAACAGGATTCTATCGGAAACTTTTTCAACGACGTCCATCATGTGAGAACAGTAAAAAATAGTTTTACCTTCTTTGGCCAACAATGATATGAGTTCTTTTACAAAAATCACCGCGTTGGCATCGAGTCCGGACAGGGGCTCATCCAGGATGATGATCTGCGGGTTATGGATAATGCCAGAAATTAAAAGTACTTTCTGCCGCATGCCTTTAGAAAAGGTATCCATTCTACTTGTAGCGTTTGCGGCGAGTCCAAATGCACTCAATAATTTTAAGGATCGCTCTTGAATTGTAACATCGTCCATACCGTATAATTTTCCGATGAAATCAAGGTATTCCATCGGAGTCAATACTTCGTATAGCTCCGCATTTTCGGGAACGTATCCGAGCAGGGATTTTATCGAAAGAGGATCCTTTTGAATATCGATACCATTGATCTCGACATGTCCGGTAAAATCTTCGATCAAGCCTGTTAAGATCTTAACTGTCGTGGATTTTCCTGCGCCATTGGGGCCTATATAGCCGATGACCTGGCCTGGGAATATATCCAAATTGATTCCTTTTAGAATTTCTTTAGTTCCGTATGATTTTTTTAGGTCAATAATACGAATGAGCGGTAAGGTACTTTCCATGTATTTAAAACTTTCAACATAAACTTACATAAAAATAAAGAGTTACCCACTTATTTGAATGTCGAATTCCATATTTTCTTTGCAAAAATGTAATATAAAATAAAAAAGGAGTCCTAAGACTCCTTTCAAAACTACTTTATAATCGGAAAACTACCTGTCATTTTTTGGATATCCCTCTTCATCAAGATCCTCTCTTAGATCTTCTTTGTTCTTGGCCAATTTTTTATCCAATGGGGATAAACGGTCATGTTTGAAGGTATCTATGCGCATATGTGCATCCTCGAGATTCTCTTCCTCCAAATCTTCACGATCAGCATACTCATCGCCTACAAAAGGGTTGGAATCGTCATAACTTGAATCATCGTCGATTGCCCCTTCAGATAGTGTATCATAATTTGCCGGATGATCATAATCCGGATCATTGTCATCTACATCCAGTTCATAACTTTCCAGCTCTTCATTATAAGTTAAGTTTTGCTCTGAATCTGGGTAATCTGATTCGACCTTTCCCTTTGTTTTTTTGTGTTCTGTGCCAGCCATAATGCTCTGATTTATCTACAGTAATAAAACAGGCTGGAAGATAAAAAGTTTTAAAAATTAATGCTGATAATTAGGAAAATGCATTGTTTTTTTAGCCCGAAATGACTTTGAAGTAACTGCCATAAAAACGTAAAATTTGTCCTGATAAAGCAAACAAATGGAGAACAATTATGTTTTATTAAAAACAGTAAATCTTGGCCACTATGATTTTCAAACGTTTAAATTATCAGACATTACAGAGTTTACGTCTACAAGGGTATAATATCCTGTTGACTATCGGGCGTTCGGAAGATGAGAACCCAATTTATTTTCCCATGAAATTGGAGTCGTTCAATTCTACACAGGCAAATACCAATGGGGGGGAAGAACACATGGTTCAAGGTCAAAAGATATTGATTTTAGACGAAGCGATACAACGATCATTGAACAATGACCTCAACGGAATCATTCAGCTTGATCATTAACTAGATCCTTTCTTCGATCTTTTATAAGCGCTTGGGGTCATATTTCTTTTTTTCTTATAGAAGTTGGTGAAGTGGCTTTCGTCGTTAAAGCCCAGTTCATCTACAATCTGTTTCATTGTGTATTGGTTAGATCCTAACCTGTCTTCAATAAGTTGGATACGGATATCATCAATATATAATTTGTAGCTTTTCTGCTGTCTTTTCTTAAAAAAAGCGCCGAAATAATTAGCTGAAATCTGAAAGTGATCTGCTATATTTTTAATTTGTAGTTTGTCAGGGAAATAGATGTTCTGTTGAATATAGGCCTCTATTTCCAGAGACATTTCACGAGACTCATAGACCGGTAGGTTCAGTTCTTTTAATATATTTTCAATGAATGCAAACAGCGACATCACTTGATGAAAAATAAATGTGGAAGTTGCCGCCTCTTCAGATTCCGCCTGTTGATAAATCAACGACAAGACTTTTTCGATTATCTTGCGGTTTTCTTTTTTTAGGGACAGGCTTTTATTTAGTAATGTTTCCGAATTGAAAATATGTTGCGGATTGTGGGACAGACAAAAATTTTGCTGTATATGATGCAGATCTTTGAAGTAGTGACTTGAGAAATATAAAATAAATACAGTTGAATCTTTCTTGGTTTCAAGTATTTCTGAACTAGTGTTCAGGAAAAGTAAATTTTCTTTAAGAAATTTAGCCCCGGTATTTTTCGATACCAAGAGACCTTCCGAGATATAAACTAAAGCAAAATCAAAGCCTAATTCGTGCAGATTGATCTTTTGTTTATGTTTGATTTTTTCAGGAAGGAAGAGTAAGCTCATTAGACGTATGTAGATTTTATTGTAAAAACTGTTGATGAATCTCAGAATGCCGTGATGTTCTCTGTCGGAATTGCCCGCAATGATCACGCGAATACCTTTAGTGTTAAACAGGATTGGCGAACGGTATCAGCTATCGAACGCATCCCAATATCATGTATATCCAGCTGGCATCGAAGGGCAAATATCGTTATTTTGGCCTTATACCCGTTGGTTTTTACGGGAAAAATTGGATGTTTTTGAAACAGGGAAATCATTAGGTACTTTTTGCATTTCGCGTCATTTTCTCAATATTATCCCATTGTTCCTCGGGAATAATATCCAGACCGTTAAACTCTCCTGCGCCTTTTAACCATTCTCCACCATCTATTGTTATCACATCGCCATTGATGTAACTCGAATAGTCAGACACAAGATAGGCGGCGAGATTTGCCAGCTCGTCTAATTGACCTAGACGGCCAAGGGGGATCCGTTTGGTCGGAGATAACAGTTCTCCCAATTCGCCAGGAAGCAGGCGTTCCATAGCACCGGAAGTCTGAAAAGGCCCCGGGGCAATAGCGTTTAAACGTATCCCTTTCTTGCCCCATTCGACGGCAAGAGATCTTGTCATGGCTAAGACACCGGCCTTGGCTGTAGCCGAAGGAACAACGTATCCCGAACCCGTCCAGGCATAGGTGGTTACGATACTGAGTACCGTTTTGTTTTGATCCTTATTATCGATCCAGCGTTTGCCTAGTGCCAATGTGTAATTTATACTTCCCTGAAGTACAATTCCAATGACGGACTCAAAAGCACGATGACTCAGGCGTTCGGTGGGGGATATAAAGTTTCCCGCAGCGTTGTTGATTAAGATGTCTATGCCGCCCAGTTGTTCATACCCATAAGTAACTACACGTTCTACATCTTCATAATTCCGAACATCGCCTGCTATGGCGAGGCATTTGCCCTGATGTTTGTTAGACAATTCCCTTGCTGTATGTTGAATCACATCATCCTTTCGGCTGCTGATCAGACAGGAGGCGCCTAATTCCAAGAAATAATCAGTCATCGCTTTTCCTAGCCCAGTACCGCCGCCTGTAATTAAAATGCGTTTGCCTTTTAGTGAATCGTCTTTTAGCATGCCCATATCTTATTTCGTTTTTATATAATTTAAGTTACATAAATTTGAATTAAAAAAAAAGCGGTAGCTGAAAGACAGGGAAATGCGGAGAATGATAATAAATGATGAGGGGATAAGGCTGTAAGGAGTAGCCGTCTATAAATAAAAACAGGGGCTATTTTGTGAATAGTCCCTGTTTTTATTTATCCGATCTATTGCTAGAAAAGGAGCTTGCTTATGCGCCTAATTGTACGCGTTTGAAAGCAGTTACAGTCAATCCTTTAGAAACTGAATCTAAGAATTGAGCGATATTTTTAGAAGAATCTTTTACAAATTCTTGGTTCAATAAAGTGGTGTCTTTGAAGAATTTGTTCAATTTACCTTGAGCGATTTTCTCAGCCATATCTGCTGGTTTTCCTTCAGCAATGATTTGTTCTTTCGCGATAGCGATTTCACGCTCGATTGTGTTTTGATCAACACCATCTTTATCAATTGCAATAGGGTTCATCGCTGCGATCTGCATTGCAACATCTTTACCAGCTTCTTCAGCACCAGCTGCATCAGCAGAAAGACCTACCAATACACCTAAACGGTAGTTACCATGGATATAGGCGATTACTTTCTCTGCAGAGATTGTTTCGTATTTAGAAACGTCAATTTTCTCTCCGATTACACCAGTTTGCTCGATCAAAGCATCAGCGATTTTCTTGCCATCAAGTTCCAAACCTTTTAATTCTTCCAAAGAAGCGGGTTTGTTATTTAAAGCAAGGTCTGCGATTTTTTCTGCGAAAGCTACGAAATCTGAGTTTTTCGCCACGAAGTCAGTTTCACAGTTTACTTCAACTACGATACCTGATTTACCATCGGCAGTTGCTTTAGCGATGATAACACCTTCGTTAGAGTCGCGATCCTGACGGCTAGCAGCTACTTTAGCACCTTTTTTACGCAAGTAATCTACAGCAGCTTCGAAGTCACCATTAGACTCAACCAAAGCTTTTTTACAATCCATCATACCAGCGCCAGTTTGTTGACGCAATTTGTTTACATCTGATGCAGAAATTTGTACTGACATGTTTATTTCTTTTTATTATTGTTTACTACTGAAAATTTTGTACAATATTAACCTAAAACATGTTAAGCTAATATGAAGTTTAACATTCCTTGATCATCAAGTGTTGTTAAACCAAAAAAACCGGACAGATAGGCTAGTTCAAGAAAAGTAATCTTTTCCAGAAACTAACGCTACGCTATCCGGTTTGGAATAAAAATATTATTCTCCGTCTTTCGCTTTGCGAGGACGTTTAGCTTCTGAAGCTTCACTATTGTCAACTTTTGCTTTAGCAGCAGCAGCATCTTTTTCAGCTTCTTCTTCTTTGTCGCGTTTGCGCTCGTCCAAACCTTCTTGGATTGCTTGACCAATAATGCTTGCGATTAAGCTAATAGATTTACTAGCGTCATCATTCGCGGGGATTGGGAAATCAATGTTTGAAGGATCAGAGTTTGTGTCTACCATCGCGAAAGTAGGGATGTTCAATTTCATTGCTTCAGAAACAGCGATGTGTTCTTTTTTAACATCAATGATGAATAAAGCAGCTGGCAAACGGTTTAAATCAGCGATACCTCCTAAAAGGTTTTCTAATTTGATACGTTCACGTTGAATCATCAACTTTTCTTTCTTAGACAATACATCATAAGTACCGTCTTTTTGCATTTTGTCGATGTTAGACATTTTTTTGATAGACTTACGAACTGTAGCGAAGTTAGTAAGCATACCACCTAACCAACGCTCAGTAACGAAAGGCATATTAACCTCTTTAGCTTGCTGTGCGATGATTTCTTTTGCTTGTTTTTTCGTTGCTACGAATAAAACTTTACGACCTGATTTTACGATTTGTTTAATAGCTGAAGCCGCTTCTTCTAATTTCGTAAGAGTTTTGTTCAAGTCAATGATGTGGATACCGTTGCGCTCCATGAAAATGTACTTAGCCATTTTCGGATCCCATTTACGTGTAAGGTGACCAAAGTGCACACCTGCATCCAATAAATCTTGATAAGTAGTTCTTGCCATTTTTTGATCCTCCTTTGATTAACGTTTACTGAATTGGAATCTTCTACGAGCTTTACGACGTCCTGGTTTCTTACGCTCAACCATACGGTCATCACGTGTTACTAAACCTTTAGCGCGTAATGCAGGTTTAACTTCTGGGTTAAGCTCAACCAAAGCTTTAGCGATCGCTAGACGAACAGCTTCTGCTTGACCTTTAACACCACCTCCGTTAACGTTTACTTTTACATCAAAGTTTGCTAATTCACCAGCTACGCCTAATGATTGTGTAGCGATGTATTGCAAAGGTAATGTTGGGAAATACTCTTTGTAGTCTTTACCGTTTATAACAATGTTTCCGCTACCAGCAGTTAAGTAAATGCGGGCAACAGCAGTTTTTCTTCTTCCTGAAGTGTTAGTTGTTGACATGTCGATTCTCCTTAAAATTTAACTGGTTTTGGATTTTGTGCTTCATGCTTGTGCTCAGTACCAGCATAAACGTAAAGGTTCTTAAATAATTGACGACCTAAACGGTTTTTAGGAAGCATACCACGAACAGCTTTCTCAATGATGCGTTCAGGGAATTTAGCCATTAACTCTTTAGGAGAAACGAAACGTTGACCACCTGGATATCCAGTGTAGCGTACGTAAACTTTGTCGCCTAATTTGTTTCCTGTCAATCTAATTTTGTCTGCATTGATAACAATAACGTTATCTCCACAGTCTACGTGTGGGGTGAATGTAGGCTTGTGCTTACCACGAATTACCTTCGCGATGTTGCTCGCCAAACGCCCCAAAATCTCTCCTTCAGCGTCAACAACGATCCACTCTTTGTTAACGGTGTTCTTGTTGGCAGAGACAGTTTTGTAACTTAACGTATTCACTTGCTTTTGTTTAAATAATTTGTAAAATTTTATTTATCTTCCCCTTATCACAAGGGTCTGCAAAGGTACATCTATTATTCTATATTTTAAAATCTATTTCACTTATTTTATTGAAAACGAGCCAAGTTTCTTGCGGACTGGGCTAATCTCAATATTTTTACAACTTACGCGAATGAATATTGTTACATTAGTTAGTATATTGCAGGAAGAATTTTTAATTATTTAGTGGAAGTAGATGAGATTGACTTTTTTAAATAAACGTGTTGTTTTAAGTTTTGTTGGATTTCTCTTTGGTACCGTCAGCGCTTTACAGGCGCAATCATTAGAAAAAAAAAGTAGACCTTATGATACGCGACTCAAAAATGTGCAAGAGATATTAAAGCAAGGGAAAATTGGTCCGGGCGTGGATTCATTGGATGCTATACTCGCAGATTACCCCAAAGCAGATGATATCTATTTTACAAAAGCGATCCTTTTTGCTCAAATGAGAAATCAGGACGGCGCGATTGATGCAATAAAAGCCGCGTTGGAAATTGAACCGAAACCCGAGTACCTCAGCTTCGCCATAGATGCATTCAAAAGCAAAAATGATGCAGATAGTGCATTGATCTATTTGGATAAATTGATTGATTTAGATGATAATAATACTGCTTCATTAAAGCGTGAACGAATGATGCTACTTTTTAACGGAGGACATAAGGACGCGGCGTTGGAGTATTTTTATAAAACAAAGGAAATTGAATCTGCTTCCGATACATTGGATATGGTGGGTAGTGTGCTGTTGAACGATGCCGGTAATCACAAGGCAGTAATCGACCTTTTGAAACCTTGGGCTGACAAAGGAACCAAATTGGCCCAAGTATATGGGCAATTGGCGCAGGCTTATAATCTTTCCAAAAACTCAAAACTTGCCTTAGAGTATATCAATAAAGGAATTCAAACTTCAGAGGAAGATTTTCTTTATTTTGATTTAGCAGATTTGTACCGCTTTGATAAAAAGATCAAATTATCGTTCGATGCCTTAAAAAAAGGCTTTCAATCTAAAAAGATTGATTTTGGTGATAAAAATAGAATCATCATGACTTTGTTGGGCCCAAAAAGCCCCTACACAAATGCGCAGCTTTTGGAGTTGGCTAATATCTTAGTTGAGGTTCATCCGCGAATAGCGGAGAGCCACATGGCCAAAGGACAGGTATTGTGGCTCAATGAAGATAAAACGGCGGCGCAAAGTTCGTTAGCTGTTGCCGTAACTATGAATCCTTATCAGATCGATGCTTGGCGGATGTTAATGAGCTTGGATATGGATAAGGGCGAGTTTGATCAAGCTATTGCTCATGGTGGTGAAGCCCTGCATTATGTGGCCAATAATCCGACCATACTCTATTTTACCAGCATGGCCTATCTGATGAAGAAGGATACAGAGAATAGTCGCAAGTTTATGGAGGCTGCATTAAATAACGCCCAGGATGAAACTCCTTTTTTACAAGCCAATATCTACGGTGGGCTGGGCGATATCTACAATACATTGAAGATGTATAAAGAATCGGATGCAGCTTATATGGAAGCGATTCGACTGGATAGTACAAATGTGACGGCCATGAACAATTTAGCGTACTATTTATCGTTAAGAAAAGAACGACTCGATGAAGCGACAAAGTACGCTGCTATGGCTATCTCAATGCAGCCTAATAACGGAACATTTGAGGATACTTATGCCTGGGTCTTATTTGCCGACGGTAAATATGAGGATGCGTTAGTCTGGATTCAAAAGGCGCTAAAAAATACAAATCCGCAGACTGCAGTATTACTGGAACATTACGGCGATATTTTGGTTAAGCTCGGTAAGACGACAGAAGCGGTGAAGCAATGGAATCTGGCATTGGAAAAAGGGATGGATTCTGAAGAGAGTAAACAGAAACTAAAAAAGAAGATTGAGACTAAAAGTTATGTGGAATAAAATTGTTTGGGTAGGTATTCTGGTTCTTCTGCTTTCTTCCTGTAGCTCAAAAAAGAAACTGCTGAAAGGAGCGGATCTCAAATCAGAGAATGAACTGGTCATTAAAGATGATACACGGGAGGCAAAGAAAACGACTTTGCGTAATCTTTTTTTGACCAATTTAAATTACTCGACCTTTTCAGGGAAAGCAAAAATGCGGCTCGACCTCGGCAAGGATAACTTCGATGTCACCTCTAATATCCGGATTGAAAAAGATAGAAAAATCTGGATTTCGATATCAGCAACCCTTGGGATCGAAGTCGCTCGTATGTTAATAACACCAGATAGTGTCCAGATCCTGAATAAGTTTCAGAGCGAATATCTGGTCAAACCATTTGACTACCTATACCGTTTTGCCAGCCCGGATCTTACTTTTGCTAATCTACAGGATTTATTATTGGCGAATCTGTCTATTAACCTCTTGTCAGATATTGATGCGGTGAACTTTCAGCAGGATCCGAATTCTGTACAATTGGACGGAACATTGAATGAGCTTGATTTTCTATATAAATTGAACAATAATAATCGGCCTTACCAGTTCCGGTTGTCACAGTTGTCGAAGAAACAGTTGCTCGAAGCAAACTATGGTGAATATGCAATGGCCTCTGGACAGGAATTTCCGATGCTGTTAAAAATGATTATCTCCGATGGAAGTCAGGAGATAAAAACAGAAATTAATTTTAACAAGGTTACGTTTAATGAACCTGTTGAAATGCCTTTTTCAGTGTCATCGCGATATAAAGTAATCCGATAAGAAGTGATCTATTTCCGTTAGATTTATTACTTTCGCATTTAGTTTGCTAGTGTTGATGAATATAATGGAGCTGGGAAAAAGGCAAATACGAAATAAATAGTACTGTAAATGAACTTTAAGAAGACGATATTTGGTATAGTAGCATTCATTTTGATGATTGGTATTTCGGCGGCACAGACAAGGGCTGAGCTGGAAAAGCAACGGGAGAAACTCAATCGAGAAATTGCTGAATTGCAGAAAACTGTTAAAGAAATTGCCAAGGAAAAATCGTTGACACAACAGCAGGTGACAGCATTGAGTAAGCAAATCAACTTACGTGAACAAAAGATAAATACTATTACTTCTGAGGTAGCAGTAATCAATAAACACATCAATGCCAATACAGCTGCAGTTAACAAATTGAAGGCTGAACTGGAAAAAATGAAACGTGATTATGAAAAAATGGTCATGTTTGCTTTTCGTAACCGTAATGCCTACAATAAGTTGATGTTTATTTTTGCTTCCAAAGATTTTAACCAAGGATTTAGACGTGTTAAATATTTACAGCAATTTAATGATTCCCGAAAATTGAAAGCCGCTGATATTGAGAATACAAAGAAACAGATTGAGCAAAAAATTGCGCAGTTGAAGGCCGATCGAAATAAGCAGGTCGCACTTATGAAGGAGCAAGAAAATGAGAAGCGAACCATCGCTCAACAGCGCTCTGTTTACTCTGGGCAACTGAGCGAGCTTATTGTTACGGAACGTGGCGTGAAGAAAGATATTACACAAAAGCAAAAAGAGGAGCGTCGTATCAATGCAGCGATCAAAGAAATCATAAGACGGGAAATTGAAGCTGAAAGAAGGCGTGCAGAAGCTGCCCGCCGTGCTGCTGAGGCTGCTGCCGCGCGTAATCGGAAAGCCAATGAGTCGGCAAATGCGTCGAAAGGTAAAAACAATACGAATACGAAGAGTGGCAATACCGCGCGTAAATCAGATTCTGAGGTCTTGCGTAGCACACCAGAAGCGATCAGGCTTTCCAATGATTTTAGATCTAACCGTGGCAGCTTGCCTTGGCCAGTTTCCAATGCGAAGGTCATGCAGGGCTTTGGTGGAGAAAGTGTTGGTAGAAATGTAAACTGGGATCACGAATCAGTGAAAATTCAAACGTCCACTGGTGCTGCTGTCAAAGCTGTTTTTGCAGGTGAGGTAAGTAGTGTGTTGACGATGTATGGACAGCGTATTGTGATGATCAAACACGGTGAGTACTTTACAGTATATAATAATTTGGGTAGTGTAAGTGTGTCTAAAGGGCAAAAGGTAAGTACAGGTCAAACAATAGGTACGGCGGATGTGGATTCAGATACGGGCGTACCAATGGTAGACTTTTCTGTTTATCAGGGATCAACCCCACTGAACCCGATGTCCTGGTTGGCGAGATAAGAAATAATTACTATATTTAATAATTATCATTACATTTGTAAGGAGAGAGAAAAGATTTAGTTTAAAAGAATTGAAAAACAAGAAATTATAGTTATGTCAACATCATTATTAATCATGGGAATCGGGGGGCAGGAGTTAATTGTCATTGTAGTAATATTGTTACTATTATTTGGTGGCAAGAAGATTCCTGAATTGATGCGCGGATTGGGTAAGGGCGTGAAGGAATTCAAAGAAGGCCAAAAAGATGAGTCTTCCCCTGAAAAAAAATCCGAAGTAGAAGATAATACCAAATAAGGGAGATCACCGCCCTAGTAATATAGATACGATTTTGTGTTGAGCAAAATCGTATTTTGTTTTATTCTGGACCTATAGCTGAATAGGTCAGAACCATTTTTATACTAAAACCCATTTCTAAACGTTTAGATTATTGTTGATTTTTAAGAGAAAAAATCGAACCTGGATTTAACAGTAAATTTATGATCGGAAAACAGACGTTAATTTCAATACTAGGAGGGGTGTGCTATATGCTGCCGCTCATGGCTCAAGAAAGCGCTGTGGAAGGCATGAGAGAAGCCACGCATCAAATCATCCAAGAAAGGATTGAAAAAGAAAAACAGGAGATTTATCAATACTTAGACAGTGTTAAATCTTCAGGGAATAACCGAAATGATGATGTTACTATTACTGACGAAGAAATACAACTTGTTCGCAAACTCAAAGCAATAGAGCGGGAAATACCTTTAGATTACTCACCACGGGTAAAAGATCTGATCTCCAAATATACCTCTGATAATTACAATCCATATATGTGTAGAATGATGGGGCTTGGTCAGTATTACTTTCCAATGTTTGATCGTATTCTGGACGAAGTTGGAGTGCCTAGGGAGCTAAAATACCTCAGTGTGGTCGAATCGTCATTGAACCCCAGGGATATTTCGAGCGCCGGTGCTACGGGGCTGTGGCAGCTGATGTATTATGAAGCAAAGACTTATAACTTGACTGTTGATAGTTATACCGACCAACGCATGGATCCCATTGCTTCTAGTTACGCGATCGCGAAGATATTGAAAGAGGCGTATGACCAATATGGTGACTGGCTTTTGGCAATCGCATCCTACAATGGCGGAAAAGGTGCTGTGGGCAGGGCAATTCAACGATCGGGTAAGGAAAAGCCTACCTTTTGGGATATTGCCCCCTATCTTACCCAACAAACCCAAAATTACATTCCCAAATTCATAGCCATGACTTATGCGATGAAATATGCGGAGGAAAACAACATAAATGCTGCTGATACTGAGCTTTCTCTACGAACTCAAGCATTGGAGGTCAATAAACGGATCTCTTTAAACCAGATTGCGGAAGTGATGAATGTATCCAAAGAAACACTTCGTGCGCTAAATCCGAGCTTTAAAAAGAATATTTTAAATGGTACGGAAGAAACACCTCTAAGATTGGTATTGCCTGTATTGGATAAGAAAATAGCGACCGAAGAACTTTACGCTGCGCTTACTACACCTATTCCTGCTGCGGTATCAACGGCGAGTAGTGCTGGCGCCAATGAACCTGCCGAGCTTTTAAAAGGCGGTAAATACAAGGTCAAAGTAGGGGAAACATTCGCTTCCATCGCTGAAAAGTTTGAAGTTACTGTTCAGGATATAAAATCGTGGAATAACCTACGCGGAAATCAAATCGTACCGGGACAAAATCTAACGATCAAGAAAGAAGATAATTATATCAATACAAGACTAGCACACAATGCTGAGAAATCGGTCAAGAAGAGCCAACAACGTGCTTCTACACGTACAGCATACTATGTGGTTAGAAAGGGGGATACCTTATCTCAGATAGCCAATAAAAATGGCGTATCTGTTAGCCGATTAAAAAGCGATAATGATCTGAACGGAAGCCGGATTAAGCCGGGAATGAAACTGAAAGTGTCAAAGAAATAGCAACATGGTTATGCCAACCATGCTGCATCTTCTTCGTTATCAAATTCTTCTAGGGTAACCGTAACATGTTCTTTTAGGATCGTGGACAATTTGGTGCCATAGTAGTCACTGAAGATCGGGAACTTGTGGTGACTCCTATCGATCAGTACGGCAGTTCTCATTTTCTTCAATGGAACATTCAGGAATACACCCAAACCGTAAGCCAGCGCTCTGCCACTATTTAATACATCATCCACTAGGATAATCGTTTTGTCTTTTGCCATGTCAACAGGTAAATCCGTGCTCGCACTCAATGACCGGCTTGTTTTCTTCATGGTCACTTTAATCAAAAGAATTTCCTTGTCTGAGATCTCCTTTAATATCGCCTGAAGGCGTTGTGCAAATACATAACCCCGATCGGCAATTCCAACCAAAACAAGTGTTTCGTCTTCAAAATTGTCTTCTAAAATCTGATAGGCAATACGGATAGACTTCTGTTTTATTTGTTCTTTATTTAAGATGAGCGTTTTCTTTGAAGACATAATAGTATTTCGATGATTATAGGGTAAAAATAGGATATTAAATTGTATAAAAAAAGTCCAAAGCCGTTTAAAGCTTTGGACTTTTGTATCTCGATAACGGAATCCTTAATTCAGTTTATTATCTTTTTCTGCTTTTAATATTTCGGCAGTGAGCGATTTGTTGTCTTCTGGCAAACGGCCACCATTATAATAATAGCGTCTCCAATAAGGTTCGTTTAAGTTGCTGATCATTACGCCTTTGCTGGACGAAGCGTGAGCAAATTTGTTATCACCAATATATACCCCCACATGAGTGATGCTTCTGCTTCTGATTTTGAAAAATACCAAATCACCTGCTTTCAATTCATTTTTCTCTACTGTCTTTACTTGCGAATACTGATTACGGCTGTTGTAGCCTAAAGAGGTGTTAAACACCTTGTCGTATAATTCGTAAGAAAATTTAGAACAATCAATACCTCTTTTTGAGTCTCCGCCCAACCGATATGGCGTACCTAGCCATTCGTAAACAAATTGATAAAGTTTTGTATTTGTAGTTGCTGAGACTGCAACTCCCATGATTTGTGAGAAGTATTCTTTGGCGAGGTTATCAGGATCTGATTCTGGTTTGGAGTTTCTGTTGGTTTGTGCCTGCGACACTAGACATAAGCCGATAAATAGCATTGACGCTATAAATTTCTTTGTTTTCATTAAATCGCTTTTTTGTACAACATTTAACTTTTTAATATTCAATACTGTCATCTATTTTGGACAGCACTGTTGCGAATATAATACAATATCAGTTCAGGGTCAAATTTTTTTTAGGCGATTTAACGAAATTTTAACAATTTTAACATCTTTCTTAACGCTTTTTGGACATATTGAAATTTAATCGGTCTGTCGAACTTTTACTACAGCCATATAGCGGTATCAGTTCCGATCAACCAATCGGCTTATGGTAGAATATCATTCTTTAAGGCTTGTTTTTGTGAATCTGAAAAAAAATATTAATTTTCTTTAGGAATGTGATAATATTTGTTCTATATTTACTGCACATAAGCAATAACAATGAGCACAAACACAATTATTACAACGATTATTATTACCACCGGGATAAAACTTAGGAGGAAGTAGTTTCATTGTATATAATTGTAGACACAATATTTCGAAGCGCTTTCCTCAAAAAGGAAAGCGCTTCTTTTTTATCACATAAATCAAACTAAACAAACGGTATAAATCAGTATGAAAGTTTTAAAATTCGGAGGAACTTCAGTCGGAACAGTAGAAAGTCTCAAAGCAGTCTTAAGCATTGTTAAGAAATCCTATGATGCTAAGGAAAAGCCACTGGTGGTATTATCTGCGATGTCAGGAGTAACAAATTTACTAACCCAGTTGGCAGAGGAAGCTGCAGAAGGAAAGCCCTTTTCTGATGGGCTTAAATCTTTGGAGGATAAACATTTTGCAATAGTGAAAGAGCTCCTCGCAGTCAAGTTCCAAAATCCGGTTTTCACCAAACTTAAGTTATTTTTCAATGAGGTCGAGGATCTGCTCCAGGGAATTTTTGCACTGAAGGAGCTCAGTAATCAAAGTAAGGATCTAATTCTGAGTTATGGTGAGCGATGCTCGAATTATATGGTTTCTAAAGTAATGGAACAGTATATACCGGAGTCTCTATTTATTGATGCCTCGCATTATGTAAAGACCGATTCGGACTTTGGCAACGCTCATTTAAATGAAACCCTGACGGAGCAGCTCGTGAAATCAATGTATATCACACACAGTGATAAATTGCTTTTTGTAACCGGTTTTATCGGTAGCAATGAGAATGGTCGCATCACTACCCTGGGAAGAGGTGGATCGGACTATACTGCTGCCATTTTTGGATCGATACTAGATGCGACAGCTATTGAAATCTGGACTGACGTTAACGGCATGTTGACTGCAGATCCCCGGATCGTGAAAAAAGCCTTTTCACTCCCGGTGCTTTCCTATACTGAAGCAATGGAGCTTTCTTATTTTGGTGCTAAGGTAATCTACCCACCAACCATGATACCCGCATTTTTGAAGAAAATTCCGATTGTCATCCGCAATACTTTTGAGCCTGATTTCTCGGGTACGGTAATCCAATTTGACAGCGGAAAAACTGCGTTGCCGATCAAGGGGATTTCTTCTATCTCGGATATTTCTGTCATCAATTTAAGTGGATCAGGAATGATTGGCAAGTCTGGGTTTAGCGGGCGACTTTTTACGCTGTTGGCAAGGGAGCAGATTAATGTTGTATTGATCACACAGTCTTCTTCGGAGCATAGCATCACCTTTGCGGTTAATCCCTCGGATGCGAAGCGTGCGATACAGTTGATTGAAATTGAATTCGAACTGGAAATCCAAGCAAATAAGCTGGTCATTCCTGCTATAGAGGATAATCTTTCTGTATTGGCCATTGTTGGCGAAAATATGAAAAGGACTCCGGGGATGTCCGGAAGGTTATTTGCTGCTCTTGGACGAAATGGTATCAACGTAAGAGCTATAGCACAAGGGTCATCGGAATATAATATTTCCGTCATCATCGGTAAAGAAGATTTGGCCAAAGCGCTCAATGCTGTTCACGATGCTTTTTTCGCGGAATTGAAAAAAACATTGCACGTGTTTAATATCGGTACAGGTAATATCGGGGCAACGTTATTTAAACAATTGGAGGATCAACATGATTTTCTGCTGGATAAGAACGATATCGAGATCAAAGTGGTTGGAATTTCCAACAGCCGTAAGATGTTGTTTAATACCGAAGGTGTAGAACTAAATAATTGGTCGGCTGAGCTCGAAAAAAATGGTATCGAGGCTGATCTGGCTTTATTTATTGAAAAAATGAAAGCCTTAAACTTACCAAACTGTGTGTTTATTGATAATACAGCAAGCAAGTTGCCGGCCACGTATTATGAAGATATCTTTAAATCCAATATCTCCATCGTAACCTGTAATAAAATTGCGAATTCTGGAAAGTATGCACAATACAAGACGCTTCGCGATACTGCCCATAGACATGGGGTTGACTTTTTCTATGAGACGAATGTCGGTGCCGGGCTACCTATCGTAAGGGTTCTTAAAGACTTGATGTTGAGTGGCGATCGTATCTTAAAGATTGAGGCCATTCTTTCCGGTACGATATCTTACATCTTCAACAATTTCAAAGACGATGCTACCTTTTTCAATGTTGTAAAGCAAGCGCAAGAGTTGGGTTATACCGAACCGGATCCAAGGGATGATTTGGGGGGAATAGACTTTATGCGTAAAATGTTGATTTTGGCAAGAGACGCTGGCTACGCCGTTGAAGCGGAAGATGTAGATCTGGGACCGATTCTTCCGGAAGCCTGTCTGAAAGCCGATACCGTGGATGCCTTCTATGCGGAATTACAGAATGAGAATGCTTATTTTGAAGATATGAAAGCAAGAGCTGCCCTTGAGAAGAAGGTAATACGTTATATCGGAAAGCTTGAAAATGGAAAAGTTTCTATCGCGATCCAATTTGTAGATGAAAACCATCCTTTTTACGCGCTATCGGGTAGTGATAACATTATTTCTTTTACCACAGAAAGATACAAAGAACGCCCTTTGGTTGTCAAGGGGCCCGGTGCCGGTGCCGAAGTGACTGCGGCGGGTGTGTTCGCGGATTTGGTTAACGTTGGAGCATAAGACTATTTTGAAGTAAATAACGATTGAAGTAATGGCTAATAATTTAAATGTAGAATATCTAAAAGGTAAAGTCATCGATTTGGACAAGATGCTGCCAGAAGTTCGGGTATTTGCTCCTGCAACTGTTGCGAATATGATCTGTGGTTTTGATATACTGGGTTTTGCTGTGGAGCAACCTGGAGATGAAGTTATCATGCGGCGAAAGCAGCAACCCGGAGTGACCATAAAAGAGATCACAGGAGATGATGGTAGGCTCCCGCTCGAGCCAAGTAAAAACACCGTGTCTGCTTGTGTTCAGTATCTGTTGCAAGCGTTAAATATTGCGTCGAAAGTCGGTGTCGAAATTGAATTGCACAAGCACATGCCAATCGGATCGGGTTTGGGCTCCAGTGCGGCGAGTACGGTGGCAGGACTTTTTGCGATCAATGTTATGCTTGGCAACCCATTAACGAAAGAAGAATTGTTACCGTTCTGTGTCGAGGGGGAGCGGTTAGCCTGTGGTACAGGTCATGCCGATAATGTTGCGCCGGCACTTTATGGTGGTATAACGTTAATCAGGGGCAATGAGCCTTTGGATGTTGTTTCTATTCCTTCACCGAAGGAATTAGTGGCAGCAGTGGTGTTTCCACAGGTCGATGTCCCTACACGTGATGCACGACAATTAATCAAAGATAAAGTCTTGCTAAAAGATGCTGTGACGCAATGGGGCAATATTGCCGGATTGGTAGCGGCTTTATTTAAAGAAGATTATGATCTGATTTCCCGGAGCATGAAGGATATTCTTATAGAGCCTACGCGTGCTATATTGATTCCGCAGTTTTATGAAATGAAGGAAATCGCCCTAAAGCATGGAGCTCTGAGCTTTGGTATATCAGGTTCAGGCCCTTCGGTCGTTGCAATGACACGGGATGAGCAGATCGCCCAAAAGATTGCAGACAGCATCCAGGCTCATCTCAAGGAAAATGAAATTGAGAGCTTTGGCTACGTCTCAAAAGTAAATATAGAAGGACCGAGAGTATTAAATTAAAATTTTGCCATACCGTGTTTATAAAAATAGTACATGGAAATGGCGTCTGACTGATCTATGACGACTGTATAATATGGGGAGATCATATTCAGTATAGATGTATATTAAAGTAAATATAAAAAGATGAAGTTTTACAGTACAAATAATAAAGCATTAGCTGTCTCTTTCAAAGATGCCGTATTTAATTCGCTGCCAGTAGATAAAGGTTTATATATGCCCGAACAGATTCCGCAATTGGATCCCTTGTTTATCAAAAATATACAACAATACTCTCTACAGGAAATTGCGTTGGAAGTCGCTTCAACACTTTTGGGCAATGATATTCCCAAATCGGATTTAAAGAAAATCATCGATGAAGCGATTAATTTTGAAGCACCCGTAAAATTCCTGACCGATAGTACGGCTGTACTGGAGCTATTTCATGGACCTTCTTATGCTTTTAAGGATTTTGGAGCTCGATTTATGAGCCGTATTATGGGATACTTTTCTCAAGCTGATGATAAATTGTTGGATGTACTCGTCGCAACTTCAGGCGATACTGGAGGAGCTGTGGCATTAGGTTTCTTGGGAGTAGAGGGGACTCGTGTGACCATATTATATCCCAAGGGCAAAGTTTCCGAGGTACAAGAGCTACAGTTGACAACAAACGGGCAAAATATACGCGCCCTTGAGGTCGATGGTACATTTGATGACTGTCAGGCGCTTGTGAAACTGGCGTTTAATGATGAAGAGCTCAATCAAACATTGCGACTGACATCTGCCAATTCAATCAATATTGCCCGATTGATCCCGCAAACCTTTTACTATTTTTATGCTTATGCCCAACTGAAATCCCAAGGTATCAATGAAGTCGTATTTACCGTGCCAAGTGGTAATTTTGGAAATATTGGCGCAGGTTTGTTAGCTTACAAAATGGGGCTTCCTGTCAAACATTTTGTGGCAGCGACAAATGTCAACGATACAGTGCCACGATTCCTTTCTTCAGGACAATACGAACCCAAACCTTCTGTCCAGACGTTGAGTAACGCCATGGATGTTGGAAACCCAAGCAATTGGGTGCGGATTCAGGATCTTTTTGCAGGTAATCTGGCAGAGTTAAAAGCTATGCTCTCTTCTTATACCTTTACTGACGAAGAAACAAAAGCTGGGATGGAAAAGCTCGTTCAAGAAACAAATTATATTGCCTGCCCTCATACGGCTATTGCTTGGTTGGGTGCGAAGGCTTACGCGAGCGAATTTCCCGGAAATTATGCTTCGGTATTCTTATCGACTGCACATCCTTGTAAATTTCCGGATGCGATAGATACAGATGTGTTTGCAAAAATTGTATTGCCGAACGGTGCAGAAGCGTTGCAGGGAAAAGAAAAATTAGCGGAACCTTTGGCGGTCAACTTCGAAGCGTTCAAAAGATATCTAATCAACCATAACTAAACTTGGAGGGCTCCATTAGGAGCCCTTTTTTATGCCAAGATAGTTGTCTATGTAATTCTTTAATTCGAGCTTTTTGCTTTTATCGGAAATAAGCTCATAGAGTAGAACCGGGTCGTATCTTCCAAAGCTAATAAAATCACCATTTTCTTCTGTTAACGTATTTAACCATGCACTGACATCAATGGTATTCTTGGTTGGATGAAAATCGAATACTCGAAGATCTCCACCTAGGACAAATGCTGAAATTTTCCAATCTTTTGCAACTTTATTCTCGAGTATGGTCTTTTTCTGCAGGTATTTGATCAATTTTGCTGATGCTCCTTTGGAACAGCTAATTATAATGTGTGTCCCATATTTTTTTACAATATCGGTCGGAGTATTGTTATTGACAAAGTTGATAAATTCTTGAAGCTGAAATACTGGTTTTTTAGCGCTAAACTCATAAGTTCCATAGGAAAAATTTTCAGCATAATAATGTGAAAGCTGAATATCCTCGCTCGATTCTGGAATGTTTGTGAGTATTTCTGTTTCGGTCGTACCGAATTTCTCTGCGGTGAAGCCGAAATACAGTTCCAGCTCGCGTAATAATTGATCTTTTGACATATTTTCTCTGACTTTCCCACCACCGGTTGACCCAAATTGTCTATAAATTTCGGTAGACTGACTTAGTTTTTTTGTGTCGAGGATTTTTGCACGCAGGCCTTTATTGACAAAAAGTAGGTTCTCTTTTGCATCATAACCATAGCCGACCATAAAATATGGTTCAGCTTTAATTTCTTGACTGACTTTCATTTCTATTTTCTCAAATGAAGTTGAATTGACAACCTCAAGATCTTCCTCATTTTTAATTGTGGGTTCAGGATCAGATTTTTTGCAAGAAAATATAATAGCGATAATTGCTGTGGTTAAAAAAACATGTTTTAAATTCATTTTGTAAATATACAAGAATATTTCTTTCAGAATACTTTTTTATTACACTAAAGAATCTAAGTTTTACAATTAATAAGTTAATTTTGCAGTAATGAAATCAGTTTATTTGAATAAGGGTAAAGATAAGGCTGCTTGGCAATTGCATCCTTGGGTATTTTCGGGAGCAATTAAATCATTGTCCGATAAGATAGAAGATGGCGAAGTTGTTGGTGTATACAATGCGGAGCGTGAGTTTATTGCATACGGATTGTTTCACAATAGCTCCAGGGTAGCGATTCGTTTATTGGAATGGAATCCACAAGCTCAGATTGATGCGGATTGGTGGCGCAGCCGTATTCAAAAGGCGGTGATAGCTAGACAACATTTGCTGCAGGAAGGCATTACCAATACCGTTCGTTTGATTTTTGCCGAGGCAGACTTTCTTCCTGGATTAATCGTGGATAAATATGCTGATTTTATTTCTATTCAGATTCATTCTGTGGGAGTAGAAAAAGTTAAAGATATCGTTATTTCGGAGCTAAATACGCTGTTAAATCCTACTGGAATCTATGAACGCAGTGATCTGAAATCTCGTGAACATGAGGGCTTACCTGATACCAATGGTCTTTTGTCGGGGGCGATGCCGCCTGAATTTGTAGACGTCATCGAAAATGGTCTTCATTATAAAGTAAATATTATTGACGGTCAAAAGTCAGGATTTTACTGTGACCAGCGGGAAAATAGATTGTTGACCGCACAATATGTTGCTGATAAACGTGTATTGGATTGTTTCTGCTATTCTGGTGGGTTCACGTTGAACAGCTTAAAAGCTGGAGCAAGTCAAGTCGTGTCGGTGGATAGTTCATCATTGGCCATTGAAACGCTGGAAAAAAATGTCGTCGAAAACGGATTTGAGCCGAACCGGCATAAAGCAATATTGTCAGACGTCAATAAGCAATTGCGCAAATTTATAGATGAAGGGGAAAAATTTGATTTGATCGTTCTGGATCCACCTAAATATGCGCCTTCGCGATCGGCTTTGGAGCGTGCCTCACGTGCTTATAAAGATTTAAACCGTCGGGGTTTAATGCTGTTGAATAGCGGTGGATTATTAGCCACTTTCTCTTGTTCCGGCGCAATGGATATGGATACATTTAAGCAGGTGCTTGCCTGGGCAGCTTTGGATGCAGGCAAAGAAATACAATTTATTCGACAATTCCATCAGCCTGAGGACCATCCTGTACGGGCCTCCTTTCCTGAAGGTGAATACCTCAAAGGATTGTTGGTACGCGTAATATAGATAAATGCAGATATACAGGGTTGATTTGATAAATCGACCTTTTTAATTTAAGCGAAATCATGATCAAAGAAAAAGAAACCAGGCCTATTTTTTCTATTTTGTTTGCCGTGAGCATGGTGCACCTGCTGAATGACCTTATTCAGGCTGTAATTCCTGCTACCTACCCTTTATTAAAAGAAGAGCACCACCTGAGTTTTTCACAGGTAGGGATGATTACACTGGTGTATCAGATTGCTGCGTCAATTTTTCAGCCTGTTGTAGGCTCTTTTACTGATAAGCGTCCGGTGCCATACTCACAGATTATCGGTATGTCCTTTTCCCTTGTGGGCATGTTGCTGTTTTCCCAGGCGCATACTTATGCATGGATCTTGTTTTCCGTTTTCCTGGTAGGTATCGGTTCCTCGATCTTCCATCCTGAATCTTCGCGCGTAGCCTATATGGCTTCGGGCGGTAGAAGGAGTATGGCGCAATCTATATTTCAGATAGGCGGAAATGCAGGTACAGCTTTGGCACCTATTATCGTTGCTTTTCTGGTTTTACCTCGCGGTCAGCAGGCCATTGCCTGGATGTGTTTATTTACAATTGTTGGTCAGTTTATCTCCTACTATATTGGTACTTGGTATAAACGTAGGCTTGCAAATGTTTCCAGAAAGACAAAAAGAATTATTCGTGTACCGGATCTACCCAATTCACGTATTGTTACTACCGTTTTTATTCTATTGTTATTAATCGTGTCAAAGTATTTCTACATCGCCAGTATTACAAACTATTTCCAGTTTTACACCATGAAAAAATTTGGGATTAATGAAGTTGAAGCACAGGTATATCTGTTTTATTTTCTGATAGCTGTTGCGGTTGGTACGTTGCTGGGTGGAGCGTTCGGGGATCGTTTTGGACGGAAGTATGTGATTTGGTTCTCGGTTTTAGGCGTGGCCCCCTTTGCATTGGCTTTACCCTATGTTGGTCTCACGATGACTGGAATACTGATTGTCATTATCGGATTGATATTATCTTCAGCCTTTCCGGCCATTATTGTCTATGCGCAGGAATTATTGCCTAAAAAATTAGGAATGGTTTCAGGGCTATTTTATGGTTTTGCATTCGGCATGGGCGGGATAGGATCTGCCGTTCTCGGTTGGCAGGCGGATCATACCTCCATCGGGTTTATTTATCACCTGTGTTCATATTTACCCTTGATAGGTATCGTTGCCTATTTTCTTCCGGATTTACAAAAGACGCCTTATAAAGAGATTTAGCATGCGATTTATTAATAAATGGGAGGGCGGATATTGTCAAAATATCCACCCTCTCGTTTTTTTATTTGATGCAATCCATCCATGCTGCGGCCATCATTTGTGCTCCCGCTAGCGTAGGGTGTACACCATCCGCTGCCCAATAGGCACCTGGAGCTGTCTTTTGTGCGTTATCAAAGATTTTCTGATAGGGAAGGAGTATCGCATTGAATTCTTTTGCGATTTCACGTGCACTCTCCTGATAGGCTAGAAATTTAGGATACCAGGCATCTGTGATATGGCCAACCCCTTTTACGGCAAAAGGTTCTCCAATAATCAGTTTAACATTCGGAAGTTTCTGCAAGGTTTCCTGCAACAATTGTTGGTATTGGGATTTATATTCTTCAACAGTTGTTTTGGCTCCACGGTCTATGGTTCGCCAGAAATCATTTACACCGATTAAGATACTTAATACGGTTGGTTTGATTGCTAAAGTATCCTCAGCCCAGCGTTTTTGAAGGTCGGGAACACGATTGCCACTGATTCCGGTATTGTAAATTTTTAGATTCTTTGCGGCATATTTATTCAATAGTTCGCTTGCGGCCAATAAAGCATAACCGCGACCCAAGGCGTTGGTGTCATTGGCTTTTCTGTTATCCCTATCGCGGCCCACATCCGTAATGGAGTCACCCTGAAATAGGATGACGTCTCCATCATTCAAACTTATTTTTGAAGATTTGAAGCTTTCTCCATAGGCGTAAGCTTCGTTGCCCAATAAATTAGCACCGGTCAAAAGACCGGCACCAATTATGCTTTTTTTGATAAATGATCTGCGGTTTGTGCTCATTATTAGGTTTTTGTTATGCTTTAAAGTTACATACTTTTAGCATATTTTTCCAAACCTTTTACAATGATGTTACAGGCTTTTTCTATTTCAGCTTCGGTAATGGTTAACGGTGGGGCTACACGAAGTGCCGTTTCACAATGAAGGTACCAGTCGATCATCACTCCCTGTTCAGCACAATACTTACTCACACTATAGACTTGCTCAAAGCTGTCCAATTGTAAGCACATCATAAGTCCCAGCCCACGGATTTCTTTGATTGCCGGATGACTGAGTTTTTCCCGAAAGAAATTGGTTTTATAAGCCACTTGTTCTACCAGCTTCTCTGATTTAATTACAGCAAGCGATGCACGTGCCGCGGCGCAACTTACAGGATGGCCTCCGAAGGTCGTAATATGGCCCAACATGGGGTTGTCTTTGATGACGTCCATCACCTCTTTGGCGGCAACGAAAGCACCCAAAGGCATGCCTCCTCCAATGCCTTTCGCCAACATGAGGATATCCGGCACTATACCAAAATGCTCAAACGCAAATAACTTGCCCGTGCGGCCAAAGCCTGTCTGGATTTCATCAAATATGAGCAGTGTGCCTGTCTCATCGCAACGTTTTTTTACAGCTTGTATATAGGCTATATCAGGAACTCTGACACCGGCTTCTCCTTGAATGGCTTCTAGGATGACGGCAGCAGTTTTATCTGTAATATTCGCTAAATCCTCGGGATCATTAAATGTAATAAAGTCTATTTCCGGAAGGAGTGGGGCATAAGCCTGACGGTATTCATCATTCCCGATAAGGCTAAGGGCACCTTGTGTACTACCATGATAAGCCTTCTTGGCTGCGATAATTTGCCTTCGTCCGGTATACTTCTTCGCTATTTTCATAGACCCTTCTACAGCTTCTGCACCACTGTTGGTCAGGTATACCGATTGAAAATTTGAAGGTAATTCCGCCAATAACTCTGTTGCAAACTGGACTTGTGGCGCTTGTATAAATTCACCATAGACCGTGACATGCAGATATTGGTCGAGTTGAGCCTTTATTGCCTCGAGCACTTTGGGGTGGCGATGCCCGATATTACTCACATTAAATCCGGAGACAAGATCCATATATTCTTCTCCATTGGGGCCATATAGGTAAACACCTTCGGCTTTAACCACTTCAATCAATCTAGGTGAGCTAGAGGTCTGAGCGGTGTTCATTAAAAATAATTCTCTGTTGCTTAACATGATTTTACAAATGTCCGAAAATAAAAAAGAAGTCTTTAAGACTTCTTTTTTATTTTCGGGATTACCTTCCTCTATTTTTTAAAGATTTATAGAGATGTTCCCTGAACTCCTGCTCTACTTCAAAGAATTGCGATGCTCGGGCATTGCCTATTACTTTGGCAAATTTTGCACGGTACTCTTTCTTTATCTGTACCTCTTTGGCATCATACTGTAATACATCCCTCGATCCACCTCTAAAACTGTTTTTAGGAGCACCATTTAATTTTTCTTTCCGGATATCCCATAATGTTTGGCTATATTCATTATAGAGCGGAAAAAATTGCTGTGCTTCTTTCGGAGTCAAATCTAGTTCTTTAGTGATGTAAGCTATTTTTTCATTTTCAATAGCTTGGAAACGATTTTTGTCTTGTGCAAAGCCCAAGGCAATAGAAAATATACTAAAGAACAATGTTATCCATATGTATTTTTTGTTGAACATCATTATAAGGTATAGTTTAGATAATCTTCTATCTCTTGTTTAGATATATTAGTGCCAAATCCTTTTGTCGGAAGATTTGTTTCATCCGTATATTGGGACATATATATAATGTCATCTCCTGAAGCAGAAGCAGAAAGATAATTAATAATTTCCTGCTTTGGTATTTCAGATAAATGTTGACTCAACTGTTCTTCGGCTAATTTATCTTGCTCTTGAGTAAAAGCATTTTGTTGCTGGTATTGGTATCCCCAATACCCCCCAAGGGCTAACATAGCTGTGAACGATGCTGCTACGGCATATCTAGCATACCATTTTTTTTGTTTCCCTAAGTGACGGATAGGCGTTGAATCTCTTTCTTGTTCAGCTTCCTGAATAGCTCCAATAATCTTATCTGAAAGATTATCAAAATAATGAGAGGGAATATCAAAACCTGCCGCAGGAATGGCATCTTTTAATTTTTCTTCAGTAACACGGGCTAAAATACTTGCTTCAAGAGCTGAATAATAATTTACAGGAACAGCAAAGCCTTCTGTTGAAACAATATCCTTTAATTCTGCTTCCGCAATGTCTGTAGTGATATTTTGCTCAAGCGTTTGAAAATAACCTGTTGGCACTGTAAATCCATCCGATTGGATTTTTTCTTTTAGGTTTTCTTCTGAAATTCGATGAAAGATATCTTCTGTTAATATCCCAGCATATTGTTTAGGAATAGTAAAGCCCTCCAAAGCGACCTTGTTTTTGAGGGAATCCTCCGCTATTTTGCTCAGCACAAGATCTGGGAGTGAATCAAAGTATCCTTCAGGAACCTCAAATACAGATTCATCCTTGCATTCCATCCACTTGACTTGTCCTATTATTTTAGATTCTAAATCACTGAAATAATTTTCAGGCAAGGCAAAAGGATTTTTACGCAATGATTCTGGAAGATGATTAAACTCCAGCCCATCATGATATGTGCTATTTTCCTTCATAGTATCTATTAGAGCCTATTTGCGCTAAAAGGTTTAATCGTGGTTGTTAAAAAAAGACTCTATTTTTTTTACGGCCAAATGATAGGAAGCTTTTAATGCTCCAACACTTGTACCCAGTACTTCAGAAATTTCCTCATACTTCATATCTTCAAAATATTTCATGTTGAAAACTAATTTCTGTTTCTCGGGCAATGTCAATAAAGCCTGTTGCAATTTCATTTGCGCTTTGTCGCCATTAAAGTAATTGCCATCAGCAAGTGTTTCTGCTAAATAAGCAGTCGTGTCGTCGTCCAACGACACGTTCTGCTTTTGCTTTTTTTTATTTAAGAATGTAATACATTCATTTGTAGCGATCCGATATAGCCAGGTATACAATTGTGAATCTTCACGGAAGTTTCCAAGGTTCTTCCATACTTTGACGAAAATATCCTGCACTACATCATCTGCATCGTCATGATCGATGACCATTCTTCGCACATGCCAATAAATCTTTTGTTGATATTTTTTCAACAATAAACGGAAAGCTTCTTCTCGCGTACTTTCTTCGGCGAATTTTGCTATAATTAAAGCGTCATCCATATATTGACCTGTGTAGTTTTCTTATTTTCTATTGATTGCCTTTTGAGCAGCAGCAACAATAGCGTCTGCGTTTAAACCATATTTCTCCATAAGTTGTGCTGGAGTACCTGATTCTCCAAAGCTGTCATTTACGGCTACATACTCTTGTGGGCTAGGTAATTCTTTTGCTAATACCTGTGCAACGCTATCGCCCAATCCGCCTAGACGGTTGTGTTCTTCAGCAGTCACGACACATTTTGTTTTTGCAACAGATTTCAAGATCGCTTCCTCATCCAACGGTTTGATGGTATGGATATTGATGATCTCGGCACTGATACCCAATTCAGCCAATTTTTCACCTGCTTGAATGGCCTCCCATACCAAGTGGCCTGTAGCGATAATGGTTACATCTGTACCTTCATTTAATAAGATTGCTTTTCCGATGACAAATTCCTGGTCCGCAGGTGTGAAATTAGGAACTACCGGACGGCCAAAACGTAAATAAACCGGACCTTCAAATTTTGCTGCCGCAATAGTAGCCGCTTTTGTTTGATTGAAGTCACAAGGGTTAATTACAGTCATTCCGGGTAACATTTTCATTAATCCAATGTCTTCCAAAATTTGGTGTGTTGCACCATCTTCACCTAAGGTTAATCCCGCATGGGAAGCGGCAATTTTTACATTCTTACCTGAATATGCAATAGATTGACGGATTTGGTCATAAACGCGACCTGTAGAGAAGTTGGCAAATGTACCTGTGAAAGGAACCTTACCACCAATAGTAAGTCCAGCAGCGATACCCATCATGTTTGCCTCAGCAATACCGATTTGGAAAAAGCGCTCTGGGAATTCTTTGATAAAATCGTTCATTTTCAATGATCCGATCAAATCAGCACATAATGCTACCACATTTTCGTTTTGTTTTCCAGCTTCCAATAAGCCAGCTCCAAAACCTGAACGTGTATCTTTTGACTCTGTGTAAGTATATTTTTTCATTTCTAGTAATCTCCTAAAGTTTCAGTAAGTTGATTCAATGCCGACGCCAATTGTTCGTCATTTGGAGCAACACCGTGCCATTTATGAGAACCCATCATGAAATCAACACCTTTTCCCATCTCTGTGTGCAATAAGATAACAACAGGTTTACCTTTTCCAGTACGTGATTTTGCTTCTTCTAAGCCAGCAACTACCGAAGCCATATCGTTTCCTTTAGTCACTTCCATCACATCCCAGCCAAAAGCTTCCCATTTAGCACGAAGATCGCCTAATGACAGTACCTGATCTGTAGATCCATCGATCTGTGCATTATTGTAATCAACTGTAGCAATCAAGTTGTCAATTTTGTTGTGCGGTGCATACATTGCAGCTTCCCAAACTTGGCCTTCCTGCAATTCACCATCCCCCATTAATACATAAACTAGATTATTGTCTTTATTCAATCTTTTTGCCTGTGCAGCTCCAATAGCAACAGATAGTCCCTGACCCAAAGATCCCGACGCAATACGGATGCCCGGAAGGCCTTCGTGTGTCGTTGGGTGACCTTGAAGTCTAGAATTGATTTTTCTGAATGTTGCCAGTTCGTTTACTTCAAAATACCCCGCACGTGCCAATGTACTGTAAAATACAGGTGAAATGTGTCCGTTTGACAAGAAGAATAAATCTTCACCTTTTCCGTCCATATCAAAGGAAGGATTACGTTTCATTGCATTGAAATAAAGCGCCACAAAGTAATCTGTACAACCTAATGAACCACCTGGGTGTCCTGATTGACAAGCGTGTACCATACGTACGATATCACGTCTTACTTGTGATGCAATTTGTTCTAGTTTGTTAATATCTGCACTCATTTTTTTTGTTGGTTTCACAATTGGTCGTAAAGTTAACTATTTTTAAGCTAGATGCTTGTTAAAAAGTGAATTTCTTTATTTTGATAAGCCTGCAGCCTGTGAACTGCCTCCATTTTAACTTTTGACTTTTTCATGTTGACTTTTTTGTACCTTGCTTTTAATTATAAAACCCACAATTTTCAAGATAATGTCCAATCATTTTAAACGCTTCTTGCTTGTCGCTGCATTTTCTGCATTACAATTCTATTCTTTCGCTCAGGATAGAGCCATTTACCATAAGGATTGGATCGATTTTAACAAAAATGGGAAAAAGGATATTTATGAAGACCCCAAACAGAAAATAGCCAGTCGCGTGGAGGATCTGTTGCGTCAAATGACGGTTCAAGAAAAGGCCAATCAGACTGTAACGCTTTACGGTTATGGTCGGGTTTTGAAAGATGAGCAGCCCACTGCCGCTTGGGACAATGAAATATGGAAGCATGGATTGGCTAATATTGATGAAATGTTAAACAGCTTAGCCTATAATAGGTCAGCAAAAAGTCTCTTTTCTTATCCCTTCAGTCGCCATGCTGTCGCGTTGAATAATGTGCAAAAGTGGTTTATTGAACATACCCGCCTGGGAATCCCTGTTGATTTTACGAATGAAGGAATACATGGTCTAAACCATGATCGGGCGACACCATTACCTGCTCCGATCAATATCGGAAGTACCTGGAATACCAAATTGGTGAGAACCGCTGGTGAGATTCTCGGAAGAGAAGCGAAATACTTAGGCTATACCAATGTTTATACGCCTATCCTCGATGTTTCGCGCGATCCACGATGGGGGCGCGTTGTGGAAACTTATGGTGAAAATCCCTTTCATATTGCAGAAATGGGCAAGCAGGCTGTATTGGGTGTTCAGCAAAATGGTGTTGCGTCAACGTTGAAACACTACGCCGTTTATTCTGTTCCCAAAGGAGGACGCGATGGAAATGCGCGGACAGATCCGCATGTCGGTTTTCGTGAAATGCATGAACTCCATTTATATCCTTTTAAAAGAGTGGTTAAAGAGGCCAAACCGCTTGGGATCATGAGCAGTTACAATGACTATGATGGTGTACCGGTCTCGTCAAGTAAATATTTTCTGCAAGATTTATTGCGGAAAGATTATGGATTTGAAGGTTATATTGTTTCCGATAGCGAAGCGCTCGAATTTATCAGCAGTAAACATCATGTTGCCAGAGATTATAAAGAGGCGATCCGCCAGGCTTTGGAAGGCGGACTTAATGTCCGGACGAATTTTGACCCACCAAGTACATACCTGACTCCCTTGATGGAACTTATCAACGAAGGTGGGCTCGACATGAACGTATTGAATCAACGCGTTCGAGAGGTGCTGACGGTTAAGTTTAAACTGGGACTATTTGATCATCCGCTTATCGATAATACCGGTTTAGCTGATCAGAAAGTCCATACCCAAGCCGATGAAAATATTTCTCTGCAGATGAACAGAGAATCCATTGTTTTGCTTAAGAATGAGCAGCAGCTATTACCGATAGATGTCAATAAGTATAAGCGGATTTTAGTGACGGGCCCTATGGCCGAAGCAACAAATTATACAACAAGTCGTTATGGGCCATCCAATAATCCGATTACAACTATTAAAGATGGCATTATCGAATATGCTAAAGGGAAAGCAGTCCAAGTAAACTACTCGAAAGGGGTGGATGTTGTCGATAAAAACTGGCCTGAAAGTGAAATTATCCCGACAGACCTATCTAAAGAGGAAATCCAAAGTATGACCACTGGTGTCCGGCTTGGGCAGGAGTCAGATTTAATTATTGCCGTCATGGGCGAATCAGAACGTGAAGTTGGTGAAAGCCGGTCTCGCTCAGATCTCAATCTGCCTGGTAAACAGCGTGATTATTTGATGAAGTTAAAAGAGACCGGAAAGCCTATCATTCTGATACTCGTAAATGGAAGACCGTTGTCCATTAATTGGGAAAATAAATACTTGCCAGCCATTGTGGAGAGCTGGTTTCTCAGTGGCCAATCTGGACGTGTTGTGGCAGATATGATATTTGGCGAGTATAATCCAAGCGGAAAGCTTCCGATTTCTTTTCCTAAATCTGTTGGACAGATTGAAATGAATTTCCCGACCAAACCCGCGGCACAGGCGGGGCAACCTGGTGTGGGGCCCAATGGCTGGGGAAATAGTCGGGTTGTTGGATTCCTTTATCCTTTCGGTTATGGCTTAAGTTATACCGATTTTCAATTTTCAAATTTGCGGCTGAATAAAAAGCAAATACGACCAACGGATTCGTTGACTGTTACGGTGGATGTACAAAATATTGGAAAAAGAAAGGGAGCGGAGGTCGTTCAACTATATGTCAAAGATGTGGTTTCTTCAGTTACAGCTTACGAGATGGATCTTCGTGGTTTCGAAAAAATCGAATTGAATCCAGGCGAGAAAAAGTCTGTCCAGTTTTCAATTTTACCAGCACATCTCGAGTTGTTGGATCAATACAACAAGTGGACTGTAGAGCCTGGGAGATTTGAAATCTTTATCGGAAATTCATCCGCTAACCTGCCGTTGAAAGATTCTTTTGATGTCGTCAACTAGTGATGTAATTGTGCTTGCATCAATAGAGGCATCAAAACGCGCTAAAAAGAAAAAGGATCCAGTAGATGTGCCGGATCCTTTTTCTATTTCATTGGTTCGCATGAGTCCTACATTGCTTCTGCAACGACTTCCGTCACACCTGGAACCATCCGTTTTAATAAACCTTCGATACCAGCTTTTAACGTGATCGTCGATGAAGGGCAACCACTACAGGATCCCTTTAATTCAACGGTTACGATACCTTCGTTGAAGGATTTGTAATGAATGGCACCGCCATCCTGTTCAACGGCTGGTCGTACATAATCATGTAATACCTGTTGTATTTTTACTTCTGTTTCTGTGCCTTCAAAGTTTACTTCTGAATCATGATGCACAACTTTTACTGCAAGCTCAGATTCAACAGCACCTTTTACAAAGTCTTTCAACAAGGCTTCAATATCTTCCCATTCCGCATCTTCTGTTTTGGTAATGGTCACAAAATTGCTTGCGAAGAATACACCGTTTACAAAATTGAATTTGAACAACTCCTGTGCGAAAGGTGAATCTTGTGCAGCTTCTTTATTTGGAAAATCCACACTACCGTTGATCAATAATTTATTGACCAAAAACTTCATGGTTGAAGGATTGGGAGTAGATTCTGTATATACGTTGATAGTAGCCATTTAAGTTTTATTTTTATTCCAAACAAAGATATATCAAAAGAAGCGTTGTTAAGGTCATCTATAAGTCAAAGCTTATAAAGTGACACCAGTGTAATTAGAAGGGCTGATTGCTTTTAATTCCGCTTTTACCTCTTCAGATACATTGAGATTGTCCACAAAGGATGCAATGGTCTCTTTGGTCACCTGTGTATTGGTGCGTGTTAGATCTTTCAGTGCTTCATATGGTTTTGGATAGCCTTCCCTGCGCAAGATCGTTTGTAACGCTTCGGCAACAACAGCCCAATTATTTTCAAGATCATTCGCTAAGGCCTGTTCATTCAATATTAATTTACGTAAACCTCTCAATGTCGATTTTACTGCAATTAAGGTATGTGCAAATGGAACACCGATATTACGTAACACAGTTGAATCTGTTAAGTCCCTTTGAAGACGTGAAATCGGTAATTTGGCCGCTAAATGTTCAAATATAGCATTTGCGATGCCTAAATTTCCTTCTGCATTTTCAAAGTCGATTGGATTGACTTTGTGCGGCATTGCAGAAGAGCCAATTTGACCAGCAGTGATTTTTTGCTTAAAATATTCCATGGAGATATAAGTCCATATATCACGGCATAGATCAATGACAATATTATTGATTCGTTTTAATGCGTCACAGCTAGCGGCAAAATTGTCATAGTGCTCAATTTGGGTCGTGGTTTGTGAACGATCCAATCCTAAGATTTTATTGACAAAGTTATTGCCGAATTCAATCCAGTTGGTTTCTGGATAAGCTACATGATGAGCATTGAAATTACCCGTTGCCCCACCAAACTTTGCTGAATACGGTACGGTATGTAAAAGCTGTAACTGACGCTCTATACGTTCGACAAAAACATACAATTCTTTACCTAAGCGAGTTGGAGATGCGGGTTGTCCGTGGGTACGGGCGAGCATGGGAATGTCGGACCAAGAGGTTGCCAAAGACCTTAATTCATGGAGCAATTCATCAATGACCGGTGTATAACTTTCTTTGATAGCCTCTTTCCAGGAAAGTGGAATGGCCGTGTTGTTGATATCCTGAGATGTTAAGCCAAAGTGGATAAATTCAAGATAATCCTGCAACCCCAGTTTTTCAAATTGATCTTTTAAAAAATATTCAACAGCTTTAACATCATGATTGGTAACTTTTTCGGTATTCTTGATCCAGATTGCATCTTCTTCCGAAAAATTTCGATAGATATCTCTTAATTTTTCGTTCAACGTTTTATCGAAATGTTGCAACTGAACGATTCCTGATTCGCTTAACGCTATAAAATATTCGACTTCGATGCGCACTCGATATTTTATTAAGGCAAATTCAGAGAAAAAAGCTGCAAGCTCATTGGTGTTATTGTAATAGCGTCCGTCAATAGGCGTAACTGCTGTTAAGGATGATAAAGCCATAGATTGAATGATTTTTGGCAAAGGTAAAAAAATGCTTGGAGCTTAGCAATTTAATTGGGATAGATATAAAAAAAGCCTCCGTTAACGGGAGGCTTTTTATGCTGTTGAAATTCTGTTTCAAAGAATTAATGAGCAGCTTTAGTTGAGTCAACAGCAGTTTTAGCTGAGTCAACAGCAGTTTTAGCTGAATCAACAGCAGTATTAGCTGAATCTAAAGCAGTGTTAGCTGAGTCTAAAGCAGTGTTAGCTGAATCAGTAGCTGCGTCAGTTTTTTTACCAGTTTCACCACATGAAGCGAAGGCTACAGTTAAAGCCAATCCTAAGAAACCTAATTTGAATGCGTTTTTCATTTTATTAAAATTAAAAGTAATTTCTAAATCTTGTTATTTAAGACTTGATACCTGTAAATGAAAAAGGTAACCCTACTCTTCAATATTTTTTTGAAAAAAGAGGCTTCTCTTGCGAAAAGCCTCTCCGAATACGTTATTCAGTTTCTAAAATTATTATTTAGTAGCAGCTGAATCAACTTTAGCAGTAGCTGAATCAACTTTAGCAGTAGCTGAATCTACAGTAGTTTTAGCTGAATCTAATGTGTTAGCAGCAGAGTCAACTAAAGCAGATGCTGAATCAGCAGCACCTTCAGCTTTTTTCTCAGTGTTGTTACAAGATGCGAAAGCTACAGTTAAAGCTAAACCTAAGAAACCGAATTTTAATGCGTTTTTCATTTTCTAATTTTCTAATTTAAATTGAAATATTTTCTTTTTCATTTGTTAATACACCGAACCCAAAAAGGTAACCCTTCAAAAAAATATATTTTCTTAAAAATATATAACTATTTGATAATTAATGGTTTATTTATATAAGGTAATCTTCAAATTAGTCCTTTTAACTGATCTAATGGGCGAGAAATTAAAAAAAAGCCCAAACGAATGGATCGATATTCTTGTTTGGAGAGTTATTAGGGTAGGGGTAGGAGAGCAGTTTGTTACTCGCTGACCGTTTGCACAAACAATTTTCAATTATTTTTATTAATTTATGAAGAAACGCTCTAAAAAGAATGACGATCATGTTTGATAAAGTTAAGAATATAATGGATTTGGCAAAATCAATAGACTTTGGCAAATTGGAGGAAATCTCGAAAAAGGTAGATCTAGGCGCTGTGATGGATGCGGTCTCGAAAATGGACGATAAACAGCTCCATGGTTTAATGAAAATGCTGAATGCCGGTAATCAGAAAAAAGAATTACCCCCTATCAATGGAGATTTCTACGATATGGATAGCAAATTAAATGGATCAGACCGCGAACTTCAACTAAAGGTACGTGAGTTTATGGAGGTGGAGGTAAAGCCTATTGTCAATAAATATTGGTTAAGGGACGAATTTCCTTTTGAAATTGTACCAAAACTAGCAGCCTTAAATATCTGCGGGTATACCTATGAAGGATATGGATGTATGGGCGGAAGTTCGCTGATGGAAGGCATTATTGCGGCGGAGATTGCTCGGGTAGACGCTTCAGTCGCTACTTTTTTTGGCGTACAGAGTGGTTTAGCCATGGGGTCGATTTATATCTGTGGATCGGAGGAACAAAAACAAGAGTGGCTGCCAAGAATGCAAAAGATGGAAGTAATTGGTGCTTTTGGTCTTACCGAACCGGAAGTTGGTTCTGGAGTCGCGGGCGGTTTGACAACAACTTGTAAGAAGACCGAGGAGGGATGGGTGTTGAATGGTCAGAAGAAATGGATTGGAAATTCAACCTTTTCTGATATCACGATTGTCTGGGCAAGAGATCTGGATGATGGCGAGGTGAAAGGTTTTATTATCCGTAAAGATAATCCTGGGTTCTCAGTTGAAAAGATCAAAGATAAAATGGCTTTGCGGATTGTGCAAAATGGATTGATTACATTAGACAACTGTATCATCCCCGAAACAGATCGTTTGCAAAATGCCAATTCTTTTAAAGATACGGGCAAAGTACTCCAGATGACGCGCGCGGGGGTGGCATGGATGGCTGTGGGCTGCGCACGCGGAGCCTATGAAAATGCTTTAGATTATACACGCAAAAGAAAACAGTTCGGCAAGCCTATTGCGTCTTTTCAGTTGATCCAAAATCATTTGGTCGAAATGCTTTCTAACCTTACAGCTATGCAAACGCTCGTCTTTAGGCTTTCTGAACTCCAGGACGCAGGACAGCTGCGGGATGAACATGCTTCACTAGCTAAGGTCTTTTGTTCATTGCGTACGAGAGATATTGTATCTAAGGCGAGGGAAGTCATGGGGGGGAATGGCATTTTATTGGAATATAATGTCGCCAGATTTCTTGCTGATGCGGAGGCGATATACTCATATGAAGGGACCAAAGAAATCAATTCATTGATCGTCGGAAGAAGTATTACCGGATTTAGTGCCTTTGTATAATACCGTTTTCTAGACCTAATTGTTGTGGTAGGTGCCAGATAAAATAACGAAGGCTTGAGTTACCTCAAGCCTTCGTTATTTTATTTTCGATGAAACCTCATCATAGCAATATCACCCATGATAAAAGTCAATGTATTTTCACTGACATCGTAGCTGTTTACTTTTTCTAATGTAGAAAAGAAAGTCGCTTCGCCGCTACCCTCGCAAGCCATTTTTGTAGACATGATCGGTCCAAAACTTATTTGATGTCCATTTGTCTTAAATGTAGCGTTGTAATTATTACAACTGCTATTTCCATTTATTTTTCCGTCTACAGTGTTGAATGTCATCGTTGGTTTACGATTCGGATATAATCCCTCAAAAGCGATACGTGGTCCGGAAATGTAATCGAGTTCCCAGGTTCCGCTTAAATTTTGCTTTTCCTCCAATAATTTAAATTTTGCCAAGGGAGCCATTCTTGCTTTATTTAAACTGAGGATACCATTGTTGATGGTATAGTTGTCTGCGGTGATCAACGCTTTGGATAATCCTTGCTCGATTGACATGTCTGGGCAGGCCATCATCGTTGACATTCCCTGTGCGAATTTGATTTTTCCATCGGTAGAAAAAGTAAGTTCACCACCTATGCCGTTACAACCACCGCTGGCGCTGTATCTTTTTTCTTCCAATTTTAGGAAAGGGACTTTGCCATTGACCTGGTCGGCGACAGCTTTCCCTCCGATTTCTATTAATTGCCATTTTTTTCCAATAAGAAGGGCCGATGTATTGTCCGTGTTTTGTTTGTCTGAATTCTTTTTCGATACTGCGCAACTTGTAAGCGCAAGAACAGCCATCATCAATACCACAATGTTTCTAAATCTCATCTTTTAAATTTTTATATAAAACATTATTTCTAACGTTTGGTTTGGCAAAGCGCTACAAAAGGTGCTTAACAAAATAAGGCTTCCCATGGGGAAGCCTTATTTATCAGCCATGTAAATTGTACTATTTATTTTTGTTTTGTTGCGCTTGTTGCTGAGCACGCATCATTTCTTCCATTTTAGCTTGGAAGCTAGACTTCTTTTCAGCTTTTGGATTCTTTTTATTTTCCTCCAGTTTAGCTAAGATTTTATCGTCATTTACCATTGAACGGATTACTAACTGGGTCAAGAATGTAAATAATGCACTTAAAAAATAGTAATAGTTCAAACCAGCAGGGAAGCTATTCAAGACAAAGAAGAAAATCAAAGGCATGATATAACCCATGTATTTCATTTGACCAGTTGCGCCCGAAGTCGCATTATTATACCAAGTGGTCAATAATGTTGTCAGGGTCATCAAGATACACATCAAAGAGATGTGATTGAATGATCCAAAAATAGGTGCAAATGTAAATAAGGTATCATAGGTTGACATATCCTTCATAAACAAAAAGCTTTGTCCTCTCAGTTCAAATAAATTTGGAAAGAAATAGAAGAAAGCAATTGTAAATGGCATTTGTAGCACAAGAGGCAGACAGCCTCCGAGTGGATTCACGCCAACTTGTTTATACAATTTCATTTGCTCCTGTTGCATCAACATTTGATTGTCTTCACCGACTTTGGCTTTGATTTCATCCAACTGCGGTTTTAATACCCGCATTTTAGCCATAGATACGTATGACTTGTAAGTCATTGGCGAAAGAACCAGTTTTAACAATAATGTAAGTAATAGGATGACAATACCGTAGCTCATATGAAAACCATCCAAGAAATTAAATGCAGGCACGGTAATCCATTGATTGATCCAGCGCATAGGCCCCCAGCCCATGTTGATAATGGATTGGTAATCATTTCCTTCTGCTTTTAATACATTGTATTGATTTGGCCCAAAAAAGAAGTTCAATGAATAATTATTGTCTTTATGGTTGTCAAAAGCCAATTCAGCATTTGTATTGTAAAATTTTACGACATCGCCTTCCGTCGCATGTTTTACATCGATTTTCGCGTTAACGAATCCATCTTTTGCATTGAGGATATTGGAGAAATAATGTTGCTTAAAAGCAATCCATTGAACTTTCTTTTCCAGTGCTTCATCATCATCCTTCGATTCTGATAAATGGTCTACTTTATTATCTTCTTGATAATAAAGGGTAGATTTTTGTCTTTCAGATTCAATATTCTGTTCTTTTTGTCTAAGAACTGTACTCCAGTTCAATGTCAATGTTTTTTGACTCTGTGGGATCAGGTTTTGAATACCTTTTGTATTGACATCAAGAGCTACATTGTAACCTTTTCCGGCAATAGAATATACATACTCAATATATTGATCGGCACTGTAATTCAGTTTGAATTTTACTGATTGTTTTCCTTCACCGGAAACCTGGATATCCGAAGATTCTGTCGTAAAGAATAAATCGTTTGTCGAGACGTTCTGTCCTGCTGCATTGAAGAGGAAACCAAACTTATTATCTTCACCATCAAAAAGCATCAAAGGTTTTCCATTGAAATTCTTTTCACCTTTGAGTTCGACTGATCTCACTTTACCACCTTTTGTACTGATTTTGGCAATGATGGCATCATTTTCAAGTGTAATGATTTTTTCAGTTCCAAATTTTGATGCACCAAAAGGTTTTTTTAGTTCAGCTGAATCTGCAATCGCTGCTGTTTGCGCTGTTTTAGCATTTGCGGTAGAGTCATTTGAAGCAGGAAGTCCTTTAGTGGCCTTTGCTTTAGCCTCTTGTCGCGCTTGTTCTTGTTTGATTTCTGATTCTGAAGGCTTCATCAGGTAAAAAGAACCAGTGATGATGGCAAACATCAGAACCAAACCAATTAGGGTATTTCTATCCATTTTTAATAATTAAACTTAATTAATTTTATCCTTCTAATACTACTTTGATTTCTTGTTGGCCAAAGCAGCGGCTACAAAGCTAACAAAAAGTGGGTGAGGATTTGCAACAGTTGACTTTAATTCTGGGTGAAATTGTCCGGCAACGAAAAAAGGATGGTTTTTCAATTCGACAATTTCGACTAATCCAGTCTCCGGGTTGAAGCCTGAAGCGATCATTCCTGCTGCCTCATATTGTTTTAAATAGTCATTGTTAAATTCATAACGGTGACGGTGTCTTTCGGAAATTTTTGTTTTTCCATAGATCGTAAAGGCTTTTGTTCCTTTTTTAATTTCACAATCGTAGGCGCCCAAACGCATTGTTCCCCCCATATTGGTAATATTTTTCTGCTCTTCCATCAGGTTAATGACCGGATTGCTCGTGTTGGCATCCATTTCAAAACTATTGGCATCCTTCAATCCCAATACGTTTCTTCCAAATTCGATAACCGAACATTGCATACCCAGACAAATACCAAAGAATGGAATGTTATTTTCACGTACATATTTGATTGCGTTTAATTTGCCGTCCAGGCCACGTTCGCCAAAGCCTGGAGCAACCAATACGCCGTCCATACCTTTTAGCTTTTCAGCGACGTTTTCTTTTGTAACACTTTCGGCAGCGATATAACTCACCTTTACTTTACATTCGTTTGTTGCGCCAGCATGGATAAATCCTTCGGTAATGGACTTATAGGCGTCCGGAAGCTCCACATATTTTCCGACCAGCGCAATATTAACCTCGCTTGTTGGGTTTTTGAGCTTGCCTAAGAAATTTTTCCAGTTTTCTAGATCCGGTTCGTTTTTATTGGAAAGTTTTAGCTTTGTTAAGGCTGTTTTATCCAGATTTTCTTTTAACATTAATAAAGGAACATCATAGATGGTCGAAGCATCAATGGATTCCACGACAGCATTGATGTTAACATTACAGAACTGTGCTAATTTTTTGCGGATTTCCTGAGATAATTTGTGTTCTGTACGGCATACCAAGATATCTGGTTGTACGCCATATTCCAATAATGTTTTGACGGAGTGCTGTGTTGGTTTGGTTTTAAGTTCACCGGCTGCGGCTAAATATGGGACCAAAGTTAGGTGAATAACCAAAGAATTATTCGCTCCCAGTTCCCAGCGTAGTTGTCTTACAGCTTCAACGAATGGAAGGGATTCGATATCCCCTACAGTTCCACCAAGTTCAGTGATAATGATATCATATTCACCAGATTCACCCAATAGCTGCATGCGGCGTTTGATCTCATCGGTGATATGTGGGATGACTTGAACAGTTTTTCCTAAATATGCGCCTTCACGTTCTTGTTGGATGACGTGTTGGTAGATACGACCTGTTGTTACATTATTCGCTTGTGAGGTAGGGACGTTTAAGAAGCGCTCATAATGGCCAAGGTCAAGGTCAGTTTCGGCTCCATCTTCAGTAACATAACATTCACCATGCTCATAAGGATTCAATGTTCCCGGGTCAATGTTAATGTAAGGGTCGAATTTTTGAATGGTCACTTTGTAGCCACGTGCCTGGAGAAGTTTAGCAAGGGAGGCTGCAATAATACCTTTCCCTAACGACGAAGTAACGCCGCCCGTAACAAAAATATATTTAGTCATAACAATTAAAGGATTTTCAATTTTATGTGGTCAAAATGACCAATAATAGTTGCTTTATGTACGGGATACAAAGATAGCAATTTTTTATTCAATATTATAATTGAAAGATTCACTGAATAAATAAATTAAAAATAGATGTTGCCCTGGTTATCGATTGTAGCCTTTAAATTGGGCTGCGATTTCGACTTAATCTCAACACGATAGAACTTGTTGGCATTGGAAAAGACAAGTTGATAGTGCTTACAGATATTAATTATTTCAGGGTATAATTTGCTCAATTCATCAAGAGATGTTGCAAAGCGCTTATTCACATTTCCGTAAATTTGTTGCAGATAAAAAATATTCCAGACAGTCTTTTCTAATGCCAAAAATTGTTCATCTACGAATTGTTGGTCATCTTGATCCACAAATTTGATATGTCCCCATCGTTCGGGATAATGCATGTTAATCAGGCCAATGGGCGACCATACCCAGTTTTCTTCCGCAAGTGGCTTACCTGTATCGTCCTTTCTTTTGCTATAACCTTTCTCATGGATATCATAGTGCCATTGTACGCGGGAAAAATTTATCTTCCACATTTCATTTGCCTTGATTTGATTCCCCTCGCCAAAATACTTTAGGCTTTTGACCGGAATTTTCATTTCGACAGTCCAAAAATTATCGATATCGGTCGGGTTATTTATTGTTCCAGCGTGATAAACAGCACTTTGGATATCTTTGGTGTCCCAGTTTAGGTTAGCTTTCCCACCGAAACGATAAGGTTTGGTCATGAGGAGATCCATGATCGTGTTCAGCGCATTGACTTCAATTTCAATATATTCAGGAGATTGCAGATTAGGTTTCAGAAATACCTCAAAGTCATTGTCATGATAGATTATCGTGTCTTTCTGTCTGAGGTAACCCTTGATGTGAGTTTCTTCCAACTTAGCAAACAGATAGAGATTTTCGTTATCCCAGAGCATTTTGACACGAGTTTCTAGCTCAGGTTTTGGTTTACTGTTTCCTTCTATATCTTTGAATGTATTTGTCCATGCTGCCTTTGCCCAAGATATTTCGTCATCTTTACCGTCAATTTCGATCGCGGTCTGAGCTTTTTGGACAAAGTAAATCTCTGGCTTGGACTGTAATTGGAGAAAATCACCTACATTTCGCTGTGCAAAAATGGTTGTCGTCTGTAAAGTAAGAGCTAATATAAAAAAAACAGTTTTCATCAAGATATTGTATGTCTATTAGTCACCAAGAAATTTATGTAAGCGCTTAATGGGGCTGTCTTTATAAAATCCTAAAATTTCCATTGATTTCTATGTATGGAAGATTGGTGGTGCTAAAAGTAAGTAAAATGTTTTAGCTAAGCAAAGAGGGGTAATTCTTTTTAAGAGATCAGATTAGATTGTCTTAATTTTATTACATGGGGTCCTATATTGCTCTCTAAGTGGTAGGGGGATCGGAGTAGATTGTCCCGGGTAGGAAGATGGTTGATATGGTAGAAATAAAAAAAGGCTTTGAATTTCATCAAAGCCTTTTTTTATGCTGTGGTAGTCGTAATTAGATTCTTTTTGATTTAATACGAGCAGCTTTACCGGTAAGGCCACGTAAATAGAATAATTTAGCGCGACGAACTTTACCATAGCTGTTTACTACAATTTTTTCAATGTTTGGTGAGTTTACAGGGAAAATACGTTCAACACCTACACCGTTTGAGATTTTACGAACGGTAAAAGTAGCGTTAGCACCTTCGCTGTTTAATTGGATTACTACACCTTGGTACACCTGAACACGCTCTTTATTTCCTTCGCGAATTTTATAATGAACGCTGATGGTATCTCCGGCTTTGAAAGCGGGAATTTCATTTCTTACTACCGCTTGTTCTTCTACAAATTTTACTAAATCCATGATTTCGAGTAATTATTAACGATTTATATCCTGTAAAAATCGGAATGCAATATTACGACTTATTTTTTGAATATGAAAATACTTTTTAAAAAAAGTGTCGACTGTTATTCAAATCGGACGCAAAGATATGAAAATGAAATGGATAATCTAATGTTATTTTGAATATTCCTTTATATGATTATTTGGCCGTGTTTTTAAGCCTGAAAATGGCTCTTATAGAAGCTGCTGATAAAAATATTGGTCAATCAATCAGTGATTTAGTGTAAAAAATGAATTAAGGTATTGACAAATTCAAAAATTGATTCGATATTTGTGCCACACAAAACAAAGGTGATACCTTTTCGGGGTGTAGCGTAGCCCGGTATCGCGCCACATTTGGGATGTGGAGGTCGTAGGTTCGAATCCTGCCACCCCGACTGAAAAGCTCTAACGAAAGTTAGGGCTTTTTTTGTTTTTATCGTTCCTGTGTATGTTTCTTCTTGGCTCCATTATTGTGTCAATTCAGTTGCCGATAGCAAGCAAAAGAATAGGGGATCGTGGAAACGAGATGGATATGACCTATAAATAGCCTTTTACGGGCCAATTTTTTATCACGATTTACCCAATGTGGATGGAATTCTTTAGTTTTGGCTCTATTAGCTAAGGAAGATTACACTATTTCCTCCTCGGCAAAGGAACGTTTGGAAAAACTCAGAAATACGGACGAACAATGATATTGAAAGAAAGAATCGGCGACACCTACCTGAAATGCCTGTTTACTGGAGTACTTTCGGCTATGTTAGCTACAGGACATGCGCAGGAAGTGGTGAAACAGCAGAAAGAGAAGCAACAGCCGCAACAAAAAGAAAAGCAACAGCTGCCCGGACAACGAACTGTAGAGCAAGTCCAGACGATGGATTCCATTGATGTCGTACGCGATTATCGGCCGATGCTGGCTGATGCCGTCAAGGTGCGCAGGAGTCCAAATATGCAACTTATCAACCGCGAAGCGATCGAGACGGAGCTGCGCCAGATCGCGACCAGCACCTATTTGGCACAACAAAAATATAAACAGGCATATTACCATGAGTTGATGAAACGTCATCCGGACGCTTCGCAAAGTAATATCGACAATTACCGCATCAGCTATCTGGCCTATGGAGCCGGCGAATATAAAAGAGCGAGCGGTATGATGGAATCGATGAAACCTTCTGATGCCTTTTATCAAGGAGCGATCATGACCTTGGGCCATATCGCCCTGGAAACGGGCGACAAGCAGGCGGCGCGAAATGCCTTCGTCAAAGCGACGAAACTGGATCTCGATCGGCAAGTGAAAGCCGATGCGCAATTTAACTACGCCAAAGTGCTACTTGCTATGGACTCCACCCAGGCCGCCCAGCAAGTTCTCGAGAAATATATCGCCCAGGAAGTGAAGCCTGCAGATCCGGGTGCCAAAAGACAGGAAAGTCCAGAAATACTATCGGCAGAGATCCTGCGAGGGACGACCAATTTCCATGCAGGGGTCAGCATGCTGGAATCGCTGAGGGAGCGCGGCAGGGAAGTCGATGCGATCTATCAGCAGGTAACCTATTACCGTGGACTGGAGTTCTATAACGAGCGTGCTTTCGAAAATAGTATATCCATGTTTATGCGTTCGGAAAAATTTCCGGTCAATGCGGAAATGGCGGCTCTGGCGACCTACTGGAAAGCGGAGGCGATGTATGAAGTGCGCAAATTTGGGGAGGCAGTAGAAAATTTCTCCCGGTTCCTAAGCTTGCCTGCGGCAAAAAACAACGAAGTCTATAATTATGCCAATTATGGGCTAGCCTATGCGGCCTACCGAAATAACCGTTTCGCGCTGGCAGCCGATTATTTTGAGCGCTTTCTGAAGGCTGGAGGTGGTACCGTGGATGAAAATATACGGTATGACGTGATCGCACGTCTGGGCGATTCTTATCTGTGCCTGCGCGATTACGGCCGGGCCAACAGCTACTATGACAAGCTGATCAACGGGAAAGCGCCCAATCAGGACTATGCGTTGTTCCAACGCGGTGTGCTCTTTGGATTGCAGGGCGACAATGAAACAAAGCTCAGTACCCTGCGGTCCGTTCTGAAGCAATTTCCGGCTTCGAACTATGCCGATGACGCGGCTTTTGAGATCCCTTACACCTATTTCACTATGGGCGATTATGAGAACGCGCTCAAAGGGTTGCAAGCAATGATCGAAAAGTACCCACGCAGCAGCTATGTCCCACGTGCACTGATGACCATTGGGCTTGTGCAGTATAATAACGATGAACCCGAACCAGCGAAGGCCACCTTCCAACAGGTGGTGGAAAAATATGCGCGAACCGCCGAGGCGGAGCAGGCGATGCGTTTCATTGAAAACATCTACCTCGATCAGGGCGATGCTACGAGCTATATTCGGTATGCGATTGGTAGCAATGTGGGTAATCTGAGTCCTGCAGAGCAAGATGATCAGGCTTTCCAGGCAGCCCATTCCCTTTTTGCCCGAGGAGAATATGGAGCCTCTGTGGAGGCGATCAATGCCTATTTTGATAAATTCCCCAAACCCAAACAAGAAAAATATGCACGCTACATCCGTGGGGTGAGTTCGTACAAGACTGGGCATCCGCAGGAAGCTTTGCACGATCTGAATATCATTCTAAACGACTGGACAAGTAAGTATACAGAGAATACTTTGCTTACAGTGGCCGCTTTATATCTGGACTTAAAGGAATACAACGAGGCCATTGTCCACCTAAAAAAATTGGAACTAAATTCCGAATATAAAAAACACTATGGCTACGCGGTAACTAACCTGATGATCTGTTATTTCGAACTCGGCGATATGGAGCAGATGGCCAAATATGTACAGTTTGTAAAAGATTACGATAGTGCAACAGAGGAGGAAATTGCCAAGGCACACTTATACAGTGGCAGGGCCTTTCTGAAGGAAAAGAATATAGCGTCGGCCATGAAAGAGCTCAATCTCGCCGCTCTGAAGAGTCAAACGGCGGTGGGCGCGGAGGCACGGTACCGTGTGGCGCAATTACAATATGATAACAAAGAGTATGACAAAGCCCTAGAGACAGCCTTTGATGTGATCAATAATAGGGAGGCACATGAATACTGGGTGGCAAAGAGCTTCGTGTTGCTTGCAGATACCTATGCGCGTAAAGGCAATCCTTCTCAGGCGAAGAGTACGTTGAAAAGCGTGATTGAAAATTATGAAAAAGATGATGATATTGTCCCTTCAGCAAAAGAACGTTTACAGAAATTGAACTCTAAGTAGCAGCTTTTTTTGGGCGATTGAAAAAGAGCCGTATCAAAATAACTATTTTGATACGGCTCTTTTTGTTTAATCCTAACAGTCAATAAAACCAAAAACCTGCTCGCTATGACAGCAGCATTTCTGAAAAAAAGAAATACATGTTTTAAACAAGGCCTGATAAAACTTTATGTATATTTATCTCACAAAACCAATTGTCACCGACAATTCTTAAATGACCATATAAAACCGGACAATAGATGAAACAGCAATACTTATTGGTAGTGTATACAGTTATCGTAGCAATTGTAATTTTTATATTATGGATAAAATTCAAAAATCTAAAAACACAATCTATCAGCAATACAAGTAGACCTCCGGGTAGCAGCTATCCAACAAAAAAAGTCATTAACGATAAATTGGTCATTGTAGACGATATTGATGAAAATGACATTGAAAAAATTTTGCAGGAATTTTGCAATTCTCATAATCAAGAGAATTTTCAAGCAATTCTGAGGCTGACAAAGTTGTCGAACAGAAAGTTCGCGGTAACTTTTCCTTTCGATATTGATTTTGATATTTATTGTTTTTTTATCAACTACTTAAATTACCCAATAGGCTTTGATAGGAGCTTTTTAATCATTGCTTGGGCAACCACCAAACCAACAGATAGTTGGGTTACCGAAAATATTGCAAACAAAAATGTGATGCTATATGTCAGTGAGTCTGATACAGAATACGATAATGTATACCTGACAACTTATGACAATATTGGATACAAGCTTGGTTTTGCAAGGGGAAAGGGGAAACAATTACCGGACAGACCGGAAAAGGATTTTGTTAAGCCACCAATAAGCGCGGGCGAACTTGAAGCAAAAATATATACTGATTTTAGGTAGCAAATGTTAGAAGGAAGAGCTTCCCACAAGGGGAAACTAATTTCGTTCTATTTCCTGCATGACTAGCGACGGCTCAGATAAATATTTTCTTAATTTCCTGATCGGTAAGTAGGTGAACAAAATCGATAATACACCTGCGAGCAGCGCATCTAAAATAGCCATTGCAGTTGCATTTAACTTGTAGTGTGTAGATAGGTTATATTGGGCCAATAGGAGACATAGGAATACCAATAAACCCGTTACGAAGCCATGGATAATACACAGCTTAGTAATGAATTTATTCCTGTTCAGTTCACTGTCTACTGTTAATGCGATCGATTCCTGTTCTATGGCTGCGATCACCCGCTTGATAATATCCATTGTAAGGACAACAGGTAAAAATATCGCCATTGGTAGTGTCAGTCGAGCCAGACTCTGTGGGCCAGCAAAAAAGTGCGTATATCCCAGCTCCTGAAAGCTGGCGTAGGCAACCAGGAAATTGAAGACAACATTGGGGAGGATATAATAAATTGCGCGCTTCCTTAAAAATCGCCTGAGCGTTGTTTTTTTTATTTTCTTTGGTTCCGTAAACTTCGTCATGTGGAGTGCTATAGGGATAGGGTCATGAGTGCGATCGCCTTATCTTTTATTTTAATCGCTTCTTCTTTTGGTAAAAAATCTTCATTGGACATAAATGTGAAATCCATTTGTTGATTGAACGTCGTTGCAACCAAGGTATTTGAATTCAACCAGGGGAAAGCCACTGTTGGGCTGTATATGGTCTCCAGAGTGAAGTTTTTGTACTCGTTTGGAATTTGGAGCTTACCCATATTGGATAGCGTGACGTCATGTCCTCCCGGACTCGATTTTAACATGGAAATCATGCGATCCACAAGCGGGTGCATCTGTTCTCCCATCCAGAGTAGCTCCCGGGCATCCATCTTTTCTATTTTTTGTGTGAGCGCCGTTTTGATATCTTTCGCCGTATCCACGATATTATCATTCCTCTTTTTTAGAGAAAGCTCCACCGTTGGTGCAAAGGCAAACATGTGGTCCTGTTTGATTTCTGGAATAAAGTGCCGGATATCAACCGGGCTGATCACTTTATTTTTTGCAGCTTTACCTTGCACCTCCCGAAAAGCTTGCATAAATGCCGTGCATAGGAGCGCATGGACAGAAATGCTTTGGTCTTTACAGCCTTGGGTTATAGCAGCAGTTGTTTCTGTATCCAGTTTCCAGTGCATCGCATAGTTTTTTCCTAAATTTCTTTTTCTGCTCTTTCGTTGCAGGAAAAAGAAAAATCTTGCCAATAGCAAGTAGAACTTGGCTCTACGTGATTTTTTTTGAAGCTCAAAGCCTTGCGGCAGGAATTCATGAACCGATTCAAAGAGCTGGTAGGGCTCGAGTTCCTTATCGGGGTTATCCAACAGGTGCAGTAGCTCCCGCATCAATGTGACAATACTGGTACCATCGCAGATGCAATGTGGTAATACCCAAAGCAATTCCGAAACTGAATTACCTTTGATCCAGACCAATTGAGCCAAGGGGGTATTGTCAGCTTTAAAGGGGCGATACCATTCCCGTTCCGACGCTGTCAGCCAATCCATATCCGTTTGACGTTGGACAATATGGAGTGGAATAGATTCCATATCTTCTTTGACCGCAAATCGGGGTTGCTTTGCATCCTCTATGCTGATAACCGATCGGAGCAATGGATGTTTTTGCTGAATTTTGTTGAGGGCATTCCGAAGGTGCTCTTCGGCGATCTCCCCGCTTATCTTGGCGGCAAATACACAATTTAAGGGTGTTTCGACATCAACATACATGATCCGTTCTACCATCATTAATTTCCGTTCGATCATGATGCCTCCTGATAATTTAGTTGCTGTCTGATGCGATCTATGATCTCATCGCGAATGGCCAATGCTTCTGCCTGTGGTAAATACCCCTCACTTCCCATAAAGGAGAAATCCATTTGTCCACGAAAGGTGGAGGTGACCATGGTCGTTGTATTGCCCAAAGGACCAATGACCGAAGGACTAAAGATTGTTTCTAGGCTGAATGCCCGATATTGGTCCGGGATCTGTATGCGTCCCAAATTGGAAAACATACAGTCATTGGATGACTTGCCCCGTTTTAAGAGTTTTGTAAAGTTCTTTAGCGCATCGTGGGCAGATTCCATGACCATCATGGTGATATAAGGATTGAGCTTCGCTGTTTTGCGTTCCACTTCATCCTGCATCAACCGGAGGTTATCCAAAAAGCTTATTTTCTGGTTCGAAGACATGACAATCATTAATCCGAAAGCGAAAATATGGTCATCTTTTATCTGTGGTGCAAAACGCCTGATATCTACTGGACAGGAAACTTTATTGAATGCCGACGAGCCACGTACTTTCCGGAATGCCTCCAATACGGTGGCCCCCAGAAATGTGTTGACTGTGACATCCAATGACTTGCAATGAGAAATAAGTTGCTTGCTGGTGGCTTGGTCAAACTTCCAGTGAATCAGATAGTCCGTCTGCCGATCGATCGCTTTTCTGCCGACCGGAATACATTTAATCGCTAAAGCTGCTAATCGGCCAATTGTTTTTGCCTTAAACCGCTTCTTAACACTCTTTAAGATATGTTCTGGTACGACATCTTCAATGCCAAGGATCGGATTTTCCAGTCCGATTTCCGCGGCCGGATTGTCCAGTACTTTTAGAAATTCATACAATAATGCCATGGCCGAGCCACCATCGCATAAGCAATGATGGAAAACAAATAGCATATCTGAGACTTCTTCCCCCTTAATCCAGACAAATCGGATTAAAGGTTTCGTCTGATAATCGAAGGTCGAATGCCATTCCATTTTGGATTCCTCTCGCCAGTCGTCTTCACTTTTTCGGTTTACTAAGCGTATCGGAATCGATACGGTTAGTTCCGGAACCTGAAACCAAGGTGTATTTTTGTCATCATGTTGGATAAGTGCCCGAAGCCAGGGATGTTTTTCCTGAAGGCGGCTCAAGGCGTATTTGATATCTTCTTCGCTGAAAACACCACGCAGCCGAAAGGGAATGACGGCGTTGAAGGGTTCAGTTCCATCCCCCAACAGCATGCGCTCACCAAATAATAGTTTTCTTTTCATCGCCTACGCCTGTGCCAATGTCAAACATTCTTGTTTTACAAAATCTTCCAATAGCACTACCGCCTGGTCGTTACCGCCAGCGGTTAGAAAGGTCTTCTGTACCTCCTTCGCGGCATTTCGATAGATCGGGTTTTCCAATAACTCAAATACGGTGTCACGTAGGGCATCTATACGCATACGTTTGTATCGGATGCTAAGCCCGCAACCCGCCTGTTCAATAAGTTTGGCTGTATGAAAATGATCATAGGCGATCGGTGTGATCAGCATGGGTAAACCATTGGTAAAGGTGTCGTTCACCGTATTGAAGCCCCCATGGCAAATAACCATGTCCATGTGTGGCATCAAAGCGGATTGGGGAACAAAGCCACTCACAATAAAATTGGAAGGCCATTCTTCAAATATTTCCGGTGGAGTAGCGGCAATAATTGTCAACGGCTGATCGGCAAAGGCCTCGATCAGTTTACCGAAAAATGCTTTTCGAATATCCACGAGTAGTGTACCTAAGGATACAAATACTTTTGGAGTCGTGCTGGCGGCCAAACGTTCCCAGTCAAAAGGGGTATTGTTTGGACGACCTTTGACCGGTCCGACAAATTTCATGTGTGGCGGTACCGTTTCAAAACCGGCAAAAGCTTGTGACGTAAATATCAGGTTAAGCTGATGGGAGTGTATAAAGATTCCTTCATCATAAATTCCCACGGCCTTTTGAAGGTCTTTGATCAGGTTTTGCTGCCACTCAAATATCTTAGGTGCACTCTTCTCCGTGTCGCCCATGACATCCGGTGGAACGGGAGTTGTTGTCACACAAGGGATCTGATGTTTATGAGCAAATAGCGCACCTCCAAAGGTAATGCAGTCGTTTACGATCACATCAGGTTGCCATTGGCCGAGAAGACGTTCCAATCCCGGCATCATCATTTTCGCGATCGGGACATAGGTTTCTTCCAGCGCCAGTTTCATGACTTCGGGACCCGAACAGGAGGGACCATCATCCTGACGTTTCAATAGCTGTTGGAGTTCCACCTGAAAAGGTACCAGATCCGCTTCAGGATAGATATAACTTCCACCTGCAGGGATATGATGATCAGCTAATGGCGTTATGCCAAACCACCGGACTTCATGCCCACGGGCAAGGAGGCTTGCACCTACACTTAATGTTGGGCTGATATGTCCAAAAAATGGTGGAACAACAAAGAGGAACTTAGCCGGTACCTCCGCTCTTGAAGCGATAGGAGCGGCAGTTTGTTCCAAGAGGTCTGCAGCGGTTTTCGTGCCACCCGCATCGACAAAAGATTGACGGACGGTATGTGCAGCTTCACGATAGGTTGGATTATTCAAGATGGTATGGACACTATCTTTTAAATGATGTGCTTTAAAACGATTGAAATTCAGTCGTTCACCGGCACCGGTACGCACTACGCGACCCGCGACATGTGACTGGTCGTAAGCGATCGGGATGACCACAAGTGGTAGTCCCTGTGAAAGAGTTTCGGAAACCGTATTATGGCCACCATGGCATACAACAGCATCCAGATGTGGTAACAGATCCAATTGCGGGATTTGTTGATAAACCATGAAGTTTTCAGGCCAGGCATCAAATAGCTGCGGATCTGAAACGACGATGACTGTTAAGTCTTCTCCTGCAAATGCATCGATAACCTTTTGGAAAAATGCTTTCTTATGATCGTGATCAAAGGTAGTACCAATACTGACCAGGATTTTTTTTCGATTACTAGCATGCAGTTTATCCCAGTCAAATGCAGCCGATACCCGACGGTCGGACAGGACAGGTCCTGTGAACTGATAGTTCGGGCTGAGATCCATTTCACCAAAGAAATAACGGGATGTTAAGACAAGCGTGAGTAGATCCGAACAATCCAACGACTTATCGCCTGTTACCCCGAGTTCCTGTTGTAAAGCAACGATCTGCTTTTCTTCCCACTCGTGTACCTTTGGGAGTTCACTGACAATTTTAATGGCTGCGGGTGCCGTGACAGTGGTCGCATAGCGGAGCCCCAATTTTTTTGCAGCGATGGATGCCGCAAATAATTGATGGTCACCAATCACAAGATCAGGTGCAAATGTTTCTAATAAGGTAAGGATACCTTTATAACAATGTCTATTTAAAGGGATAAGCACATCTTCATAAAGAAACTTGATGCTATCAATACCATAGACAATTTTTTTTGAAATGATATCGAGGTACTGCTCACTTTCTTTTTTTTCTTCATCCGTCTGGTCATATTGAATAAGCAAAAGCTTTCCGCCAGCTGGAAGTTTATTAGTTAAGTTTTTGTCTAGACTGATCCAAGCTACTTCATGTCCTCTTTCCAATAGTTCAGCACCAATGCTCAACGTCGGATTGACATGACCTGTCAGTGGGGGGACAACAAACACAAATTTAGCCATGGTTTTGTAATAAAGGGTTAGATAAAAAATCAACGATAGTTTCTGCGATCTGTGTAGGTTCTTGTATGGGAATATTGTGATCTCCCGGAATGAGTTCAAGTTGAGCCCCAGATATTTTTGTTTGCAGCCATTCCCCCGTTGGTTTACAGTTCGATGTATCTCCATACAACAGTAAGGTGGACGGCGGTAATGTTGCAGTATCCATTTCATGAAGGAAATATCTTTCCTTGATCATATCAGCTTTGATGCTCGTCTGGTTGAATAAAAACTCGTAAAGGCGATGATTTTTTTCAAATTGTCGCTTACCCATTTTCATTTTTGTTGTATCGGTAAAATTGGCGATATAATGCTCCAAAAATTCCTTACTATACTCATCGATGATGTTGCGTGCTTTCTCATCCTGTGGATCTGGAGCTTCCATAACTACGAGTCGTTCCACACGGCTTGGGATCTGCAATGCCGTTTTAAGCGCGATTAGTCCACCAAAACTGTAACCCAGCAGATGGACGTTTTGAAGTTGTAGACTATCCAACAAAGCAATCAGATCCGATGACATATTTTCAAGATCATAGCCTTCCGATACACGTTCACTCATGCCATGACTTTTGAGATCATACATGACCACGTGGAAATGCTGCGCTAGGATTGGAGCAATATTAAAATAATAAATAGAGAGGTTGCTGAACATGCCGTGGATCAATACCACGGTATGTTCAGCACCTTTATTTAGTTCTTGTATGTGAACCTTTCTGTTGTTGACCGTAATTATTGGCATTCGTAGATATAATTGATGATCATACGGAGGTCAAGATTGATCAGTTGATCCAGGTCCATCGAAGATAACCAGCCTGTGAAATCAATCTGGTCACCAAAATGTGCCTTGATTTTCTCTGAAAAAGAAACAATTTCTATGCTGTCCATTTCAAGGTCCTTTGTGAAGGAACTTTCTGGTGTGATATCCATCTCTTCTACAAATTCTTCGCCGATAACTTCTGTTATAAAGCCTTTTAATAAAGCGAATAACTCTTCATGATTCAATTTTAGTGTGGTGTTTACAGTGTCCATCCGATAATATAATTTTGGTGTTTGATCGTTTTTATTTCTATTTGATTGATCCAGAGATGATCTCCCTGGATGCGTTCTACTTCATATCTTTTTGGGTTGCCCTGTAGGCCAGTCCCCAGAAATTTTCCGTAAGCTTCTTTCGCTACCCAAAAACGGGTCGTCCATTCGGCCTGTTTCCTGTCTTTTAGCAATTCCATTTCAGCATCAGTAAAGACCAGTGGGTAAAAACCGGCACTGCGCTCCTCGATGAGTTCCATGTCAATGCCTACAGGGTGGCCTTGGCGGGCGATAGCTACGGCATCCTTGCCTTTATGCGCTAACGACACATGGATATCTTTAGTCTCATCGCCCAGTAGATAAGGTTTACCGACTTCATCCGAGCGGATTTCAAACGTAATGGGATAGCAAGGAAGGTTTTTCTGGCGGTTCAACAGCTGTCGCACCGCATCTTTTAACGCAACACGGCTTACCATCCAACTTTTTCTGCGGTTGGGCAGCAAGTGTTGGTAGTGCTGTTTTTCCGTTTGGTTGAAATAGCGTTTCAGGATAAATTCCCAGGAAGCGACACGGGTATAGGCTTGGTGGAAAAAGAAAACAGCTGGTGCGATTTCCGTTGAGAGACGGTTGTGCAATGGCGACATGGAAACATTCCACAATGCTTCGTCGATTTCCAATCGTCTATTTTGCCAGCCCCTGATCGAGCACCATACTTTTTCGTTTCGTTGGAGCGTAATGTTTGCGATAGCAAATTCATCGTTCAGCTCAGTCAACACACAGGTACACTCGAATAGGCCATCTTGGTCATGCATGTCGTCGAAAAACTCGATTTCTTTGATTTTAACAGGGAATGCAATGCGATCTTTTGTCAGTGTAAGCTGAAGCCACAAACCGAATAATTGTCCCGCATTATCCAATAGCGAGCCCTTTCCACCATTACCCTTGATCTTGCCCCTGATACCCTTTTTACCTACGGCAGTTACCGCCATAATCCCTTGATAGGCTGTTCCATGGAACATATGCTTATCATAGATTTCTTCGGAAGTACGCGTGATAGGCAGGGACTCACCTATGGAAAGATCAAACTGTGGTGCGACGGGATATGCTGTAGACAGTGCTACCTCTGCATTTGCAAAATTCTCGATATCCAGGTAGGCAAGCTGAGACGACCGCCATTCGCCCTTGACCATTTTCTCAAATGGTTTGGCTACATTCATCCATTGGAACACACTCACGTGCATGATCTTATGGATCTTGGTCGCAGGTTGTTCTGCCTGAGCGATTTCAGCCAGCAATTCAAAAATCATGGTCATCGGGATCACCGGTTCCATGTCCGCTACTTCTGACCATCCCTGCGGTTGTCGCAGCAGACTATGATCGATCAGGTAAGGATGACTGTCCAAATTGACCTGTAGCATTTTTGAAAAATGTCTGTCTACAGGTTTTTCTACGACAAGGGGCTTGGTGACAGTTGCCAAAACGCTAGGCGCTGGCCGGTTCTGAAAGAGTGTCAATACTTCTTCCTGCATCCGGATCATATCCGCGATATTCTCCTGAAATGCCTGTACCAATGGATGATTGCCCCTTACAGCTGTTCCGGCGGTCAGTTGTGGCTGTACAGTGTCAAAAGACTTTCCTAAGCTCTTGACCGCATCAAAATTACGGACGATAGGCGAACCGAGCTGTAGTTTCATACCTTTACTCGCAACTTTTTTTGCGTGGTTTTGTACCGCCAGAAAATCCAGCGCCACTGTTTTTCCTTCCACAAATAAAGCCGCTACGACACGTTGTAACTGCGCAAGTGCCGAACGTGTTGCCACACTGGACGCTAGAGTGCTGAACGCTTTTCCCTTTAAGGTGTCGTCAATAAAGCCGATCAGTCCACCGGTACCCACCTGGATAAAGAAACGGGCCCCATCTTCATATAGCTTTTCTGTCAACTCACGAAAACGGACCGGCTCGACAAGATGTTCTGCACTCAGTTGACGGATAGCCTGTTGATCCGAAGGGTAGGGCTTTAATGTCGTTGCAGACCACAAAGGGATCTTGGTCGGCTGAAACTGTACTTTTTCCATACCTGCTAGAATCAGATCGAGCTTGTCTGCCACAAAAGGTGAGTGAAAACCCGACTGAAAGGGCAGGATCTGATGGAAGATCTGTTTTGCCTTTAATAAGGGCACAAGTTCTTCCAAAGCGGCGTTGCTACCACAGAGAATGACCTGATGCGGACAGTTGTCATTGGAAACATAAATATTGGGAATTCCAGCAATCAAAGGTGTAATTTCCTTTAGCCCCGTTCCGATGGCAATAAATTTGGAGTCCTTGAGTTCAAAAGTCTTCGGGTTCAGGACATCAATAAGATCCTTGACCGAACTTGCTTCCGCCAGTTCCGCAGAATAGCCAGCCAACCATTCGCCTAAGCTATGTCCAGCATTCATATCCGGATAGATCCCTAGCTTTTTAAGGGAATTGTCCAGAATGCTACAGGAATTGAAAATAGCCAAGGCATCATTCAGTAGTCCTTCACCTTCGGTTTGTATAGGTGCTGTCAGCCCAAAATAGCGGCTGACTGAGTCTACCTCTCCTTTAGCTAAGCCATCTAAACCAGGAAAGACAAAAGCAACCTTGCCACCCTCTTGTAATAAAGGGGTAGAGGTATACCAGATATCCTGCTTGTTGCGCCAGGCTTTATCTTTAGAAACGATTTTGATTGCCTTTTCAATCCGCTCTGGGGTGGGATCAAATAGGGCGAGACGATAATGGCCTTCACCCACTGTCGTATCGTTATTCCGTAAAGCCGATAATAATTCCGCATGTGTTGGTCGGGCAAGTAACAATACGGGGTCTTTTTTAGGCATATCATAGCCTGTTAAGACCACGTGCGCGTTTATACCGCCGAAACCAAAAGCATTTACCGCGGCCACCTTGGGTAGACCTGTCTTTGACCAGCTTTTTGCTTCCTGTACCGGAGCAAATCGTGTTGTCTGCATATCAGCGGTCGGGTTTTCGCAATAAAGGGTTGGTGGCAATGTATCGTGGTGTAGCGCCAAACAGGTTTTTATCAGGCCTGCGATTCCTGCGGCAGGCATGGCATGACCGATGTTGGATTTGACCGAACCGATTCCAGCGACTGGGGCAGCGTCTTCTTTACCGAAAAACTGCGACAGTGTCTGTAGTTCAGTTTTATCTCCAAGAGGTGTCCCTGTGCCGTGTGCTTCCAGATAGCCGATCTGTTTTTCGTCCAGTTCAGCATTTATCCAAGCCTGTTGTAAAGCTTTTAATTGTCCTTTCACCGATGGACTCATGACGCTTGTGCCATGACCATCGCTGCTCACGCCTATGCCTTTGATGACAGCATAGATTTTATCCTGGTCACGTACAGCATCTTCGAGTCGTTTTAATACAACAAAACCACAGCCTTCACCGATGAGTAAGCCATCGGCATCCATGCTGAAAGGTTTGATCTGTTGGTTGTGAGAAAGGGCACCCAATTGTGCAAAGATGCTCCAAAAAGCTGCATTTTGACCGGTATGTACACCGCCGGCAATCATGATATCACTACGGCCACGCTGCAATTCCTGTACAGCATGGTCTACGGCGATCAAGGCGCTGGCACAAGCAGCATCTACAGTAAAGGCCACACCGCCAAGATTGAAGCGGTTGGCAACAAGCGAAGCCACAAGATTAGGGATTAAACCCATAGCCGTATCAGCGGCGAAGCGTCCCTTGCGTTCCTGGAATGCTTGTTTTACCTTTTCGATATCTGCCGCTGGCACCTGCGGTAAAAGTTCCTGTAAAAGGGAGGAAATCTGTTCGCCTGTACGTACAATTTCTATGGCACGGGTAGCTCCCGGACCGGTATAATTTCCTTTCCCGATCACAATTCCTGCCTTTTCCAGGGATACCTGTTTTTGGAATACGCCGGCATCTTCCAGTGCTTTCTGTACCAGATCAAGCGTTAACAGGTGATCAGGCTCGGTTCCCTCAACGGCAAGTGGTAAAATGCCAAATGCCGTTGGATCGAACACATAGTCAGAGATAAACCCACCACGTTTGCAATAAAAGCGATCTACAGTCCCCGGACCATCACTAAAATGGATCGGGTCAATGCGATCAGCTGGAGCAAATTCAGTGGAATCGACCTTATTGATGATATTTTGCCAGAACGTATTGGCATCCTGTGCCCCCGGAAAGACACAAGATAAACCAACGATGGCAATATCTGTTTTTTTCATAATCAATGGATAAGACGGTTTACCAATTGTTGCCTGACATAATTAACACTTGGCTTTCCGTACCATACCTGATCTCGTTAAGGAAAATTTCTTTCCCTTCATCCAAAGGAATAAGGGAGATGCCACGGCGTTCATATTCTGTTTCCAATGTCTGTGAAACCATGCCGGCACCTTTCCAAGGTCCCCAATTGATCGAAATAACCTTTCCTTTCAAACGTTTATTCAGGACATTGGCATAGTCGTCCAATACACTGTTTGCTGCCGCATAATCTGTCTGACCTTTGTTGCCATAAACAGATGCTATACTGGAAAATAAGACGACGAACTGACAGTCCGAACGTAGTTGTTCCGCTAATACGCGTAATGGTTTTACTTTGGTGTCAAAGACACGTCCAAAAGAGCTGGTCGTTTTTTGTTTGAACAGTTTATCTTCCAGCAAGCCTGCACCATGGATAACACCATCGAGCTGTCCATATTGTTCATAAATCTGGTGGAGCAAGGCCGTTAATCCAGCCTCATCACAGAGGTCCAATGATTCATAAACGACGGTGTTTCCCAGTTGCTCCATATCACGGATCGTCCGCAGAATCTGATTGTTTTTAAAGACGCGCAGGGTCTCTTTTTCAATTTGTGCCGGAGCATGGAATAGCCCCGATTGAATGAGGTGAACTCTGATCTGTTCCTTGGAGATCATTGTTTCCAGTTCTTTCGAGATCGGGATATCTTTTCTTGGGTCTGCTGACCTGCCCACAAGGATGTAAGTACAAGGGTAGGAGGCTGACATGTGTTTTACTAATTCAGAAGTAATACCCTGTCCACCGCCAAGTACCAGGACAACAGATTTTTGATCCAGTTGGATTTGCACTTCTTCGCTGCCTGTCGACAGTGGTGAGGGAATAATATCGAATGTATGACGTTGATCATGCTTGTAGATGACCTCGACGGTTTTATCGGTTGTCAAGATTTCTTTTAGTGTGATTTCAGCGATCTGATCTGTTTCCTGTGGTGTGCTTAAACTGATCAATCGACAGCTTGTCTGTTCAAACTCACGAGCTAGACTTTTAAACAGCCCCGGGTAACCCTGATAGTGACGTAAGGCATGTGTATCGTTTGTTTTTTCTACATGTGCCGGAATATCAGAGATTAAATAAACCCATTTGGCCCTGTCCAGATCCATTTTTTTGATCAGATCAACTTGATCTATGATATTATGTTGTACTGTCGCTGAAAATATGTCGGAGATAATTAGTCCATCAAAGACAGCAAGATCATTTTCCGGATTGACCAGTTCCGCGATCGCACCATGTTTTTCGAGCATGGTTTTGATGGCCATTGTCTGCTGCCCATGATCAGGAGCAATGGCAAAACGTTTGCCCTGTAGAATTTCTGTGTCTTGTGCTGAGGCCGCATCTGCTGGTGTCAGGTCAAAACGAAGTCTGGACAAGAGGCTCTGTTCAGGAGCTGTATCACTAACTTCACTGATCCAGGAAGCAAGACCGTTAAGGGTTTTAATCGCTGCTAAGGTTTCCATTAGATCTTCGGCATGTTCGAGATCCTCTCCAAAACCAATTTTGGTCTTCAGTTCAGCAATGATTTCCATCCGTTTGATCGAATCTATGCTCAAATCCGCTTCCAGGTCCAAATCCAATCCCAACATTTCTTTGGGATAACCGGTTTTTTCACTGACGATATCCAGTATTGCTGTTTGTAATTCCGCAAGGGAGAGCGCAGACTGATTTGTTGTTGTGGGTGTCGATACCGCTGTTTGAGCGCTTGTGGCCGGCACTGCTGTTGCGCCGCTGAATTCTGTTAACCAGGAAACCAGACCATTTAAGGTTTTTATGGCAGCCAATTGTTCCATGATTGTATCTTCATTTGCCTGATCGAACTTTAGTGTTCCAAGCTCTGTACGCAATGTTCCGATAATTTCGACCCGCTTGATTGAATCAATGCTGAGATCGGCTTCCAGGTCCATTTCCATACCCAGCATCTCATGTGGATAACCGGTCTTGTCGCTTACTACCTGTAACAATAACGTTTTAATGTCTTTAGCTGGTGTTTGTACCACTGTTGCGACAGCGGAATTGTCGCTGAGCGTGGGTTGAACGGTAATCGGGGTTACACGGTCTGCAGTCACATTTGGTGCGGGACTTGAATAGACCGGCATAGGTGCTACTTGTGGGGTTTGCCCCAAAAAGGAAAGCATGACATCACGTTGCGCCTGGATCAGCATTTTCATGCTGTTTAAGTATTCTTGCAGCATACGCTCGGCAGCAGGTTGTGCTTCTGTCGTTGCAGCTATAGGGTTGTTAAGGTTGCTCATTTTAATGGGGCTTACTATTGGCAATGCGCCATTGACAGGTAGCGTTCCTGTAGTTGGATGTGCAGCCTGTCCATTGACACGCCAGATAGTAGGGTTTTTCTTATATAAGTTTGGTTGATCTAGCTGGATTGGTTGAATCTGACGACCTTCAAAAAGTTTATCAATAGCGAAATTGCGACCAGTTCCCAAATATTGTGCAAGCATACAGAGTAGGTGCGTCAATTTGTTGCGGTTGCTATCCTCTACGTACAGGGTCAGTTGATCTTGCTCCAGACAGGCTTTGGTTAAGCCTGTCAGCACTTTGCCTGGACCTACCTCAATAAATATCCGTGCACCATCAGCATACATGGCCTGAAGCTCCTCAACAAAGCGGACAGGCTGAACCAAATGATCAGTCAGTCTTGCTTTTATTTCGGATACCGAAGTAGGATATAAGCTTGTTGTTGTGTTTGACCAGACCGGTAGTCGCATTTCTTGGAATGGAACATCCTTCAATACATTCGCATAAAGCTCTTTTGATCTAGCGACTAAAGGACTATGGAAAGCACAGGCAACCTCCAGCTTTTTAGCAGAGACACGTTCCTGTTTTAACAGTTCCATGAGTTTCCCGATAGCGACTGTGCTACCTGCAACAACAGATTGCGTCGGAGAATTGTAATTCACCGGATAACAGCCTTCAACACGATTGAGGAGTGCCTTCAGCTGTTCCGCATTTGCGTTAACAGCAACCATAGTGCCGGGATCGCCATTTTCTACCGAATCCAGGATGGATTGAGCACGCTTACTGCTCAGGTCAACTAATTGTTCTTCGTCAAATACACCAGCGAAACACAATGCCGGCAATTCACCGTAGCTATGGCCCGCCAGCATATCTGGGATGATACCCAATGACTGGAGGAATTTAGCTAAGGCTAAATCGACGATCCCCAAAAGCGGTTGTGCTAGGCGCGTATCTTTAATGGTTTCCTTTTGTTGTTTTAAAGAATCGGCATCAAACGTAGTTGAAGGAAAGACCACTTTTTCCAGTTCAGGATACTGCGAGATCAGCTTTCGCATTGCTGGGAATACCACAAAGAGATCACGGGCCATATTGATACGTTGACTACCTTGTCCCGGAAATAAGAATGCTGTTTTACCTTCGCGTTTATTGACTATAAAGGTGTCTTTGCTTTCAATACCAGATAGTACCAATTCAATTTTCATCATTAGGTCTTCGGCTGTATCGGCAACAATACTGAGCTGGATCTCTTTTTCAGAAGCAACAGCTAAGCTGTAGGCGATATCTTTTAGCGGGAGGCTATCGTTTATATCTAACAGTGCTTTTACCTGACCCAATTGACCCTTAGCTTCGTTATAGCTGTCGCCACGGAAAACGAATAGTTCGGATGGCCAGGATTGCAAGGCGATTGTACTATCTTCCTGCGGATGATTCGCAATAACAGCGTGGAAATTTGTTCCGCCAAAACCAAAGGCGCTGATGCCAGCATAACGTCTTTTTTCTCCCCATAAACCAGTTTCAGCATGGAAAGCAAAAGGACTTGTCTGTGCATTATAATAGGCATTTGGCTGTTGGAGGTGAAGTGTTGGTGGTTTTACACCATGAAATACAGCTAGGGAAGCTTTGATCAAGCCTGCCAATCCTGCCGCACATTTTGTATGGCCGATCTGGGTTTTGACCGAACCTAAATGCGTTTGTGCTGGTAAGGCTCCTGAACGGCTGAATAAATTGGTCAGTGCGCTTAGTTCTGTTTTATCACCGACGACTGTTCCTGTACCATGTGCTTCAACCAGACCAACGGATGCTGCGCTGATACCCGCTTGGTTATAGGCACGTTCCAGTGCGCGTACTTGACCGATTTTTCGGGGAGCGGTGAGGCCTAGGGCTTTACCATCACTGGATCCGCCAACACCTTTGATAACCGAGTAGATGCGGTCGCCATCACGTACAGCATCTTCATAGCGTTTGAGCACCAATATCGCTACCCCCTCGCCAAGAGCAATCCCATCTGCATCACTGTCAAATGTGGCACATCGTCCTTTACGTGAGAGCGCATGTGTGCTGGAAAACATCAGGTAATCGTTGATCCCATTATGGAGATCCGCTCCACCCGCAAGCACCATATCCGATTTACCCAGAATAAGTTCCTGACAGGCTAGATCAATCGCTGCAAGGGATGAGGCGCAAGCAGCATCCACTGTAAAATTTCGACCGCCAAGATCCAGTCTATTTGTGATCCGACCAGCGATAACATTGGCCAGGATACCCGGGAAGGAATCTTCGGTGGTATGTGGTAATGCCTCTTTCACTTCTTCATGCAGTTCACCAAAGACCTGTTTATAGTACCCTCTAAAGCTATAGCTATTGGCAAGATCATTGCCCCCTTCCGCACCGATGATTACGGAAATGTTTTCGCGGTTGATTTGTTTTTCGCCATAACCGGCGTCTTCCATCGCACGCTTGGCGACCAGTAACGTCAGCAATTGTGTTGGTTCAATCGCTGCGAGTGACTGTGGTGGAATCCCGAAAGCCAAGGGATCAAAATCAATTTTCGGAATGAAACCACCCCATTTTGAGTGCGATACATCAGGGCCGTCTGCTTCAGGTTTGTAGTAAATAGCCTTGTTCCAGCGTTCGTCAGGAACTTCGGTAACACTATCTTTTCCAAGGATAATATTGCGCCAAAATTCTTCCAGATTTTTGGCTCCCGGAAAAATACACTCCATTCCGACAATGGCGACATCCAACGGTTTTTCGCAGGAAAGCGGTTCTTCAGGTAATATTGCTTCATGGATATACTGCTGATTGTCGATGCCGACATGCTGATGCAGCGCATCCAGGGAGATTACCTTGTTCTGCATGGTCGCAATCTGGCCGATCATATACATACCCAGGTCCAGTTGTTCACTTTTAGGGATGTTGACCAGTTGATCTCCTTGGCGGTCTACACCTTTGGCCGCGATACGCAGGCGACCAACGTTTAATTTTTCGAGTTTTTCCCAGACTTCTTTTTTATCTATGCCTGCAGCCAATAGCTTGGATTTCTCCCGGTTGAAATGTTGTGCAAAAGCCGTATTCAAACAACGAGTTTCATGCCCTGGTGCTGTCTCCAACAGAACGGTATCTTTGGCTTGCATAGCTTGTCTCTGAAACTCTTCCTGAATAGCTCCGCTGCTTACCGCTTCATGCGTATAGAGATATGCAGTTCCCATCAGTACGCCTACTTTGACACCACGCGCTGCTAAAGGAGCTGCCATAATGGAGACAAATGCCGTAGAAAATGCATCGTGGATACCGCCGGCAAAGAAAACACTAATCTGTTCGGGGTGATCTTCTTTTAAGATGCGTTCAATCTGTTTTTCCCAGAGGACCGTGCTTGATAGAGGTCCAACGTGGCCGCCACATTCGCGACCTTCGAAAATGAAATTTTTGGCACCTTCCTTTAGAAACATGTCGAGCAGTGCAGGAGACGGTACGTGTAGAAACGTTGTTATGCCTGCTTTTTCAAATACCTTAGCCTGCGCAGGTCGACCACCGGCAATCAGGACAACAGGAGGTTTAGCTTCCAAGATATAGGCCGTCTGTTCTTCACGCAATTCCTGCGGTGCAAAACCTAAGATCCCCACTCCCCAAGTTTTGTTTCCGGCGAGTTGTTTAGTTTCCATAACCAAGGTTTTGGCCTGTTCACCACGGAGCAGGGACAAGGCAACAAAGGGGAGTGCTCCAGCTTCCGCTATGGCATTGGCAAAAGCAGGCACATCACTGACACGGGTCATGGGGCCTTGTGCGATTGGATAACGCAGGCCTAGTTGTTTCGCTAATACATTATCACGGTCAATCGGCTGTAAAGCTTTCGCCTGCTTTAAATGGCCGTACATGGCTTCCTTAAATCCGAAAATAAGCTTTTTTAGTGTCCTGAAATCCTCGTAAAGATCGATGGCCAAGGATATGTCTTGCCCCATCGGGATATAACTCGTAGCAGGGTTCAGGTCGGTGAAATATGCTCGGAGTTCGGTCGTGTCAACCTGATCCGATAACACCGGCGAGTTTGGTCGCACCAGTACGCGATGGTTGGCAAGGATCTTGGTTTCCGTGCCGTTTAATTTTCCACAGAGTGTTTTGAAGTCTTGGGGAACCGCACTTTCCGGAAACAGCGCAAGTTGGCTGTCCAACACAATTCCAGTGGCACCGAGGGACTTTGCGGCAGCAGCGGTATGTAGACCTATGCCGCCCTGTACCCAAACAGGTATGGACTGGATTTCTTTGACAATCCGTTGGAAGAGCACAAATGTGGATTCATATCCAACGAGACCTCCAGCTTCATTTCCTTTTATGATAATTCCTTTTGCGTTAAGCTGTTCCGCTTGTTTGGCTTCTTCCAGACTACTGACCTGATACACTATGGACAGGTGCTGAGCTGTGGGAACTGGGGTACCAAAGGGAAGAATGACGACGCTTACTTTCTCCGGAATTTCAAGGGATAGAAGTTTATCATTTGGAAAATAAATTCCATAAGTAAATATAGCAGTCTGATCAAGTTGATTCAGTGCTTCCTGAGCGTTGGCTAAGTCGTGTCCCAAACTTAATACGGGAAATGCACCCGCTTGATGGAGTTTGGGCATAAGATTGACGTCAGGCTTTTCAAAAGGTGTTAATCCAATAATGGTTAAATTTTTCATGCATTGATGAATTTGAACATATAATAGCAGGAGATCCCATAACAAACATCAAAATCGTTGTGGTTTTGATAGGAGGGTTGTTATGTTGGAATAAAAGTAGTTAATTTTTATTATATATTTAATAATAAAGGTAATTTGATAATGATTTTTTAACAAAAAAGTAGTAAACGCTTGAGTCTTATTAACCGATAGGCTACAAATTTATTTAAATTTGTTTTTGATTTTTATTTTTTGCCTGATCTTGATGTAAATAACAAAATACTTTATGTTTGAATAACTAAATGGATAATTTTATCTCATAAACTTTTATTAACAATGTTTTTTGGTAATTACTTGTCTTTTTTTCGCAGTTTGATCATAGTTGTAGTAACTTATTTGGGCTGTTTGGAAATGATAAAAGCAAATCGACATATTGAAGTTCATTTATGGTATAATAACGAGTGTATTTAACTTTAAAATTAAATATTAATAATAGTCAATATATCAGTTGATTAGTTTTATTTTTGTGGTAATGCTTGCAAAATATGCCTAAGAAGCGTATATTTGTGCCACACAAAAACAAAGGTGATACCTTTTCGGGGTGTAGCGTAGCCCGGTATCGCGCCACATTTGGGATGTGGAGGTCGTAGGTTCGAATCCTGCCACCCCGACTAAAAAGCTCTAACGAAAGTTAGGGCTTTTCTTGTTTCTAGGAAGGATGAGAACCTACGACCTTTTAGGGACTATAAGGTTCGATCCGGAGGAGGCTCAGGGTCGTGTTTGGGCATTGTGTGGCTGAGCCAATCCTGCCACCCCGACTAAAAAAGCTCTAACGAAAGTTAGGGCTTTTCTTGTTTCTAGGAAGGATGAGAACCTACGACCTTTTAGGGACTATAAGGTTCGATCCGGAGGAGGCTCAGGGTCGTGTTTGGGCATTGTGTGGCTGAGCCAATCCTGCCACCCCGACTAAAAAGCTCTAACGAAAGTTAGGGCTTTTCTTGTTTCTGGGCGGGATGAGCACCCTCAGCTTTTTAAAGAGCCATGAGATTCGATTCAATCCTGCTACTCTGGAGGAAAAACGCAAATTAGACTTTTATATTATAGAATAATAGCGATCATCGATCCCTACATTATTCATCCCGCAGGCTATCAACGGGATTGGCTAATGCGGCCCGAAGTGCCTGCCAGCTTACTGTAACCAGTGCAATGCCGATTGCAATCAGTCCTGCAGCGACAAACATCCACCATTGGATGTTAATGCGGTAGGCAAAGTTTTCCAACCATTTGTTCATAATCCACCAGGCAATAGGTGAGGCGATGAGTAAGGCAATTAGCACTGGTTTCATAAAATCTTTGGAAAGCAGTGCCACCACACCCGATATCGAGGCGCCCAGGACCTTGCGAATTCCGATTTCTTTATTTCGTTTGGTCGCTGTAAATGAGGCCAGTCCATATAACCCCAGGCAGGCAATAAATATCGCCAATCCGGCAAATAGACCAAGGATTCTTTGCTGCCTGAGGTCTGTTTTATAAAGAGTGTCAAACTTCTGGTCCAAAAAAGTGTATTCAAAGGGATAAAGCGGAGCTGCTTTATTGAATGCGGCTTCGATTGTTTTCAATGCAGCGGGAAAGTCATTCGTATTCAATTTTATAACTACTGTTCTTAGGTCGTCGGATGGCGAAATAACAAGTGCATCCATGTTTTCTTTCAGGGAAAGGAAGTTGAAATCTTCCACGACACCAATGATGGTTCGGCGTGAAGAATCCCGGATCGTATTTCTTATCCATTTACCGATGGCTTGTTCGGGGGTAAAACCAAGCTGTGTTGCTGCTGTATGGTTAATCAGTACTGCTTTGGTGGAGTCTGTTGGATATTGCATGGAAAAATCCCGCCCAGCAAGTATCTTCAGCCCTAAGGTACGGACAAATCCAAAGTCAGTAAATTCCGTTCTCGATTTCCATGACTCGGTATCCTTTCTCTCCACCTCAAAATTATGGCTATCGAAAAAGCCGCCCGGTTCGCCGGACATGAACGAAACTGAGGCAATGTTGCTGTTGCTCAGCAACTCGTTTTTGAAAGTATGCATGTTGCTGTACAGCTCACTATTATCCAATGGAATCACTATGCTTTGCTGATCATCATATCCCAACCCTCTTTCTTTTACATATTTCATCTGTTTTGTGATGATGGTGGTTCCGATAATAAGTAAAATGGAAATGCTGAACTGTAATACCACTAAAATCTGACGAAACAACGCTCCGCCCTTACCTAATTGCAATTTGCCCTTCAATGCCTGGATCGGAGAAAAAGTCGACAGGTAAAAAGCTGGATAACTTCCTGCCAATAGTCCAACGACAAGGATAATGGCGGCCAAAAAGGCATATATCGGCCAGGAATCCCAAGAAACCGTCAGCGTGTATCCTAAGAGCTGATTGTAAATTGGCATCAGTAGTTGTAATATGGCAATAGAGAGCGAGCAAGATATAAAAGTCAATAGGATAGATTCACCAATGAATTGATAGGTTAGTTGTGTGCGTTGTGCCCCCAGTACTTTTCTCAGGCCGACTTCTTTTGACCGGTCCACCGCTCGAATGGTGGAGAGGTTCATAAAATTGATACAAGCGATCACTAATATCAGGATAGCGATGGAAAGAAAGATGTATACGACTTTTTTTTCTCCATGTTTTACATCGTCAAATTGGCTGTGAGGTTCAAAATAAATGTCATATAATGGCGTGAGCGAAAGGTCAAATTTAATGTTCATGACATTGGAAACTGCTTTCATGTGTTTATCCATAAACTGTGGAAGCTTGCTTTCGAGCAGTTTTTTGTCTGTATGCTCACCGAGTAGGACATATGTAAACATACTGTTGTTAATCCACCCTTTAAACCACTCTTCTTTAGAGTAGTTGGCGAGTGGTATGACCAGGTCAAAATCCAAATGTGAATTGGTGGGGACGTCTTTTGCGATACCTGTAACGGTAAGCTGTTTGTTTTTATCTAGCTTCAGCACTTTGCCTATCGGATTTTCATTGCCGAAGTATTTTTTAGCACTTGTCTCCGTGAGCACTACACTAGCGGGGTTCTGCAAAACAGTCTTCGCATTTCCCTTGATCAGGGGAAGACTGAACAGATCAAAGAAATCAGCATCCGCAACATAGAGCTTTTTTTCATTGAACGCGATATTATTAAAGGAAAACAATCCATTGGTCGGCATCACTCTTACTGCTTTCTTGATATCATCAGGATAATCTGTTAACAGTGCTGTGGCATAGGGAGCAGAGAGGTAAGGTACGCGCTCCTTCGAACTGTTAAAGCCACGCATCACCCGGTGAATCCGGTCGCCTTGGATATGAAATTTGTCCACACTGAATTGATTCACGATAAAAAGAAATATCATCAGGCACACCGTAATCCCTATTGTCAGGCCGAGAATATTGATAAACGAAAATACTTTATTTTTTTGCAGATTTCTCCATGCAATTGTGAAATAGCTCTTTATCATACTTTTTCTCTATTAGTGTCTGTGTTTTAAAACTTATGCTCATCAACTAGTCCGACGAAATCGGTCATTCAACTATGGTATAAAATACGTTGTTCAATATTCAGACATTTTCAAATAGATTGCCAAATAGGTAAGTGTCTTGTATTTAGTGTGTTGCTTTATTTTTTGTTTTGTTGACTGTTCATATTCGAACACCAGTTATTCATATTCGGACAGCTAAACAACTCCGTTTTAACGGACTTACGTCATGTTGACAATTAGAGTTTGGTATAATACTACCATATAAGTTCTTTTGGGGTGGTCCGATAGAACGAAATATTATGAAAAATGAAAATACTATTGACCTTGTGATTGTTGGTAACCATAAACCTTTATGGACAAGATCCTAATATTGAATTCCTACTGGAAAGTTTAGACGAAAATAATAGACAGTATTTTTGGCGTAATTTGTTTGTTGTAAATTTATTTATCAACGGATCAGTTGGTTAACGATATTGTTGAAAATAATTTTGAAAAAAAATATTTTTAGTGTACTTTTGTGCCACACAAAACAAAGGTGATACCTTTTCGGGGTGTAGCGTAGCCCGGTATCGCGCCACATTTGGGATGTGGAGGTCGTAGGTTCGAATCCTGCCACCCCGACTAAAAAGCTCTAACGAAAGTTAGGGCTTTTCTTGTTTCTAGGCGGAATGAGAACCTGCGACCTCTTGAAGGTATATAGGTTTGACCCGGAGGGGACTCAGCCAATCCTTCCATCCCGATTAAAGAGCGCTAACGAAAGTTAGGGCTAAAGAGATTTCCGAATGATAACTTGAGTAGGATTGCGTTCGTTTAAGGTTTTCTTTTGAAGTACAGCTTGAGCTGCCGCTTTTCCCATTGCCCGGAAATCGGTAGATATTACCGTAATTCCCCCCTCGAGGATCTCTTTGACATCAGTATCATTATAGGAAATAAGGCCTATATCCTCACCCAATGTAAATCCATGCTTCTTCGCCAATTTAATTAAGGATACGTCGTCCGAATCGTAGCGACTAAAGGTGATAAAGGCTGTATGCTTCTTAAACTTTGTCTCATCTACGTCTGGAATAATGTCATAATTGATGCTTGACTCTTCGCAGTATCGGACGAAACCTTTGATGACATGTTCGGCATGTAAAGCTTCAGGATGCGCGATCAATATGATGCTTTGGTACTTTTGAATATTATTCTGCAATAAGGAAAGGCTATTGTAAATATCGTATTCATAGTCCTGATAGATCGCCGTATAATTTCCTGAGAGGCCCAATTGGTTGTAGTCGATAATAATCCGTTTGTTCGGAGGAATAAGATTGATGATCGGAGATGGGTCTTCTTTCAGGAATGTAACAATAACAAAATGCGTATAGTTGTTGATGTTTTCAGTGATAATATTACGAAAGACGTTAAAGTTGTGATGGTGAAAGTAAACGTCGATCGCTGCGGTCCCTTTTGTCTCAACTAACAAGGATTGATAAATCTGTTCACGCATGGTATTCATTTTATCCAGAAGTAACAGGATGCGATAGGAATGCTCCACCTGTTTTTTCTTTACATAATATCCTTTGCGGTAGACAGACTCAATTATTCCTTTTTCGAGTAGATAATTAAGACCTTTCAAGACCGTCTCCTTACTCATGCTGAGTTGGTCCTGCAATTGATTTAAGGAAGGAATACGGTCTCCAATATGTAAGTCGTTCTTTTCGATCAATGCATGAATGTGATCTACTAGTTGAAGATACTTCATGCGAGACCCGTTGCCTGTTTCGTTTGTAGTGGACATGTGATGAATTGTCATTTACGATAATAGAGTCAAACTTAGATAAACTTGTTTTTATATGCAAGTCTTGATCTTATTCAGATAACCGAATAAGTTCGATCATTTTCTCCCCCTTTGAAGATATTCTCAAGAAGAAACTACATCTTTTTTTACTTTTTTTTTGCAGGGACAAATATAATTTATACTTTTATAAAAGCAAACCAGTCTAGACCAGACTAGATTACAACGAATAACTAATTATAAATACTATTATGACTCTATTTCATCTAAAGGCGGCTCTGCTTTTATTGGGGATTTTTTTTCTAACGTTGTCCTCTTTTGGACAACAGCCCACTTCTGTCAAAGGAAGAGTGATGGATGTCGAAGGGCTTCCTTTGGTCGGGGTTACAGTATCTAATCAGTATAAAACTGTAACAACTTCCACAGACTCATTGGGTAATTTTTCTATATCGCCCATCTCTCAAGGTGAATTGTTACTTTTTTCAATGGTTGGCTATGTTACTGTAAAACATGCGGCTAGATTGGATCGTGTCCAGAATATCCAGCTTTCACGAAGCGAACAGATACTCGATGATGTTGTCGTTATCGGCTATGGTACAACCACTAAACGTGATCTGACCGGAGCGGTAGGTCAGGCTAATCTAACAGATATGCGTAAAGCCCCTGTCGCCAATTTCGAGGAGGCCTTAGCCGGCCGGGTGGCTGGCGTTAAGGTAAGTTCAAATGACGGACAGCCGGGTGCGGAACTCAGTATCGTTATTCGGGGTAATAACTCGGTCACACAAGATAACTCTCCACTCTATGTCGTTGATGGATTTCCTGTTGAAACATCTGTTGGTAACACCATTAATCCCGAAGAGATTGAGTCCTTGGAGGTGTTGAAGGATGCTTCCGCGACAGCCATTTACGGAGCCAGGGGAGCTAACGGCGTTGTCCTCATAACAACCAAGAAAGGTAAGGTTGGAACTCCCGTTGTTAACTACAACGGATGGGTTGGGCTCAATCAGATCATCAAAACGCAGGAGCTGCTAAATCCTTATGAATTTGTGAAATATCAATTGGAACAGAATCCCACCCTCTATACAGATATTTATCTAAAGGATGGTAAGACTCTGGACGATTACCGCGGCATGGAGGGTATCAATTGGCAGGACAAAGTTTTTAGAAATGCGGTTACCCATAATCATTCTATTGCGATGCGTGGTGGTACCGATCGTACACGATATGCCGTTTCCGGATCATTATTGGATCAGGATGGGATCATACTAAACAGTGGGTTTAATAAATATCAAGGAAGAATAGTGCTGGATCAGACCATAAATAAAAAATTAAAAGTAGGCTTGAATTTAAACTATACAGCCTATAAGCGATATGGTACAGTAGTGTCAGAGTCTCAGCCTAGTCCGACAGCGAGTCTGATGTATGGAATATGGGGATTTCGGCCAATCACTGGAAATCCACTTACAGATGCCTCTCTGATAGATGATCTTTTTGACCCGGATATGGATCCTAGCTTAGGTACTGATTTGCGAATCAATCCCTATCTAGCTGTGCAGAATGAGTATAATCCACTGTTCAGTGCAAATCTCGTGGCCAATGGCTATTTCGAATATAAATTGGCAGCGGAGTTGACATTTAGGGCGACTGGTGGTTACACGCGTATAAACCAGCGACGGGAGGTATTCTTTAACTCAAAATCCAGAGCAGGACATCCATTTTCAAACAATAAAGTAAATGGTTCTATTTGGAACAATGAGATTACAAATCTATTGAATGAGAATACCCTGTCTTATGACAAGAAATTTAAAGGTGGACATCGGTTAAAGGCAGTCGTCGGATTTACAATACAAGATATTCGAAACTATACCAACGGATTTACGTCCATTTTGATACCTAATGAAACATTGGGTATCAAAGGGCTGGACGAAGGGCAGATTACGATGGCGCCAGTGACTGACGCTTCCAGTGGACTGATTTCCTATTTAGGGCGGCTTGATTATAATTATCGCTCAAAGTATTTGCTAACATTGTCTTTCAGAAGTGACGGCTCATCCAAATTTCCAAAATCAAATAGATGGGCCTATTTCCCTTCGGGATCTTTTGCATGGCGATTGAAAGAGGAAAACTTTTTGAAACCGATAAATATTATCAGTGATGCAAAGTTGCGCGTAGGCATAGGTTCTACCGGAAATAATCGTGTATCAGAGTATGCTTCATTGACTGCCTTGCAGATGAATCCAGCCTCAGGCTACAGTGTAGGCAACAGCGCCGGTCAGGGAATGGTACCGACGAATCTTGGAAATCCATCTTTAAAATGGGAAACTACTGTTCAAACCAATATTGGTCTTGACCTCTCCATACTCAAGAATAGAGTGTCCCTTACTACAGACTATTATCACAAAGAGACACGTGACCTATTATTGAATGCAACCTTGGCTCCCAGTATGGGATTCCTTACCGGATTCAAAAATATTGGCCGTGTATCTAACAGCGGTATCGAATTTACATTGGAGACCAAAAACGTACAGACTCCAAATTTCTCATGGAGTTCAAGTTTTAATATTGCATTTAATAAAAACAAAGTTCTTGAGCTCAATGAAGGAGAACCGAGTTTGGCAACACGTGTCACCTGGGGGAATTTCAATAATGCATATCCTTATATCGCAATACCCGGACAGCCGATTGCTTTATTTTATGGCTATCTTTTCGATGGTGTATACCAATACGCAGATTTTGATCTGGTCAACGGGAATTATCTACTTAAAGCAGGTCAACCCAATAATGGTACCCCCAGAACAAGTATTAAGCCCGGCGATATCCGTTTCAAGGATATCAATGGCGATGGACAGGTAGACAATTATGACCTCACAATAATAGGTAATCCAAATCCAAAACATATCGGCGGATTCAACAACAACTTTAATTATAAAAACTTCGATCTGAATGTTTTTTTACAATGGAGCTATGGTGGGGATATCTTAAATGCCAATCGCATTGAGTTTGAAGGCGGAGATCCTGTCGCTCGCGGTTTTCTGAATATGTTTGCTTCTTTTGCTGATCGTTGGACACCGGAAAACCAGACCAACGCGCTATATCGTGTCGGCGGCCAGGGGCCAGCGGTGTATTCTTCCAGAACAATTGAGGATGGATCCTATTTACGACTCAAGACCCTGTCTTTAGGCTATACCTTCAATGCTGATCAGCTCCGAAGATTACGGATGAAATCCATACGACTTTATGTCGCTGCACAAAATCTGGTTACATGGACAAAGTATTCCGGGCTCGATCCCGAAGTCAGCACCCGTCCAGGAGCACTGACCCCTTCCTTCGATTGGTCCGCTTATCCGCGTCCTCGTACGATGACAGTCGGAATTGACCTTAATTTTTAAACCTAACCTTTGATCAAGATGAAACGCATTTTTATTTTTTCTATATGTATCGCTTGTCTAACCAGTTCATGTTCCAAATTGCTGGATAAAGAACCTGACTTTGTGACCACTGAAAAATATTTTCGAAATGAAAGCGAATTGATGACTAGTCTCAATGGAGTCTATAATAGGCTGATCGACACCTATGGGCGGATGTATAGCCGTGGGCTTTTTAGCTATCTTGTCGTTAGTGATGAGGCCTATTTCAAGAATATATCAATCAACAATATTCGAGTGATGGTCATGGACGCTGCTGATTTGGACATTACTAGATTATGGGAAACCTTATACGAAGGGATAAATAGAGCAAATCTATTATTGGAAAATGTCGATCGTGTAGAGATGGATATCACCAAAAGAAACGCCATCAAGGGCGAAGCACTCTTTATGCGCGGATATTACTATTATATCCTAACCGATTTCTTTGGAAAAGTTCCTTTAAAACTATCCTCTACGCAGTCTCCAAACGACCCTTACCCAGCTCAGGCTACCCTGGCGGCTTTGTATACACAGATTGTGAAAGATATGCAGGAAGCGGAAAACCTGGTTCATGAAAGCGGAGTGGTGCCTAATGAAAGAGTGTGCAAAACAGCCGTTCAGGCCGTACTGGCCCGTGTGTTTTTAAAAATGGCGGGACAGCCCCTCAATGACCATGCTCGCTATCAAAATGTTATCGAATATACGGATAAAGTGATTGCTTCAGGAAAGCATCAGCTCAATTCCAATTATAAGCAAATATTTATCAACCATTCACAAGATATCAACGAACCGAAGGAATGCCTTTGGGAAGTTGGCATGTTTGGAAATAAGATCGGCAACATCGATCAGGCTGGTATGGTTGGTATCGAGAACGGTATCGAATGTCCCGATGAACGTATTGGATATTCAGGCGGAGCAATGCGGATTACAGCCAAATTATACGATTTGTTTGGTCAGAAAGATACAATGCGGCGCGACTGGAGTATCAGCCCCTATCGATTTGTGACTACAGCAGGGGTTACGCAAAAACAATATTATAACGCAGCTCAGCTTTATGAACGAAACCCCGGAAAATGGAGACGGGAATATGAGACCGGTACCAAAGTGAGGAGTGCCAATTCGACCAATTTTCCAATTATAAGGTATAGCGATGTCTTGCTGATGAAAGCTGAGGCAGAAAATGAGGTCAACGAATCCCCAACTACAGCCGCCTACGAAGCAATCAATCAAGTGCGTAGGAGAGCTTTTGGTAAGGCGTTAAATGAGGTCAATGGAGATAGTGATGCGCCGATCGGAATGGATAAAATAGCCTTTCTGGATTATATACGGGATGAGCGCCTTCGCGAATTCTGTTTCGAGGGAATCCGGAGACATGATCTAATTCGTTGGGGAATTTATGTGCCCACTATGAATGCCTTGGGACGCGATATTTCAGTCAACGCACCTGCGCCACATCGATATGGTGGTAATGCCGGCCTGAACACGACCGAGAGAAACGTGCTGTTTCCCATTCCGAACACTGAGTTAACCATTAATAAACAGATTGTTCAAAACCCGGGTTGGTAAATCTGGTGGATCACAAAATAAATAGAAACAGATGAAAATATCAATGATGTATCTCATGCTGGCCGTATTGAGTGCCAGTTGTATGAAAGAGGATATCGCCAGTGCAGATATGGAGGTCAGGACGAATGCCTCAAGTTACAGGGTAGGTGATACCGTTGTATTCCGATTTGAGGGAACCCCTGACAATATTGTATTCTATTCTGGAGAGAATGGACACAACTATGCCTTGAAAGATCGCCTTTATGCAGATAATGATTTACAGGTAGATTTCAAAACACTTGTACAATGGGGTGTTATCTATGACAATCTAAAATTGTTGGTTTCCAATAATTTCAGCGGAATATACACGAAAGAAGAGGTTGATAAAGCCGCCTGGACAGATATTTCAGACAAAGCCGTTTTCTCCACTGGGCAAGATAATACGCCCTCTGGAACTGTAAGTTTAAAATCGTATCTCAGTCCGGTTGATACAGGATCAATATATCTGGCGTTCCGATATACTGACTTTCAAAAGCCGCAACAGAACAGATGGGTCATTCGCAGTTTTAATGCGGTAAAAGTATCGCCAGAAGGCGTGCAGACGAATGTTGCTACGATATCCAATGCAGGCTGGAATGCCGTAAGTTTTCTAAATGACAGTAAGGGATGGACAATTTCGACAACACAGCTATTGATGTATGGCGGTGTTGCATCCGATACCGATAATGATGACTGGGTGATTACAAAAGGTTTTAAAGTAAAGGAATCCATTGCGGACAAAGGAATAGCACTTAAAAATATTAGTTCAAATCTGAGGGAGTACAGCTATGTGTACAAGACACCAGGTGTCTATAAAGCTGTATTTGAAACCTCCTCCGACTGGTACAGTGGTCGCAAAGTAGGGTACGCCGAAGTGACAATAACCATTACACCATGAACGATATGCAACGGTTAAATAGCGGATACAGTCATTGCGCTGGGGTATGGATGATGATGATACTGCCATTTTTATGCTTCGCAAGTGTTTTCGCACAAAGCGGGGCTGATGTATGCCTAGAAAATAGTGCGCTGCAACTGATCTGGCGTGAGGGTAAAAATGGCTATCAGCTTCAATCCGTTACCTTAAACGATGACGTGGGAAAAAAGGAGCATTTAACGATGGCGGCACAACAGCGAACGATCCTTTACGCAAAAAATAAGCCGCTGGACAGATCTACAGTTGTTTATGATCATGCTGGGAAGCTTATTCATTTTCCTGACTCTCAATATCGCTATGTGATTCCAGTCTGGTCACAAAGTTTGTCACCTGTGAGCCTGAATACTGCAGGTGAAGTATTGCACTATCAACCGACTATAGCGGCTTCAGCTTCGCGCTCGACGTTGAGATTTCAATACGAAAACGAAAAAATTGTCCTGTCGGAAGAATGGAACCTTGATCCAGATCATACGCATGATATCCGTGTACAGATGACTTTAAAAGCGAAACAAAGCGGTTATTATTCCCTGTCGTCGCCATCACTGGCGATTGCTGATCGCCAGCAGTTTCAGTGGGCGGTGATTCCGGGATTATTCCAAGGAGCAGCGCTCAATCCTGACTTTGTGGATGCCTACGCTTACGGACATGGTATCCCGGATCGTCCCGTCATCGTCCGTGAACGTACAGCCTCTACATTAGCGGCGCTGTTAACGACACAATCTGGAGTGACCTTAGCGACCGTAGCTGAACCCGGAACCGCAAGGGATCCTTGGTTAAAAGATGCAAAGACACATGCCGACTGGAAACTTGGATTGTCATTGATGAATCGAAATAAGGAGCTTACACCGACACTCTATCATCCGGTACTGGGTGAGGAAGGGTCCTATTTGAAAGAAGGACAAGAGATAACATTTTCCTTTCGATATACAATTCAGAGAACTTCTTGGTATAATGTACTGGGGCATATAATAAACGGTATATATAAGTTCAGTGATTTTTTAAAACTGAAAGAAACAAAACGCTCCTTAACGGATCGTCTTTACGCGATGTATGATTATGTCATTGCCGATAGTACCTCCAAGTGGCGGACAGTAAACTATAAGAATGCGGTAATCGGAGCCCAGGATTATCTGGGTGGAGTATATGGGGCTGAGAAAGATGCCATGAAAAATTCCGATTATGGTGCGATGTGGATGCTGGCTAGACTGACTGGAGATACCACACTCAAACAGCAACGACTCCCCGCAGCCCTAAACTTCAAGTTGCAGCAACAACAGCGGAAACCTGGGTTCTTTTATGGATCAGCTGCCGGGCAGTATTACCTATATCGCAGTCAACAGTTTACCGAAGAATGGGGGCCATATAGCGAACCCATTGGCACCAGCTATTACATGTTGATGGATATCGGCAATATATTACTTTTTGAGCCGGATCGGTCTGACCTTAAACAAGCGTTGCGCAAAGCCGCAGACTGGTTGTTGTCCAAAATGCATCCCGATGGACATTGGGAAGTTGCCTATGATAATAAGTCAGGCCGCCCCATGTTTGAGGATGTAGCCGATCTCCGACCAACATTTTATGGACTCTTAGTTGCACATCAGTTGTTAAAGGACGAAAAATATCGAGAAGGAGCAATCAAAGCCGCAAACTGGTTTGTTGAACATGCAGCAAAAAAAGGATGGTTCCTGGGTGTCTGTGGTGATACCCGATTTGCACCTGATTTTGCAACAGCACAGTCTATACAGGCACTCCTCGATATGTATACATTGACTAAGGATCCACGCTATCAGACAACAGCCTATCAGGTCGCCAGATACTATACAACATCGATCTATACACATCCGATCCCCTCTCGGGAGGTTAAACGCGTGAATGGGACCGCTCGTCAAGATTGGGAAATCAGTCAAGTGGGGCTGGGATTTGAACATGGCGGTATTATGGGCTCTGCAAATCATCATGGCCCTATTCTGCTATCGAGTCATGCGGGGCTGTTTGTAAGACTTTATGGACAGACGAAAGACAGCTTATTGCTGAATATGGCAAGAGCCGCTGTCTGGGGACGGGATGCATTTGTGGACGCAAATACTGGGGTCGCTTCTTACTACTGGGATGCGATGAATAAAGGGGCTGGACCATTTCCGCATCATGCCTGGTGGCAATTGGGATGGATTACCGATTATCTACTCTCCGAAGCAGCGGTTCGTTCCAATGGCAACATCTCCTTTCCGAGTGGATTTATAACACCTAAAGTTGGGCCACACCGCAGTTACGGCTTTGATAAAGGGAGAATATTTGGCAGGTCAGTCGATCTGAAAATGAAAAAGGGACTTATCAGCCTCGATAATGCAAAGATAGATTATATCCTGGCAACGAACAGTGATACTAAGGAGCTCTATATTGTTTTGCTGAACAATAGTGTCGATCAGCAGGAGATTCAACTCAAGTTGGATAAAGACCAATCCCAGCGTCTATTTGGATCAGAACAGCGGGGAGCTTGTCTTCTCAATGCCGACGGGACGGATGAGATACGGATGGCAGCATCCTCAGATTGGAAAATTTCCCTGCCGGCAACAGGACTAAGAATAATAAAAATCAGTTATCAATAACCATTTAAACAACCAATAACATGAATAGCAACATTAAGCAGAAAAAAAAATACTGGATTATACCCATATTCTTTGGAATGATGTTTACGGTCTTAAGTTGTACTGGAGTCGAAAAGAGTTTACAGGCAAATGAAACGCAAGTAGAAAATAAACTTGCACGAATGGCCTCTACTACCGGACAGTTAGATTCACCTATGGTGAAAAGCCTGGCTTATCAGGTGATCGTCAACGACGATACCCTGGACGTATGGCAAGAAACCTGTTATGATCTGGTGGAAAATGGAGGGCAGACCGATGTACATACCGCTTTATTTACGTATGTTCCAGGTACTCAGGTCAAGATTATTTGTAGCAGTTCTTTCTCAAATTTTACGCTGTCGCCCAAAAGGTTGAATATACCGGTTACCAAGAACGGAAATGAATTGACGTTTACCATCCCTGAGTACTACAATTATGCATTGGCTATCCCTGGTCGTGCGCCCTTACTTTTGTTTGGATCTCCGGATTACAGCGCCTATAAACAGGGGGCAGTTGTTTTTGCCAAGGGAATCCATCATGGTGTCAATGGTGTTTTTAAACTTGAATCCAATAAAACCTATTATTTAGAAGAAGGGGCGATTCTCAGGGGAAAAGTATTGATAGAAAACGTATCTAATGTCAAATTGATCGGTCGGGGCTATATTGATGATCGTACCGCTCCTGTAGCAGGAAATTTCGTTAAGGTCTACCGTAGTCAGAATGTGGAACTTCGGGGATTTGGCGTCCGCCATGCGGCCTTAGGCTGGCAAGTAGATATGGTCAATTCGTCGAATGTGGATGTATCCCATCTCAACCTGTTGAGCTTTGGGCAGAACAATGATGGTTTGGATTTGGGCTCAGGATGTCAAGGTGTGCATTTCTCCCATTGTTTTATCGGATCAGGAGATGATGGTTTTGGTTGGCATGCAACAAATGCAGCTGCAGATGGCGAAACACCGCTTTTAAATTGTAGTGCCCACGACTGCATGATCTGGAAAAACCAGGTAGGCGTAGGTATCCGCATAGGATCTTCCTTAGAAACCAGTAGTGTCGAACAGCTCACCTTTAAAGATATTGATATCGCCAAAATGACCTGGGGTGGTCATTCGGTAGCGATCCCACATTCTGACTGGGCGGATGTTAAGAATATCACGTTTGAGGGCATCCGTGATGAGACCTCTGGAAATACCCGATTTGTACTGATGTATATTAAGCAAAATGCAAACTCAAATCCGGTGTATAGGCCCGGGACTATTTCTGATATTCGATTTATTGATTGCGTCAGCAGTGCGACGTCGGCAATTTTCGAGGGCTATGACGCCGATCACATGATTAAGGATGTGACCTTCAAAAACGTAAAAGTCGGGGGTAGGGATATGTTGCAGTCTGATATCGTAGCAAATCCCTTTACCTCGAATATCACCGTCGTGAATTGATGTTCAACTAGTTTATGATCACTTAAATCAACGAGATGCGTACATATCAATCAGTTATAAGTTTCCTGTTGTTTTTTTTAATAATGACCGGTCTAGGGGCGCAGAATAGTGTGGAGCTCAACAAGATTGCCGCTTCGCAAGGTGCCGCTTCGCAATTGTTATTTTCTGTGGATACGGCGAAAGAAGAACTTATTGTGCCTGGTGATTTTAAGCGTGATGATGAGTGTGTAGTGCGTGGTGGTATGCCTAATTTTTTTGCCAAGGTCAGCAAGGGCCAGGATGTATCAGTAGCATTCATCGGTGGAAGCCTGACACAAGCCAATTATTGTTACCGGATGCAGATTTCAGCTTACTTACAGGCTCGCTACCCATCCACCAGATTTAAGTGGGTCAATGCTGGCGTTTCCGGAACAGGCACGGACTTGGGATCCTTTAGAATCAGGGAACAGGTATTATCGCACAATCCCGATCTGGTTATCATCGATTTTGCAGTCAATGGCGCCTATGCTGCAGGCATGGAAGGTATGGTCAGGCAGATTATCCAACATGATCAGCATACCGATATCTGTTTAATTTATGCCATATTGGCCACAGAGACCAAGGTATATAATAATAGAAAGATACCGTCACATATTGAAGCTTTGGAAGAATTGGCCGATCATTACGGTATTCCTACAATACATTTGGGAATGGAGATTGCGCGCTTGGAATCTCAGGACAAGTTGTTGTGGAAGGGAGATGTAGATTCTGCAGGAGGTCGTATTTTATTTTCTACGGACGGAATACACCCACTGAAAGCTGGTGGTAATCTTTACGCTGCAGCCATTGCCCGTGGAATTGAGAAGATGAAAGGGCCTTCACAAATGGAAATACATTCATTACCTCAACCGCTGATATCTGCCGAATGGGATGTAGCAGGGATGTACATCCCCAGTGATCTTGCTGATTTTGATGTTAAATGGGCCGCGTTTCCTACAGAAGGATCTAAATTAAAGGCGTTCAATGGATGGTTTGATACCTTGATGGTCGCTGATGAAAAAGGCGCGTGCTTTTCATTCACTTTTGAAGGTGATCTATTTGGCCTGTTTGACATCGGTGGGCCCGAGGTGGGGCAGCTTGAAGTATGGGTAGATGGTCATCAGATAGGGCTCCATAAATCGCAGTCAGGAAGATTTCAACCTTATCAAATGGTGGCAGAGAATCACGGCAATATCCAGTTGAATCGATTTAACCCATACTGTAATAACCGATATCGGGGTCAATATGATGTGATCAAGGTACCCAGAGGAACGCATGAAGTCAGTTTTCGTATATCGCCATTGAGAGCAGATAAAAAGATGATATTAGGTCCGTCCCAACAAGAGGATATTGACCAGCATCCTGCGAAATATGATTCATCCAAGATTTATTTAGGGCGGATACTATTACGTGGCAAACCAATTTTAAAGACTACTGGAAAAGAAAAAGGATGAAATCATCATGATTTGAAGGCAGCATAAACCGAGTGTACGGAACAATTGAACTTACGAACACCTTAAAAACCAGTTTAATGAGTAAAACGAACTCATGAATATCATTGCAGATAAATACTTATGAATAGTGCCTTGGTTAAAGAATAATTGATGAACAAATAATTTATACGGATGAAAATAATTCAGCTATTAAAGCGATTAAACTGCCTATTACTCTGCTTGAGCATGACATACACTTATGCCCAATCTGTATTAACGCAACGGCAGAAATGGGAGCAAAAGATACAACGTTATGAGCGTCTGGATGCGCAAAATCCACCGCCCAAAAAGGTCATTCTTTTTGTTGGTAGTTCGACCATCGAAAATTGGAAAACGTTAAAGGATGATTTCCCAGGGCAGACTGTACTGAATAGAGGGGTATCCGGAACCAAGACTGTGGATCTTTATACCTATAGAGAACGGTTGATTACACCATACGATGCAAAGCAAATTTTTATTTATGAAGGCGACAATGATATTGGACTTCGTTGGTCGACAGACAGCATTGTTGAACAGTTCACTGCCTTATTTGGTGAAATAAGAAAGTCGAAACCGCATGCTGAAATAATCTATATATCCATCAAGCCCTCACCGCGCCGATTGAAAGATAAAATACAGATCGAAGAGGTTAATGCTAGAATTAAACAATTTATGGAACAGCAGCCCAATATCGGATATGCCGATGTTTATGCCCAGATGCTGGATGCCAATGGTAATTTAATACCAGCATATTATCGCCCGGATGGGCTGCACCTAACTGCCGAGGGATACCATATCTGGAAAGATGTGGTATCCAAATTTATAAAATAGGTGGATGAACCCAGGAATAATTAAATATAAAATTGAATTACAAAAAGGATAAAAAAGAAAGAATATATGATTTATAGTAAGGGAGGAGCCTCCAGGACATTGAAGAAAGAAGTTATTGCCGCAGATCTCGTAGTTGTTGGCGGTGGGATGTCTGGCGTGTGTACGGCGATTACGGCAGCCAGGCAAGGTTTGCGTGTCACCTTGGTACAGGATCGGTCTGTACTCGGGGGAAATGCCTCCAGTGAGGTGAGGTTGTGGATATTGGGTGCCACTTCCCATATGGGCAACAACAATCGCTGGAGTAGAGAAGGTGGTGTTATTGACGAGATATTGGTTGAAAATGTGTACCGCAACCCGGAGGGCAATGCTGTTATATTGGACATGATTTTACTTGACAAAGTAAAGCAAGAGGACAACATTCGATTGTTGCTCAATACCAGTGTCTACGAAGTCCATAAGGAAGCTGGTGATCGTATAAAATCGTTGAGCGCTTTTTGCAGTCAGAACTCGACACAATATGAGCTAATGTCATCCTTATTTTGTGATGCGTCCGGAGACGGAATAGTCGGTTTTTTATCTGGGGCGGCTTTCCGTATGGGCGCTGAAACCCGGGAAGAATTTGACGAAGCCATGGCGCCCGACACCTCCTATGGAGAGCTTTTGGGGCACACGTTGTATTTCTATACCAAAGATGTCGGAAAGACGGTATCTTATACTGCCCCGGCTTTTGCCATGGATGTCACCAAAGAAATACCGAGATTCAAAAACTTCAATGCCAAAGAACATGGATGCAAGCTGTGGTGGGTGGAATACGGCGGGCGTCTGGATACCGTGCACGATACCGAAGAGATCAAATGGGAACTATGGAAAATCATCTATGGTGTGTGGAATTATATTAAAAATTCAGGACAATTTCCCGAAGCCGACACCCTGACATTGGAGTGGGTTGGAATGGTTCCCGGGAAGCGGGAAAGCCGCCGGTTTGAAGGCGATTATATCCTGACACAAAAAGACATCGTCGAACAGCGCCAACATCCGGATGCCATAGCCTATGGTGGCTGGTCCATCGATCTTCATCCTGCGGATGGCGTCTTTAGCGACCGTCAGCCCTGTAACCAATGGCATAGTAAAGGCGTTTTCCATATTCCTTATCGTTGTTTATATAGCCGTAATATTGAAAACCTCTTTTTGGCGGGTCGTTTGATCAGTGTATCCCATGTCGCATTTGGAGCGACTCGGGTAATGGCGACATGTGCATATGTTGCACAAGCTGTGGCGATGGCCGCAAAACTATGCGTTCAGCAGCAGCTTTTACCAAGAGAGATCGGTCAGACAGGTTACATGAAGGAGTTACAGAAAGAACTGCAACGATCCGGCCAATATATTCCCGGTTTTCATTTATCCGATAGCAGCGATCTTGTACAGCAGGCCGAACTGACCTCTTCGAGCAATCTGGACTTTAAGGGATTCTCGAAAGAGCATATGCTGTGGAAACCCCTGACTATAGCTGCGGCACAGCTTATTCCTGTCACTGTTGGTACCCTGCCCATCTTTTTTTTGGATATTGAAGCCACGCAGACAACAGTGTTGAACGTGGAGCTTAGGGGCAGCGAAAGAAAAGGTGGTTTCACGCCAGACCGGGAGTTGGCGAAAATGCAAATTCGTGTAAAACCCGGCTTTCAGACAGTAACACTGGATTTTGAATTGGAACTAAATGAGGATCAGTATATTTTCCTCACGTTTCTTCAAAACGAGCATGTGCGATTGGCCTATACCCATCAACGGATATCCGGATTACTATCCGTTTTTAACGGTGTGAACAAAGCTGTTTCAAATAATGGGAAACAGATAGCGCTGCCGGGATCTGGAGTAGATTCATTTGAATTTTGGACGCCACAACGTCGCCCTGATGGACATAACCTCGCCATTCAGCTAACAGCGGGCCTATCGGTTTTTGGAGTCGAAAATGTACGCAATGGCATAGACCGGCCGACAGTTCGTCCGAATGCCTGGGTCGCTGCAACTGACGACCAGCAGCCGATAATTTCGATAAAATGGAAGCAGAAGCAGCACATAAGAAGGATCGAAATTAATTTTGATACCGATTTGGATCATGCGATGGAGTCTGTGTTAATGACCCATCCCGAGACCGTTATGCCATTCTGTGTGCGGAATTATACTATTGAAGATGGAAATGGAAAGATTATTTATACGCAGCAGGGAAATTTTCAGACCAGAAATGTGATAGAACTTCCGGAATCCTGTGTTACAGATCAGCTGATTATATCTCTTGAACACCCTTCTGCGGAAGTGCCAGCAGCCATCTTTGCTGTTAGGTGTTATGCATAGTCTTTAAAATGATAATATTCAGTAATTTAATAGTTGATACAAGATGATAGATACAGTAGTTATAATCGTTTTTTCGGTATTCATAATGCTTGTAGGGATAAGCTTCTCACGAACCGGGAGAAACCTGAAGTCCTTTTTTGCTGGCGGTGAATCCGTGCCCTGGTTTATAGGGGGAATGTCCCTATTTATGAGTTTTTTTTCAGCAGGTACCTTTGTCGCTTGGGGTTCAATAGCGTATAGTCATGGCTGGGTAGCGATTACCATTCAGTGGACCATGTGTATAGGTGGACTGATAACAGGACTTTATCTAGCTCCTAAATGGAAGGCTACAGGAAATCTTACTGCTGCCGAGTTTATTAAGGAGCGTCTGGGGAGCGCAGTTCAGAAGTGTTACATCTACGTCTTTATGATCGTGTCGGTATTTCTCAAAGGGTCGGTTCTGTATTCGGTGGCCAAACTTGTTTCCGAATCGCTGGACTATCCTTTGATACCAGTTACCATCGTTTTGGGAATCTTAATGATTGCTTATACGGCCATCGGCGGGTTGTGGGCGGTCATGGTGACAGATATCCTACAATTTGTCGTCCTGACCGCAGCGATCGTGATTGTCATTCCATTGGTTTTTGAAGAAGTTGGTGGTGTGCAGTCCTTCTTGGATAAAGCGCCTGATGATTTTTTCAATGTTGTCAATGGTGAATATACATGGGGGTTTATTGTCGCTTTTGCTTTATATCATATTTTTTATATTGGAGGTAATTGGACGTTTGTACAGCGCTATACAAGTGTTGATACACCCCGGTCAGCATCCAAAGTTGCTTATTTATTTGCTGCCTTATACATCGCTAGCCCGATTTTGTGGATGATTCCGCCTATGGTTTACAAGGCGATCAATCCAGATTTGACCGGATTGGCTACCGAGACGGCCTACATTATGGTTTGTAAGCAAGTGCTGCCTGCGGGATTACTTGGATTGATGCTTACGGGGATGTATTTCTCTACATCGGCATCTGCAAATACAGCCTTGAATGTTGTGTCAGCTGTTTTTACGAACGATATTTATAAGGGGACATTAAACCCGCAAGCAACGGAAAAAAAGCTGATGTTTATCGCTCGTGCATCATCTTGGTTTTTTGGATTTTTTATGATTATTGTAGCGCTGATTGTGCCACTGATCGGAGGGATAGTAGAGTTTACTTTGAGTATAGGCGCCATTACTGGAGGACCATTATTGGCGCCACCGATATGGGCATTGTTTTCAAAGCGATTGACAGGAAAGGCAACCCTGTATATAACTGCTGTTAGTCTGGGTGTCAATCTGCTGTTTAAAATTATTTTTCCTTGGTTGATAGACTATAAACTTAGCCGAGCCAATGAGATGCTGCTTGGTGTTATGCTGCCCTTCGTTTTGTTGGCTTGTGTTGAACTATATGCGAAATCACGTGGAAAGATAAGTTCAGAATATATTGCGCTCAAAAACATTAAAGCCGCGCGTAAGGAAAGTGTACAGCGGATTGATAAAGAAGAGGAAATAGCATTGAAAAGCCAGAATAAATTTGGATTGAAGATGATTGCATTTTCGCTCACCTTTATTGCGTTGCTGCTTTATGTATTGTGTTTTTTCTTTGCAGACCGTTCTCCATTAGTAGGCGGAATTGCCACGGTAATATTTATAAGTGCGTTGGTTCCATGGCGCGCAGCTAATAGAGTTTTTATAAATCAGGTTTAAATACTCAAAAATCAGCACAGATTATCTGAGGCACTTCGTTTTCTTAGTGTTTTTTAACTTTATATGTTTGTAAACCCGCTATTAAACAGTTAAATTGCTTAAAATTTATTGTCAATTAGAATATAAACATACATAAGATGAAAAGAAATACCGCTTTTCTTTTAGGGGTTTTAGCTTCTTGTGCATTACCACAAGTGATCTCTGCTAAATCATTCGCAAAAGAATCTGTGCATTACAGGCAAGAAGTTGAAGGAAAAGAACTGATCGGGCGTTGGGATATTGAAGTTGACGTCAATGGCACACCGGCACCCTCCTGGCTTGAAGTGAAATTGTCGGGTTACAAGACCTTAGTCGGTCATTACGTAAGTACTTCTGGAAGCGCACGGCCTGTTTCACAGGTTTTTTACGAAAATGGGAAATTCAAATTCGCAATTCCACCACAATGGGAAGGCGGAAAGATGAATTTAAGTGTAGAAGGGGAGATCTTAAACGGAACATTGCAGGGAACGATAACGGAACCAGATGGAAAAACACATCGTTTTAAAGGAGTACGTGCGCCCGAGTTAAAAAGAACGGCCGCCGTAAAGTGGGGGAAACCGATCCAGCTTTTTAATGGAAAGGATCTGTCGGGCTGGAAAGCGACCGGAAAAACCAATCAGTGGATTGTGAAAAATGGTATTTTAACCAGTCCTCAATCGGGTTCTAACCTCGTCTCGGAACAAAAATTTGAAGATTTTAAATTGCACGTTGAATTTAAAATTCCTTCAGGCAGTAATAGTGGGGTGTATCTTAGAGGGCGCTATGAGGTGCAAATTGAGGATAGTCCGAAAGATGCGCATCCTAATGCCGTCCTTTTTGCAGGCGTCTATGGTTTCCTTGCAGCAAATGAGATGGTGAACAAAGGGGCCGGAGAATGGCAGACCTATGATATTACATTGATAGGACGCCTGGTGACTGTGGTTGCCAATGGTAAAACAGTGATCAGCAATCAAGAGATTCCGGGGATTACCGGCGGAGCACTGGATAGTAGAGAGGCTGAACCTGGTCCGATCTATTTCCAGGGTGATCACGGACCGGTTGAATTCCGTAAAGTAGTTATTACACCGGCCGTTAAATAAGAGTGTAGAAAGCAATTATTCATGTGATGAGCTCGATATTTTATCGGGCTCATTCCTTTTAGATTCCAATTACAACGACCACAACGTCTTCGTTCTGGTATGAAGTATAGTATCGATCAATTGAACCACTTTCTTTGTAATCCTGTAGTTCCTTAAATATCATTTTTTTTAAGGTACCTTTTCCCTTTCCGTGAATAAATTTGATTTCGTTCATCTCCCAATAAATGGCTGCATCCAGGTTGGATCTGAGGTAATCAATAGATTCTAACATCAGTTCGTCAGCCGAGTAGTCTTCCCAGTCTTCGAGAAAAGCATCTGCGTGTAGATCAACTATAGCGGGTGGTTTGCGCATGATTCAAATATATTACAATGCCGCAAATGTAAAACAAAACAACGACTTAGTAGGCGAGATCGGCGATGAAATCAACAGCCCGGGCGAATTTTTCATACCATTTTTTTATAATGGCAGCAATTTCGTATTCCTCTTTCTCTGCATGATTTAACATCAGTAATTCCAGCGATTGCAATAACTGCTTATGATCCAGGAACAAGCCGTCATAATCACGATAAGCAGAAACTGTTTCTTGAATAAGTTGCAGACTTTCATGCCTGGACACGATTGTCACATGCCGGGAGGAAATTCGGTCTAGCAGACATTCTTTCTGAAAATCGGACGCGATATGCCTATCGCATGCCTGATTAAACAATATTTCAAATTCAACAAGCTGGCTTTCTAAACCATGTATGGCGGATTGGAGCTCCTCAAAAGTGCCGATGATCCTTTCCTGTATTTCCATGTTTTTTGATATAATAGCCATGATATTTTTATCTAAATTTTATATAATGTTGGTTATTAGAATTTTAAATAAAAGCATGTAAGGTATATACAAACGGTTTGAATAAATGTTTTTCTTAATTTGAATAATAGTTGACCAACGATAGTGGGAGTTCTGCATAACAGTTATTGGATCTTGAGGGCCTCCGTGAAAAAGCGGAGTAGATTATCCTAATTGCCCTATAGCTGAAAAATAGGTATTTTGCTTTTTTTTTGCGTTATTCGCATTGCGTAAAAACGGGTTAAAAATAGAATTGAATGAAGGAGAAAACAATCGGAAGCTATCAATTGGAAATATGTTCCAATTCAGTCGCATCAGCAATTGAAGCGGAGAAAGGCGGTGCGACACGTATTGAATTTTGTCAGAATCTGGAGAATGGTGGTACAACACCGTCTTTTGGTCAACTAAAACTGGTGCGTGAGCTTGTTCATATCGGAATTCATGTCCTGATCAGACCACGGGGTGGAGACTTTCTATATACGGAAGAAGAAATGCTGGAGATGATCGCCGATATTGAGCTATGTAAGGAATTGGGCATGGATGGCGTTGTCCTAGGGGTATTGAATGCCGATGGTGCCGTGGACAAGGTTAATACAAAGCGTTTGGTTGATGCTGCTCGACCTATGCATGTCACGTTTCACCGTGCTTTTGATCGGGTCAAAGATCCTTTTGGTGCATTGGAAGATATCATTGCTTTGGGTATTGACCGTATCTTGACTTCGGGACTGAGAAATTCAGCTTTATCCGGTGCGCCATTGCTGAAACAATTAATTGAGCAGGCAGCCGGACGAATTGTGATTATGCCAGGTGCCGGAGTGGATGCTTCCAATATCACGACAATCTTGGCGGAGACTGGGGCCATTGCGATCCATAGTTCAGCAAAAGAAAGTCAGTCTTCAAAGATGAGATTTTCGCAGGATCAGGTGAAGGGGATGGACGAGGCGCAGTGGATGAGCTCAAAAGAAAAAGTCCACCAGATGGTAGACTTATTAAAAAGCCTTTAAAGTATAACTTTAAAGGCTGCTAATTTCTTTGTGCTTATTTAGCTTCTGCAGCTAATTGATTTAAGATAGCATCGTTTTTAACGATTTGGTTGCTAGCTTTCATTTTTGATCTAGAACCTAACTCAACGTTAGTTCCTAATTTCAAGAACTGAACTTCAACACGTGAAACAGTTTTATTTCTTCTATCTTTTCTTTTTAAACGTGTAACTCCCATTTTGATAATATTTTTATTGTTTAAAATAAAACGAGGTCGGAAGCGGATTCGAACCGCTGTAGGAGGTTTTGCAGACCTCAGCCTAGCCACTCGGCCATCCGACCCTATTTTTTTCCTTTTGAAGGTCTGCAAAAATAAAACTTATAATTGGAATTAAAAAATCTTTGTGATAAAACTTTTGCGTTTTTGAGCATTATCTTGAAAACCAAGGGTGTAGTTTTTGAGTATGTTGCTTATGCAGGCTTTAAGCGTAGAAATACTAATGTATACCATCAGTAGAAAATATTAAAATTTCTACAAGCTACTGTATCATTTAGAGGACATTCAAAAAAAAAACGGCACGAGTTTTTTCTTTTGTTTTGAAGTGAAAATGAATAGTTTATCTATTTTGGAATAGATATTGCAAATGTCACTGTAATAAATCTCATACAAGAAATATATGAGAATAAATGATAGAAGAACAAAGTAAATTAAATTAGGAAACATGAAAAAACTATTATTATCTGCAGCAATTTTATTTGGTTCATTAGGAGCTTTTGCACAAGGCGGATTGGGATATGGACTCCGTGCGGGTGTAAACATTCCTAAATATTCAATAGATAACGGAAGCACCAAATCAAATACAGGTTTCTTTGTAACAGGTTACTTGGATGCACCGGTTTCGCCCTATTTTTCTATTCAGCCGGGATTGTCTTTGCAGAATAAAGGGGGGAAATGGGAACCAACTTCTTCAACTGAAACAAAAGAAAGTGTTATGTCTCTTGATATTCCAGTAAACTTAGTGGCTAAATTGCCTACAGGAGGGTCTGGTAACTTTTTTATCGGTGCAGGACCGTATGTAGGTTTTGGCTTAAGCGGTAAACGTAAGGGAGAAGTTTTTGATGGTGCTGTTCAAGGTGATAGAGACCTTAATTTTGGTAGTAACGAAAATGATGATCTTAAGCGTACCGATTTCGGTATCAATTTCTTGGCAGGTTATCAATTAACCAACGGTTTTCAGATCAATGCTGGCTATGGACTTGGTTTAACAAACTTGGCCCCTGCATCAGGTGATATGGCTAAAAACCGCGTATGGTCTATTGGTATTGGCTTTGGACTATAAGAAATATAAGTACTTAAGCTTATTATGAGGAAAGAGTCCCTGCATCTGTAGGGACTTTTTTATTTCCCTAAACTTAAGTCATCCGAAATTGTTATTTTTATTCAAAAGAATATTCAATGAAAAGATTCCTCACTTTACCCTTTTATGTGAAGTTGGCCTGTGTATTAATCAGTATCCTTCTTTTGGGGTATCTGGCAAAGATTGGTGATACGATACTTATCCCGATGATTTTGGGCTTGCTGTTCTCGCTGCTTTTGATTCCACTAAGCAATTTTATGGAACACAAGTTACGTTTCCCACGGACATTGGCCGGAATACTCAGCGTAATTCTGTTTTTCGGGGTACTGGGTTACGGTCTCTTCTTATTAGCCTCGCAACTCACACTGCTTAAAGAAGACTTTCCGGCATTTAAAGAGCAGATAATGGACGGAGCAGGCAAACTGCAAATCTGGGTCAGTGAACAATTTGGAATACAGCACAAAGAGCAGATGGAATTTATCAACAAAACAGCTTCAAAGTCAGTTGATTCTGGTACCCTGTTTTTAGGAACGGCGTTGGTTTCACTTTCCTCCCTGTTTATTTTATTTGTTTTTACATTCCTGTATACCTTCTTCCTGTTGATTTATAGAGGTCATATTGTGAAGTTCCTTTTGTTTGTTAACCGTGTCGAAGATCGACCTATTGTTGTAGATGTTGTTAGGCAAATTCAATATGTTGTCAAGAAGTATTTGATCGGTCTGTTGATCCAGATGAGTTTAGTTTCCCTTTTAGTTTTTATTTGCCTCTCCCTAATTGGTGTGAAGTACAGTTTACTCTTGGCTTTAATCACAGGCGTATTCAACGTACTGCCTTATGTAGGTATTTTCTCATCCATGCTGATTATCTCCATTCTTACTTTCGCTACCTCGTCATTGACCCATGTTGTGTTAGTCATTCTAGCATTGATTATCGTACATATGATTGACAGCAATTTTATTGTTCCCAAAATTGTAGGATCCAAAGTGAAGGTCAATTCCCTATTTGCCATGCTGTCCATTATAATCGGTGAGATGATCTGGGGTATTTCAGGTATGTTTTTGGCAATCCCTATTTTGGCGATAGTCAAGATTGTGATGGACCGCATTAAAGAGCTGAAACCATGGGGATTCTTGCTGGGGGAAGAAGATAGTAAGGATGAAGTGTATAAGGATCTATTTGAGACTTTAAATCCGATTGAGAAGAAGATTATTGAAAATGAGGCGAAGGAGTGATTTTATTAAAACCGTTAACTTATTTTTAATATTGATAATCATGGTATTACGGATACTATTGTTTATCGGTTCTATGGTCCCCGGAAACCTGTACGATGACAGCATAGGGCTTTGCTATAGTTCCTTTCTGCAAAGAGACTCATAACTATAACACGTTATGAAAAAATATTTGCAAAAAACAAAATCAAGCCAGCGGAGTCGCTCTGCGGTTAAAGTCATATGATGACTTTCTCTAATTTTGAGAGCGTAGCGACCCTGTTATATGCCGCTTAAAGACCTATCCCAACACCCTTAGATTTAGCTCTTAATACCTTTTAAAAAATGAATAATTTTTACAAGAATGGGGAAGTAGTTGTCTATGTACTCGTTAAGTACTGTTTAAGTACAGATGTAGCGTTATTTGCGCAATTGTTGTTTAGCCCAATCGGCAAAAAAAAAGCACTATACAGGTACTTGTCCCATGCTAACAAAGCGTTTGAAAAGCAGCGGTCAAAAAACAACTAAGGAGTAGATTTTTTCGGGTGGCCTTTGGACTTTGTTCGGCGGTCTTCGGACCTGCTCTGTACCTTGGTGGCTTAAGAAAGCCTCTGCAAAAGGGGGAAACGCGGGATTGGTCAATGGAAGAGGGGAGAGTTGTTTAAATTTGATCGTTTTAAGGTGTTTTGTGAGCGTGTTATTTCCATTGTTGGCTTTTTTGCTGATGGTACTTCAATGGCTAGAGCAGCTTAAAAAATAGGAGTTAAGTGATAGGCTGTATACAGGAACCTTTGAAGTTCTAAAAAATGTTATAGGAAATTTGTCGATTCATTTTTGGTTGTATTTCAGTAAAATATATTATTTTAGTATTATATTTAATTTATTTTTTAATGAAAAGAAAATTACTCTCAATTGCAGCAGCATTATGTTTTATTGCTGGAGCAAAAGCACAAACTTCTTATGGTTTTAAAGCAGGGGCAAACTTTGCGAAGGTGAAAGAATCTCTTAAAGGTCTTTCTTATACCTCTGACGCGGCAACGTCATTTTATGTGGCAGGTTATGCGGATTTGCCATTGGCAAACAATTTTAGCATCCAGCCCGGGGTTTCTTTACAAGGTAAAGGACGTAAAATTTCGGTCGAGAAGTTGGCTGAGATCATCGGGGTAAGTGGAGCAACAGGGAATATCAAACAAGATTTTATGTACATTGAGGTACCTGTGAATTTTGTATATTCTATTCCGACAGGAAATTCCGGTAATGTCTTTTTGGGGGCCGGACCTTATGCGGGGATTGGAATTCATGTTAAAGAAAAAATAGAGAATATGAGCGGATTCGATGAGTATGGTGGTACTAATGGAACGGACAGTGGAAGCTTTAGTGATGCGGGTTTGAAAACTTTTGATGCTGGAGCAAACCTTTTAGCTGGTTTTAAATTTGCTAATGGTTTCTTGATTAATGCTGGTTATAGTCTAGGGCTAACAAATATAGCGAAGGATTCTGGCGATAGTTCAGCTAAAAACCGTGTTTTCTCAGTAGGTATCGGTTATCAGTTATAATGGTAAGACGGGACAATAAAAAAGGGCTTTTCTTACGAAAGGCCCTTTCTTTTTTCAGTGACTGAAATCTATCACACTTTGATTTCTACTTCAACACCTGAAGGCAATTCAAGTTTCATCAATGCGTCAACAGTTTTAGCGTTTGATGAATAGATATCCAACAATCTTTTGTAAGCACACAATTGGAATTGCTCTCGTGCTTTTTTGTTAACGTGTGGTGAACGTAATACCGTGTAGATTTTTTTCTCAGTAGGCAATGGAATAGGACCACTAACAACTGCACCTGTAGGTTTTACTGTTTTTACGATTTTTTCAGCTGATTTGTCAACCAAATTGTAATCGTAAGATTTCAATTTAATTCTGATTCTTTGGCTCATAGTATATGATATTATTAAAAAATGACCGCTGATTAGAGCTATTAACAACCAGCGGTCGGTTTATTTTTGAGTTCTATATTATTCTACAGAACCTTTGATTCTACCTTTTGATTTTGCGATTACTTCTTCAGCAACGTTACGTGGAGCTTCAGCATAGTGATCAAATTCCATTGTAGATGTTGCACGACCTGAAGTGATTGTACGTAATTGAGTTACGTAACCGAACATTTCAGAAAGTGGAACCAATGCTTTGATTACTTGTGCACCGTTACGTGAATCCAAACCTTGCATTTGACCACGACGACGGTTCAAGTCACCCATTACATCACCCATGTTTTCTTCTGGAGTCAATACTTCAACTTTCATGATTGGCTCCATCAATACTGGAGAACATTTAGGCAATGCCTCACGGTAAGCCATTTTAGCTGCCAATTCGAATGACAATGAATCTGAATCGACTGCGTGGAATGAACCATCAATCAAACGAACTTTCATGCCAGAAAGTGGGTAACCAGCTAATACACCATTATTCAATGATGCTTCAAATCCTTTTTGAACCGAAGGGATGTATTCTTTTGGAATCGCACCACCCACAATTTCGTTTACGAATTGAAGTGCTGATTTTGTTGTATCGTAATCTGCATCGATAGGAGAGATAACAACTTTGATATCCGCGAATTTACCACGACCACCTGATTGTTTTTTGTATACCTCACGGTGCTCAGTAGTACCATTGATAGACTCTTTGTATGCTACTTGAGGAGCACCTTGGTTAACCTCAACTTTGAATTCACGTTTCAAACGGTCGATCAAGATCTCTAAGTGAAGCTCACCCATACCAGAGATAACTGTTTGGCCAGTCTCTTCGTCAGATTTAACAACGAATGTAGGATCCTCTTCAGCCAATTTACCAAGACCAATACCTAATCTATCCACGTCAGCTTGAGTTTTAGGCTCAATCGCTAAACCAATTACTGGCTCAGGGAAAGTCATGGACTCTAATACGATAGGCGCTTTTTCGTCACAAAGTGTATCACCAGTTTTGATGTCTTTGAAACCTACAACTGCACCGATATCACCTGCCTCGATAAAAGGAATAGGGTTTTGTTTGTTCGCGTGCATTTGGAAGATACGAGAGATACGTTCTTTGTTACCTGAACGTGTGTTCAATACATAAGAACCTGCATCTAACTTACCAGAGTAAGCACGGATGAAACATAAACGACCTACGAATGGGTCAGTCGCAATTTTGAAACCTAAAGCTGCGAAAGGCTCATTAACAGATGGTTTACGCTCGATTTCTTCACCAGTATCAGGGTTAGTACCTTTTACAGCCTCTACATCAAGAGGTGAAGGCAATAATTCCATTACAAGATCCAACATGGTTTGAACACCTTTGTTTTTGAAAGATGAACCACAAACCATAGGAACGATAGAGTTATCCAATACTGCTGCACGTAACGCATTTAAGATTTCACGCTCAGTCAATGAATCTGGATCTTCGAAGAATTTCTCCATCAAAGACTCATCATAGCCAGCTACTGCTTCCAATAATTTCTCACGGTATTCAGCAACCTCGTCCAACATATCCTCAGGAATTGGAACTTCAGTGAAAGTCATTCCTTTATCATGCTCATTCCAAACGATACCACGGTTGTTGATCAAATCAACCACACCTGTGAACGTATCTTCAGCACCGATAGGCAATTGTAAAGCTACAGCATCAGAACCTAACATGTCTTTTACTTGTTTTACAACTTTCAAGAAGTCAGCTCCTGAACGGTCCATTTTGTTAACGAAACCGATACGAGGTACTTTGTAGCCATCAGCTAAGCGCCAGTTTGTTTCAGATTGAGGCTCAACACCATCAACTGCTGAAAACAAGAATACCAATCCATCCAATACACGTAACGAACGGTTTACCTCAACCGTGAAATCCACGTGTCCAGGTGTATCGATAACGTTTACTTGGTATTTGTTGTTACGGTAGTTCCAGAATACAGTTGTTGCAGCAGAAGTGATCGTGATACCACGCTCAGCCTCTTGCTCCATCCAGTCCATTGTTGAAGCACCTTCGTGAACCTCACCAATTTTATGGTTTACACCTGAGTAATAAAGGATACGCTCAGTTGTTGTAGTTTTACCAGCATCGATGTGTGCAGCGATACCGATATTTCTAGTGAATTTTAAATCTCTTGCCATAATATTTTTAAGCAGCTGGCCTTACGGGCCTTATGTGTTTAAATGTAATGTTAAATAAGTACACCGACCTTGATAAAAGAGTGTTCGTTTATCGGAGGTCGGTGTAATCATATTTTTTTGAATGTCTTCAAAATTAGAATCTGAAGTGTGAGAACGCTTTGTTAGCTTCAGCCATTTTGTGCGTATCTTCTTTCTTCTTAACAGCAGCACCTTCACCTTTAGAAGCTGAAATGATTTCTCCTGCTAATTTTTCGAACATTGTTTTTTCACCACGTTTACGAGCGTATGAAATTAACCATTTCATACCCAAAGCAATTTTACGCTCTGGACGAACTTCCATAGGAACTTGGAAGTTAGCACCACCTACACGGCGTGATTTAACTTCAACAGCAGGCATAACGTTGTTTAAAGCTTTTTTCCAAGCTTCTAAACCGCTTTCTTGTGTTTTTTGTTCTACTAATTCTACTGCATCGTAAAAAATATCATAAGCGATGGATTTTTTACCATCTACCATCATATTGTTTACGAAACGTGTTACCTGAACGTCATTAAACTTTGGATCAGGTAAAATGATTCTCTTTTTCGGTTTTGACTTTCTCATTTTTCTTTCCTCCGTTTAATTATTTCTTTTTACCTTTTGCTGGAGCTGCAGCTGCTTGTCCTGGTTTAGGACGCTTAGTTCCGTATTTAGAACGACGTTGGTTACGACCTGCTACACCTGAAGTATCTAATGCACCACGGATGATGTGGTAACGCACACCTGGTAAATCCTTAACACGACCACCACGGATCAATACGATCGAGTGCTCTTGTAAGTTGTGACCTTCTCCAGGGATGTAAGCGTTGACCTCTTTACCGTTTGTTAAACGTACACGAGCTACTTTACGCATTGCTGAGTTTGGTTTTTTAGGGGTAGTAGTATATACACGTGTACATACACCTCTTCGCTGTGGACATGAGTCCAACGCTGGTGACTTACTCTTATCAACCAGAGCTACTCTACCTTTTCTAACTAATTGTTGAATAGTAGGCATTTACCTGTTTTTGTTTATAAATTTTATACCTAAATTATTTTAAGTTCGCAAAGATACTGATTCCGTTTTGAATATTAAATAGTTAGTGTATAAAATTTAGATTATTTTTTAGAGATGTCGGATGCCTTTTCCCTCTGGCGAAGCTGTTTTCCCTCCTGGTTTGATGAGTTCGCGCTCCTTCTCGTGCATGCTGTCCTTGGTTTAGATGATTTAGTCGGGTGGAAGTTTCATTTCCCCGTCTGTCGGAATTGGTTCGACGCCCGTTTGTGTCATCCGCCGCAGTAACGAAATGATCCAGTTCACTGTCGAAATGATTCCGTCACCTGTCTGGCTCGTTTTGTCAATGGTTTGGATGATTTCGCCGAGTGGAATTTTCATTTCCCCACATGGAAAAATGATTCCAACACTGGTTTGATCCAATCCGACATCGCGCAGAATCGATATTTTACTTGGCGAAATGGAGTAAACACAGTGCGGAATGTTTCCTTTTCTGAGATAGCGCAATAATATGTAAGGTTTGTTGTGATAATAATGGGTCCCTCGTTTATTGCTTGTACAATCCGATATTGCGCTCGCAAGTTTAGCAGCTGCTACTGGTTATTATTATGTTGTCAAATAAGGACAACGATAGTAGCGTTGTCTTAGGCTGGGAGCGAAAAGCAGAACACAATGTTTGACTCGTAAAAATCTTTATTGTCTTGAATACTAGTCGCTCTGTGTTTTTTCTGTGAAAATATTCTTCTACTGGTTTCTGAGTATATTTTATCTTTTTGCGTGTTTATGCTTCTTTTTGGCAAGACGTTTGTCAAACACGGACGGATAATTAACAGAAAAAAACAAATTAAAGTATGCAAATTATGAAAATGAAATTAATGTATGCAATGGTATTAGCGTTAGTAGCTTTCGCTTTTGTCGGATGTTCTAAGGATAAAGATGAGCCTATCCAAACAGGCGGAAGTATCGATGCAGCTGTAGGTACTTACAAGGGTAGTTTGGATTTATCAAATACAAACGGACCTATGTTTGATAAAATTTTAACGGTTACAAAAGTATCTGACAATACACTCAAAGTTGAGATCGGAGATAAAGCATTAAAGATTCCAGCAAAAGAGTTCAAGGTTGTCAATAACATGAATATATCGATTCAAACATCAGGCGTTTCTCCCGAAGGAAAATTCTTGTTTGACGTGAAGAATAAAACTCTTCTTTGCCAGGGAGAGAAGACGAGTGCAACTGAAGTTTTTTATACCTTTGAAGGAACTAAGCAATAATTTTCCTTCGATGCAAGAGTAATAAAGCCCCGTATCGGTATTCCTGATACAGGGCTTTAAATCTGACTGTACTAAGACAACAACGTAAAATCTATCTGTCGTTTATCCAGATCTACTTTCTTCACACGGATTTGCACCTCATCACCCAATTGGAATTTCTTTTTCTTCCGCTGGCCGATAATCGCGTAGTTCTTCTCATCCAGTACATAGAAATCATCCGTGATATCACGTAAGCGTACCATACCCTCACACTTGTTCTCCTCAATCTCCACATACATACCCCATTCGGTCACACCCGAGACAATACCGGTATATTCTGTGCCGATCTGATCCTGCAGATATTCTGCCTGTTTGTATTTGATGGATGCGCGTTCCGCTTCGGCTGCCTTTTTCTCCATCTGTGAAGAGTGCTCTGACATTTTCTCATAGTGCTCGGCATTGACCTTTGTGCCACCATCCAGGTAGAACTGCAAAAGACGGTGTACCATCACATCCGGATATCGACGGATAGGGGAGGTGAAATGGGTATAATAGTCAAATGCCAATCCATAATGGCTTGTTTTCTTCGTCGTATAGATGGCCTTGGCCATGGAGCGCACCGCCAAAGAGGTCAGCATGTTTTGCTCCTTACTACCTTCGATCTTCGTCATGATTGCGTTTAGGGACTTCGCTGTTTCCTTGTCTGTTTTAATGGTCAGCTTATGGCCAAATCGTGCCGCAAATTGCGAAAATGTCGTCAATGTTTCCGGATTCGGCACATCGTGGTAACGGTATACAAATGTTAATTTGTTTTTACCGCGGCCTTGCTTACCGATATATTCAGCCACCTTACGGTTGGCCAACAACATAAAATCTTCGATCAGCTTGTGTGCATCCTTACGTATTTTGGTATAGACACCTGTAGGTTTGCCGTTTTCATCCAGGGTAAATTTGACTTCCTCACTTTCAAAGGCGATCGCACCATTCTTAAACTTACGCTCCCGGAGGATGTATGCCAGTTCATTCAATTTTAAAATCTCAGTACTGAAATCACCAGATTTTGTCTCAATGACTTCCTGTGCTTCCTCATAACTAAAGCGCCTGTCTGAATGGATAACCGTGCGGCCAAACCATTGATCGTGTATATTGGCTTTTTCATCCAACTCGAATACCGCCGAAAAACAGAGCTTGTCCTCATGTGGTCGTAATGAACATACGCCATTGGACAATCGCTCGGGAAGCATTGGAATAACACGGTCTACTAGATAGACTGATGTAGCCCGGTTAAAAGCTTCCTTATCCAGTTCGGTATCCGGAATCACAAAATGTGATACGTCGGCAATATGGACACCGATCTCGTAATTGCCATTCTCCAGCTTTTGGAACGATAGGGCATCATCAAAATCTTTGGCATCCGCAGGGTCAATCGTGAAGGTTGGAACTCCCCTGAAATCACGTCTTTTGGCGATCTCTTCCTTACTGATTTCCTCCGTAATTTTATTGGCTTCTTCTTCTACCTTCTTTGGGAATTCCAGTGGGAAACCGTAGTCTGCGAGGATAGCATTCATCTCGGTATTGTTCTCTCCCTTGACCCCCAGGACATGCTTGACGGTACCAACCGGATTCTTGCTGCCGCTTGGCCAGTCAATGATCGAAACCACAACTTTTTCCTTGTCCTTGGCACCATTCAGGTTGTCCAGTGGTATAAAGATGTCGTGCAACATCTTGCGGTCGTCGGCGATAAAAAATGCGAAATTATTTGAAATGCTGATTGTTCCGGTAAAGTCGGTTTTGGCCCGTTGTAAGATTTCCACAACTTCGCCTTCTTTTTTACGTCCACCTTTTCTTTTCTCAAAAGTATGTACTTTGACAATATCCCCATGCAGAGCCTGCCTTAGTTTACGGGGTGCAATATAAATATCGTTCTCAAACTCATCGTCTGGGATGATATAGGCAGAGCCGTCAGCCGTCATATCCACTTTTCCGGTCACATATACCTTAAGCTGCTTGAGGTTGAACTTTCCACGCTCAACCTCGACAAATAGTCCACTCCGGACATTATCCTGTAAAATATCGGCAATGGCAACTTTGGAATCGTTGTCCGTCAGATTCAATTTGGAAGAAACTTGTTTATAGTTGAGTGGCTTGTTTCCTGATTTTTCGAAAATATCGATGATCAGTTGTGTTAATACCTCTTTATAGGGATTATCTTTTCTTGTCTTCATTCGTTTTATTATTTACTCATTCGTATTAGCCACCAAGTCATTTGTATGATAGCCAATGTGTAAAACAGTGGTTATTAGACCCGCAGGTACAATAAACCAGCTATGTGCGCAATCACTTATCAAGTATGCTTGCGGTGTTGATACAAGGTACAAAAAAAATCAGCATTCACCTGTACAATAGCCGAGCCAATCGGAGCGAATCCAATTATCAAACTATAGACAGATCAAGCGAAAAATTGTTTTGAAGCTGTAAGTTGTGATTTATTTTTTACAATGGTTACATACGCCGAGTGCATTTACGGCAATCGCTTCCAGGCTAAACCCATTGGGGATATTTACTTTTGGTAATGTAATTTCATCCAGGCAATAGACCGAGTTGCATACCCGACAGATGAAATGTACATGTTGGTCATGATGGTCGTGTTCGGAGCAGTTGGTGGAACACATGGCATAGGTAGCGGTTCCGTGCAGATCAAAGATCTTGTGGATAATACCTTTTTCCTCAAAACTGGCCAGCACACGATACAATGTCACACGATCGATATCCTTACCCAATAATTTCTCCAATTCAGGTTGGGAGATGGCCGAATCTTTTGTTGAAATAATTTCAAGTACCTTCAACCGGGGTTGGGTGACTTTTAAGCTATTCCGTTTCAGGATTTCTGGATATACGGTATTGGATTGTTCCATGGACTTCTTCGTTAAACCTTAGATCAACTACAAAAATACGGAATTTATCCACATAAGAAAACCGATAAGGTTAAGATTATTGTCATCTTCTCCTTATCGGTTTAAAACCTATACCGAAATATAGTCTAATTTATTTACCCGCAGCTTTTGCGTGGTCAGCTAAAAATGTTGCTAAACCGCTGTCAGTCAGAGGGTGTTTTAATAAAGATAAAATTGCCGACAATGGGCCTGTCATCACATCTGCACCAATTTTAGCACAGCCCAAGATGTGTGCACTATGGCGTACAGAAGCGGCCAAGATCTGTGTTGGATATTGGTAGTTATCATAGATCAGACGGATATCTTCGATCAATGCCAATCCGTCGGTAGAGATATCATCCAAACGGCCAATAAAAGGAGATACATAAGTCGCACCTGCTTTTGCCGCCAATAGCGCTTGACCAGCGGTGAATACCAATGTACAGTTTGTTTTAATCCCTTTATTGCTGAAATATTTGATTGCTTTCACGCCATCTTTGATCATAGGAACTTTGACCACGATCTTGCTGTCAAGAGCTGCCAAGGCTTCTCCTTCTTTAATCATTTCTTCATAAGTAGTCGAAATAACTTCAGCACTCACGTCGCCGTCAACAATTGCACAGATTGCTTTGTAGTGGTTGATTACGTTCTCATCACCGCTGATACCTTCTTTAGCCATTAAACTTGGATTGGTCGTTACACCGTCTAATACGCCTAAGTCCTGGGCTTCCTTGATTTGCTCTAGGTTCGCTGTGTCAATAAAAAATTTCATTGTGTATGTTATTGAATGATAATTATTTGATTATTTTAACGTTCGAAATAATAGGTGCAAAGTTATTGATTATATTCCAGTATTACGCATTGATTTCAATGAATTGCATCATTATTTTTGCAAATAAGAACCTCTTCTCTTTCTTTTTTGTTATATTTTTATAGTATTATCTTTCAATATGCAGGTTTTTAGGTCTCTCCATTATAGAAACTTCCGTTTACATGTTATAGGACAAGCAATTTCCCTGATGGGAACGTGGATGCAACGGATAGCGATCAGCTGGCTGGTGTATGAACTGACAAGTTCTGTGTTTTGGTTGGGTTTCGTTCAGTTTATTTCTTTATTGCCCTCGTTGGTATTGTCGCCTTTTATCGGAAGCTTCGTCGATAAGCACAAAAAATATAAATTGGTATTATTGACGCAGATCGGCCTGATGATACAGGCTGGTATACTCACGTTGGTGGTTTACCTCAAGTGGGAGAGTGTACTGTGGCTCTCGGTTCTCGGTCTGATACAAGGGGTCATCAACTCCTTTGATGTGCTCGGCCGGCAGTCTTTGATGATGTACCTGGTCGGTGACCGCAAGGATCTGCCCAATGCCATTGCGCTCAATTCGACTATCTTTAACGCTGCCCGGATGCTGGGACCCGCGATTGGGGGTATTTTGCTCAGTACTTATGGCGAGCTGGTCTGTTTCGCATTGAATTTTATCAGTTTTGTACCGGTTATCATTACATTGTTGATGATGCAGGTGGATGAAACCAAAGGGCAGCTCAGTAAAGGGAGCAACTGGGAAGGCTTGGTTGAAGGTTTCCGCTACCTCAAGCGTTCGCCACATATCTCCTCCTTGATTATTATCATGACGTTTTCCAGTTTGATTGTGATCCCTTATACCTCGCTCTTACCGGCCATAGCAAAAGAAATGTTCCATGGGGATGAACGCACTTTCTCCTGGTTTGAAAGTGCAGCTGGATTGGGAGCTATGATCGGCGCATTTAATATGGCTCGCTTGAAGTCCGGATCAAACCTGCGGTATCAGGTGATGGGGGCTGCTGCGCTGATGGGACTGGCCTTGCTCTTCCTTGCTCATTCGAGTATGTTGCAGATGGCGCTCGTCTATGTAATGCTGGTTTCCTTTGCCATGATGATGCAGAACTCGAGTATCAATACTTATATTCAGACACATGCCATACCGATATACCGGGCCAGGGCTATTTCATATTATGTCATGGCCTTCCAGGGAATTTTTCCGATAGGAACATTGATGATCGGCTCCTTGGCCAGTTATTGTGGTCTAAGGGCGACTTTATATACCATGGGGGGATTGGGGATATTGATCGCTATCCTCTATTATACTTACCTTCGCTTACATATCCATAAAAGGCTTTTTCGATTTTAGTATTGAGTAGTTCGTATGGAGGATTTAGATTTTTGGGAGTACAAGCCGGAGGTTTACTTATTCTTGATTTTTCGGTCGCGTAAGCGTAATGTCTGCTTGGCGTAATCAATGACGGCGCCATAGTCGGCAAAAATATCACCCCCCAATACCCCGATGACGGGATCAAGTTCCATTTGCCCGTAGGCATAATTAATGGAACTTAAGTCCAATACTGCAGTTTTTAATTTGTTGATTCGCCAGGTGCCGATCGCCAGGCTGGGGATTTCCATAGTAAAGCTCTCCATGGAATTGGTGCCGAGACCAGTTGAAAGGGTTTCTGATGGCTCCAGCAGCAACTGATCTTCCAGAAGATGTGCCATTTGAGTTTTGTCAAATACGGTTTTAGATGCTCCTGTGTCAATCACCATTTTAAAATTGCGTTCGTATAGCGTTACATCAACTAGAATATGTGTTCCTTGCCCTTGAAGATCCAGGATTTGAAATGGTACTTTCGTCATAGTCCCAAACATAGCCAAAAATTTAATTAAAAAAAATTTTGACGCCGGCTTATTATCTTCACCTCAAAAGTAAAATTTAGGGGTGTCATCTGTCAGATAGAAGATAAGGGAGAAATAATCTATTCTTTTAATGGCGGCTGTAGAGTGTGGGCAGCCCGGTCGGAATATTACAAAAAAGCTGTCATTTAAAATAACAGCCTTTTTTTCATTTGCTTATACCAATTATAATGCATTGATTTCTTTCAATACGTTATTCATGGCACGTACCGCATCGGCACTCTTACTGAATTTTTCTTTATCCTCCTCATCCAACTGCAATGGAATAATACGGTCCCATCCTTTTTTGTTAATGATAACCGGAACACCTAGATTAATATCTTCTTGTCCAAATTCCCCTTCGAGGTAAACAGAAGCAGTAAATAATTTACCTTGGTCGCGCACGATGCTTTCCACGACGGCAGCGGTAGCGGCACCGGGGGCATACCAAGCTGAAGTACCGATCAGACTCGTTAATGTGGCCCCACCGACCATCGTCTTATGGACGATCTCTTCCTGCTCCTCAGCCGTAAGGAAGTTGCTGACCGGAATGCTGTTCCACGTGGAGTGCTTGATTAACGGGATCATCGTGGTATCACCATGGCCACCAATGACAATGGCGTTGAGATCCGCCGCCGAAGCATTTAATTTTTCACTCAATTGATATTTGAAGCGTGCAGAGTCCAATGTTCCTCCCATCCCGATAATCCTATTTTTAGGCAAGCCACTCGATTTGAGTGCAAGATAAGTCATCGTATCCATTGGGTTGGATACAATAACAATAATGATATCCGGAGAATGTTTTACTAAATTCTCTACCACTGATTTGACGATATTTGCATTTGTTCCGATCAATTCCTCACGGGTCATCCCCGGTTTACGGGGAATGCCAGAAGTAATGACAGCAACAGTGGAGCCCGCAGTTGACAGATAATCATTGGTTACACCTTTGATTTTGGATTCAAATCCCAATAAGGCCGCCGTTTGAGCCATATCCTGCGCTTTTCCTTCCGCAAATCCTTCCTTGATATCCAATAATACAATCTCCTCGGCGACATTTCGACGGATTAAATTGTCTGCTGTAGTTGCGCCTACAGCTCCAGCACCAACAATAGTTACTTTCATATGTAAATTATTTGTTTATTATGGGCATATGGAATATCCAGTCCATTTTCACGAATGCTTGTACCGTTCTTTTGCATGGATATTTCATGAGCATTAATGTGGATTAGTAAATAATGCTTGAATTTAATGAATTATTATCAGTAAATCAATCAATTTCACTGGAATAACTTGATTGCAAAGATAAAAAAGGTAGCAATTTGATTTTGACCTTAGGTAAATCAATGCATCAAGAGAGTGGGTTAAATGATAGAAATAAATTCTAGAACGGATATCCAATAGCCAAATTGAACATCAGGTTATCTTTTCGCCACTTCGAACTGCCAAAATCTATATCTTTAAACACCCAACGTTCTCCTTTTGGTAAGTAAGGGATACGGAAGGGAATCGAAAAATCCGTCCGGACAATCAGGAAAGTAAAGTCAAAACGTAGGCCGGCGCCACCGCCCACGGCAAGTTCATTTAGAAAGTTTTTACTGAACTTGGCTCCGGGTTTGTTGACATCCTCACGTTGCAACCAGACGTTACCAGCATCAATAAATGCTGCCCAATGTACAAAACCGGCCAGCTTAGCGCGGTATTCGGTATTCAATTCCAATTTGATGTCACCGGTTTGATCAGCATAAAACAGGCCATTGCTCAGTTTTTCCGGGGCAAGGGTTCCCGGACCAATAGCGCGGGCGCCGAAGGCACGGATGCTGTTTGGACCGCCGACATAATATTGTTTCAAATAAGGTAGGGAGCGCGAGTTCCCATAGGAATAACTCAAACCGAGGCTCACCCTTGAAGCTAGTTGTGAATTCTCCGATAATTTAAGATAATGTCTTCCGTCACCGCTTATTTTGATATACTGAGAGAAGTATGCGTCAAATAACTTGAAGGTTTTGCCTTTATTAAAATCCGCTCCCTTGATCAGACCGAGGATATTGCCCGACAGGTCTAAATTTCCTTTGAAATAGAACGTATTCTTCAAATGTTGCTTCATCGTATTCTGGAACGTGAAGTTGTAATTTGGTCCGATCGTAAACTGGGGATCGATCGCATGCCGCAAAGCAGGGATCGTATCCATTTGCTTTTGGTAATTCTCCGAAATGCCTTTCGGCTGTACATAGGTAATTTCCAGTAAAGCCAAATCATGCTGCTTTTCTTCCGATTCCTGCCAGATGTAACCATAGTCCAATGCAATGGAATTGAGGGTATAAGCCTTGCGACGGTTCAGGAATTCGTATCGGCCTTTCACATAGGTTTTGGGAATAAAGCGACGCGAGGGATTGATATGCCCGAAGGGAGAGAGTATCCTCGGAAAAGTTACTGTAGCTTCCATTCCGTAGCGGTAATAACTGGAATTTAGATCCGCATTTCCCCCGGTCTGTGTTTCATATCCGCCAAAGACGTTAAAGCTCAATTGCTCAGCGCCTTTAAATGCATTGCGCAATGTCCAGTTGACGTTTACCTCTGTACCGTTGTAGACTGAAGCCATTTTTCCTAAAAGCTCTACCCGCAACGATTTTTTTGGCAACGGTGTCAGATAGTAGTAGACATCCAGTGCATTGGGGACTTCCTTGCTATCGACAAAATTGTTCTTCACAAATTTCCAGCTATTTAGACTGACCAAATGACTGATTGTTTGGTTGTGCGCCGTACGGTTATAGACATCCCCCGGTTTAAAGAAAATATGATTGGCAATGACCGGCTTCCGAAAGGTACGCCTTCGATCAATAAAATAGTAACTGCTGTCAAAGAGTTCGGCATTGCGCGTTGATCTTTGGTAGCCCGAACTGGTCTCTGTGTAGTTCGGGAAAATATAGATCTTATTGATTTTAGACGGGATCTTCGCTTGGGCAGGTGTTTCCTTTTTTACGGTCACATACATGTCTACCCGATTATTTCGATGTGAGCTATCGACTTCCACCAAAATATAATCCGGACTAAAATAGTAGTAGCCCTTGTTCTTAAGGTCATTGTCAATACGGTCACGCTCATTCAAGATAACATCAAGACTGTAATTTTTCCCTATCTGGAGTAAGCTTTTGTCTGAAGATGAAAGAATATCCCGTCCCAATTGGCTTGTGCTATCCATGTCAAACTTGACCGATTGTATCCTATAGATCAGATTCGGTTTAGCCGTATAATTGATAGTTGCCTTTTTCTCTTCAACCAAGGTGTCTGATTTAACCTCGGCATTGAAAAAACCAATGTTTTCCATGCGGTTACGTAGGAGATTTTCATTGTACTCACGGTTGACATCGCTCAACAGAACGGGTTCTTCTCCAATTTTCTTGAAGAATCTTTTGATCATGTTTTTGTTGGCGGAATCACCGGCCATATTGTTAAAATATAGCTTAAATGGGACACCTGCCAGACGTTTATTGGGTTTGGGCATCAAGGACGACTGGAGATAGGTCGAAAGTTTTTCCTTGTTCTCTTTTGAAATGGTGTCTGAATCTATAATGACATTACCTTTGACATACAGGCTTTCCCCTTCTTTCAAATTCTTGGTAGAAGAGCAGGATGCTATGATCGTAGTCAGTGTCAATATTCCGATAGCAAATTTCAGCTTAGCTCGCATGATAACTCCTTTCCTCATCTTCATTTTTAATCGCAGTCGTTCTGATCGTATCTAATTTTGTTTTTGGACCCGGATTTTTTGGCGCATTCTTGCTTGAGTCCAATTCTTGTTTACGTTTTTCTTTTTCGCGTTCTTCAATACGTTTTCGATATGCTGGACTATGGAGCATCAAACTGTCTCTAATCACTGTACGTACACTGTCCCGATAGACCGAGTCGGTTTCCATCCGCTCCACATTAAAGCGTTTCCTAAACCCTTTGCTGTCGGTATCATAGTATTCTTTGAGTTTTTTTGAACTCATCCATATCTCTTTAAACTTATTATAATCCATATTAATAATGAATCCGATACCTGTTTCCACATATTGCCCTTGAAGGGTTACCTGATATTGGTTTTTGCGATACATACGGGCAAAATAGCGGCCATCTTGTGAAAGTTGGTAATCCAATTGAATATCGCCAGCGATATTATTGGACGCTTCGCCAGGACGGGTATTGCCTTCAACTTCAAAATTGGAACCTATCGTAATTTTCAGCCGGTCATTGAGGAGCATTTTTGAGACACCGATATTCAGATCTGTCCTTGTCTGCCCAGCCCCGGTAGTATAATCTTCTTCAGAAGTCAAGTTGAAATCCAATTCTACACCCGTAATTAATTCTGAAGCCAAACGATTTAACTGTCCACTCAAAAACGAACTGATGCTGTTTCTGACAATCGCTTCTGTGCCGCCGCCTCCGGATAAACTTTCAAATGGATTAGTCGACATAAATCTTCCCAATACAATGAGTGAGAATACCTGCTTATTAAGTTCTGAGGGGTTTTCGCGGAGGGTAGTCAATGCATTGTTTACTTTACTGACCACGTCTTGGGATACAATAGAGTTGTTCTCATCCAAATCAATGTCAAAACCCAATTGCGGCTGGAAGAGCTTATCCGTAATTTTTAGCAACACGTTGAATGGTACACGTTGTTTATACAAATTTGCGTTTTCCGAACCCAATTGCGTCGCGACTAATTCCAACGTAGGCGCTTTGGTCGTATATGCTGCTGTGATATTCAGTCGTGCATCCAAGGGGTCTCCATTCCAGGTGATGGTACTTCCTTTTTGGAAGGTAAAATCTTTTTTCACAGGACCAAAACTAAACGAGTAACTCCCTTTGTCTACAGTAAATGTTCCGGACAAAGTAATTTTGCTGCTGGCATCTATACCGGCATTTAATTCAGCCTGACCCTGAATATTAAGAGCATCCTGGGAGCCTGCATCCAGAAGAATTTTAAATTTAGCTTCTTTGTCTGTCTGCAGGTTGAGGTCTACATCCATTCCTGTCAATCTGGTAACGGTCATCGAATCCAACTTGGCAAATACATTCGCACGGGTTGTATCACTCTTATCAACAAATTCGACCACCCCTTTGCGGTCAGCCATCCCGGGGTTTTCATTTGGCATGACAAAGGTGAAGTCAGTTTTGTCAAGTACTTTGATTGTTCCATCGACAACAGGCTTATCTAGGTTTCCTCTGATCCGTAGATTGGAGGTTAGGTACATCTTACCATAGAACATGTCGTTGTCTGTCTGGGTAGAGTTGAGCACCTCAAAATTGTTGGTATTGACATTGAGATTAAAATCAAAATCAGTATAGGTTTTTGTATCGATCGACCCCGTCACCTTAGCAATATTTCCTTTTTTGTCTTCCAATGCAAATTTAGGAAAAGTGATTCCGTTATTACCAAAATGTATAGTTTCATCTTTTGCTTTGAAAAGAGCATTTAACATCGCGATATTAAATTGGGCATCTTTAAACTTGACATCGCCATCTATAAGCGGCTTGGAAGGGGAGCCTGTTATTTTTAATTGACCTTCGAGGTTTCCTTTTGACTCCTTCAGATAGCCCAAACTAAATGCTTGCACAGTCTGCATGGTCAATGGCTTAATATCCAAGGTGAAATCCAGACTCGATTCTCCTTTCGGTGGACTGATAAAATCCCCACTTAACACCACGTTGTTGCCATTTTCGCTGATACTGATGTTTGCATTATAGGTGTTTTCTTTTTCATTATTGACTTTGATGTTCACATTTCCAACGGTATCTTTCCCAACATAGAATTTATCGATGACCAGATCCGAAACAAATACAGGATTACTTTCCAGTCGTGATATAGTAGCCTGCCCATTGATGCCACCGCCCAGATCCATAATATCGCTTTCGAGCATTTTACTTATAGTCTCAATACGGAAATTATTGAAGGAAATATTGACAGGCGAATTCAAAACGCTGTCCTGCGAAGTGATACTCAATTCTTGCCCCTTGTTGCTCAGGACAAAGTCTTTTGCCTGAATCCCCGTACTTCCAAATTTGAGCACGTTGGACGGATTTACGGTCCATTTGTCGTAGTTCAGCATGAGTCCGTCCTGTAGTAGACTAAAGACAAAGGCCCCATTGTCCACGCGCATATTGGCACCTAAATGATATTGTTCCTTCTCTTTCTTGTCTTTGATCCATAACCCGAAATCCAGATTATTCTGGATGACCTTACCACTAAACACGGTATTGACTAGTTCAATATTACTGACCTTGATCTTATTGATCAAAGCAGAATAATAAAGGGTGCTATCCAAGGTATTGATATCCAAGGTAACGTTATTTATTTCTGTTCCGTTATAGATTATTTTAGGGGCATCCAGTTTGGCCAATATGGTTTTCGTGGCACTATTGAACATTCCATCTAGGGTGATATCTTTCATTTCTGTCAATTCCGGGACAAAATCCTGTACAAATTTGGTACGGGTCAGCTGCGCTGAAAACTCGATATTCTGTGGTTCATAGGGGGGTACCTTCACCGGTTTTCCAGGTTGATAATAAACTTGCAAAATATCTTGAATAGCATTTTGTAGCTCTAGAATCTTATATTTCCCAACCAAGTGTGCATTGAAAAAAGCAGATTTAAGAAGTAACAAATTTCTGGATGTATCCGATTTTGCAATCAGGGAAATACTGTCCAAGGAGTAATAGGCATCGTTGTAGGCAATGGACGAGTTGGTGATATGTGCCTCCCCATTGAGAAAGTTTGGATCAGCGGAAGTAAAATGACCGACCATCTTACCGTGGTATTTGAAATCGTCCGCCATTAGCTTCAGGTTTTTGAGGTTGATGGTATCCACCATCAATTCAAAATCTACCTGTGGATACTTGGATTTCATATTGGCCGTGGCATCCAGTTTCAGCTTAATATTGGGGTCGGGGCTCACGACCGATGCTTTGATGTCTCCTTTATCTGCAACGAGATTCATATCGATATTCTGATACCGATAACCCATGGCATCCATGCGGTTTACTTTACCATCGAAATTGGCGACAAGTTTCCTGGGATCCGTGCCATGTCCTTTTATTTTTCCTTCAAAGGAAAGTATACCTAAGGTACTGTCCATTTTCATGATCTTCCCAATATCAAAATCGCGGATACTAACAAGAGCATCGTAACTGGTATCTCTGTTTGCCATGCTGACTTTACCGTCAAATTTTGCTGTTCCTTTTTCGGTTACCAATGAAAGATTGGTGTCAAAAGCCGTCATACCGCCTTTAAAGGTACCTGTTAGTCCGATCGTATTCGGCAGTTCGATATTGGCTGGCAGCATGGATTTTGCAACGAGTTTTTCAATATCGGAACGTCCTGTGGTTAATTTTTTTAGATTCAGGTCAATGGACATTTTATCCACATTTGGCAGTCCTTTCAGTCGCATACTGGCGATTATCCGCGTATTGGATAGCGTCTGGAAATCAATATTAGGAATATTGAGGTCGTTTAACTTGCCTATCACGCGTCCATCAATATTAAACTTTTTATCCATCAAAGGTTTCATGACCTGCATCGTATCGAGGAAAGGAGCAAAGTAATAAATGTCACGCATATCGACATGACTCTTTTTGACCGTTGCATTTACATAGATCAGTTCCGGCTTTTTGCTAATGATATCCAGGGAAGGATAGGTGACTTTGAGGTAGTCGCGGATAAGTGTACGTGGTGTTTCCGCATAGAGGTTTTTAATTTCTGCCCCTGTATTTGTATACTTGAAGTCACCTTTGAGCTGTTTAATAACCAAGCCTGAGTGATCGGATGCCGTCAGCTCATTCAGTGACCCACTAATGGAGTCCGCACTATAATATAAGTCGGTTAGATTTGTTTTTATCCCCGGAATTTTAATATTGAAGTAATCAAAGCCTTTCATGCGCGCCTGATTGTCATCTCTGTAGGCCAGACTTGTATTATTGATGCTGATATCCTTGGCAGAGACAACCCACTTAATTTTTGTGGTATCGGCTGTCGTGTCGCCTTTGGGCGGAATTTTCTTTGCAACCTTTCCAAAGAGCACGTCATTATCGGCACCATCAAGTTGGATGGTCTGGAGATCGACAATTTCTTTGTTTAAATCAATCTTGTTGATATCTGCCCGAAGATTCTTTATATTAAACTTGGTTTTCAGAGCACTGGATTCATCCTCATACCGAACCAGGATATTAGTCAGCTCGGCGATCTGTATTCCCACATCCGGAAGGAGCGTCGTTGTTTTTGCTGTCTTGTCCGTAATCCCAAAATCTTCGACCGATGGAGCTGAACCGTCAACGGCCGGCTTCCATTGTTTTACGGTCGCATTCAATCCGTCTATTTTTACCTTCGGTAGGTTGAAGGCCATATTTTTGGTCAGGTCAAATTTTTTAATATTGGTATTTAGCGTGCCCAGATACACATCAGCGCTCGTTCCGATAACATCGTCAGCATAAACGATATGAGATTTATCAAGCTTTACCTTGTCCAGATTAAAAACGAGGGCAGAAGTGGTATCTGCGGTAGGTTTACTTTCCTTTTCGGAGGCAAATGCTTTGACGATATAATCAAAATTAAAGGAACTGTCAGGCAGTGTTCGTCGAATTTTTGTAGTGATCCCTTCCGCTTCGATACTTTGGATTTCTACGGTGTTTTTCAGAAGCTTGAGCATGTTGATGTCCACAGCGATGCTTTTTCCGGCAACGAGAGTGTCCTTGCTCTGATCTTCCATATAGATATCTTGTAAGACTAACTTTTTCGGAAAATCAATATTGATGTAACCGATTTTAACCGGAGTGCCTATTTTCCCTTCGACATAATGCGTTACTTTTCCGGCAATATAGTTTTGAACGGCGGGTATCCGGATCAAAAATACAACTAGAATAATCAGCGCAATTATTACTCCAATAATCCACAATATTGTTCTGAATGCAATTCGGGTAAATCTGTTCAACGTATAATTTGATTTAAGTATCTATTAATAAAAACTAAAACGGAAAAAAGTTTGCAAAGTTTTTCAGATATTAAGTTATATCCCGCCGTTTCAGCAAACTAAGATAAATTTGCTTGTATATGCAAGTTTAATTTCTGCTACATAACGTTTAATTTGCGCTACGTATAGATATATGTAAACCTTGAGCCGCCCCCCTCATCTCGCGCTAAATCGTGCTATTGAGGAGGTATCTACAAACCCATCAAATAATTGACCAAACCATTTTTGGAGTATAAAGTTTTTTATTTTTTAATTTTATACTAACAAAAACGTACAATCCCTATTAATTTCTTAATAATAGGAATTTTCCCTGACAGGATCCTGTCGTTTTTGTTTGGATGAACAGGATAATTATGCCATCAGTTTTTTATATTTCCCCCAATTTTCAAATACGACCCATAGCCAAATGACGAAAAGTACGGCCCAGATAATTAATCCCTGTTGGCTATAAAAAACCATATTATGCGTAAAAATACCAATTAGTATTGGCAGAATAACCAGTGCCCCGACAGTTCTTGTTTTAGGGAATAGAAATGATAATCCACCGACGATTTCGATGACACCGACAAGAGGCAATAACCATTTTATCGTGCCGAAAGCTTCAAACACCTTTTGCATGTCCATGTCCATTGGAGGGATAGGCATATAATGAAGGATTTTATCTAAGCCTGCATTCATAAAAAGTAAGCCAAACAAAACACAAACAATATTCTTTAGGATTTTCATGATCGTAAATTTTTTAAGGTCAAATTAGTTGACAGTGATCGTTGTCGGTGGTTCTGAGGGACCATCCTTTTTATCCTCTTCCTTCTTTTCGCTATTGCGCTCTACCGTAATTGTGCATTCGGTAAGCAAGGCTGCCACGGCGCCTATTGCGGCAAATACCGGCGCCAGGATCAGTCCGATCGCGCCAACTGTAATCGGAAAACTCATGATTTCTTTACCATGCTTGTCCGAGATACTGATTTTATTTACATTACCCTCTGCAATGATTTCTTTGATCTTTTGTAAAAGGTTTTCTCCGTTGATTTGAAATGTTTCCTTGAATCCCATAATGATATAATTTAAGTTCGTTCTTATAAAGTTATTCATTTTTTTTACAGGAATCCGTATAAAGTTAAAAATCAACAATGAAGCTAGCATATAAAAGGGGTACGATTCTACCAGGCCATAAATGGACAGGAAAGTGCACCTCAAAAGAAGTCCCGCGGGTTTCGCGGGACTTTAAAAAATTATGATATTATGGTTTTTAACCTAACGCCGTTAAACTTTCTTGAAGGATCTTAATTTTAGCCTCTGCGTCTGCCTTCTTGCTTTTTTCGTTTTCAACGATTTCAGGTTTTGCATTTTGTACAAAGCGCTCGTTTGAAAGCTTTTTGTCTACAGACACTAGGAATCCTTTCAGGTAATCCAGCTCTTTTTCGATACGCTCGCGCTCAGCATCGATGTCGACATTATTTTCCAATAACACATAGCATTCATCTTTTCCTGCCAGGAAGCTTGTTGCGCCGGCTACTTTTTCAGTTACAAAAGTGACAGACTCCAGGTTGGCAATTTTTGTGATGATGGCAATGTATTGCCCAAGATCGATATCAGATTGTTGATTAATGGCCAGAGGTAATGCTACTTTTGGAGAAATACCTTTTGAGTTGCGGATATTACGAACTTCGGAAATGATTTGTTGCGCTACCGCAAAATCTTTGATAACCTGCTCATCAAATACGTTGACTTTTGGAAATTCAGCAACAATGATACAGTCCTGCTCCTCTTTTGCGCCGAACAGTTCATCATGCCACAGCTCCTCCGTTAGGAAAGGCATAAACGGATGTACCAATGTCAATACACGTTGAAAGAAAGATGTTACTTTGTCTCGGGTTTCCGAAGCGATAGGAGAACCATAAGCCGGTTTGACTAATTCAAGATACCAGGCGCAGAAATCGTCCCAGACCAATTTATATGTTGTCATCAGGGCATCTGATAAACGGTAGTGTTTGAAGTTTTCTTCAATTTCAGCCAATGCCTGGTTGAACCGAGCATCAAACCATGACGCCGAAATTTTATCTGCTTGCGAAGCCGGAGCATCAATAATCTCCCAGCCTTTTACCAGACGGAAGGCATTCCAGATCTTATTGGCGAAGTTACGGCCCTGGACACAAAGCTCGACATCAAAAGGCAGGTCATTCCCAGCAGGAGCTGTCAATAACATGCCCATCCGTGTTGCATCGGCACCATATTCATTCATTAGATCAATCGGATCTGGTGAATTACCTAAAGATTTTGACATCTTGCGGCCTAGCTTGTCGCGGACAATACCAGTGAAATAAACATTTTCAAAAGGCAATTGCCCACGGAATTCGTAACCCGATACGATCATACGTGCTACCCAGAAGAAAATTATATCAGGTGCAGTGACTAGATCCTGTGTTGGGTAGTAATAGTTGATCTCTTCATTTTCAGGTTCATTGATACCGTTGAATACAGAAATTGGCCATAACCAAGCTGAAAACCAGGTGTCAAGCACATCTTCGTCCTGACGCAAATCTGTAAGCGTTAGACCCGCATTGCCCGATTTTTGCTGGGCCAGTGAAAGTGCCTCTTCGGCGGTTTGAGCAACAACAAAATCGTCGTTACCATCGCCATAGAAGTAAGCAGGTATCTGATGTCCCCACCACAATTGCCTGGAAATGTTCCAATCTGTTACATTTTCCATCCAGTTACGGTAGATATTTTTGAATTTAGTTGGATGAAATTTAATGGTATCATCCATGACATTATCCAAGGCAGGTTTTCCCAGGTCTTCCATTTTCAGGAACCATTGGTTGGAGATCTTAGGCTCAATAACCGCACCGGTTCTTTCCGATGTGCCGACATTATTGGTATAGTTCTCTACTTTCTCCAGCAATCCTTTTTCTTCAAGTTCTTTTTCGATCTCTTTGCGGACTTTGAAACGATCCATGCCGGCATAATGTAAGCCGTTGTCATTTAACTTCGCTTCGTCTGTAAAGATGTCCACAAATTCCAGATCATGCTTTTTGCCGAGTTTGTAGTCATTGACATCGTGTGCCGGAGTTACTTTAAGACAGCCCGTACCAAATTCCAGATCAACATATTCATCCTCGATGATATTCACTTTACGGCCTACAATCGGTACAATTACCTGTTTTCCTTTTAACCAGGCATAACGTTCGTCATTTGGATTGATACATACGGCCGTGTCGCCAAAGATCGTTTCAGGGCGAGTGGTCGCAACAACAATATATTGATCTGATCCTTCAACTTGATATTTCAGGTGGTATAATTTCCCGTTCTTTTCTTTGTAAACAACTTCTTCATCCGAAATATTGGTTTTTGCTTCCGGATCCCAGTTGACCATGCGGTAACCACGGTAGATTAATCCTTTATTGTAAAGATCGACAAATACACGGATTACCGATTGATATAATTCAGGATCCATGGTGAAACGGGTACGGTCCCAGTCACAGGAAGCACCTAGTTTTTCCAATTGTTTTAAGATAATACCACCGTATTTTTCTTTCCATTCCCAGGCATGTTTTAAGAAATCCTCACGCGATAAGGACCTTTTATCAATGCCTTGCTCCTTTAACATAGCGACGACCTTAGCTTCAGTGGCGATGGAGGCGTGATCAGTCCCCGGTACCCAACAAGCGTTTTTACCCTGCATACGTGCGCGGCGAATCAAAACGTCTTGAATGGTATTGTTCAGCATATGACCCATGTGCAATACGCCAGTGACATTCGGTGGCGGCATTACAATCGTATAAGGTTCACGTTCGTCAGGAGTGGACCGGAAAAATCCGTTCGCTTTCCAATAGCTGTACCATTTTTCTTCAGCTTCTTTTGGATTGTAAGTTTTCGCTATGCTCATTTTAAATTTTATATTCAAATTTTTAAGGAATACAAAAGTAAGGAATTCTATGTTATTTTCCTTGTTATCATTGATCTTGTTATTGATTGTAGATCAAAGACGAGGAACTAAAGATGAAATGGGCAAGCATTAGAGATGAAAGATCGAAGACAATGTCTAAAGAGGCAAAAATTAAAAAGTTGGAACCATCCGAATAAGCCGAAGGCTTGTACAAGCAGAATCTCAGTACTCAAACCTTAATACTCACTACTCAAACCTTAATACTTTTTTAATCTTTTCTTCATATTACTAGTCAATTAGCCAAGTTTTAATGTAAATTAATGTAAATTTGCCTGTTTTATTTTTACACGAAGGGATGCAACGATTTGCGAACGAACTTAGAGCGTTAACACAATATTTCTTGTTTTGGCTAATTGTCTGTTTTTTAGACAGATTTATCTTTATTTCTGCTTTTTTTGAGAAAATAGGGACGGATCATCTGACTGAAATTTTTGGAATTTATTTTCATGGATTAAGCCTTGATTTTTCAGCGGTATCCTATATCTGCGCCCTTCCATTTCTTATTTATTGTATTCTGGGATTCTTTCCAAAGGTTCAGCCAAAGCGTACCATCCTTGATGTTTATACCGTTATTGTACTCGTTTTATTTTTCGTAACCAGCTTTATCAATGTCAATATCTATCGCGAATGGGGCGACAAAATATCGAAACGTGCGATAGATGCTTTCTTGGCTTCACCTTCCGGAGCGGTAGCTTCAGCAGAATCTACACCGGTTTTTCTTCCGATATTGGGGATGTTAGTGGGCATATTCTGTGGCTATTTTCTTTATCGCTGGATGTTTAAAAAGGTGCATTTTTATAATGTTAAATCACCGGTTGGCAATTTTTTTAAATTGGTAGTAGGCGTCTTTGTTCTTTTTACCTTTATTCGCGGGGGCTATGGCCGCGCGACACTAAACCCCAGTAAAGCTTATTATTCCGAAGTTACCTTTTATAATCATGCAGCGGTGAATACACAGTGGTCACTTTTGCGCGATTTTTTCACCAAAAGCACAAAGCTGAAAAACCCTTATGATTTCTATGGATCGGACGATAAGGCTATTCGGGAACAGCTAAAGCCAGTTTTTCAGAGCAAGCCCGATTCGGCAGTCGAGGTATTATCCACCACGCGTCCGAATGTTGTCATCATTATGCTGGAAAGTTTTGTCGGCGATCTTATTCAATCTTTGGGCGGTGAGAAGGGAATTACACCTCATATGGAAGAACTGATCAAAGGCGGGATTTTGTTTGATCATATCTATTCGGCGGCTGACCGTTCGGACAAGGGCATGGTTGCTATTTTGAGCGGATTTCCGGCCCAAGGACCGGAAAGTATCATTAAATATATTGACAAACATGAAAATATGCCTGCCATTGGGCAGGAATTTGATCACGCAGGTTATGAAACCTCATTTTATCATGGCGGACAAAGTGAATTTTATAATTTCAAGTCCTATATGTTGACACACGGGATCTCCAGAGTAGTTGATAATGGCAGTTTTGGACTGGATGCCGAAAGAGCTTCCTGGGGCGTTTACGATCATGTCGTGTTTAATCAGATGATCAAAGATTTTAACAAAGAAAAACAACCGTTTTTTTCAACGATCTTTACCTTGATCAATCACGAACCATTCGAATTAAAGCATGGTTACAAATTTGGTAGTACCAATAATGCAGATAAGTTTAGAAGCACGGCCAACTATACGGATTCGGCTGTTTTCGATTTCATTGGCAAAGCCAAAAAGGAAGCATGGTATAAAAATACGCTCTTTGTAATTGTTGCGGATCATGGACATCGTTTGCCCTCGGAAAAATGGGAGCTTTATCACCCGAATAGATTTCATATTCCGTTGATCTTTTTTGGCGATGTAATTAAGCCTGAATATCGGGGCAAAATCTTCAATCGCATAGGAAATCAAACGGATTTGGCAGCCACGTTATTGACGCAGCTGAAGCTCCCAACCAATAGATATCATTGGAGCCGTGATTTATTCAACCCTACGACATCGCAAATTGCGTTCTATAACTCCAAAGATGCTTTTGGGACAATCACACCCGAACAGGCGGTATCTTTTGATAATGTGGGGCGAATTATCAATTATCGAGCTAACAAAGACTATCCTGCAGCTAAAACAGACAGTATTTTAAATATTGCCAAAGCATATTATCAACAGGTTTATCGTGAATTTCTAAAATATTAACAGGATGAAATTAAGAGGAATACTAGCACCCTATATTGCAGTCGCCATTCGTTTTGCCTTTCTTTTAATCATTTATGCCCTGCTGAGATGGGGATTTTACCTACTGAATTCTTCTTTATTTCCCAACGTAAATGCAGGAAAACTGTTTGTGATGTTTGGCGGGGGCGTTCGTTTTGATACCGTTGCTTTGCTCTATCTGAATATTCTCTACATTGTTATGCAAACGGTACCCGGACCATTCATTTATAATCCCACCTATCAGCGGGTTTCCAAATGGATTTTTGTCGTAGTCAATTCGCTAGGGATCGCCTTGAATTTAATTGACTACGTCTATTATCCTTTTACACTAAAACGGACCACTGGCACAGTATTGAGCCAGTTTTCAAATGAAACCAATTTGTTTAAATTGGCATTTGACTTTTGTCTTGATTACTGGTATCTCCTGCTGGTATTTGCAATGCTCGTTTATGGACTGTCCAAATCGTATCGGTTGATCAAACTCGAACAACCAAAAGGTTATTCCTGGAAGACTTTCCTGGTTCAGGTTCCCTTCTTTTTAATGACCGCTTTTCTTTTTATAGGTGGTGTCCGTGGCGGATGGGCACATAGCACCCGTCCGATCACTTTGAGCAATGCCGGCGATTACGTAGACACCCCAGAGGAAATGAATATCGTGCTGAATACACCATTCAGCATACTGAAAACTCTAAAGGCTGTGAGCCTCAAACCGAAGAATTATTATCCGGAGCAAGAGCTGGCCAAGATATATGACCCGATTCATCTCCCGCAGACGGATAAGCCTTTCAATAAAAAGAATGTTGTTGTGCTGATTTTGGAAAGTTTTGCAAAAGAGCATTTTGGCGAGCTGAATAAAGATATTCAAGGCGGAAAATATAAGGGATATACTCCTTTTCTGGATTCTCTGATTCGCCATGGCTATACCTTTACTGACACCTATGCCAACGGCCGCAAATCCATCGATGCTTTACCGTCGGTCATTACAGGTATTCCCTCCATTGGTGAGCCATTTGTACTATCGGTGTATTCCGGTAATGAGACCACCAGTCTGGCCAAACTTTTGAAAAAGAAAGGCTATGAAACCGCTTTTTTCCATGGTGCTCCAAACGGAAGTATGGGCTTCTCGGCCTACATGAAACTGGCAGGAATTCAACACTATTTTGGTAAAAACGAATACAATAACGATCAGGATTTCGACGGTATTTGGGGCATCTGGGACGAACCTTTTCTGCAGTTTACGGCCAATAAGATCAACACGTTAAAACAACCGTTTTTTGCGAGTTTCTTTTCACTTTCCTCACACCATCCTTTTAAGGTTCCCGAAAAATATCAGGGAAAATTTCCCAAAGGGCCACTGCCGGTACAGGAACCGATCGGCTATACCGACAATGCCCTACGTGAATTTTTTGCGACGGCCTCCAAAATGCCCTGGTTCAACAATACCTTATTTGTAATCTGCGCCGATCATGCTACGGTAAGTTACCTCCCGGAGTATCAGACCACAGCGGGTGGTTTTCAGATTCCGATTATATTTTATGCACCCGGAGATGGATTGGTCGGCAAAACGGATAAATTGGTCCAACAAATTGATATTATGCCCACGGTCTTAAATTACCTCCATTATGATGAGCCTTATTTTGCATTTGGCTCGGATGCATTTATGCCGGGAAGGGACAATTTTGTGCTGAACAATAATGCAGGAAGCTATAACTTTTATTATAAAGACTTTATGATGTCTTATGATGGTCTTAAACCGGTATCGCTTTATAACATGAAGCAAGATCGGTTGATGAAGCAAGATTTACTTAAGCAGCATCCTGCAATCCTGGATACAATGGAAACCAAGATGAAAGCTTTTATTCAGCAATATAACAATCGGATGATTGAAAATAAGCTGACCTATAAAAGATAAGCCTGCTTATTCCGGTTGCTTTTTCTGAAATTTAGCCCTGATACTCCTGTCGACAACAAATAGGGCAAGGTCATAGGTGATATAGATCAGAGGTAGCGTAAACATGACCAGGAGGATATAACCCCTGGCGTTATGCTCAAAAATGCCATTGACCAAGTAATTTGCCAGACTGGTCCAGAACCAACAAAAACCGTAAAATGACGCCGGTACAATAAGATTTCCTAGCAGCAAAGCATAGCGGTAAGCACCTGTTTTGTATTTTTTGTAGATATACCTGATGTGAAAATAGAGCAGTAGAATGGATCCGATCAGGGCAAGGACTTCGGGATTTATCCAAAGAAGTATCTTTGCGGGGAACGATATTTTTTCGCCTACTTCGATTTTAAAACTGTCCTGTTTTCCGGTGGATTCAATGATCCAGTGAACGAGCGTATCAGTTTGCGCTTTAGGAACACCCAAATCCTGTGCGTATGCCTTCATTTTATTCCCCGTATGCAGGTATAGGTCAATCGGGCCAAAGGAAGACCAGTACTTTGAAGGAAATAGGAGATATTCAATTTGATATTTTGTGAGGATATCCCGACGGTCATAACCCATAAATGCACGGTATTGAACTTTGATGCTGTTTTCACCCTTGTGAAGCTTGGCCGTAAAATAAAATGCGTCACTCAGGTTAATTCGTTCCCATTCCGCTTTTCCATAGCTGATCTCATAATAACCATCTTTGAACCGTAAGAAAGAGAATTTTGTGTCCGATGGATCCAAAGGGACGGATTTAATCTCTTTTTGGTTAATGGTCACCTTTTCTAATCCATCTAAATTGAGGGCAAGGAATACCAAAGGGAAGTCTATGTTTTCCTCCGCATGGATTATATACTCGATATTGAATTGGCTCTTATCATCATAATCCAATGAGTCGCGCACAAGGTGTATATCAATTCGTTCGCGAAGTACTTTCGCTTTACCTGCAGGAACCAATTGTGCTGTGATGCTGTGCGGGCCAAAAGGATTGGCCATATTGGCAGAGAGTGTGAGCACAGCGAGCAAAAGAACCATCGTCAGACTTATTATCTTTCCGTTCATAATGTTTATTTAATGCATTTTCCGTTCTGCCGGTTATAAATACCTGCTAGGCTTATTTGTTTGCTAAGAGGCTATCAGCGAAATCAAATATCCACAGATGAAAGTATAAATTAAAAAGAAGAAATTAAAACCCTGATTTATATTCGCAACGGCGAATTCGGCAAAAGCTAAATCAGACGGTCTATGCGACGAGGAAGCGGGAGAGATGATTAACATTCGCATAAAAAAACCTATACGACAATCGTATAGGTTTTTTACGTTAAAATATTCTGGTAACAATTATACGCCCAACAATAAACGAGCTGGATCTTCCAATAATTGTTTTACACGAACCAAGAAGCTTACTGACTCACGACCGTCAATAATACGGTGGTCATAAGAAAGCGCGATATACATCATTGGACGGATCACAACCTGACCATTCTCAGCGATAGGACGTTGAATGATGTTGTGCATACCCAAGATAGCCGATTGCGGTGCATTAATGATAGGTGTTGACATCATGGATCCAAATACACCACCGTTAGTGATTGTAAATGTACCACCAGTCATCTCGTCGATCGTTAATTTGTTGTCACGAGCTTTACCTGCCAATGTAGCAATTGCTTTTTCGATTTGCTCCAAAGACATAGACTCCGCATTACGGATAACAGGTACAACCAGACCTTTAGGTGCAGAAACTGCGATAGAAACGTCTGCGAAGTCCGAGTATACGATTTCATTTTCTTCGATACGAGCATTAACTGCTGGCCATTCTGCCAATGCTGTTGTTACTGCTTTTGTAAAGAAAGACATGAAACCAAGACCGATACCGAATTTCTCTTTGAACGTATCTTTATATTTAGCGCGTAGATCCATGATCGGCTGCATATTGACTTCATTGAATGTTGTCAACATTGCTGTTTCATTTTTAACAGCGACCAGACGTTTCGCGATTGTTTTACGTAAAGACGATAATTTCTCACGACGTTCATTTCTTGAACCAGCCACTGGAGCGGCGGCAGGGGTAGCAGCCGGAGCCGCAGGTTTTGCCGCTGGAGCAGCAGTTTTAGCAACAGGTTGCGCTTTTTCAGCATCTTCTTTTGTGATGCGGCCATCTTTGCCTGTTCCTTTTATAGTCGAAGGATCAATTCCTTTTTCTCTCAAAATTTTTGCAGCAGCAGGGGAGGCTGTACCAGCAGCATAGCTATCTGGATCTTCGTCTTTTGCAGCAGCAGCCGGAGCAGCAGTTGATGATGCCTCAGTAGCAGGCGCTGCAGCTGGAGCTGAACCGCCAGCAGGAGCTTCACCTTCTTCAATTGTACAAACGACAGCACCGATTTCTAAAGTATCACCTTCTTGTGCAATGATTCTTAAGATACCTGCTTTTTCAGCTGGTAATTCAAACGTTGCTTTGTCTGACTCCAGTTCGGCGATGTTTTCATCCATCTCCACATAATCGCCATCTTGTTTCAACCATTGTGATAAGGTTACCTCCGTGATAGATTCACCTACGGTTGGTACTTTAATTTCTAAGCTCATATATAATGTTCTTTATTGACAATTGCGTCCTGTAGATAAGACGCAATTGATTTTAAATTGTTTTTATTCGAATGATTTATTTAAGATTGCAGCTTGTTGGGCAACGTGTTGTTTCATATAACCTGTCGCTGTACTTCCGCTTTCTTTACGCGCTACGAAACCTGTAAATGCAATTTCTGTACCCATCAGTTTGCGGCAGTAGTAAGACCATGCACCCATGTTCTCATTTTCCTCTTGTACCCATACAAACTCTTTGGCTTTGTTGTATTTTTTACGGATTGCTTTTAATTGATCCATTGGAATCGGGAACAATTGTTCAATACGGACAATTGCAACATCCTTACGTTTGTCCGCTTCCTGTTTTTCCAATAAGTCGTAATAAACTTTACCGGAACAGAACAATACGCGTTTTACATCTTTTGCAGCAACATTTGCATCGTCAATAACTTCTTGGAATACACCTTCTGTAAAGTCTTTCAATGGAGAAACCACTTTCGGGTGACGCAACAAGGATTTTGGCGTAAATACCACCAATGGCTTGCGGAATTCACGTACCAGTTGACGGCGCAATAAATGGAAGTAGTTTGCTGGGGATGTACAGTTTGCCATGATCATGTTCTCATCTGCACATAATTCCAGGAATCTCTCGATACGTGCCGAAGAGTGTTCAGGCCCCTGGCCTTCCATACCATGTGGAAGCATCATGACCAAACCGTTTGAACGTTTCCATTTTGTTTCTGCACTTGACAGATATTGATCTACAATAATTTGAGCACCATTGTAGAAATCACCGAACTGCGCTTCCCAGATTGTCAATGAATTTGGATTAGAAGATGCATAACCATATTCAAAGCCCAAAACAGCATATTCTGAAAGAAGGGAGTTGTAGATCGAGAACTTATCACCACCTTTAATGTTTGCTAATGGAACATATTTCTCTTCGGAATCTTCCAGCGTCAATACCGCATGACGGTGTGAGAATGTACCACGTTGTACATCCTGACCAGAAATTCGAACACGATTACCCTGATCCAATAAGGTCGCGTAGGCCATTAATTCACCCATTGCCCAATCGTATGCATCATTGCTGATCATTTTGGCGCGGTCTTCAAATAAACGGGTGATCTTTCGGAAGAATTTTTTGTCCGCAGGTAACGTGGTAATCTCTTTCGCTAATTTCAGGAACGTATCTTTCGCAACTTGTGTTTTATCGGTTGTTGTTAATACTTCTCCTTTTTTCGCAGGACGCAATCCTTCCCATGCACCTTTAAACATCGGAATTTCTTCAGTCAATACTTCAACTGTTTTTGCTTCCTCGAATTTAGCTTGCAATTCCGCTTTAAATTCTTTCTCTATATTTTTCGAATACGCTTCATCAACGCTTCCTTCAGCAATTAATTTTTTTGCGTATACTTCTTTCGGATTTGGATGTTTTTCAATGATTTTGTACAACAAAGGTTGTGTAAACTTAGGCTCATCGGCCTCGTTGTGACCAAATCTTCTATAACATAACAAGTCAATAAATACGTCTGTTTTGTATTTTTGACGGTATTCAACAGCTAGGTTAATCGCATAAACGACAGCTTCAGCATCATCTCCATTGACATGGAATACTGGCGAAGACGTAATTTTTGCTACATCTGTACAATATGTTCCAGAACGTGCATCTTTATAGTTTGTTGTAAATCCAATCTGGTTGTTAATAACGATATGGACTGTACCTCCTGTTTTGTAGCCATCTAGTTTGGACATTTGAGTGACCTCATAGACAACGCCCTGACCGGCTATTGCAGCGTCACCATGGATAATGATAGGTGCAATTTTCGATGAATCGCCATCGTACTTGAAGTCGATTTTAGAACGTACCATACCTTCGACAATTGGATCTACCGTTTCCAGATGGGAAGGATTTGGTGCCAAACTAAGATGCACAGATTTGCCATCGTTGGTTTTCACTTCTGAGGAGAACCCCAAATGGTATTTTACGTCACCACCGAAGTTGACTTCGGGGTCGTCCGCATAGGTTTTGCCTTCAAATTCAGAGAATACGGATTTGTAGGATTTACCCATAATGTTGGTCAATACATTCAAACGACCACGGTGCGCCATACCGATCACAAACTCTTGGATACCGATGTCAGCACCTTTCTCGATGACAGAGTCCAATGCAGGAATTAAACTTTCCGCACCCTCTAATGAAAAACGTTTTTGACCCAAAAATTTGGTTCCCAAAAAATTTTCAAAAGCAACGGCATCGTTAAGTTTGTTTAAGATTCTCTTTTTGGTATCCAAAGAAAATTTTGGCATATTACGATCCGCTTCCATGCGGTCTTGCAACCATTTTATCTTTTCTGGATTACGGATATATTTGAATTCTGCACCAATAGAACGGCAATAAGTGTCTTCAACCAATTGACGGATGTCTTTTAATGTTGCTGGACCTAAGCCCACTTCAACACCTGCATTGAAAACCGTATTCATGTCTGCCTCAGCAAGACCAAAGGTTTCCAATTCCTTTCCGGGGTAGTACTTACGTCTTTCGCGAACAGGGTTGGTGTGTGTGAAGAGGTGGCCACGGTCACGGTAACCATTGATCATGTTCAGCACATTGATTTCTTTCAATACGTGCTCAGGAGTAGCTTCGCCTACTGAACCTGTCGTTCCACCAGCATTTTGACCGAAATCAAAACCTTCAAAGAATTTTTGCCATCCGAAATCTACCGATTGGGGATCTTGCTTGTACGATTGATATAAGCCATCGACATAAGCCGAATCAGCATTACTCAAATATGTCAGATTGTCCATTTACAATTAAAACTATGAAATTTGTCAAAGTTATGAATAAAAAAAGAGTTTCTAATACTGAAATTGAATAATTTAATCAATAAATCTATCCAATTCTTAACATTTTTAGCATGATTTAAAACGGGTCTATTATGCCCTGCAAATTTCTTTTGTTTTGAAATTATTTATTTCTGCCGAAGATTTATTTAGCGAATAATTCATCCAATTTTGGAAGGCCATTTGGGAAATTTGTTTTGATCAATTTTTGCCAGTCCAAGGCCTTATTGTCTTTCTCACTCGTCCCGACACCGGCGACATGTGACCATTGGCCATATACCGTAGCCGGAGAATAATCCAATAGCTGTTCCTCAAACCAGGAAGCCCCCTTTAACCAATTGACCTGATATTCATGCACCAGGTAACTTGCTGCGATCAATCCGGCCTGATAGGGAATGTAGCCTGTTTTTTTGAGTTGTATCATGGTACTATTGATGAAGTCATGGTCTGTCTGTCCGGATTTCCACTTCTCAAATAACTCCTCATTTACCGTTAATGCCGGAATATCTACAGTGCTGTTATTTTTCGTGCCCAGGGGCTTGAAAAATATATTGGGATATTTTTTGAGCATAAAACGGAAATAATCCCGCCAAAGTAAAATGTCTATTATTTTCTCAAATCGTTTATCTTTTTTTCCTTCTCCTAATTTCTTAATGTTGTTGTAAAGAAGAATTGGCGATAAGGCTCCGGCAGCGATAAAAGGACCTAATATGACCGGATCCTGCTCTGTCTCCGGATAGGTGGACAAAACCGAATGCATAATACTCAGTGCTGTGTCTTCGCCACCCAATATATAGATGTCATCAACAGACTTAATCTGTTGCTCCGAATAACCAAGGTCCTTTAGCGTCGGAATCTTGGTGTCTTCCAGATGTGGTGGCGTCAGGAAATTTGACGGGAAAGGAATCGGTTGGCGCACCGAACTTTCACGTTCTACTTTTTTCTTAAAAATGGAAAATCCATTAGGGATGTCCTTAATTGGAAAAGGGAGATCTTCTTTGTGGTAAAGTGTATGGCCTATAAAGTGACGGAGATTGATTTTGCTGCTCCATAATTCACTTTCTACTTTCTCGGAAATGGAAGTCTCGCGAAGGGCAACTTCCCGGTGGTGATAGACTTCATTAACCTGGTATTTTTGAGCAATCCGCGGGATAATATCTTCAGGCTTGCCAATATAAGTCAGCAGGTCACTGCCATGGCTTTTCAATTTTTCTTTGAGTGCAGTAACTGCCTCAATGATAAATGCCGCGCGCAGTACTCCTGTATTTAAATTGCCAAATTGATTGCGGTCAAAATAACGGGGATCAAAACAATAGACCGGAATGATGAAAGAACTCTTCTCAGAGGCTTGATAAAATACTTCATTGTCATGAAGTCTTAAATCATTTCTAAACCAGATCATTGTAGCCCTTTTGTCCATAGAGGTGAAGATAAATACTTTTTAGTGCAGCCTATTTTCAGAAGATTTACAAATATATAAGGATATTGTGTTTATGAAAATATTTGGGCATGAATTGACATAAAAAGGACAAAGAAGAGGTTTGGGACAAAATTTCGGAGGAGAATAAATTCGGAATACTGTCTTTGCAGGTTTTTAATTCAGTGATAAAAAACGGATTAACTGACCGATAATCATTCCTTTGTTGGGAAAAGCAAGGTATTCGAAAGGAAAAATAAAAATAGTGTTAAACTTATTTGATGTTTCTCTGTTCTAAAATCAGGGAATTATGATATTAGTTAGTCAGCATTTTGGAAAACAAAACCATCGGGAGCTTACACAATCTATTGGACAGTTCGAATGGGATAAACCGATAAAATCAATTCATTTATGCCATTTAAAGCGAGTGCTCAGAAATAATTACAAGGATGAAAAAGGTTTTAATCAGTGGGCTAAATACCTATTTAGGACGACGGGCGTCATGCTATTTACAAACGAAAGATTTTGATGTTACAGGTTTGGTGCGAAATTTATCCATTTTTAATAAAATTGTGAAAGAGAAGGTGACAGCAAAACTTTTTGAACTGGATCTTTTACGAAAAGGCCCCGCATATGATAATTTTCAGATCAGTGACCTGAACTTCGGGATTTATTTTACACAGGTTCCTTCGCTCGATAATGATATTCAGCTTCAACTGGAACTGCTTGGGCTCCGTAATTTTGTGGAAATCTGTAAGCGGGCGGGCAATAACCGTGTGATTTATGTGGCCCGATTGATGGATGAGCATTTTTTGGACCCTGTTCGCAACCTCCTGGAGGCTTTGCGCGTGCAGTATACCATTGTGGTCAAAAGTAGTGTTATCGGAAAGGAAAGTGTGTTAAATCGAATTTTTAGCAAACTGGCCAAAAGGCAGACTATATTCTATTGGAACTGGGTGGCCTCCCTGAAATTTCATCCTTTACCTTTGCTGGATGTTTATCGCTGGCTTCGGGAAATGCCCTGGGAGAATAATTTTATTTCTGAGGTGATTTACCTCGGCGGACATGAAGAGGTGACATTTAGAAATCTGTTTTATCAATTTCTAAGCTCCACTTCCGACACGCAAAAACGGGAGATCGGCGTCAATAAATTTTTTGCGAAATTGTTGCTGAGCCGGTTCAACGATATCAATAAGGAAGATATTGATGAATTTAGACGGGTGCTTTATTATGAAAAAAATGTGGACAACTCGACCTGGCAGAAAGTCCAGCCCTTTGAATTTACGCCATTGAAAGCCTATGTCAGTATGGATACCTGATGGTGTGACACCTGCTGTCCGCTGCCAGCCACATGTAATCCCTTCTTTGATTTAAGGTCTCTGATGCGTTGTGCACGGGTGAGTTTTTCTGGTATGAATAATTATTTACTTCTGATTTATTCTCTTAAATTTGTGGATTAACGCGTTGATACAGATTTAATATATGGGATACAATAGTCTCGCAGCATGTGTTGCGGATCTTGAGAAAAATGGTCATTTAATCCGGATTAAAGAGGAAGTTGATCCTTACCTGGAAATGGCTGCAATTCATATGCGGGTGTTTGATGTGGCCGGACCGGCGCTGTATTTTGAAAATATAAAAGGCTCGGAATTTCCCGCCGTATCCAATCTATTTGGAACGTTGGACCGTTCGAAGTTTATGTTCCGTGATTCATTGGACCATCTAAAAAAATTGGTGGATGTCAAGATGAATCCGGGTGCTGTGTTAAAAAAACCATTTCAATATATCGGCTCATCCATGACTGCTCTAGGTGCCCTGCCCTGGAAGAAGAAATCAGGGGCTCCGATCCTACATGGTAAAACTAGCATTGGTAAACTTCCTCAGATTGTCAATTGGCCAATGGATGGTGGGGCCTTTGTTACCATGCCACAGGTGTATACCGAAGATGTAACTAAGCCGGGAATCATGCATGCCAACCTGGGCATGTACCGGATTCAGCTTTCAGGCAACGATTATATTCCGGACCGGGAAATTGGACTGCATTATCAGTTGCACCGCGGAATAGGCATTCATCAAACAAAAGCCAATGAGCTCGGCGTGCCACTTAAGGTAAGCATCTTTGTTGGCGGCCCGCCGGCACATCCTTTGTCTGCCGTCATGCCGCTGCCTGAAGGGCTTTCTGAAATGATCTTTGCCGGTGCATTAGGGAATAGAAGGTTTCGCTATTTCTACGATAATGAAGGTTTTTGCATTTCTGCCGATGCGGATTTTGTTATTACAGGTACAGTATATCCCAATGAGAACAAACCCGAGGGGCCTTTTGGTGATCATATTGGTTATTACAGTCTTACCCATCCTTTTCCCCTGATGAAGGTGCATAATGTATACCATAAGAAGGATCCGATCTGGTCCTTTACCGTGGTGGGGCGGCCGCCGCAGGAAGATACGAGCTTCGGGGCACTTATTCATGAAATCACGGGGGCTGCAATTCCGCAGGAGATCTCCGGACTGCATGCTGTCAATGCTGTAGATGCAGCGGGAGTGCATCCCTTATTGTTTGCGATCGGATCGGAGCGCTATACACCTTATCAGACCGTGGACCGTCCGCAGGAAATTTTAACCATTGCCAATCAGATTCTCGGGAAAAATCAGCTGAGTTTAGCCAAATATCTTTTTATCTCGGCGCATGAGGATAATCCAAAATTGGATATTTACGATATCCCGGGATTCTTCGGTCACATTCTGGAGCGCATTGATCCGACAAGAGATCTCCATTTTCAGACGAATACGACCATAGATACGTTGGATTATTCGGGTGATGGATTAAACGCGGGATCAAAGGTGGTGTTTGCTGCTGCGGGTACCAGAAAAAGAGCACTTGCGCGTGAATTGCCGTCAAATTTTGATCTGCCAAGGCCTTTCAACCGGGCGAAGTTTGTTATTCCGGGTGTATTGGCGCTTGAAGGAGCGGCCTTTACAAACTATGTGGACGAAGCTAGGCTCATCGGGGAATGGTGTCGTGCTGCCGAAGGACTGGCCTGGGAAGGTTTTCCGCTGTTGATATTGTGCGATGATGCTGGTTTTACGGCTCAGACGGTCAATAACTTTGTCTGGATATCCTTTACACGCAGTAACCCCGCATTTGATATTTATGGTATCAAGAGTTTTACTGCTTTCAAGCATTGGGGCTGTGAAGGGCCAATTATTATTGATGCCCGTAGCAAACCGCATCATGCCCCGGCACTGATTAAGGACGAGGCTGTTGAGAAACGAGTTGACCGATTGGGAGCTAAAGGGGGCTCGCTGCACGGAATCATTTAAGGACAATTAAGCAAAATAAGTATAGACAATTTAATCTGATGAAAACAGAAGAATTATTAGCCCGATCAAAAGAGAATCAGCTGCAGTTTCAGGAGGTCCTGGATCATATTGCAGAAAACTATCACTATAGTCCAGCGGCATTTCAAAATGGAAGCCTGAAAAATATGGCAACGGAAAATCAGGGAAGCGCAAAAGTATTGTATTTTGCCAAACGCCACGATCTTTCGGTAGCAGATACTTTGGTTTTGTTTGCCGAGCATTATCAGAATGTTTTGGATAACCCGACAGGCGAGGGGCATCAAAATATCCGGCAGTTTATGGCGAACGGCTGGAACGGTGTTGTTTTTGACGCCGAAGTCCTAACCGATAAATAATATCAAATGGATGGTTTGCTATTTAGCTGAAAGCAAACCAATGCCTTCCAGGAGAGTGTTGTTACCATAAAATAGAAAGGGGCTTCATCGGAAGCCCCTTTTTCATATGCTGATCTATGCGAAAACGATTTTTTTAATCTTTACTTTCACAATCTTCATCTTTGCTGCCACCGAAATAGACCATCCAGCAGATGCCAAACTGATCTTGGAATGAGCTGTATAGCTCCGCGAAAAATGTTTCACCCAAAGGCATTTCTACTACTTTTGCGTTGACACTGAGGGCTTCATAGAGTGTTTTGGCTTCATCAGCATTGTCACACATCAACATCACATAAGTATTGTTGCCCTGTACATATTGCTGGCCGAAAGCGGGAATAACGTCTGCTCCCATGAGCATGCTCTCGCCATTGATTGAAATGGCGGTATGGCAGATCTTGTTTTTGGCATCATCCGGAACTGGGGGCATTTGTGGATCTGCCGGAATATCACCATATCGCATGTACCCCGGGTTTTTTGTTTTAAAGACTTTTTCGTAAAATGTGAAAGCTTCTTCACAGTTACCGTTGAAATTTAAATAAGCGTGTAATTTTGCCATGATATCTAATTTTTGGATATATTGATTTTCTCAAATTTTTCTTTCTTCTAGTATAGCAACCAGGAGTACTATCTTTGGAATTGAAGATAAAATTAAGCGGAACTTTCGATAAAAATCTTGCCTTAAGGCAAGATTTGAAAATAGACTTCTGTCGACGGGGAGACCATTAATTACCATGAACAATTTCTTTGCGGATGCGGCTCAAAGAAGTATCTGTGATGCCCAGGTACGAAGCAATATGTTTCAACGGGGCCTGCTGAATCAGGATGGGTTTTTCTTTTATCAGGCGCAGATAGCGGCTAGTGGCTGGCTCGGTAATCATCGCGATAGCTCTATTTTTGCTGTGAACCAGTTCCTGTGCCATCCACGAACGCCCCCATTCCCTAAATTCGGGGATGCGATGAAATAATTCCTGATGATCTTCAAATCGTATTTTCCAAAGTTTTGTGTCCGTAAGCGCCTGTATATTTTCCACGGTTGGGGTGCGTTGGAAAAAAGATGCGACCTCGATCACTACGTCATTATCGCCACAAAAACCGATGGTGACTTCGTTGCCTTCGTAGTCGTGTAAAAAAGACCGTGTAAGGCCATGTTCTATTAAATAATAGGCATTGGACACCTGCCCTTTGCTTAAAATAAAATCGCCTTTTTTTATTGTAATGGCCTGGTGTTTCTCTTTTATGGAATTCAGTTCGTCCGCCGTGATAGCGAGGCCACTGTAAAAAGTTCCTATTAGATCCATTGTCCTTGGTTTATTTGATTACGTAGTGAATTTAAAGATAAATCTTGAAATGCTTTTTTAATCTGATGTGTGATTGTTGTAAATAAACAGATGTTTTGTTGCTAATTTGATTTGTTTAAATATGATTCATTGATAAAAATATAATAAAATTTAAAAATTATTATGAATTTAGTTTTTAATTGTTTTACTTTGTGTCAATAACATAATGTAAAAACGAAATATTTAAAATTTTCATAATATGTGTGGAATTATTGGCGCTTTTGAATTGAAGCAACCCGCAGACTCATTGAGATCCCAAGTATTGGAAATGTCAAAACGTATTCGTCACCGTGGTCCAGATTGGTCTGGTATATTCACTGGCGAGAAGGCTTTATTGGCGCATGAGCGATTAGCTATCGTTGATCCGAAATCAGGTAGTCAACCTTTGTACAGTCCGGATGGCAAAGTAGTACTGGCTGTGAATGGCGAAATCTATAACCACCATGAATTAAGAAATAGTCTTCCGGATTATGAATTTGCAACACAGAGTGATTCCGAAGTGATATTGGCGCTTTATCTGGCCAAGGGACCATCGTTTGTCGATGAGCTCAATGGTATCTTTGGTTTCGCATTATATGATTCACGTGATGATTCATTTTTTGTAGCCCGCGACCACATGGGAATTATCCCGTTGTATTATGGAAAAGACGCACAGGGACAACTGTTCGTGGCCTCTGAATTAAAATCGCTGGAAGGTTTCTGCGAGACGATTGAGCAGTTTCCTCCGGGACATTATGTATATAGCAAAGAAGGTACAGCGCCACAGCGCTGGTACCAACGGGACTGGGAAAGTTATGATATAGTAAAAGACAATGAGACTGATATTGCTGTTTTGCGTAAAGCCCTGGAAGATGCGGTGCATCGTCAGCTGATGTCTGATGTACCTTATGGTGTATTGCTGTCGGGGGGGCTTGATTCCTCGGTGATTGCTGCCGTGACCAAAAAGTTTGCGTCCAAGCGTATTGAAACGGACGATAAAGAAGAGGCCTGGTATCCACAATTGCATTCTTTTGCCGTGGGGCTGAAAGGGGCTCCGGATTTAATCGCTGCAAAAAAAGCAGCAGATCATATCGGAACAATCCATCATGAAATCAACTTTACCATCCAGGAAGGCTTGGACGCTATCCGTGACGTGATCTATCATTTGGAGACCTATGATGTCACAACCGTGCGTGCTTCAACACCAATGTACCTATTGGCACGTGTCATTAAATCAATGGGCATCAAAATGGTGCTATCTGGTGAAGGCTCTGATGAGCTTTTTGGAGGCTATCTGTACTTTCATAAGGCGCCAAATGCACAGGAGTTTCACGAAGAAACTGTCCGTAAGCTGAAAAAACTGTATCTCTATGACTGCCTGCGTGCCAATAAATCACTGGCAGCCTGGGGTGTCGAAGGGCGTGTTCCTTTCCTTGATAAAGAATTTATGGATATTGCCATGCGTATCAATCCATCGGATAAGATGATCCGTGATGGCCGCATGGAGAAATGGGTCGTGCGTAAGGCTTTTGAAGATTATCTTCCGGAAAGTATTGCTTGGCGCCAAAAGGAACAGTTTTCAGACGGGGTCGGATATAGCTGGATTGATACCTTAAAGGAACAGGCTGAAAGTAAGGTTTCAGATCAGGAATTTTCTGCCGCTGCAGAACGTTTTCCGATCAACACACCAAAAAATAAGGAGGAGTTTTTGTACCGCACAATCTTTGAATCGCATTTTCCGTCTACTGCAGCTGCGCAGACCGTTCCGTCAGTGAAGTCTGTCGCCTGTAGCACGCCGGAAGCACTGGCATGGGATGCATCATTCCAGAACCTGAACGATCCATCGGGTAGGGCGGTAGCCTCCGTACATCAGGAAAGTTATGAGAAATCCAAAGTCGAAGCCGTGTAACTAATCAACCAATCTCATATAATGTTGTAATAGGGGTATCCGGGGATATCCCTATTTTTTTTGAACTGTAGATCCGCGAAGACTGATCCCCGCTTCGTAAAAGTATAGGTAGCTGAAGGGTTGCTTTTACATAAACAAGCGCTATGCTTATGTTTTTTGAATTATCTTTTGTAAATTTCCGAAAACCAATCCTGCCGAACCTACAGGATGCTGAACGAACATACGAATGAAAGAATATACGAAACAAAGAAATCTGAAGTCTTTTGGACTGGCATTTTTGCTGTTGAGCAGCACAGCTATTTTTGCGCAAAATAAAGATGCCGTCGTTGCTGCCATTCTCCGGGAAGCTCAGGTCAATTCGCAGCTCGAAAACTATGCATTTGAACTCGTTGATATGATCGGTCCCCGTCTGGTCGGAAGCCCGCAGATGCAGCAGGCACATGACTGGGTCGTCAAGCAGTATACCGCGCTGGGTGCGGATGCACGTAATGAAGCCTACGGTGAATGGCGCTCCTGGGAAAGGGGAACCTCCCAGGTGACCATGACTTATCCACGGATTAAATCGCTCGAAGGAACACAGCTGGCTTTTAGTCCGACGACAAAAGAAAAAGGTGTGGAAGCTGAGGTGTTGGCGATGCCGCTGTTTCGTTCTCAAGCTGATTTTCAGTCCTGGCTAAAGACAGTTAAAGGGAAAATTGTCCTGATCGGAATGAATCCCATTTCAGGTAGATCCGATGCCAACTGGAAGGAATCGGCTTCTGCCAAAGCTTATGAAAAATATCAGGCGCTCAAAAGTGAGCAGCTCAGGCAATGGGAGCTTAGCATGTCCTATACGGGTAGCACCCGACGTACGCTGCCATTGGCCCTGGAAGCCGTAGGTGCTGTAGGAGTGATTGATTCCTATTGGACCGAACTACCGGGGATTACGCGCATTTTTGATGCAAAATCCAGACAGATTCCGGTGTTTAATGTCGCTTTGGAAGATTATGGCCTCCTTTATCGCATGGCTGAACGTGGTGTCAGACCGCGTATACTTTTGCAGGGGAAATCCAGAGAACTCGGAACAGCAAAGACGTATAACAGCATTGCTGAGATCAAGGGAAAAGAAAAACCAAATGAATATGTGGTCCTGTCGGCGCACCTGGATTCCTGGGATGGAGCTTCGGGGGCGACGGACAATGCAACAGGGGTCATCACGATGATGGAAGCTGTTCGCATCTTACGAAAAGTGTACCCCGACAACAAACGAACCATCCTGGTGGGCAACTGGGGCAGTGAAGAACAGGGGCTGAATGGTTCGTCGGCTTTTGTTGAAGATCATCCCGATATCGCTAACAATATTCAGGTGGTTTGGAACCAGGATAATGGAACCGGACGTATTGTGCGCGTCGCTGGAAGTGGTTTTGAAAAAGCTTATGAATACATTGGCCGGTGGCTGCAGTATCTGCCCGAAGAATTTCGTAATGAAATCCAGACTAGTTTTCCGGGGATGCCCGGAACCGGTGGGAGTGACCACTCTTCTTTTGTCCAAAAAGGAATTCCGGCTTTTGGTCTTTCTTCCACCTCCTGGGATTATGGAAAGGTAACTTGGCATACCAATCGGGATACTTACGATAAAATCGTCTTTGATGAGGTCCGGCAAAATGCGATTATCGTCGCGGTGTTGACTTACCTCGCTTGCGAGGAGCCGGGCTTGGTATCGCGCGACAAAATTGTGCTCCCCATCGATAAGTCAGGTAAACAAATGTCCTGGCCGACAAATTTACAATCCAAAAGAACAAGTGGTAATTAATGATGAAACAGCTTGTATTTACGATCGTATCCCTTTTCTTTCATTGTTTCGCCTTTGCCCAGATTTCCTATGCAGACAGAATCTGGCGCCATTAAGGCAAACCATTGGACGCTGTATAGCCTTTCTGAAGGATTGGAACAGTATCCAAATTAACCATTGAATAGTTTGTTTTTGCGAATGGTCTTTCCTTTGCGTAACTGAATGGCATGGTAGACAGTAGGAATATCATTAGACCAATTCTTCAGAATAAGGATAATGGCGATAATTTCCAGTCGGGTAATGACGCCCAGCCAAATGGTCACCTGGAATAAAAAGGTGGATTGGCAATGTAGGAGCAGTTCTATCAATAGCGTAAATAGAAACAAAGTCCACAACTTGGCGCCGATAGAATGGGTAGCAATTTCTTTTTTGAATTTTGTGAAACTAACCACATAGGTCAAGGCCTCCAAACCGAGTAGAACGAATATTAGTGTCGCGTTATTCCTAAAAAATAAAGGGCAGCTTAGGTATGTTCCCAACGTAATGCAGCTAAAGAAAATAAGGTCAACACTGGAATCCCATCGGCGTAATGAGGGCGTAGAAATGTTCAACTTTCGAGCGATTATGCCATCAAAGATGTCGCTCAGGAGACCGATCACAAGAAAAGTGATGGCGTAGTATTTAAAATAATCGATTTTAAACCAATAGAATGCCAGGAGCAATAGGCCTAGAAAAAGGCGAAGCAGGATCAGTGCAAAAGGGATCTGTTTTTTCAAAATTTACAAATGCTGGTGTATCTGGTTGATAGTGAACGGTACAAAATAATGTAAATTAAAGATAAACATTGTCCCGAAAAAATACAAAGGCGCCGATCGGAAAGAAAGGCGCCTTATGTTTAATGATATGCTCGCTTATTTTTTGAGATGCTGATTAAAATAATCGGCAATTTTCTCGTACATATGAATGCGGTCCTTACCCATTACGTTATGTTCGTGGGTAGGGTATAAGAAATAATCGACCTGTTTTCCGGCTTTAATGCATGACTCCAGGAATTCCATGCTGTTTTGTTGTACAACGACCGGATCCTGTGCGCCATGGATGATTAATAAACGTCCTTTCAGCTGATCCGCTTTATTTAGTAAAGACGTCAATTTATATCCTTCAGGGTTTTCCTGTGGTGTGTCCATATAGCGCTCACCATACATAACCTCATAAAACTTCCAGTCGATAACCGGCCCCCCAGCGACTGCTGCTTTAAAAATGTCGTTATGGTGCAACATAAATGAGGTGGTCATAAAACCGCCAAAGCTCCAACCGAAGATGCCCATGCGTTGTTGATCGACAAAGGATTTTGATTTCAGAAATTCAATTCCTTTTAGTTGATCGGCCATTTCATTTTGACCAAGGTTACGATGGGTAGCGGTATAAAAATCACGGCCCCGGTAATTGGTGCCTCGATTGTCCATGGTAAATACGATATATCCCTGTTGTGCCATATAGAGATCAAAGTAGCCTGCACCGCCCAGCCATTTGTTGGAAACCAGTTGGGAATGTGAACCGCCGTACAAATAGTACATGACCGGATATTTCTTGGCTGGATCAAAATCATTTGGATAGATAATGCGGCCGGTCAACGGGTATTTGCCGTCTGCCGAAGTCAGCTGGACAAATTCTATTTTTGGATTATTGATTTTTCCGCTGAACGGATTGTCAGCTTTGACCAGTACCGTTCCTTTGCCTGATTTGACCGCTTTGATCTGGATCATGTTCGGCGTCTTCAGATCGCTATATTGATCATAGATATATTTTCCGTCATCACTCAGCGAAGCCTGGTGTATACCGGGTTCGTTTGTCAGCTGAACCGTTTTTCCGGATTTCAGGTCTACCTCAAATAGCTGACGGTCCATGCCATTATTGGTGACACCGATATAGCTTACTTTGTTTCCATCCGCAGAAAAATCCAATAGATTGTCCAGTACAATATCCTGATAACCTAATTTTTTGATCAGTTTTCCTTCTGTATTGTAGAGGTACAGCTGGTTGTAGCCCTCTTTGTCGGACTGGTAAAGAAATTGGTCTGGCTTGTTAGGTAAAAATGTGAGCGGATTTTCCGGTTCTACCCAGGTGGTTGCAGTTTCCTCAAACAATGTTTTGACCAATGCGCCGTTTTCGGCATTGTATTTATTAAACTTAAGGTCATTTTGATCCCGATTAAGAACACCCACATAAATAAATTTACCTGAAGGATCCCAAGTTACGCAGGTCAGGTATTGCTCACTGTGATCTCCGGTTTGTAGTGTTACCTTTTGCCCTGTTACTGTATTAAAGATGACTAAAGTTACCTCTTCCGACTTCTGTCCTGTCATGGGGTATTTTATCCATTTGATCTCCGCTACTTTGGGACTCCACTGTGGCAGCGGATAGTTGGCAACCATAGTCTCGTTTTTGCGATAATAGAGCAGTTTGTCATTTTGAGCATTCCACCACATTCCTTTTTTTATGCCAAACTCCTGACGGTGGGTATAATCGCTGCCATTGACGATACCTTTGTCACTGTCATTGGTAACTGCAGTCACTTTTCCATTTTTGTCAACGATAGCAATGTTGTTGTCGAGCAGATAAGCAATTTTTGAAAAATCTGCGCTCAATTCACGGTTTGCTCCCTGACTATCGTTTCCGATAAAACTTTCGACGCTTTTTGATTTGACGTTGTAGACTACTGTGTACACCTTGTCCTTTCCATTTACCTGAAGCAACAATGAATTACCGTCACGCCATTTGTAGTCGTAAGGAAACATTTGCAAATGGAATGTTTCGTTTGGAATCGCGGCTTTTAAAGCTGCCTCAAGTTCTGCTTTCGACAGCAAGCTTGTTTCAGTCCAGTTGTTTTCCGCGCTTTTGGAGAACAGGTTTTGATACGATTTATCGAGGTAAGAGAAGCTGTTTGATTTTGGGATCCAGGAAGTGGCAGGAATAGATGTTGGTGCGTAGATGCGCGGTCCAAATACCGTTTCTTCCAAATTAAGGTTTCGCTGGGCATGGCTGGTTAGAGCGCTTGCCAACAAGAAGAATAGCGCAATTCTTTTCATTAGAATATTTTATTTTTAATGATGCTGTACCGATCATAAGCGTTTTTTTGTCGCTATGATGGCATTTGCTTTTAAATTTTATAGGGCTAAATTAGGTAAATAGCCCTATAAAACCTAGTACAGAATTGTTGCTTGTCTAACTGAAATTGTTGCGTTTGCCTATAATTTGCGGAGCCAGATGTTTCTGAACTGCACCAGATCACCATGATCTTGCAGGATAATAGGGCCCGGGCCATGGCTCACCTGTTTCGGTAGTCCGATGTATTCCGTAGTGCCATCAATCTGGGTGTTGTTTTGGACGATGACACCGTTGTGAAGGACAGTGACTGTGCCTTTGCTGATCAGTAAACTGTCTTTATTAAACTGAGGCGCTTTGTAGATGATGTCGTATACATGCCATTTGTCGGGCACAATAACCTGCGCCAGAGGTGGGCGTTGTTTGTAAAGGCTTCCGGCGCCACCATTGACATAGGTTGGATTGTTGTTGTTGTCAAGGACCTGGATTTCATAGAGGCCTTGCAGGAATATACCACTATTGCCACGGCCCTGTCCTTCACCTTTGATCAGTTCCGGGCTCTTCCACTCAATATGGAGCTGAAAGTCGGTAAAATGCTCGGTTGTCTCTATATTTCCGCTTCCGGGTTTTACTTCAAGCGTATTATTGGCGACAGTCCAATTTGCTTTTCCCTTTTCGCTTTTCCATTTACTCAGATCCTTGCCGTCAAAAAGTACAATGGCATCACTCGGGATTCCTTTGTCAAGCGTTACAGTAGGCGGGACAGGAGTATAATATTCTGTGTCGCTGGCTTTCATATTCGTTTGGGCATAGACCGCGCTGGCACCACATAGGATCGCCATCGTTAGTGCCGAAGGTAAAGAAAAGTTCATCTGTTTGGTTTTTGTTGTATTTAAACTTAGGAAAATTTGTTTTTATATACAATTATAATTTCAGAATAGGGTACATCCCTGCGCCTATGTCGGCGTATTCAGGATGTTTGCTTAAGCTGGATATCATGGAATTCGTTAAGGCTATTGTTTTTTTTGATTTGGAACAATTTGCTTAGGTTTGTGCATGGCAACCATTTTACAGACAGTATCCTTGAAAGAGGCGCGGTTTTATGCGCCAATTGGCTATTACGAAGAAGAGCAGATTCTCGGTAATGAATTTTTTGTGTCCATTGATGTCTGTTTTCCTTTTCATAATACGGAAACCGAAGATTTACGCAATACCTTAAACTACGAAGAGCTGTACCAGATTACAGCAAAGGTGATGCAGCCCAGGCGGAAATTGCTGGAATCTGCCGCCGCAGAGATACTGGAGCAGATTAGAATGGCTGTATCACATGCCGAAACAATCGTGGTTGTCATCCGTAAATCAAACCCACCTTTCGGCGGAGATCTGTCCTTTTCGGAGGTAAGTCTCAAATACCTGAAAGATTAATTTCTCAAACTGGACCAGCGAAAGCTCGGAGTGCTTGCTTAATTTTGCGGATCCATTGTATAATGTATCAATCTAATTAAATGAATATTTACGATCTTGTTATAGCCGATAAGGAAAAGATAGCGCTAGCAGATGTTTTTTTAGCGGCAGATAGCCGCCAGAAACTCTTGCAGCTGATCAAGGAACATCGTTATATCCGGCAACTTTCGGAATATGGCCTGCCTGTAAGCAATAAGATTCTATTGCACGGTTATTCGGGCTGTGGAAAAACGACAACGGCAAAAGCGCTGGCGACAGCACTCGACAAGCCCATTTATGTATTGAATTTGAGCAACCTGATCTCCTCCCGTATCGGTGAAACTTCGCAGCATATCAAACAGGCCTTTGATAAGGCAGGTCGTGAAAAAGCTGTGCTGTTTCTGGATGAGTTTGACCAGATCGGGAAAGCGCGCATCAGTGAAGAGAAAGATGTGGGTGAGATGCGCCGTCTCGTGAATACGATTATTCAGCTGATCGACTATTTTCCGGCTGAAGCAGTACTGATTGCGGCAACCAATCATCCCGAAATACTGGACACGGCAATTGTCAGGCGATTCCAGCTTCGTCTGGCTTTTGAATTGCCGACTCAGGTACAGTTGGATACTTATTACGATACGTTGTTTTTGCCTTTTCCGCAATACGATCCGCTTGTGTCACGCATCTATGGGATCTCCTATGCCGAAGCAAAAGATTATACATATAATGCGGTTAAATTTTTGCTGATTGCGGCGCTGGAACATGAAGAAAAGCAGGGACAGGAAAGCTAAGGCGTTACTTATTTTGATGTTTTGTCAAATTAAGTTCTTCTGAAAACAGTTTGTCCACTGTGACGTTAATACGAATAACGCATAGTGGGACATGGCCCGTACCGACGACAAAATCGTTCGATTTTAAAGCCTCTTTTAATTTAGGTATGTCAATATGTCTTTTATTTTTATGATAAAATGACATTTTGTCTTTATTTTGCGACTGGTACGTGAATTGAATAGCTCCTACAAAAGAGTTAGAAAATAAAGCTTAAACAAAAAAATAAAAAAAATAGGAGGACAAAAAAATGGCATTAATTAAATTCCCTACGAAAAGTTTAAACACCGACGCAGTAAACCCATTTGTGAATACCGTATTTGACAATCTGTTCAACGACAATTTTATTTCAGATCGTTTGGTTTCACGTGTTCCTGCAGTAAATATCTCGGAATCTGAAAAATCATTTAAGATCGAAATGGCCGCTCCTGGATTGGATAAGTCAGATTTTAAAATCAATGTGGATAAAAATTTGATCACGATTTCAGCAGAGAAAAAAGACGAACAGACAAGTGAGGAAAAATTGTACAGCAAAAAAGAATTCAATTATAGTTCGTTTTCAAGATCATTCACTTTACCCGAAACTGTTGACTATAGTAATATTGAGGCAGCGTACGAAGGTGGAATACTGATCTTAACTGTCGGAAAGAAAGAAGACGCGATCATTGCAAAACGTTTGATCGAAGTAAAATAGTTGATATAACGCGCATCGTCAGACTTGGGCGACGGATGCTTCATAAGATAGTTTTTAGGTTTAGTTTATGTTTTAATCCCCTGGAATGCATTTAGATTCCGGGGGATTTTTTTATCCAATCTCTTCATATCCCGCGGCGCGTGGTACTTTGGCCAAATAGGGTTCCATTTCTTCGGGTAATTTGGTCAGCTTTCGTCGTTTTAAATCAAGCCAGGCACCGTCGACGTTGACGGTACAGCACAGTGCACCATCCTTGCGATAGACCTGATGTACAAAAGAAAACCGGCTGTTTGTCTTATTGTATCTGGTCAGTTCTACCTTAACCTGTACATATTCGTCTAGATGTACTTCCTTGGAGTAGATCAGCTCTTCCCTAAATAGAATCGGTCCGATCTGAAACTCGGCGAACTTATCCAGCGAGAACCCCATTTTATTTAACATATTGCTCCGTGCCTGTGCACAGATATCCGCATAAGCAGAATGGCGCATATGTCTATTGGCATCAATTTGTGCCCAGATAACCTGGCCTTCGTAAAATATATTTTCCATAATTATTATCCTGATTTGCCTCCTTTTTATGAACAATTTACATATTTTTAACTTAAGCTGTAACACTTTGTTTGTTTGCTATACATATTACCTGAAAAGATCTTAAAAGAAAAATTTACCAAGTGACCCATTCGGAAACAGAATTTCTTCGGTTGATTGACGAAAATAAAGGAATTATCGTCAAGGTGAGCCGTATGTATATGGATGACCATGAGGGACGGCAGGATCTTTATCAGGAAATTGTATATCAGCTCTGGAAGTCTTACGCCTCGTTTAAGCATCAAAGTAAGTTTTCGACCTGGATGTACCGTGTCGCATTGAATACCGCGATGGTATTTTTAAAGAAAGAGAAGAAACAGCAGATTTACGATAGCCTCGAGGAACGTCATGATTTTGCGGAAGAGTCCTATGATCCGGATAAAGATGAGCAGTTAAAAATATTCTATCAGGCAGTACATGAATTAAACGCGGTGGAAAAAGCATTGATCTTTTTATTTCTGGAAGGTCAGAGCCACCGTGAAATAGCCGCGCATTTAGGGATATCTGAAGTGAATGCGCGGGTTAAATTAAATCGTACCAAAGAGCGGATTCAACAAATCATTAAAAAATACAATTATGAATTTTGATGAATTAAAAAAATCTTGGCAAGAACAGCCTATGGATGAGGATTTACAAAATCCAAATCTTAAACATTATAAGGAAGTCAGCAATATCATGGCCAAACTGAGGCGCAATATCAAACGTGAATTTATTTCCTGGGTGGTCTGCATGTTTTTCCTGATTGCCGTACCTATGCTGCCTATCTATAAAATCTCCGGGTATGCGGCTTTTGCTTATTACTTTTTTATTGTACAGATCTCCCTGTCAAGCCTCCTCTACTACCGTAGATTCTATTATCTGATCAAAAGTGCCAGACAGATTGATCTGCTCGCGTCCCGTGAACATCTCCTGAAGTTGTATTATGACCTTAAATACGCCGTAGAGACCTATCGTATTGTAGCTTACGTCATGATTCCCCAGGGCTTATTTCTCTACCTCATTATGATTGGCCAAAATAGGGCAGTCGCCTGGTTTGAAAAATTATATCACTTCAAGGAGACTTTACAGCAGGATCCCAACTTTATTTTATGGATCATCTTGTCTGCAATTATTTCTATCCTAATTATTGTACTGATCACTGAAATTATGATCCGTGTCTATTACGGGGATTACGTCAAACAGATCAAAGAAAATTTGGATCAAATGGAAGCTGAATAGCTCGTTTTTGGACGGCCGGAACCTACTGGATAACTGAATTTTTACTTTCAGCAAACCGTGAAGCGAAAAAGGTAAGGTTTTTGTTCCGTATCTTGTTTTCTAAAATCCTTGTCCATGATGTACAATCCGACCAAGAAGTTACAGCGAAGTTCCCAGATATTAAGCATATTGGCAAAATATGGTTTCAAGGATGCTATTGCCCGGTTGCCCTGGAAAGGGCCAAGAGCGAGTTTGGAACGTAATATTGATGTTGACGAGATTGGCGTATATACACGTATCCGAATGGCTTTGGAGGAGCTTGGGCCTGCCTTTATTAAGTTGGGGCAGTCTGCTTCCACACGCGAAGGACTGCTCCCAAAAGACTTGGTCGAGGAACTCAAACGCCTGGAAGACAATGTGCCGCCTTTTGAAGTCAACATCCGAGAATATCTTGCTGAGGAACTGGGATTAGACACTACAGAACAGTTTCAGGCCATCGATGCCGATCCCTTTGCCGCAGCATCTATCGCGCAGGTATATCGGGCAACCTTAAAAGACGGAACAAAAGTCGTTTTAAAAGTACGCAGGCCTGGAATAGATGAGGTCATGCGCGTTGATCTTGCGCTCATGCGGGATATCGCCAAGATCCTGACCATGTACAATGATGCTCTGGAGAATCTTAATCTGTCGTTGATTGTCGAATCTTTTGCAATGACCCTACAGGAAGAAATGTCCCTGGTCATTGAACGGCATAATATCGAACGCTTCGCCAAGAATTTTAAAGGCAACAAGCTGATCAAAGTGCCCAGAGTCTATCCTGATCTGTCTACCGACCGCGTGCTCTGTATGGAATACCTCGAAGGATTCAAAGTGACGGATGTAGCAGAAATCAAACGGCGAGGAATGGATGTGGAAACCTTAGTGAAAAATGGGATCAACCTTTACCTGGAACAGGTGATTATCCATGGTTTTTTTCATGGCGACCCGCACCCCGGTAATATGATGGTGATGCCAGATGGCCGTATTGCCTTTCTGGACTTCGGCAACATGGGCAAATTGCTCGGAATTGACCGACGACAGCTCGAAGAGTTTATTCAGTCTGCAATTTCCGAAGATGCAGTTCGACTCGCTGACGTTATTGAAGATGTGGCTGTCGTGAGCCATATCCCTGACCGAAATCAGTTTGAACGCTCCCTGTACGAAATATTTGATATGATCGATAATGTTTCCCTGGGTGATCTTAGTCTCGATCTGCTGTTCAATAAACTCTGGAAAATCATCGGTGATAATCGTTTATATTTTCCAGAATATATCTATCAGCTTATGCGTGGCATCTCGCTGATGGAAGGTATAGGCCGTCAGCTTTATCCTGATCTGAATATCATGGAAAGCATTAAGCCTTTTGCGCGTCGGATTATGATGGAGCGGCTTTCGCCTGAAGCTATTTTTAAGAAAGGAAAACATAAGGTCGAATCCTTCGCCCGGGATGTGGAAAAGCTGCCGGAAGACATGCGCGCTTTGGTACGCCTTTTTCGTACAGGGAATTTTACGCTTAACCATCGCTTGATCAGTGCACGCTCGTTCAATGCCATTCTCCGTAAGGGGGTAAACCGGATTGTGATCGGTATTATGTTTATGTCGCTCAACTTATTGGGGGGAATGGTTATTGTCGCACGTATTGAACCTCAGTGGCTGGGGATCCCTGTTTTTGCCTGGATATGTCTGGGGTCGGCATGGGTCTTTGCGGTATATTTGTTTATCGCCATGATCAGGGCGAAGGATAATGATTAAATGACTTCGTTGGCATTAGCCTGTTTTTTTGAATGATTTATACAATGAATAATCTCGGATAACGACATAGCACAATACATATGATGGAAATCAATTTAATTGGAAAAAAGGCTCTGATCGGCGCCAGTTCTGCCGGTATTGGCGCGGGCATTGCTCAAGTGCTGGCATCCTGTGGAGCTTCGGTTACCCTGGCATCACGCAGCGAGGAGAAATTGAAGCATACGTTGGACAGTCTGGATACCTCGAAAGGGCAGCGGCACCAATATATCCGGGTCGACTATAATGATCACGAAGCCTATAAGATGAAAATAGATGACTATTTTCTGTCAAATAAAGTGGATATTCTGGTCAATAATTCCAACGGACCACAGGCGGGGACCATCGACCGGAAAAATCTAGCGGACTACCAGCATGCTTTTGAACTTTTGTTCCAGAATCATTGCTATACGACTTCTTGCGCATTGCCGTATATGTTGGCAAATGGTTATGGACGCATTATCAATGTATCCTCTTCCACTGTAAAAGAGCCCGTATCTAATCTTGTTTTATCAAATACCATCCGTACCGCATTGATCAGCTGGAGCAAATCGCTTTCGGATGATGTCGCAAAAAATGGCGTAACAGTCAATAGTATTTTAACAGGGTTATTCGATACCGAAAGGATTCAATCGTTGACTAATATGGATGCACAGCGGTTAGGTATATCGTATGAGGAAGCGCTAAAGTTACGCTTAAAACAGGTGCCGGCCGCACGCCTAGGCAAACCTGAGGAATATGGTTATCTGGTTGCCTTTATTTGTTCAGAGTACGCTAATTATCTCACGGGGACTAATATTCCCCTGGATGGGGGTATGTTGAAAGGCCTGTAAGGTAAAAAAGAAATTCGCCCGAGAATGAGGGCGGCGAGCTTATGGCTGAGGAGTAGTAAACCTTTAAAAAAGTGGCTATCCAAATCTTGGGTAGCCACTTTTAGTTTGTGTGATTTAAAAAACTTTGCTTAGTTCAAAACCAACTCAGTATTGACGATAATGTCGACATCGGAAGCAACAGCTTCTACACCTGAAGGTAATTTGTCGTTGTATTTTATACCAAAATCATGACGGTTAATTTTAGCTTTTGCTGTAAAGCCCGCACGTGTTTTTCCCCAAGGATCGGTAATGACACCGCCATTTTGAGTGACATCGAAGGTTACTTTCTTCGTTACGTCGCGGATGGTCAGATCCGCTACCATGATGTATTTACCTTTCAGCTTGGCATTTTTGAAGGTAACTGATTTTAACGTCATTTTTGGAAACTTTTCCGCGGCAAAGAAATCATCCGTTTTTAAATGATTGTCACGTGCTTCAATGCGCGTATCAACGCTATTGACATCAATGGAGAAATTTACTTTTGCATTGTTGAAACTTGTTGCGGTTGCGGTTTCCACTGTTCCCTCCACTTTGGTAAACTGACCATCAACGAAGCTGATGCCAAGATGTTTGACATCAAATCTCGCGTTGGTATGCCCGGGGTCTGCCGACCATTTTACTTGTGCCACAGCAACATTAACCATTAATACTGCTACTGCCAGAAATTGGAAAATTCTATTCATGTTGTTTTCTATTTGTTTATTTATCAAACGTTTAATTGTTCATAATGTTTGTTTGAACAAGCTTTTGCAAAGGTGGGATAATCTTAAATAGAAAAAATTGATGTAGGTCAAGAATTTCGATTGGGTTTTAAAATTTGTCTTTTTAAACGGCTCAGAAACTCCTGTGTGACCCCGAGATAGGAGGCGAGTTGCATATTCGAGATCCGTGGGTATATTTTAGGATATCTTTTGATAAAATCCAAGTAGCGTTCCTGGGCCGTAAAACCTATACTTGATATGATACGGTGCTGGGAGGCGATTTGTGCACGTTGGGCCATAATTCTGGAAAGCTTTTCATAGATCGGATGGTCTTCGTATAGTTTATCTTTATCGGTTTTCGATAAGGTAAGGACAACCGAATCTTCCAGGGCCTGGATATTCTGCAGAGCCGGTTCCTGATAATTGAAACTCGCAATATCACCGACCCACCAGTCTTCAATGGCAAATTGTAGAATATGCTCGATACCATCGGCTGTGACATAGAATGATTTAAACAGGCCACTGACGACATAGGCTTCATAGTGACAGATTTCACCGGCCCTTAAAAAGTAATCCTTTTTCTTGATTTTTCTGACATGATAACGCGATATAATATCATCTAATTCTTCTTCGCTGACATTGATACGCTTTTTTACAAATTCCTTGAATTGTTCCATTAGGGTGCAAAATACAAAATTTTACTTTTAATCCGACCGTTGATTTCAGCCAATTTTAAAGCAAAATAACCTAGCGGCGAAGCTTAGGGTGAAAGAAACAGCGGCATTTGCTGATTATGAACAATATGATGGTTCAGGTATCTATTAATTTGGACATTTTGGTGTAATATTTGAATAAAGAAAACGTAATTCAACTTGGTTTCATCAATAATTGGTATCTTTTATTGAAATTTTAAATTTTGGTAGAGGTCCAACGTTAAACATGTTCTAATGAAGTTTGTAGCACCTAATAAACTTGAGAATGATAAGGTCGTATTAAAATTGATTGACCCGGTCGATTTTGATGCCCTGTATCAAGTGGCGAAAGATCCTTTGATATGGGAACAACATCCTAATAAAGACCGCTGGAAGGAGGGTGTCTTTCGTGCATTTTTTGATGCGGCCCTGGAGAGCAAAGCGGCTTACCTTATTTTAGATAAAACAACCGGGCAATGCATAGGAAGCACCCGGTATTATGGTTTGAATGAGGCTGAAAAGTCTATTTTCGTCGGTTTTACCTTTTATGCGAGAGCCTATTGGGGAGCAGGAATAAACCCTTTGGTCAAGGAAATGATGTTTGACTTTGCCTTTAATTTTGTGGATAGGATTTATTTGCACGTAGGGGCCGAAAATTACCGTTCACAAAAAGCGGTAGAACGTTTGGGGGCGAGCAAGGTGGCCGAGAAAATGGTGTCTTACGTCAACGAGCCCGAACGAAAGAATTTTGAATATGCCCTGGATAAGTCCACATGGCTCAGAGCCAAGCGATAAACAGCTGTTGCTTAGCTGAATTATCCCTTGACTCCGCTCAATATACTGCCGACAATAACGGTCAATACAATCAATGTAATGATGATATAGAGCTTATCTTTTTCAATAATAAAACCGAAGAGGGAGCCGATTACCCGCACAATAGGTGTACAGATCAAGAGCAAAACCCCAAGTTGTATAATTTGGGGAATATTTTTGTTGAATACCCCAATGATAATCCCATGGATGGTGGTATTGGATTTTCCCTCACCGATAAAATCTCTGTAGTTGGGTACTGAATCCTGTCCATGGACTACCAGATACCAGATACCACCGATCGCCAGTATAGAGGAGGCCAGGATAACGCCTATGCGTAAAATTTGCCCCACCAAAAGTGAGATATCTTTATCACCCCAATAATTTTTTGAAAATACCTGTTTCATCTGCAAATAATTATTTTTTCATGTTTATTGCCAACGGCATGAACGAAACGTATTGTTAATCGTTAAAGACTTGTCCGCTTAAAATTTTTGTTGAAATCCATTGAAAATCATTTCGAGTGCGACCAATGTGATGGCTACAGCGAAAATAATGCGCAAGGTCTTGGGGTTCATTCGTTTCAAAAGCTTTGACCCTGTAATAGCGCCACAAAGTACACCCAAAATCACGGGAAAGGCGATGCCCGGGTCCATATAGCCCCGTTGTAGGTAAACCACAGCCGAAGCCGCGGCAGTAACGCCGATCATGAAATTACTTGTTGTTGTACTTACTTTAAACGGAATTTTCATCATGCTGTCCATGGCGAGTACTTTAAGGGAGCCTGAACCAATGCCCAGTAGTCCCGAGAGTACCCCGGCAACGCCCATCAATGAAAAGCCGCCGACGACATTGGTCAGTTTATAGGGAACAAGCTTACCTTCCGAGGGGTAGGTACTGTTCAGTTTTAACTTTTCGGCCAAAGCCGAACCACCGGATAGTGCATGTTCATTTTTCTTGCGCACCGTCATTGCAGCCGAAAAGATCAATACCACACCAAAGATAATCGCAATGGTATTGGTGGGCATGTAGATCGCGATAACAGCACCGATGACAGCGCCAATTGTGGTTGCGATTTCCAGGAACATCCCGAGCCGAATATTGGTGATCCCTTCTTTGACGTAGGCGGTGGCTGCACCCGAAGAAGTTGCTATTGAGGCCAGTAGTGCTGCCCCAATGGCGTAACGGATGTCAACGTGGAACAGGAGGGTCAGCAATGGAATGACGACGACCCCTCCCCCCAATCCTGTCAGCGAACCTAAGAGTCCTGCTACAAATGCACCCAAAAGGAGGATGAGTGTAAAGGTGAGAATAGTCATATAGTTGTTTGTTGCTCCGGGGACATCAGATAGCCCCGGAAGATAATTTGTTGTAAACTTAAGGGCTTTTTATTGTTTTTGAAACTTTGTGGCCCGAATAGATACAAATGTTACATCAGCATGTATCCCGAAAAAAGTACTGCCAGGTACCTCATGACGTAGGTAGTATTGAAGACCGCAAAGGGTCTGAATTAACTACATTAAAAAATAACAAGGCTTTTGTTGTTATCCTGATCAGATCTTTGGCGCAAAGAAAAAGGATATAGATTAAAAGCTCCTTAATAAATACTTAAAAAAAACTTAAAATTAACCGCCGGACGACAGGCTCCCCTGTATCCGTTGATCAGAAAATAGTATAGCAGATCTGATGGCGGCTACCTATCGGAAAGGGGATAGGGCGGACGGTCTTCATCTGCTGATTTAAGGAACGTGAGCACGAATGTATGTGCGGAATGCGTCGTATCGGCTTTGTATTCGACGCTTGCCTGGTGAGAATCTACAATGCGTTTGACAATCCTTAGACCCAAGCCCGATCCAGTGATTTCCGAAGCATTTTCCCCTCGGCTGAAGGCCTCAAAAATACGCTTTTGATCATTCGTGCTGAGGGGGGCACCGTGACTGCTGACCACTACTTTTAGCTGGTCCGAGGACTCATGGATAACAACAGTCACCTCGGGATGAAAAGAATAGAGTGCTGCATTTTTGAAAAGATTGACAAACGCTATTTCAATTAATTGGGCGGAGCAAAAAAGACTCAGTGTGGGGTCGTCGACGCCCTTTATAGAAAAGTCGAGCTGCAGGTCGGGAAAGGTTTTTACTACCTTTTCGTATGCGATAAAAATAATCTCATCGATGCGTTCCTCCTGATAAGTAGTCTGTAGTGTTGCCGAATCAAATTTTGAAAGCAGCATCAAGGAGTTTGTTACTTCCGAAAGATGCTGTGTCTCCTTTGAGATATTTTCAAGTACATGGCTGATGTCTTTATCAAGCTGATGCTGATGGCGGAGGTTCTCCAGTTGAAATGACATTCTGGCCAGCGGTGTCCGTAGCTCATGGGAGGCACTGGAGTTGAATTCTTTTTGGGATTCAAATGCATTGGACAGCCGCTTCAACATGGTGTTGAATGCCTGGGTCAATACCGCGATCTCGTCCGTATTTCCGGTGTATTTAACCGGATTTGTCAGCTTACTGGCATTGATCTGCGTGATGTCTTTTTTTAGCCTGTCTAAAGGACTTAATAAATGCAGAATAAGGTTGTAACTAAAAAACCAGATCAGCAGGGCACTCAGTAAAAATAAGATGGTTAGTACGATGGCCAGGTGGTCTAATTTTTCGTTGCCCGAATAATCCTGGGCCTTTACCAAAAGATAGTAGGCCTGTTTGTTAATCAGATAATATTTGCCCAGTATTTCATATTGATCCTGTTTATAGAAGATGCGTTTTTCATTTTCCAGTCGGTTGATAATGCGCTGATCCCAGGTAATGGTTTTATCTTTTACCGTGCTGAAAATAAGTTTTTTATTCTTGTCCAGGATAATGACGTCCTCATAAAAAAGTCCATCTTCAATATCCTGAAAGTAGATTTTATAAGATTCGCGGTCAAAGGAAGGGGTGTTGGCAATGTAATGTGAAATATAGTCCAGCTTATCTACCAGGCGCTGACGGAATTGATCATTCCTGAAATCGACGCTGGCGTAATAGATAATAAGCATTGCAATTCCAAATAAAATGGAGAAGACAATGCTAAAACCGATCGCTATTTTCTTTTTTAAAGTCATTTGTCGGCTGCAAGGTAATAACCAAATCCGGGGCGGGTGTGGATAAGCTTTTTTTCAAAATTCCTGTCTATTTTTTTACGTAAAAAATTAATGTAGACTTCGATGGTGTTTTGTGTTGTCAGAAATTGATTTTTCCATACTTCTTCTGAGATATACTGCTTGGACAAGGTGCGCCCATTGGCCTGAGCCAGGATCAGCAGTAACTGAAATTCTTTCTGTGTCAGGCTGATTTCCTCATTGGCCCGGAGGACGCGGGCTTCTTCGGGATAGATAACAAGATCATCAATAATCAAAGTTTTTAAGCTGTCGCTTTCCTTATACTGCTGCCGGCGCAGGAGTGAGTTGATGCGCATCAACAGCTCATCCAGCACAAAGGGTTTGACCAGATAATCGTCTGCGGCACGCAGAAATGCTTCCTTTTTGTCGCCGATATCATCATAGGCTGAAAGAATGATGATCGGGGTCAGCGCATCATGGCTTCTTATCTTCTTACAGATTTCAAGACCATTGATCTTTGGGACATTGATGTCCAACAGGTAAAAATCATATTTTTTTTGATGTGTCTGTGCCAGAAACTCAATGCCGTCAAAAGCCAGATCACAGGTAAAGCCCTGACTCAATAAAAAGGATTTGATTTCAGTCGAAAGAACCCTGTCATCTTCGAGTAGCAAAATGTCCACCATAATGTATGCATTGTCGTTTCGTAAAAATAAACAAATTTTGCCAACCGCATCAAAAGTAACTTTGGGATAGCGCCCTTCTGGTAATATCATTTAGTAACGTAAGATTTACACGAAGAAATATGAAACAAAAAGAAATATAAGTAAATTCAAATCGAAACTATAGATAAACATTATGGAAAGCAGAAGAGAGTTTCTTCGAAAGACCTTGTTATTTTCAGGAGCCGCTGGTATTGCTAGCTTTATGCCGGCATCCATTCAAAAAGCCTTTGCGATAGATCCCGTGGCGGGGAGCAGTTTTCTGGATGCGGAGCATATTGTGATCCTGATGCAGGAAAACCGTTCTTTTGATCATACCTTGGGAAGCTTATCCGGTGTACGTGGCTTTAACGATCCACGTGCTGTACGCCTGCCCAATGGTCTGCCAGCCTGGTATCAGACGGACAAATCGGGTAGGGTATTTGCTCCTTTCCGCTTAAATCTCAAAGACAGCAAGGTGACCTGGATGGGCTCCCTTCCACACAGCAGGGCAAGTCAGGTTGATGCCTTTAATCAGGGGAAATATGACCAATGGTTGACGGCAAAGCAATCCGGAAATAAGCAATATGCCGCCATGCCGCTGACATTAGGGTATTTTAACCGCGAAGACTTACCTTTTCATTATGCATTGGCGGACGCTTTTACCGTATGCGATCAGAATTTCTGTTCGGGCATGACCAGTACAACCCCCAACCGTTCGTTCTTTTGGACAGGAAAGATCACCGAAATGAAGGACGGTCTGCAAAAGGTCAATATTCGCAATGATGATTTTGGGTATGGCAAAATGACCTGGCAAACCTTTCCGGAACTGTTGGAAAAGAATGGCATCGATTGGCGCTTTTATCAGAATGAAACAAGCTGTGGCGGAGGCTTATCGGGTGAAGAACGCGCCTGGTTGTCCAACTTCGGCTGTAATCTGCTGGAATTTTTTCAGGCCTATCAAGTGAAGTTCAAAGATACTTATGTCAGCAATCTTGTGGCGCAGGTGCGCGATCTGCCGGGGCAGATTTCGGGGCTCGAAGAGCGGTCTCCCGAATCGGAGGAAAATGCAAAGAAAATCCGTGCTGATATCCGTAAGAAAAGCGAAGCACTGGGACGGGCCGAAGCCGAACTGAAGGAATTCAACGCAGATCAGTATAATAAGCTTTCTGATTTTACCAAATCGCTGCATCAGCGCGCATTTACCATAAATAAAGGTGACGATAATTATCGTAAGCTTGAGGCTCTGCAGTTTAAAGACCAAGGCAAAAAACGGACGGTCGAAGTACCCAAAGGTGACGTGCTCGATCAGTTCCGAAAAGATGTCGATGGCGGAAAATTGCCTGCGGTATCTTGGCTGGCCGGTCCAAAAAACTTTTCCGATCATCCCAGCGCACCTTGGTATGGTGCTTGGTACGTCTCGGAAGTCTTGGACATCCTGACCAAAAATCCCGAAGTCTGGAAGAAGACTATTTTTATCATTACTTACGATGAGAATGATGGGTATTACGACCATGTGAAACCTTTCCTGGTTCCAGATCTGATGAAAAAGGATACCGGAGCCTGTTCAGCGGGGATAGACAGCGAGGTTGAAATGGTGCGGCTGGACAATGAACTCAAACAGGGGATTCCGAAGAAACAGGCCCGGGAAGGGGCCGTCGGATTAGGCTTTCGTGTGCCGATGTATATTGCATCACCTTGGTCGCGTGGCGGAAAAGTCTGTTCACAGGTATTCGACCATACGTCTACCTTACAGTTTTTAGAATACTTCTTTAATCAAAAATACAACAAGAATATCCGCCTAGATCATATCAGTGCCTGGCGAAGAACAATCTGTGGTGACCTGACATCGGCTTTTACGCCATTTGTCCAAAGACAGGAACAGCTTCCTTTTCTGGAGCGGAACCAATATATAGAAACTATCTACAATGCACAGTTCAAGAAAGACCCTGGCGGATTTGCGGAGATCACAGATCTGAACCGGGCTAAACAGCAGGTATGGACGCCACAATTCAATCGTATACAGGAAAAGGGAATTCGTAAATCTCCTGGTTTGCCTTATGGCCATGATGTCTTTGGTTATGTGCAGAACGGTATATTTCATATGACGATGCTGGTGGATACCACCCTCTTTGGTCAAAGGACCAGTGGGGTGCCTTTCAATGTGTATAGTCCGCTTGCCTATACCGATGCGGCGGGACAAACCGAAACCTATCGAAACTGGAATTTTGCGGTTAAGGCGGGAGATCGACTCAGCTATCAATGGGATCTTAATAAGTTTGAAGGCGGAGAATATGCCTTTGATCTGCATGGACCAAATGGCTTTTACCGGAGGTTTGCCGGGCATAAAGATGCGCCGGCGCTCGTAGCTACGGTGTCGCCGGAATTTAAATCACTGACCAGAACGCCAAGCGGGAAGCTGCTGTTGACTTTGAAGAACCTCGACGTAAAGGCCGTTCAGGTGGAAGTCAAAAGTTTGCATTATCAGACCTATAGATCAACAAAAGAAATCGAAGCTGGTAAAGAGCTGGCCCTGATTGTGGATGTTGCCGAACAGGGCAATTGGTATGATTTTACCATTATGGGGCTGGGTGGTGCAAATTTCGGGTTACAGCTTGCCGGGCGATTGGAGACTGGCGCGGAAACCACCACAGATCCTTTATTGGCCTAGTTTTTTTTCGTCAGCATGGACGGGATAAGATTGCTGTAGCAGAATTGAATTTCGCTGCGAGATCTTTTGGGTGGTTAATTAGGCATTGGCTAATTATGACTATACCCCTATGTGAAGTCCCGTGACTTACGTTAAAGCTGTGGCATATAACGGTAAAATTGGGTCTGCGGACCGCCATACTACATTATAAGGTGATCAACTGTTATATGACAATAAAGGCGGTTTCCGGAAACCGGGTCTGAATATATGTCCGCAGATAGCGCTGCGTATCTGCGCTAATGGTATTGTCTTCGGGTACAGGGAATGTATTGTAAATCACTGTGTGCAGTTGAATCTTACGTCTGGCAACCGCCTCCAGGCTAAGCAGGGTATGGTTGATGCTGCCCAATTTTCCGGACGTTACAAAAAGCAAAGGGTAGTCCATTTCCTTGATATAATCTATAATCAGATAATTCTCCGTGAGCGGCACCATTAAGCCTCCGGCGCCTTCAATCAGTACAGCGTCATAACGTTGGCTTAATTGGATTGTTGCCTGCCTCATTTTTTCAAAATTAATTTCCCGTTTATCTATACGTGCCGCCAGATGAGGGGAGGCCGGGTAACTGAAAATTTCAGGCATGGTTATTTTTTGCATGTCCTCCTGCTTAAAAGCGATTCCCATAAGTTCTCGGTGTAGGATAATATCTTCTGAAATTGATGTATTTCCTGTCTGTACCAGTTTCTGGGTTATTGTGCGCAGACCAGCTGCATTCCATTGTTTTGCGATAAAGCCGGTCGCATAACTTTTTCCGATCCCTGTATCTATGCCAGAGACAAAATAAATGTTGTTGTTCATTTCTTTTTTTATCATTCAATTTCTAGTATATCGCTGTTGCTAATCAATTACTTGTATTGATTAGCTGCTTGTTTGTCTTTCGATAGATTTTACTTTCGATCAGCCGATATGCATACATGCATTTTTTCTGTTTAGCGATCCCTTCTTTTTTTTGCAATAATATAGATGGGATGGTAGGTCAGTGTAACCTGCCTTCCTATCGTATAGCGTGCTGTATAAGCATTACAATAAGCTTGCAGTTTGCCTTTTGTCCAGCAGTGGCTTGTTATGCCTGTTACTCCGGTTTGTCTTAGGTGGTCAAGTACCTGTAAAGGGTTGTCAACATAGAGTCTGATCCGTTCTTCCTCGGCGAGCAGAATTTCATAACCCAAGTCGACTAGTTCTGCTACAAGTTCTGATTTCGAACCATAGCTGAGACCGACCTGTATTGTTGCAGTCATCTCGTGCATATTTTCCTCGCCAAAGGTGCTAAAAGCAAGAATACCATCTGCAAGGAGGGCAGAATGACAGCGTGCAAAGAAAGAGTCGCGGCGTTCAAACCATTGGATGGTAGAACAGGAGGCAATCACATTCAATTGTTCGGGGAAGGTGCAGCTTTCGGCGTCATCACAGATAAAACTGTATTGGCTTGAAGGGGGGGACTGCAAGGGGGCCTGCAGTAAACTCTGGACTGGACACTCCTCTGGTGGCTTAACCATATCTGTTACCCGGGTTATCATTTCTGGACTGATGTCATTGAAGAAGACATGCTTTGGTAAAAAATGTTGGAGCAATAGGCTGGAGAAAAGGCCGGTTCCGCAACCTATTTCCAATACACGGTCTGGTTTCATTGGAATAAATTCCTGCAACAGCGTGATCATTTTTTTGGCAATTTGACCTTGGATCACAGCTGTTGAATGATAACTTGGTGCGGCTTTGGAAAAGCGGGATCTAACCCGCTGTTTGTCGATCGTTATTTTCATTTTAAACTATATCTATTTTAAACCTGCTGCAAAAGCGCTTGAACTATTTTCGGGGGATAATGGCCAGCATCGAAAAATCTATGTGGAGTATGATTCCAGGCGCGTTGCTGATTTTCTGGGCTAAAAATTCGGTCTTCCGTTCCGATGTAAGCCTGATCCCAGTGAAAAGCCATATCTGAAGACGCTCCGACCTGCTCTTCGATCGCGATCAGTTCCTTTCGAAGGCTTTCGATATCACGCTTGGGTGCCCTGGCAAGAAATTGTTGCAACAGGTTCCTGGAGCCACACATACGTAGCCGGAATTTATCCAGTGTCCGTTCGCTCAGTGTGGCAAGGGTACTTTTGAATACTTGGCTGGGAATACCTTTTTTGTCATCGATCGGAAACGCCGTGCCATTGATTGCTGTACAGGTGCGGATTGGATAATTTCTGGATTTGAGCTCGGGTAATACCTGTGTGGCGGCCCATACCCCCATAGACCAGGCAAAAACCCAGATTTCCTTATATCCCCCGAGCAGGCTTTCGTCCAGTGCAAGGGAATGGTAGTCATAGGCAATGATCAGGTCCCTGTCGGGCCTGCCGTATCCCAAAAAAGGCTGTTCATCCATTCCCCAGCCCGCAAAAAATAATACAAGCTTTTTGTTGGACGAGCTGGTATAATCCATCAGAACAGGATTGTCCGGTTTTACGGCATGAAACGCGGGCGTAATTTTTTTGAGTATCATAAGTTTGCCGAAAGTTGATGAATGAGTGAGGTTTTTATGCCTGCTGTTAATGAAATGCGTATTCTTGAGGTTCCTTCCGGTACAGTGGGCGGACGGATAGGAAGTACATAAAATCCCTTTCGTTGCAGGTCCTCAGCTTTCAGTACTGTCGTCTTGCTGTCTCCGATAATAAGGGGAAGAATATGGCTTTCCGAACGACAATCATAACCTTTTGCGAGGATCTGCTGTTTGAGCAATATGCTGTTTTTTTGGAGTTGCTGACGGCGGTCCGTGAAACTATCCAAGCGCTTCAGGACAAATAAACTCCACATCAGGTTGACCGGAGGAAGAGCTGTCGTAAACAGTAATGTTCGCATTTTATTGACCAAATAGTCACGGATAGCCTGCCGGCAGACTAGATATCCGCCCAGGGAAGCCAGTGCTTTTCCAAAGGTTCCGGTCAGAAAATCAATCTCGGCAATGCAATTTTGTTCTTCGGCACAACCAAGCCCTTTTATACCGCGGACACCCACCGCATGCGCCTCGTCGACATACAGCAGAACATTAGCATAGCGATGTTTGAGACTGACCAGGTAACCTAAGTCTGTGCAGTCGCCGTCCATACTGAAAATACTTTCAGTAACGATAATGATGCGTTCAAAGCGGGAAGCATAGGTTGCCAATAATTCTTCGAGATGGGCATGGTCGCCATGGCGGTACCGAAAATGTTGAGCCTTCGAAAGCCGGATGCCGTCAATTAGACTGGCATGTACCCATTTGTCGGCGAGGATGAGGGTACCTCTATGGCAGATAGCAGGAAGGATGCCCACGTTCATGTGGTAGCCACTGTTAAAAATCAGTGCATTTTCGGTGCCAAACATCATGCTGAGCTGCGTTTCAAGTGCTGCGTACAGCATATGATTTCCTGTCAACAGGCGTGAGGATGAGGCGCTGAAAAAGGCATTGTCCTTATTGAGCAACTGAAGGAATTCTTCGCGTAGTTCGGTATCTCCTGCAAGATCCAGGTAGTCATTTGAAGAGAGGTTGTAGCTCGTCTGCTCTCCCTGTCTTATGGTATTTCCCTGTTGGGTAATCCGGGGAAGCTCGCGGCTATTGCCTTGTTTTTCGAGTTCGTGGAGCTCATCCACGAAGCTATGCAGTAGATTGTTTTCCATTAATTGATTTCTCTGACAACTCGAAGCAAAGCCTGTGTTAATCTGTCAAGCTCCGTGGCACTAATGATAAAGGGCGGCATGATATAAATCAGTTTGCCAAAAGGCCTGATCCAGACACCTTCTTCAATAAATCTTTGCTGTATTTCGGCCATGGGGACAGGGACCTTCATCTCAATGACGGCGATGGCGCCTAGCACCCTTACGTTTTCAACCTGAGGGAGGTTTTTTGCCGGGGTAAGCGCTTTTACAAGCTGAGCTTCAATGGATTTGACCTTTGCTTTCCAGTTTGTGGACAACAATAATTTGACCGATGCATAGGCTACGGCGCAGGCCAGTGGATTAGCCATAAAAGTCGGGCCATGCATAAATGTGCCGGGCTTACCGTTGGAAATCGTTTCAGCGATAGCAGTGGAGGTGATGACAGCTGACAGCGTCATATATCCCCCTGTCAATGCCTTGCCGATGCAGAGGATATCCGGTACTATGGCAGCATGTTCGTAGGCAAAGAGCTTCCCCGTACGTCCGAATCCCGTGGCAATTTCATCAAATAGCAGTAGGATGTTATTCTCTTTACAAAGTTTAGCTGCCCGGCGCAGGTATTCGGGATGATAGAAACGCATCCCGCCGGCACCCTGGACAATGGGTTCAAGGATCAGCGCGGCCAGTTCGTCCCGATGTGTTCGGATCAGCTCAGCCAGGGAAGCAATATCGCTCTCGTCCCATGGCTCATCAAACCCGATCTTGGGGGCCTCTGCAAAATAACGTAGTGGAAGGGTATTGCCGAAAATGCGATGCATTCCGGTTTCAGGGTCGCATACGGACATAGCATTCCAGGTGTCACCATGGTAGCCTGAATGAACGGTGACAAAATTAGTTTTGTTGACCTTGTTTTGCGCTACCCAGTATTGTAACGCCATTTTAAGTGCCACTTCCACGGCAACGGAACCGGAATCGGCATAGAATATTTTGTTGAGCGAAGATGGCGTGATGTCGAGGAGTATTTTACCCAGCGCAATTGCCGGCTCGTGTGTCAACCCGCCAAACATCACATGGGACATGCTGTTGAGCTGTGCAGTTACCGCAGCATTTAGGACTGGGTGGTTATAGCCATGGATGGTACACCACCAGGATGACATCCCGTCGATAAGCTGCTGACCGTTGTCCAGTTCGATCATACAGCCCTCGGCGCGACGGACCTTGTAGGCCGGTAGGGGATCCTGGATCCGGGTATATGGATGCCATAAATGTTGTCTGTCGAAATCGTCCGTGGCGTCGTATTGTATCATTATTTTTATTTTCTTTTCAAAAGCTGAACATTGACTTCGTTTTATTACTCCTGTTGTTTGGCAAGGTTTCGTCCAATGCTATGACCGGGTCTTGACCATTGCGGGCGTTCGCCCAATGCATGGTATTGGGCCGCTTCCGTCGCGATGGTTTCGGGCTGTTTTTTTTTCTCAAAAGGCTTTTGTAGATTCAGCCCCAGGGTTTTGAACATCGCGAGGTCTTCATTGATGTCCGGGTTGGGTGTGGTCAGCAGTTTGTCGCCTGCAAAAATAGAGTTGGCACCCGCAAAAAAGCATAGTGCCTGTCCTTCGTGGCTCATATTACTACGGCCTGCGGATAGGCGGACCTGTGTCTGTGGTAGTAAAATACGTGTCGTAGCCACCATACGTACCATTTCCCAGATGGATACTGTTTCCATCGCTTCCATTGGTGTACCCGGGACAGGCACCAGGGCATTGATCGGTACAGATTCTGGTTGTGGTAGGAGAGCGGCAAGTGTAATCAGCATATTCGCACGGTCGGCTATGTTTTCACCCATGCCGATAATACCGCCACTGCATACAGTGATGTTGGTTTTACGTACATTTTCGATGGTCTGAAGACGGTCATTGTAACTTCTGGTCGAGATGATTTCTTCATAATATTCGGCAGAAGAGTCCAGGTTGTGATTATAGGCATAGAGTCCGGCTTCCGATAACCGTTGTGCCTGATTTTCGGTCAGCATACCCAAGGTGCAGCATACTTCCATATCAAGTCTGTTGAGGGTACGTACCATATCCAATACCTGGTCAAACTCAGGTCCGTCTTTTACATTACGCCAGGCGGCCCCCATGCATATCCGCGAACTCCCGCGAGCCTTGGCAGCCAGCGCCTGTGCTTTGACCTGCTCAACGCTCATCAGCCGTTCAGCCTTCACTTCAGTATGATACCGTGCCGCCTGCGGGCAGTAGGCACAATCCTCAGGGCATCCTCCTGTTTTTATGGAAATCAATGTGGAAACCTGTACTTTATTGGGGTCGTGGTAACGGCGGTGGACTGTCGCTGCTTCATACACTAGTTCCATAATCGGCTTGTTATATAGGGCGACGACTTCGACTTGTGTCCATTTTTTTTCTGTACTCATGTTTTTTGTTTTATCATTCGTGAACCAATATGTTGTTGTGGTTAAATCACCTGTGTTTTGAATTTTTATAGATGAATTGCAAATATTACAGTTTAAACCTTAATTTTGGTAGTCCGAAATAAACATAATGAGTAGTCCGGTTAGTATAGCTTTTCATTCGATTATTAAGATTGATCGTCGCAAAGAGGATGCTGTTTATATACAGATCGTCTATCAATTTATCAATGCCGTCAAACGCAACCTGCTGGAGGAAGGTGATCTTCTTCCGGGAAGCCGAAAGGTCGCTACGGAACTTAAGGTACACCGGAAAACCGTTGTGGCCGCGTTAGCCGAACTGCAGGAGCAGGGCTGGGTGGAGATTCTGCCAAACCGAGGTACCTTCGTGAAAAATCCCGAACGTGTTGCTAGTGCAGCTTCTCCGGCTGCAGCTTTTCGGCAACCTCCGGATCGGGCTCCATATCCTTTTAGACGGGAATTGATTCTGGATACACCTATGTTTGAGATTCCCGAAAAATATTATTTTACGGACGGTACCCCGGATTACCGGATCATCGAGAGCGAAGAGCTGGTACGTTTTTATGCTTCAATGGTGAAACGGAAAAAGAAGGGTGACGAATTGCCGGCCACTGCTGATGGGAATTTGTTTTTCAGGGATCAGTTGAGTTATTATCTCAACCTAACACGTGGGTTTCATCTCTCCCGCAACTTTTTGCTCCCGATCGCCAGCCGGGAACAAATCTTTTCTATTTTATCACGTTTATTGATCCAGCAGGGCGATATCGTGCTGATTGAAAGTCTAAGCTATTTTTTGCCGAATATGATCTTTAGCCAAGCCGGTGCCCGGCTTAAAACGGTCCCTCTGGATGCCGCAGGGATGGATATTGATTACATCGCAGCACAGTTTAAGCCGGGTGAGATCAGATGTGTGTATATCAATACGAAATGCCAGTACCCGACTACGGTAAGCCTTTCGGAAAAAAGAAAAACACAACTGCTGCAGCTGGCCGAACAATATGGTTTTATCGTGATCGAAGATGATGTTGATTTTGAGTCTTCGTTGGTCAAGGGTAAAGAGGAATCCCTTTTTCGGAAGAACGGCGGTCAGCGTGTCATTTACACAGGTACTTTCGGCCGTTTTCTGGATCCCGGCTTTCAAATGAATTTTTTGATTGCCCCCCAGGATCTTTTGGAAGAGGGGAAAAAATACCTCAATCTCTTTGGGAAGCCCAATTTTATGATTGAAAAAACATTGGGTGAAATTATCCATCAAGGTGATATTTTTCGTTATCAACGCAAGTTTCAAAAAATAGTCGCTGAGCGAAAAGAATTATTTGCGCAAATGCTGCATAACCATTTTGGAGATAAAGTCGCCTTTGAGGTCCCGGTTTCGGGATTAGCTTTTTGGGTCCGGTTTAATTCCAGTTTTTCACTAATCGCTTTGCAGGAAAGAGCAAAAGAAAAAGGTGTGTTGCTACCCAGTAATTGCCTGTATCAGAACAGGGGCATCACTGCTCTCCGGTTAGGGTTTGCCCATTTCGATGAAAGAGATCTATGTGAAGCAGTTCTCCTGTTGCATGAGGCTTATCAGGGACTGGTTAGCTAACCTTAACCTGTAGGATTTGTGTTAATTTTTATAAACGCAAAACATGCGTTTGCCTTCCTTTTGAGCGGTTGATAAGATGCGTCTGCCGATTAAAATCTGTTTTGGCAAAATAAAGAAACCAAGACGCTGGTCCTGTTCCAAGGAAATAAGGTAGTAATCAATCTTGTCGTCAATTGTAAAGGGGGCTTGATAGAACATCCATCGAAGATTGATTTGCTGTCTGAGTGCGTATCATGCCAGAGAAGCAAAAATAAAAATGACAAGAAAAAGCCCGGAGAGGAATAAACCGGGCTTAGAGATTATATAAGGGGAATAATACTTGCTTAAAAAAAGGTGAAGACCTAGTCTTCATCGGTGATAATGTCATCACCATCTAACTCAAAACCTTCACCAAGGAAGGTGTGCTCTAGTTCGAATAATTCTGAATCTTTAATCATTTTATTTCTTCTTTTTTGATATTCAAATTTATCACCCTTATTTAAGCTTATCGTCAATATAACATGAAGTTTTTGTTAAGGTGGCGATTAGATTTTCTTTAATGAAATGTCCAGTTTCTGTGCTTGGATGATCCGGCTAAAAAACTCTTTTAAATCAAAATATTCTTCGGGCAGAAACAACGGTTTGTTAAATTGTGTTGCGGACTCAATAAGCAAGACGTTTGGATCTGAGTTACTGACCTTAAAAATATAGCGGGCTGCACGTTCAGGTAAGGCCATACTGATATTTTTTAATTTTGTCTCTGGGGCGTATGTATATCCTTTTGGCAGTTTGATTTCCATATAGCTTTCCTCTTGAATCAAGGAACCAAAATCAATAGGGTAATTCCGTTCGGTCAAATTAAAAGGGTTTTTGGTCGTTTTGCTATCAATGTAAGGGTTAAAAGCGAGTTGGTCATTTTGTAAGCTAGCAAAATTTTCAATTTCGATTTCAAATTCTTCGGCTAGGGGTTTGTCTAGTGAATCCCGGTTGGAGACTTTAAAGCTGTTGATTTTGAATCGATTATTTTCCTCGTCCCATTTTTCATAAAACTCCTCTTCAGAATTGCTTCCCTGTAAACGTTCGCGCATTCTTGAGGCCATATAACCATTCCGGGAGGTGACCCATTTTCCTTTTAAAGTGCCATTCTCCATTAATTCACCAACGAAGAAATTACTTTGGGAAGATGGGAGTTTTGATTCCAGTTTTACCCAATCGGACTCTCCGGTCAACGGAATAGAACGACCTTGATAGTTGACGCATTTAAGGGGGATGTTGCCAAAGGGTTCATAGGGTGAGGTAGCGTCCAGTAGATAATATTCCTCACCGAGTTTTACCTGGGCGATAACGTGGTTGAATTCTGACATTGCCGGGGCATACAATCCGGCGTAACCATTGTCACGCGTTGACAAGATCACTGGGATAGCCTCTAATTGCGCATAACGTAGTGCATTGACCAATCCGAGATTGATGTCAGCACTGTTGCCAGTGCGTTTTTCAAGTGCATCCTTAACGTTTTTTGCATAGATGGAATGCTTATTATTCCATTTGATCCGTTTCTGGAAATAGGCATAAAGACGGGAAGCTTTTGTTATATCGTTATTTGCTCCTTGCAATACAGGGTCGATAAATTCCTTCAGGGCTCCTTTTCTTTTTACCTGACCGCCAAAACTTTCATCGGCGATCAATTTTTCGCGTACATTCTCCCAGGTTAGGGAAAAGTCTTTTGTCGGGCCCATAGGGATGCTATACCGCCCGAGCTCAAAAAATATAATTGATCGAAAATTTTTGGAAGATGTCATGTAGTCTTCGCTGTGGAAGGCGGGAATATTCTCCATGGTATAGGTCGTTTTTTCGCCCAGGATTTCGCCAACTTCGCTATGTAGCCCGGTGTTATAATTTTCAGTTTTGCGGCCCTTGATCGGGATACCGCCTTTTAAATTGGATTTATAATGACAGATTTCCGGGATACGTGTGACATATTCGCTATATAGTTTGGGGATTTCCTCCTGAAATTCCCAGGAGTTGAGGTTGAAAATAAAGGGGGATTCTGTTTTATATCGATATTCAATAATTGTTCCTTCCTGCACTTGTGGGATAGCAGCCTTAGTCAAGGAGATGTCCTCTGAAGAGTTTTCGTTAAAGACATTTGCCTTCGTCATTTCGGTTTCAATCACTTTGTCACCCTGTAGGTGGTAAGAAGCAGCTTTGATTTCAGTGACAACTTCACGATCATTTCCACTTTTGTAAAGTGGGATTGTAAAATTTGCATGGTTATAGCCTTCCTTGTTCAATATTTTAATCCTGACATGCTTGACAAACTCGACAACGAGGCCGGTATGGGAAGTGTAGTTGACCTGTGCGGAGCCATATTCACGAATGACAAATGCATTGGCAGCAGTGTCCAGCTTACCAATATCGATGGCGAAATCTTCTTTTTTTATTTTACCAAATGAAAAATCTTGGGCATGTGCCCAAAAACTGCCGAAAAGAAGCAGACTGGTTAAAAAGCCTTTCATAAAAAGTCACTATATGGTTAAGAATTATATAGCGAATGTATGAAATAATTTTAAATTTTATAAGCTTAAATTTTTTGTTGATGTTAATATATAAGCTATTATTATTAGTTGGGTTTTGTTGGACTTTAATAGGTAAAATCAAATGTCAGTGTGACGTATCGGTTGTCTTCACCTTTCCATTTTGGTCCGGAAAGTAAAATCTCTTTGGCCTTATTGTCCAGATAATCATTTGCACTTTGTAAGATATTAATATTGGACGGGAATCCATCTTTATCTATATAAAAATTTAGGCGTACCGTGCCTTCATATCGGCTGTTCGCCGTTTTTTTCTTGACATAATTGTTAAATGATTTCCAGCCCCAGACCGGTTCTGCACTTTTTGTTTTCCGGGAGGACATGGTTGTGACTACCACTTCCTCCAGTGTTGCACTCGAAGGCTGCAGTTTTATGTTCAGGTTCTTGTTGCGACGCATATTTAATGCAACCGTATTATAACCCACAGCCATAATATCAACCAGCGAGTCCACTGAGCTTGGCTGTATGGTGGCTTTTCCTTGAGCATCTGTATTTGTTGCCACTTTACTATTTGGTTGCATGATTGTAACACCCGATATCGGTAAGCCAGTTTCTTTATCACGTACAGTGACCTGTAATGGGCTGCCATTGGTCTGTGGGGTCACATTGATGCCCGCCACCCGACCTGCGAGCGCATTGCTTTGATTAAGCTGTTGACCTCTGATAATAACATTACTTCCTGTGACACTCTGTTTTGCTTTTGGAGCGTAACCGTATACAACCGCGCTGTCCATTAATTTTGAATCGCGAGCGGATCTATCTGATTGAATACCCCTGTTCATTTCAACCGGGGCTACACGCAGAGATTGTTCCTTTAAAGGGGGGATGCTCTCCTCCTGTCTGTGCTGAGGGATATCGGAAGATTTACTGTTGTTAGCCAAACGAGGATTATCCGGTTCCTTGAGATTGGGCTCAATAACAGTTGAGGCAACAGAATCCGCTTGAGGGTTTAACTTTGATGACGGAGCATCAGCCGGCAAGGCAACATCAGCTGTACGGTTTGCTTCAGGCGGGCTTTTCTGTTGTTGGAAATAGATAATTCCTATGCCTAAAAGAGTAACCACACTGGCGGCAATGGCCAGTCGTTTCCAGTCGAAGACTTTTACTTTTGTCTCTTTATCGTCTTCGACACGCCGTGCAATACGTGCATTGAGATCGGAAGGAACAGCATTGTTTTGATCCATTTCTATACCCATAAGAATATCTGCCAACATGGGATCACGTTGGGCCTCACGTTCAATGACGTACATTTCTTTGGGAGAAAGTAGGCCATTGACGTATTTCTTTAAGTATGCTATGTCGTAATTACTGTCGCTCATTCCAAGTCTCCATGCAATTTTTTAAATTCCGCTTCCCATTCTGGATATAACTCTTCACTTCATTTAAGCTATATCCTGTCGAGTCGCTGATCTCTTTGTAACATTTTTCCTCCAAAAAAAAGAGTCTGACGGACTGTTGCTGTTTATCCGGTAGTTTCTCCAGACAGCCTTCCATGGCCGTCAATTGTTCCTCTTTTTCATCATGTTGTTCATACTGATGCAGATCTTCGGGATATTTCACAAATTCATCCAGAGAAATTTGAGATTTGTTCTTTTTTGACCTTAAATACATCAGGCAATGGTTTTTGCTCAACACATAGAGCCATCTCGGAAAGTCTTTGATTTCTTGCTTATTAACTTTGTAGATAAGCTCTTCAAAAATATTCATCACCGCATCTTTGCTCAGTTCTGGATCTTGAAGATACCGTAAGCATACGTAATATACCATTTCGGTATGTCGTTGATAGAGATCGCCCAATACCTTGAGATCAGATGCCTCCTGATATTGTTGCAAGAGCTCATGGTCTTGCGTTGAATCCTTTTTTGACGACTTGAATGCGAACATTTTATTTGCTAAAAATATTTTTTTTTTCTGGTTTATGGAAATTTAATATTTGCCGCATCCCTTGACAAAAAAATGAAGTTTATGAGAACAATACTTTTTTTAATGAGCCTGCTGTTATCCATCGGTGGATATGCCGGGCAAAAATATGAGGTGAAAGGGAAAGTAACGGATGCAACGACAAAATTGGCGCTGAATGCCGTGGTGGTAACAAATGTGCAAACGAAAGAAAGCACATCCACTGATCGTGATGGAAATTACCGGATTGAGGCGGAAGCAGGGAAGACAATCCTGGAATTCAGTTATCTCGGTTATATTACACAGCGTGTCGAGGTAAAGAGAAAGAGCAAAGTAGATGTCGCAATGGTACAGGATAATCGTACACTGGATGAAGTTGTCGTTAGGGGTTATACCCCAAAAGCCAAGCAGAGCGTGGTGGGTTCAGCACAGATGGTCGCAGCATTGTCTGGACAGGTTGCGAGTTTAAACATAAGGAGAATGGCGTATGTACCGGATCAAAATCAGGAATCGTATCAAAAAATCAAGGAAAATAAGTTTATCAATCCGCTAAAGGAACCCTTGTCAACATTTGCTGCCGATGTAGATGGTGCTTCATACAGCAATGTCCGTCGGTTTATCAATGCGGGCAGTTTACCCGATAAAGATGCTGTGCGTGTTGAGGAGATGATCAATTATTTTCAGTATCGGGTAGCGGGACCAAAGAATGGCGAGCCAGTGAATATTGTAACCGAATTGACCAAGGCCCCCTGGAATAATGCGCATCAGTTGATGCGTGTGACGTTAAAAGCCAAAGATATTCCAACGGACAAACTTAAAGCCTCAAACTTGGTTTTTTTGATTGATGTATCCGGATCAATGATGGGCTCCGGGCGATTGCCTTTGGTGAAATCTTCCTTAAAAATGTTGGTGGATCAGCTGCGCGATATCGACCGTGTTGCTATTGTCACCTATGCGGGTTCGGCCGGCGTAAAATTGGAGAGTACAAGCGGTAGTCAGAAAATGAAAATCAAAACGGCCATAGACGAACTGGAGGCCGGAGGAAGTACGGCTGGCGCTGCAGGGATCAAAAAAGCCTATGAGATTGCCCGCCAAAACTTGGTTAAGGCCGGGAACAATCGGATTATCTTGGCCAGCGACGGTGATTTCAATGTGGGTGAGAGCGACGATGAGTCTATGGAAGAGCTGATTGGTAAAGAGAGCAAATCGGGGGTTTTTCTGACTGTACTCGGTTATGGTATGGGAAATTTGAAAGATAGCAAGATGGAGATTTTAGCGGATAAAGGACATGGCAATTACGCATACATCGACAATATTTCCGAAGCCCGGAAAGCCGTGGTCACCGAATTTGGCGGCACGTTATTTACGGTGGCTAAAGATGTCAAGATTCAGGTGGAGTTTAATCCGAATTATGTTCAGGCCTATCGATTGGTCGGTTATGAAAATCGCCTGCTTGAAGCGGAAGATTTCAACAACGATCAAAAGATGGGTGGCGATATGGGCGTAGGCCATATGGTTACAGCGTTATATGAGATCGTTCCCGTAGGAGTCAGCTCGACGATGGTCGGGACAGTGGATCCATTGAAATACCAACAGAATTCGACGAAATATATCGAGGTCAGAGGTAATGGAGAATTAGCGACGGTCAAATTCCGTTACAAGGAACCTGAAGGTGAAAAAAGCAAATTGCAGCAGCAGGTAGTGCCGACTGAGGTTACTGATTTGAATAAAGTTAGCGAAGATTTACGCTTTGCAACTGCGGTGGCCGAACTGGGGCTGTTACTTCGAGATTCGGATTTTAAACAGCAGGCTAATTTTGATCGTTTGATCGCACGGGCAAAGACTGCAAAGGGAGCTGACGATGAAGGCTACCGAGCCGAATTTATCCGGATGGCTGAAAATGCACGCGACTTATCGAAAACAAAATTGTAGCTAACTTTCCTGTTTAAATTTAAAGGAATAATGTGTTGAGGAAAAGGAGAGGAAAAACCCGGTGCAGTTGATTGACAAATCGCTCCGGGTTGTTTCATTTAAAGCGTTGCACAGAAAGAATAGCTATCAATTTGCTGTATGCTCGGCCTGGGTAAGCAGATTTTTGAAAAATAGACATCGGAAAATTATAAATAAATAGATATTTTTAAGACTGAATAATTGCTTACCGTTTTATGTGTCGGCATGAACACCAGCACAGATTAATAAAGAGCAGATAAATAACACCATTTCGAATGAAAAATTTCCTTTTATGTTGCTTCCTTTTAATAGGAATGGGGACACCGTCACAAGGGCAACATACGGCGCTCAACAAACAGCAAACCATAGCCTATATCAACAAGCTGTATAAAATGGCCTACCGCTACAAAGAAACCAAAATTGATACCGTTACGGTAGACGGGAAAGTCCTGACTGTATTTCTTTCAACAGGGCAACATTATCGGAGTGATATTTCTAAGTCGGAACCCCTTATCATTGCAAGAGTAAAGGCCGGCTATCAGATTCGCTATAAATCGGCTGCGAATACCGAAGAAATCCTATGGGCGATCCAGACAGAAGATGATGCCAAACGTTTGCAAAAGGCCTTACAGCATCTGATCGGGATACTGAAAACAGAAAAAAAGACTGATCCTTTTGGAAGCTAATAGCTGAATAGGGTACCGTTGTTGAATTTATTTTGTGATCTAAGATGTTCGGCGATACACGACCTCGCCGAACATGAGAGAAAGCAGTGGACCTGCACACAGAAGGTGTGTTTCGGAGTTGCTGAGTGGGTTAACCAAAATGTCCACTGATATAATTACGGGTGGTTTCGTGTTGTGGGTTGTTAAAAATCTGATGTGTATCTCCCTGTTCAATAATCTCACCGAGATACATAAAAACTGTTTTGTCGGCCACACGCTGTGCTTGCTGCATATTATGTGTGACGATGACAATCGTATATTTTTTTTTCAAATGGTGAATAAGTTCCTCAATCTTCAGGGTACTCACTGGATCTAACGCCGAACAAGGTTCGTCCATCAAAATAATTTCGGGGCGCAAGGCTACCGCACGGGCGATGCAGAGCCTTTGTTGCTGTCCTCCGGAAAGCCGGGTAGCGGGCTTTTTGAGATCATCTTTGACCTCTTCCCAGATATATGCTTCTTCCAATGCCTTTTGTACGGTTGCTTTGTCAGCAAGCAGATTGTTGATCTTGAGGCCATAAGTGATATTCTCGTAAATACTTTTGGGGAATGGATTGGCTTTTTGGAATACCATCCCCACACGCTTGCGCAAGTCAGTGACTTCCACGTCCTTTTGGTAGATCTCGCGGCCATCCAGTTTGATCTGTCCTTCGATCCGAGCTTCCGGATAGAGGTCATGCATCCGGTTGAGGCTTCGTAAGAGGGTACTCTTGCCACAGCCGGATGGCCCGATCAATGCCGTAACTTTATTTTCTTCAAATTCGATATTGATATTCTTCAACACCTGTTTGCTCCCAAACCAAAGGTTGAGATGTTCAGCGACCAATTTACTTTTCATTATTTCTAAACTTATACCGAATATAGAAAGCTGTTAAATTCATAAGGAAGACCACGACGATAAGGACTAAAGCGGTACCGTAGGCGATGGGTCTGACCTCTTCGATAGACTGATGTTGTGTTGACAGCATATAAAGGTGATAGGGCAGTGCCATAAACTCCTGATTGATGTTGCCAAAGGAATTGGTGATATAGAAAGCGGCCCCTGTAAAGAGAATGGGGGCTGTTTCGCCGGCAGCTCTGGAAAGTGTCAGGACAATTCCCGTCAGTATGCCGGGCAAGGAAGCGGGAAGCACTACATCTTTGATTGATTCGAATTTGGTGGCACCCACGGCCAATGCAGCCTCGCGCATACTCCTGGGAATACGGAGCAGGGCCTCTTCAGTTGTTGTAATAATATAGGGAAGGGACAATAGACCCAAGGTCAGTCCGGCTGATAAAATTGAAGTTCCGAAATTCAACGCCTGAACAAATAAGGCCAGACCAAAGAGACCATAGATAATAGATGGGACACCGGATAAATTACGGATAGAAGCACGGATCGTCCGGGTCAGCCAGGTATTCTCAGCATATTCGTTGAGGTAAATGGCACAACAGATTCCAAAGGGAATGGAGAAGATCGCCGTGATCAAAGTCAGAAATACGGTACCAATAACCGGGGTTAGAATACCACCCTGTGTCATACCATTGGTAGGCAGTTTGGATACAAATTCCCAGGACAGCACCTGATAACCTTTGGTAAAGATATCGTACAGGATCACGCACAAAAAGAAGCAGACTAGTCCCGTGGAGAGGAGAAGTGTACTCCATTCGACGATCGGTGCCAGTTTTTTGAATTTATGCTGCATGGTATTTTCTAAAACGGTTAATAAAATATTCACCAATCAGATTGGCTACCAAAGTCATAAAGAATAAGACAATCGCTATGGCAAACAGGGCGTAATAGTGCGTTGTCTGATAAGGTACTTCTCCCATTTCAATGGCGATCGTTGCGGTAATGGTTTTCACCGAATCAAAAAATCCTTTAGGAAAGATCGCCGCATTGCCGGTTGCCATGAGTACGGTCATGGTTTCGCCGATTGCTCTTCCTAGACCCAGCATCACTGCTGCAATGATTCCCGGAGCTGCTGCCGGGATCGTAATTTTGCGCAATGTCTGCCAACGGGAGGCACCGAGTCCATAGCTTGCTTCACGATAGGTTTGTGGTACTGCATGGATGGCGTCTTCTGAAATGGTAATGATGGTTGGCAGGGCCATGATCGCTAGTAAGATGGCACCATTTAACGCATTTAGTCCATTGGGCAAGTTGTTCAGATCTGCTATTCCGGGGCCAAGGAGCACAATCCCCAAAAAACCGATCACGACGGAAGGGATTGCAGCAAGCATCTCTATGGTCGGTTTTAAAACCGTTTTGAGTTTGGGATTCGCATATTCGGAAATAAAAGCTGCTGTCCCCACACCAAGTGGAATGGCAATTAGCATGGCGCCCAGCGAAACAATTGAGGTGCTCACAATTAAAGGCAGAATACCGTATGCAGGCTCTGCAGCAGTGGGATTCCATTGGCTTCCAGTAATAAAATCAAGCGGTGAAACTTGCAGAAAGAACGCAATGGCGTTATAGAGCAACATAAAGAAGATGCCTCCCAGAAGCGCAAGGACCAAATATCCGGTAGACTTGAATACGATTTTGGCGATCTTATCGATGGTTATTCGTTTTTTGTACTGCATGTTATTTTATTGGATAAGGTAATAACCTGAGTTTTCAATAATCTTCATTCCTTCCCCTTTGGTCTCGAATTGGATAAATGACAGGACCTTGTCCCATGATTTTTCGGGAATAAACTGATAGAGGGGCCGTTGGAAAAAGTACAACCTATTTCTTATGGCTGTCGGATCTAAGGGGGATGTGGCATTGGAATCTACTTCATTTTTGATTTTCAATACCTTGATTCCTTTGTTGTCCTGAATTTTTTTGGAAATATAACCAGCACCGACATAACCGATACCCGACTTGTCGATTTTGATGGCTTCCAGTATCTGTGCATTACCGGTCATTTCTTTGGCCTTTTGGCTATAGGCTATTTTTAACTTCTTGCGAATAAATGAATAGGTTCCCGAACTACTTTGTCTACCATAGATATTAATCGGGACATCCTGTTCGGAAATTGTTTTCCAGTTTTCAACTTGTCCACTCATGATTTTTGACAGTGTTTTTACATCGATTTCCGTGATCGGATTGTCGCTATGAACAACGAAAGCGGTAGCATCTTCGGCAAAAACAACGGTTTTCAGCCGTATATTTTTCTTTTGAAAGAGTGTCTGCTCTTCTTCGGTAAGCGGGCGCGAGGAGTTGGCAATATCTGCCTGTCCATTCAAAAGTGAAGTAATACCCAAACCTGAACCGCCGCCAGAGATGGCTATACTGAAGGTTGGATCCATCTTGTTATATGCTTCGGCAAGATTAACAGCAAGGTTGACCTCGGTATCGGAACCTTTCATCTTGATGGTATGGTCATTATTGCCACAGGAGCATAAGAGGATACTGAAACTTAAAAGTACAGTAGAAATAAGACGGTTGAAAGTCATGTTATTCATTCTTACTAAGTTAAACAGAAGAAGAATGATTTTGTGTTAGCGTTATGTTATCTTATTGTGAAGTCATATTTTGTAAATACATTACCTCATGTTGGTCGTCGTCAACCAGGGTACGGCCAGTTTATGGCCAAAAGAGAAATGAATACCGGGGCGCAATTTTGTCGGCTGATACAACCTTGCTGCTCCGGGGGATTAACCTTTTAAATTTGAATTCAAAAAAACATACTGTTTCAGATGAGTATGGAAATTTTGTCCTTGACTATAAATTAGGTGATACCATTGAATTTAGACATGATCACTGGCAAACGAAGCTAGTTTTTGGCGACAAGCTAACAGATTCTATCTTTCTAAAGAAACGCCCTATCGTCCTTGATGAAATTGTGATTACAAGGAACCGACATAACAAAGAGATCGATGATTTAAAAGAAATAGAAAAGGAGAAGAACAGGAAAACCGATCACTTTTTTCTACGAACTTTTTAGTAAGAATGGAAAACGAGCTAGAGCAATGGAGAAGAATATTCAACATGCGATTAGGGAAAGCAAAATAGACAGTGTCTTTAATAGAAATGCTGTTAAATTGGGTACTTCCATAAAAGACGAGGATATTACGCCTTTTATGGAAGCCTACAGGCCAACTTTTGAACAAGTGCAATCTTGGAATATGTATGATCTGTACCTTTATATACAGCAGAGCTATGAATCATTTACTGCGAAACGAGAATAGCAATCCTGTTTATCGTCATAAGGTATTTGGCATAAAGTTAAATCATTCTTTCTCTACTGTTACTATACCCAGATAAACGCTGTTCATACTACGATTGCTGCCATCTGTTGCTGCAAAACCCAGATAGAGATGAAAAACTGAACTTTCACCGACCTTAGGTAGATCAATAAATTGGGATCGATATTCGATAGAGTTTCCCAATGATACTCCTGTGGCATGGTTTTTCGGATCCTCAGGCAATAGGAGTACCATGCTTCTAAAGTCACTAAGCTCATGGTGCAGCAATTCTTTCATTCTGTTGAGTTCCCATTTGATCTCGAGCTTGCCGTTTATGATCTCGGTGGATGTGGAAATGATAATATCTTCCAATCCTCTACTGATCGCAAATTTTTCATAATTGATTGCAGGCCCCTGTGCACCCATGAAGACTGCATGTTCAAGATGATAGGACATCGCCGCATTAAATGCGGTCATATTTTCTTTGTATCGGTGAAAACCTAAGCGGAAAAATTTAGTGAATTGACCCAAAAAAGTTTGTGTAAAGGCAAATTTACTTCTGTTTTTATTTTCCCTGTCAGATAGTTTTCTTCTTTTCTTGACTTTAGGAAGCGAACGTACATAGGTGATATCCTTCCATTTGCAAAACACGACAGCGCCAACCTTTCCGGATGGAGCGCCGTTTGCTCCATTATTTACTCGTGCCATAAATTCATTTATAATTTGTTTGATTCTTTTAACAGACAAGTAGGGGGAAAGTTTACATCAAGCAGTATATTTATTGTAAATTAACTGATACAAAACAGGTGTTTAACAGGGAGATTATACGCTTTCATCCGAATGAGGTCCGTGTAAAGTCCGAATGAGGTCCGTATGAAATCCCTATTAAATGAGAGCATGATCCCTAGTTGAAGAAAAGTTTTAGTATTGAATGGGAGAGGTCTGTGGCTTGTGATTAGTACAAAAAAAACAGGCATTTCGCCTGTTTTATATGATATGAAATCGTAATGAATGTCGTTGAGACTGATTAAAATAAGAGTATTGCGAAGACGGGAATAAGTGTAACCATTGAATACATCACCGCAACTCTTTTTTGTAGATATAGACTGATTGATAATAATAGCTCGCTGTTTTCAATGCTTTCTATTGTTCCGCCATTCCCCATGACAGAAGGACTTACTTCAACAATTTGTCCCTGTTCATCTTCGATTTTCCAGGCCGACATCCACATATTACGAGTACTCCACTTGTATTTTTTGTCAATTAGACTAATGGTTGCTCCTCCTGTCCAGTTGTTGTATTCGATGTCACCGATTAGTTCACCCTGTTTATTGCGTATTTCAGTATATGGGTTGAAAAGACCTTTATTTTTAAAACTATATTGATCTGAGCGGATAGAAACATTGGCATCTAGTGTCCAGTCATTGGATTCCAATGAGCCGATCAGGGTATCATTGTTATATAGTTTTGATTTATTTCCCAATAAATTGTTTTTCCAGCTGTAAATAGATCGCTTTTCCATAATTGTCTAGTTTAGTATGTTTATTTTTTAAATTAGTATGGTGTCTGAACATTGTGTTACAGATTTTTAAAAAAAATGTAGGAAATATTTTGTACCTATGGCTGTCCGAACAGGAAGATTAAAGAATAAGTGGTGCTCATTGGAAGATAAGAGTTATCCATACAATGTGGATAACATGTTGGTAAGTCTGATGTGGGCCCTAAGAAAGCACTGAAGGTCTTACGGAGATATGGTGCTTTAACGACCTGAATACTTTCAAAAGAGCTAACCGTTTTCGGGAGCTTTCGAAGTAAAGCTTCTTTTCTTCCGGTATTTCTTATAGTTATGTAGTTGTTCATATTCAAGTGCGCCTTCTTCGCAATAAGCGGAGAGGTATACTGAGAATTTATTGCTTTGACTTCTATCAATTCCCAATTCATGTAGTACTTCTGCCACACGCTTAGGTGTATTAAAGAAATCTGAATTATAGACTAGGTTATCCAAATTTTTGCTGACAGCAATTCGTTCCTGTACTTCAGGAGGAAGGGAATATGGAGAATCAAATGCGATATCATTTTCAAAGAATGTTTTGGGCTGGATCTGAAGGCTATGACATAGTACCAAAAAATTGGTTAAGGTCAGGTCTTTGCCCTTTTCTATACCATTAAGTGTCCCGGTAGAAATACCGGTTAAATTAGATAGATCCCTTAAAGAATAGTATAATTCATTGCGCCGTGCACGGAAGCGCAGACCAATCGATGCGAGTTTTTCTCTGTCTTTCTCCGTCATATGACGAATTGAATGAGAATTTGCGCAAAATAATGTTTATTATTTTGCTTAAATAATTGCTTTTTTTATATTTGTTTTGAGATGGATTTACGAAGACTTCAGTTATATACGTAGTTTTATTAAGAAATTTTTAAAAAAATATTATTATATAACAGAGACGAGGATTGCGTAACAGCCCTATATCGATATCCTATAGTACATTCCGGGATACCAATTGAAAAACATGTAAACAAAAAATAAGTCGACTTGCCCAGCTTTGGTTTCCAAGAATCCGTCAAGTTCCGCCGGAGCTGTGGTAAGTTGCATCATGCAACTATTTACTGCTTTTTCTGATAATCTTTATAGTTTCCCATGCTTGTTGTACTTGCGTGTTCCTTCTTTGCAGAACTGCCTGTTAACCAAGCAACGATTACTTTGCTACTTGCTTATATCCAGCGCTCCGATTACAACGAATGGTTCCATCTTACCGATCCGTGAGCTGATAAGATGGAAATCTCCGATATAACTAGCAAATTATGAAGAAAAGCGAATTCAATGCTTAATGGTCACTCATAAAATAATAGATCAAATAAAATACAATCAGCACACAAACGGCAATAATTAATGTGCGTTTGATATTTCGGCCCGCAGGCGCATCGTCTTTTTCTTCAACGGCTACATCGGGTAATTTTTCCTCTGGCTTGTCCTGGCTATGCTCTGGGGTAGTGAATTGATTTTCCATCTTTATTTCATATTGTCCTATGCATAGAACATGTTTGGTAGGTAAATCGTTTAAGATGTTCAATTTTTTTTGGAAGAAAAAAGATTCCTCTCGCTATGGAAAACAGGCGGTGTGAATAAATAAAGTCCAAAAGCATTGCGTTTTTTAGAGTATTTGCATACATTGCAACTGCACTTAACACGAATAAACCTAAACAACCCGTAAACGTATGTTTACCATAACTTTCGTGTTGGATAGGTCGGTAATAAATAAAACACATGAAAAGAAGAACGCTTATCGGATCATTCATGGCTGGCTGTATGCTATTAGCCGCTAATCCGACTTTTGCGCAACAGAAAGCCGCAAAGAAAGAAATTGGTCTACAGTTGTACTCCGTACGTGAGGAAATCAGCAAGAACCCAAATTTCGATCAAATTTTACAAAAGATCGCCGCACTTGGGTATACAGGCGTAGAAGCTGCTGGTTATAATGACGGCAAGCTATACAATCTGAGCCCGCAGGAATTTAAGGCCAAGGTAGAAAAAGCAGGGATGAAGGTCCTTTCTTCCCATGCAACCAAAACATTGTCTGCGCAGGAGCTTGCCTCTGGAGATTTCTCCGAATCCTTGAAATGGTGGGACCAATGTATCGCTACCCACAAGGCTGCTGGCATGAAATATATTGTGACGCCTTGGATGGATGTGCCTAAGACACTCAAAGACTTGGAAACACAATGCCGTTATCTGGATGCTGTGGGGGCAAAATGCCGTGAACAGGGGTTGCTTTATGGATACCACAACCACGCTCATGAATTCAAAAAGGTTGAAGATAAAGTAATGTACGATTACATGCTGGAGCATACCAATCCCGAAAATGTATTCTTCGAAATGGATGTCTACTGGGCTGTAATCGGTGATGTCAGTCCCGTTGATTACTTCAACAAATATGCGGGTAGATTTAAGGCTTTACATATTAAAGATCACCGTGAAATCGGTCAAAGTGGAATGGTCGGATTTGATGCGATCTTTAACAATGTCAAAACAGGTGGACTGAAATACTTGTTTGTTGAATTGGAAGAAACACATAATGATATTTACACAGGTCTTGAGCAAAGTATAGACTACCTAAAAAGGGCTCCTTTTGTAAAGGCCAGTTATTCTAAATAGCCATTAATCGGGAGAAAATTGACGATGCTGAGACAATTGTCCGGTTGATGGATTTATTATTTTTCGTTAACTTGAGTGTATTAAAAAGGGATTTTTTAATCGTATAAAAACGGAAAATATGAAACGGATTATTGTTGCTACAGACTATGCTGAAGAGGCAGAACATGCCCTAAAGTTTATACTCGAAGTTTTCGCTGGTAAAAAATATGAGATCATCTTGTTCTCACTGCAGAACCCCTCGATACATGCGATGAACGCACGTCTTTCTCCCGATTCCATGTTCAAAATTTTTGAACATCAAAACAAGATTTTAACCCATAAAGCGGAGGGTATCACGCGGCAAAGCGGGGTGCCTGCTGTTCCTTATCTGGCAACGGGTTTATTCTACGATCAGATTACAAAATGCATTCAGGAGACAGGTGCCGACCTATTGGTCATGGGTATGGCCAAACGCTCGTTTGACCAGGATATGTTGGGTAATACAACTACGTCGGCCATTAGTAAACTAAAAATTCCTATTCTATCTGTTCCGCTTGGAGCACAATTTAGTGGGCTTAAGCATATCCTCTTCGCCTGCGACATCGTACGCGGAGTGCAAAAAGAAATTCTTGAAAAGGTGAAAGATTTCGCAACTGACTTTAATGCCGTATTGGAAGTGCTTAATATCCGTAAAACCGTTGAGCAGCTAAATGAAGAAAAGGGAAATGAAACCCGAGCGGCAATCGGAGACGTCATGGGCATCGTCAGTTATTATTATAAAAATGTAACGTCTAATGAGGTGGTCAAAGCCATTCGTGATGAGGTTAAAGAAAGTAATACTGATCTTTTGGTCATGATTCCCTATAAATATGGTTTCTGGAATTCACTGACACATCGAAGCAAAACGCGCATGATGGCCTCAGGCCTGGATGTTCCGCTGTTGACCATCTCCATATAATTGGTCAGGTCTTGTGGATTATTTATAGTGTCTGTAAAACTTGTTGTTGAAGAGTTCCGACGGGTCGTATTTTGTTTTAGTTCTGAAAAAACTATCTGCTTGCGGATAGGCTTTTCTCATTTTGTCTTTTGCGATATGTAGGCGATAGGGGAGATAGTATGTCCCCTCGTTTTTAATGGCCGCATCGACCAGAAGATTCGTGAGGCTATACATATCAGCCTCTTGTAGGGCTGTTTTTTTTTGATTGAATAAGAGCACAAAACCAAATACGTCTTCCCGTGCATAATTTAAATAGGCGTCATGGTCCCGATTGACGGCGCGGATGGTAATGTTCAGCAAATCCAGCTCCGATTTTAATAAAATAGGTTTTATGTCCTGAATAAAATTCATGAAATTTCGTTCAGGAATAAAGTATTCGTGGAGCAGATCCGTCGATGTGGTATCTTTGTTTTCGATCAAGGAGACTTGGCTATCCATGATCTCATTTCGGGTAAATGTGATATGCCGTGCAGGAATGGCTGAAGATGTTTCGAGATCCCAGCGGAGCCGCTTTCCATATTCGCTATTGACACTACCCCTAAATATCAGTCTTTTGGTTTCTTCAATTTTCTTTTCCTGTCGGGATAGCTGTATCGGCAGTTCTTCTGTCTGTTCAAAATAATTGAGCGTTGCCTCCGCTAGAAAATGTTTTTTGGAAACGCGTAATCGTCCAAAGACCAGATTTACTTTTGGATTGTCAAGAATATATTTTTTATAATACTTCGTATAATTTTCTGGAGCTAAGTTGACGTAATGATATTTTAGGGACTGATTATCGACAACTTTTAGCTTTACATCGAGTATAATACCAAATAGGCCATATCCACCAAGCACATGATGAAACAGTTCCGTGTTCTCGTCGCGGCTGCAGTGGAGTACCTGACCTTGGGCATTCATTAATGTGAAAGAAAGTACGCTGGAAGCTAAGGGCGGCGAATTCTTTTGCCATCCATGTCCATTGACACTCAGTGATCCACCAACAGAAAATGAACTAAAAGCTTGCATCACTGCAATTGATTTACCATAACGGTCTAAGTAGTGAATGGCATCCGTCCAAAGTGCACCTGATCCGATGCTTAGTATATTGTTTACCGTGTCAAGCTGCATGTGGTTATAAGGGAGCATATTGATCACTATACCATCCGGATACATTGTATGCCCGCCCATACTGTGACGGGCTCCGGCCAACGCTATTTTTAACCTCTTGGTATTTGCATAATGCAGAATTTGCCGCAATTGATTTTCAATAGCCGACCTGTCTTTTGGTATAGCAATGATGGTATCGACGCTGGTCAGATTAAGTGCGCTGGCATCATCCACATGCCGCGAAGGAAGGACCCTGTGATTATCGGTTTCTCTCCATTTGGTTTTGAGTAGATGGATAATGGGGAATGCAATAACCACTAAAAGAATAAGCAAGGTTAGAAATGAATAACGTTTGGTTCTTTGGGTTATACGCATGGTCTCCGTTCAATTTAATAATGCGAACGATCGAAAGGATAGTTCACTGCCAAAATAATATAAATTTATTGTTTTTTTTATTCTATTTTTATCCGAAAAGTTATTTAACCGAGTTCTATAAAAAGTCTCAAAAAAAATAATATGCGTTATGGAATTCCGTTGCCTGCTGCATCCCTGTCTAAATTATTACTTGAAAAGATGATAAAGTATACCTCTTTGTGTTTATTTCTCTGTGTTACTCAGATGCTATTTGGTCAGGTACAACATTACGAAGGTAAGATTACAGACGCTGTCGGAAGGCCATTGAAAGATGCAGCGGTGATTCGTGTTGCTGACAATATCGTATCCAGTTTTGCCGAACTGAATACCGGATTACATACACGGAAACTGATACGCACTGATGTCAATGGTGTATTTGGAATGGATCTCAATGATCGTGATAAAATACAGTTATGGAAATATCCAGTTCAGCTACCAACGACTTACCTATTATATGAGTTTCGGTCGGATCCCTTTGCTAAGTCCGGAGGATATCTTGTGGAACTTGTGGCGGCAAGAGAACAGCATACCGATCTGAATTTATTTCCATTGGATACCTCGACGATCGTATCCACAAGACCTGTGGTCTTTAGAAATAAGGGGGGAGCTTATTACAGTATGACGGAGAAAGGAAATCGGATTTACATCCATCAAAGTCAAAAACCGGGCTATGGACTGCTTGATATCAATCTGACGCTCGGGGGATCGGTCAGTAAAGCTGATGACCGCGTCAGACTGCAAACTGATTATGTTCAGGGGCGCGCGAAAGACGGACTATTGATTGCCTCGAATGACGTTCCTTACAGCTGGGGACCTTCTGTCGCCCAAATTGACCTGCCTAGTTTTTATAACAACAAAAATGTATATCGCAAAGGCCATCACAGCTCTACCACGTTGGATATGACCTATAATAAAGATGGTGTGGGTAAATTCTATGGTGAAATTGAATATTCCAAGAAGCAGGGCCTCTTTGACCCGAATCGGGCTAAGTTCTGGGGAACGCAGCTGAATTACTCGCGCTATTTTGGCGTTGAACATCATTTTCAGGTACTGAATAAATTCAATCAATCCGATGAAGATATGCCCATGGTAGGCAATAACTACGCCAATGTCCTTATGGGAGCATACCTGTCTCCGGTCAATGTTGACGCTAAAGCACAGCCTACTTCCATTATTTCCGATGTTTATACTAATCCTTGGTATCTGTTCCAAAATAATCGGGACAACCAATTCAACCAGAAATACATAGGCGCACTGAAATATGACTGGGATCATAGCCGATTTTTCTTGGGCGCACAACTCAACTATCAATACCAACAAAATAAACTGAACTATGGTCTGGTAGGAAGCGTGAGCGGAATGAATAGGAATGTATTTGTCAATCGTAGATTAAAAACAAAACTGTTTGACACAAATGTTCAGGGAAAGTACTATCTGGGTGAAAATAAAAAGTTGTATCTACAAGGAAATTTTTGGCACAAAAAACAGTGGATGTCATTGGAAAGATCAAAAACAGATTTTGCTCCGGTTTCATTGGTGCATCAATCTTTGGAATTTCAAGCTGGATTGGTAGCAAAAGAATTTGGCGGCTATAATGCCAACTGGAATTTGGACTTGTTACCAAGTATACTGATAAACGACAAGAGTAAAAATAAGACCGCCTTTAATTTTGTTGGTCAGGTGAAAAGGAGGTTTGAATTCGATCTATTTGATTGGGAAAATATTATCAGTAATGTGTGGACAAAATTCGACCTTTCGCACCTTGAGCCCAACCAGATCAATAATGATATACAATTTAGTCTGATGCGATATTCCATCAAGGATTTTCAATCTTTCTTGCCGATGGATGAATTGCTGTTATGGAACCCTGTGGATAAACTGCAAAGGAAGATCAATTATGAGTTTGGTGCTTCTCTCAAACGAAAGTTTTGGAACCTCGATGGAAGTTTTTATCAGTTTTATGTGAAAAATGGTTATGCGCCGCTGTTGCAAGGCAATCAATATAAACTAAACAACGTAGTCGACTATCAACAAAAAGGATTTCGAATTGCTCTTTCTTCTCAGTTTGGCGTTTATAATAGTAATGTAGTTTGGTCGCCGAGACTGGATTTTCACCGTTATATCAATAAGGTTGACAAAATTCATGTGGCAGCTGATCGTGTCCAAATAGCTGGTATGCAGGAAATCAGTAAAAACTATATTGTCAACCAGCCGATCGGAGTGATAGTGGGAACCGTCTACGAACGTACCTCAGATGGTCAACTCCAGATTGATGGCGATGGCTATCCCATTATGTCCCCTGAGCAAAAGATTCTGGGAAACCCAAATCCCGATTTTTCTTTCATCTTTGGCAATACTTTGCAATATAAAGGATTCCGTTTGGATGTTGATCTCGAATGGAGCAAGGGCGGTAAGGTCTGGAACGGGACACGGCAAACGCTCAATTATATGGGACGCTCAAGGGAAACCGCCACTGAGCGATTGCTGAAAAATCAGTTGTTCCCGGGAATTGATCCACAGGGAAATAAAAATAATAAACGGGTTGATTACTATGATCCGGGCGAAAGTACAGACCTTAATAGGTGGGTGCGCTATGGGATATCGGGAGTCGCTGAAGAGGCTATCGAAGACGCAAGCTACCTACGACTTTCCAAAGTGAATCTTTCACGTAGTTTTGATATATCATGGCACTATCTCCAAAAAATTGACTTAATTCTTTATGCCGAAAATTTGATGTATTGGAGTAAATATAAAGGTAATTTTCCGGGCTCATCCTTGTTGGGACAGAGTAATGCGGTTGGATTGGATTACTTTAACTCACCGTTGATGAAAACTTTTGGTTTTAATGTATTACTGAATTTTTAACCGACTTGCCATGATTATTGATAACTTAAAAATTAAAGAAAATAGATCTGGAGATGAAGGTTTCCTAGCTGATATCACCACTAAAAGAAATGCTGATATTCTTGAAAATAATTCATTGGTATTTAAAATTGCTGATCCAAGACAGATTCAAAAGTATTGCCTTACTTATTTTTTTACAATATTATGTTTGTTATTTGCAATTAATACTTTTGGTCAGATGCAGTCGGTTCGTGCTAAAATGAATGAATATAATGACCTGCTACCTTTGGAACGTATATATACGCATACAAATAAGACTATTTTTACACCGGGAGAAACAGTTTATTTTACTACATATCTATGCAATACGGGTTTCGGTGTCTCTAGTAGAAGTGATATTATTATCGTAGACCTAATTGCACCGAATGGACAGGTAGTTCTGCGTAAGCAATTTGCGGCAAATACAATTTATGCGAAAGGAAGCATGAAATTGGGAGGTCAGCTTGCGGGGGGCATCTACAGATTGAAAGTGCAGACTCCTTGGATGACCAATTTTCCAAATCTAGCTTATGAAAAGGAAATCACCATAATGCGTACCAATCCACCGCGTCTCTTCATGCAATTGGAACTGGAAAAGGAATCTTATGGGAAAGGAGAAACCGTTGTAGCGGAATTTGGTATCAAGGACTTGGCGAACCGTCCGATTTCAAATCAAACTTTTGACTATGACGTGAGTATTGGTGGACAGCTATATCTTTCGAAGGTGGCTAAGACCGATCATTTGGGTAAATACCGAATATCATTTGCATTACCGGAAATTCTGAAAGATAATCATGTAAGTTTGAATGTCCGTTTCGTACAGCAACAGCTGATTGAGTCAATATCTAAGAATGTCCCTATTGTTTTTGAAGATATCGCTGTTAGTTTTATGCCTGAAGGGGGATATCTTCTAGCAGACTTTTTGAATGTGGTTGCATTTAAAGCTTTGAACCCGGAAGGATTTCCTGCAGATATCGTGGGTGTTGTCTATAATGATGCTGGCGAGGAGATCAGCAAATTTGCCTCCTTTCACCAGGGTATGGGGAAATTCTCATTCGTCCCAGAAAAGGGACGAACCTATTATGCGCAATTGAAAAAGCCATATCCGACAACAGAAAGGATGGCATTGCCTACAGTAAAAAATAACGGTGTAAAGGTGCAGCTGAAAGAACAGACAAAAGATGTTCTGCGATTGGAAGTCATCAGTAGCATGGACAGTCGGGTGAGCTATTTTATCCGAAAGGAAGATAAAATCTTCGGCACTGAAGAGATTGCGGTAACCAAAGGTACAAATTCTCTTACTGTACCAAAAGCTGGTTTGCCGCAAGGGGTGCTGAGTATATCTATTTTACAGGGAGGACAAATTCTGAGTGAGCGATTATTTTTTAATGCAGTAGAGGATGGTTTGCAGATTCATGTAACAAGCGATAAAGCGATCTATAAGACGCGGGAGGATGTGAAGTTGACGATTGAGACACGGGATGCGAAGGGAAAATCTATTCCGGCCGCGTTATCTTTGAGTGTTGTTGATGATAAGGTTTTAAGCTATTTGAATGATAAACAGCATCATATCCTCTCTTGGATGTGGCTGGGTACTGCAGTGCAGGGCGATATCTATCAACCCGCATTCTATTTTGATCCAACCAAGGACAAACGTACGCGAGCCCTCGATATGCTTTTGCTGACACAGGGCTGGCGAAATTATCAATGGGATAAGGTGTTGAGCAACGATGAACTTTTGGTGGTAAAAAATCAACCGAATAATATGTTCAGGGGTGTAATTTATAAGCAGGTAAACGGACAAAGTACTCCGTATTCCTCAAAAATCTACGTAGTAGCAGATAGTTTGCTATATACTGTAATGCCTGATAAAGACGGATGTTTTTCGATCCGGACTATCCCTACTACGTTATGGCGAATCTACGTACCGACTCATCGAAAAAATGAATTGTATTATGTTTCCACATTTCAGAGTGAATCTCCTGCTAACTTACCTACAAGGGAAAAGAGACGTTTAACCGATTCTGTTTCAGTACAGATTGAGACGAATTTGCCTATCAAACTTGTCAACGATGAAACGGCTATCCCGCCGAAATTAGAAATGGCGTCTCCACGATTTAATCAAGAATCGAATTTAGAAGAAGTGGTTGTGATCAGCTATGGAACAGACCGGAAGACCGCAGTGACTGGGTCAGTGGCCACAATCAGCCGCGAAGAGCTCTATTCACAGGTGAACTTAATCTCTGCTTTATCGGGTAAGGTGGCCGGAATTAGTGTCAGTCCCTCGGGTGAGCGGTCCAATGCACCTGTTGTTATTCGTGGGATCAGCTCCATCGGCGGCACCGGTGGACCTCTTTTCGTAGTGGATGGGGTAGCTTATAACGAGGCCAATATAGCAAATTTTGCCGGTTTTCCGCCTGACTTGATCGAAAGTATCAGTATCGTAAAAGATGCTTCGGCCATGGCGCTGTATGGTTCACGTGGTGCCAACGGTGTTATCGTGATTACGACCAAAGGCGGAAAAGGAATGGAAGGTGATGCCTTCAATTTGTTTGGCAAAGGCCATCTTGTGGGAAATCAAAAATATCTGACTTTGAATACGGTATATCCAAAGGTTCGTTTTGATCAGCCACAAGAATTTTATGTGCCGAAGTACCAAAATAAACAGGCCTTGATCAAAGACGATTTTAGGGATAATATCTATTGGAATTATCATATTGAGACTGACGCTCAAGGATATGCCCAAGTTACTTTTTCCAATGCTGATGAAAATACTTCTTATCGGATCATAACGGAAGGGATTGGTAAAAATGGTCTAATAGGACGTAGTCAACAGACAACATATCAAGTGAAAGACGAAATTGGCTTAGACGTCAAATTGCCTTTGTATGCTTCTCAGGGAGATTTGATCAATGCGCAATTATTGGTTGATAATACAAGACGGCAACCTGTATCAATCCGTAGTCAGGTCGACCTGATAGGGGACAACCTTGAATGGAAATCTGAGGGGAATAATCTGAAAATTGGCGCACAGGAGCAAAGTCAGGTGCGTGTACCACTTGAAGTAAGGCACCCGTCGAATGAAAAAGACAAGATACGTTTTTCTATCCGTACTGATTCCACGGTATTGGGAATTATAAAGGATATTAAATTATTTGACAAAGGTTTCCCTGTAGAATTCGGTCATTCAACATCCAAATACTTAGCACATGAATTTGAACTGAAAAACACTATGGTGGGTTCACAACGGCTTTCGGTGGAGCTATACCTCAATCCATTGAAGCAGATTACGCAGGGATTGAAACGCATTGTCCGCGAACCATACGGTTGTTTCGAACAGGTGTCTTCGTCAGTCTATCCCAATATATATGCGCTTTCTCTCCTTCAGCAACTTAGGGGAGATGAATCCTTGCAACGCAAAACACAAGAATTTTTGACCAGTGGTTATAAAAAATTGGCGGCCTACGAAATCAAAGGAGGAGGCTTTGATTGGTATGGAAAACCGCCGGCACATGAGGTGCTTTCAGCTTTTGGTTTAATTGAATTTATAGAAATGAAGCCATTTATCGCTGTAGATCAAAAGATGATCGAACGTACTCAGAACTGGCTTTTATCAAAAAAAGATGGTCGGGGAGGATACCATCAGGGAGCAGGACGGTACACTTTTTCCGGGAATCGCGAATCTATAAATAATGCTTATATCACTTATGCATTAAGCGTTGCAGGTGAAAGGGCGGAAATCGAGCTGGAGTTTCAAAAGGCTTATCAGGAAGTCCTGGGGACAAAAGATCCTTATCGTATGGCAATAGTTGCGCTTACAGCAAAGAATCTCAATAAATTGGAGCAATTGGAGAGCCTGAAGTTACGCCTAAAGGAGATTCTTCCTATGGTAATTGAAGATAAGAAAGGCTTAGCAGAAGGAAGCATTACGAATTCGGATGGACGGTCATTGCGCAATGAAACGCTGGCCTGGATCGCTCTTGTTTTCCAATTGGAAAACAAAGCATCTCCGGAATTGACAGCCTGTATGGAGGCACTTGTAAAATCTGCTGATCAGGGCTACTATGGTTCAACCCAGGCAACGGGACTCGCCTTAAAAGCTGCAACAGGATATTATCAACTGTTTGATCGGGATATGCGGGTGAAAAAAGGGAAAAAGATGGAACTATGGCTGGACGGGCAACTACTGATCCGTGACACCACTCTCGTGGCTGACTCGCTGAGCAGAATGTTTTTGACGGAGCTGCCTGCAGGAAAACATAAAATCTCCTTGCGCCTGGAAAACCTGGATTATGCTGTAGCTTCCTACCGATTTAATTATTTGACACTGGAACCGCCAAGTGCAAAGGATAGGACACTGGATCTGTCAACATCTTTATCCAGCAATCGTGTTCGTCTGGGTGACAATACGGTACTCAAGGTGCGGTTACACAATAAGGGGGGTAGGGCACAGGCAATGCCATTAGCGAAGGTCGGTATTCCAGGAGGATTAACTCCCGAGCCTCAACAATTAAGGGATTTAATGGAGAAAGGCTTCGTAGACTACTACGAAATTTTTGAAAATTACCTGGTGTTATATTGGCGCGGAATTGATGCAAATGAAACGAAAGAACTGTCTATAGATTTAAAAGCCCAAGTGCCAGGGAGATACCAAGGCGCCGCATCTTCGGGCTATTTATATTATACCGAAGAGCTAAAAGATTGGCAAGAAGGATTAAAAGTCGAGATTGAATAGTCAAATAGCCTAATTGTACGATCGGATAAAACCAAGTCTGCCAAAAGTTTGGTGGCAGGCTTGGTTTTATAAGCTTTATTGTAGAAGTGGTAAAATTTTGTTCCAGATCTGCTGGTAAATCTTATCATCTCGAATGATGCCTTTATTTTCTTCGTAATAATTCGGAGAATCAAAGCTTCCGCCTCTACGACGTTCGATCAGGAATATATTGAGGACGATTTTAGCTGTTCTATCGGATAAGGGGCTAACCAAAAAGTTGGAAATTTTTGTGTCGCCTTCATTACTAAATAATCCTGTGTTTTTGTTGTATACACTTGTCTGAATAAAACCCGAAGGACGGTCTAATTTAGCAATATAATAGCCGCTTTCATGAAGAGCCTGTACAATTTTTGTATAGGCAGAATCCGCGGAGATCATGATGGTCTTGGTCCGTTCCGGATTTTGCGCTGAGGTTGGATTGACCCAAAAGAATATAGAAAGAAGCGTCAATAGTAATGGGTGTGATCGTGAAGTCATATCTGTGGCTTTAAGAGTGTAAAATCATTACCTAAAGCTAATGATTTTTCTCTTGAAGGCCAATTGTATGACTTAACTTACCCGTTTACCCATTATTTTTAGACTCCGTTCCACATGATCTAGCGTAGCGATATTGGGAAGGTTCGCCCATTCCTGGAAGCCCATTTTTTCAAAAAGTGTGATGCTCGGGACGTTGTGCGCAAAGATGAAGCCCAACAAGGTATGTATCCCCAACGCTGGAGCCTGCTCTATGCAGTACTGAAGGATTTGTTTACCCAGTCCACGGCCCCTTTGCTGTTCATCCAGGTAAATGCTGATCTCTACTGTGGCATCGTAGGCCGGCCGGCCGTAGAACGACTGAAAACTCACCCAGCCTAGGATATTGCTATTTTCGTCCTCGACCAACCAAAGCGGTCTTTTTGACGGACTATGTTCATCAAACCATTTTTGTCTGCTTTCTACGGACACTGGACTGGTGTCGGCCGTGACCATCCTGGATGCAATGGTGGTGTTGTATATCGCGACAATAAGGGGTAAATCCGCCTGTCTCGCGTCCCGAAATATTAACTGGCTCATGTTAAATGCTGTTTTAGAACTAAAGTCAAAAATATAAGTTTTACCATATAGTTGATGCTTTTTGTCAAAGTTTTTCCTACAGATGAAGTTTCATATACGCTATTAAAAAGCGAGTTTTTTTTTGTTGATCAACAGCCAAGGTTACGCTGACTTCAAGGTTTTAATAAATAGTGCCGTCTCCCGGGGTGAATGCTTGATAGCGGAATCAATATTCCGGTATAAAAGCTTAATAAAGCAACTATGTTCTTATAAGATCAGTTTTTAAGAGCAAAAATTGCACTAATCTGAACATTTTTTTCTCTTGAATACGACCTAATTTTCTCATCTTAGGGTAAGCAAACAGCAGCTTTGTTTGCCGGATATAAACCTTACAACAAGAAAAATCAGGTATGCCTAGTTTTTGAGGACTATATCTCGTGTTTTTTTAATTCTATGGAGCTGCCGGATACAGTGGGGGGGATGCTTGGAACCGAGTGTTTGGCGGGTATGAAAGCTGATTTCTTGGGATTTATCGATAGCATTATGGATCAACAACAACCTAAACAATCAATTCGAATCCGTTCAATGGATGTCATGCGTGGTATGACCCTATTTCTGATGTTATTTGTCAACGATATATTCGCTCCCGGTGTCCCCAAGTGGATGCTGCATACGGAAGCGGATGTCGATGGCATGGGATTGGCAGATTGGGTTTTTCCGGGATTCCTTTTCATGGTGGGAATGGCTGTACCTTATGCCGTGGCCGCACGGGAAAAGATGGGCGAGTCCATGGGGCTTATCTTTTTTCATATTGTCTCCCGTACCTTGAGTTTGATCCTTATCGGTGTATTGATTCTGAACGGAGGCCGTGTGGATGCGATATTGACAGGAATGTCCAGCTTTCTGTGGTTGGGTTTGTTGTACCTCTTTATATTTCTGGTCTGGAATAGGTATCGTACTACATCCGGTAATCAGGCCCTATTTAAAGGGATGCGTCTGATTGGGGTTCTGGGAATCTGTTATTTGGCTTATTGCTTTAAAGCTGCAGAGGGTAAAGGCTTGGAGATCGGTTGGTGGGGAATCTTGGGCTTGATCGGCTGGGGTTATTTTGCTGCTGCCACTACTTTTGTGTTAAGTCGGGGAAGGCTCTCCATTGTAGGATGCTTTTGGCTGCTGTTTCTTGTCCTGAATATCCTGTCTCAAACAGCATTCAAATTGCATATTCCGATCATTGGAGACTACTTAGGGGTGCTGTTATCAGGGAATGTACCTTGTATTGTATTGGCTGGAACAATCATTGGCATATTAATCAAACGGTATGCTGCTACACCGAAGTTGCTTTTACGTTGGATGCTGATTATTGGAATACTATGGTTAGTGGGCGGGTTTGCACTGCGTCCCTGGTTTATATTATCCAAAATTCACGGCACGCCAAGTTGGGCATTGCTCTGTTGTGGTATCAGCCTGCTCTTACTGCTTGTTATCTACTATGTAATAGATATTCGGAAATACCATAAAGGAATATTCGTCTTCGAGGAGGCCGGAAAGAATTCTTTGACGACCTATCTCGCACCGGATTTAATTTATTTCATCTGTTGGGGATTGCAGATTCCTTTGTTTTTCTATAAACAATCGGATAATATGCTCCTTGCTGTTGGTGGTTCACTGCTATGGGCTTTCGCTATGCTGTGGTATGCTATTTTATTGAAAAACATAAATATCTATTTAAAACTTTAATAGAAGACGGATCGTTGTACGCTTACTATATGGCTAAATAGAGAACGAAATTTAGTCAAGCGACTCAGAATCGGTTCAGTTTAATTTGAATCTTTAATATTATGATGTGTATGAAATCTAAAAACAGTATAAATCCCCTCGAGTTAATAACCCTTGGCTTTACAGCGATAGCTTTATTGGCAATGATTATTTGTCCCCAAAAGAGCTGTGCATTTGAAAAAAATAAAAAAGTGGTAATTGCTTATGTGACTTCCTGGTCAAGCGTGATACCGGATCCGACGTACCTGACACATATCAATTATGCTTTTGGGCATGTCAATGACAGTTTTGATGGAGTGCGTATCGACAATGAAGCCAGATTACAAAGTATTATAGCGCTGAAGAAAAAGCATCCACACTTGAAAGTCTTGTTATCCATTGGTGGTTGGGGAAGTGGTCGCTTTAGTGAGATGGCTGCTGATGTCGTTAACCGGGAAAAATTTGCTGCGGATTGCGCGCGTGTTGTGAAAGTGTTTAAACTTGACGGCATTGATATTGACTGGGAATACCCGACCAACCCTTCTGCCGGTATTTCCGCGACGGAATCGGATACCGAGAATTATACGTTACTAATGCGGGATATTCGTAAGGCTATCGGAAGAAAAAAACTATTGACACTAGCCTCTGTATCAAGTGGTCAGTATATCGCATTCGACCAGATTAAAAACGACGTGGATTTTGTGAATATCATGACTTATGATTCAGGAAATCCCCCTTATCATCATGCGAGTCTGCATCGTTCACCTTTATCAGGGCGCACGACCTGTGCTGAAGCGGTGAAGGCGCATATCGCAGGTGGCATGCCCGCTGAAAAGCTGGTGCTCGGTATCCCATTTTACGGACGTGGAAATAAAACGGATATCAAAGATTTTATAGACTATAAGGATCTCCTGAATTTGCAGGGCTTTGAACAGAAATGGGACGATGAAGCGAAGGCACATTATCTGGTCAATGCAGAGGGAACATTGATATTGACTTTTGAGACACCCAAATCCATTTCCTTGAAATGCGATTATGTGCATGAGCAGGGTTTACTGGGAGCGATGTATTGGGAATATGCCGGTGATACCGAGGCGGGCGTACTGCGAGATGCGGTATATAAGGGAATTATACGTTGATAAAAGGCGTTCCAATAGAAAGCATTTCAAAAGAACGTGGAAAACCGAAATTACTGACCTATTGATAGGCTTCATAGTTGAAGGTGCAGTAATTTCGGTTATGGAATTGACTTCTAGCGTTTACGTTATTGTGATGACGATTAGAAAGCTGTCCATTTTTGACTGGACTGTCCAGAAGCTATTACCGTTTCGATAAATTTCATGCCCCTAGTTCCATCTGCAACGGTAGGGAAATCCAGCATGGCCTCCGAGGGACTGGTACCGTTTATCTTTGCGCGAACAGTGGCTGAAAAATTTCTGTAAATATTGGCAAACGCTTCGATGTAACCTTCGGGATGTCCGGCCGGTAAGCGAGTGTTGTGCTGGGCGAGGGGGGAAAGGTATTGCTGTCCGGCACGGAATATTTGTGCCGGTTCGTTAAGCCATTTCAATAGTAGGGTGTTGGGATCCTGTTGATTCCATTCAAGACCAGCTTTCTCGCCGTATATTCTTATTTTTAAAGCATTTTCTTCGCCTGCCGCTACCTGTGAAGCCGAGAGTACACCTGTTGCATTATTTTCAAACCCCAGCAGGACATTTCCGTCATCTTCTAATCGTCTTCCCGCCACGAAAGTTCGGAGATCGGCACATACCCGGGTTATTTTTAAACCGGAAATATATTCAGCCAAATGGGCGGCGTGTGTTCCAATATCACCCATACAACTGCTCAATCCACCTCTTTCGGGATCTGTTCTCCAGGCCGCCAGTGGCGATTCGGTCTCGATCAATGTGCTGAGCCAGCCCTGTGGATATTCGACCATGATTTTACGGATATGGCCGAGCTTGCCTTCGCGAACCAGCTGACGTGCCTGTTTGATCATAGGATATGCCGAATAGGTGTAAGTCACGCAAAGTAGCAGCCCTGTTTCGTTGACCTTCTGCTCTAATAACTCCGCTTCGTTTAGCGTGAAAGTCATGGGTTTTTCCAATAGGACATGAAATCCATGTTCGAGGGCGAGCATCGCTGGCTCAAAATGGGCAACGTTTGGGGTTACTATGCTTACAAAATGCATCCGTTCGTGAGATGGTAGCTGACTTTCACGCAGGATCATTTCCCGAAAATTTGGATAGATTCGATCCGTAGGGAGCGAAAGCAGCTCTCCGGACTCCCGTGCTTTAACAGGATCCGAACTTAATGCGCCACAACATAGTTCGATCTGTCCATCTATACCTGCTGCCATGCGGTGTACGGCACCAATAAAAGCATTTTTGCCACCCCCCACCATGCCCATCCTGATTTTTCTGATTTCCATAATAACTGTATTTTAGGTTTTTAATGGTCTGATAAACCTATCAATTTTCGATTCAGGTTGTCATCAGGACCAGCAGAAGCAAAGTCGTCGAACGCGTGATCACTTACCCGAATAATGTAATCCTTGATATGTTGTGCACCTTCACGGGCCCCATCTTCGGAGTTTTTAAAGGCACACTCCCATTCCAGGACTGCCCAGCCCTGAAAATCATATTGCGTCAGCTTGGTAAAGATCGCCTTAAAATTGACCTGCCCATCGCCAATGGAACGAAAACGTCCAGCCCGTGCTTGCCAATTTTGATAACCACCATATACACCTTGACGGCCGGATGGATTGAATTCAGCATCTTTTACATGGAACATTTTGATCCGCTCGTGATAGATGTCAATGAATTGCAGGTAGTCAAGGCATTGCAGTACAAAATGTGAGGGATCGTACAGGATATTTGCCCGTTTATGATAATTGACTTTTGCCAAGAACATGTCGAAGGTGACGCCATCGTGCAGATCTTCACCCGGATGGAGTTCATAGCAGAGATCCACATCGTATTGTTCGCAGGCATCCAATATGGGGAGCCACATTTTGGCGAGTGCCGTGAATCCTGTTTCCACCAGATTCTCCGGACGTTGCGGCCAAGGATAAACGTAAGGCCAAAGAAATGCGCCGCTAAACGTTGCAAGGGCCTTCAGTCCGAGGTTATGGGAAGCTTTGATCGCATAGTGGAGCTGTTGTACCGCCCATTGCTGCCGCTCTTTGGGATTATTATGTAGTTCTGACGGTGCGAACGAGTCAAATAACGGGTCAAAAGAGGGGTTTACAGCAATTAGCTGCCCTTGGAGGTGCGTGGATAGTTCGGTGATCTCCAAGCCGTAGGATTGTACAGTAGTTTTGAGCCGCAATGCATAGTCTTTATCTTCCGCGGCTCTTTGGAGATTGATCAATCGAGCATCCCAGGTAGGTATCTGGATACCTTTGTAACCGATCGAGGCAGCCCATTCACAGATGCCTTCCAGGGTATTGAACGGTGCGTTGTCGCTGGCAAATTGCGCTAAAAAAATAGCAGGTCCTTTAATTGTTGTCATAGATATTTTTTACGTAAATAAGATTGCCCATAGGGATGGCCTTATATTTTTTCTGTTCGTTGTTTTAAGCCCAGGCTTTATCTCCTTTTTCATAGGGAACATCCCCTTCATATCGGCCCGGAACCTGATTATAACGGAGTGCCTGTTTATAACCAATTTCCGAAGAGAAATAGCCAAGGAGTGTCAACTGCTTAAACATGGTGTAATAATGATTGGGTGCCTCTCCTTTTTTTTGTGCATACTCTTTTGCTTCTTTGTCTATAGCTGTTAGTAGGGCAAGCCGCTGCTCGGCTGTAGCTTCCAAGAATCCCAGATGATGCATTTTTTTACAGGCCGCCTCCAATTTTTCCATCCCATCAATAAATATTTCCTGATCTGGGGCCTCGTAGCAGTCATTCACCATGACAGTCATAAAAGAGCCGACTTTAGCTGCTTTGGCTCCCGGGCTTTTTTGCGTGGTGGGGAGTATGGTGTCTGCCACCTCATCCAAAAATACGATTTGTTTTGGAGTTAACTTGAGGCGTTCCCTAAGGTCGCGTTCTTTGCTGGAGCTACAGCCCGTCAGAAAAGCATCGCCGCCAATTACGGCTCCGCCCGTAAGTAAGGCGATCATCTTTAAAAGTGTTCTTCTTTCCATTGGCTTAACTGTTGATTTTCTTGAGCTCACTGACGGCATGATCTACCGCCCTTGCTGTCAGTGCCATATAAGTCAGTGAAGGATTTTGGCAACCGGAGGAAGTCATGCAGGCGCCATCAGTGACATATACATTGAGACAATCCCATACTTGATTCCATTTGTTGAGTACTGAGGTTTTGGGATCCAGCCCCATTCTTGCGGTTCCCATTTCGTGGATGCCATGCCCCATGGCGTGGCCATTATCCCAGGTGTTCACATTTTTTATTCCCGCAATGGCAAGCATGGCTTTCATTTCTTCCTGCATATCTTTCCGCATCTTCAGCTCATTCTCTTTCAGCTCCGCATCCATGGCCAGTACCGGTAATCCCCATTTATCCTTTCGCTCTTTGTCCAGTGCGATTTTATTATCGTGGTAAGGGAGTATCTCGCCGAAAGCGGTAGCGCCGATGGTCCACTGACCGGGTTCGGTGAGCGCATCTTTGAAATCACCGCCAATATTGAGTTCGGCAATCTCTCTGCCCCAACCTTCACGACTGGCGCTACCTTGGTAACCGAAACCACGTAGGTAGTCTCTTTTGTCGTTACCTATATTGACAAATCGGGGAATATAAAAGCCATTGGCTCTTTTACCGAATATATACCTGTCTTCGTAACCTTCCACGATTCCGGAAGCACCGATGTTGTAATGATGGTCCATCACATTATGTCCTAGTTCCCCGCTGCTGCTACCCAAACCATCTGGCCAGATGTCTGTTGCGGAGTTGAATAAAATCCATGTGCTGTTGAGAGCCGATGCGCACAGAAAGACCACTTTACTTTTGAATTCATAAGTTTGGTTGTTCTCGGTGTCCAACACCTCTACGCCGCTAGCCTTTTTGGTATTTTTATCATAGATGACTTGCCGAACCAGCGAGTAGGGCCGGACGGTCAGGTTGCCGGTTTTCATAGCAGCTGGTAGGGTAGAGGACTGTGTGCTAAAATATCCGCCAAAAGGACAGCCTTCCCAGCATCGGTTTCTAAATTGACATTTTGACCGCCCCGGAATCAGGGCTGTCAGGTTTGCGGTTCGTCCGATGATCAGGTGTCGTTTGTCTCCATATTCTCGTTTAATACGTTTGGCTACGTCCTTTTCGACGCAGTTCAGCTCCATTGGGGGAAGAAACTGTCCGTCGGGCAAGTGTGCGATATTTTCGATGGATCCGCTGATACCGGCAAATTTTTCAACATGGTCATACCAAGGGGCAATATCATTATAGCCAATGGGCCAAGATACAGCGATTCCATCCCTTTCATTGGCTTCAAAGTCCATTTGGCTAAACCTATAGGACTGCCGGCCCCATAAAGTAGAGCGCCCGCCCATGCGGTAGCTACGCCACCAGGTAAAAGGTTTCAATTCGGTATAAGGACAGTCCTCCTCATTCACCCAACCGTCCATGACGGCCTCTGAGGCGGCCCAGCCACGATGGATAACTGGATACTTCTTTTTCTGTTCTGTAGTTGTACGTCCGCGGTGCGGGAGATCCCATGGTTCGCGTAAGGCAGATTTATAATCTTTGACATGTTCGTAGGGGCCTCCACGTTCCAGCATCAGGACCTTTAATCCCTTTTCACAAAGCTCTTTTGCGGCCCATCCACCACTGATGCCGGAGCCTACGACGATGGCATCATACGTATTAGCTTCCATGGTTGATTATTATTGAGGTTGAGTTCATAATTTTATTTTGGTTTATTTTTTATGCGATAGCCGCATACGATTTACATGTGGTTCCCTTGTCCTACGATAAATTTACAGTATCCACCGAGCATCTTTCAACTGCTATTTGGCTGAAAAAATATGTTATCTTGCTATTTTTCGCCTTTATAATCGTATATTATGTGTTCAGATAGCAGATGTATTCGCTAGTAAGATTTTTAGAATGAAAACACTGATCCAGAAAATACACGTTGAAGAACAATACTCTTTTGCCTGTCGAACGTACAGAACACCGACTTTTGAAACGGCCTGGCATAGGCATCCCGAATGTGAGCTAATTTTGATCACCGAGGGAAACGGTACAGCGCTTATTGGTGATTACATCGGTGATTACAAGCAGGGAGACGTGTTCTTTCTTGGATCGGATCTGCCCCATTGGTTTCGCAAATCGAAGCAGGACGCAGTCGGGAGTGCTATAGTGGTTCATTTTCTAAAGGATTTTTGGGGAACGGGATTTTTAGCGCTTCCCGAGATGCATGTTATCGCGGGCTTGTTGAAAAATGATAGCACGGGAATCCAGCTTACGGGAGATCTTTCGAAAGAGATCGCCCTTATGATCCGTCAGATTGAAAATACAGAGGGGCTTGAACGTATTCAGCTACTATTAAGCTGTATGGATAGGATTGGGGCATCAGAGGAACAAAAGGTGATCACCATGGCTTTTGATACGATCGCAGGCCGTGAGGAAAACATCGTTATCGAAGCGATAATAGATTATTCCTTCAAGAATTTCTTAAATCCTATTTCCTTGGAGGAGGTAGCCGCCAGTACGAATATGTCAATTTCGGCATTTTGCCGCTTTTTTAAAAAGAACATTAAAAAGAGTTATTTTGGTTTTATAAAGGAGCTCCGAATCAGTCATGCCTGCAAACTGTTGCGAGATACGAACCGGCCGATTTTGGATATCTGTTATGACAGTGGTTATAACAGTTGGGCACATTTCAGCAAACAGTTTAAAGTGGTGACAAAGGTGTCACCCTTAAAGTATAGAAAACAGTTTCGTACGGGATAGTGACTAAAAAAGAAAAGCCATATGCACTGCTGAATATGGCTTTTCAAGTGGAGCTGGAGAGATTCGAACTCTCGTCCAGTCATGGTACTGTATACGCTTTCTACATGTTTAGCTTCTCTTTGATTGTCGGGCGAGGGAAGGTGAGTCGCTTACCTATACCGTACGCCGTAGTTGCTGTTTCTCACAAGTGCTTAGCAACATCACACTTGCCAGTTCTATCGTTCGATGCCCCAAATGTTAAACCAAAGAACAGGATCTAACGGGACAAATAGCTATGTTAAGTCTAACTTAAGCAGCTAAGGCGTAGTTTTCTTCGCCAGTTATAATTCTGAAAGTTCAGATTAAAGTGCTCTACTAACAACGCACTACATGCTTACATAACCGTCTCCATCCTGTCAATTCCGGTCAACCCCAATTATGTTTAGCAAAGATACGACTTTTTGATAATAAATCAAATGAAGGTTGATTCTAGCCGATAAATTGAGGGAAACGAGGCTGTTAAGCCTGTTTATACGCTATAAGAAAACCCCAGCTATTTTATCTTCTGGGGTTTTATAAAAGTTGCATGCTGCTTATTTAAGTAAACCTGCCCGTTTGAGTAGAGGCTCAACAGACGGCTCCTGTCCCCTAAATCGTTTATAGAGTAGCATTGGATGTTCTGTTCCGCCTTTGGATAAGATATTATCTTGGAATTTATGGGCAATTTCGGTGTTGAAAATACCATTTTGTTTGAAATAATCAAAAGCATCTGCGTCCAGTACTTCGGCCCATTTGTAGCTGTAGTAACCTGATGAGTAGCCGCCATTGAAAATATGGGAGAAGGCTGTGCTCATCGCATTCTCTTTGACATCAGGGTACAACTTGGTGGATGCGAATTGTTCATCTTCGAATGTTTTCAGATCAGCAATAGCACTTGGGTTTTGTCCATGCCAGCCCATATCCAATAAGCCAAAGCTCAATTGGCGCATCGTGGCCATTCCTTCCAGAAAAGATGCACTCTCACGGATTTTTTCCACCAATTCCATTGGGATTACTTCTCCTGTTTCATAATGTTTGGCAAACAATTCCAAGGCCTCTTTTTCGTAGCACCAGTTTTCCATGACCTGGCTTGGCAATTCAACAAAATCCCAATAGACAGAGGTGCCGGATAAGGTTGGATAAATCGTGTCAGCCAACATACCATGCAGCGCATGACCGAATTCATGAAATAGTGTTGTAACCTCCTGAAAGGTCAATAAGGATGGTTTTGTTGCCGTCGGGCGGGTGAAGTTGCATACAATGGAAACATGCGGACGCTCTTGTTTTCCGTCCTGTACGTACTGCGGCTTGAAGGAAGTCATCCAGGCACCATTTCGTTTCCCTTTACGTGGAAAGAAATCGGCATAGAAGATAGCGACGAGGTCGCCGTTATCTTTGGTGACTTCAAAGGTCTGTACTTCTTCGTGGTAGGTTTCAATATCCTTGACTTCTTTGAAATTGATGCCAAATAGGCGGTGTGCAACCTCAAATGCACCATGTAGCACATTTTCGAGCTTGAAATAGGGCTTAAGCTTCTCGTCATCCAGATTAAAACGTTCTTGTTTTAGTTTCTCCGCATAGTATGCACCATCCCATTTCTCCAGCTGTTCGATGCCGTCCAGTTTCTTAGCAAAAGCACTTAATTCAGCGAACTCCCGCTGCGCGGCTGGTTTCGCCTTCCCGAGCAAATCATTCAGAAACTCGGTTACCTTCGTCGGATTCTGTGCCATTCGTTCAGCCAGCACAAAATCTGCATGGGTGGCATATCCTAATAATTTAGCGCGTTCAAAACGTAGTTTTACAATTTTTAATACGTTTTCAACGTTGTTATATTCATTGTCCTGAAAAGCCTTTCGCCCTGCGGCCAAGGTGATTTCCCTACGCAATTCGCGGTTGTCGGCATAGGTTACGAAAGGGAGGTAACTTGGGAAATCCAGGGTAAATAACCAGCCTTCTTTTTCATTGGCCTTGGCTAATGCATGGGCTGCCTCAATGGCACCCTCCGGAAGTCCAGCCAAATCTTTTTCCTCAGTAACCAGCAGTTGATAAGCATTGGTTTCCGCAAGGACATTCTCTCCGAATTTTAGTTTTAAAAGCGATAGCTCAGCATCAATTGCGCGCAGCTGTTCTTTCTGCTCATCGTTCAATAGCGCTCCATTGCGGACAAAATCCTTGTATGATTTTTCCAATAACGTTGTTTGCTCTGCTGTAAGTGTCAGTTGATCTTTTTGATCATAAACTGCTTTTACACGTTTGAACAGGTCAAAGTTTAAGGTAATATCATTGCCTAAAGCGGATAATTTTGGGGCAACGTCCTGTGCGATCTTTTCTAGTTCATCATTGGTCTCTGCGGAATGCAGGTTGAAAAAGATACTGGACAATCTATCTAAGGTCTGTCCGGAATAAGACATCGCTGCAATGGTATTGTCAAATGTAGCTTCTTCGGGATTATTGACGATGGCGTCGACCTCAGCTTTTGTTTTTTGGATCGCTGCGTCAAACGCAGGGATATAATCTTCGTTTTTTATCTGTGAAAACGGAGCCGTATCATGCTTCGTTTTGAATTTTTCTGTTAAAATACTCATAAAGGTAAATGTAATAAATATTTATCTGAAGCGCTAAAATCAATGTAAATTATGTGCTGGGGATGATATTTTCCAAAAATGGGTATCTTGGGAGCATGAAATTAAACTCTTTTTATCCGTGGATATCCGCTATTGTACTTGTTTTAATAACAACTGCTGTGCAGGCACAACAGAACTGTGATTCTCTAAAAAAGGAGGTGCCCGCGTTCTGTAAGCTCCTGGATGACGATGCGCGTTTGGAATTTCCAAAAGATTATGTGAAAATCGCTGCTTGCATGGAGATTGATTCCGTCACGGAGATGCTGTTGGGCTATGATATGGTCAAGATGAAAGCATTGCAACTGCAACGGGAAAAAAACAGAGTTTTCACTTACGGTGACTGGATGGATATGGTTGTAGAACTGAAAGCAGGAAAAGAATACCGTAATGCCGTGCAGATGATGCAATTGATCCAGCACAGCATTAACCGTGCCGACTGGGCACAATTACTTAGATTGATGAAAGAGAGTCTGCTGCCTGGGCATTTAGAGGCTCTTGAACTGGATAAGGTAGAAAAAATGCTTTTTGACCCGAAGAACAAAGGAAGAAAATTTATTGAAGTGATGGAGCAGATTAAATGAGAGAATGTATTGGATTATACCGCTATAGGGAATACAGAGGGATTGAAAAGACTGAGATTGATAAAAAAAGGCTGTCCAATTTGATTGAACAGCCCATTTTTTATAATATATATTGATTATGCTAATTTGCCTAATGCTACTTTGATGCGCTTTAATGCTTCGATCAGACTTTCGTCAGAAGCAGCATACGATAAGCGGATGTAGTTGTCATTACCAAATGAATCACCGCCTACAGTAGCGACATGGCCAACATTCAGTAGATATAAAGCTAGATCAGACGAGTTTTTGATGATATTACCATCCTGATCTTTCTTACCAAAGAAGGAAGAAATTTCCGGGAAGAAGTAGAATGCGCCTTCTGGAAGATTGGTACGTACTCCCGGGATATCGCTCAATAGATCGTAAACCAATTGACGACGGCGCGCAAAAGCTTCTTTCATTTTATTGACTGACGCTAATCCTTGCTCGTAAGCGACGATACCGGCACGTTGTGAAATAGAACAAGTACCTGAGGTTGTCTGGCCTTGTAATTTATCATTTGCCGCAGCAATTGTTTTGTTTGCCGCAATATAACCCAAACGCCAGCCTGTCATGGCAAAGGCTTTTGAAAAACCATTGATGATAATAACGCGATCTTTGATGCTGTCAAACTGTGCGATAGATTCGTGTTTGTCCACAAAGTTAATGTGCTCATAGATCTCATCAGATAAAATAAATATCTGTGGATATTTTTCAAAAACTTTCGCTAATGCCGCTAATTCATCTTTACTATAAACTGTTCCAGTTGGATTATTCGGTGAAGAGAACATGAACAGTTTGGTTTTTGGCGTAATGGCCGCTTCCAATTGCTCTGGCGTAATCTTAAAGTTATTGTCGATTTCTGTATTGATAAAGACTGATTTTCCCTCTGCTAAAATAACCATCTCCGAGTAGGATACCCAGTATGGTGTTGGTATGATTACCTCGTCACCTGGGTTGATCAATGTTAAGATCACATTAGACAGGGATTGTTTTGCACCTGTTGAAACAACGATCTGCGAAATATCATAATCCAGATTATTCTCTGTTTTTAGCTTATTTACAATCGCCTGACGCAATTCAGGGTATCCTGGTACTGGCGAATAACGTGTCCAGTTTTCATCCAAGGCCTTTTTTGCTGCATCTTTTACATGTTCAGGAGTGTTAAAATCAGGTTCACCTACGCTAAGGCTGATTACATTAACGCCTTTTGCTGCTAATTCGCGGCCCAACTTGGTCATTTTAAGTGTAGCCGATTCGGACAAATTATTTATCCTGTCTGATAAGTATGATGATGTGCTCATGGTAAGACAAAGATATTATATACGTTGCAAATAATGGTCTTTATTTTTGAAAATTTACAAAGAAAAAGGTTGTTTTTGTTGGGGCTTTGCTAACAAAAAGCGATTGATGCGATTTAGCCCGCTAATAATTGACATCGCTGTGCTATTGATGTGCAAAACTAATCGAGTTGATTTGGCGTTATATATTTACCTTTGCCCTACAAAATACAGGTCATGTCGAAACAAACAAGATTGGTTTTATTATCGCTGTTTACAGGATTAGGCTTAATGCTCATTAAGTTCGTAGCTTATTTTTTGACAGATTCCAGTGCCATCTTTACAGATGCCGCCGAAAGCATCGTCAATGTGATCGCGTCTGGTTTCGCTTTCTATAGTATTTATCTTGCGGCACAGCCTAAAGATGAAAATCACCCCTATGGACACGGTAAAGTTGAGTTCTTTTCTGTTTTCCTTGAGGGGGGACTGATTTTTATAGCTGGAGCGATTATTTTAGCCAAAGCCTGTTATAATATCTTTTTTCCGGCAGAGATAACTCATCTCGTACAGGGGATCTACTTGATCGGAATCACCTCGCTGATCAATTTTGCTGTGGGATTTTATATCATGAAAAGGGGACGCGCCCTTGGGTCCATTACCCTAATTGCCGACGGCAAACACCTGCAGGTGGATGCTTACAGTACAATTGGATTGATATTGGGTTTAATCCTGATGAAACTAACGGGATTCCAATGGATCGATGTGGTAATCTCTATTATATTAGGGCTCTTTATCTTGTTTAATGGCTATAAATTACTTCGGCAGTCTATCGGTGGCCTGATGGATGAATCAGATACCGAACTTGTGCAGGATGTGGTAGCGATTTTGGAACGTAATCGTAAGGATGAGTGGATTGACGTGCATAATCTTCGGGTGCAGCGCTATGGCAATGAACTGCATGTCGACTGTCACCTCACTTTGCCAAACTACCTTGACCTGGTAAAAGTTCATGATGAGATTTCGGCTGTTGATAAGATTGTCAATAAAGAAATGTCCGTGCGTACGGAGTTTTTTGTCCATGCCGATCCCTGTCTCCCGCAATGCTGCCGGTACTGTCAGGTCGCGGACTGCCCGATACGTTCAGAACAGTTTAAAGGTAAGATCGCATGGGATATGGATAAGGTGACACGCAACCAGAAACATTTTTCCTATGCCGTAGCGGATCAAAAATAAAATGCTTTTTGCTTGTGTCTCATGTATATAGCAAAACTTTTCATCAGACTAAAGTCAACTGATGAAAAATATACTTGATTCTATAAATATGTATAAAAAAAGGTATCTTTGCCCTTTAGCAAAAGAGTTTAAAAATCCTATATGAAGCACATTCGTAATTTCTGTATTATTGCGCATATCGACCATGGCAAAAGTACTTTGGCAGATCGCCTTTTAGAGTATACCAATACCATTAGTCAGCGCGAAGCACAGGCACAATTACTTGATAATATGGATTTGGAACGTGAACGTGGTATTACGATCAAGAGTCACGCCATCCAAATGAATTATAAAAAAGATGGTCAAGAATATATTTTGAACCTGATTGATACTCCCGGACACGTTGACTTTTCTTATGAAGTATCCCGTTCTATTGCTGCCTGTGAAGGGGCTTTATTGATTGTGGATGCCTCACAGGGTATTCAGGCACAAACAATTTCAAATTTATATTTGGCTTTAGAGCATGACCTCGAAATCATCCCGATTTTAAACAAGATGGATCTTCCGGGTGCGATGCCCGAAGAGGTGAAAGATCAAATTGTGGATCTAATCGGTGGTGAACGTGAGGCAATTATTCCTGCTTCCGGAAAGACAGGTCTTGGGGTCCCAGATATCCTGGAAGCCATTGTTGAACGTATACCACATCCTGTGGGGGAGGCTGACGCACCGTTGCAAGCATTGATTTTTGACTCGGTGTTTAACTCTTTTCGTGGGATCATGGCTTATTTCAAAGTTGAAAACGGCGAGATCCGTAAAGGGGACAGAGTGAAATTCGTAGCGACAGGTAAAGAATATTTTGCTGACGAGATCGGTACTTTGAAGCTTAACCAAGTGCCAAAAGAGGTTATTAAAACAGGGGATGTAGGCTATATTATCTCCGGTATCAAGGAGGCACGTGAAGTGAAAGTAGGGGATACCATTACACATAAAGATCGTCCTTGTGCTGAGGCAATCCAAGGATTTGAGGAAGTGAAACCAATGGTCTTTGCCGGTATCTACCCTGTAGATACAGAAGACTACGAGGAACTACGTGAATCAATGCACCGTCTGCAGTTGAACGACGCTTCTCTGGTCTTTGAACCGGAGTCTTCAGCGGCCTTAGGTTTTGGTTTCCGTTGTGGTTTCTTAGGAATGCTTCACATGGAAATTATTCAGGAACGTCTGGAAAGAGAGTTTGACATGACGGTAATCACTACGGTTCCCAACGTGTCCTATAAAGCGTATATGACGAAGGATAAGGAAGAGGTGATCGTACACAACCCTTCGGATTTACCTGATCCAAGTAAATTGGATTCGATTGAAGAACCTTATATCAAAGCGAATATCATTACTAAATCGGATTTTGTAGGACCGATCATGTCACTGTGTATTCAAAAACGTGGTACGATTATGAATCAGCATTACCTGACTTCGGATCGTGTAGAATTGGTCTTTGAAATGCCAATGGGTGAGATCGTATTTGATTTCTATGACAAGTTGAAAACAATTTCCAAAGGGTATGCTTCATTTGACTATCACCAGATCGGTTACCGTACTTCGGATCTGGTTAAACTGGATATCCGATTGAATGATGAGCCGGTGGACGCCCTGTCTTCTTTGATTCACCGAAGCAATGCCTACGATTTCGGTAAGAAAATCTGTGAGAAACTGAAGGAACTTCTTCCGCGTCAACAGTTTGAGATCCGCATCCAAGCTTCTATTGGTGCAAAAATTATCGCCCGTGAGACGATTTCTGCCTTACGTAAGGATGTGACGGCAAAATGTTACGGTGGTGATATCTCGCGAAAACGTAAATTGTTGGAAAAGCAGAAAAAAGGTAAAAAACGCATGCGTCAGGTTGGGAACGTAGAAATTCCGCAATCAGCATTTATGGCGGTATTGAAATTGGATTAATAAGATTTTAAATTATACAAAATAAAGGAGCTCTTGGGCTCCTTTTAAATACAATCAAATCTCCTAAACATGAATCTATTAGATGGTAAACTAGTTTCCGAAAAAATTAAAGAGCAGATTGCGTTAGATGCAGCTGAATTTACAACTCAAACGGGTCGGAAACCACATTTGGTAGCTATCCTGGTTGGTAACGACGGTGGTAGCGAGACTTATGTGGCGAGCAAAATGCGTAATTGCCAATTGGTCGGCTTCGAATCGACAAACATCCGTTATGATGAGACAATCACTGAAGAGGAATTGATCGCTAAGGTCCAGGAAATCAATAAAGATGATTCTATCGATGGGCTGATCGTGCAATTGCCTTTACCCAAACATATTGATCCGGACAAGATTACCGAAGCAATAGATTATCGTAAAGATGTGGACGGATTTCACCCGATAAACCTTGGCCGGATGCAACGTAATCTTCCATGTTTCATCCCTGCGACACCTTATGGTATTATGTTGATGTTGGATTATTACAAGATCGAGACAGCAGGCAAGCATGCCGTGGTTGTAGGCCGCAGTAATATTGTTGGTTCGCCGATGAGCATCTTATTGGCTCGCAATGCCAATCCCGGAAACTGTACTGTTACGTTAACGCATAGCCGTACGCAAGATCTTAAAACCGAGGTATTACGTGCTGATATCGTTGTAGCGGCAATCGGTCGGAAGAATTTCGTTACGGCGGATATGGTGAAAGAGGGTGCTGTGGTGATTGACGTGGGTATCAATAGAGAAACATCTACGGAAACTAAATCTGGATTTAAATTATACGGCGATGTGGACTTTGCGCATGTGGCACCTAAAGCCTCGTGGATCACTCCAGTACCGGGTGGTGTGGGCCTGATGACCATCGTTGGATTATTAAAAAATACATTGGAAGCTGCAAAGGGAACAATTTATCCGAAACAGTAAGTTTGTCTATTTGGCATAGAAGTTGTAAATTATGGACTAATTAATCATATAATTACAAACTTACATGAGCGTATCATGTGGTTAGTGGGAGTCCAAAATGGGTAAATACAACCTCATGGTACCTTCTTGCCATTAAAAAAAAATCTAATGAAAAAAATTGCACTTTTAGCGGTAGTAGCAGGAGCATTGGTAATGTCTTCTTGTAACAATTCAGAGAAAAAAGCGTCAGATTCGACTGATACTGCACAAACAGTAGGCGAGCACGTAGATGCAGCGATTGCAGACTTAAAGAACGCCGAAGAAAGCGCGCGTTTGAAAGCTGAGGAAGCAAAAAAGGCTTTAGATGAGGCGATTGCCAAAGGTGATAAAGCTGCTGAAGAAAAAGCACGTGCTGCTTCGGAGGAGGCTAATACAGCTTGGGAAAAAACCAAAACAGCTTTACGTGACGCGGGGCAGGATGTGAAGGAAGGGTTGAAAGACGCAAAAGATGCTACGGTAGACGCTGCGAATACAGCCGCCGATAAAACCAAAGATGTGGCAAAAGATGTCGCGGATGGTACTAAAAAAGTCGCCGGTGATGTTGCTGATGGTACTAAAAAGGTAGCTAAAGATGTTGCTTCTGGCACAAAAGAAGCTGCTAAAGATGTGAAAGACGCTTTTAAAAAGTAGTACCGACCTGAGCGGCAAAGCCCAAAAAATGTATAGTTGAAAACCAATCCACGTAGTGCGGGATTAAGTTAAAAAAGTAGGGAACAGAAACGTTCCCTATTTTTTTACAACTTATACTAGGCTCAAGAATAGACCGGAAGCGCCCATGTCATCATGGTATAATCCAACGTATTTAAAATTTAAAGTATTCAATACGATGACTGGCCCTATTATTATCCTTGTAATCTGTTTGTGGTTCGGCTATCGCTCCACTTGGTTTAATTTATTTATTGTAATAATCCCATAGCAGTTTGGAGAGCTTACGTGTCAGCACTTCTGCTGCATTGGTTTTGCCCCAACTCTGATCCTGATTGTTTTTAGTGAATATACTAAAGACATAATCGCCTTTGGGTGCATTGACCAACATTACTTCATTACGTACATCATCCAATGATCCCGTTTTGGAGGCGGCCTTTACGGTCGAAGGAATCTGGGAAAGCCCTCTTTCATCATAGAACATATTGCCCAGAAAACGATACATGCGATCGGAGGATTTTTCCGAGATGACCTTTCCCTGACGGATCAGGGTAAGGAGGTCGGCCATCTCTTTTGGTGTGGTCTGTCCCCAGCCATATTTTTCCCAGTCCGTTTTTCTTCCTTCCGTTTGTGAGTTTACACGCGTATGCCGCAATTGAAGGTCGGCCATCAGCGTATTGATAGCTATTCCACCACCTGCAAGTTTTTGATTCCAGATACTCGTGACATTGTCACTATAAGAAAGCATAAGAGCAATAAGTGTCTTGAGATCAACCTTGCTGCTGTCCTTAAAGAATTGCATCAGGCCCGAACCGCCATATTTTTGGCTCTCGCGGTAGACAAGCTCCTGATCTAATTGCAACTGTCCTTTTTCAATTTTATCAAAGACGCCCACTAAAATCGGGATTTTGACAACACTTGCTGTAGGAAAGATGCTGTCGGCTCCGATATTAACTTCCTTGTGTTTTTTTAGGTCATGTACATAGACACCTACTTCTCCCTGAAAACCATGAATAAGCTGTTTAATTTGTTGTTCGAGTTTTCTATCAGTGCTTCGTTTTTGCCCGAAAGAGCATAAGGATAGAAATAGTAACGTAAATGATAATAAAATTTTACTCATAGTCAAGGGGTTATGTGTATTAAATGTGATGAATAATCGTTATTTTTATTGTTCAGTGGGCTTAAGTTATGAAATATCCACGATCGAAAGCAAAAACAGGAATGAAAATAACCTGAATATTTGATATTCTCATACAGAGACAGACTATTGCATATGAAATTATTTATGATTTTGATTGGTTGTAAACCTAAAAATAGACGTACGGAACAACATGATATTTTTTTCGGAATCGGAAATGAACTGAAGGATTTTATAGATCCAATTAAAGATTTTTGGCCTGATGCCGATGGAAAAATTCATATTGATGCTTATCGGATCGTCAATAAAATCGGCGAGTATGAAATTGCGGTCGTGGAAAAAAATGATGCGGCAATTTCTGACACGGAATTGAAGTTGTTTTTTGTCAATCTTGGCGGCTATAAACCGAATGAATTTGATGAATTTCACTATAAAGAACTTATTGTTGCGCCGAATTTGGGAAAGGCTACTGAGAAGGCTAAACGAACCGTTTTTTGGAAACACCATAGCACCGCTCATATTGATGATAAATATGGCCTCGATGTCGATGATATTTATGAAATAGAAGACCTGTTGCTTGATGCTGATAAGGAAAAATACCATATTCAGATTGTGCCTAAAACAGGATTGAAAGAAGATGTGATTGCAAATGGTTATTTTAAACTGAGCGCTTTATAAGCGATTTTGGAAGGATACGTTGGTAACTAAAAACAATATTGTCGGTATAAAAATAGCGGGCTTCTTTTTAAGAAGCCCGCTATTTTTATACCGAGACAAGTGTTACTGCATGGTGTTTGTCTGTATTATTCTATACCTTGTTGATCTCTATGTTGTTTACGGATGACACTATGCTTCTTGCCATAAACGAAGTAAATCAATAGGCCTAAAGCCAGCCAGATTGCCAGACGCTCCCAGCTTTCAATAGGTAATGAGGCCATCATCAGTACACAGACAAGGATACCCATGATCGGAACAAATGGAACTAAAGGTGTTTTGAATGGACGTTCCAGATTGGGATCTGTTTTGCGGAGTACCAATATCCCTACACAAACCAATGTAAACGCAAATAAGGTTCCTATACTCACCATGTGACCAAGATCGGAGACGGGAACAAATCCAGCGAAGATACTTACGAAGACCATAAAGATTGCATTTGTTTTCCAAGGAGTCTGTCTTTTGGAAAGGTCCGAAAATATTTTTGGAAGCAGGCCATCTTTACTCATGGAGTAGAATACACGGCTTTGTCCTAGTAACATGACTAGAATAACGGATGTATAACCTGCAATAATCGTAATAATTAATGCTGTATTTAGAAAATGGTATCCTGTTTTCGCAAATGCCGTTGCTACTGGTTTGGCATCGCCTTTAAACATGGTATAATTTTCAATACCTGTCATTACATAGGAGAACAATACATAAAGAAGGGTACAGATAACCAATGAGCCGATAATACCAATTGGCATACCTTTTTTTGGATTTTTTGCTTCCTGAGCAGCAGTACTTACGGCATCAAAGCCAATGAAAGCAAAGAATACAACACCCGCTGCACGCAATACACCGCTGAACCCAAAATGACCAAAGTCATCGCTCTTTAAAAAAGTCCACAGACTTTGTTGACCATTTTTGACCATTTCCTCGCCTGCATTTACCGGAATAAATGGGTCGTGGTTTGCAGGGTTGATAAAGCTCCAGCCCAATGCGATAAAAATCAATACGACACCTACTTTTAAGATTACCAGGATGTTGTTTACGCGTGACGATTCCTGTGTTCCACGCATTAATAGCAGAGAAAGCAAACATACAATAATGATTGCCGGTAAATTAACCATACCACCTTCCCAAGGGCCTTTCAGTAGGGCGTCGGGTAAATGGATGTGGAAAATCATCAGGAGCTGATTAAAGTATTGCGACCAACTGACGGCTACGGTGGCACCGGCGAGAGCATACTCCAGAACAAGATCCCAACCGATGATCCAGGCTACAAATTCCCCCATTGTCGCATAGGAGTAGGTGTAAGCACTTCCGGCGACCGGAATCATGGACGCAAATTCGGCGTAACATAGGCCGGCAAAAGCACAACCAACGGCAGCGATAATAAACGATAGGATAACAGCGGGACCAGCATTCTCTGCAGCGGCAATTCCAGTTAAGGAAAATAGTCCTGCTCCAATAATGGCTCCAACGCCTAGCGCAATTAATCCGCCACTCGTTAATGTTCGTTTTAGGGTATGTTCACCATTTTCATTTGCCTCAGCAATCAGTTTAGGAATCGATTTTTTAAATAGCATAGGGTTAATTCTTTACGATATTTAGCTTTTTAATTGTTTAATTAATGTCAAATATAAATGATATCAACGACAAAAGGGAAGATTGCGCTTCCCTTTTGTAATAAAATTTTGTATTATATATAAATCAAATGATTGTATCCTATTAGTATGCTGCTGTAAAGCGTTTGTTTATAAATTGTTTATTTGCGATCTCGTCAACGATGGCAACAGCAAGATCTTCAACAGATAGTCTTGAACGCCCTTCGTGATCAAATACCGGCGCGTCCAATCCTGTACGGTACTTACCAGTTCGCACACCACCTGCCTGTGGATTCATTTCTATGGCAGGACTGATCATTGTCCATTCGAGTTGATCTTCTTTGCGGATGGTATCTAAGTAATCTGCGGCGGCCAGTGCTCCAGGTTTGATCTCTTTTGGAAATTCAGGTGAATCGACAAGACGATTACCCTCGATTAACAAACTTCCCGCTCCACCGACGACAATAAAACGTTTCACGCCGGCATCTTTAACCGCCTCTTGAATGGCTAAAGCCCCTTTAGTAAAATCTTCGTAGAGGTTGGGGTTGGTCCAACCAGCGTTAAATGCCGAAACAACAACATCTGTGCCTGTCAGAGCGCTTACCAGTTGATCGTGATTATTGATATCAACAGCTAATTTTGTTATGCTGTCATTCGATGGAATGTTTTCTGTATGGCGAGCGAGTGCAACGACTTCGTAATTTCGGTCAACCAATTCTTTCACAAGATGTGTTCCTACATATCCTGTGGATCCAATTACTGCTACTTTCATGTGTTTTTAATTAAATGTTTTACTAAAATCAGCAAGCGTCATTTTTTCCAGACGCAATGCAATATCAGTGTCGACTTCCTGATAAAGCTCCTGCAATTTGGCATTGATGTTTTTACCGACAATACAAGCTGGGTTTGGAGTGTTGAATTTACCCGATAGCTCATTTTGTTTAGTACTTTGATAAATGTCGGCAAGGGTGATGCGCTCTTTTTCATTATTTATGCGAATGCCGCCACCTTTGCCCTCTTTACTGATTAATAAAGCGGCCGCTTTCAGGGAGGAAATTTCCTTTCGGACAACAACAGCGTTTACCTGGATACTTGAAGCAATATATTCAGAGGAAAGCCATTGTCCGGACTCCTCCAATTGTGCTAAGACCATAATATGTAAAGCTGTTGCAAATCTCAAGTTGTGTAACATCCCGTGCTGATTTTCTGATTTTGATAACACAAAAGTAATGGAAAAGGTTTTAAACTGAAATGAAAAATATTACAGTTTAAAACCTTCTGACAATCACATGATAAAAAGTCTTGTTTTTTATTTTTTCTCGTTAAATTTCTTGTAACTATCCATCACGTAGACCCGTAATGTTTCCTGGCTGCTATTTTGGATAAACTTATAAGAAGGTCTGAATCTTTCTTTAAATAAAGCCAGTTCGGAGCCGTCAAGCGGTGTTACTTCTTTAATGAGATTGTCTGTAAACTTGCGGTCAACCGTTCTTTTTTCGAGTTCCGCGACAAGAAGTTTATAATTTGAGCGAGCCTGTTTCCCTTCCTTGCTGAATATACGGCTTGGAGAGATACGGATCCCGCCGCGGTTTTGGCTGGCATCCGAATATTTTCCGGCGACTTTTTCGCGCTGGATTTCAGCTGCAAGTCTACTATCGGTCATCCGTTCAACAACAACTTGATTCAATTCAATGGGAGTATTTATTCTATTCAAATAAATTCTTCGTAAGCTCGAGTCATATATAAATACAGTATCCTGCTCGTATCCGGTTGCTTTAATCAAAAGTAGATCATTGATACTGGCATCAATCGCAAATGATCCATCCCTATTGGTCTGAACTTCTACCTTGCTCCGTAAATTCTGGATCTGTGCAGCTTCAATTTTTTCTCCGCTGACAAGCTCCATAATAATACCTTTGGTTTTTTCCTGTGCAAATAGCTGCCCGCTGATCAATATAATAAATAAGCAGCTTAGAATCGTTTGTGTGACTTTCATGGGGATATAATAAATATACATAAATGAGCTTGTTACCTTCCGTTTTATTCCTCTGGCACAATGAAACCATTATGAGCAATTTTTTGAAGTGTTCATAATGGTTTCATAACGTAGAATTTCTTTACCAAAAATAACGAATAGATTTTGAATTAACGCTCTAATTTGCTTTCCATGTATTATTATCCGGATTCTTGTCGGGCATGACATCGTCAGGATCCAGCTGTACGGACAGCAGGGCTTCGCCTGTAGGGATTTTAAACTGCCAAACGTTATTTCTTTCCCAGACTTCCACAGGTAATTTTTTTCTTATTTTTTTACCTGAAACCGTGGTTGCTTCGACGATAATGGGCATAGGTAATTTTTCGAGGTTCTCTACTGTGATCAATGCACCTAACATAGGTTGATTGTTGACATAGGAAACGGACTTGATCGCTTGGTCCATTTGCCAGTTATTGACAAACCATCCGCGCCAGAACCAGTTAAGACTTTCCCCGGTTCCATTTTCGATCGCTTTAAAGAAGTCCTCGGGTGTCGGATGTTTATAAGCCCATTCCTGAATATATTTTTTGAAGGCGTAATCGAAGCGTTCTTTGCCAATGATCTCATTGCGCAATAATTTGAGTCCATAAGCTGGTTTGTAATACACAAGGGCACCAATATTACGTTCCTTCATATTTTGTGGTGTACTCATGATCGGCTCGAGATTTTGAGATGTGAAAATATACGAACGACTGGCCTGTGGACGATGATACTCACCATTATTGAATTCTTGAGTTGCCAGTTCATTGATAAAGGTATTGAACCCTTCATCCATCCAACCATGCTCGCGTTCGTTGGAGGCGACGATCATAGGAAACCAGTTATGGCCAAATTCATGATTAGTGACCCCCCAAAGGGAAGCTGCTTTAGCTTGATTGCCACAGAAAGACAAGGCTGGATATTCCATACCCCCCACATTGGAAGCAACATTTACGGCTACAGGATACGGGTATTCAAACCAATTTTTGGAATAAATTTCGATGGCGGCTTTGGTATATTCTGTCGAACGTTCCCAGGCATTGTTGCTATTGCTTTCTACTGGATAGGCTGATAGGGCAAGTGCCTTTTTGCCGCTTGGGAGATTGATTTTTGCGCCATCCAATATAAAGGCGGTGGAGGAGGCCCAAGCAATATCCTGTGCATTATTGAGCTGATATTTCCAGGTCAGTGTCTTTTTGGCCGGTCTTGAACTTTTTGCCGTCACTTCTTCGGCGGAGCGGATCAATACGGTTTCATCACTGCGCAGGGCGAGCTGGTATCTTTTGAACTGGTCCGCCGTGAATACTTCCTGTGGATTTAAAAGTTCCCCCCCCAGCACAACGATGTGGCTGGCTGGCGCGGTGATTTCGACCTGATAATTTCCGAACTCGCGGTAGAATTCTCCGGGGCCTGTGTAAGGCAGGGTGTTCCAGCCTCTAATATCGTCATATACACAAAGTCTGGGAAACCATTGTGCGATGGCATAGATTTTTCCATTCTTAGTATCCAGGATACCTGTACGGTCGGCACCATATTGGGGTACTGTATATTGATAGGTGATTTTGAAAGTAATTTTTCCACCCTTACTTTTCAGTGCCGCCGGAAGTCGCAGTTGCATGCGGGTATCATCTATGATATGCTCTATGGCTTTTCCATTGACATCGGTGACAGACTGAATCTGATACCCACCGTCAAATCTTGAATTTCCGTCGCCATATCGGCTATTGGTCAATGGAGAGATCAACTGCCCACGTCCATGCTGTGAAAACATATTTTGGTCCAATTGTAGCCAGAGGTAATCCATATTGTCAGGACTATTATTACTGTAGGTAATCTCTACTGCACCGGTTACCTGATCATTTTGGTCGTTTAATGAAGCCTGTATCTTGTAGTCCGCCGCATTTTGCCAATATCCGGGACCGGGTTTGCCGGCCGCGGAGCGATAATCATTGCCATTATTTTTGAAAAACAACGGCGCAAAGGCTTCAGTATAACTATAGTTGGATGTTTTTTCCTGGGAAAAGGACGGAAAAGCATAGCTCAGTGCAATAAGGCTGAAAGAAGCCAATGCAAGTCTTTTCATCATAGCTGTTCGAATTAAATTACGTTTATTGGTCACAATATACAATGAAAAGTAGATAAGGCAAAAAAAAGCTCCTTTTTAAGGAGCTTGTAACAACTATTTTAAGTTGATTTTATAGTCGTCTTCACTGAAACCGAGCAGGATGCCTTTACCATACTCAATCACTGGGCGTTTGATCATGCTTGTGTGGGCTTTGAGCACTTTATTGGCGCTACTGGAATCGACAACCTGCGCTTGCTCTTCGGCTGTCAATTTCTTCCAGGTTGTCCCTTTTTTGTTGACCAAAGACTGCCAGTCCACTTTTTTCTCCCATTCCTTAAGTTTTTCATCACTGACGCCTTCTTTCTTAAAGTCATGAAATTGAAAATCAATCTGATTTTCTTCTAACCATGTTAGGGCTTTCTTTACTGTGTTACAGTTTTTGATACCGTATACCTGTAGCATAATGATTCCAATATTGGTGAGCTCAAATTTAATCAATCCCTAATGTATTATAGAAGTATCCACTGCATTTTTTTGAAAGAAGGAGCGATATCCCTATGGAATGAACTGATTTAATCCCGGCGGTAGACCGGGTAGGTCTATCGCGATTCGGGTGATTAGAGTAATAAACAAATGATAGTGTATTTAGTACACTCTAAAAATTAGGAAGTAATAATTATTTTTAATAATTTAGTAGCTTCAAGAGTTAATAAAGATTAAAATAAATCAATAACAGTAATATGAGCCTAAAAGATTTTAAAGGTGTATTGACGGGAGATCAAGTACAAGAGTTGTTTGAAGTTGCAAAGAAACATAAATTTGCTTTGCCTGCGGTAAACATTATCGGAACAAATTCTATCAATGCGGTAATGGAAACTGCTAAAGCAGTAAACTCTCCTGTAATTATTCAATTGTCAAACGGTGGCGCACAATTCTATGCTGGTAAAACATTAAATAATGATAACTTGCAAGCGTGTGTATTGGGTGCGGTATCTGCAGCACAGCACGTACATTTATTGGCAGAACACTATGGTGTTGCCGTAATTTTGCACACGGATCACGCGGCTAAAAAACTTTTACCTTGGATCGACGGTTTATTGGATGCGGGGGAGAAATTCTTCGCTCAACATGGTAAACCTTTGTTCTCTTCACATATGTTGGATTTATCTGAAGAACCGATCGAAGAGAATATCGAAATTTCTGCAAAATACTTAGCACGTATGAAACCACTGGGTATGACTGTGGAGATCGAATTGGGTGTTACAGGTGGAGAAGAAGATGGTGTTGACAACTCGGATGTGGACAGCTCTAAATTATACACACAACCAGAGGAGGTTGCTTATGCCTACGAAGAATTGTCTAAAGTATCTGACAAATTTACCGTTGCAGCAGCATTCGGTAACGTACATGGCGTGTACAAACCGGGTAATGTAAAATTACAACCGGTCATCTTACATAATTCACAAGAGTATATCCGCGAGAAATATAAGCTTACTGCTGAAAAGCCAGTTAACTTTGTGTTCCACGGTGGATCTGGTTCTTCACCTGAAGAAATTGCAGAAGCAATTTCTTATGGAGCGATCAAAATGAATATCGATACCGATATGCAATGGGCGTTCTGGGATGGTGTTAGAGCTTACGAAGCTAAAAATCACGATTATTTGCAAGGACAGATCGGAAACCCTGAAGGTACTGATTCTCCAAACAAAAAATATTACGACCCACGTGTATGGTTACGTAAGGGTGAAGAAGCATTTGTTGCTCGCTTGAAAGAAGCATTTGCTGATCTGAATGCGGTAGATGTAAACAGTAAGTTATAAGCAAAACAAAATATGAATAGCGGGGTGTCCTAAAAATTAGGACACCTTTTTTTTGTCAAAATAGGTTAAAAAGCAACGTGAGGATGATGATTGGCGTGTTTTTTGACAACCGAAAATACGGAATAAGTCAATATGCGCATATAATCCCTGTACACAAAATAAGTGAAAATACAGCGGGAAAGGGCATATCAAGTAATCAAAAAACGGATAATATAACTATGAAAATTTTAGGAATCAGTGCGTTTCTTTTATTAATGACCCAGGTGGGATTTGGACAGGCTAAACAAAATGTGGGGGATTTTAGTTCGGTAGTCGCGACAGATAAAATACAGGTAGAATTGATCAAGGCCAATGAGTCTCTGGTGACATTCGAAGGGCAGAATTACGAGAATGTGAAGGTGGTCAATACAAATGGTGCTTTAGCTTTAAAAATGAACACGCTAAATATGCTGCAGGGGGGCAATATCTCTGTGAAAGTTTACTACAAAAGTTTGAAAAATGTAGAAGCAAAAAAAGGAGCAAAGGTATTTGCTACGTCAAACAATACCATGTTGGCTGATCATCTCAAAGTCTACGCTTCCGAAGGTGGTCTGGTCGATTTGCACGCGGAAGTAAAAAGTGCTGAAGTGAAAGTGACCTCCGGTGCAACAATAGCACTTTATGGTAAAGCGGACAAACAGGAGATTATCTCCAATTTTGGCGGCAAATATGAGGGGAAGGATTTTAAGACAACAACAACAACAGTTACGGTAAACGGGGGAGGGAAGGCAGAAGTCAATGCAGTGGATTCCATCGAGACAAAGACACGTGGCGGCGGTACGATAGATGTCTATGGCAAGCCTGAACAACGCATTGAAAAGAAAGTGGCCGGCGGAACAGTCAACTTTAAATAGTAAACTGTCTTGATTTTGTCAATTTTGACTCTTGTGGGTTTGCGCTTAAAGCGTTGAAAATTTAAGAAAATTAGAGCTAATAGATCAAATAAAAGGTTTTAAGCTGTAAAGGATGTTAGCAGGTGTTTAACTTTTTTGTTGAAAAGGTCAGATATTTTGTTTTTCTAGCCTAGACCCTTCTTCATTTGTGCTTAAAATACTTATTTTTGTGAGGGAATAATAAAAATAGTATTATGGCAAAGCGTAATTATGTTTCAAATTCTACGGAATCTACACGCATGTTCAAAAATGACTTTTTAGAGTCGTTGACGAAAGTGCACTGGAGCGTACCTTTGATTTTCTATGTACCCGTAGTTGTTTTCTTTTCATATAAAGCTCTGGTCTGGGGTGATGTTGATCTATTGACATATATTGGTTATTTTGTTTTTGGTCTGGCATTCTGGACAGCATTTGAATATGCATTACATCGTTGGGTATTTCATTTCCACCCGACATCGGAATGGGGGAAACGGATCGCTTTTATCTTTCACGGTGTACACCACGACTACCCTAGAGATCGGATGCGTTTGGTTATGCCTCTTTCAGCCAGTATTCCGTTAGCGGCTTTGGTCTATTTTGGATTTACATTATTCTTTTCGAATGAATTTATCCTAGCTTGCTTTTTCTCGGGATTTATGGTGGGATATCTGATCTATGATGAATGTCACTACGCCATGCATCATGCAAATTTTAAGAGCGGAATCTTCAAGCGTATTAAGCAGCATCACATGCTGCACCATTATTCCGATCCAGAAAAAGGATTCGGTGTGAGTTCGTCCTTATGGGATGAAATCTTGCGCTCAGGTTTTGAGGAAAAGGAACCAAAAAAAGAATCGTCGAAATTAAAAGAAGAAAAAGCATAACGCTTTTCTATTGATTATAAAAAAGCCTTTGGAGTAATTCCAGAGGCTTTTTTTGTGGGCAATATTTATATTAGTAGGCGAATTTGAATTTTAAAATGCCAACTAAAAGAGGTTGCTTTTTTTATCGTGTTTAATCCTTCCTCTAAGTTGTTTTTTTTTAATGTTATTTATTGTTAATAATTTTGTTAGATTTGGCTAACTTATTATTTTTGTTTATAAAATAACGAAAAAAAACAATAATGGAATATGTGATCATCTTATTGGAGGAAAATAGAAGAAGATTAGAGCGTCATGTTCGTGATACCAACCTGATGAAGGCTGATATTCAATTGGCAACGAAAGAAATGCAGCAGATTGGTCAATTGAAACGAGCGATAAAAATCTTAAAACAGAAAACAAAAAGCTATGGCCAATAGCGATCTACGTGCTATAGAGCGGTATTGGCAAACGTTAACACTTTCAAGCAATTTGCTTTATAATGCAGATAAATTTGAGGAGGCCTTATTGAGTTATCAGTGTGCATTGGCCAGTGTGGAGCTATTAAATAACCATCTTACTGACTGTATTTATTTGGAAGTTCCTGTTATACAGGTCTATATTATCTCATGCAATAATCTCGCAAATACTTATATTGCTTTAGGCGATTTCGAGCAGGCTGATCGTATGCTTAAGCGTGTTTTATATTATTTGTTACATCTTGTTGTTCACGCTCAACTCGATCAAAATGAGATTCAATCCGAACTGAAAAGAGCGGCATCAGCCTATCAGCAATTTGCAGAAAAAACAAATATGGAGAAGCCTAAGAGAGCGCTTTTTTTTGATTTATTCAAAGAACAATTATTTGAACGCGAATAATAAATAAAATTTATGCTATACCGGGTGGATTAGCTATCTCTTTAAAACAAAACACCACAAAGCATTATTTTATCTATGAATAGCTACAATAGATAAGATCTGGTAAGTGAAGATCCATATAGTACTCCCTCAATAAATCTCATCGATGTGGTGTGCTGGATGTAGGTCCACTTTGGGTAGCTATCCGCTAAAACAATAAATAATAGGAGTAATGGCAAAATTATTTTTAGTCCGTCACGGGCAATCACAATGGAACCTGGAGAACCGTTTCACAGGTTGGCAAAATATTGATATTACAGCTTTAGGACAACTGGAAGCAAAAAAGGTAGGAAAAGCATTGGCAAAAGAATCAATTGATATCGCATTTACTTCTACACTGATCCGGGCACAACATACTTTGGAGATCATTCTCAACGAGATCGCAAAGCCCAATATTCCGATTATCGTTGATGCTGCACTGAATGAGCGGAGCTACGGAAACTTAGAAGGACTAAATAAGGATGAAACCGCTGAAAAATATGGGGTGGAGCAAGTACATATCTGGCGAAGATCTTTTGATGTCGCTCCCCCGGGCGGTGAAAGCTTAAAAGATACCTACGATCGGGTGATACCTTATTTTGAGAATTTCATACAGCCAGAGTTGGACGCAGGTAACAATGTTCTTATTGTCGCACATGGTAACAGTTTAAGAGCGCTCATTATGTATCTGGAACATCTCACCCCGGCACAGATCCTTGAGCGAGAAATTGCGACCGGAGATCCCATTACATATCAATGGGATCACAATAAAATCATACGATAGCCGGATTTTGTCGCTAAGGTTTAGTTCGAATAGACTTAACTGTTTGCAAACAATTAGCACGGTATATGGGCAGGCATCATAGGTCAACAGATTAGGCAAAAAAGTACCAAACTTTTGTTACCAGGAAACATACGATCAGGCCATAAAATACGGGTAACAATGTCGCTACTGCGGTCCATTTGCGACTTCCCGTTTCCTTATAAATGGTGTATATTGTTGTGCTGCAGGGATTGTGTAGGAGACTGAACAGCATCAAATTAATGGCGGTCAATGTTGTCCACCCACCCGCGTGTAATAGGGTCGACACCTCGTTTGCTGAGCCTTCAAACAATACACCCGTACCAGCTCCGGTACTCCCTACCGTGAGCGCAGTTAACATGAGTATGGTTGGGATAACAATTTCATTCGCTGGAATGGCAACGATATAAGCCAATAAGATAACACCATTTAGACCTATAAATAGACCCATCGGGTTGAGGCCATGAATGAGCCAGAGCGCTATATTTTGATCAGCGATATGAATATTGCAGATCAACCAAATAATTGCACCAGCAGGTGCAGCAAAGATGATAGCCCGCCACAAGACGATCAATGTGCGGTCGATGAATGAGGTATATAATGTCTGAAAGAACCTCGGTGGACGATAAGGGGGAAGCTCTAGCGTAAAGAATGAGGATTCTCCTTTGAGTAATGTTTTTGACAATAGCCAGGAGGTTAAAAATGTAAATGCAATACCAAGTATCGCAATGAAAATTACAGCAAACATAGCGACGGAACTAGACCATTTGGCAGGAACCAAAATACCTAAAAAAAGACTGGCGATCAAAATCTGTGTGGGCCATCTTCCATTGCAAAGCGAGAAGTTATTGGTGACGATAGCAATCAACTTTTCACGTGGACTGTTGATAATCCTTGTTGCAACAACACCTGCGGCATTGCAGCCAAAGCCCATACTCATTGTTAGTGCCTGTTTACCATGAGCGCTGGCTTTTTTGAATATCCGATCTAGATTGAATGCAACTCTAGGGAGGTAACCAAAATCTTCCAATAATGTAAATAATGGAAAGAAGATCGCCATCGGTGGCAGCATGACCGATATGACCCAGGCAGTAGCCAAATAGATCCCGTCAATCAGAAACCCACCTAGCCAAACAGGAATATTCATGTCTGTTGACGCATCCTTTAAAAACGGATAAACATAATCGAGCAATAAAGTTGATAGCATTTGTGAAGGATAATTTGCCCCCGTTATGGTAAGCCAAAGGATCAATCCGAGCAGCATAAACATAATCGGAAATCCCCAGATACGGTGGGTGACGATATGATCGATACTGCGGTCCACTCGAAATGAATAGCTGTCCGAATCTGTTGAAACATGGTCTTTTACCAGTTTGCTCGCTTTTGCATAGATCGCTTCAACCAGCTCATTTCGATAATTATCTCCTAGTTTAAACCGATATGCTGTGGCGTAATGCAATATGGGGGCTAAGTTTTCACTGTCAATGGAATTGGATAGTTGTCCTTTTTGTAAGGCATCAATAATGCTTTTATCATCTTCGATCAGGCGCATGGCCAGCCAATTCGTGTTGGTTAACTTGCTGTCCAGCGTGTCGAGATGGTTGGCTATTGTTGCAACAGCAGTGCCTGTTTGCTTTGTCAACTGAAAAGAGGTCATTTTTGCGGGGAGGAAACTACCGTCAGCCACTTGATGGATAGCCGCCAGTAGGTCTGAAAGTCCTTCTTTAGTACGGGCGCTGGTGGCAATAACAGGGATGCCGAGATCCTTTGATAGGGTTCGTGCATCAATCTCTATCCGATGACGCCGCGCCTCGTCCATCAGGTTGAGACATAAGATTGCTTTGTTGCTAATTTCGAGAATTTGTAGAACCAGACTGAAATTGCGTTGCAGCCTGCTGGCATCGACGACAATGACGGTGACATCGGGTTGGCCAAATAGGATAAAATCTCGGGCGACCTCTTCATCTTCGGATGTTGAAAGTAAGGAGTAGGTGCCGGGGAGATCAATGATTTTAAATTTATCGCCTCTATGTGAATAACTTCCTTCAGCTCGCGTAACAGTTTTACCCGGCCAGTTTCCAGTATGCTGTTTTAATCCAGTTAGCGCGTTAAAAATGGAACTTTTACCCGTGTTGGGATTTCCGGCTAAAGCAATAGTGTAGGTGGAATTTCCCAAATCTGTTCCCCATTGTTTTAGATCTGAAGTGGGATTCAGCTGGCAGGTTTCACATGCTGTATGTTTTTTCATCGTCATCTATTTATGGGTAATCAATACCTGTAACGAATCCTCTTTACGAAGTGAAATCACGGTGCCGTGTATATTATAGGCGATCGGATCACCTAGGGGACTTATATTCTGGATGCTTATTTCCGCGCCCCTGACAAAACCTAGGTCAAGCAAGCGCTGTCGGATTTCCTGGCGACAGTCTGTCGCTATCCCCACAATGCTTGCAAGCTCCCCCTTTTTTAATAACCCCAATGCTATTACCTGATTGTTTATCATTGCTTATTTTGTTTTTAGTTTATCTAAATTATAAAATTAGATTAGACTAACAAAATTTTGTGCAATAAATCTTAACGAGGATTGTTTTGTAGGTTTATACTGGTTTGTTTTTTTTGCCATAGATGACAGCGGAGCCATAGAAGCTGGCTCCAGCAATTAGGATGATGTCGATTAAAATAGTAGTTAGCTATATTTTTAAGAAATAGGGCGTACAAGTAAGGTTGCGGTAACTTTGCTGCTGAGTACTTCTGCAGACCGCTTGTCATAACTAACTGTGATACTGCGGTCAAATGGTTCGATGGAGTGAATCGTTAATGTTGTACCCAATTCTAGGTTTTTAGAGTTTAGGTATTGTAACAATTCTTTGGAGGAAGGCTGTACAGCCATTAATGTGACCACATTTCCGATTTCACAGGTATCAAGGAAGACATAGTTCTCCGAACGCATTACACCATTATGGTCAGGAATCGGCGAGCCATGGGGGTCTACTGTCGGGTAGCCCAATAATTGATCCATCTTGGTGAAAAATTCAGGAGAATGGATGTGCTCGATCTGTTCCGCGATCTGGTGAACTTCATCCCATGCAAAGCCCATCTTTTCTACGAGATACATTTCGGTAAGTCGATGTTTGCGAATAATAAGCGCAGCTTCTTTTTTTCCTTCTTCTGTAAGCTTGAGGGGTTTATAGCTTTCGTAATGGACCAAACCTTTTTCGGATAGCTTTTTCATCATACTATTTACCGTTGGCATTTTGATTTCCAGTCGTTTACTGATCTCATTGACGCTGGCCTCGCCTTTTAGGTAGGTCAGATTGTATAATGCTTTTAAGTAGTTCTCTTCGGTCTGTGATATCATAGTACAAATTTACCAAATATTAGTTGTGTCTAATAGTTATGTTAGAAAATATTTTGTTAGTTTAGTCTAACTTGTTAGATTTGTATCTCTAAATTTATAATTAATCAAAACAAAACAATGATGACGGGATTCAGAGTTCTCTTGACAACAGTATTCATGCTGATCGGATTTATTTCCTTTGGGCAGACAGGTGGGGTAGTAGGTAAAATTTATGATAGCAATGGACTCCCATTGAAATCGGTATCCGTGGTGATTCCTGCACTAAAGATGGGTACGAAGTCTAACAATCTTGGACGATTTACATTGGAAAAGATTCCCTATGGTACCTGGGGAGTGGAAGTCAAACATATCGGTTTTAATGTCCATCGTGATTCGATTCGGATCGATAGGGGTACTGTGGCCAGGAACATCCGTTTAGGCCGTTCCATTTTCTTTTTGGATGAAATTGTGGTCACGGGCACTAAAACATTCAAACGAAAAACAGAGAGTCCGGTAATTGTCAATATATTGGAGAGTAAAACCCTGGACAATCTGCAAGTATGTAATCTTTCTGAAGGGCTGAAGTTTCAGCCGGGCTTGCGGGTGGAAACTGATTGTCAGACCTGTAACTACACCCAATTGCGGATGAATGGACTCCAGGGAGGATATTCGCAGATACTGATCAATGGGCGGCCTATTTTCAGTCCTTTGATGGGACTCTATGGTATGGAGCAATTGCCTGTCAATATGATCGAAAAGATTGAGGTGGTTCGCGGTGGCGGATCTTCGTTATATGGTTCAAGTGCCATAGGGGGCACAGTCAATGTGATCACCAAATTACCGAAGCAGAGTGGTTATGAAGTCAATTCTTTTTACCAAAGCATTGATGGCAAGACAAGCGATTTTAACCTTGGCGGAAATGCTACCTTGGTCAATGAAAAGGGGAATGCTGGAACATCCTTTTTCTTCAATAAACGGGATCGCGGCTTTTACGATGCAAATGGCGATAATTTTTCGGAAATACCTAAAATTGAAAATACCTCCTTCGGTATCAACTCATTCTATCGGTTCTCGGACAATCAAAAATTGCAGGTTTCCCTGAGCAATCTGAATGAATATAGATTTGGGGGTGAGATGACGAAAAAACCAGCCTACCTTACACTTCAGTCCGAGGAACGTACCCATAAAATATGGATGGGGAGCGCGGATTACCAGATCAATTTTAATCAGGATAAATCGGCATTGATCTTCTATACAGCTTTTCAAAATACCAATAGAAAGCATTATACCGGGATATTTCCGGATAGTCCGGAAGAGATCGAAAATCATCTCAAAAATCCGCCTTATGGCGATTCAAAGACAACCACATTGCAGGGCGGTTTTCAATTGAACCACGAGGTTAGCAATTTTTTGAACCATCGGAATGTATTGACCGTCGGATCGGAATATGTGTCCGATAAAGTTTACGACGAAATTCCGAGTTATAACTATTTGGTCGATCAGCACACGAAAGATTGGGGGAGCTTTTTTCAGAGTGACTGGGACTTTGCGGACAAGTTTAACTTGCTATCCGGGGTTCGGGTGGACAAGCATAACCTATTGGACAAAGTGATTGTCAGTCCACGTATAGCGCTGTTATATAAGCATGCGGCCAATACGCAGTTCCGTCTTAGCTATGGAACGGGTTTTCGGGCGCCACAGGCATTTGATACAGACCTTCATATTGCCTTTGCGGGAGGTGGTGTTTCACGTGTTCAATTAGCTCCAGATCTTCGGGAGGAGCGATCAAAGAGTTTTAGCGGTTCGGTAAACTATGATAAAGCCACGGAGAAATGGATTGCGGGTTTTACATTGGAGGGATTCTATACACAGCTGAAAAATGCCTTTGTACTTGAAGAAATCGGTACGGACGACTTTGGTAAGGTGTTTGAAAAACATAATGGGAATAACGCGAAGGTAGCAGGAACTACACTTGAATTACGTGCCAATTATAATAAAAAGATGCAACTGGAAACAGGTTTTACCTTGCAACAGAGCAAATATGAAAATCCTGTATCTTACCTGGAGGGTATAGAAGCGACAAGATCATTCCTGAGAACACCAGATGAATATGGTTTTGCAAACCTCAATATCACACCGGATAAACGCTGGACAATCAATCTGAACTATGTGTACACGGGTAAAATGAAGATCGCTCATGCTGGTGGTGCGGACAATTTTCCAGAGGATGAAATGGTTCATACAAAAGCATTCTCAGAGTTAAATAGTAAAGTGTCGCATACTTTTAGTCTGTCAAAATTTAACAACATGATCGAAATTTATGGGGGTGTAAAGAATGTTTTTAACGCTTATCAACATGATTTCGATACCGGTAAAAATCGGGATAGCAATTACATTTATGGTCCTAATATGCCACGAACGTTCTTTGTTGGTTTAAAGATAAAGAGCCTTTAAGTAAATTGATCAGCGTATTAGACTGGATCTGTGCAAAATATTATAATCTTGTTACGCTTAAAGAAATATTTTTAAATCAATTTCGTGTCACCTCAGTGGAGCGATTTTACGAATAACCAGATGCAAAAGAAGCAACTCCAGTATATATACAATTGGCTACTGACTATCTGAAAAAACGAGGGGTATAAAAGCTGTGTCTTGTTGTGCTATTATTACAAACGGAGGAGCATAGTAAAGCACTTGCGGGGCTTTCGCCGAATAGTTCTGTAAGATTAAACTGTTTGTAAGGAGCTCGATATAGCCAAATAGCCAATTAGAGGGTTGAAGATCAAGGACGCATGGGGCTAGCACGGGAAGCTCTGATATTTAAAAGAATACAAAAAGGACAAAATACTATGGGAAGAGTGCAGTATTGAGACGCGAGAATTGTAAAACAAAAAATCCTGCATGGACATAGCGCCAGCAGGATTTTTTGTTTCCGGATATATTGTTTTTTTATTTCAATACAAACTTGAAACCCAATGAGAAACGGGATGGTTCAAAGTTAGAACCATGTGATAAGTTCCACCATGGTTTCCAGTCAAAATGCATTGCTAATGGTGCTGAAGGAATTCTGAACTCCAGACCCAATGCTGGACGGATAGCAAAAAAAGTTTCGGTATCACCATCTTTCCAATGGTAGTCATCGTCCCAGTAGCCATGCCATTTGCCATAGTCAACAAAAGATACTTGTGGCCCCACACCGACATACCACGATAAACCGCGTGTTCCAGAGATACGTTGGTTGTAAGAATAATCTACACCGACAACCGTGATGTTGTCGCCAAATAATACCTGTGCATTTCCGGCATCATTGCCACCAAAATTGTGTTTGATCTGTGGGCCGTATAATGTTGGGCCATCACCGACGTCAATGCCAAGGCCAAGAGCTGTACGGTAAGGAGTTTGCGCGTTTGCCTGTTGGTTAATGGCAAATACAAGTGTAAAAAGTGTCAGAAAAGGTAGAAGTACTTTTTTCATGATATTAAAAAAATGTTAGCGTTAAGTTTTCGAATCGAGAACTTTCGCTGTTTATACAAATACTCTGCCAATTATTCGTGTTTCGATGGGTCGAAATATCGTTATTTATTAACTATTTTATTTTAAGGGTGTTATTTTTTATTTTATTCTACTTTTAATCCTTGAGGATAGTTTTTTAGCTTCTTGTTTATATTGTAGTCGAATGCTTGCGGATTCAAATTCAGATTACCGAAACGATATCTGCCGGAGCATTGTTTATCTTGTATATACATGGCGGTTTAACTTATTTAAAAAAGCGTAATGGAAGTATAAACTTAGATATTTTAAGATGGAACATATTCAAGTCAATAGGAAAAAAATAGAGCAATGGCTTGCGGAGGGCTATGACGTGCTGCAGGAAGGAAAGCTTTTAAAAGTTGAAGGCGACCTGCCGGAGTTTTTGGAACAATTTGATGACGAAGCTGAGCCAAAGACTTACTTGTTAAAAGAATTGGTCACTTGGCCTGAAGAAGAGCTTAAAAAACTGTAAGGAATATGGAGCAAATGAAAATAGCATCGGAAAAGATAGTTCCAATAGATTTTGACGCAGAGGAACTACCCATAGAAATCAGGGAATTGCGTCCCGTGGTTTTTTATATCCGAGATAGCCTAAATGTATCTAATCGCGATGTTTGGTAAACTGATTTGATGTTTGGTAAACTGATTTTTCGTGTTGTATATATTTAGAAGATACAGGTAGTATGCGCTTATTATTTTTAGCAATTATATTAAGTTTTTGGGATTGAGGCCTCCCAAAAAATAGTTGTTCATTGTCAAAGGTGACCCATGTTATGACTTGTATGAACGATCTGAACCCGAAAGACAGGTACTGGAAAAAGTTATACTATTCTTTGCTGAGAATTTAGGGCAGTAGTATAGGAAGATTATGGTTCCGGATGAATCATTATAAACAAAGTCTAATATATTAATTTTATAGTTTTCAATAGGAAACTTAGTTAGCTGGCTCGGCACAACGGAATAAATTTTCTGAAAACCGTAGCTCTCTTTTTGGGGTCGAGAGCTGTTTTTTTTTATTAAGAATAGTTCAGTTTGACATGAGCAATAATTTACTGCACAAATTTAGAACTTATACCCCTTTTCTTGATATAAAAACTTAACGCTCTACCTGCCTCGATCGGACGATCAGTACTCAGTATATCTGCGCCACGTTCTATAAAGCTGGCATACAGCTGAAATCCTTTCTTTGCAGCTTGTCTGTCGAGATTACCCTGCGTGCCCAAGATACACATGATCCCATGATCATGCAATACTTTGGTTAGCTGCGGATCAGCTTCCCGTGTACCGACGAAGGCCAGTAACTTATTGTCCGGTACATCTTTTTCGTTGAGACGGGCGATATCCGCTAGGCTCTTCACTGAAGCAGATATCATCAGATCCCCGGCAAGATTGTGTACTTTTCCGGCCTGACCGGCACTATAAGTAATGATAACAACACTGGATTCGGCACGCTGTTTACGAATGACATTGATTACGGATTCGTAAGGTACCTCGTTTTTAATATCCAGTGTGAAAATAACCTTGCCTTTTCCCCAGGCCAGGGCTTCATCGAGTGTTGGGATTTTGTAGGGTGTTATTTTCTTGTCGTTGTCTACCAGACGCAGTTTTTTGAGCTCCGCCAAAGTACGTTCACTAACAGATCCCCGGCCTGTTGTCGTGCGGTTTAGGGTATTGTCATGCATGAGTACCAGTGCCGAATCTTTGCTTAATCTAACATCGCACTCTACAATAACAGGCTGCAGACTGGCATTATATGCAAAGGTTTCCAAAGCATTTTCCGGATAGCCAGAAGTAGGCCCGCCACGGTGCAGACTGACCAATGGATAGCGGTTGTCATCATAGGTCAGAAACTGATAAAGATCCTCTACTGTGGTCAGCTGGATGCGCTTGCCCACAGGTAAGCCTTCTGTATCACCACTATGGCGAAAACAGCTGCAAACAGCTATACAGGTCAGGAATAAAAGGAAGCAGTACAGGCGTATTCTCATTTTTAACTATTATGCGACTATAAATTATGCTGATTGATTAGGGCAACTAACGTTTCTACTGTGGTATTGAGCTGATCTATTGTCAGATGAGCCCGAGTATAGTAAGGCTCGCGTTCCGTTAATTTCTCTTCAATAAAAGCCCGTAGTTCTTCCGGTGATTTACCGATCAGAATAGGTCTTTTATGTAATTTTGACTGCGACAGGCGGTCAAATAAGGCTTTTGGAGTCATTTGCAGATAGACCGCATAACCATTGGCTTCGATCCAATCCATATTGTCAAAAAAACAAGGGGCACCGCCCCCCGTGGAGATGACCGCGTAGCTGCCCGCAAATTTACGCAACTGCTCGCGTTCCAGCTTTCGGAATTGTTCTTCACCATGCTGGCCGAAATAGTCGGTAATGCTCATGCCGATCTGTTTCACAATCTCCTCGTCGGTATCGATAAAAGGTAAATCTAATTTGCTGGCCAGCTTTTTTCCCAGTGTGGTTTTTCCACTGCCCATATAGCCAATCAAAAATATAGGTTTAGGCATATTGTATTATTTGTCCTTACTTAAAAAATTGTCTTCAATCGTCTTTGCATCCGGGAAATTATTGTAATGCCATTTGCCCATTACATTCCCCCCTTTTAACAGGATCACACCGGGATTGGCCCGGACCATACTTTTCAATGGAATTAAATCCGCATAATAGATTTCTGCAATCAATTGCATCTTGTCACTCAGGTATTGTGCATCTTTGGAAGCCGAGGCGGTCAGCAGGACAACGCGAAGACCATTGTAATCTTTGGTCATCTGTGTCACCGTCTGATTGATTTTCTGGATGGCATCTATATTGGTCGATGAAAGATCCTTGGCGACGATGATAATGTTATAATAAGGGTTGGCGATGATCTCCTGTGTATGATCTGCACCGTCCGCATCAGTAATCAAAAGGTCTGGAATAGGAATGTCATATCCTTTTTTGACGAGTTTGCTTTCTGGTTCGCCAATGATCTCCCAAGACTCATCCTCCCAGAGTTTATCTGCCATATACACTTTGTCATTCACTTTCTTAGTCTCGCCGGTCTTCTTGTTTTTCATGGTATAGAGCTGCTCAAAGACATCGGCCTGTTTTCCTTCAGGAAGGACCATCAGAGAAGGTAGATTGTTGCCGATCTTATAAGGCAAGAAATCAATAAAAGGGAGATAATTGACCGTATATACTCCTATACCCAAGGAAACAACAGCTGTAATCAATGTGACAACAAATTGATTGCCGGAACCTTTGATAATAGACCGGATCTGTTTGCGATTAAAAAAGATGATCAGGATCAAAGCCAATAACACCAGATCTTTAGAAAAAGATTGCCAAGGGGTCAGTGGTATGGCATCACCAAAACAACCGCAGGAAGTAACGACTTCGAAAAATGCGGAATAGAATGTCAGAAAGGTGAAAAATAGGATCAACAACAGTAGGCCCCAAGCCACCAGATTGGCGTAGACCCCAAACAACAGGAGCGCACCTAATAGGATTTCAAAGCCACAGATCACCACGGCCATGGCCGTAGCATATTCATTGAAGGCAGTCAGGTGGAACACTTCGAAATATTCCTGCAATTTATAGCCGAAGCCGGTAGGATCATTGGCCTTGATAAATCCGGAGAAAATAAAAAGAAGTCCAGTGAAAATGCGGCAAAAACCTAAAAGGTAATTTGTTTTTGTTGTCTGTTGTGCTGTCATCATCTGATTATTGTTGTGCGAGTCCTAACTTAATTAACGCAAAAACTGCGTAGTTGAGCATATCCTGGTAATTGGCATGAATGCCTTCTGAAACGATGGTCTGCCCGTCATTGTCTTCGATCTGTTTGACGCGGTGGATTTTCATTAAGATCAGATCTGTCATCGAAGAAACGCGCATATCACGCCAGGCCTCACCGTAATCATGATTTTTGGCTAGCATGAGGTCCCTTGTTTCGGTTACCTTTTCCGTGTATTTTTGATTGACAAAGGCAGGGTCGAGGTTTTCCTCTCCATCTTCACCAAGATCAATCTGGATCATGGCCATGATGCAATAATTAATGATACCGATATATTCATCCACGACACCTTCACCAACTTTAGATACTTTTTTGACTTCGAGGGTACGTATACGTTGTGCCTTAATATAAATCTGGTCGGTAATGGAGGAAAGGCGCATAATCCGCCATGCCGTACCATAATCTTTTGTTTTTTTTATAAATAAATCTTGGCAGTGCTTGATCACACTGTTATATTCCTGAATAGTATCCATATCGTTTTTGAAAAGAACTTGATGAGACAAGTCGAGATTATAGGACAAATATAATTAGAAAATAGTACTTCTAATGGTCAAATGAATGTACAATTTGCGCTGTTTTGCTAAAATATAAATAAATATTTAAGATATTTCCACGAATAAAAGGTTCGACCGTTGTGGGATAACAATAAATTTGTTACGGGTATGACGAACAAACTTATAAATAAAGGTAACTTTATCTTTGTTTGATATCATGTCCGGCGTTGGCGGTCAACTTTGAACAGAAAGAAAAAAGAAATTCATGAATTTTCAACAACCTATCATTCGCGAGGTAGAGATTATCCGATATGTTCAGCCATTTCGGGAAGGTGGATCTTTGCCTGCGCTGGTCGATGCAGACGATGGCTTTAGTTATGTCATTAAATTCAGAGGAGCAGGGCAGGGCCGTAAGGCACTCATTGCTGAACTCATCGGTGGAGAGCTGGCAAGGCTTTTAAGATTAAGAGTTCCCGAAATTGTCTTTGCACATCTTGATGAATCTTTTGGGCGCTCGGAACCGGATGAGGAAATACAAGACCTGCTCAAATTTAGTGTGGGGAAAAATCTCGGGCTTCATTTTTTGAGTGGGGCGATTACTTTTGATGCCAATGTTGACGTGATCGGCGCAGAAGAGGCTTCAAAAATTGTGTGGCTTGATGCTTTACTGATGAATGTGGACCGTACGGTACGGAACACCAATATGCTGATCTGGCATAAAGAATTATGGCTGATCGACCATGGGGCATCCTTATATTTTCACCACAGTTGGGACAATTGGGAAGAGCAATCGGTCAAACCATTTGTACAGATTAAAGACCATGTGTTGTTAAAAAATGCGAGCGTTGTCGGAAAAATAGATGCTGAATTCAGTTCTATTTTTACGGACGATGTTTTTCGTAAGATATTGGCTGTCGTACCGGACGAATGGTTAGTGGATTCTGAACGCGAACTGACTGCGGCAGATGCCAGAGAAGTGTATGTTTCCTTCTTGAAGCAACGTGTGGCGAATTCGTCAATTTTTGTAAAACAGATAGAAGATGCCAGAAAAAACCTTATATGAATATGCTGTGGTACGATTGGTACCGCGTGTAGAGCGTGAGGAATTTATCAATGTCGGTATTGCGCTCTATTGCCGTAAATATCGTTTTGCCAGGATGGTTTACGCCATAGATGAGCAGAAGGTAAGGGCACTCTGTCCAAAAATTGAACTGGAACTTATTGAAAACCACTTGTCTTCCTTTCAACGGATATGCAATGGAGATAAAGATGCCGGAAAGTTGGCTGCCCTGGATATCACCGAGCGTTTTCGTTGGCTTACTGCCAAACGGAGTACGCTCATCCAATGCTCGGCCTCGCATCCCGGACTATGTGAAGATCCCGAAGCAACATTGCAAAACCTGTTTGACCGCTTAGTGCTTTAAGAAGCATAAGCAGGTTTCTAAATTGCAACTTGCGTTGATGCGAAGAAGAAATGACGTCGATGAGACAGCAATGAGGAGGAAATCTTTAGCTATCCTAAAACTCAAATAAAAATAAAAAGGATTTAATCACATAGTTAAGTGGTAATAAGGCTTAATCTATCAATATTGTATAGTATCTTTGTTTAAGAATAAAGCTCTTGCAGATCAAAGAGAGACATTAAATTTGTATGTTTCTCCATTAGAATTCTATACAATAGAAACTTGAGCTAAGATTGTTTTAATATTTACTTTTGAAGATGCATGATTTTTATCAACATATCTACGAGCAGCAATTAGCTGTTTTAGAAATGCCTTCCAATAAGAAGATCTGCGGCTGGGCTACCAAAATTCTGGATGTGCTTTTTCCGGAGCGAAATTCGGGCGAGATGAAATCGGTGGACGATGTAAAGCTTGCTTTTGGACAATTTGAGCTGGAGCTGGAGCAGCTCCTGAGCAAATCAAAAGCCTGTGGTCATTGCAATCATGCGCAAGTAGCTCATCAGTTTTTTGAACGCATTCCGGCTTTGTATGAACTCATGTGCCAGGATGCTGATGCATTGATGGATGGGGATCCTGCGGCACAGAACAAGCGCGAGGTCGTACGTACCTACCCCGGTTTTTTTGCAATCTGTATTTTCCGGATGGCAAATGAGTTACATCGTCTGGGGGTCCCCCTGATCCCACGGATATTGACTGAGCATGCGCATTCCAAGACAGGAATTGATATTCATCCGGGAGCGACCATCGGTCATCATCTCCACATAGATCATGGGACCGGATTGGTGATTGGGGAAACCTGTACAATCGGAAACTACGTTAAACTCTATCAGGGGGTAACGCTGGGCGCTTTGAGTGTGGATAAGGTGTTGTCAAATGTCAAACGTCATCCAACAATCGAAGACCACGTCATTATTTACTCGGGAGCAACTATTTTGGGGGGTGAAACACGTATCGGCCACCATTCGGTCATCGGAGGTAATGTTTGGCTGACAAGTTCAGTGGAACCGTATACGACTGTGTATCATCAGGCGACCACAAAATTCATTGATTCAAAACCAATCATATAGATACATTATGGGAAATATTATAGATACCATCGGAAATACACCATTGGTGGAGATCACCCAATTTCATACAAATCCAAAAGTACGGATCTTTGCAAAGATGGAAGGGAATAACCCTGCTGGCTCTGTCAAGGACCGTGCAGCCTTAAATATGATCCGTTCGGCCATGGAGCGTGGTGAGATTTCGAAAGAAAGTAAACTTATTGAGGCAACCAGTGGAAATACGGGGATTGCCCTGGCCATGATTGCCGGGATATATGGTTTGAGTCTTGAATTGGTCATGCCTGCGTCTTCTACCCGTGAGCGTACGCTGACCATGGAAGCTTTCGGTGCCAAGGTTACGCTTCTGGAGTCAATGGAGATATGCCGCGATTACGCCGAAGCAAAAGCAGCAAATGAAGGTTATTTTATTTTAAATCAATTTGCCAATCCTGATAATTACAAAGCGCATATCAAAACGACTGGACCTGAAATCTGGCGTGACACAGATGGGAAAATCACCCATTTCGTGAGTGCAATGGGTACAACAGGAACGATTATGGGAAATTCCATTTACCTCAAGGAAAAAAATCCGGCAATACAAATTGTCGGTTGTCAGCCTACCCCTGAGTCGTCTATTCCCGGAATCAGACGTTGGCCAGAAGCTTATCTACCGAAAATATTTGATCCGAGCCGCGTGGATCGTGTCATTGATATTTCACAACAGGAAGCAACCGAACTGGCGCGTGAACTGGTGAAACGGGAAGGGGTTTTTGCAGGTATGAGTACAGGCGGAGCATTTGCCGGCGCCCTGAAAATTGCCGATGAAATTGAGGAAGGTGTCATTGTTTTTATTGCATGTGATCGAGGAGACCGTTACCTGAGCTCAGACTTATTCGGTTAGTCCATTCTGAGACAGTAAACTCGTATATAAATTATAGCGCCTGTCATCGTTATACTCCGTTTTCGCGTGATGATGACAGGCATTTTTTTTATTTTTTCTTGTCGTATCTAATCGTCTGAACGGATATTTCCTCTTTGTATGTCGTGTCGTTTTCCATTGGACAGCATAGCTTCAATAAAGTGCCATCTGTTCAGTCTGCTTGTGTCCGATATAGTAACTACCTTAGCATCAGGTTGATGATCTTTGGGTCGAATGTTTAGCGCTAATCCTCCTGTCCGAACGTTAGCAAATTGTTATCCGGATCCAATATGGAAAATTCACGCTGACCCCAAGGTTTTGTCTCCAGTTTGCCATTCGGATGGATAGCAATGTTGCGTGCTAGAAAAGATTGATAGAGTGCATCAATATCATCGGTGCGGATATAGATCATGCCATAATTTTCTTCGGGAGACAGCTCCCTGAATTCAAAAAAATGAATCTCGATCTGATCTTTTTTGATCATCAGATACCCTTCATAATCTTCGGTGCCGCAAGGCATGAACCCTAGCTGGCCTAAGTAAAAATCACTTGTGACAGCTTTGTCGCGCATCGGTAGTTTGGGGTGTGTCGCAGTTAGTCTCATTGTTTTATTTAATTTTTTTGAAGCCTACTGAAATATAAGGGTTATTTTTATTCTTTATGTTAGCTTATACCTATTATTTTTCCGGTTGAGCAAACATAGTGCAATACGGCTCTGGATAATTATCCATTAACGCAATTAATCCGGCTCTCATCTAATGATATTAAATGCTGATTCTTCCATATTTAATTCTGTATAATTTTTAGTTATGACTCATTAGTTTTTGTAGTTTTATTCATGAGTAAAAGTTATTCAATTTTGTGCAAGATCAAACACAGTTATCATGTACAAAAAGATAAACTTTACGATGCGATACAAGCATATGCTCAATAAAAAGATCTCCATCCGGGAAATCATCTTTACTCTCTTACTTATCCTATGTCTGACACCGATCATATCGGCTCCTTTGGCGCTGCTGCTAGGTATTATTGTTGCCCAATGGATCGGACATCCCTTTTTGGCTGTTAATCATAGAGCCACGCAGATGCTGTTACAGCTCTCCGTTGTCGGCTTAGGCTTTGGTATGCATATTGATAATGCTGTTCAGACGGGCAAAGACGGTTTTTTGCTAACAGTTATTTCTATTATCGGAACATTGTTGCTGGGCTATGTATTGGCTGAATTGTTAAAGCTAGAAAAAATGACCGCTTATCTCATCACTGTAGGAACAGCTATTTGCGGCGGGAGTGCCATCGCTGCAGTTTCACCCACAATGAAGGCGAATGAAAAGCAGATCAGTGTAGCGTTGGGAACCATCTTTGTCTTAAATGCTGTTGCCCTATTTGTATTCCCGGTCATCGGTGGTTTCCTGGATCTCTCCCAGACACAATTTGGACTCTGGTGTGCCGTTGCGATACAGGATACGAGTTCGGTGGTTGGTGCGGCAAGTAAGTATGGTTCCGAGGCGCTACAGGTGGCGACAACCGTTAAATTAACACGGGCATTATGGATAATTCCGATTTCGTTGTTGAGCGCCCTTGCCTTTAAAAATAAGGGGACGCGTATCAAGATTCCATATTTTATCGGATTATTTATATTGGCTATTATCCTGAATAGCTATATTCCATTTTTCAGGAGTATGGGAACTTATGTTGTTGAGATCGCTAAAGCCGGACTCACCTTGACGCTCTTTCTGATTGGAGCCAGCCTGTCGAGAGATGTGTTGCTGTCTGTAGGTTGTAAGGCGATCTTGCAGGGGCTGATATTGTGGCTGAGCCTCGCCGTCCCCGTGTTGCTTTATATTTATTTCTGTCTGTAGAAATATAGTGCGCGTCGAATAGCAACAGAAAACCGACTTTAGGAATGTTGGGACTGGTATTTCAGTAAAACCATATCTTTTAACAATTGACCGTTTTCATAGATGGGCTGTTCGTAATTTTCAATAAAAAAATTCGGACGGATACCATATTTAACAAAACCATTGCGTTCGTAGAATCTGATCTGGTCCAGACCGCAATCTGCCGTTCCAACAATCAGATTTGTATATTGCGCAGAATAAGTTTGTTGGATATGACGTAATATTTTACTGCCAAGCCCGCTGTTCTGGTACGCGGGGGTGACGGCGATATTTTTGATTTCCAGGGTTTCACTATCGATGTGGTACAAACAAAATACAGCAATGGGCTGCTGCTGTTCCTCGACAACAAAGACAGCGGAATCAAAAAGATACTTATTGATAGCAGCGACTGTCTCATCTGCCAAAAGCAACAAATCATAAGGATAGTCCTTATGATTTGTGATCTGTTTTATTTCTAAATCAGCTAACATACAAATAGTCTGTCTAAATCCATTAAAATGGATGTTGTTCTGATTGACTTAATTGAAGTGGTATAAAAAGATGACATCCCCCACATAGGCCGGTTTGGCACTATCTTTAATTTTTAAGGTTGCCTCAATGGTTACTTTGACAACTCCCCTGAGGTTGGCAACAGATTTAACGTGTGTATGTAATTGTACTTCATTATCGACCAGCACAGGCTGCGCAAAACGCAGATTTTCGATACCATAATTGATTTCCATTTTGACATTCCGTACTTCGGCAATCTGCTTCCACAAATAAGGAATAAGTGATAATGTCAGATAACCATGTGCAATGGTTGATTTAAACGGACTCTCTGTTTTCGCTCTTTCGCTGTCGAGGTGAATCCATTGGTGGTCTAATGTTGCATCTGCAAACTGGTTAATCTGTTTTTGGTCGATTGTGTGCCATTGAGATTCGCCTAATGACTTTCCTTCAAAGGCTTTGTACTCTTCATAATTGTTAATTATTGTCATATGTTATGTCTTTATCGCTTTTCGTTGGAATTTGATCCGTAGGGTATATACTGGGACATCAAATTTTGGCTAAAGATAACCATTGTCGTTAGCAATCCAAGTATGTCCGTTATTATATGTCTATTCGTTGGGATGATCGTTGCCGCAGCAAAGGCCAATAACCGATGTATTTAATGCGTCTGTCCATAGGATGTGTTGCCGTATGTTTTTTCCACATAAGCTTTAAAATTGTCGAGGATGGCTTGCCAACCGTGGCGTTGCACCTCGATAGGATTTTCAGACTCGGCATCAAAAATAACCTCGATATCCGTAGCAGATTTTTTTGTATTAAAATTGATTGTTACCTGACGGCCATCGGGCATCACATAGGCGATTTTTTTAAAGGGCTCAAGTGCAGTATAGGTTCCTGTAAAATCGAAGCCGACCGAACTGTCCTTTGCTTCCATGCGATTTTTAAATTTTCCCCCGACGCGTAAATCGTTAATTGCGTCCGTGCAATGCCAGTCTTCAGATGCCCGGTTCCATTCCATGATGTCCTCCGCAGAGGTGTAGGCATTCCAGATGGTTTCCACCCGCGCAGCAATATGTGTCTGTATTTTTATCTGCTCCATATTACGTTAATAATTTTTTCTAAAGTAATTACAGTTTCCTTACTAATAACAGGAAAATTTATCTTTTGTTATGTCCTCCACGAGGTAATACTGAATATTCTCCGAAAAAAATGTATAGATGCTGTTGAACCGTTGCTTCGTATGGCAGGACAAACAATCTGTGCAGAGGAGAGAGGGATCTGAAAGGTTTTTGCTAACTTTATGGATGTGAATCCTTAAACCCATTTAATATGTCTTCAAAATTTCTTATTGTATTCTTTTTACTCATTTCATCGAACCAAATTTTTGCGCAAAAATACCGTACCATAGAAAATATTAGCTATTGTAAAATTACTGATACCGACGGGTATAAAAAAGAACGTTGCAAGCTCGATCTCTATGTCCCGACCGATCGAAAGAACTTTTCCACGATTGTGTGGTTTCATGGCGGAGGACTGGAAGAAGGGAATAAATTTATTCCTTTGGAACTTAAGGAGAAAGGGCTGGCGGTGGTTGCGGTCAATTATAGACTGAGCCCCAAAGTGAAAGCCCCGGATTATATTGACGATGCTGCTGAAGCTGTAGCCTGGGCCTTTTCACATATTGCATCTTATGGGGGTGATCCGGCGAAGATTTATGTTTCGGGACATTCTGCGGGAGGATATCTGGCGCTAATGGTGGGACTTGATAGCAGTTACCTGCAAAAACTGGGGGTCAGCGCAAATAAAATAAAGGGGCTGATACCGATCAGTGGTCAGACCAATACACATTATACGATCAAAAAGGAACGCGGACAGTCGATGGCAATCCCGCAGATGGATCAATATGCGCCGATATCCTTTGCACGCAAGGACGCACCTGCTACTGTATTGATTACCGGTGATCCACAATTGGAACTTCCAGCTAGATACGAAGAGAATGCGCATCTCGCAGCGATACTAAAACAGGTTGGGCATACCAAAACGTCTTTGTATCAATTGCAGGGCTTTGACCACGGTGGCGTATATAAGCCCGGCTGCCTACTGATGCTTAAATGGATCAAGGAACAGGAGAAATAGATAGGTGTCATTTCGGAGACCGGAAATGAAATCTTATAAATAAAATAAAAAATAGTACAACAGCGATTTGGAAAAAAATTGCGACCTTTATTCCGTAATAGAAGATTTAACCTGACATTTGTAATCGGGTAGCTGAAAAAAGATAAATTTTAATCCGTTATGTGGGTAAAAGTCAACATCCTGTTGGTCATCTGTATATTGGGGCTGTTTTTAGCTCCGAGCCCGGTGTTTGCCTGCCATCTGAGTCCTGAAAAAACCAAGCAGGAGGACAAAAAGTCCTGTTGCTCGGAAAAAGAACCATATGTAAATGCGGCCGATAAGGGTGAAGGTATAAAAGCTACTGACAAAGGTCAAGATTTACATCATGCGCAGAATAGCCGCGATATAAAAGATATCGAAGGAAAGGATTGCTGTAAGGATAAAAGCGAGGATTCACAAACAACACAAGATCACGGTGATGGCTGCAGTAAACATTGCGGCGAAAAATCTTGCCGAACCTCCACGCAGTGTAATCCCATTATTCCTTTTTATGAAGCGGAACTGATCTTACTTTTTGATACGGATCAATTAAAACTATACACCCTGTATAAGCAATCTTTTTGTTCGGATGCTTATTTTTCGATCTGGCAACCACCCAAAATAGCCTAATCGACAATAGCCCATGCTATTCCTTTTGAATCGTTTTCTACATTCAAAATCTCTTTTAGTTATTCAATGAAAATTCCCATTGGCTGACATTATCCGATGCCAGTCAGCAGCTCAATTGCTTTGAAGAGCAGTTTTCATTGGTATTTATTTAATCAAATTTTATTTATCGTGAAATATCCCTATTTGAAAAGTACAAACACAGATCAAATATGCAGGGATTGGAAACGATGTTTAAAGACAAATCAAGCGTAACAAGCGCAAAATATATAATTTAACTATGAAATCAATTTCACTAATTGGTATGGTAAGCCTGGTATTACTGACCAATATTACAATACATGCACAGATCAAAAATGCGAAAACAGCGACCGTAAAGGTGTTTGGAAATACGCCGGCGGCGAAAGCGGTCATTGAGGGAGAAGGTAAGTCTGGAAAGTCTGCCCAGGTGGAGTGGGACCGGGAAACGAATATGGCGACCATTACCTATGATGCGTCAAAAACAAATGCAGATGAAATCTTAAAACGGATTGCCCTGGCGGGATTTGATAATGAGAAATTTCTGGCTCCGGATAATGTTTATGCACAGTTGCCTAAAGCCGATCAATACGCCAGAACCTTGAAGCCAAAGGCAGAAAGCCAGCCTATGAAAGTCATTTCGCAGGACGGACAACGGAGCATGCCGGCAGCCGATCATTCAGCCCATCAAGCAGTGGCGGAAACGGACGCAGGTAGGGGAAAGGACACACAGTTGACCAATCTGCTCAATCAATACTTCGCTTTAAAAGATGCGCTGGTCAAAACAGATGCATCGGCGGCAGCAAATAAAGCTGCCCTATTGCAGGAGGCGGTCAAAGCCGTGAATATGAATAAGCTTGCTCCCGCCGAACATACCGTATGGATGAAAGTGATGGACAACCTGACTACTGACGCCGCTGCCATTACTAAGAGCAAAGATGTGACCAAACAACGTGTGGCATTTGCCTCGCTTTCCCTGAAGCTCTATGAATTGGCCAAAGTGAGTTCTTTCGGGAGTCCTGTCTACTATCAACATTGTCCGATGTTTAATGACGGCAAAGGTGCAAACTGGTTGAGTAAGGAAAAAGCGGTTAAAAACCCCTTCTACGGATCGCAGATGATCACTTGTGGAAGTACAGTTGAAACGCTTAACAAATAGCAGACCCAATGAAATATTTAGTTGCTATTATAGCGGTGTTTGTCCTCCTATTGACGGCATGCACCAATCCAAAAAGCAAATCGAAGGCGGTACCTATGGAGTCCGAAAAGGATACAATAATGCAGGTGGCAGCTGCTACGAAACAATACAAAAAGGGAGATCTTGTGCCTACTGAAGAGGTGTGCATGGTCAACGATGCTTTTATGGCCAAGAAACAGCTGATGGTTAAACATGAGGGGAAGGTTTATTATGGTTGCTGTGACATGTGTAAGGAACGAATCCCTAACGAAGCCGCTGTTCGTGTTGCTATTGATCCTCTGTCCGGGAAAGAGGTAGATAAGGCCAGTGCCGCAATTGCGATAACTGGTGATCAAGGTGAGGTTTCTTACTTTGAGAACGAAGATAATTATCGGAAGTATGTTGGAAATTTAAATCAATAAATAGATTTAAAATGAAAAGAATCATACGGATTGTAGTTGCAGCAATGACACTTGCTGCCTGCAACAACTCAAAACCGAATCATACGCAGGCCGCACATACGGCGAAGGAAGATTTGTACTGCTGCTTTTAGCTTTGCTCAGTCAGGTGGTGGCGGTAAGCTATAACCGATACCGACGGGAGTTAAATATAGTGACTTTTGTCCTATTGCTTTTGGGAACAATAGGGGCTTTTGCAGCAATCCAGACAGCATCCCATATTTCGGGAGATGCCGATGGAGAAGCCTTTGCTGTGTTTGATATTCACCAGCGTTATGCCTGGCTTACCTTCTGGATGGCGGGAATTACCACAGCTGTTCGGTTCATGTCACTAAGGTGGAGTTCTGTCATCTGGGCAAACTGTTTGATCGTAATTTTGTTGATAAGTTTGTCAGTTGCAGTATGTATCACGGGGCACCATGGCGCACAGCTGGTCTATCAGTATGGTGTGGGACCTAAAAGTAATGGAGTTTTAATTAAGTAATTGCATGAAAATGAGTAATAAGAGAAATATATTAATAATTGTTTTACTATTGATGACACAGACTGCTGTGTTAGCACAGAAGGTGGTACGTCACGAACTGTATGTTCGGGACACCATTGTGAACTATGCAGGCAAAGCAAAGCGTGCCATTGCCGTAAATGGACAGATCCCTATGCCAACCTTGACATTTACCGAGGGAGACACCGCGGAAATTGTGGTTCACAACGAGTTGAAAGAAAGTACCTCCCTACACTGGCACGGTATCTTTCTGCCGAACAAAGAGGACGGCGTACCGCATCTGACACAGGAACCTATCAAGCCTAATTCAACCTATACCTATCGTTTCCCGATCATCCAGCATGGAACACACTGGTATCATTCGCACTCGGGTTTGCAGGAACAGATCGGTATGTACGGTAGTCTTATTCTGAACAAACGGGGCGATGACAAGACTTTTCGCAAAGGGATAGATGACTTACCTACTATTCCGGTCATCATAAGCGAGTGGACAAATTATAATCCGGATAATATTCAGCGGATGCTGCATACGGGAAATGACTGGGCAGCCATTAAAAAAGGGGCGACACAATCTTATGCGGAGGCGATCAAAGAGGGGAAATTTGGAACGAAAATCACCAATGAGTGGAAGCGTCAGCTCGCCATGGATGTCAGTGATGTGTACTACGACAAGATTCTGTTGAATGGTGCCCATTCCACGGATCTAAAGGAAGTGGACGGCAAAGTATTGAAGGCGGGAGATAAAGTGCGTTTACGGATTTCCAATGGTGGCGCTTCATCCTATTTTTGGTTGCGCTACGCCGGTGGAAAAATTACCGTGGTCGCTAATGATGGGAATGATGTGGTACCTGTGGAGGTGGATAGGCTAATGATCGCCGTATCGGAGACCTATGATGTCGTGGTGACGATCCCGAATGCGGGAACAGCCTACGAATTTATGGCGACAACGGAAGATCGGACGCAATCGGCAAGTTATTTTGTTGGTAATGGCATCAAGCAATTGATTTCACCACTCCCTCGTCTCAAATATTTTGAGGGAATGAAGATGATGAATGACATGATGAAGATGGATGGTAATCTGAATGATATGGGCATGAATATGAGCCTGAATCAGATGGATATGAATGTGGTCATGTATTCTGAAATTACCGGAGATGGAAAGAAAAAAGAAGATCATGGTAAGCATAGTGGTATGGATCACGGTAAGATGAAGGCGGATGAGGATCCAAACCGTTACAATGCGAATGCATTGGGGGATATTGTCACATTGAATTATGCGATGCTAGAATCTCCCCATGATACCGAATTGCCAAAGAGCGCTCCTGTGCGGAACCTTAAGTTTACGCTTACGGGAAACATGAACCGCTATGTGTGGAGCATGGATAACAAGATCCTTTCGGAAACGGATAAGATCCCGGTGAAAAAAGGGGAGGTGTTACGGATTACCATCTACAACAACTCGATGATGCGCCACCCGATCCACTTGCATGGCTTTGACTTTAGACTGCTAAATGGTAAAGGGACAAAGGCTCCGCTGAAAAATGTGGTCGATATCATGCCAATGGAAACAGATACCATTGAGTTTTTGGCAAATGAAGAAGGTGATTGGTTTTTTCATTGCCATATCTTATACCATATGATGGCCGGAATGAACCGGGTATTTGCTGTGGATGACTATAAAAATCCATATCTACCCGATAAAGCCAAAGCCTATAAAGAGCTGCAACATGAAAGCAATATGACGCATTTTATGGCGCAGAATGATTTTGCGACCAACGGAAATGATGGCCAGGCGATGTTTCAGAATGCGCGCTGGCAACTTGGGTCGGAATGGCGATTGGGTTACAACGATATGCATGGTTATGAGGTGGAGACACACCTGGGACGGTTTTTCGGAAAGATGCAGTGGTTTATGCCTTTTGTAGGTTTTGATTACCGCTACCGTCGGATGGGTGAAGACGAACATGAAAAAAACATCTTTGGTCAGGCCAATAAAAAAGATAGCCGCAAGGCGGTGAGTCTGGGTTTTATGTATACACTGCCGATGCTGGTAAATTTTCAGGCCGAAGTATATCATGACGGTATTGTCCGATTGCAAATGATGCGTGAGGATATCCCGATCTCCCGTAGAATACGTGGTGATTTTATGGTCAACTCGGACCTTGAATATATGGCAGGGCTGAATTATGTCATTACAAAAAATATGGCTTTCAGAACGCATTATGACAGCGATATGGGATTTGGTGTAGGACTATCGTTGAATTATTAACGAACGATTTTATTTTTCTCTGTTACAGGCTAATAAAGGGGCAAGCGGGGATTATCTCCTCCAATAACATAGGTCTGATTGTGAAATTATTCGGACTTTTATATGCTTTCATCCGAATGAGGTCCGTATGGAGCACGGACAATGTTCCTATTAGCTCCCTGTTAATATACTTGTTGAGATGAATTTTTAGACCTCTTGTTTCTCCGGAAGTCCAACGTTTTTAAGCAGATGTTCTCCATAATGGAAAGTACAAAAGAAAGCGCCAGAAATTTAACGATTTCTGGCGCTTTTTATATTGCTCAGGGACTTTTGACCGACGCTGTTTTGATTATTGTTAGATCATCCACTTAAAGATGCTCGCTCCCCAGGAAAAGCCTGCTCCGAAAGCCGTAAGCATCACTAAATCACCGGTGTTCAGTTTCTTTATATTTTGCCAGATACACAAAGGGATCGTCGCAGCAATGGTATTGCCTAAGTATTCGATATTGCTGAGTGCTCTGTCTTCAGGGATATTAAGACTGCGGCCAACGGCATCGATGATACGTTGGTTGGCTTGATGTGGAATTAACCAGTTTATATCCTCAATTTGTAAGTTATTACGCTGTAAAACGGTATTACAAGCATCACTCATGGACTGAACAGCATGTTTGAAAACTGTTTTGCCGTCTTGCTTGAGAAAGCGGTTGTCGTTTACAGGAAGATTACTGTCAATCGGGTAGAGTGAACCACCGGCCTCGATTTTCAAAAACTCACGTCCAGCGCCATTGCTACGTAGGTAGGCATCCATGACGCCCCCTTCAAGTGAAGGTTCGAGCCATATAACTCCAGCGCCATCGCCGAAAAGAATATTGGTGGAACGATCTTTTAGATCGACATAGGTACTGATGTTATCTGCGCCGACAACAAGTATATTTTTGTAACGTTGTGTTTCCACAAGTGACGACGCCATATCCAGTGCATAGAGAAAACCTGAACAAGCTGCATTGACATCAAAAGCCCATACGTTGGACAATCCCAATTTTTCGAGAATAATATTTGCCGTAGCTGGCATAGGCATATCTGGTGTTGAAGTTGCGACGATAAGCGCATCGACATCCCGAAGGTCTTTATTGTATTGCTTTGCTAAATCCTGAATGGCTTTGACCGCCATGTCCGATGTGGCAAGATTTTCATCCAATATCCTTCGCTCCTTAATTCCTGTACGTTTGATAATCCATTCATCGGAGGTCTCGCAAAACTGCTCTAAATCGGTATTGGATCTTCTGTTTGGTGGAATATATCCTCCAACCCCAGTTATTGCTGCATACGGCCTGCTCGGTATTCTTTCAGTCATAAAATAATGTACTCTTTTCTCTCTTTTTATACAGCCAGATCTAACAAATTAGACAGGGTGTAATTTTGCGCCGTAAAACTACGGTTAATTTGTACAATTAAAAGCGGAAAAGATAGGTTTTTGACAAAATAATTACGTTTTGTGGCAAAATTAACCGTTTTTAACCTTTAGTCTATACTATTCTTTTAATTGGTCTTAATGGAGCGAAATTATATGTTGTTTGTTTCGTGTTTGCCGAAATATTAATCTTTTTGTTCTTTTCAGAATAAGGAAACGGTCTATCTGTTTTTGATACATTGAGAGCATTTTATGTCGAAATTCGGGCAAGCTGGAGGAGATCGGCTAAGATCTGTATTCCATCTTCGATCTGTTCTTCGGAAAGTGAACCATACCCTAGGCGCAAGCCTCCATAGCAATTGTCTTTATGGTAATTGTCGGGGTGGGGGATATGAATTGATTTTTCTTTCAGCTTTTTGAACAATAATGTCCAGTTTACCTGATGTCTGAATTCAAGCCAGACAGCCAATCCGCCTCGAGGAGGTTGATAACTGATATGCTCCGATAGATGCAGGTCCAGCTGTTTGACCATAAAGTCGCGCTTGTTCCTGTAATAGTTGGTGGCTTTGCGGATGTGTCTTCTAACGGTACCATCCTGGATAAGTTCCAGAACTGCCTGCTCCATGATATTATCTCCCTGTATATCGACCATATAGCGCAGTTGCGCGATAGCCTGCAAAAGATGTTCATCTTTGCTGACCAGATAACCTATGCGAAGTGCGGGGGCGACCACTTTGCTCAATGTCCCGATGTAGATCGAGCTTTGTAGTTCGGTATCAGCAGCCAGCGGGTAACATGGCGTATGGTCGAAGTGAAATTCGTAGTCATAATCATCCTCGATAAGCGTAAATCCATACCGATTGGACAGTTGAATCAGCTCGGATCTACGTGCCTGACTTAATGTAGCCGTAGTCGGGTACTGCCGATGTGGTGTAAGGTATGCTGCCTTAATATTTTTGTTTTCTTTGAGATGGGGGATCATTTCCTCAACAAGAATTCCATCCTGGTCGACAGGGATTTCTATGAGTTGTGCGCCAGTATGCTCAAAAATCTTCCAGGCTGAATGATAACCCGGAGATTCAACGAAGATAAAATCGTCCTTTTTCAATAGGCATTGAGCAACGAGGTACATAGCCATTTGGCTACCACGGCTGATGCATAGGTTGTCCAGCGTAATATTCATATTACGCTCCTGATTGAGCATATCCGCGATCGCCTGCCTGAAATCAATATGTCCTCTCGGATCAGCATACCCCATCATTTTCCATCGGGCACTCCGTTTAAAAATCTGCCGATAGGCACGTCCAAGCTGATCTATGGGTGCAATTTTACTATCCGGATTACCATCATCAAAGATAATACGCAGTGGTACTGAGGCCTGTTGTTCAGTGATGCTGTGCGCTGTGTATTCAGTTGTGGCAATTAATTGTGGAAGCTGCTGGGCAACGAAAATTCCACGGCGTTGCTCACTCACTACCCAGCCTTCACTCAGAAGCTGCTGGAACGCTTCAACAACCGTATTGCGGTTTAGTTTTAATTGTGCCGCGAGTGCCCTGCTGCTGGGTAGCGCTGTTCCGCGGGTTAATCTGCCCGACTGTATATCCGCAGCAATACTATCTGCTAGCTGTAAGTAAATCGCCTTTGGGGAAGATCGGTCAATCTCCATTGTCAAATTCCAGGGTCTGAGCATGATCAATTATATCGGGTAATTCACCCAAAGATACAATTGTTCTGCAAGATTGAAACCTCTTAAAGTGATCCGAGCGCATTTGTTGTTCATGCATTCGACTTGTGATGAGTAGCTTGCATTCGTTATCCGAGACTGGACTATTGACTTTAAATTGATACTGGACCACCTCTAAGGGGAGATTTAATCTGATTTTTGGGGTAAACCAAATCTTGATCATTTGATGAAACCATTTTCGGTATTTGAAAAATTGGCCATACAGATTGACCGTGCTGCTGGCTGCTTTGTGTACGACCAGTCGGGACAGGCTTACTTGGATATGTATGGTGGACATGCTGTTATTGCTGTAGGGCATACCCATCCGCATATTGTAGAAAGCACCTTGCGACAGCTCAATAAGATCGGTTTCTATTCGAATACGATATACAATGATCTGCAAAATAAACTGGCAGATCAATTGGGACTGATCAGTGGGTATGTAGACTATGGGGTGTTTTTCTCTAATTCCGGTGCGGAGGCAAACGAAAATGCCTTGAAGCTATCTTCTTTTGTTACGGGACGAAAAAAGGTTTTATCCCTATCCAATGCTTTTCACGGACGCACTTCGGGAGCTGTATCCGCTACCGATATAATTAGTATCCGAGCTGCGGTAAACGATAATCGTCATTATTTTTTTACACCTTTCAATGACCCGTCCAGTTTGAGAAAACAGCTGGAAACGGAGGAATACTGCGCCCTGATTGTAGAACCGATTCAAGGAGTCGGCGGAATCCATGTTGCTTCCGCAGCGTTTTTACGAGAAATCAGGCAGATCTGTACGGCGACGGGAACGATGCTTATTCTCGATGAGATCCAGTCAGGATATGGCCGTACGGGGAAATTTTTTGCACATCAGCATGCCGGAATAAAAGGGGATCTGATTACTGTGGCGAAAGGAATTGCCAATGGCCTCCCGATGGCCGCAACACTGATCTCTCCTGACATCACACCCATAATGGGGCAACTGGGAACAACCTTTGGAGGCAATTATCTGGCCTGTGCGGCAGCAATTGCTGTATTGGAAGTTGTTCGGGATGAAAAGCTGATGGACAATGCGGCAAAGGTTGGTACATTTTTAATGGAAGAATTACAGGACATGACGGGCATTGCTGAGGTGCGGGGAAAGGGATTAATGATCGGTGTGGAGTTTGACACTGATATACGGCAGCTGCGTCATGAACTGCTGTTTGGCGAGAAAATCTTTACGGGATATGCCGGTGCTTATACTTTGCGGCTTTTGCCACCGCTATGTTTTACAATGGAACATGCGCAGATTTTTCTTAGGAGCTTGAAAAGATTGCTTCTGAAAAATGATCACTATTCCAAAAATCGTTCGTATCAGATGCATTAGTTAAACTTATCACAAGCATTAATTAATTGGAGAATTGTGTTTCGCCGTTCTCTGCGGAATTTTATTGATAAATCAGGGTGCAGCGGCATAGCTTGCCTCGATGAGGTGATAGAGTTGTACTTGGAAAAATGCCGTTAAAAAAGTAACTTCACGACAGGATACTTTAATACAGAACGATACTTTAAATTAGAATATACAAGGAAACGAATGTCTACAATTGTACAAGGTTTACCAACAGCTGGATTGATTAGTATAGCGGATCATAAAATATTACTTGCTTATAGCAACAATAAAAAAGCCTGGTATCTTCCCGGTGGAAAAATTGATGCGGGGGAAGATTCCCTGCAATCCCTTCGCCGGGAGATTTCAGAGGAACTGAACATCGACCTTGATCCCAAAAAGATTTCATACTACTGTCACATCACGGCCCCTGCGTATGGTATGGTACCCGAAGTGATCATGGAACAAGACTGCTTTCTATATCCGCTCACAGAAACGATACAGCCTAGTAATGAAATAGGAGAAGTGAAGTACTTCTCCCATGAAGATTATTTACGTGAACCTATTCAGGTCATCGGTGTATTATATGTCTTTGACAAATTGAAAGCAGATGGCCTGATCTAGGCTAAATGCCTCGGGCAGCCTTATTAGATGCCATAGCCCTCGTTGGCACAATTGATTGTTTTGGTATTTTGTATTGGATCTATCTTTCCAGTCTTGGTGTTCAATCGCCAAGCTTCGACAATCTGATCAAAGTATTCTTTGTTTTCTTCCACAACGCTAATGGCAACAATTTCACTGTCTACTTTTTTGCCTAACCTGCAATTACAGAGACTAAGCTGTTCGTTGGATTTCAGTTTACGGATATTGATCGTGTCCAGTATTTTATATTTTACCTGCCCCTTTCCATTCTCCTTGTCGTCAAGCAATTCGTTTAAAATACAGATGCCGTTTTTATCGTTGGTATAATATCCGGCGGCAAAGCGATAGTCTCCACTGGCACTTTTACCCGCATCTATTACTGCTCCGGAAGCATGGCCGTAACTGCTCAATCCGGGGATTTCATTTATTTCCCGAAATATCTTTCCATACAATGGATTTTTTTGATCTTGAACGGCGCTAAAACTTGACCAGCTACAGATGGCCAATACCGCAAATAATACGCTTGTTAGATATCGCATAGTTTCAATGTGTTTAAATGCAGTAATAAAGATAATAAATCCCACTATATTCTTAAATAATGGGATCTAGATTTTACTATCTATTTTTCCGCCGTGGTATTTTCTTTTTGGGATTCTTTATAGATTTTGCTGTCCTCATCGTCCATGTCCATGTCGAGATCCTCCTCTCTATATTTTCCCATTTTGAGTTGAAAATTATCAGCGGTACCCGTGATGCGCATTGGGATTCCGAAGATTCCAAATGGAGGCAGTCCGAGTCTGAACCCAAGATTCATCCGTCCATCTAATGTAACTTGACCTTCAAATCGTGGTCTGAATCCCATCATCTTCATTTTGGTACGTTCAATGGTCATGACATTGTTTTTGATATGCGATTTGATGACGACTTTTTTCACTTCGCCGTCTTTCAATTTTTCTTTTGAGGTAGATTCGCTGATGCCATTCAGTAATTTGAAACCTCTGAATTTAATCTGGTTCAATGTCAGGGTACCTTCACCGACAATGGAAGGCATGACAGGCTGCATATTACCGTTCAGTAACCCTCCTAATTTATAATCCAGCGATACAAGGCCATGGGCATTTTTGGCAGCAGTCACCATCTCTCTGAACATTGGAATTTCTTTATAGGCACGTTGGATATCAAAGCTGTCCGCTTTTACGGCGTAGTCGAATGAGGCTCTACGGGGATTTATTGGTCTATAATTTCCATTCATAGCTGCTTTTAATCCTGCCAGTTCAAAAGTAGTGTTGTTGAGCGTCAGTTTGCCTTCTTTGATCTGTAGATCCCCCTTAAAATCTTTGATGTTCATGTTGTTGTAAGAAACATTGTTGACCAAACCTAGCACCTGAACATCAAGATTTTTAGGCAAAAGGACCACACCTGTCTCCGAAGAAGAGGACGCTGCTGAAGGCGTATCTGCAAAAACCATGAAGTCATCCACAGTGATTTTTTTACTATTGAGTGTGAACTGTCCTTGTAAAGCGGCGTTGCTATTTGTCAGATAATTGATGATATTATTCATGTAACCTTTTATGGAGATCGAATTTCTACCATAGTTGACCAGGAATCTATCAAAGTTCATTTTCTCCTGATGAAAACTAAAGTCACCGCTTTTGATCGCTATAGGCTGAGAGAGTAGGTCTGTCTGTACCTGGATCTGGCCGATATTGATGCGTCCACGATTATTGAGTCTGGAATAGCGGCCACTGGTTGCATCGCTCTGGAGTCCCTTGAGGCTAAAATCTGTGTGGATAAAACCATCGACATTGGTTCCGTCCAAGGCGAAAAACTTATAGATGGGACCAAGGTTGAGTTTTCCTTTGGATTGAATATTATAGTTGATGTTATTGAAATTGCGCAGATCTGCATGCAGGAAAAAAGGTTCTCCGGCAAATGTGAATGAGACAGGTAGTATTTTTACACTTAAATCACGTAATGATCCTTTTTTGCTATTTACAAAAGCTTCAACATGTATATTTTCCATTGGAATAGGGTATTCCTTGGATTTGATAAAGCCGTTTTTCATCACAATGGAGGTATTGGTTTCCGGAAAAATATTCCGTTTGAGATCGACATACCCTTTTGCATTGAGGTTGACATCGATCAGGCCTGCCAGTTCGATATCTTTGACCGGATAGAAGCTTTTGATATCGGCCAAATTGAATAGGGCCTTAAGATCGGACTGTACCGCAATTTTGTTGAAATCTGTTATTGAAACATAACCTTTAATATAGTTATTGAGCGCCTGAACTGAGATATCGTGAATAGAAATGGATGCGCTTTTCATTTGGCCGTCCGGATCTTTTGCTTCTAAGCGATACGCGATCTTTTCAAGTCCTTTAGGGAGATCGGCCAATTTGAAATGTCCATCCGTTAGGGTGTTTTTAATATCAAATGTCGGTATGGAAGCGATATATTCTTGCTCGCGTTTCTGGAGACCAACTCTGCGTGTTGCACGGGCATAGGTTCCGTCGATTTTTGCGTCAAGATTCCATCGCCCGCCCAAGGAGAATCCGGGAAATTGTAGGGAAGAATAGAGGATACCTAGGTCGAGATCGCTTTTCATGTCGGCATGTACAGTGACCGGATGGAGCCCCACGATCTGTCCTTTTGCATTGAAGTAACCTGATGCGACTTTAAAGTCAAATTGTCTGAGGTCAATCCGGAGCGAGTCGGGATTTAATGCCGGAAGATCAATCTTTAATTTTGCATTCCAGTCTGTCAATGGATTATTGGATTGTTTATAAGCCATATATCCGTTATTGATGGTCAGTCCCAGGGATAAATCGGGCATCTCATTATTGTCAACAATATAATCACCGATTAAATTTACAAATACTTCGGATGTACCCTTTACGGATAGATCCTTTATCCATGAGGCGTAACTATTTGGAACCAGTGACAGCAATTCACTCAGGGTACTCTCCTGGGATTTTAACTTGAAATCAAGATGATAACCGTGTGAGATAAAGGATAATAATCCCCGGAATCTTACTGGTAGCCGGTTAATCTTGATATCATTTCGTTCAAATACAAAGGATAGATTATCGGTGTTGATACGGGTTAATAAGGTGGCGTCAATGGATTTTTTGTCGACATAGAGTTCATTGTCAAAGGAAAAAGAAAAAGCGGCAATCTTGGCTCTGGTATTCAAATCAAAGATATTCGACATCAGATCACCTTTACCCTCGTAGTCCAGATTTTTTGCGTCAATCCATAATGGGATAGATTGATCTTCGTAATGTAGATTAGTCTTTTCAAATCTGATCAGCTGAAAAGCCAGTGCGCTGCTCTCGGAATTATCTTTTGTCTTGGTGGAATCCGTTGGTGTAGACTTGTAGATATTATAGTTTGCATTACCTGAGGAATCAACCAAAATATTGATCTTTCCTTGGTTGACGATAAACTTGTCAATAATGATTTTTGATTTGAGCAGGCTCAGGAGGTCAATCCCAAAGCTTACCTGTTTGGCTGCAAGCAGGGTGTCTTTTTTGAATGGCTCAGCGCCCTTTAGCAACACGTCATCCATTGACGCTGTCAATAGTGGGAATTGATCAAAGAAGGTCAATCTGACCTTTGTATAATTGAGATCCCCATTGATATGTTCGTTTGCCAACGACTTGACTTTGTCGTTTACTTCCTTTTCGAAGATATAGGGAATAGATAATATACAAAGAACTAATAGTGTTATTAAACTTGCGAGACCGATAGAGATTCGTTTGGCAAGTTTTAGAAATGTTGCTTTTGACACAGTGTTGTTTTTTTGTGGCTACAAAATTCCGAAATTTATTGCTAAAGTTCGCTTATTGATAGATTTATTTTTGGCTTTTTACCTAAAATATGTCGTGATTCAATGACAAACGGATCGGCAAAAGTCCTTTCTTATCAGCTGGTTTTGTAATGCTCGGGATTTTTCCCGTATTTTTGCAGCGTGAAATTTCGATTTAAAAATGCTGAACAGAAAAGCGGTACCATCCTCATTTTCTGTTTGCTTTTGTTGCTGTTGATAGGTGGGGGACTGCTCGGTATGATTCATCATAAAATAGATCGACTGAATAAAAGAATATTGGTAGATTTTGCCGATGAAAATATGCTGCTGCTGAATAAGCAACTGGAATTGTTACAGCAGGAGTTATACACGTCTGAGAAAAGGTTGATTGAAACCGTGCCGTCAGGGGATATCGGTCGTGATTCCTTACTTATTCTCATTCCTGCAAGCGAGTTGGACCGTGTCGACAATAGGATGTGGATACTGCTCAAAACGCGTACGATACAGCATCGCTTATACCATATCTATGTCGATATTGAAAAATTAAATGCTTATTTCGCCAATCGCTATTTTGGCAGAAGGGCTTATTTTGAAATATTTAGCGATAAAGGGATCTGCATCGTTTCACCTGAAAACCGAAAATGGGGGCTTCCGAAGGACGGGGATATTATTACTCAGGGGAAGATCGTCAAATCGGATTACCTAAAGCTGGATGTGATGGTTACCTCCTATCCCTGTTCCATTATTTTTGTGGGGGGTGAAATTCGGGTAAGTACCCTGCTGTTGACCATTGAGGAGGAAGTTCAGGGGGTCATGACCTATAGTATATTACTTGGCGTAGGCCTGATGCTCGTAGCCATAGCGCTTATCTATTTTAATGTACTGGAGCGCCGCAAGACTCAGCAGCTCAAATTAATGGCGCTGCAACAGGAAAATGAATATACGCAGATGCGTCTGGTTCAACTGCAGCAGCAGATCAATCCACATTTTTTGTTCAATACCTTTGGCTCGCTCCAATATCTGATCGGGAAGGACAATGATCTGGCCAAGTCATTTGTCGGTAAAATGACCAAAGTCTATCGAAAAATGCTGCGTACGGACGAGTCGGACTGGTCTTCGGTACAGGAAGAGCTGGAACTGGCAAAAGCTTATTTCTTTTTGCAGCAGGTGCGTTTTGGAACAGCGTTGAAAGATATGGAAATTTCCATTCCAATGGATGTGATGGGTGCGCGGCTACCACGTCTGGCCTTGCAGATGCTGGTGGAAAACGCGATTAAGCATACACGTATTTCAACGGAAAATCCACTTCAGATCCATATTGTTTATCTATCGGAGGTCAATATCATCCAAGTAAGCAACAATTGGCAGCCGCGGCAAGGAACTGCAACGGAAGGGGAGGGATATGGACTTAATTACCTAGCGTCTATGTATTCCCATTATACACTGGATGGCTTTGGTTATGGAAAAGAAAAGGGCTGTTTTTTTGTCAATTTACCCCTACTGGATCGTTAGATTAGTACAGGAATAGTTCTGCTGGATACGTGTTCGTAGTTTTGAAGCGCGTGTTCATACGTATGAAATACGTGCTCGTCCCTTTTGAAGTGATTCTGTACAATATTTTTAACAAATTTGGCTCCTGATCTAGGAATTTAATTGCAAGATTAACCTAATCTTATTCGGATGAAATGATCTTCAGCTCAATAGCGCGTGATAAGAGAACTATCCTGCGCAGCTGATCGCTTCAATGCCATTGAAAAACAAAGCGGGTGCAACAAATGCATGGATGCTATTGAAAAACAGCACTCAGAAATAATTATTCTAAATGAACAACACTTATACCAAGCTAGCCCTAAGCCTCTTATTTTCGGCAGGCCTCATGCAATCTTGTTCTGTATTGCAAACTGTAGGTTTACGAAAAAAAGAGACTGTTACCTCTGCGAAAGATTCTACCGCCAAGAAAGATACGACGATTGCCTATGACAAACTGTTTAAAGATGCACGCGTGGATAGCGGCATGTTTGCTGTGATCCGAAAGGAAAATAATTATTACTTTGAAATTCCATTGAAAAAAATGGGACAGGACATTCTCCTGATCCAAAAATTGTCTTCCGTTCCCTTAGCACTGAATGAAGCTGGTGTAAATAAGGGAATGAACTATGAAAATAAGGTCATTCGGTTTACCCTGCGCAAAGAGAAAAAAGAGGTATGGGTTTCGGAGATTAAACCTCAGGTGGAAGTGCCTAAAGGGGATGCGATTGCTGCATCGGTCTATGATAATTATCGTCCCTCTTACATTGAATCGTTCAAGGTGGAGAGTTATTCAAAAGACTCCAGTGCCGTGGTGATCAAAGTCAATAAAGTGTTTGATGGATCAGAGAAGAGCTTTACGGATGTTTTCACCGCTTTGGGTTTAGGTACTTCTCCTAAAACCAGTATATCGACCATCGAAGAAATTAAATCGTACTCCAATAATATTGTTGTGAAATCGGTCCTGTCGACAAAGGTAACAGAGGGAAATGAATCGGTACCAGTTTCATTAGAGGTAACAAGTAACCTTTATGAACTGCCTGAAACGCCGATGGTAGCACGTTTTGCGGATCCGCGTATTGGTTTTTTTACCTCGCCGCGTTGGTATTTTAACGATAAACAACAGGAACTGGATAAAAAAAATCTGGTGAACCGCTGGCGGCTTGAGCCGAAAGATGAGGACAAAGCCCGTTACCTGAAAGGTGAATTGGTAGAACCAAAGAAACCTATTGTTTTTTACCTGGATCCGGCCACACCAAAACAATGGCGACAAGCCATCATCGACGGTGTTCACGACTGGCAGGAAGCATTTGAGGCAGCCGGTTTTAAAAATGCGATTTTGGCCAAACAACAACCGGATAGTGTCAAATTTGATCCGGATGATGCAAATGTATCTTCTATTGTATACGCTGCGTCAGCGCAGGCCAATGCGATGGGGCCATCTGTGGTGGATCCCCGTTCAGGCGAAATTTTAGAAGCGGATGTGATCTGGTGGCATAACGTGATGACGATCCTAAATAGCTGGATGCGCATACAAACAGGTATCGTGGATACCTCCGTGCGGTCGAACGTGTTCTCGGATGAAAAAATGGCCCATGCCATCCGTTTTGTTTCTTCCCATGAGATCGGACATACCTTAGGGCTAATGCACAATATGGGGTCGTCGGCCAGTTTTCCAGTGGATTCACTCCGTAGCAAAAGCTTTACGGCAAAAATGGGCGGTACGGCACCATCGATTATGGATTATGCGCGCTTCAACTATGTCGCGCAACCTGAAGACGGTGTTGAACAGATTACACCAGTGATCGGAGCCTATGATAAGTATGCTATCGGATGGGCTTACCGCTGGTACGGCAAAGCACAACCTTGGGATGAAATACCGTTGTTGCGGAAAGAAATTGATGCTCATGTGCATGACCCGATATATCATTATGGTGAACAACAGGATTCCAAGAATATTGTCGATCCACGCGCACAATCCGAAGATCTTGGTGATGATGCAATGAAAGCTGGTGAATATGGGATGAAAAATTTGCGTCGAATGATGCCGAATATCATCAACTGGACCACAAATACGGGGGACGACTATTATCGTGCCGGTAAATTATATATGGGCGTCGTTGGTCAATGGTATGCTTACGCTGACCATGTGCTCAATAATATTGGTGGTATTTATCTTGAAAATGCTGTTTTGGGCGACCAAAAGAATGCGTATAGCCCAGTCCCTAAGGAGAAGCAGGTAGCTGCACTGGAATATTTAAAGAAAAATGTGTTCTATATGCCGGAGTGGCTATTTGTTCCGGAACTGATGGCGAAAACTTTTCCTTTAAGAGATTCACCTATGGGACCGTTTGAATATGCACCTTATAATCTTCAGCGCGAATTTCAGTATGCTATGCTCTATAAATTGGTCAACGATGAGCGTCTACTGCGCATGGTTGAAATGGAAAACCTCTTTGGCGACAAGAAGGCATGGAGTGCACCAGCATTTTTAGCATCGGTACGCAAGGAGATCTTCGCAAAAACGGTCAGTGAACAGGCATTGGATCTTAAAACACGCATGTTGCAGCAGAATTACGTGGATGTACTGATGGTCTCTACGAATAAGTCCATGGAGAAATTAAATGCCAAGAAATTAGCTGGTGTCGAACAATTGATTGAGGGAACTCAACCTAATCTGTGCTTGCATCCGCATCATGCAGCTTCTGCACAAACGGGTTTACGTAATGTACATGTCACAGGAATGATCCGTACATCGGATATGCTGACCTATAAACGTGCTGAACTGTATGAGATCTACCAATTGTTGAAACAGAAACACCGGACAGGAGATGCCACAACAAAGGCACATTATATGGATCTGCAATTGCGTATTGCAAATACCCTGGAATTGAACTAATATATTAACATCTATTATATCAACATCTACCAAAATGAATAAGTTTTTAATACCGCTGACCTTTATGTGTGTGCAAATGGCACAGGCACAGGAATCCAAGGAGCTGAAAGGAAAGGTACTGGATGCGGTCACATTAAAGCCCGTCGTGGGGGCGACGGTTGTTGTCGAAAGTTCGGCAGTAGCGGAGGACATTGGCGTACCCAATCAGGTACAGCAATCTGCATTGGGATCATTGACTGACGCTTCGGGCGAATTTCGCTTAAAAGTTCCGGGAAACTTAAAATACGTCACCATCAGTTATGTGGGATACCAACGTATTCAGGTTCCGGTATTTCAGGATCACAGAACGATTTTGCTACAACCGAGTGGTGAATCACTGGATGAAGTCATTGTAACAGGATATACCGATATCAAAAAACGTAAAAATACAACAGCATATAATAAAATCAATGTAGCTGATATCAAGCAGACAGGTGTTGCATCTATTGATGAAATGCTTGCTGGTCAGGTAGCAGGTTTACAATTGAGCAATTTTAATGGTGGTCCAAATAGTGCGCCACAGATCCGTATCCGCGGTACAGTATCACTCAATGGTACACAGGATCCGTTGTGGGTTATTGATGGATTACCTATAGAAGGGACAGAATTGCCGAATCGGATTGATAAGGATAACCTGAATAGTCTGAATAATCTTCCGATCGCAGGAATCAATCCCGATGATATTGCAGATATCACGGTATTAAAAGATGCGGCAGCAACTTCGATTTATGGTGCGCGTGCAGCTAACGGCGTTATTGTGATCACGACAAAAAGAGGTAAGTCAGGTCCGGCGAAATTACAGGTCTCAGCAAATACCTTTGTTACCGAACGTCCCGACTTTGGCAAACTCAACTTGATGAACGCCAACGAGAAGGTGGATTTTGAGTTATTAATGGCCAACCGCACCGACTTGAATTACCGTACAGGTAAGGGGGCGATTATGCGTATTCTGGATAACGCAGATGCACTGGATGCTTATCGTTCTGGCGGATTAGCCGCTTTGTCTCCGGATGTGCAGCAATCCATCAATCAATTGCGCCTTCAGCAAACAGACTGGGGAAAAGAGTTGTACCGTCAGGCCTTAAACCAGCAGTATTCAGCCTCGATCTCTGGGGGTAATGACGCGCATCGTTATTATCTGTCCAGCGGCTTTTATGATGAAAAAGGAGCAACTAAAGGAGCAGATCTACGCCGTTATTCATTGACATTAAACAATGATTTCAATATTAACGATCGGTTTAAAGCAGGAATTAATTTACTAGGGTCGGTTTCAAACAGACGAAACCCGATCCAGGATGACGATGCATTTACCAATCCGAGTAATTATATGCGTTTGGTTAACCCTTATTTGACTGTGCGCGATCAATCTGGGAAGTATAATTACGATCCGGATATCGAAGGCTATGAAAAAGATACCTACATTTCTTTTAATTCAATAGAAGAGCGGGAAAATACCAAATATGCATTGACAAATAAGGCGTTGAAAGCGATTGGTTACCTGGAGTATACCATTATACCGCAATTGTCTTTACGTACCGAATTTGGCTTGCAGTTTGATGAAAATAGTATGGAGCGATTTGCCGATCAGGAAAGTTACAACACCCGTAAATTGCGTGCTGCAACAAGGTATTACGATTCCGCAAGTAAAACGTTTAAATATTTTTTACCTACAGGCGGTAAAATTGAAAATAACCATAATAGCATTTTTCAATACAACTGGAAAACTTACTTAAAATACAACAAAACCTGGAATGAAAAACATGAGCTGGAACTCATGGGCGGAACAGAACTGAGACGAAGTAAGAATACAATGGTTTCATCCAAAGGTTTTGGGTATAATCCATCAACTTTGACCACACAGAATATTGTTTTTCCGAATAGCAACTATCAGGATGATAAACGATTTAATCCCTATAAAAAAGGGTTTATAGAGAATTCATATGCCTCTTTTTATGGAAATGCGACTTATACCTTTGACCGCAAATATAATGTCTATGGTAGCATTCGTTATGATGGTTCCAATATGTTTGGGGTAGATCCGCAATATCGTTTTCTGCCGATCTGGTCATTGTCTGGATCTTGGAATGTGCTGGAAGAAGAATTTATCAAGGGTAAAACAGCCTTATCTGATCTCCGTGTCCGTGCTTCGTATGGTATTCAGGGAAATGTGGATCGCAATACCTATCCGTTTATTGTTGGAAACTATGACAATTCAACGATACTACCTGGCTATCCAGAAGGAACAGTAGTGGTAGGTATGCCTGCCAATGACAAATTACGTTGGGAACGCACACAATCTTATAACGCTGGAATTGATTTGGGGCTTTGGAAAAATAGGCTGAATATTACAGTTGATTATTACAATAGAACAAGTAAAGACCTGATTGCAAATAGTGCCTTACCTATGGAAAATGGTTTCCAGGATGTCCAGGTAAACTGGGCTTCGGCAAGAAATCAGGGGGTGGAATTGACCATAACGAGCCGTCAGATTCAGACCGAAAAATTCTCCTGGTCAACGGATTTTAACATTGCCCACAATAATAATAAATTATTGAAGGTCATGAATAATCCCAAAGCTTATGCACCAGAGACACAAGAGGGGCGTCCGATCAATGGTATGTATGTACTGGAAACAGCTGGATTGGATAAAGACGGTGTGATGCAATTCAGAAATCAGGATGGCTCTGTTTCGAGTTTTGAAGAGTTTTACGGATTATACGATCCATGGGCGGAATTCTTACCGGGATATATGTCGCAGACGGATATGACCGCGGCAGTCTATCGCTCGAAATTTAAATATAAGGGCAGTAAAGACCCTAAGTTTACTGGTGGTATGACCAACCGTTTTCGCTATGCTAATTTTGATCTGGCGATTTCAGCTGTATTCAATTTAGAGCGTTGGGTAAACCGTGCGCCAACCTACAATCCGGCGCTCGTAGATCGTGGACAGAATTATACCAAAGATCTGTTGATGGCTTTGCAAGGAAATAAAGCGTTGCCGGCATTGGGAAGTATCAGTTCGGAACTAAATGACCGTTGGATGGCGTATGGCTGGATGGAAAGTAATGATCCGATCAATTCATTTAGTCAGTACGATATCTGGGCGAAGAAAATGAGTTATGTCCGTATCAATAGCATTCGTCTTGGATATACCTTGCCTGCAGGCTTAAGCAAAAAGATCGGAGCAAACAATTTGCGTGTGAATGTAGAGGGGCGTAATCTATTTGTTTTTGGGGCGAATTATGAGGGATATTTTGACCCAGAAACCTATGGTAATTATTATGCGCAACCGATCAGCAAATCTTTTGCTTTTGGTCTTTCGGCAAGTTTTTAATTCTTTTAATTGATTATAAAATGAAGAAGATAGTTTATTTTGGAATGATCATGACAGCGAGTGTATTGACTTCCTGCAATAAATACTTAGATATACAACCGGTGGGGACTGTCATTCCTACCTCAGAAAGTGATTTTAGAGGCTTGATGACAAGTGGCTACACGAGTTTTCCGGCACATAAATCGTATCTGTCTTTACGTACCGACGAACTGCTTTTGGATGAAAGCTCTACAGATGCTGCCCGGACCAAAGATATTTATCTCTGGAACGATCAAAATCCCGATCCGGCAACCACTGCTTATCCGTATCTGGCCTTCTATAAGAGTATTTTCTACAGTAACCAGATCATCAGTACGATTGACGAAAAATTGAAGGGTAACGCTAACGTCGATCAGATCAAAGGTGAGGCTTACCTGATGCGTGCCTATGCGCATTTTGAGTTATTGAATTGCTACAGCGAAGTCTATTCAACAAGCAATGCAGGTTTGCGTGGAGTTCCGTTATCGACCAAAATCGACCTGGAACAACGTTTTGTACCTGCAACCATTGGTGATTCCTATGCGCAGGTGTTATCAGATATGGAAAAGGGGACGGCATTGCTTACAGTAGATGATCAGGCGAAAGGTGTGAATTACCGCTTTAGTAAACGTGGAGCATATGCAATGGCATCACGTCTTCATTTATATCGCGGGGAATGGCAGGAAGCAATAGAAGCGGCAAAGCAAGCTTTGAAAATAAACGACAAGCTAGTAGATCTCAATGTTACGGGAAGTTTATTACCTAATGATTTTGAGTCTGCCGAAATCATTATGGCGCTGGAGAAAGTATCTATCTCGGAAGTACGTTCGAGTTCATTTATTTCGCCTTCTTTATTGTCGTCCTACTCAGATGGTGATTTGAGAAAGGGACGTTACTTCCAAAAAAGAGGGGGTGACTATGTTTCCCTTAAAGGAGGAGAAAACCGTTTTAATGTGAGCTTCAGAAATGCAGATCTTTATTTGACAATTGCCGAATGTGATGCGCGTTTAGGAAATACAGCAGAAGCCTTAAAATATCTGTCCGCGTTAAAGAAAAACAGATTTACGGCTGATGCTTATACACAGCAAGTCAAAGCTGACGCAAATTTGTCCAAAGAACAATTGCTGGATGCGGTATTACTTGAACGTAAACGTGAATTGGCTCTTGAAGGTCTGCGTTGGTATGATTTAAAACGCACAACAAGGCCTGCAATAACACATGCGAGTTTTGGTAGAACGGTGACCTTGCAGCAAAACGATCCGCGCTATGTGATCCGTTATCCACAGGAAGCGATCAATAATAATCCAGATCTATTAAAATAAGGTCAATTTTTTTTAATCCTTTATATATTAATCCATTTTCTTTCTTAGAAAATGGATTTTTTATTACATTCAACCCATGGGATGGAATATATTGATTGTCGAAGACGAAGACTGGGCTTTTGTAGGCTTAAAGGAGATGTTGACAGACCTTTATGGGGATGGCGCATTGACCTTTACCAATGCAAAGGAGATTCAGGAAGCGGTGAAGACTATCAATAAGCATCATTTTGACCTGATCTTTATGGATGTCCACCTGATGGATGGACTGAGTTTTGAAATATTTAAGCAGGTATCTATTGATGTGCCGCTTATTTTTACAACAGCCTATGAACAATATGCATTGGAGGCTTTTCAAAATCAAGGTTATGCCTATCTGTTAAAACCTTTCGATGCAGAAGAACTCACGCAGACCATGAAACGTATTGAGCCGCTGTTACCCAAAGCAGAGGTTCGTTTAAAACAACGCTTCCTTGTAAAGTACGGTAACTTCTTAAAGTCGTTGTCGATAGCCAATATTGCTTACTTTATGGCGGAAGATAAAGAATTGTATGCGGTGGAGAAGGAGTCGGGGGTGGCTTATATCATTGAAGATAGCCTTGTTCACTTGGTGACGCAGGTAGATCCATTCGTCTTTTTTCAGATTAATCGGAAATTTCTTATTCGTATTGATTCCATTCATTCTATGTTAAAAATAAGTCGGAATAGAATTAAATTGGAATTAATTCCCCCAACTCCAAAGGGGATTGAGGCTATTGTTAGTGAAGAACGATCGCCGAATTTTCAGCGCTGGCTGGATCAATAACAATTGTTATCTTGCTTATTATTAGTTTTTTTTACCGTGATTACTTGTGTTAACTATTTGATTTTTGAAATATTATTTTCCTGTTGTAGTGGTAGCACTTTCTAATCAGAATATCTATATTTTGTTTAAATAAAAGCCGATATGGGAGTGTACCGGCTTTTTGATATCTATACTTGGAATGTTTTATGAATAGTGTAGTTCCTGTGCTATCTTATTTCTGAGGATTTTGGACCAGGATAACTTATTTGCTCCTAAATGGCAACATTGTTAATGTACTTTTTCCACATTGTGTTGATAACTCTGTTAGTAACCTGTTTAAAACAAAATAGCTAGTTATTAACAGTGTTTATTAACATTATGTTGATAACCTTTTCTTCTTTTTCGCCTTCTTGCTTTTGTTCAGCCAGATAATATAACCAGTTATTGGCAAGGAAGCACAAAAAAGGCTTATAGTAAACGTAATGATCTTTGTCGTTAGGCCACCAATGCTACCGGTGTGAATATCATAATTGAGTGTTCCGAGCTTATCGCCCAGCCGTAAATTCTCACCGGATTTGATTTGTTTTAGAGCAGCTCGTTTTTTATCAAAATAAAGCCAGTCAAAGACGCCACTTCGTTTTTCATATCTTCTGATCTGGATATCTATTTCTGGTTCGGTCTCTTTTTTCAGTCGGATGGAAAGCATTTCGGCCTGCGGATAATTTTTGAGGCTATAGTGCAGTGCATTGTCCTGAAATTTTTCGTAAGCCAAAGGAATCGGTGTCGGGACAGGTAGCTTCGTAGATGTCGCTTCCTTTTGAAAAAGATTGAATGTATCGATATAAGTCTTTTTGAATCCCGGAAATGCAAATGCCAATCCTGTAATAGCAAAAGCCAGCGCAATAAAGAGACTATAAAAACCAATCACATTGTGCAGATCGTGATTTAGGCGCTTCCATTTAACCTTTGTGTCAACCCAAAAGCTTCTGCGGAAATTTTTTCCTTTCCATTTTTTCGGCCACCACAATATGATCCCGCTTAATAGAATGATAATAAATAGTGCTGTAGACCAACTTACTAAGGCATGGCCATATTTTTTGCCCAATAACAAGTTGAGGTGAAGTTGCAAAACGAGCTGAAAGAACTCTGTTTTTGTGTTTTCAACCTGTTGAACCTCCCCGGTATAAGGATTGATAAATACCCGTTTATAATACCGAAAGTAATTCCAATGCCCAAAAGCTTCTTCGTCTGTTTTTATGGCACGGAATATCCAGGTCCGATCTTTGGCAGGATAGAGATCCACCCGTGTGATTTTCTGATTATTTTCAAGACTGCTTTGGGCATTACTCAATAAGGTACTTAGCGGTAAGGGAGCGGTAGCATTATCTGCGTGTGCGATATAATACTTTTCAGGATAAGCCCATAGTTTGATCTCATCCTGAAAGGTATATATACATCCCGTTAGGCTCAAAATACACACGACAATCCCTGTGATAATCCCGAGCCATTTATGCAGCCAAAGTATGCTCGACTTAATCATCTAAAATTTGTAATTGATGTTAAAGGAAGCCATCATTCCCTGACCTCTTACATATTCCTCATTTAGCGCACGGTATTGACTTACAACTGGGTAGTAATTCTTATTGAAAAGATTTTCAACGCCTAGTCCCAATGACCATTGTTTATTGATCTGATAATTACCATTTAAGTTAAAAAGATCTACTGGTTTAACCGGCCCCTCGCTGTTTTTATATACACCTTTGTCGTTAGGCAGGAATCTGTCACGAGCCCCGGTATGCACCCAGAACACTTGGAAGGTTAATGGCTTGATCGGTGTATAATAGATATATCCAGTTGCCTTGATCGGAGAAATACGCGAACCATTGAGGTAGGATTTCGTACCGTCTTCTTTTTTCGATTTTCCCTCCACATAAGCATAAGTTCCACCCACAGTCAGTTGCGGGCTGATGGTTGCACTTAGGGCTACTTCATATCCATAGACATCCTCGGGAAGTCGTTGTGGCATCAGATAACCGCCAATGTCTACAAGTTCCACGCCCATTTTTGAAGTACTATAATAGTAGGAAGCAGATAATTGGAAAATACTGTAGTTGCTGGAAAACCCGATTTCATAGTTATTGGTAATGATGGGATCTGTTTTTAGACTATCTAGATCATTGTCGGTTGCCCTGCGGACAATTCGGCCAAGTTCATTGATGGCAAAACCCTGTGAAAAGCTTATAAAGGGATTAAAGAATGCATATTTATTATAGCGAAGGCCGGCATTGAACGTGGCTCCTTTATACGGTATTTCACCACCTTTAACAGCAATACTGCCTTCATTATTCGGTCCGGTAGCAATGGTGTTAAAATCTTTGATCTTGACTGTTGCATTTTCATATCGAACCCCACCTTTGAAAATTAGATTTTCGAGGAAATCAATTTTTATCTGGGCATAGGGAGCAACATTGAGCATATTCATATAAGGAATATAAACCCTGCCATCGGTCAGATTTTGATCCGTAACATCATTCAGGAGATCAAGTCCGTAAGTGACATCTGCGTTAGAGCCAAATACTTGAAATGGGGTGTTAAGATTGATCCGTAGCCCTTTTTTCTCGGAGTTGATCTGTGTCTGGCCGGGACCATACCAGGCCGATGCTTTTTCGACATAACGATTCATGGACCGAAAGGTGTTGTAATAGGCCGATGCAACGAGAGAGGTGGAGGCAAAAAGATTATTTTTGGTATACGTCAGCATTGCATTGTGATTGTATGGCGTACCTGCAGGTTTGCCAGGGTCATCTCCTTTTACTCCGATGGTAGGGGACTGTCCATAGACACCTGTTTGGCTGATGTATCTGTTGTGCTGGTTGCTTCGATAAAAATTATATACTGCGGACAGATTGGAACTGCTATCGATGGTGTAGCCGAGTTTGAGGAATGCGTTGTATTGATAGGTATTGGAAAGACCGTCGGTTTGACCGAGCGCTGTTCCATCGCCATCGCGTTGAAGACCTACGTAATCCGCTGATCCGCTAACGGTGTAATCCCATCTGTTTTTTCGCCCATAGAATGTTTGAGCGACACGATAACCCAACGTTCCAGCACTGTTTATGGGATTGAAGGTTGTCCTTAGAGTAGTAATTCCTTGGATAGGAGCTGAATCTTTTGCCGGATTGCGCGTGATATAATTGATGATCCCACCAGCTGAACCATTGCCATAGATGGAGGTTGCTCCTTTAATAACTTCCACACGCTCAATAACGCTAGGATCAATGGTGCGTAGATCACGTTGGCCGTTCATTAATGGTGTGGATTGGGGAATGCCGTCTATTAAAACCAGTACTGACCGTCCACGTAAGGTCTGACCCGAATTGGTTGCTTTATTGGTCGCTGTTCCTAGCCCTGGAATTGTATTGCCAAGTATTGTGGAAAGATTGGTGCTGATCTGGCTCTGTGCCTCGATCTCTTTTGTTGTTAAAATGGATACTGAGGAGGGAACTGTAGAGATACTTTCGGCTTTACGACCAGCGGTAACGATAATCTCGTCTAAAGTCTGTGTTGCATTTAACTGAAATAGGATAGGACCACTGACCGTATCTAAGCGCACCATCTTTTCAAGGGGCGAGAAACCGGTATAGGAAACACGAAATTTTAGCGGGGAATTTGTCGGTACTTTAGAAAGGTAAAATTGCCCCTGCTGATTTGAGTAACCAATGTTTTTTCCATTGAGTTTGATATTAGCTTGAGCCACTGGTTGATTTTCTGTATTTTTAACGAGGAGAGATAACTCTTGTGCATGTAACTGAGTCCCGAGAAGGACAAGGCTCCCTGCTGCGAACATCATATATCGTGTTCTATTCTTCATGGTAGTTTATTTAGATCAAATATAAATTGATGCAAATATAGAATATTTAATTTTTCTTCATCTAAAAAACTGCTATTTTTTCGCTTATTATTCTATTTATACTGGTTATTTCATTCACACAATCTCCGACGATAAATCGGAATTCAATTTAGAGAGCCTTTCTTGGCCGCTGTGAATATGAAAGAGGGGATGATTTCGTCAGCTTCTATACTATTACAAGCTGACGAGAAAGGATGAACCACAGCAAAAATATTGGGCCATATTTGTCGAGGGAGCACCTATTCTTGAATCTGATTTACTTATGAGATGGCAGATGCAATTGATTAATCTAACTCCACATTGTCAGCCAAAAAGTTAAAATAGTCCGGAGATTCTTCTTCAAAAATTTCCTTTCCTTCCATCATATAGGCGCGAAGAAGGTATTCTTGTGCAGATTCGGTATTCGCTGTTTCCAGGTAACACTGTCCTAACCGTAGCATGATAAAAGGATTTTCATAGGCATTTTCTATGATATTGCTCTTGGCGTTTTCAAAGTGGGTAAGTGCATTTTCGAAATCATCCTCCAAGAAATAAGCATCCCCGATGGAGGCTTCAAGCCAAAGACTTTCAGCGTGGACATTTTGTGGGCTAGGGATTAAATTGAGCGCTTCAGTCCATACCCTAATTGCTTCGCGAAAGTTCTCTTCATCACAATAGGCATTACCCTCTTCACTCAGTTGGTCGATTTTATCTAATGTTTGATCATCCATGGCATTCTTTCTTAATGGTCTTTACGAAGTTATGAAATAATTGGAAAAAAAAACACCTGAAATCTTAAACTTCAGGTGTTCAAATGGGTAGAAATTACTTTTTTATTTATTCCACCATACTTTGGTGTTGATCACATCATCTCCTTGTTGCGCCAGGGCTGCTTGATAATTTGATCTATTTGTACTTTGTTCCTTCAATGGATACACCAAACGGCTCGGTATGGCATCACCAACTTCGGGATTAAAGGTATAGGTAACCGGTTTGCCATCGATAGTTCCGCTCCAGGTAACATCTCCTTTTTTGATGAGAAATAATGGGTAGCCTGTTCTTCTGATTTCTGACCAAGCTTCTATGCTCTGATTGAAAAGTGCTAAGTATTTTTGGGAAAGCACATGCTCTTTATTAGCAGCTGGCAGTTTGCTGATATAGCTATTAATATCTTCTTGCGATACCCCCCACTTTTCTAGCGAAGCGCGAGTTCCTTTCTCGTAATTAGTTTGATCCCAATTGTTATTTTCTGCCAAGAGGAATGCTACTTCAGCGTATTCCAGAAGAACTTCGCCATAATCTGCAGCATTAATAATATCGCTCGGGAGTGAGATTTTAGCTAGAGGAAAGAGATTGCCGGCGGCTAAGGGAAGCCCATACGGCTGGCCGAAATAGGCATTTCCTGAGGATGTTGGTTTTGCGAATTTAGACAAGCGAGGGTCTACAGTTTTAAAGGGACCACGTGTGCCTTGTAGAGTTTCGATAAGCACATTTGAAATGGCGAAATCTTGCCGTTTGGCTGTCACAGTGGCTCGGAATAGTGGAGCCTCATTGGGTGGAGTTTTAGAATATTTAAATACGGCATTGTCGCTGTTGGTGGTAAATATGCCTTTCTTTATCGCATCGGCAATATGGGTCGCTGCCAATGCGGCATCTTTGGCTTTCATGCGATTGGCCACACGCAAACGTAGTGAATTGGCGAATTTTGCCCAGCTGGTATTAGATCCCTTGTAGATAATGTCGGCATTACCAAATGTGGTTGCTGTTGCATATTTCGTTAAGGTATCGGCCGCTTGTTGCAGTTCGTTTAGAATATCTTTATAGATTTTTTCCTGACTTGCATATTTAGGCGTTAAGTTGTCTGGGTCCTGTTGCAGGGCTTCAAAATCAGCATCTTTATTTCCGTAAGACTCATAGGGAATATTACCAAAAACATCGGTTAATGATTGAAAAGCATAAGATTTAAGAATTCTTGCAATCGCAATCTGGTTCGCATTGGAACCTGCTGTTCCTGCTGCGGCGATGGCCTTAGTCTTTTCATTTGAATTGAGTTTTATAATTTCATTCAGATTATTGAGCGATTTGTAAGTTGCCGTCCAGTAATTATCGGAATAACTCGTTGGTATTTGATAACGCGATTGATCGGTGTATATATTTTGGGCAAAATATTGTGAAAATAATTGTGCTCCACGTAAACTGACCTCCTCGCTTCGTAAGGCATTAATCAATTGCTTTTCGGCAGTTACCAAAATTGTCGGTGTTGTAACGGTGGCGGGACGGTTAGGATCTGTATTTATATCGTTAAACGTAGACTTAGAGCATGATGTAACAATAAGTGAAGTACCGATTACTGAAGTATATAATATAGTTGATATTTTCATTTTTTTAGAATTTAAGGTTTACATTAAAACCGTAAGTAACTGGAACGGGGATATTACCACCTTCAATACCCTGTACATTACCGCCACTGGAGGTGAATTCAGGATCAATGTATTTACTCTTGGTGTAGATATTCCAAAGATTACGGCTATAGACATTGACCCCAATATTTTTAATGACTTTGGCATTGGCTAATTTGAAATTATAACCTAGCGTCACTTCTCTCAGTTTAACATAAGTGGCATCAAAAATGGAAAAAGTGGTAGGGCCATTGTACTCATTGCGCGCCCATTGCTGCGCTGTAATATTGGTGGTATTTTGTTGAACGTTCTCAACGGCATATGTACCGTCGCTGTGGAATGTGACATCGCCTTTGACACCATCCAAAACAACACCCGTTTCACGGATATTATTAGCCGCTGTTTTGTCCAGGATGCCTGAATACATACCAACTTTATACGTTTGGGAGAAAAATTTTCCGCCAACACGACCTGAGACCAAAAATCCTAAGCTAAAGTTTTTGTAGCGGAAGCTATTTTGAAAACCAAAGGTGAAATCAGGAAGAATAGATCCCAGGGGTACCAATTGGGAGGTTTTCATGTAAGTTCCATCTGCCTGAACAACGCGTTGTCCATCTGCTGCATATACAAAGTCATAGCCTAAAAATTGTCCATAGGACTCGCCTTCACGTGCTACTAATTCAACTAACGAATTGCTTAAACTCAATGTATTTACCTGATCGTCTAATTTGATCACTTTGTTTTTGTTTTTGGCCCAGTTAATTGTAGCGTCCCAAGTAAAGTTTTCATTTTTGATTGGCGTGCCATTAAGAACAATTTCGAGACCTTTGTTATTAATTTTTCCTGCATTAAATACTTTGCTTGCGTATCCAAAAGACGAAGAAACAGGGACAGGAAGGATTTGATTTCTGGAATTATTGTTGTAGTAGGTTATATCAAATCCTAAGCGATTTTTGAACAATTGCACGTTCAGACCTGTTTCCCAAGAACTGGTAATTTCAGGTTTTAAATTAGCATTTGGTTTAATACTCGGGAGGCCATAGGAAGCTTGCCCTTCATATGATTGCTCGGGTTCATAGACCTTATACAGTTGATAAGGGTCTGTGTCATTCCCGACCTGCGCCCATCCTAAACGTATTTTTCCGAAACTTAACCAATTCAATTGTTTGAATGCTTCTAATTGACTAAAGACAAAACTACCTGTTAGGGAAGGATATATAAAAGAGTTGTTATCTGTTGGTAATGTTGAAGACCAGTCATTACGCACTGTTCCATCTAAGTAAAGCAAATCATTATATCCTAAAGAAAAGCTTCCATAAACAGATGCGATCCGTCTGTGATATTTATAGTTTTTAATTTCGACTGCATTGGCGTTTCTTAAATTATAATAATTTGGAATAATTAGACCGCCCTGCGTAATGGCATAATCTTGCTTGCGCTGCTGGTCACGAAGATTGGCTCCGATATTTCCAATAAGTGAGAATTTATCCCAGTTTTTTTTGGCTGTAGCTAAAAATTCATAATTGTATTCGTTCAGTTTATTACTTGTCTCTTCATATTGTGAAGTGCTGCGAGAGTATACAGCGATACGGTCCTGAGATTGGAACGAGTAAATATCTCCATGTACTTTAGCTCCTAAGGAAAGCCAGCTATTTAAGTCATATTGTAATCCAATATTTCCATAAAAGCGGTCTCTATTATCTTCCATATAAGACTCGTAAGCTGACCAATAAGGATTGTCTATGAATTTTGTTGCTTCGTCCGTGGGTGTATTTTGCCAACCGCTACGGTTCCATGCTAATGGAGTTCCATCCTCACGTTTATAATTTTCCAATATCTTGTAATCCACTTGTACTGCTCCCCATTGGAATGCCTCGAGGATAATATTTCTGTTGGATGCACCTGTCCATGGGCGGCCTATGGATGCGTTACGGATGTAGTTGAAATTAGAATTTATTTTCAATTTGCCCAGCTGTGTTCCTCCGGAAAAGTTAAACGTATTACGACCTAAACTAGAATTTGGAGTTGTTCCTTTTACATTTTTGTTCGTGTAGGAAAATCTGTAATTTGTATTTCCACTATTGCCGGCGATAGCAAAATTATTGGTATTGGCTACACCAGTCCGAAAGAAATAACTGACATCATTTTTTGGATAAAGCCATGGCGACGGATTCAGGTAATTGGATTCGTCTTCAGGGTTTAAATTATACCACTGTAAGACAGGTGTACCATCGAGTTTAGGACCCCAGCTTTCATCTGCAGCATAATCTACGATTTTGTAGTCTGTACCATTGATATTTTGAGTTTGAAAAGCAGTAGAGTAACCCTGACCGTATAAATGTTGTCTTTTTGGAAGTCGGACAATATTCTCAAAATCAACACCCGTGTTTAACGAAATATCTATCTTTTCACCCTTTGAAGCACGCTTGGTCGTGATCAGTATAACACCGTTAGCGGCTCTAGAACCATATAATGCAGCAGCCGAGGGACCTTTTAATACCGAGATGTTATCGATATCGTCAGGATTGATGTCTTGTATCATATTTCCAACGTCTTTGCCTGCGCTTCCGTTAATGGTCGATGAGGAGTTTAAATCCGTGTTATCGATAGGCGTGCCATCAACCACATAAAGTGGTTGGTTATTTCCCGCAATTGAATTGATACCCCGAAGCAAAACATGGTTGGATCCACCCATATTGCCTCCTGAAGTAGTTACTTGAAGACCTGCTACTTTTCCGGAAAGTGCACTGAGTGCATTCGTAGGACGTGTTTGAAGTTCAACAGATTTGACTTCTTGGACTGCATATCCTAATGATTTCTTTTCGCGAGAAATACCCAGGGCGGTTACAACGACTTCATCCAGTTGGGAACTCGTCGGTAACAGTTGAATAGTGGTAAGCCCATTTGGATTGGTTTGGACAGTTTTGGAATCAAAACCAATATATTGAACCTGGATGCTGATGGAATTACTATTTGACGGTAATTCGAATAGGCCATTTGCATCCGTTTGCACCTGTTTTTTACTTATTATTTCTGTAATCGTTGCACCTTGAATAGGGCTGCTGTTGTTATCGACTACTTTACCTTTTATGGTAGATTGAGCGTATAGCGTGCCCGTGCTTAAGCAAAGCGCTGCCAGTACGACAAAATCTATGTTGTTTTTTGCCATATTAAAATATTAATAATGAGTTATTATTTTCTGTTTGAAAGGGTTATCGGAGACATTTAATAATTACCTGGAAAAATATCTCCTTGTGGCATTCGTTTTTCAGGCATTAGTAGATAGTTTAGTTTCATGTGTTAAAAAATGTTAATGCAAATATATAAAATCCACCTGATAACTATACTTTATTTTTGTGTTTTTTGTAATAAAAAGGTCAGAATGCTTGAATAGAACTCTCAGTAAGATGAAAGCCCGTTGCGCCCAATGTATACTGATGCGTTCATCGGTAAAAGCCCGATGCTTAAGATTTGGAAAAAGTGGCTGAATTAATAAACAAAGCTAATATCAACAGCATTTTTGGAACAGAAATCCGAAATTTGAGTTTTTCTTTTTATTCTGCATTTCGCCGAACCGATGTTAGGTGCAGCTTTATTGTTCTCCGAAATTGATTTTTCTTTCTAGCTCAGACTCTTCCTCGACGGCGGATAATGCAGGCGCAGTGAAGTGTTTGGTTGTAAACCTTCGCTTCGCAGCAATCATTGCCTTTGTTCGCCCCGACTATGGGTTGTGGTCGCCAGTATCTCAGACTGGCACCTACCGCTAACCTACTGTTAACCTATCTGGGTAGGTCATCGATAGGTGATCTCTCGGTCATAGCCGGATGAATGGTGGAATTTGCTCATAAGCAGTCTGGACAAAAGCCGGTATAAGGTTGGGGCAACCGGCGGCCAAGATTTCCGGTGTAGGCGTTTTTATTCCTAATTTCATTTATCGCTCTGTTCATTCATAAATTTCCAGCGGCGGATTCCCTCTTTTTAGTTACCGATCGATATTTACCTTATAAATCGCTTCGGCTTCCTTGTCATCAAATTCGCGCATTTGGCTGGCAAGTTTCTTTTTCATCCTGATGACAACACTTTTATACACCGGATCTTTATATACATTATGTCGTTCATTGGGATCTTTTTCAGGAATAAATTATTGATTTTAAAATAAGACAGATAAGGGGTACTTGGATTTAATTATCGACATTGGTTGTTGTAGAAAAAAACACCTGAAGCGGGGAGCTTCAGGTGTTTAACCTAACCAATTATTAACCTAAATTTATGAAAAGTATACTTTTTAAAGTATAGAAAATTATGGTCAATATTCATGCCATTTCGCTATTGGTCTTTTATTATTTTTCCTTTGTGTTATTTTTGTTACTCAAATACATTGTGGATTTGTGTTGTTGTATTTATGGGCTATATTTATTGTTTTTTACAATTACTAAATATATTGTTTTGCTTGTGAACAGCTTGTAAATAAAATTTAGGAGAAATAAACTAGAGGAGCTGAGGATACCCGCACAGGGCGACTAAGGGGCATCTGTTTGGGGTTAGAGTAATGATGATTCGCGCTATTGGAAATATAGTTTGAATAATTCAGCCCATTCAGCCTCTAAACTACCTGTATAGACCGTTTGTTTGGCTCGGTTGTACCAATAACGGGCATTCCAAGGGTCTCCTTCTTTGCGGTGTAGATAGGCATGTACATGGGCGGCATCTAATCCATCCAGCTGATCAATGAGATCATGTGCTGTTTTCCAATCCCCTTTTTTGTCATACCACAACGATTTTTGTACCGCAGACCAATGATGAATAGGACTGTCTAATGATTGAAATTCTTCTATTGTCATCTTGTTAATTTGCTAATTCTTTGCTCCAGATTTCATAAATATCATCTCCCTTGGAACTTTTTCCACTGTGGTGCCATTCGTTATTTTCCAGTTTTCCGTTAAAGTGGAGCTCTTGTCCTACTCTTGTATTATCCCTTGAAAAGAAAAGTATTTTTTCTGTGTAAAGATTGTTTTTGAAACTATAGTATCCACCCCCTGTTCCATAAAATCCTTTTTGGGCTGGGTTAATGGCAATCCATTGGAAATAACCGTCTACCAATATCTTTATTGTCTTGCGGTCCGCTTTTGGAATCTCATGCATCTTGGCTTCTTGCTGCCTGCCCCTAATTCTCCATAAAGCATCTAAATCTTGTGCGATGGCTTTCTGCCTTTTGAAAATTCGCTCGGAGTCCGGTGTCTTTATTTGGATAGCGTCATTTTGTATTTTAAAGTAAAGATTGGCTGTATTCCCAATATGGGTCGAATCTTTTGTGTCATATTCGATCATAATGCTGGTATTATTGCCTTGTTGTTGTATGGGGCCACCCCAGGTATAACCAAATTGCTTTTTGCTGTCATCATAGTCGATGAAGGAGAGATAATGATCTTTGATCAAAATTAAGTTTTTGCTTGTGCCAGTTTGGGAAATATACGCTCCCTCGCCCAATTGGGCCTTCGCTTGAAAATGCAGCATTACCAGTGAAAGGCACAGGAGTATAATACAGTGTCTCATATCATATTAAGGCTTGTTGTCTTCTAAAGATACAAAATAAAAGTATTGAACTGTCTATTGAAGATTGCGAAGCAATAATAAAGGCTGATTCTTTAGCAAAGAATCAGCCTTTATTTAATCGTAGGATTTATTTGAACTTACTTGCCAACGCGGCCAGTTTACTCGCCATGTCTGTTTCTGGTTCCGCTTGCCGTTTGCTCTCATTTCGTTTATTCTTGGGGAGAACAGGTTTTTCATCTGTTTTCATCGATAGGGCAATACGGTTGCGTTTCTCATCCACTTCGGTCACCGTTACTGTCACATGCTGCTGCACTTTGACTACCTCATGTGGGTCGGATATATATCGGTTGGATAATTGGCTCAGGTGTACCAAGCCATCTTGATGTACACCGATATCAACAAAAGCACCAAAGTTTGTAATGTTGGTAACGATACCGGGAAGCTTCATCCCAATGCGTAGGTCGCCAATGCTATTGACGCCTTCGGTAAATGAAAAAGCTTCAAACTTTTCCCTCGGGTCAAGCCCCGGTTTGGCAAGCTCATTCAGAATATCATTTAATGTTGGTAGCCCAACTTCCTCAGAAATATAGTTTTTCAATGGAATGGATTTTCTTAATTCAGCATCTTTGAGTAAATCTTCTACTTTTTTACCTAAATCTTTGGCCATCTGTTCAACCAAGGCATAACGTTCGGGGTGTACGGCCGAGGAATCCAGCGGATTGTCCGCATGTCTGATCCGAAGAAAGCCTGCTGCTTGTTCAAAAGCTTTATCTCCGAGACGCGGAACTTTTTTTAATTCACGACGTGAAGTAAACGGACCATTTTCATTTCTATATTTAATAATCTGTTGTGCCAAGGATGGTCCTAGCCCAGAGACGTACGAAAGAATTTGTTTGGATGCCGTGTTCAATTCCACACCTACAGCGTTTACACAGCTGATGACAGTATCGTCCAAAGACGTCTGCAGCTTATTTTGGTCTACATCATGTTGATACTGTCCTACGCCAATTGACTTAGGGTCAATTTTGACAAGTTCAGCCAGTGGATCCATTAATCTCCTTCCGATTGATACGGCACCACGTACAGTAATATCGTGATCAGGAAATTCTTCCCGGGCTGTTTCTGAGGCTGAATAGATAGAGGCTCCACTTTCATTGACCATCACAATAGTAACGTTGTTGAGCCCCAGCTTTTTTATAAAATCTTCAGTCTCACGTCCCGCGGTTCCATTACCGATCGCAATGGCCTGAATATCATGTTTCGATACTAAATAGTTGATTGTTTTCTGTGCTTCTGCAAGTCCATTTGCTCCATTGTGTGGAAAAATTGCCGTGTTTTCTTTGAGCTGACCTTGTTCATCCAATACAACGGTTTTACATCCTGTTCGGAATCCGGGATCTATTGCAAGTAGTCTTTTCTGTCCCAATGGTGCTGCTAAAAGCAATTGGCGAACATTGTCCGCAAAAACTTTGATCGCTTCTTCATCTGCTTTTTGACGGGTCAACACACGAATTTCTGTTTCCATAGACGGTTTCAATAATCGCTTATAGCTGTCTGTCAATGCTAATTTTACTTGTGAAGCCGCCTCGTTGGAAGCTTTGATATATATAGATTCAATGGTTGGGAGAATATCTTCTTCATTGATGTCGATATCCAGATAAAGCAATTCTTCTTTTTCACCACGGCGCATCGCCAGAACACGATGGGAGGGAGCATCTTTTAATGACTCTGACCATTCGTAATAATCTTTATATTTAATCGCTGCTTCCTCTTTTCCGGGAACTACTCTTGATACAAATTCTCCTTTTTCCAGGAATATCGCTCTTGATTTAGACCGCACGGTGGCATCTTCAGCAATAATTTCAGCAATGATATCACGTGCCCCAGCTAAAGCCTCTTCAGTATTTTTAACCCCTTTTTCCTCGTCAACCAACGAACTTGCAAGTGCCAGAAAATCAACCTGGTCTTGGGCCAAAAGGAGATCTGCCAAAGGCTGTAATCCTTTTTCGCGGGCAACACTGGCTCTTGTTTTGCGCTTTGGCTTATAAGGTAGGTAAATATCTTCCAGATTTGCCATAGTCTCGGCGGTCATGACTTGTTGTTCAAGTTCTGCTGTCAATTTTCCTTGATCATTGATGGATTTTAATACAGCTTCTTTGCGTTTGTCCAGTTCCTTTAACTGTTGATTGCGATCTCTGATATTGGTGATTTGAACTTCATCCAGGCTGCCGGTCATCTCTTTACGATAACGGGAAATAAATGGAACAGTGGCGCCCTCGTCTAATAGTTCGATTGTCGTGCGAACTTGTTTTTCGCTTATGGATAGCTCGTTAGCAATTGTAATTTCGTGTGATAATAAGCTCATTATTGGTATACTTTAAAAAGGAAAGCTGTTGAATAACGATTCAACAGCTCTATTAAATATCTAATTGTAAATTAATGTAATAAGGTTAAGCAGGTTTGTTGGTGTTATCCTGTTCTGAAGGTTTCTTTTGCTCGCCTTCGTTATTTTTGCCCTCAGCAAAGTGGTCATTATATCCGTAAGTGATATGAGAAGGTTCTTCTCCGTAATCCAATTGCTTATGTGGATTGTGCTCCACCACCCCTGCGGGAGTTGAAAATTCATATTTTTTCTTTGCTGGTTCAGATTCCGTATTTTCAGCTGTTTCCACAGCTTGGTTTTCTTGTTCAGCTTTCGCTTGCTCTTCCGCAACTTTTACTTCATTTGGAACGGTCTCCTCTTTGACCTCTGTCTTCGTGTCTATGTCTTTTTCGAAATTATTGATCTGATCTGAAATCTCTCGTTTGATGCCTTCAGATGCATCTTTGAACTCTCGTATCCCTCTTCCTAAACCTCTGGCCAATTCAGGAAGCTTCTTGCCACCAAAAAGTAACAAGATCGCAAACACGATTAAAATCATTTCCTGTGTTCCGATGTTTAGGAATGTTATTACTGGATTGTACATACTCTTTTCCTCTTCTTTTGATTACTAACTAGATGCTAAGTTACATTTATATTTCTATAGTTCTTAGACCAACGGGTAAATTTAAGATAATTTTAAGGTATTTGAAACATAAAAATTACTTAACAATGGGTTGATACTTGTCGGGTAAATTTTGTTATATTTTTGCTAAATAATTTTTAATATGACGATAGATCGGAAATAACTTCGTATTTTTGTGCCTATTTTTTGAGGAATTGATTATGTTGGGAAAATTTAAAACATTCAAGCCGTATTATAAAAGTACAATTATATTGGCCGGACCGGTTGTCATTTCGCAGCTGGGACATACCTTGGTACATACCGCCGATAGTGTTATTGTCGGACATTTTGCTGGAACGATTCCATTGGCTGCTGTGTCCTTGGTGAATGCTGTTTTTATGATCGTTATGGTCATTGGATTAGGAATTGCTTATGGTATCACACCATTGATTGCTCAGGAAAATGGCCGTGATAACAAGAAGGAGTGTGCAGTATTGTTATCAAATAGTTTCTGGTTGAATATCATTACAGGAATATTATTGTTCTGTTTAGTTTATTTTGGCTCTATGCTTGCAATTGATCATCTGAATCAGGATCCGGCTGTTGTCAAAGAGGCGAAACCTTATTTACTTATTCTAAGTCTTTCCATGTTACCTTTAATGGTATTCAGTACATTTAAACAATTTGCCGAAGGTTTGGGATTTACTAAACAAGCCATGAACGTAACCATATGGGGAAATGTTCTCAATATTATCTTGGCTATCATCTTCGTCAAGGGCATGTTCGGAATTACGCCCATGGGAGTGAAAGGTGTTGGATATAGTACGTTGATTGACCGTATTTTGATGATGTCAGTGATGATGACTTATGTCTTGCGTTCGAAGAAGTTCAATGGTTATATACAACATTTTAAAATTACAGTCATAGATCGGGTAAGATTTGGGAAAATATTGCGGATCGGAGCTCCGGTCGCGATGCAATATGTTTTCGAAATCGGTGCGTTTGCAGGAGCATCATTACTGGCGGGAACAATTAGTGCTACCGCACAGGCTTCTCATCAGGTCGCTATTCAGCTCGCCGCGATGACATATATGATGGCAAGTGGTATCGCTGCTGCGGCAACAATTAAAGTGGGAAATAGCTATGGAAATAGAAATCTGTTCCGCTTGGAGCGTTTTGCCATCACATCTTATCAGCTGGTTTTACTTTTTATGCTGATTACTGCTTCCTTATTTGCAATTTTTAATAATTATTTGCCATACATTTTTACCTCGGATAAAGCAGTGGTTGTTATCGCAGCTCAATTACTGATCATTGCAGGTCTTTTTCAGCTATTTGATGGTACACAAGTCGTTGGGCTGGGGGTTTTAAGAGGTATGGGAGATGTTAATATTCCAACCATCATCACTTTTATCGCCTATTGGATTATCGGGTTGCCGAGCGGTTATGTAATGGGGATACTCTTTGACTGGGGTATTAAAGGCATTTGGTATGGTCTTACTTTAGGCTTATTGACTTCGTCTCTTTTACTTTATTTACGCTTCCAATTGGTGATAAAGAAAAAGAAATTCCAATTTGAAAATAGTAAGCTATAAAAACGTATAAATATCTATAAATGTGTGTGATGTGTCGGAAATAAACTATTTGAGGTACCCTCGTGTAGAAATATTTTAAAATAAAAAAATGGCTGTTCAAAAATATTTATATCACTTTTTGACAGCCATTTTTTTGACGATGTTGTTGCCATTAGATTTCTCTGTTGCTATCCCAGTTTTCGAGATAGTCCGCAACCCGTTTTAAGAACATGCCGCCTAAGGCACCATCTATTGCACGATGATCGTAAGACAGGGAAAGATACATCATATGTCGGATTCCGATCATATCGCCGTATTCCGTTTCAATCACAGCGGGTTTTTTTGTTATGGTGCCGACTGCCAATATTGCAGCTTGAGGTTGATTGATAATCGGTGTTCCCATAATATTGCCAAAGGCACCTATGTTGGTAAATGTAAATGTCCCGTCTTGGGTATCATCAGGTTTTAGTTTATTGGCGCGTGAGCGTTGTGCAAGGTCATTAACCGATTTGCTCAGCCCTACCAGACTCAGTTGATCGGCATTTTTTATTACGGGGACAATGAGATTGCCATTGGGCAACGCTGCCGCCATACCTATATTGATATTTTTCTTTTTGATAATATTATAACCGTCTATTGATATATTAACCAAAGGAAAGTCTTTTAGCGCCTTGGTAATTGCTTCTATAAACAGTGGTGTGAATGTTATATTCTCTCCCTCACGTTTTTTATAGGCATCTTTTACTTTATTGCGCCAGAGCACGAGGTTAGTGACATCCGCTTCCACAAATGAACAGACATGTGGGGATACTTGAACGCTCTTGACCATGTGGTCAGAAATCAAGCGTCGCATACGGTCCATTTCAATAATTTCGTCATGGCCATTTGCCACAGTATGGACAGTTGCTGTCGGAACAGCTTGTACAGGTTCGTTCTTGATAACAGGAGCGATCTCCGGTTTTGAATGATCTATATTTTGGCGAGACCCTCGATTGGAAACATAAGAAAGAATGTCCTCTTTTGTTACCCGGCCTTCAACTCCGGTACCTTGGATGCGATCAAGCTCTCCGAGAGATAGTCCCTCGTGACGGGCTATGTTTTTTACCAACGGTGAATAAAAACGAGTCGTGTGCTCGTAATGAACCGGAGTAACTTCTTCTTTAGGACTCTCTAATTGATCTAGACCCGGTATTTCCAGATCGGCAGCTTCGCCTGAGCCTGTAGCTTGATCCCTTGGGCTTTCCTCCGCTTGAACGGCTGGTTCACTCGTTTCGTTGTCTCCTTCTACTTCTATAATTGCAACGACATCCCCAACCTGGACGATTTGGTCCTTGGTATAAAGTTGTTCTTTCAAAATACCTTTAACAGGAGAAGGTACTTCCGAATCAACTTTATCTGTTGCGATTTCCAATAAAGTGTCATCTTCTTCAATCAGGTCACCTGGTTGTTTTAACCATTTGGTAATTGTTGCTTCCGATACACTTTCTCCCATTTTTGGAAGTAAGAGTTTATATAAAGCCATATTTTTAGCAATCTCGTTATAGAAAAACGAAGTTAATTAAATTGTGGTTTACTTTCAACAATTTAAAATATTATTCCTTAAAAAACGATTTTATTGAAATATTATTTTATGTTCATCCGGTTCTTATACTTCTTCTTTTATAAGCAGTTTCCAAAGTAGAAGAAGGGCATTCATGCGTGTGCGCTCGATATTGACGAGTCTGTCATTGTTGAATTGAAACTTTTTTGTGATAATTTCTTTTTTTCCGGCTACTGCAATCCAGACAGTTCCCACGGGTTTGTCCGCGGATCCTCCCCCCGGACCTGCTATCCCAGTGGTGGCAATGGCATAATCGGTACTAAATGTTGCTTTTGCTCCAGCTGCCATTTCGATGGCAGTTTGTTCACTGACTGCCCCGAATTGATCTAAAGTCGTTTCTTTGACTGCCAATAACTGTTGTTTTAGCCGATTGGAATAGGGGATAGTACCACCGACGAAGATCTCGCTGCTACCCGGATTGGCTGTTAATGACGCAGCCAAACTACCTCCTGTACAGCTTTCAGCGGTAGTCAATGTAAGCCCCTGATGCGTAAACTCCTTGATTAAAAATGCTTCAATGCTGGTGTCGTAATCCGCAATGACATAATTTTTTAAGCGATGCAGAAGTTTACTCTTAAAGAGTTTGACCTCTTGAAGAATATCTGCGCTGTTTTTACTTTTTCCAGAAAGCCGTAAGCGGATAAAGGCCAATGCGGGCAAATATGCTAATTTAATGGTTGAGGGAAGTTCATCTTCAATATCCTTTATTTCTTCTGCAAGATAGGATTCTCCGATACCGCCAACGAGTATTGTCTCATGATGGATAAATATATCTTTACTTTGCTGTGCGATCAATGGAAAGACACGTTTTTCCATCAAATGTTTCATTTCGAATGGGACGCCGGGCATAAAGATATAAATCTTTTGTTCTTTTGAAACCAACATGCCGGGAGCTGTGCCATAATCGTTGAACAGTATTTCACAGTTAGCCAATACGTCAGCTTGCTGTTTGTTAATCTCTAGCATTTCCAGATTACGGGCTTCAAAGAAACTGGTGACATGCTGGAGTACTTTTTCGTCCCGAATTAAGGTTGTACCAAAATATTTGGCAGCGGTATTTTTAGTAACATCGTCTTTTGTTGGACCGAGTCCGCCTGTAATTAAAATCAAATCGGCTCTTGCGGAAGCACTTTTTAATGTATTGAAAATAGCTTCCTCTGTATCGGGAATGGATGTCATCTGGACAATATCAATTTCGAATTTTCTTAATTGTTGTGCAATCCAGCTGGAATTGGTATCGATAATCTGTCCTATAAGAATCTCGTCTCCAATGGTGATAATTTCTGCTTTCATAGTATAAACTTACGTAAAATTACGGATCAACGATAGGCTAAAATTGTTTTGATAAGAAGGGGTTTAAAATGAATGCATTCGAGTACAATGGAAGTGAATCTTGTATAGGAACTTAGGTAAGTGGAATAAAAAAAAGCGGTTATTTTAAAAATAACCGCCTCCAGAACTTGCTCTTTTTGTCAGTTTGAGGTCTTGCAAGATGGATGCCTTCGCCCGGATAGTGACATTATAACTCCGATATCGTCCGAATGGCATCCAACCAAAGGACATATCCCAACAGTGTAAATCTCGGTAGATATTAAAAGAAGTCATGACGACTTCTTTTTGTTTGAAATCGTAGCCGGATTGAAAGGTAACTTTCCATTTAGGGGTAACACTGAAATCGCCATGTAAATTCAACGTACTTGTAATCTGGTTGTCCATTCGACGTGTGCTTGAGTTGAAGAACTTAGACATGTTAAAGCTGAATGAAGCCGCTAGATTCCAGGGTATATTAAAGTCCACAAAGGCATTCGGATCGGAACTGATCCGGGCTAAAGCCTGTGCCTGCTCCGGGGTCATCCCGGCACCGGACATTTCTTTCCGCAGCGAATCAATATTGTTATTACGTGATTTGGCTGCTTTTGGATTTAGGCTATAGTCAAAGGATAGGCCGAAGTTCGTCAGGCGGGCCAAACTTCCATCTTTGATCGCATATCTGTTGATTCGGACGCCATTATTGTCTATAGAATAAGGATCAAAGGTACCGTTAAAATTTACGTTCATCTTCTGGTCGAAAAAGGCCGTCCTACCTGAAAAAGTTATCGGAGACAGTTTCAATGAATCTGCTACGAAATTGTAATTTCCGCTAAAGGTCAAACCCTGGAGAATTGGAATCTTTTTGAAACCGCCATCGGTGGTGTCAGATTTGCTTTTTACTTTAGCCTCAATATTGTTGTCAATTGAGAAGCCTATTCCAGCAGATTTTCCAGCAGAAGGAGATCCATAGATGCCCTGAGCGAAGATGGAATATACGTTGCGGTTGCCGTATTGGTCATTATAATGTTGGTAAAATCCATAGCGGGGATCCGAAAAATCTGGTCTGTAGTTCAGATTGATTGACGGGGTAACAACGTGTCTGATCGCTTGAATTTTTCCGATCTTTGGATACATACCATAGATTTTTGTAGAAAGACCAGTAGATACGGAATAATCATAAGCACGATTAAACCCCTGTAAAGTATCGAGTCGTTGCCTATAACCCGATGGCGTGTTATCAATACGTTGTCTAGTGCTTTGGAAATACCAACGTTCGGTATAATTTACACTTGTGTTGAACTGAAAATATTTAAATGCGTTAAGTGAGAGGCTAACCGGAATATTGTGTTGGAAGCCATTTTGGAACCTTTTGAAGCCTCCTGACGAGAAAAGAAGTGAATCTGCTGTGGAGACTGTATTTTGCGCCTGGAAACTATAACCAACGTTAATACGCTGATACCATTTTTGTTCGCCTACGCGATCTTTGCTGTCAAAGGGATTGAATGAAGATACGTTTAAACTAATATTTGGCAAACTTAATTGAATAGTCCTATTAGCCATATCTTGACTATGTGTTAAACTGGCTGTTAAGTTAACCTTACCATCGGCAAAGACTTTTCCGTAACTGATGGAAGAACCCATTCTGTTTTGAGCCAGGTTTTGATAGGTTGTCTGGTTACTTCCTGTACCTGTATTTTGAAAGTATGAGGCCGTACCAAAGTTTACACTTGCGGAGAACGATGTTCCAGGATTAGCTTCCTGGCGTTGGGTATGGTTCCAGGTCACATTGAAATCTTTATTTGAACCATAGTTATCGGTACCTTCCACACCGACTTTCGTATTGGCGTAGCGTATGTTAAATCCACCGTTGTATTTGTAATTGACTGTATATCGGGTGTTTACTGAAGCTTCCCAAGAGCCTTTAGAATATAATGAGCCTCGAATCTCACTATCCCAATAATCATTGAAGGCTAAATACCAACCAATGTCACGCATGGAAAATCCGCGCGTATAGTCCTCTCCGAAAGAGGGGAAAAGAAATCCTGAAGCTCTTTTATCCGGCTTTGGAAAAAATGCAAAGGGGAAGGCTACGGGCATAGGTACCCCCATAACCACCAGGTATGCAGGGCCAGAGATAATCTGATTTTTGGTCACTATCCCTTTCGAGATATGTATTCCGAAATGAGTATGTGGCTGTGGGAGGTTACAAGTACTGTATAGCCCCTTATAGATTGACATCTCATCATAGATATTTTTTCGAACGATATTGGCTTGGATAAAGCCTCCATCGACCTCAGTCATAATACCGTAGGTGTTTCCTTCCTGTTTCTCATAATCATAATAAAGTGAATCTACTGTTTTGGGTGATTCACCATTACCCATAATGACAATAGGACGTCCTACATATTTACCACTTTTATCATATATCCCCGACGCAAAGATCTTTTTCTGATTGCGGTCAAGACGGATATAATCAGCCGAAAGCTCAAAATCCTGATACTTTACTTTTGCTCCGCGATATAAATGACTAATATTCTTTGCTACTTCCGATTTTTGAGAATCAACAGCAATAATGCTGACTTCCGCCTGCAGCCCACTGCCTTTTTTCTTGGTGGTGTCTTGAACGGATTTGGTAGAATCTATAGGCTTAATTTTTGTTGTATCCTGCAGTTTACTGTTCGCCGAGCCAGCGTCCTTACTTTGAAGTCCGTTCTGTTTTAATGGAATATTGCTCTGAGCCAACGTTGAATTGCTCGTTGCAAGAATGATAAATAGTGTTAAAATGTTGATTAACGACTTCAAAATTAAAGACAAATGTTATTTTTGTGAAATAATGTTAAACTTCGAAGGACAAAATTAGTCAAAAAACAAATAGAAAATATGTTAAATATCGTTATCTATTAAAGAAATAATATTGACTCATTTTGTTGCGTTTATAGTAGAGCAAATAATTATTCAATGAAATCAGATTTAAGAATTAGAAAATGGTGTAGCATTATAGTTGCTACTTTGGGATTTTTTTTATTGAATTCTTTCAAATTAAACAACGGTCAACCCGAGCCACCCGACTATCAGATCAAGACTATTGTTATTGATGCTGGGCATGGTGGAAAAGATACTGGGGCACAGGGCCGTCGATCCCTAGAAAAAAATGTAGCTTTGGATGTAGCACTAAAGCTCGGAAGGCAAATTCAAAAAGATATTCCAGGGATTAAAATCATCTATACGCGGACAACAGACGAATTTGTGGAATTATATAAGCGTATTCGCCTGGCGAATGCAAACAAAGCGGATCTGTTTATTTCGATTCACTGTAACTCCGGTGGCTCCAGTGCTCATGGAACAGAAAGCTTAGTGTCAGGTTCTCATCGTCTAGGACAGCAGGATGCTGCCGTTCGAGAAAATGCATCACTTTTGCTGGAATCGAATTACAAAGAAAACTATCAGGGATTTGATCCAAAAGATCCCGAAAGTGCAATTATTTTCTCATTGATGAAAAATAGATTCCGGGAAAAAAGTATCCGGTTAGCACAAATGATTGAAGGTGAGTATGTAAAAGCAGGAAGGCATAGTCGAGGATTTTGGGAAAAAGGTTTAGCTGTACTTGCAGAAGCAGGTATGCCAGCTGTCTTGACAGAAATTGGATTTATCAGCAATAGGGAAGAAGAGAGTTATCTATTGTCAGAGGAAGGACAACAGGAGATTGTCAATAATCTGGTTTCAGCTTTAAAAATTTATAAAAATTCAGTAGAACGCTAAACAGATTTGCTTTTGTACTGTTTTAAACTTATATTAATGATGCATTACAAAAGAAATAATTTGTGAAAATATCAAACGAAACAAAAGTCGGCATATTAGCAACCGTTGCGATCGCGCTATTATTTATTGGGTACAGTTTTCTAAAAGGAAACGACGTTTTCAGTAGCGATAATACATTTTTTACTACTTATAACACAGTCGATGGATTAACACCTTCCAAACCGGTTTTAGTGAATGGTTATCAAATAGGTAGGGTGTCCAAAATGACTTTGCAGCCAGATGGTAAAATAAAAACAGAATTTAAGATCCATTCCCATTATCATATTCCTAAAAATACCATCGCCCGGATTTCAAGCACAGATTTATTGGGTAGCAAGGCGATTGTATTTGAAATGGGCAATAGTACGGATATGGCCAAGGATGGTGATTTTCTTAATTCAGGTGTACAGCCCAATATTATGGACAAGGTTGAGCCGATTCAAAAGCGTATAGAGACCATTACAATTAAGCTGGATTCTACACTTTCCGTGGTTAATACCGTTCTAGATAAGCAATTTCAGGACGATTTTAAAAGCAGTATCCATAGTATTTCAACATCGTTGAAGAATGTCGAAGGGATTACAAAAGATGTGGAAGGCTTGGTTGGAGATGAGAAGGGACGATTGAATAGGATCATGGCAAACCTGGAATCCATCACATCCAATTTCTCGCAAAATGGTGAAAAAATCAATTCGATAATGGCTAATCTTAACACTATAACAGATAAGGCCGCACGATTGGATTTTGAACAAACCATGAATAAGGTGAATGCAACGATGTCTGATTTTCAGAATATTACCAGTAAGATTAACAACGGTAAGGGATCGATAGGTCTATTGCTCAATGATGAAGAATTATATAACAATTTGAATAATGCTTCTAAAGAAATGGATAATCTGATGAGGGATATTAAGGAAAAACCAGGGAAATATATTAAGCTTTCTATTTTTGGAAAAAAAGGTGAACAATAGTCTTCCCAAGATACTCGGTATAAAAAAAGAAATCCTGCTATATGCTAGCAGGATTTCTTTTTTTATAGGGTCTCTTTAAGCCAGGTAAAGAATTCCCTTTGCCAAACTTGGGCATTCTGTCCGGATAACACCCAGTGGTTTTCGTCAGGAAGATAGACCAATCTACTTTTTATCTTCTTTAGCTGCGCAAGTTGAAAGGCTGCCAAACCTTGGCCAATGGGAACACGGTAATCCTTCCCACCTTGAAAAATTAGAATAGGCGTGTGCCAGTTGTTTGCTTTTTCGATCGGATTAAATTCTGTATAGGATTTTTCATTTTTGTTATCCCAATATGCTCCGCCTAATTCATGATTTGCAAAGAATAGCTCTTCTGTGGTGCCATACCAACTTCTCATGTCGAATAAACCATTGTGCGCAATGAAAGTTTTAAAACGGTTTTGATGTACGCCAGCCAGTTGGTAAACCGAATAGCCGCCATAGCTGGCTCCAATTGCTGCACGGCGAGTTGTGTCAACATATGATTCCTTGGAAATATCATCTATTGCAGCCAAATAGTCTCTGATCGGCTGACCGCCCCAGTCTTGGGAGATCGCTTCGTTCCATTTGACTCCCCAGCCTGGCATACCTCTACGGTTTGGTGCGATAACAATGTAACCTTGGGATGCGATCAACTGTAGGTTCCAGCGAAATGAATAAAACTGGGTGAGTGCCGATTGCGGTCCACCTTCGCAGTAAAGTATTGTTGGATATTTTTTTGTGGGATCGAAATTTGGCGGATAGATTACCCATGAAAATAAATCTGCGCCATCAGATGATTTTGTAATCCGTTTCTCAATTTTATTTTCAGCAATTGTTGCATACTTGTCATCATTGACCCTAGTAATGGCTGTCAAAGACTTATTTTTGAGATCGAAGCTGAAAATTTCGGTCGCACGTGTAAACTTTGTCAACGTGACGATCAATTTATCCCCAGTTTGCCCTACAATACCTGTAATATCAAAATCTCCGGTTGAAATTTGCTGGATCTTTGGAAGACTTTTCGATTTGACATTCGAAGGGACTTCCAGTTCGAATAATTGTACGGTGCCTTTGGTTGCAGCAGTAAAGTAAATCTTGCGATTGTCGTTGCTCCAGATAAAACTGTTGATAGTGCCATCCCAATGCGAAGTCAGATTTAAACGGATAGCGTTGTTTTTATCAAATAAGATGATGTCATTTTTATCAGATTCGTAGCCCTCGGTTTTCATGCTGAGCCAAGTGAGACTTTTTCCGTCCGGCGAATAAGTTGGTGCGATGTCATAACCATTCATGCCCTCAGTAATGTTTGTCGTGGCTCCGGAAGAAATCTCATAGCGGTAGATATCCGTATTCGTGCTTATGGCATAATCTGTTCCGAAGTTTTTCTTGCAAACATATAATACTGCTTTGCTGTCAGGAGACCAGATAAAATCTTCTGCACTGCCGAAAGGTGCCTGTGGACTATAATAGGGCTGATCTTTGAGCAGATCTACTGGTTCTCCTATTTTACCGTCGCTGTAACTGGCAATAAAAGGATGGTTGAATTTACCATCATTGAACGTATCCCAATGACGGTAATCTAAATTATCATAGATGTAGGCATCAGACTTCGGCAATTCTGGATATTTATCGGTACTATGGTATTTTTTGATCAATACGGGCTGGCTAAAAAGAATATGTGTTCCATCTGGAGAAAATTTAACATTTTCCAAAGCCATCTCACCGGATGTCAGTTGTAATGCTTCACCTTTGGTCAGATTCTTTTTCCACAGATGTCCTTTTGATAGATAGATCACATCACCATTTTTTTCGATTTGGACAACAGTTTCCCCACCCTTTTGATCGGTAAATTGGCTAGCTGCACCATTGGTCAATGAAGCTGTAAAAAGATTCTTCTCACTTGTATTGCTCTCCAGGTTGTAATTGGATACACCGTACACCAACGTTTTACCATCTGAGGAAAGTCCTTCAGCAGATACTCGTCCGAGATCCCAAAGCTTACTGGGGGTAATAGGTTGTGGGGTTTCTGCAACCATTTTAAAACTGGACTTTCCACCTTTGCTTTCTTGCGCATTGCCGAGGTTGCATGCCATAATCGCTAATGTAAATATTGTAAGTTTTTTCATATATATAATGCTGAAAAATATCCCTGCAAGTTACAGATTTTGCCAGTAAATGTTAAGTAAAGCATAAAAATAGCCGCCTTATTTGTGAAAAGGCGGCTATTTGGAGAGGTAAGTTTATTTTTTGATTAATATTCGGATAATGACCCAGTAAATTTTCAGATGTTGTCTATTGATCAGCATAATTATTGTCAAATTGATACCAATTGATTTTTGTGGAAACGCGCATCAGGATTGCCAAGATGATGAAAATGCCAATGGTTCCGGCAATAAGTGAGTAGTCCCGAAGTTGCATAAGCACGTATATGAACAGATAAAAAGTGCTTAAGATAGTCCCGAACAAGAGGGACGTCTTACGGTCTTTTGTAATGGCTTTAATAAAACTTCCAATGAGCAGTACCGTTGCAATCGAAGCAATTAGATAGGCCAGATTAAATCCTATATGCTCTGATAAAGCTAATAGTAGCGTGTAAAAGAGTACCATGGCGGCACCGATTAATACATATTGAATAATATGTATTCTTTTTTTCTTGATTATTTCGGTGAATAGGAGCGAAGTGAAGGTTAGGAGAATAATCAATATACCGTATTTAGCAACTCTTGTTGTCTTTTGATAATTATTGATGTCCGGCAGAAAGTTTATCGTGATCATATCCGAATTAACCAAGATACCATTAGGTATGTTTGTGTCAGATGGCGTAGTCGGAGCGGCTTGAGTAGATTCAGCTTCATCTGTTAAACTTCCCTTATTTTTTTCGAAATGATAGATCGGAAGGATATCTCCTGCCCACTGTTGGGGTAACTTACGACTAAAAGAGGGAATTTCCCAGGAGGCTGAGAAATTAGATTTGTCAATCGTTCGTTTGCTTGGTAAGAATGCACCGACAAAACTTGGATTAACCCAATTCCCTTTGGCGGAAATATTCGTCTGATCACCGAGCGGAACAAAATTCAATGATTTGGAACCTTTGAGGTTTAGTGTGATTTTGAAATGGTTTTCATTTTCATTGGGATTGATGGAAATGGGGCAGACTAAATTTTGATTGAATAGTTTGAGGTTGTTAAAATCAGGATCAAAAGTCAATTCCTGTTCATTCCAGGTAAGGAGCGGGCGTTTGCCCAGTCCCTTAAAATCCTGTATGCCAAATACAAGCCGACTTCCTTTCCAATCAATCTTTTCGGTGGGAATTTCCAGTTTTGTTATATCAATTTTGTTGAAACGGCCATCTATCGAAATACTGCTATTATATACGACGGAATTATAGATACCACGTGATAATTGTTGCGGGCTGATGTCTGTGCTGATATTTGCGCTTAGGGGGAGGACGAAGATCCATTTTGTCTGTTTGTATTCTGATGCCGTAGTAGTATTAATTTTTTCAGCTGGCTTCTGAATAGGTTCATTGTAAGGGATTGCTAAGACAGGACCAGAAATAACCTGTTCTTGAGCCCAGTTAAGGGCGATGCCTTCGGATACGGTTTGCTCGCGTGTTTTGCGTTCCTCAATGAGATCACTGATGAGTGTCAGGGGGATGAGCAAGAGAAGGGAAAGAAATAGAATAACAAATAATTTTAGAACAGTTGAGTTGCTAATTTTATCAAATAGCGAATTTTGAGCGGTATCGAACGAAGAGTTCGGTCTATTATAATTTTCCATGATTTCACTTGTTTAAATCTACTTGTATATTTTTGCTATATAATGCAATTTGAAATTCAGTCAGTTGGTAATGAAGTATGGTCTTGAATTCGATGTGATGAAATTTTTGCAGGGACCGACCTTTTTGGAAAGTTCTCCTGTAATATTTGAAATGTTCGGGAAAAAGGATTCCTCCAATAGTAATCATTCCGATCAGATATAGGCTTATTTTTCCATTTCCCAATAAAAGATATTGCATGGCAATTTCATCTTGTATTTCGGTTCCCGTTTCCGTTATAACGTGAAATACATCATGATTTTCCAATTTCGCCATTACATCAAATCCCTTACTCGCGTAAAAGAGACCCAAACCATGACCGATGCTTCCGACTGGATAGGTTAAAAATTCCTCTTTGCTAATTCCCCATGCTTTTTTGTTCCATTTAAAAATATCTGCATACACGCTGGAGGACCAGCTGTAGAGATGGAGCATGAGTTTTAATCGAATTTTTTTCATGTTTTCGTTTTTAAAAGTACTTTGGTTTTCAAAGTAAATAGATAAAAAAATTATTTGTATTGTTGTTTTATTAAATTTTCTAATGCGATGAGATGATTTTCAAAAGCTTTTAATCCTTTTGGTGTTCTTTTATATCTGGTATTGGGTTTGCGATCAACAAAACTTTTTTCCACGACAATATATTCTTCTTTCTCCAATGTTTTGAGGTTTGAAGCGAGATTGCCATCCGTTACATCTAATAATTCTTTGAGTGAATTGAAGTCGTATTCTTCATTCGCTGCAAGAACGCTCATAATCTGTAAGCGGACTCTGTTTTCAAATACTTTGTCATATAAAGAAAGGTCTAATTTCACGATTCGTACTTTTTGTAAACGATAAAACCATAGATGATATGTAACACACCAAATCCCAATCCCCATAACATCAATCCGTGGTCGGGAAGACACAATGCCAGTACCCCCAAGCATATTTCCAGTATACCTAACCATCTCACCTCAGGGAAGGTATAAATGCTGCCGGCAGTTAAAGCCAAGCCATAGAAAACAAGCAGCATTCCGGCAATCAAATGATAATAACCCTGAGAAAGCAGAATTAAAGCTAATACACCCCCGGTTACCAATGGAATTGAAACTGCAAATAAAAGAGATTTGCTTGTAATGTTCCAAATAGATTGTCTACTTTTCTTCGCTTTCCTACGCGCCATGAGCCATCCGGTCAGTAATGAAAGCACAAGAATGACAATAGCAAGTATTAAAAAGATGTTTAATAGCGTAAAATTATCCCTTAGTCGATTCATCGAGGTTTCATGACTAGTGCTGATATAATAACCTAGTAAGGTACCCAATAATGCGTAAAAGCCAATGAGTACACCTGACAATCCGCTTATAGAAACAAATTTGGAAGATTTTTCCATCAATGATCTAATTTGTCCAAGCTCTTTAAATAAATCTTTCTGTTCCATAAAAGTACTTTGATATTCAAAGTAAATGAATAATAATGAATTATACAAGCGAGGAATAGGATATTGAAAAAAAATAAAAAAAAGAGTATAAAATACTTGCAAGATATAGGTTTGGTTTCTATCTTTGTGGCATCAAAAGAAATCCTAATGCGGAAGTGGCGTAATTGGTAGCCGCACCAGACTTAGGATCTGGCGCCGCAAGGCGTGGGGGTTCGAGTCCCTTCTTCCGCACTTGATGTCCTCCCGAACTTAAAACCTCGGGAGGATTTTTTTATGAATGCGATATAGCTAAAAAGAGTATGAATATTTCACACGAGAATGTAGATGCAATCAATGCGGTAATCAACGTCGCATTAGCACCTGAAGATTATAATCCTCAAGTCGACAAAGAGATTAAAGCGCAAGCTAAAAAGGCAAAATTACCAGGTTTCCGTCCAGGTCAAGTTCCTGTAGGACATATCAGACGTACCTATGGTAAATCTATCTTATTTGATGAGATCAATAAATTAGTGAACGATAAAATCACGAATTATATTTCAGAAAATAAATTAGAAGTTTTGGGTCAGCCACTTCCTTTAGAAGAAGACGCGCAATATAACTGGGATTATAAAGATAATTTCAATTTTAAATATGAGATTGGTTTAGCTCCCGCTTTTGATTTGCCTTTTACAGCTGAGACTGAGTTTGCTGTTTACGATATCAAAGCCGATCAAGAGACGTTGGCGGATCGTATCAAAAACTTACGTCGTAGCTATGGAAAGATGACTAATCCTGAAGTATCAGAAGAAGGTGATGTATTGTATGCTACCTTAAAACAAGATAAAGAGGAAGGTCTTGAAAAAACAACTTCCATCCGCACGGATATCGTTGAAGATGCAAAAATCAAAAAGTCTTTGGTAGGACTTAAAAAAGACGATACTGTTAAAATCGATGTTAAGAAAGCTTTCAAAACTGAAGATTTAGCACGTATTTTAGGTATTACTGAAGAAGAAGCGACAGCTTTGGATGTAACTAAATTTGAGTTGACTGTTAAAAACATCAACCGTTTAGAAGAAGCTGATCTTAATCAGGAGTTTTTCGATAAATTATTTGCTGAAGGTGAAGTAACCGAAGAAGCTCAATTTACGGAGAAAGTCAAAGAAGAAGTGGAAAACTTATTCAAGCAAAATTCTGATCAAAAATTACGTAATGATATGTATACTTTTGGTATGGAAAAAGTAGACGTTACTTTTCCTGAGGAGTTCTTGAAAAGATGGTTGAAAGCTACTAACCCTAGCATTTCTGATGAAGAGCTTAACGAAGGTTTTGCTGATTTCTTGAACAACTTGAAATGGACAATCATTGAAAATCGTGTCGTTACTGAAAACGGTCTTGAAGTTAAATATGATGAAGTGATCAATTTAGCGAAAGAACGTATCTACGCACAAATTAAAATGTACAATATCAACGAAGAGCCTTCTGATGAGCAATTGAATCAATTCGCAATTCAATTGTTGCAAGACAGAGAGCAAGGTAACCGTTTGTTTGAAGAAGCTAAAGCTTTAAAAGTATTTGATCACTTAAAAGGTGTGGTGAAATTAAACAGCAGTGATATCGAATATAAGGAATTCGAAAAATTGGCGTAAGCAATTTTAAACACAAAAAAAGGCTTCCAAATATCTTGGAAGCCTTTTTTTGTGTCGTAGATCGCTTTTGTTTTATTGTTTTGGATCTCAATTGAATTTGATTAATGGGGTGCGGTATTCTGTCAACCACTCACATACTTTGTCGTTAATAGTAAACAGTCCAGGATTTGTCACTACTTATATTTTAATTCTCTGCTGTTAGTTTGGCTGGCTTTTCTTTATCTCTGTTTGTGCGGGAACAATGCTGTTATTTTTCTTTCCTAAAGGAAACAGCCGCTTTATAAATTCGGAGAACGAGTTAAATTCTTGCCGATATAATAGTCCAAAAGCGCTGATGTATTCCCCATCATTTGGGCTAAGAAGAAAATTTCTTGTATTTAAACGGTTTGATGCCCGAAGGACGAGACGACCGTCTTTGCGTAAATAAAACATTGCTTCTGCATCAGTGGAGACACGGTCTGAGAATACATTCAAGTCAGTTAGGGCCTGACTTCGACGATCTGAAATACCGCCAGTAAGAACCAGTCTGTCATTAAACAAACGAAGCGAAGCGGATGCATCATTCAGTGACTTGATATTGATGTCAAAGAAGTTGATATTGAGTGATTGCGCGATAATATTATTGATTTGATTAAAAGCAATTTCGGTTCCTGCAGATAGTAATGTGTTATTCACCTCTTTTCCAAAATCACTTTGTGTGCCCGGAGTGAAGCTACGCCTGACAATCAAACTAAGTGCTTGCTGGTTAACATTATTGGCATCAGAAAAATATCCCTGCAACTCATCCTTTACCCCCGGGTTTTGCGGGAAATTGATGTCAAATGTAATGTCTGGCTGACTCAATTGTCCTTTTAAAATCATATCTGCCTGCGCTAATACACGCTCGGGGTTTTCCTCCCTTCCCGCAGCATTATAGAGTGGTGCTAAGCTTGTTCTTTGTTGGTAAATTGCATTGATATTAATATTTGCCTCAGCCGGGTTACCCGCCCATCGCACCGTACCACCTTCCTTTAAATCAAAAATTTTGTTGATGTAATCCTGTGCTGTGAAATTGAACTTCCCGCTGTTAATGATAAAGTCACCGAACATTTCAAAATCTCCAAGCGAAGATATCCGCATATTGAGGTTACTATTTCCCTTTCCGGATAATTCTCCCATACTAGAAAAAAGGTTGATTTCAGCATTTGGTGTGATCAGCAGATCCATGTTCATTGTTAGACCGTCAAAATCGCGTTTCTTTTGATTTTTCTTGATTTTGGTGGAATCTTTTTCAATGAAATAGATAAAATCGCTATCCGAGATTGTACTGGCGCTATTAAAGGGTATATTGATGACGGTATTTTCTTCTGACTTAGCACGTATATTGATATTCATTGCAGATGTCAGACCCTTGAACTGGAAATTTCCGGAGGCATATGCGGTACCATAATAGATGTTGTTATCTTTTATGGTTGTGTTCAATACCATGAAATTTTTTGCTTCAGCAGTTACATCTATATCAGGATCACTTAGCTTATTGAGGTCAACAACGCCGTCGATTGTAGCCACATTATTTTTCTGATCATATATTTTGAGCCCCGTAAGGAATATCCTATTATTGGTCACATTAATTTCATCGGAAAGGCGATAAGGCGTCTTTAGGTAATTGATAATCATTGACGCATTGTCAAGCTTTCCAGTTCCGCTAATTTTAGGATTTAGGATATCGCCTGCAATCGCTAAGTCTGCATTTACTTTGCCCTTAATATTCGACACCAAGCTTCGTAGAAACGGTTGAAAAATGAATACGTCTGTATTTACTAAAGTAGCTTTAAGGTCGAGCTTATTACTTTCGCTTAAATGATTGTAAGATCCGGTGAGCTGAATTAGTTTATCACCTTCTTCTATTTTACTGTCGAGTTTGACGAGCTGGTTCTCCGGATCGTAATTGGCACTGAGTGCTAATGCGCCAATTGGGATATTGTTGTAAAGGATAGGAGAGGTCGTAATATTGGCGACGACAAATGGGGATTTAAAAACCGAGTTAACTTCGATCTTTCCATTTAGGTTGCCTGATAAATTAATCCCGTGGGGCTTCGTAATCCCATTTAGGGAGGTGAGATTGAAGTCCTGGAATTTTAAATTGATTTGATCTGAAATGTCATTTGACAGGATGCCATCTATATGTACTTTTTGCTCTGCATGACTTAACGTGAGTTTCTCGAAATACCATTTTCCTTTTGAAATTTTCAATTGTGCGTCGTTATTTACAAGCCATTGTTCTTTATTTATCAGTATATTAGATGGATAGAAATTGATGAAGGCTGGCTTCGCATGTGCAAATCGGATAACACCATTTAGATCTAAACTATTGCTTGCTTCCAATTCTGACATCTTAATGTTGAACTGTAAGCTGTCATTGACCAAGGTGTTTGAAATATTAACATTCTTGATATATGTACTATCGGTAAAATTGATCTGATCTATGGACGTTTGTAACTCCATATTGTTTAAATTGGCGTTTTGGTCGATAATCAGATGGGTGAGACGAATACCGTTATATTTGAATTCAGGGGCATAAAAATTAAAATTTGCAGTTTGCTTCTCGCTGGCAAATTTGGCATTCAACGTTGCCCCGCTATCCAGAGAAATATCTTTTCTAAAGAATGTCGCGATGGGTCTGAATGATTTAATATTGACATTAAGGTCAAAATCCTGACGATTGAACGCGCTCTTTTCAAACCCTATTGCCGGCGCGTAGCGCATGGCGAGTGCTTTAAAATAAGGAACGATCGTATTTAGATCTATTCTCCCTTTGAGATCTATATGCCCAATAGCAGATTGTAGTGTAAGCGAACGCGCCTCTTGATCTCCTTCTGCAAGGAAATTAATATTTTTAATCGCAAATTTACCTTTGGAAGAAGTGAAACTTACACTGTCAGATTTAAATTCCCCGGTAATGTCATTGATGTTGTCTCCAATTAAGCTCGTGTGGAATTTAGTGTCAATAATATTGATCGAGTCTCCTTGGAAGAAATTGAGTTTTTTTAAATTAGCCTGTTGGATATCCGCATCCAGGTGATAGTCGGGACGGCTAGACCAATCTATGTCCGTTGTGAACTGTAATCTGAGATTTGGGTCGTATATTGCTCCTGAACCAAGAAATAATTGTTTGTCTATGTTTCCATTGACTCGTATTTGCTGATAGGTGTATTTTTTAAAATTGAAATTAGTTAGATTACCGGTTATATTGAGCTTTAGGTGCTTGGGATCGGTGCCTATTCCATCAAGCTGTAGATCGAAGCCCGAACTTCCAAGATCTTTTACTTTTGTTATTTTACCAAGATCAAATGTCGGTGACTGAAACTTACCAGCGTATTTTATTTCTTCCCGTAGATCCATTCTTCCGTCTGCTGTGATATCGCCGATAGCTGTAGCAAAGGTTCCTTTTGTTTTAAAGTTATTATATTGCCCATTTAGACTCCCTTTGAACGCGAATTTATTGAATAAGGTTACTACTTCAGGAAGTTTGAAGTTCTTTAAATGGCCAAGCTCTCGGATAACATTTTCCAGATCGCGATATTCGGAGGCAATCAAAATATTTGGAACAATAAACTCTGTTTTGTCAATGTCAGGTAGACCGATAATTCTGAGATTACCCGCTAATTTCGTATTTTTCCCGATGGTCAGATCTACCTGTGAAGCATTGATAGCTGAAACGGTACCTTCCAGATCGGATTTTTTAATCTTTACATCAAACTCGACCTGGTGCATGGGCGAAGAAAAGAAAGCGATATCTTCAGAGTGTATGCGCGAATCGCGCGCCTGTATCCTTACATTGACTTTGTTAATAAAGTCCGAAAAATCCGAAAAATTAGTATAGCTTAATTTTAAATAATTCTTGAATGTGGAACGGTTGGTTGTAAGCATAAGGTCAATCAGTTCAATGCTTTTCGCGCTGACTGAGGCATGGGCTAGGAGCCCTTTGATCACCAAACCTTTTTTCTCGTAAAGATTGAATGTTTTGATATCCGCTGAGATTTGATTGGAATCAATTTTTATATTCTTAAAATGTGCATTGAACTTGGATATACCCAGATCGCCAAAGTCCACAACTTTATTGTAGTGTTTTTGTTTGTGATTAACGTAGTTAAGGGAATTATTATTTATGATGAGTTCTTTAATATCAAAAATTATTTTTTTTGAGCTTTTCTTCTTTTCCTTTTTCGGTGGGTTGAAATACCGGATTAGAAATGAGATGTTGCTGCTGTCCTTAAATTGTTCGAAATTACTTTCCGTATTCTCAATTTTCAATTTGTTGATGACTACTTTATTTAATTCTATCAGTTGCGATAGATTGACACTGGCTTCAATTTTTTCGGACTTTATGATTTTTTTGCCTTCCGGTGTATAGATTTCGAATCCTTCTATGACAAGGGATTTGAAGGGTTTAAAATAGATGTTTTTTAAATTGATTTTGGTGTCGAGCTCGTTGGATAAATAGTTGACAGCCTTTTGTGCAACAAAGTTTTGTACGGGCTTTAGCTGTAGCGATAATGCCATTGCAAGCAGTATAATGAATATACTACCTAGGACTATTGACATTATTTTAATTATTTTTTTGATACTTTTGTATTCTAATTTATTACCTCTAGCTATGGCTATTATTTTAGGAATTGAATCTTCTTGTGATGAAACTTCCGCTTCTATTTGTATTAACGGTGAAATTCATTCAAATGTTATTGCTACTCAGGCAATCCACGCAAAATATGGTGGAGTTGTTCCCGAGTTAGCTTCACGTGCCCATCAACAAAACATTATTCCTACGGTGGACGAAGCCATTCGTCAAGCAAAAATAAGCAAAAATCAAATAGATGCAGTGAGTTTTACACGTGGACCCGGATTATTGGGCGCTCTTTTGGTTGGAACTTCTTTTGCTAAATCATTTGCGCTTGCACAGCATGTGCCGTTAATAGATATAAATCACATGCAGGCGCATATTTTGGCCCATTTTATTGAAGAACCAAAGCCAAATTTTCCTTTTTTGTGCCTTACTGTTTCGGGAGGGCATACACAAATTGTCTTGGTAAAAGATTACTTTGAAATGGAGTTATTGGGCGAGACACTTGACGATGCGGCAGGGGAGGCCTTTGATAAAACAGCTAAGGTTTTGAATCTCCCTTACCCCGGTGGACCGCTTATTGATAAATTTGCAAAAGAGGGTGATCCCAGTTCCTACAAATTACCTGAACCGCAGATACCTGGACTCAATTTTAGTTTTTCCGGATTGAAGACAGCGATCCTTTACCTTGTTCAAGATCAGCTAAAATTGAATCCTGATTTCTTGATAGAAAATATGGCAGATTTATGTGCCAGTGTGCAATCCCGCATTGTTTCTATCTTATTGAACAAATTGAAGAAGGCCGCGAAACAAACTGGGGTAAAGGATATTGCCATTGCGGGTGGTGTTTCGGCAAATTCTGGACTCAGAAAGGGATTGGTCGAAATGGGAGAGCAATATCATTGGAATGTTTTTATCCCAAAATTTGAATATTGTACAGATAATGCAGCAATGATTGCCATCGCTGGATATTATAAATATCTGAAAGGAGAGTTTGTTGGGCAGGATGTCGCTCCGATGGCAAGGATGCATCTTTAGAATAAAGTATTGTTCCTCTAATGGATGTGATTAACGGAACAATACTCTATTTTATAAGGGTGAGCTATAGCCATAGGCTTGCGCAGCTGAGCTAAATTTATCTTTCTTGGGTTGATAGAAATTTAATTCATAACCTTCAGCACCCCAAAAGATGCTCACAAAACTAACACCTATTTCCGATCGCAATACGGTGAGAATCTGAAAAGCCTCATTATCAAACTGTCCACCATCATCGACTCGCCAAGTACTAATGTCATCGTAAGTGGCCGGAAAATCCAGGTTAATCAGCTGGTCTTCTTTTGCATAAGAGAATACGGCTAGCGCCGAGTCCTGCTGATTTTCAAAAACTGTTAGATTGAATTCAGCTTTGTCTTTCAGTATAGCAATGGTTGTACTTTTATTTATTTTCCTATTGTATTTTTTTTCAAGTTTTTCTTTAATTTCCGGACTTGTTTCATGCTGAACTTTTGTAAAAGGTTCAATTTTATATTCATTCACGAACGACTGATTGACGAGCATTCCGAAATCGCCCGACTTAATTTCATTTTTTATCGTAAATAATGAACCTTCACTATTTGCAAAGTTCTGGGCTGTTTGTCTGCCATTACTCTCTTTATTATCCGTTTTGTTCTGTATAAATTCCAGCGGGCTAACTTGATTTTCGATAATGACATAATTGTATTTTTCGGGACTTTCCATCGCCTGATCCATCGGAAGTGCAATTAATGAATCTTTCTGTTGATTCAAAAAGCCAAAATAAGGTGAAATTATCTGTTTTTTATTTTCACTCTTAACCGATGGTTTGGATTGGTTCTGACTGTTGTCACAACCGTATAATGTTAGTAGAAGAATAGCTAAAAAAAGTGATTTCATAAGAGTGTGCAAAAATTTTATGAAATATAAGGGTTTCGCGCATCATAATGAAAAGATTTAAGCTTTAATGTTATGATGAACTCAAAATTGAATATCTATCGCAAAGAATGGCTGGATGTTATCTTTGCAGGCCGCAACAAGATGTATGGTGCTTATGAATTGCGGAATTTGTCAAATAGAGCTACGAATGTGGGGTTGGCCATCGTTGTTTCTTTCGCGTTCCTTTTGATTGCGGGATCTTATGGGTATAATAACTATTTTAAGAAAGATATACCTGTAAAAATTGTTACGTTTGACGATTTAACACCTGATGATCTCCATGAAATCCAGAAAGAGGCGGAGAAAAAAGAAGAGGTGAAAGAAGAACCTATTTTAATGCAGGAGAAAGCACCGCAACAGATAGCACAGGATCTTTCGAAGTTTGATTTGGTGCGTATGCCCGAGCCGAAGATCACAAAAGCAAGTAAAGTGACAGAGGATGTTGTTACGCAGGATGAGCTGAATAAACCCAATACGATGACTGCTCGTATTACATTAAAGGCGAATGCTGCCGGGACACATATTGCACGAGGTGAATTTGGTTCGTCTAAAAAGGATGGCGGAATTACCGGACATACAAAGGGGACTGTGTCAGGAGGGGGAACAGATGGAAATGCTGACCAACCTTTTGTTACGGTGGAAATCATGCCCACTCCGGTGGGCGGGCTGCCAGCTTTTATGAAGTGGGTTTCAGAAAATTATAGTTTTCCGCAGTCAGCTTTGGATCAAGGAGTATCGGGCGTAATCGAAGTCTCTTTTGTTGTGGAGCGGGACGGATCCTTGACTGATATTGCTGTAAAACGCGATATGAAGTTCGGGACAGGGGAGGCCGCGATCAACCTGTTGAAAAAGGCGAGAAAGTGGAAGCCTGGTGTTCAGAATGGACGTGCAGTGCGGGTGGCTTATACATTACCTATCCGTTTAAGCGCAGTATCCCAATAATATCTTTCTTAACTTTATTTAACAGATCGCGTTTTAAACTTTTGGTGGTCAAGAGCACTCTTATAGATAAATAGGTTGAAAAGATGGCCTATTAAATTGATAGATTGTTGATTTATAAAAATAGAGAGATGAAAAAATTGATGTTAAGTTTGGCGTTATCCGGATTAATGTTAACAGGTTTCGCACAGGAGAAAGAGGATCTTAAATCAGATACCAATGAAATGAGTGCACTAATAAACAAGCATTCGAAAGATAGAAAGCATGATGGCTTAAAAAATAAAAACCCTGAAGAATTGGCTAAGATCAAAACAGATCGCATGGACCAAAAATTGAAGTTTACAGATCAACAACGGGAAGAGGTATATGCATTTCATTTGAAGCAAGCACAGGATCATAAAAAAATAGCAGCAGAGCGTAAATTGTATCGCGAAAAAATGAGAAGACAACGTGCTGCTGATCATAAAAAAATGATGGCTTTATTGACTCCGGAGCAACAAAAGACATTGAAGGATTCTTACGCTGAGAACCATAAAATGCACAAAGAGCATTGGAGAAAGGATCGAAAAATGCGGAAAGGAGATTTTCAGAAAGGTGTGAACGAGAAAGCAGTTGACGCTGAAGCGAAAACAACATAAGGTTAATAAATAGAATAGTTTTCATATTAATAATTGGTGAGTGTTAGTTGAAAGGGGGATCATAGATCCCCTTTTCTATGTTGATATCAATCAAGTTTGCACACCACCTAGCTTTATGAATCTTTATTTTTTTGCTGTTCCTTCCATTGTTTGGAAAAGGATTTTTCCGCTAGTTTCGGTAGCTCCCGTTGTTCGCCCCAGGTTTTCTTAAAAAACTTTCTGAGGAAAAAGTTCTTGAATTTTCCGCCAAAAAAATCAATTAGTTTTCGGCGTTGTATTCCGTATGTGAACCAGCTCCAGACTTTTTGTTCTGTTTTCGTCGATAAGCCCTGTTCTACCGAATCCTTTCGGTTAACAAGAAGCATGCGTTGAATATCAATCCCTACAGGACACACTTCAGTACATTTACCACAGAGGGTGGATGCATAGCTTAAATGCTTAAACTCCTTCATCCCATTTAAATGAGGTGAAATTAAAGACCCAATTGGTCCCTGATAAGTTGTTTCATACGTATGGCCGCCGATATTTTGATAAATAGGACAGACATTTAAACAAGCTCCACAGCGGATACAATACAGCCCCTGACGTTGTTCTTTCTGCGCAAGGAGATTACTGCGTCCATTGTCAAGCAGGATAACATACATTTCTTCGGGGCCATCAGATTCATAAGACTGTTTTGGTCCTGTGAGTAGTGTGTTATAAACTGTTAAGTTTTGACCCGTACCATGAGTGGATAAAAGTGGCCAAAATACTTCCAGATCCTGTAGCGAGGGGATGATTTTCTCTATACCTACCACAGCAATATGTGTTTTTGGAAAAGTAGAGGTCAGACGCGCATTACCTTCGTTTTCTGTAATTGATATACTCCCTGTTTCAGCGACTAAAAAATTAGCTCCTGTAATACCTACTTCTGCTGCTAAATATTTGTCTCTTAACAATTCGCGAGCTTTCAGTGTCAACTGTTCTGCGGATGCATCTAAAGGAGTATCAAATTTTTCATGAAAAAGCTTAGCGATGTCTTCCAGGCTTAAATGCATAGCAGGTGTGACAAAATGGTAGGGTTTCTGGTCTAGGAGCTGAATAATATATTCTCCAAGATCAGTCTCAATGGCTTCTATGTTTTTGGATTCCAGAAATTGATTTAATTCAATTTCTTCCGTAGCCATAGATTTAGATTTTACAATCGACCGTGTCCTTTTTCGTTCGATTATTTTATAAATCTCCTCCCGTGCTTCGTCGGCATCATTAGCCCAGATTACCTTTCCGCCACGCGCCGTGAAATTTGCCTCAAATTGTAATAGATATCGATCGAGATTTTCCATTACTTTCCATTTGATCAAATTTGCTTTGGTTTTGGAGTTCTCGAGGTCCGCAAATTTGCTTTTCCCTTTTTCGAAAGCAATATTGTATTTGTCGATATTGTAATTGATAATATCGCGATGTTTGGTGTCAAATGCTTTCTGTGCACTTTCCTTTAAAAACGTATTCGCCGTACTCTCTGACATCTAATCTGCTGATTTTTCACGAAAAAAGTTGGTCGTTTCCTACCAACTTTTAAATATAGTGTTAATAAATTGTTTCTCGAAAAGCGAGCTTGAAATTTATTCTTTTATATTAATATTTAAGCTCAATTCATCCAATTGTTCTTGGTGAATAGTTGATGGAGCATCAATCATGATATCTCTTCCGGAGTTGTTTTTTGGAAAGGCAATCACGTCACGGATCGTATCTAAGCCGGCTAATAGCGAGACAAGTCTGTCAAAGCCAAACGCTAAACCTCCGTGTGGAGGAGCGCCATAGGTGAATGCTTCCATCAAGAAACCAAATTGTTTCTGTGCTTCTTCAGGACTAAATCCAAGGTGTTTAAACATAAGGGATTGCAGCTCTCTGTCATGAATACGGATAGACCCACCGCCCACTTCAACACCATTTAAGACAAAGTCATAAGCGTTTGCTCTCACTTCGCCAGGATTAGTATCCAATAATGGAATATCTTCTGGTTTTGGTGAAGTAAAGGGGTGGTGCATCGCATGATACCGGGCACTGTCCTCGTCCCATTCCAATAGCGGGAAGTCAATGACCCATAGCGGAGCAAAAGTAGCTTTGTCACGAAGGCCGAGTTGGGAAGCAACCTCCAAGCGCAATTCATTCAGTTGTTTACGAACTTTATCCTTGCTGCCAGCCATAATTAATAATAGATCTCCCGGTTTCGCGTGGAACTTGTCTGCAATCGTCATTAACTGCTCTGGCGAGAAAAACTTGTCTACCGAAGATTTCACTGAGCCATCTTCGTTGACACGTGCATATACTAAGCCTGTCGCCCCGATTTGCGGACGTTTAATGAAGTCTGTTAAAGCGTCCAGTTGTTTTCTGGTGTAATGTGCACAATTTTCTGCATTAATACCAACAACCAGCTCCGCTGCATCAAATACAGGGAAGCCTTTTTCTTTTGCAACGTCATTTAATTCGACAAACTGCATTCCGAAACGAATGTCAGGTTTGTCTGATCCATAGAGACGCATCGCATCTGCATAAGTCATACGTGGTACAGATCCAAGGTCTATACCTTTGATGGTTTTAAAGATATGTTTGGCAAGTCCTTCGAAAATATTCAGCACGTCTTCCTGTTCCACAAATGACATTTCGCAGTCAATTTGGGTAAACTCGGGTTGACGGTCAGCACGTAGATCCTCATCGCGAAAACATTTGACAATTTGAAAATAGCGATCAAAACCTGATACCATCAATAACTGTTTGAATGTTTGTGGCGATTGAGGTAATGCATAAAATTCACCAGAATTCATGCGGGAAGGGACTACAAAATCTCTAGCACCTTCAGGAGTTGATTTAATTAAATATGGTGTTTCAACTTCTAAAAAATGCTGAGAGTCAAGATAACGGCGCACTTCCTGTGAAGTTCTGTGTCTCAAAATAAGATTTTCGCGTACTGGATTACGACGTAAATCCAGGTATCTGAATTTCATGCGGATATCATCACCACCATCCGTTTCATCTTCTATCGTAAATGGAGGTAACTTTGCTGCATTTAATATTTCAAGGTTTGAAACCTTGATTTCAATATCTCCGGTGGATATTTTAGAATTCTTATTGGAGCGCTCAATAACCTCTCCGGTTACTTTTATGACATATTCTCTTCCCAGTTCACGGGCACTCGCGCGTAAAGTCGCATCATCGTCTGCATTGAACGTTAATTGTGTGATACCATATCGGTCTCTAACATCGATGAAAGTCATGCCGCCCAAATCGCGGGATTTTTGAACCCATCCACTTAGGGTAACCGTTTTCCCTAAGTCAGCCAATGTTAATTCTCCACAAGTGTGTGTTCTGTGCATATCTTAATTAAAATAAAATTTATGCAAAATTATTGGTTTTACTCGACAATAACGAATTCTACAGTTCTTATTTCAGCTCGGTTCTCCCACTTTCAACCACGCTTTCAATTTTTCATTTTCCAGAGCTCCACTTTCTCCCATTTTTTTGTAAAAATGAACCAAATTTAGTTTCCAGAGAGGAAATTTTTACAATTCCTTTCCTATTTGCGGAAAAAAAATCGAAAAATATATGCCATTGTTTTGAGGATATACTTGAATGAAAAGCGTGTTTAACTGCTTGTAAATAAGGTTTTATGTGTTGTATGGAAAATGGATAGTATTTTTTCTTGTAGCGATTTTTCGATGTGGAAAACTTTTTTATGTTGCAAAGTGGGGGAAAGTGGGAGAAAGTGTATACTTTTACATTTAAATTAGAATAGGATAGTTGACTACATGACTCAATTAATCGGAGAATTCGAATGCAAGCTAGACGCCAAAGGAAGGATGGTGTTGCCGGCTGCGCTCAAGAGGCAGATGCCTCATGTTGAGCGCGATGGGCTTGTTGTGAATCGCGGTTTTGAGAAACATTTAGTTTTTTATCCACGCGAAGAGTGGGATTTGATGACAGCCAAACTGGCGAAGTTAAATCAATTTGATCCAAAGGTGCGGGCATTTGTGCGTGCGTTTACGCGTGGTGCAACTGAGTTGACATTGGATGCAGCGGGGCGTGTGTTGTTGCCAAAAAGTTTATTGGAATTTGCGGGCATAACAACGGAGCTGGTCTTGGCCTGTCAGTTCAATAAAATTGAAGTTTGGTCTAAAGAGGGGTATGATGATTTGATGGGAGATGGCGGAGTGGACGATATATCGTCTTTAGCGGCCGAGGTAATGGGGGATATTAATTTTGGAATATAGTAATATGGAGAATGTTTATCATGTTCCGGTCATGTTGCAAGAATGCATGGATGCTTTGGCGATTAAGCCAAATGGCGTTTATGTGGATGTAACTTTCGGTGGTGGTGGTCACTCTCGTGAAATACTGAGGAGACTGGGGCCGGAGGGAAAGCTATTTGCCTTTGATCAGGATCCAGATGCTTTGGGAAATGTGATTGATGATCCTCGTTTTACGTTGATTCATCAGAATTTCAGGTTTTTAAAAAATAGTCTCCGTTTGTACGGCGTGCGTACGGTGGACGGGATTTTGGCAGACCTGGGGGTTTCGTCGCATCAATTTGATGCAGCGGATCGCGGTTTCTCCATTCGCTTTGATGCCGATTTGGATATGCGTATGGATCAGGTGGGGGACTTGGATGCAAAAGCGGTATTGGCCACTTATGCAGAAGAAGATCTGCATCGGATTTTCGGGATGTATGGCGAAATCATGAATGCAAAGTCGCTGGCGAAAACAATTGTGACGGCGCGTTTGGTTCAGCCGATACATACTGTTGCTGGATTAAAGGAAGTTATTCAACGGATGGTTCCGAAAGGGAAAGAACATAAATATCATGCGCAGGTTTTTCAGGCGTTGCGCATCGAGGTTAACCGTGAGCTTGAGGCTTTGCAGGAATTTTTATTGCAAACTGTTGATATGTTGAAAAGCGAGGGGAGATTAGTGGTGATGTCTTATCACTCTTTAGAGGACCGTTTGGTGAAAAATTTTATGGCCAAAGGGAAGTTTAAAGGTGACGTCGAGAAAGACTTTTTTGGAAATGAAATCAAACCGTTCCATGTTTTAAGTCGTAAAGCTATTACGGCGTCGTCACAGGAATTGGCTGAAAATAATAGATCGCGCAGTGCGAAACTGCGTATTGCTGAAAGGTTGGATTTGTCTTAAAAAATGGAGCGAAAAGATGAGCAGGAATACGATAAGACAGAAAGAATTGAGTGAAGAAGTTCAAGAAGAACTACAAGAAACTGTCGAAGAAAAGGCGGAACAAACAGAAGCGTTTATTAAAACGCTTTTTACCGTTGGAGACCTTTCCTTAAACAAAATATTGGAGTATTTGCCTTTTGGAGCTTTTATCGCCTTTCTGATGCTGTTGTATATCTCCAATCGTCACTTCGCTGAGCGAACTATTCGGAGCATCGATAAAGTAAGCAAGGAAGTCAAAGAATTAGGTTGGGATCATAAGTCGCTGTCGGCAGAACTTATGAAAATGTCCACACAGACAGAGATTGCGAAACGTGTAGACTCCTTAGGTTTGAAAGAACGGTTGGAGCCACCGATCAAGATTGAAGTTGTAGAGAAAAAAGAAGAAAAATAGAGAGAGTTATGAGTATCAGAAACACGATTCTTGTTCGCGTCTATTTTGCCTTTGGACTTATTGTGCTACTTGCATTTATGGTGTTTGGGAAAATGCTGAAGCTGCAATATGTAGATGGGCAACATTGGAAAGCATTGGCGGATAGTCTTTCTATTCAGGAGCGCGAAGTTGAAGCTGCCCGGGGAAATATCTATTCCAACGATGGTAGTCTGTTGGCGACTTCTGTTCCAGAATATGAACTTCGTTTTGATGCTATGGCTGTACCTGAAGAGGATAGTGATTATTTCAATCTCAAAGTTGACTCTCTAGCGATAAAATTGGCTGGTTTTTTTAAGGATAAATCATCCCGGCAATATTTGACATTATTAAAACAGGCGCGAAATAAAAAACAGCGTTACTTGCTGATCAAGCGTAATGTCTCGCATCAGGATTTAAAGAAGGTGAAGCAATTTCCTTTGTTTAAGGCTGCTCGAATTGGTAAAGACCGTTATCCAAGTAGTTTGATTACGGATAGACAGAATAAACGGATCTTACCTTTTGTGAACCTTGCGGCTCGGACTATCGGTTACAAAAATGTAAAGGAAAATATCCATGTCGGTTTAGAAGGTGCATATGGTGAGTACATTGATGGGAAAAGTGGTAAGCGATTGATGCAGCGTATTGCTGGTGGGGTTTGGATTCCAGTTAATCGGGATATTGAAGTGGCACCAGTTGACGGTTCTGATATTATATCGACCATTGATGTGAATATGCAGGATATGGCTCAGCGTGCTTTGGAAAAACAAATGATCATAAGTAACGCGGATGAAGGCTGTGTTGTGATGATGGAAGTCAAAACCGGGGAAGTGCGTGCCGTTGCAAATTTCATGCGGGATAAAGACGGTGTTTATCGTGAAAAGTTCAATCTTGCGATTGCGCAAAGTGCCGATCCGGGGTCAACGTTTAAACTTGCTTCTTATCTGGCATTGATTGATGATAAGAAGATCGATTCAAGTACAACTATAAATATCGGAAATGGTAACTGGCCGATTTACAAGCATACCATTCGTGATTCGCATGCGCCCAAAAAATCTATAGTCTCGGCGAAGCGAGCATTTGAAGAGTCTTCAAATGTTGGGGTAACAAAATTTGTCTATCAAGCTTATAAAGATAACCCAGATCAGTTTACATCGAAACTACATTCTTTCGGTTTTGGAAAAACGTTGGATCTGCAGATTCCGGGGGAAGGTGTTCCACTGGTGAAAACGTCGAAAAGTAAATCATGGAGTGGTTTGTCATTGGTGCAGATGGCTTATGGTTATGAGATGAAGATTACACCATTACAGACCTTGACATTTTATAATGCGGTTGCAAATAATGGTAAATTGATTGCGCCGCTTTTTGTGAAAGAGATTAGGCATTTAGGGAATACAATTCAGCGTTTCGAGGCAAAAGTTATCAATGAAAAAATTGCCTCAGATCATGCATTGGCGGAAGTAAGAGGGATGATGGAAGGAGTGATGACAGAAGGAACAGGAAGGAGTGTTGCTAGTCCATTGTATACTTCAGGGGGTAAAACGGGGACTGCCCAGATGGCGGATGGTTCCAGAGGTTATGGCGCACGGAGATATCAGTCATCTTTTGCGGGTTATTTTCCGGCTGAAGATCCGAAATATTCGATTATCGTCGTGATTCGAAATCCGAGAAATGGATATTACGGTGCATCGATAGCTGGGCCTGTTTTTAAAGAATTAGCGGATATGGTCTATGCCAATGACATGGAGATGGAGGGCAAAAAATCATTCAAAGCTGTGAATGTAGGTGGAAGAATGCCTTTGACCTTGCAAGGATCAAGAGAAGCGAGTAAGAAAGTGTATGATAAGTTGGGAATTAATACGGTGAATTGGGATATGGTGGCGAGAGGCGAAGTAGATACATCGAATAGAGGTGTACCCTTTGTGGATTTAAAATATAGAGAGGGAATTGTCCCAAATGTAGTGGGCATGGGGTTGATGGATGCATTGTATGTGATGGAGAATGCAGGATTTAAAACGCATGTATTTGGAAAGGGAAGAGTGGGAGCACAATCATTGATTGCAGGTCAAAAACTTCCATTTGGAACGGCGATAAAATTAGAACTTAAGTAATGATGGATTTAAAAAAAGTATTGCATGCTATCCCTGTTCAGCAGGTGGTGGGAAACCTCGAAGAGGTCGATGTGTACTCTTTGTGCTTTGATTCCAGAAGAGTGGAGCTGGGAAGTTTGTTTATCGCTGTGCGTGGTGTTCAGACTGATGGGCATTTGTTTGTGGATAAGGCGATTACTTCGGGAGCGAGAGCAGTTATTGTTGAAGAACTTCCTGCTGAAATATTGGACTCTGTAGCCTATATTTTAGTTGCAGACTCTGCATATGCACTGGGGGTTGCTTCTGCCAATTTCTATGGTAATCCATCGGAACAACTTAAGCTAGTTGGTGTGACTGGAACAAATGGAAAAACAACGGTGGTTACACTGTTATTCCAGTTGTTTACTGAATTGGGATATCATGTTGGCTTATTGTCAACAGTACAGAATCAAATTGGTGCAAAGGTAATTCCTGCAACACACACGACACCAGATCCGATTCAGCTCAACAAACTGTTACGGGACATGGTCGATGATGGCTGTGACTATGCTTTTATGGAAGTGAGCTCCCATGCGCTAGTGCAAGAACGTATTGCAGGCTTAGTGTTTGCCGGTGCAATATTTACGAATATTACACATGATCACCTGGATTTTCATAAAACTTTTGATAATTATATCAAAGCAAAGAAGAAATTTTTTGATGATCTGGACATACATGCATTTGCATTGACGAATGCCGATGATCGAAATGGTCAGGTTATGTTGCAAAATACGGTTGCGCACAGAAAGAGTTATGGTTTGCGTTCTGGAGCCGATTTTAAAGCAAAAGTTATTGAAAGCCATTTTGATGGTATGCTGATGAGTATAGATGGGCAAGAAGTATGGGTCAAATTGATCGGCGACTTTAATGCGTATAATCTGTTGGCCGTGTATGCTGCTGCGATTTTATTGGAGCAAGAAACAGTGAAAGTGCTGACTGCTTTAAGTATATTAAAAGGAGCAGAAGGTCGTTTTGAAACGATGAAATCTGCATCAGGTGTTTTCGGTATAGTTGATTATGCCCATACACCGGATGCTGTAGAAAATGTCTTAAAAACAATAAGTTCTTTGCGACGTCCGGAACAAAAAATTATTACAGTGTTGGGCTGTGGTGGTGATCGGGATAAAACGAAGAGACCAGAAATGGCGGAAGCAGCTTTACGTTATAGCGACCGTTTTGTGATTACATCGGACAATCCGCGCACGGAAGATCCCTATCAGATTATCAAAGATATCGAGGCTGGTGTCGGAGTTGATCAAAAGGCAAAAACACTTTCAATAGCTGATCGTAAAGAGGCGATTCGTACAGCTTATCAACTGGCAAATCCGGGTGATATTATTTTAGTTGCAGGAAAAGGACATGAAAAATATCAAGATGTGAATGGTGTAAAACAGCATTTTGATGATAAAGAAATTTTAGAGAATACATTTAACGAAAAATAGAAATATGTTGTACCATCTATTTACGTGGCTTAGTGAATATATCCATATACCTGGAGGCGGATTGTTTCAATACATCTCCTTTCGGACGTCCATGGCTGTGATTGCTTCATTAATTATTACCACGGTTTTTGGGGGAAAATTGATCCAATTCTTGCATAATAAACAAGTTGGGGAGACAATTCGTGATTTGGGGCTAGAAGGTGAAAAAAAGAAAGCTGGTACACCTACTATGGGGGGGATAATAATCATCGCCGGTATATTGATCCCGACACTATTATTTGCCAAATTGACCAATATCTATGTGATTATCATGATTATAACGACATTGTGGATGGGTGCAATAGGTTTTTTGGATGATTATATTAAAGTCTTTAGACATAATAAAGAAGGATTGGCGGGTAAATTTAAAGTTGTCGGTCAAGTCGGTTTAGGGGCGATAATTGCCTGTACAATGTATTTTCATCCGGATATAGTGGTACGCAAAGGTGTTGACAAGCCGACATCTACTAAACCGGTGGAAGTGGTTATCAATGAGGGCACAGGAGAAAAAACATACGCTGAAAATGTAAAATCTTCTAAAACAAATATCCCATTTTATAAAAATAATGAATTTGACTACGCCAAGGTCTTCAAGATGTTTGGTTTGCAAAGCGACTACCTGACTTTTATCGTTTTTTTAATTGTCGTCATTTTTATCGTTACTGCGGTATCCAATGGCGCAAATATTACCGATGGTATTGATGGTTTGGCAACGAGTACTTCGGCGATCATCGGAGTTACTTTGGCAATTTTAGCTTATGTATCGGGTAACGTAATCTTTTCTGATTACCTCAATATCATGTATATCCCCAATTCGGGAGAACTCGTAATTTTTGCTGGAGCATTTGTTGGGGCTTGTGTAGGCTTTCTATGGTATAATACGTATCCTGCACAAGTTTTTATGGGGGACACGGGGAGTCTGGCAATCGGAGGTATTATAGCGGCGTTTGCTATTTTGATTCGTAAAGAGTTATTGATTCCAATCTTGTGTGGTGTGTTTTTGTTGGAAAATCTTTCGGTCATCTTACAGGTTTCCTATTTCAAATACACCAAAAAGAAATATGGTGAAGGAAGAAGGATCTTTTTAATGTCGCCTTTGCACCATCACTTCCAAAAGAAGGGTTACCATGAAGCGAAAATTGTCACTCGTTTTGTCATTGTGGGAATAATTTTGGCCATTCTGACAATTGTAACATTAAAAATTAGATAACGATGTCAAATATTGCAACAACATATTATCCTCAATCCGGCAGCTTGGTCGTTCTAGGCGCAGGTGAAAGTGGTGTGGGGACTGCAATCCTGGGGAAGGAGAAGGGGTATGATGTATTTGTATCGGATAAAGGCCTGATAGCGGATCACTATAAGGAACAGTTGAAAGCGGAAGGCATCGCTTTCGAGGAGGGCAACCATGACGAATCACGCATATTGAACGCTGCACTTGTTGTTAAGAGTCCCGGGATTCCAGAAACAGTGCCATTGGTGATTGCCTTAAAAGAAAAAGGGATTCCTGTGATAGCCGAGATAGAATTTGCTGCCCAATATACTGCGGCCAAGTTAATTTGCATTACAGGGTCTAATGGAAAGTCAACAACGACCATGTTGACTTACGAAATGCTAAAGCATGGAGGTCTTAATGTTGGTTTGGCCGGTAATATTGGAAAGAGCTTTGCGCTTCAAGTAGCACGTGAAAATTTTGATTGTTACGTGTTGGAAATATCCAGCTTTATGCTGGACGATATGTACCATTTTAGAGCAGATATTGCTGTAATACTTAATATCACTCCGGATCATTTGGATCGTTATGACCATAAAATGGAAAATTATGTGGATTCTAAATTCAGAATGATTCAAAATCAGACAGAGAAGGACTATTTTATATACTGTCTGGATGACCCTGAGACAATAAAAGGTCTGGAAAGACACCATAGTAAAGGGACGTATCTGCCTTTTACACAAGAACAGCTTGTTGAATTGGGCGCTTATTTAACGGCCAATAAAACAATGATTATTAATACACCAAATAACGATACATTCACTATGAGAACTGAGGAATTGTCATTGCAAGGGAAGCATAATATTTATAATAGTATGGCTTCTGGATTAATTGCAAAAGTACAGGAGTTGAGAAATCAAGCGATGAAGGAAAGCATGGGATCGTATGTGAATATTCCACATCGTCTTGAACATGTTGCTTGTATCGGAGGAGTTAATTATATCAACGATTCGAAAGCTACCAATGTCAATTCCGTATGGTATGCTTTGGAGAGTTTTTCGACGCCAATCGTATTGTTATTAGGTGGTGTGGATAAGGGAAATGACTATAGCATGCTGACTGATTTGGTAAAGGATAAAGTGCGCGCAATAGTTTGTCTGGGAAAGGATACTGCAGCGATTCATAAGGCTTTTGAACAAGATGTTGAAATCATTGTCAACAGTACTTCCATGCAAGATGCTGTTGTCCTATCTTCACATTTAGCCAAAAAGGGAGATACGGTATTACTATCCCCAGCCTGTGCGAGTTTTGACTGGTTTAAAAACTATGAAGACCGTGGTGATAAATTTAAAGCAGCTGTAATGGAATTATAATAAATGGTACAACCATTAAAAGGGAGAAGGATATGTTACAGAACATAATGTCTAAATTAAAAGGTGATCGTTGGATATGGATCATTGTGATTATCTTATCGGGATGGTCACTTTTGGCCGTATACAGTTCGGTCGGGACCTTGGCCTATAAAGAAGGTAAGGGGACAGAAATGTATCTGTTGAAGCATTTTTCGATCATCGCCATTGGATTTGTTTTGATGTATCTCTCGCATAAACTGGATTATCGGTATTATGCGGGTATTTCTAAAATCTTAATGGGGATCACGATACCTTTGTTACTATTTACTTTATTGTTTGGAAGTAGTGTAAATCAGGCGAGCCGTTGGCTGACAATTCCGGGTATTGGGATGACTTTCCAGACTTCCGATTTGGCCAAGTTGTCATTGATTGTTTTCCTTGCACGGATGCTGTCTCGCAAACAAGAGGAAATCAAAGATGTGAAGAAAGCTTTTCTTCCTATTATGGGATCAGTATGTGGTGTTTTCGTACTGATAGCATGGGCCAACATGTCGACTGCGATTATGTTATTTGGTGTTAGCGTACTGTTGTTGTTGATTGGCCGAATATCCTTTAAACAGATCGCAATTGTTTCTGCAGGTGTGGTTTTGTTGGGAATTATTGTTGTCTCCATCGGACCGAGGCGGGCAACTTACTATAGTCGGGTAAAGACATTTTTGGGTGTAGAAAAGAAGGACGAGTCAGCTAGTCCGGTCTCATTTCAGGATGATAAGAACTATCAGGCTAATAACGCCAAGATTGCAATCGCGACGGGAGGACTCTTCGGTAAAGGTCCGGGAAATAGTGTTCAACGAAACGTATTGCCGCATCCCTATTCCGATTTTATCTATGCAATTATCATTGAGGAGTATGGGACAGTTGGTGGGGTAATCCTGCTATTTCTGTATCTGGCTTTTATGTATCGGTGTATCCGCATCGTCACGATGAGTCCCAAAGCTTTTGGGACATTCTTGGCCGCAGGCTTAGGATTTAGTTTGACGATACAAGCGCTGGCAAATATGGCGGTGGCAGTAGGGCTGGGACCAGTGACAGGTGTGCCGTTGCCATTAGTGAGTATGGGGGGGACATCCATTTTATTTACAAGTGTCGCCCTTGGGATTATCCTGAGTGTGAGCAGAAATATTGAAGAATTAAAAGGTAAAGAGCAGCTGGACGAAAAGCCGAAACCTAAGAAAGTGGTGATCGGTTCAATTCCTGCCTAAACAATATATTGAGCATGGCAATTCGCGTAATAATAAGTGGGGGTGGTACCGGAGGACATATTTTTCCGGCGATTTCAATTGCAAATGCATTGAAGACGATGGATCCTGCAAATGAAATATTATTTGTAGGTGCCAATGGCCGGATGGAAATGGATAAGGTGCCTGCTGCAGGTTATTCTATTGTTGGACTTGATATTCAAGGAATCAATAGAAAGCAACTTTGGAAAAATATCCTATTGCCATTCAAATTAATGAAGAGCCTGAATAAGGCAAAAAAAGTAATCCGGGATTTCAAACCGGATGTCGTCGTAGGTGTTGGTGGTTTCGCTTCAGGGCCATTATTGATGATGGCGAATAAATTGGGGGTTCCGACAGTGGTACAAGAGCAGAACTCTTATGCGGGCGTAACAAATAAAAAAGTTGGTGCTAAAGCGGCAAAAATCTGTGTAGCCTACGAGGGTATGGAACAGTTTTTTCCAGCTGATAAAGTATTGTTGACGGGAAATCCCATCCGGAGAGAGTCCGTCGCAATTGAAGGTAAAAGAGACGTGGCATTGGAGTTTTTTGGCTTGGAACAACACAAAAAGACAATCTTGGTGTTAGGCGGGAGCCTGGGCGCCAGAACATTGAATGAAAGTGTGGTCGCCTATCTGGATTCGCTATCCAAAGAGGATGTGCAGGTGATTTGGCAATGTGGAAGTTTTTATATCGACAAACTTCGTCTGGAACTCGAAGGAAAACTTCCCACGAATGTGAAGATGATGGCATTTCTTCAAAAAATGGATTATGCCTATGCTGCTGCTGACGTAATTATTAGCCGGGCAGGAGCAGGTACCATTTCCGAACTCTGTGTTGTTGGGAAGTCTGTTATTCTTGTTCCTTCACCTAATGTTGCGGAAGACCATCAAACTAAAAATGCAATGGCTTTGGTCAACAAAAATGCTGCGTTGTTGGTGAAGGATATTGATGCTGCACAACAATTAATTCCAGCGGCTTTGAATTTATTCAGGAACCTGGAGCAAGTAACGCAATTGAGTGAAAATATAAAAGAACTGGGCAAGCTGGACGCGGACGTTCAGATTGCAGAGCAAGTATATAAATTGGCAAATAAGAAATAGATGATGAGCATGAATCTAGATGCAATAAAACAAGTTTACTTGATCGGAATAGGCGGAATCGGAATGAGTGGCCTTGCACGCTATTTTAAGCATTTGGGCTGTGAAGTGAATGGATATGACCGTACGGAGACCGAATTGACCAAGACTTTGGCCGAAGAAGGTATTTCGATCACATATCAGGATGAGGTGGGTTCCATTGATCCTATTTTCCATCAGCCAGCGGCTGATACACTAGTCATATTTACACCTGCAATTCCTAAAGATTCCAAAATTAAAGCTTTTTTTGAATCTCAGGGACACGTGTTATATAAAAGATCACAAGTACTGGGTATCATCAGCGAAAGCCGGTTTACAATTGCGGTAGCAGGGACACATGGTAAAACAACGACGTCTACGATGGTCGCGCACCTGTTGAAAGATTCCGGATATGACTGTTCCGCTTTTTTAGGTGGTATCAGTTCGAACTACGGTACCAATGTGCTTTACGGCAACAATAATACAGTGGTCGTCGAAGCAGATGAATTCGATCGTTCATTTTTAACCCTCCATCCGAATGTTGCGATCGTGACTTCTTCGGATGCAGATCATTTGGATATTTATGGGGATAAGAGCCATTTACTTGAATCGTTCCAGCTGTTTTTGGATAAGGTTGTTCAAGACGGTACGCGTATTATAAAAAAAGGATTGGAATTTAAAGGACAGATCAGCTATTCCGGGCATGAGGTGGCCGACGCTTATGCAACAAATGTCCATGTCAGGGAAGGTGAATTTTACTTTGATTATCAGGATGTCCATGGAAAAATCGAGGACATTCATTTGGGCATTCCGGGAATTCACAATGTTGAAAATGCCGTAGCCGCTATTACCGTGGCTCGTTTATTAGGTATTTCAGCGGAGGCAATTAAAAATGCATTGACCACATTTAAGGGAGTAAAAAGACGATTTGAATACATTGTCCGTAGACCTGAAGTGGTGTATATCGACGATTATGCGCATCACCCTGAAGAATTACGCGCGTTTTTGACTTCAATGCGCAAATTATATCCGACAAAGAAGCTGAACGTCGTATTTCAACCGCATTTGTTTACGAGAACCAGAGATTTTGTAGATGGATTTGCTGAAGTATTGTCCATGGCAGATAATTTACTGTTGATGGAGATATATCCTGCGCGTGAACTCCCGATTGAGGGGGTTAGTTCAAGCTGGTTATTGGATAAAATTACTGCACAGCATAAACAGATTGTGACGGCCGAAGAGGTACTGGATTTTGCCCGGAATGAAAAGCCGGATTTGATCGTAACGGTGGGTGCGGGAGATATAGATAAATTGGTGAAACCATTACAAGCTATTTTTGAGCATGCTTAGAAAATTACGTGACATACAATGGAATCGTGTACTTTACTTTACCCTATTTTTTATTGGGGTCATCGTAGTTGTTGTGATTATGACCATTGTGGGTAAACGTGATGAACAACAGCTTTGTAAGGAAGTGAAAATCGTTATAGAGGGTACAGAAGCTTTTATCGATCAAGCGGATATATCAAAACTGATTGCGCAAAACTATGGAAGTTTTGTTGGAAAAAAAGTCAATGATATTCCGTTTCAACGTGTAGAAAAGACATTGAAAAAATTGCCTTATGTGTCGAATGCAAGCATTCACGCTGACATGGACGGGACAGTACGGATCAATATAGATCAGCGCGAGGCGGTCATGCGGGTTATCAACAAAAATGGACGTGAGTTTTATGTTGACCCCAAAGGTTTAAAGATACCGACAACATTGAAGTATATTCCGCATATCATGGTGGCTACGGGTAATATTTCCGAAGGGTATAATGAGGCATTGGATACGATTTCGACCCCCTTGGTAAAAGATTTGGTGAAAGTGGCGGAATTTATTGGAAAAGATGAATTGTGGAGTAATCAGGTTGTACAGATTTATGTAAACGCGGATCATGATATCGAACTTGTGCCCCGTGTCGGAACCCAGCAGTTAATTGTTGGATCAGCCGATTCACTGGAACAAAAATTTGAATTATTAAAAACATTTTATACGCAGATCATGCCGAAAGTGGGTATTAACGCTTATGGTGTGGTGAATGTAAAATATGGAGGTCAAATCATCTGTGAGAAACGTGGAAATTGGAGTTTCTCGGATGATCAGACAAAAAAAGTAGCAAATAATACATTATAGTAATACAGCAACAATACAGGAAATTATGAACTCAAAGGCAGCAGAAATTGAAAGAGAGAATCCAATTATCGTGGGACTCGATATTGGTACTACCAAAATTTGTGTTACGGTTGGGAGACGTAGCTCAGGGAACAAAATCGAATTATTAGGTGTGGGTAAGGCCGACTCTGCGGGAGTAAGTAGAGGGGTGGTAGCCAATATCCAAAAAACTGTGGGAAGTATTTTGGAAGCGGTAGAAATTGCCGAAGCACAATCTAATGTCGATATTAAGGTTGTCAATGTGGGCATCGCCGGTCAACACATTAAGAGCATCCAGCACCGTGGAATATTTACCAAAACTGATGGTGATGATGAGATCATTCGAAGAGATATCGAACGATTGATTTCGGATATGTATAAACTGGTACTGCCTCCAGGAGAAGAAATTATACATGTTTTACCTCAGGAATTTACGGTAGATAATGAACCGGGGATCCGCGAACCTATCGGCATGGCTGGACGTCGTATAGAAGCAAATTTTCATATTATTTCGGGAAGAGTTACCGATATCAAAAATATTAAAAAATGTATTGATAATTCGAATCTGGAAGTTGCTGAATTAATTCTAGAGCCTTTGGCGTCTTCAGAAGCTGTATTGGATGAAGATGAAAAAAATGCTGGTGTTGTATTAGTTGATATCGGTGGTGGAACAACTGACGTTGCAATCTTCCATGAAGGAATTATTCGTCATACTGCTGTAATCCCATTAGGCGGTAATATCGTGACCGAAGATATTCGTCAAGGCTGTTCTGTATTGCGTTCACAGGCAGAATTACTGAAAACACGATTTGGATCTGCCCTGGCTGATGAAAATAAAGAAAACGAAGTCATTTGTGTGCCTGGATTGAAAGGTCGTGAGCCCAAAGAAATTTCCGTAAAAAACTTAGCTTATATTATTCAGGCGAGAATGGAGGAAATTATCGAACATGTGTATTACGAGATTAAGTCCTCCGGTTATGAAAATAAACTTATCGGCGGCATCGTTATTACTGGAGGTGGGGCTCAATTGAAGCATCTGGTACAACTTGTGGAGTATATTACTGGAATTGATTGTCGTGTCGGTTTTCCGAACGAATATCTCTCCAAGAACGAAGTACTGCCAAAACCGCTTTTTGAAGAATTGAAAAGCCCATTGTATGCAACAAGTATTGGCTTGTTAATCAAAGGTATACAGTCGCACGAGGAAGAAGAAGACAGTCGTAGAGAAGCGCATACACCCGCTAAGAAAGTGCAGGCGACTACGACTACGAAAGAGGTTTCGGAGCAGCAGCAAAAAGAACAAGGATTGCTGTCATGGTTCAAACGATTTATTAAGGATGGGAACGAGATTGATGACGCAAGTTTTTTAGATAAAAAGTAAGTTTTCCACAATGATTGAAGTTTTCCACAATTTCACAAATGTGGAAAACTTTTGTTGAAATTATATTATTATTACATTACATATAGTGGGTTTGGTTCAATTTGATATCGTGTTCATTATAAGTTAAATAGGGATAAGTTATGTCAATACAGTTTGAAATGTTAAAAGAACAATCTTCAATAATTAAGGTTATTGGGGTTGGTGGTGGTGGCGGCAATGCCGTAAACCACATGTATAAACAAGGAATTAGTGGAGTAGATTTTATCGTGTGTAATACGGATGCGCAAGCGTTGGAATTAAGCCCGATCCCAAATAAAGTTCAATTGGGAATAAGTCTAACCGAAGGTATGGGTGCTGGAGCCGATCCTGATGTGGGTGAAAATTCTGCTATCGAAAGTATTGAAGATATCAAACGCATGTTAGGTACCAATACTAAGATGTTGTTTATTACCGCCGGTATGGGTGGTGGTACAGGTACCGGAGCAAGTCCCGTTTTGGCTAAGGCCGCTAAAGAATTGGGTATTCTTACTGTTGCGATCATTACTACACCATTTACATTTGAAGGTAAACGCCGTCGCTCACAAGCAGAGGAGGGACTTTCGGAATTACGTAAATATGTAGATTCTTATCTTGTTATCTCCAACGATCGCTTGCGGGAAATCTTTGGAAATTTAACGATGACAGCAGCTTTCGCAAAAGCAGATGATATATTGACTACTGCTGCAAAAGGTATCGCCGAAATTATCACTATCCCCGGTTATGTAAACGTCGATTTTAAAGATGTTCGCACGGTTATGAATGATAGCGGTGTAGCGATTATGGGTAACGCGATTGCCGAAGGCGAAGACCGTGCATTACGTGCAGTAGAAGGTGCTTTAGCTTCGCCATTGTTGAAAGACAATGAGATTGAAGGTGCTCGTTATATCCTGTTGAATATTACCTCTGGAACAAAAGAAGTGACGATGGATGAGGTGGCAATCATTACGGATTATATTCAGGAAAAAGCCGGACTATCTGCTGATTTGATCTGGGGTAACTGTATCGATGAAAACTTTGAAGATGAGCTGTCCGTAACAATCATTGCGACAGGTTTTCAGACTTCTGAAGAACGCGATAAAGAGCGTGAAAACACAAAAGTATCTATGCCCTTGACACCTGAACCGGTTAATTCTTTTGTGAGACCTGTTTCGCAGGTTGCCCCAAAGGAAGCACCAGTGGCCAATAGCTTTGTCACTCCGGTTCAACGTGTGGATACACCAGCTCCTTCAGCAAATACATCGACAACCAATAATTTGCAGTCCGACTTGTTTACTTCTCCAAAAAATGTTGTCCAACAACAGGTTGTTGTAGAAGAGCCGCAAGTGATACGTCATGACTTAGGTTTTGATGGCGCTTATGAAGAGGAAACCTCATTTACTGAAAGTGATTTTCAATTAAAAACTTCGCCTTCTGTTTTCCAATTTCAGATGCCAACGGTATTTGATTCATATTCAGCTCCGTCTGCTTCAGATTATGACGAAAAGCCGACGTTCTCTTCCAGCACAACAAATGAGCAAGTTGAAGTGCCTCAGGTGGAAGAAGAGCAGGTATCATTTGAAGATCAACTGGTACGCACCAAAGAGCGTATTCTGAGATTGAAAGAATTGAGTATGAAATTGAAATCCTCGAACGGTCTTCATGAGCTGGAAAATGAGCCGGCTTATAAAAGAAAGCAAATGTCACTGGAGGATACGCCGCATTCTTCTCAATCACAGGTGTCTCGCTTTACACTGTCGTTTGAAGATGGAAATACGGAAATTCGTCCAAACAACTCCTTTTTACACGATAATGTAGATTAATCGAATTGGGATAAAATACTAAAAAAGCCATCCGATCGGATGGCTTTTTTAGTATCTTTAAATTCCGATAGAATACAATTATATAAGCTATGACTACAAAATTAAATAACCCCGTATGGGTGATGAGTTCTGCCTTTGATAAATTGTCATTACCAGAATTGATTCAGACAACAAAAAAAATTGGTGCTGGTGGAATTGACCTTTGTGTTTTTAGAAAGGACGGCACACGTGAAGACCATACAGCTACGCATTTGGACTATGAAGGGTTTACACCAGCTAAAGCTAAAGAGATACTCGAGCTGTTTAATCAGGCGGATCTGAAACTTTCGCTCGGAGCCTTCGAAAATATGATCGGGGGAGATCCGGAACAACGGATCAAAAATCAGAATCATTTATTAAAACTGATTCGAATAGCGCATTTGTTGGGAGGTGATGAAAATAATGTTAAAGTCGGGACTTTCGTCGGTTATAATCATGAGTTGGGAAACCAGCTGGATGGATTTCAAAAAAATCTGGATGAATACAAACGTGTATTTGAACCGATTGTTAATTATGCTGAAAGCCTCGGGGTAACAATATTATATGAAAATTGTCCAATGGAGGGCTGGCGTTCTTCACGTTATAGCTCTACCTATAATAACCTACCCGCTGTTTTGGCCGCCCGTAAATTGATGTATGCGATGGTGCCTAGTAAGGCGCATGGCGAAATTTATGATCCTTCCCATGATGTTTGGCAAAACACAAACCCAATTGATGTTATTCGTAATACCGATATAAGTCGACTACAGCGTATACATGTGAAGACCACACGTAATCTACAGACGACCGCTCGCATAGATTGGGGGGGGATGTATCCCATGCAACATGTGGATGCTGAGTTAGCAAAAAAAGCAAATGTAGGTATTCCCGGGCATGACTGGGATAGGCATCACTACGAAGCAATGCTTCCTGGCTTTGGGGGCTCAGATAGTATGGACTGGCGAGGCTTTGTGGATCTACTCCAGGAACGCGGCTTCAAAGGCCCCTTTGAAATAGAGAATGAGGCAAAGAATTCAAAGGATACGGGCGATTTCTCCGCAACGGTACAAGGCTTTACGACTTGTCTTAATTTTTTAGCTCCTATGTTATGGGATTTGGAAGCAGAAGTTGGATACTCTTATAAAAAATCAGATCCGTTAAAAGATTTAAATGTAAAAGATATTCCAGTTGTTACAATGAATGATCTAATCTAAAAAAAATACACTCCAACAATATTCTAATTGTTGGAGTGTATTCTGAAAAGCTCAATGAGTTCGGGAATGTTAGAAACATTTAATTTTTCAAATATCCTGCTTTTATAGGTGCTTACAGTTGATGGACTTAGCTCAAGTAAGCCGGAAACTTCAATAATTCCTAAGCCCTTGATCAATTGTTTTGCAACATCCACCTCCCTGTTTGACAGACGTGCTAAAGGATTTAACTTTGTGAGTTCCGATTTGCTCTGCGTCAGCTTTTGGACATAGAGATCCTGAACATTACTTGACATGTATTTGCCGCGCTCCTGGATAGCCAGTATAGCGTGACTCAATTCTGCCATTGCAGTAGTTTTATTAAGATAACCTACTGCTCCTGCTTCAATATAACGCAATGCGTACAACGACTCATCATAGGATGAGAAAATTAAAATTTTAATAGCAGGTTGGATTTGCAGGATTTCCTCCACAACTCGAATATTATTTCCTCCGGGCATATTGATGTCCAGCAATAATAGGTCGAATTCTTCCAGTTTTATCTTTTCTAACACCTCATCGAAATTTTCGGCTTGGAATATTTCCGCCTTTTTTAACGTTTCCTTGATAATAACGGAAGCACCTAATCGTACAATGCCATGGTCGTCTGCAATAAGAATCTTCTTCATAGATACTTTATCTTATTCTGGGCTTTAATTACCGTGTGAAATTTAAAGTACTATCAATATACAATATATCTTGATATTTTGCCCTAGTTAACGAGCAAATATAGTAAATTAAGTTAATAAAAAACTTTAGCGTACCGTTTTAAGCGGTAATTTTAAAAATAGGACTTAAGTTAGAAAATGCAGAACAATAAATGAACTAGTATAAAAAATTAGTATATTTTAATTAGATTTATGTGACAATTACTAGTTTTGGTAAAATTTTAAAAGATTAAATGGTTTAATATGGGATTTTTAAAAGAATTTAAAGAGTTCGCAATGCGCGGTAGCGTTGTTGATTTGGCTGTCGGTGTTGTTATCGGCGGGGCATTTGGCAAAATTGTTACATCATTGGTTGACGATATTATCATGCCTCCCATAGGATATTTGACGGGTGGAGTTGACTTTTCCTCAAAGAAAATTATACTTAAAGCTGCTGATGAAGCTGCCAAACAAGCCGAAGTGTCCCTTAACTACGGGAATTTTATCAATGTAGTGATCCAGTTTTTGATCGTTGCATTTTGTATTTTCTGTGTTATTAAAGGTTTAAATTCTTTGAAACGTAAAGAGGAAGCTGCCCCGGCTGCACCAGCTGCACCGACAAAAGAAGAAACATTATTGACCGAGATCAGAGATATTCTGAAAACGAAATAAGCCAAATTCTTATTTGATGTGAAATAAAACAGAGCAGGGCTTATTGCTCTGTTTTTATTTAAAGAATTTCTAAAATGGTTTTTTAGGCTGTCAATGAATTAATTAGCGCAGGCTTCTGACTTAAAGTCTAAATGTTCTTAATATTGTTTGTTTTTGTCTAAAATAAACTTTACTTTTGCATTCCTCTTGGGGAGTTTTGTATTAATTGAAGTAAGAACAAATTAGCATAATAGCGTCATGAAAAGAACATTTCAGCCATCGCAAAGAAAAAGAAGAAACAAACACGGTTTTAGAGAGCGCATGAGCTCTGCAAACGGTAGAAGAGTATTAGCTTCACGTAGAGCTAAAGGTAGAAAACGTCTTACAGTGTCTGACGAATACCGTCACAAAGGTTAATCTTTGACAAAGATCGGTGGCCGCTTATAAGAGCTTTTTCTGATAAGATTAAGTCATCGTATGAGAAATACATTTACAAAAGAAGAACGGTTATGTGCGAAAAAGCGTATTGATACGCTTTTTAAAAGCGGTTCTTCTTTTGTTTTGTATCCTTTTAGAATTGTTTTTGTTCTAGAAAAAAACAACGAGACTGACATTTTACCCCGCTGTCAGTCGATTATATCCGTTTCCAAACGTCGGTTTAAAAAAGCAGTTGATCGCAATACAATTAAACGTATGATGCGTGAAAGCTATCGTCTTCAGAAATCCAATGATTTGATTCCTTTTTTGTTGAAACATAATGTAACTTTGTATTTAGCTATTCAATACGTGGGCAAACAGATCTTAGCATATGATGTGTTTCATACTGCGATGAATAAAATGCTAAAAAAATTACAGGATGAATGTGCCGATGCTTATTTGGAAAAAGGGAATTAAACCTTTCTTTAGTTTTATTTTCTTAGCTATTATTCGTTTCTATCAACTATTTATTTCGCCCTTCCTGGGCGCCAATTGCAGATATACACCAACTTGTTCGCAATATGGCAAGGAGGCTATTTTGAAATATGGACCATTTAAGGGCGGCTGGATGGCTTTGAAGCGAATAGCACGTTGTAATCCATGGGGAGGCCATGGCCATGACCCCGTACCTTGATTTCAATAAAACAATGAATAATTTAATTTTACAAATTGATACCTCAACCACTGTATGCTCGGTTGCTCTCAGTGAGAATGGACAGACTGTTGCTGTGATTGATCTGGACGAACCGAACGCACATGCTGCGAAATTGACTGTTTTGATTGAACAGATTTTGGATAAAACAGAACGTTCTATGCGAGAACTTAAAGCAATAGCGGTTAGCATGGGCCCAGGATCCTATACAGGACTTCGTATTGGGGTGTCTACAGCAAAAGGTCTTTGTTATGGCTTGGATATACCGCTGATTGCAATCAATACATTAGAAGCATTATTTTTAGGGTACAAGGAACAGTTCGGACTGCAGGAAGGGGAAGCTTTTATCCCTATGTTGGATGCACGTCGCATGGAAGTGTATTCCGCTGTTTATAATGATCAGTGTAAACTGGTGAAACCTACTTCGGCAGAAATTATAGATGCTAACTATTACGACGAATTGTTGGCTGCTTATAGCCGCGTCCATCTATTTGGCTCAGGGGCTGATAAATTTGATGTATTGTTTGCAACAAATGATCATGTGCATGTACAAATGGAATTTAAAGGTTCTGCTGCATTTTTGTCTAAATTGGCATTTGATAAGTTTCAAAATAAAGAATTTGAGGACGTTGCCTATTTTGAGCCCTTCTATCTGAAAGACTTTGTGGTTATGACCAAGAAAAAGGTTGGCTCATAACCAGCCTTTTCTTTTGAACCAAAGATAGATGGCTACTGAAATTGCGATCATGATCGCAATCGCTATGGGGTAGCCATAATACCACTCCAGCTCTGGCATATTTTTAAAATTCATCCCATATACTCCAGCCACAAACGTAATTGGCATAAAAAAAACAGAGAAAATAGTCAAAATACGCATGATTTCGTTGGTATGGTTCGATGATATGTTAAAGAAAACGTTTAATAATTGTGCTACGTTTTCAGATAAGTTTTCATATAGCGTCGATGTACGTACTTGAAGGTCTTTTAAATCCCGCGTGTAAACATCCTTCTTCGAAGAAGAATGGAAATGTTCAATAACCTCTTTATAAAGAAAAATAACCTTTCTGGCGACATCTATCTGTCGTTTGATAAAATATAGGTTTTTCAGAACAGGCTGCTGTTTCATACGTTTCAGAAAGATCAGTTCTTCGTAGGAATCAATGCGTGTGGATAATTGTTCTAATGTCTTGCTAAAAGTGAACACCGCAGCTGTCGTAATAAATACAGAGAGTTTTCGGCTATTTTTTGTCTTTACGCTCGTAAATTCAATGTTTTTGAGTTTCTCCAGAAATTCGATGCGACGCTTATGGACGGTGATCACAAAATCACTGCCATAGAAGATGGTTAGACGATCCGTTACTTCTCCTATACTATCCGAATTCTCTTTAAAATTGTCGGACATGACGCGGAGAATAATAAAGGTATAATTTTCAAATTCCTCTATCTTAGGAAGGTGTTCCGGTTCTTTAGAATCTTTAATGGAGGCTTCATTTAGATTATATCTTTCCTTGATGAATGTAAAGTCTTCCGAGGTAGGTTCAAAGATATCAATCCATTCGTAGTTTGCGATTTCCTTTTCAACAATCGTTTTGATCATAAATCTAATTTTACAATACAAGATACTAAACAATTTTGTTAGCTGCGAATAGCTATAGCAAGGTAAATATCGTTCTTATTGTTTAGTGATGGGCTCAGGAAGGCTTACCACTAAAAAAGCCATCAAATGCTATGATGGCTTTCCTTAAATTATTATGGTCTTCTTATTTGTTCGAGGACTTATATTCTTCGTTTAACTGTTTGATAACTTCGTTGGTAATTTCCAGTGAAGGGTCAGCATACAATACAGTAGGATTGGATTTTGAATAGGTCAACACCAGTTTATAGCCGTTATCTGAAGCATGTTTTTTCAAAAACTCAGTGATTTTATTGTACACATTGTTGAACTCCTCTGATTCATCTTTGGCTAGGGATGAAGAGGCAGTTTGGTCTAATCGTGCTAGTTCATCTTGTTTACGGGCCAATTTCTGTTCGGTAGCTTGTCTGTCTGTTGCGGACATTGTAGCTGCATTCTTTTGGTAGTCAGCAACCTCGCGTTGAAATGCTGCGCTTTTAGCTTGAAGATCAGCCTGTGCTTTTTTTACTTTGTTTTCAAGTTTTGACTTAATATCTTTAAAGTATTGATATTTTTCAGAAAGCGAATCTGAATTCAGATAGACAATTTTATCCTTGGTACTACCTTGACTCTCTTTGCTTACGGCGTTTGAATCATTTTTTGAAGGCTCGCTTTGCGTTTTAGTACCTTGGTTACATGATACGATTGTTCCAGCCAATAAAAGACCAAAGGAAACTTTCGATACAATTGAAAATATAGTGTTCATTTTTTTATTATTTGCAAATTAATACTGAAACAAACCTAACATAAAAAAATCGAAATTTTAATTTTTAATCCTAAAAAAGTAAAATTATCGACCATTTGATTGTTTCAGATTATCGGCTTAATACTTCACCGCAGACTTGATAAATCGGCCAAAATTTCGTATTTTTGAATATTACATTTAACAGTTTTTCAATGAGCGAAGAAAAGAAAAATGCATCCACCTACTCGGCTGATAATATTCAGGTATTAGAGGGTTTAGAGGCGGTTCGTAAGCGTCCATCCATGTATATTGGTGATACCGGTGTAAAAGGATTACACCACTTGGTATACGAGGTTGTAGACAATTCAATCGACGAAGCTGTAGCAGGGTACTGTACAGATATCTTTGTTACCATCCATAAAGACAATTCAATTTCTGTTCGGGATAACGGTCGCGGTATCCCAACTGGAATCAACAAAAAAGAGAATAAATCAGCGTTGGAGCTCGTGATGACGGTATTACATGCTGGTGGTAAGTTTGACAAAGATACCTACAAGGTGTCTGGTGGTCTACATGGTGTGGGGGTATCTTGTGTGAACGCATTGTCTACACTTTTGAAAGCTGAGGTACACCGTGATGGAAAAATATACCAACAGGAGTATCAAATTGGTAAGCCTTTATATGATGTTAAAGAAGTTGGGGTTTCGGATAAGACGGGTACAATTGTAACATTCCATCCGGATGCAACAATATTTACGCAGACCACGGTATATAATTACGATACCTTGGCCAATCGCCTTCGCGAGCTTGCGTTCCTAAATAAAGGTGTTAGCTTAACGTTAGAGGATGAGCGTGAAGCGAATGAAGACGGTTCGGAAAAGAAGGAGACTTTTCATTCTGAAGGCGGCCTAAAGGAATTTGTTAAATTCTTGGATGGTACACGTCAGGCCTTGATTCCTGAACCTATCTATGTCGAGGGAATTAAACAAGGTATTCCTGTAGAGCTGGCCTTACAATATAACGATACCTATTCTGAGAACGTCCATTCTTATGTGAATAATATCAATACGATCGAAGGAGGTTCACACGTAGCGGGTTTTCGTAGAGGTTTGACACGTACCTTAAAAGCGTATGCAGATAAGTCAGGTTTACTTAAAAACTTGAAAGTCGAAATTACAGGTGATGATTTCCGTGAAGGCTTGACAGCTGTAATTTCTGTTAAAGTTGCAGAACCTCAATTTGAAGGACAGACGAAAACTAAATTAGGGAACTCCGAGGTAATGGGAGCGGTAGATGTGGCTGTAGGTGAGATTTTGGGTGTTTACCTTGAAGAAAACCCACGTGAAGCAAAAGCGATTGTCCAAAAGGTTGTCATCGCTGCTCAAGCGCGTGCAGCAGCACGTAAAGCACGTGACCTGGTACAACGCAAAACTGTAATGGGTGGTTCCGGGCTTCCTGGTAAATTGGCCGATTGTCAAGATAATGACCCAACAAAATGCGAAATTTACTTTGTCGAGGGGGATTCCGCGGGTGGTACAGCCAAATCCGGACGTGACCGTAAACATCAGGCCATTATGCCACTACGGGGTAAGATCCTGAATGTGGAAAAAGCAATGGAACATAAGATCTATGAGAACGAAGAGATCAAAAATATGTTTACTGCTTTGGGAGTAAGTGTGGGCACAGCTGAAGATGCAAAAGCCTTGAATCTGGAGAAATTGCGTTACCACCGTATCATTATTATGACCGATGCCGATGTGGATGGTTCCCACATTACAACTTTGATTCTGACATTCTATTTTAGATATATGAAAGAATTAATAGAAAGAGGATATGTATACATTGCCACTCCGCCTTTGTATCTGGTGAAGAAAGGTAAAGAACATGAATATGCCTGGAACGAAGACCAACGTATCAACGCCATACAGCGCTTGAAAGGAACAGGTAAAGAGGATAGTGTACATGTACAGCGCTATAAAGGTCTTGGTGAGATGAATGCAGAGCAACTGTGGGATACGACAATGAATCCCGATACGCGTACTTTACGTCAAGTAACAATTGAAAATGCAGCTGAATGTGACCGTATTTTCTCGATGCTAATGGGTGATGAAGTAGCGCCTCGCCGTGAGTTTATCGAAAAAAATGCACGTTACGCAAAAATTGATATCTAATACCAATTTTATAACGAGAATAAGAGGTCTGATGAATTTTTCATCAGACCTTTTTTTATTTCAATTTATTTTTTAACTTCATACTGATGAATCATTTATCTGCCGGGGTAAATGTTTCTCAGCCAACAGATAGCCAATATTAAATAAAACCTATTATGAAATATTGTAGCAAGATTTTGCTCTTTATAGGTTATTTTATTGGGATAACCTGTATGGCACAAACAAATGAAAAAATCAATCTTGAAGAGTTATTTGAGAGCTTATCGGAAGAATTACCCGAAGATGCCGATTTAAGCGAATTAAGTGAAAAATGGTCCTACTATCTAAAGCATCCGATTGACCTCAATAAGACTGATGGGACAGAATTAATCGAATTACAATTTATAGATCCGCTGCTATTGCGGCGTCTGATCGATCATCGTCAGGTTTCCGGTGATTTTATTAACGTCTTGGAGCTCCAGTCTATTGATGGTTTCGACGCGAAGATACTCAACTTGCTGCTTCCTTTTATTAAAGTTGGTGAAACCGGTCCATTTGCGGGAAGTAAATTCAACGATTTTTCGCATGAATTTATGATGCGTTATGGGCGGATCCTAGAAAAGCAAAAAGGGTACCAAATTACGGATACAACGAAATCCCGATATCTTGGCGATCGCAACCGATATACTATCCGATACCGGGCGAATTTAAAAGATAAAATTCGTTTAGCAATTAATATGGAGAAAGATGCTGGGGAACCAATTTTTTACGGTGAACAAAAACTGGGATTTGATTTCTACGGATTAAGTCTATACATTAAAGCAATAGGTCCGGTCCGAAATCTTGTTATCGGAGATTACGCATTGCAGTTCGGTCAGGGACTTGGCATGTGGAATGGTTTGAGCTTTGGTAAAGGAGGACTGGTGCAGAATACTGCACGGCAGGGTATGGGGGTAAAACAATATACTTCGTTGAATGAGGTTGATTTTATGCGGGGAATAACAGGAACATTCCACTTAGATCGCTTTGAGATCACCCCTTATTTTTCCTATCGGGCTATTGACGGCAATGTTGAAGACAACATTGAATCCCGGGTAATTAAGACGATTTCGAAAACAGGACTACATCGAACCCCAACAGAACAGCGTTATCGAAATGCAGCTCATCAAATGACCTACGGACTGAATGTTTTATGGCGGCACAATCGTTTCAAGGTAGGAATAAGTTTTAATCAATCGCAATTGGACGTTGTCAAAGTCAAGGGCACGAGCAAAAGACAGCAATATGATTTTGAAGGAGATGTACTGCGGAATATCAGCCTTTACACAAATTATACTTTTCGTAATGTGCATCTGTTTGGGGAATATGCCAGTAGTGTAGATGGAGGATCCGCTCTGTTAATGGGAGCAGTCGCTAGTTTGCACCCACGTTTATCCACCGTAGTCCTTGTTCGTGACTATAAGAAAAACTACCATACTTTTTATGGACAGGGGTTTGGAGAATCGAGTAACACGGCTAATGAAGAGGGAATCTATCTAGGGCTTATATACCAATTGGGAAGAAAATTAGTTTGGTCCAATTACATCGATATGTTCCGGTTTCCCGAAGCTAAATATCAGGCTGACAGCAGTTCCTTGGGAGCGGACTTCTTTAGCCAGTTTAGTTATATCTGGTATAAGAAGGGGCAGCTTAGTTTGAGGTATCGAACTCGGTTAAAGCAAACCAACTATATGGGGATGGGGCAGACGGAATCAGGATTGGTAAATAGCTCAAAACAACAGCTGAGACTAGAATTTCAATATAAGCTAAACCGTATCTGGACAATTCGGTACCGGGCAGAAGGTAATTTGTTTCAGAAGGAATATGAAGATAATAGCTTAGGTTATATGTTTTATCAGGATATTTTCTGGAAACCTGATATGGGAAAGATACAATTGAATTCGCGCTTAGCTTATTTTCAAACAGACACCTATGATAATCGGATTTATGCTTATGAGAATGATGTCTTATATGCTTCGGGATTTGGCATGTATAATATGAGAGGCTGGCGTACATATCTTAATTTACGATATCGAATAAACCGTCATCTCGATATATGGACAAAGTATGGAATCTATTATTATCCTGACAATGAGAAAATAGGAACGGGGCTGGATGAGATCATCGGAAACCGAAAGTCCGAAATCAAGGTACAATTAAGATGGCAGTTATGACTGAATTGAGTTTTTACCAAAAGCTGGAACGAATTCCTTTACTAAAGATTGCTACTATTTACGTTATCGGTTTATTTGTCGCCCCAATGCTGAAGTTTTCGTTCTCCAGCTTTCATTACCTGCAAGTTAGCTTGATTTTATTATCAGGTATAATCTTCTGTTGTTTCCTATTTAAGGGTACGTTGTTTAAATATTGCTATTTGGTAGGATATTATATACTCATCCTGTTATTTGGCATCTGGCAATTTTGGCGTAGTGACCCGCTTTATGTGGAAAACCATTTTTCGCATTTTCAGCTCGACAGTTATGTCGTCGAAATTGTACAGGAGCCCAGCACTAAATCAGAAACCACGAGATTCTCGGTTGAAGTATTAGGTGGTTATATACAGGATAGTCTCATAGTCACCACGGGGAAGCTGATGATCTCATTGAAGGCTACTACGAAAAGGCCATTGCGATATGCCGATCGGTTGTGGTTGAAAGGGACCATGTCGGCGGTGCCTCCTCCTTTCAATCCGTTCGAATTTGACTACAGGGAATATTTAAAAGGATCAGCTATCTATCATCAAATTTTTTTGCATCCAAGTAATTATATACGGATTGAAAGAGACGATTCACATTTCCCGGACGTCAGGGAGCTAGCTTTGCGGACACGCGAAAGCTTTCTGAAAAAATTAAGGCGCTATTGTAAGAATGGGGAATATTATGCTATTGCAGGAGCTTTACTGTATGGTTTTCGAGGTGAAATAGACGAAGCAAGCATAAAGGCATTTACAAACACGGGAACCATACATGTACTTAGTGTTTCTGGAATGCATGTAGCGGTACTTTTCGGGTTTCTATCACTCGTGTTTAGGTATATCCCTTGGCCGCTAAGATTGAACTGGGTACCTGTTGTTATTACTTTTTCTATTATTTGGATTTATGCTTTTATTGCTGGTTTAGATCCACCTATCGTCCGAGCAGCGATTATGATAAGTTTTGTTCTATTTGCACGGTATTTTAAACGAAATAGTTCGACTTTAAACGCTTTAGTTGCTGCGGCATCTATTATTCTGCTCTGTGATCCCCGTGCGATTACAAATGTGGGATTTCAACTTTCCTTTCTTGCCGTATTGGGCATGCTGTTATTTTTGCCGATCTTTGAGAAGATCGTTATTGTAAAAAATTCCTTCATACATTTTTTGAGAGATACGGTTGGTATTTCAATCGCTGCGCAGGTGTTAACGACACCATTGACACTATATTATTTTGGACAGTTTCCAACCTATTTCTTATTGGCTAATCTACTCGTTGGTCTTCCCTCAACCGTTACGATGTATTTGGGCTTTTTGATGACGATCAATCCCATTGATTGGTTGAATGAGTTTTTGGGCTATCTTTTGGAGAAATTAATCGGATATATACTCTATTGCCTGAAGGCCATTGACCAATTGGCATTTTCAACAATTCAAATTGATCTCATTGATGGGGTTCTTCTTTTTCTTTCGTATGCTGCTGTTTTTTCTTGGTTATATGCCTATCAATGGAAAGACAGAAAGTATTGCTACCTTGGGCTTCTTTGTGTGTCAGGGATCGTATTTATAACTATCGTCCAACAGATAATAGATGAAAATACAGAGCGATTCCGGATATATAATACAAGAAATGAGCTAACAATAGCCTATTTTAAAAATAAACAGGCTATTATTTATAGCACTTTTGATTCGCTAAATCACAAAGCGCTGCAATATGCCTGCGGTCGGGAAATCCGTGTATGGGCATCCGAAGAAAACGTTCAATTTATCCCATTAAAAAGTAAAAGTGTAAGGAATAATTATCTGGTCGAACTTCCGGTCGGAAAAATAGTTGTGATGGAATATTTCAGCAACGAATTACCCGCAGCGGAATTATTGGTTGTCAGAAAGAATGCTATTCAAAAGCTACCAGCTGCAGTAAACAAAATTTTACCTAAAGAGGTGATCTTGGATGGATCCAATTCCTTGAAAAAATCGTTGCAGGCACGAACTATATTAGATAGTTTGGGGATGAAGAGTTATCTCATAAAAGATAATTTTGCGTATGTTTGGAATAAGGAGAGTTTATGACTTTAGATAGCATATCAATCTTAAGGCAATATTGGGGCTTTGAATCATTTCGGCCATTGCAGGAAGAAATTATTCAATCAGTTATTTCGGGTAGAGATACACTCGCTTTATTACCAACAGGAGGAGGGAAATCCATCTGTTTTCAGGTGCCAGCTTTGATGATGGAGGGAATCTGTATTGTCGTGACACCGCTGATTGCCCTCATGAAAGATCAGGTAGCACATTTGAGGAAAAATGGTATTCAGGCCGTTGCCATTTATTCGGGGATGAAAAAGAGAGAGGTGGATATTACCCTCGACAATTGTGTGTATGGGAAAATAAAGTTTCTTTACCTTTCGCCCGAACGTTTATACAGTGATCTTGTCCGGGAGCGAATCCGGTTTATGAACGTTAATCTATTTGCCATAGATGAAGCGCATTGTATTTCGCAATGGGGCTATGATTTTAGACCCCCATATCTGGAGTTAATAAAGCTGAAAGAGCTTCACGCTAAAGTACCATTTTTAGCACTGACTGCAACCGCGACCGAACGCGTGATTACTGACATCCAGCAAAAGTTAAATTTTCCGAAAGAAAATGTCTTTGTCAAAAGTTTTCTTCGGGATAATCTGGCCTATATGGCTATCGAAGAAGAGGACAAAATGGGGCGAATGGTGCGTATTATTCATAAATTGGGGGGATCTGGTATCGTATACGTCCGGAATCGACGGGAAACGCAGGAAATTGCACGTATTCTGATCAATAATGGAATAGCATCAGATTACTATCATGCGGGGCTCTCAGGGCAGGAACGCGATCAAAAGCAAGACGCATGGATGACTAATGCTATTCGTGTTATCGTCGCAACAAATGCGTTTGGGATGGGCATTGATAAGCCAGATGTTCGTTTTGTTATTCACCTGGATCTACCGGATTCGTTGGAAGCGTATTATCAGGAAGCCGGTAGGGCGGGGCGGGATGGGAAAAAAGCATATCCTGTTATTCTTTATCAAGAGAATGATAAAAAAAAGCTTGTAGACACCTTGCAGGCTAGTTTTCCCGACATTTCTTTCATCCAGCAAACTTATCACTATCTATGTAATCATTTTCAGGTGCCTTATGGAGCAGGTGAGGGGCTTACGCTGGATTTTGATGTAGTCACATTTGCAAAGAAATACCAATTGCCACTGATACCTGTCATGAATGCTATGAAATTTCTGGAACGTGATGGATGGCTAACATTGTCAGAAGCAGTGACAATACCTTCCCGTTTCAAATTTGAAATTGACAGTACGGAATTGTATAAAATCCAAGTACAATATGCGAAATATGATAAATTAATTAAAGCGATTTTACGAACCTATGGCGGTATCTTCGAAAATTATATCTTGATTAATGAATATGAGTTCGCCAATAAGCTCGGTATTCCGTACGGTCGTGTGGTTGAGCTTTTGAAATCACTTGAAGCATTGGAGATTGCGAGTTATCTGCCTTCTACCGATTCACCACAGCTGACATTTTTACAAAATCGTGTTGATTATAAGCATCTGTATATCGACCATATATTTATTCGCGATCGTCACCGGGTGAAAGAGGAGGAGGTCAATGGGATGATAGATTATATTGAGAAAGCTCATTGCCGTAGCCAGTCACTACTGCTTTACTTTGGAGAGAAGAATGCCGGCTTTTGCCAGGTATGCGATTTATGTTTAATACGTTTACACAAAGAAAATCAGCGGACGCAAATCAAGGAAGAGATAAAGAACAGCCTGTTGAAGACTCCAAAGAGACTACATGATCTGGTTGAAAGTTTAACGCTCGGAACCGAAAAACGAAGAATAGAGATTATCCGTGATCTGCTTGACGCCGAAGTAATTCGCCTGGAGGAAAATCTCTATTCGTGGAATACCTTATTTTGATTATTTTTCAATTGGAAGGTTGAGTTCCTCTCTGCCCCATTCAGACCATGAGCCATCGTATACCCGAATATTGGTATGACCTGAAATATACGATGCAAAAGCAAGTATAGAGGCAGTTATACCCGAGCCGCAGGAGAATATATATTCATTAGCTGTCGTTTTAAATTGATCAAATTGCTGCTGGAGTTCGTCAGTTGGTTTATAATAGATATCTTCGAGCAATTCTTCAAAAGGTAAGTTTTTGGAATGGGGGATATGACCACCATTGAGTCCTTTTCTTGGTTCTGGTACTAAACCGCTAAATCTTCCTTTACTTCTGGCATCAAAAATAGTGACATTGGAAGCTCTATAATGCGCTAAAATATAGTCCTTGTCGGCATATAAATTTTTCTGAAAATGAGCTTTAAAATTTCCGACTTTGTCCTGTTGTTTATAACTGTCTGCGAGTTTATATTTATTTTTTTTCCATGCAGGAACTCCACCATTCAAGATATACACCTGATCAAATCCCATTACCTTAAACATCCACCACGCACGTGGACTCGAATAGACTCCCCATCTGTCATACAATACGACTGTACTATCCTGATCAATGCCCAAAGCTTGAACTTCGTTTTCGAAAACCTGTTCAGCGACTAAAGTATGCGGCAATTTCGATACGTGGTCGGAAAACTTTCCCTCGATATCAAAAAATAATGAATTTGGAAGTAATTCTAACTTTGCGTCTTTTAAAGATTGACCGACCTTATCGATGGTACAGTCTAATAGGATCACGTTTTCATCTCTTGTCAACGTATCCTGAAGATCGGATGGACTAATTAAGGCTGATTTGAATGACATAACAATTATTCTTATGTATACAAAATTACAAAGCATACCTTTAAAAACAAAGCGGCTGTTCTTTTGGAACAGCCGCTTTTTATGGATTGAAATGCTAATTATTTAGCGTTTTTATCATTTTCCATTTGCTCTTTCAATTGAGCTAACACGTCTAAGTCGCCTAAAGTAGATTTTTCAACAGAATCTTTTACTTTTTTAACAGCTGAAGACTCAGCTTTAGCGTCTTTTTTACGGTTGCTAGACTCTTCTTTGCGAGCTTCTTCTTTCTCTTCTTCCCAGATACGAGAGTGAGAAATTACCAAACGTTTGTTCTCTTTGTTGAACTCGATGATTTTGAATGAAGTTACTTCATCAACTTTCAAAGAAGAACCGTCTTCTTTAACAGAGTGTTTAGAAGGACAGAAACCTTCAACACCATATTGTAAAGCTACGATATCACCTTTGTCACCTACTTTGATCACAGTACCTTCGTGGATAGAACCTTCCGTAAAGATGGTCTCGAAAGTATCCCAAGGATTTTCTTCCAATTGTTTGTGACCTAAAGATAATTTACGGTTTTCTTCATCTAGTTCTAAAACAACTACGTCTAATGTTTCACCAACTTTAGTGAATTCGTTAGGGTGGTTGATTTTTTTAGACCAAGAAAGATCAGAGATGTGGATCAAACCATCGATACCTTCTTCTAACTCAACAAATACACCGAAGTTAGTCATGTTTTTAACAACAGCTGTTTGTTTAGAACCTACTGGGTAACGCTCAGTGATGTTTTTCCAAGGATCTGGAGTCAATTGTTTGATACCTAAGCTCATTTTACGCTCATCACGATCTAAAGTTAAGATTTGAGCTTCGATCTCGTCACCAACTTTTAAGAACTCTTGTGGAGAACGTAAGTTTTGAGACCAAGACATTTCAGAAACGTGGATCAAACCTTCAACACCTGGGATGATTTCTAAGAAAGCACCGTAATCAGCAACTGTTACGATTTTACCTTTCACTTTAGAACCAACTTCTAATGCTGTATCTAAAGATTCCCAAGGATGCTCAGATAATTGTTTCAAGCCTAAAGCGATACGTTTTTTCTCATCATCAAAGTCTAAAACAACAACGTTTATTGTTTGATCTAAAGCTAAAACTTCTTTTGGATGCTCGATACGGCCCCAAGAGATATCTGTGATATGCAACAAACCGTCAACACCACCTAAGTCGATGAACACACCGAAGTCAGTGATATTTTTAACAGTTCCTTCTAATACTTGACCTTTTTCTAATTTAGCAACGATCTCAGATTTTTGGTTTTCTAAGTCGTTTTCAATTAACACTTTGTGTGATACGACAACGTTTTTGAACTCGTGGTTGATTTTAACAACTTTGAATTCCATTGTTTTACCTACATAAACATCGTAGTCACGGATAGGTTTGATATCGATTTGAGATCCAGGTAAGAATGCTTCAACACCTTTGATGTCAACGATAAGACCACCTTTTGTACGGCTCTTAACGAAACCAGTAATGATTGCATCATTTTCCAATGCTTCATTGATAGCTTCCCAAGATTTTTGAGTTTTAGCACGTTTACGAGAAAGTACTAATTGACCGTTAGCATCTTCTTGAGATTCTACGAATACATCAACTTTGTCACCAATTTTTAATTCTGGTAAGTCACGGAATTCGGATAAAGAAACTAAACCGTCAGATTTGAAACCAACATTTAAGACAACGTCTTTGTTGTTGATAGAAACGACAGTACCTTCAATAATTTCACCTTGGTTAACTTGGTTGAAAGTATCTGCGTATTGTGCTTCAAGTTTAGCGCGTTCAGCTTCGCTATAATTTCCGAAACCTTTATCATTTGCATCCCAGTCAAATTCACCTTCTGGTGTGATCCAAGTGTTTGATTTGATTTCGTCGATTAAGTTTGAATCAGCTTCTGATTCAATTTTTTCAGTGTCTTTCACTACTTTAGTGTCAGCACCTTGTAGCTCTGCGTTTTTCGCTGCTAATTCTTTTTCTGCTTCTTGTTTTTTTGCCATTAATTAATTTTCTCCTTTTTCCTACTTTGTAGGAGTTGCAAAGGTACAAAAAAACTTTTAATGCAAAATTTTATTTTTCTTATTTTATTGAAAGACTTTTAGTTATACTCAAGTCAGGAAGGTTATAGGCCAATTTGGCGTTAGGAGCTTCATGTGAATACCCTTCATTTGTCAGAATAGGAGGACTTTATATCTCAATGGCAATATAACTTCTTCTTTATGGGGGATGCTGTCTTTTTAGATTTTCCGAAGATTATTCGCTATCCTTTTTAAAGGAATTGAAGATCCGGGGTTTGGCAATCACAATGGTTTGCTTAGACAATGCAATGGCCGCATTTAGTTCATAGCCCAACAATAAGATCAGCGTATTCAGGTAAATCCATAGCATGATCACAATCAGGGTGCCTATAGAACCGTATAATTTGTTGTAGGCGCCAAAATGATTAATGTAGAATGTGAAAATCGAAAAAGTTAAAATCGCCAATATGGTAGCCATGGACGCTCCTGGACTGAATAACTTCCATCTGTTGGAGGTAGAGGGGCCGAACTTATAGATACAGCTTACAGTAAAAAAATAGATAGCAAAAATAATGATCCATCGCGCGAGCTTTAATAGTGTCGCCCACATACTGGATTTAATACCTGTTGTTTCCTTTAGATAGTCGATTGTCACCCCCGCAATCGTGAATATGGTCATGCCCACGGTAAGGGCAAAGATGATCAAGAATGCCAGTGTAAGCGCAATGAGCCTTTTCCTCAACCAAGGTCTTTTTTCCGTCATTAAAGATGCTTTATTGAAAGCATTCATTAAGGAGGCCATGCCATTAGTCGCAAAATATGCGGCGAACAGAAAACCGAAAGATAACAGCCCCCCATTTTGGTTCTTGATAATATCTTCCAGGGTGGTTTCGACTACTAGGAATGCGTTTTTGGGGATAACAACCGCTAGGAAATCCAGTAGTTGTTCCTGAAAATTGTTGATCGGAATATAGGGAATTAACGTAAATAGGAAGATGATACCGGGAAATATCGCCAACAGGAAGCTATATGACAATGATGAAGCCTTGCTTACGATTGAATCTCTGGAGAGTTCCTGAAAGAAAAATACTGCCACTGTATAAAGTGGAAGTGAACCGAAACCAGGTAAAACTACCCGTTTACTCCATTCGATTAATCTAAAATAAGGTTCAAAATTTAATAGCCACTGGTGGAATTTCCCCATATCAGTTAAAGTATTTACTCATCTTATCCAGAAAGATCTGCGGGGGCATACATGGTTTGTTTTTTTCCATATTGACAAACACCAATGTTGTCTCGCCTTGATTGAGTAATTCACCACTTTCGTTGAACAGTTCGTATTCAAAAATAATACGAACCGCTGGTTTCTTACGTATCGTTACCCGGATCGTTATCAGGTCGTCATACCTACCCGGTTTGAGATATTTGGTTTTCATCTCTGTAACAGGCAGCATAATGCCCATTTCTTCCAGTTCTTTATAGGATATTCCTGTACTTCTCAGCATTTCCGTTCGTGCTATCTCATAAAATGCAGCATAATTGCCATAATAGACATAGCCCATCTGGTCTGTTTCTGCATAGCGGACACGAATCTGATGATCAAATACAAACATTATTTTTTAATATTTCTTGCGTCTAAGGCTTGCTGGAATTTGCGCGCATTGATCAGATGTTCTGCTTCTGTCTTCGCAAAATTATGGTATCCGGAGAAATCATCTTTTGCACACATATAGATATAATCGTGTTGTTTAAAGTTTAGGACCGCATCAATAGCTGCAATACTTGGAATAGAAATAGGACCTGGGGGCAAGCCTCTATAGATGTACGTATTGTATGGGTTGTCGGTTCTTAAATGCTTATTTAAGACCCTTCTGATGGTAAAGTCATTGTTCGCAAAGATCACTGTTGGATCTGCCTGTAAAAGCATTCCTTTTTTTAGACGATTTAAATAGAGGCCGGCAATCATAGGCATTTCGTCTTGATGCAACGCCTCGCCTTTGACGATGGAGGCCAATGTGCTGACCTGTTGTGGCGTTAAGTTAAGTGTTTTGGCTTTCGCAATACGGTCCGTATTCCAGAACTTTTTCCATTCGTCATCGAAACGCGCAATAACCTTTTCTGGGCTTGTATTCCAGTAAATTTCGTAGGTATTTGGAATGAAAATTGAAATTAAATTTTCCTTGGTAAAACCAAATTTTTGAGCGGTAGCTTCATCATTCAATACCGCAATAAATTGTGCTGAATCTGCTTCAAAACTTTTGTCTAATAAGGCCGCCATATTTTCTTTTAGCCTTACATTGGCAAACCTGAATTTTACGGGTTCCTGATAACCACCTATTAAATTACCGATCAGACGTCGATTGTTCATTCCCGGAGTTAATAAATAACGGCCCGGTTTTACGCTTTGTTCGTACTTTTTATATTGGGCGGCACGTTCAAATGAAGCGATATCATCCAGAAGACTGGAATCTTGAATTGATTTGAGCACATCCTCGTATTTTGCGCCTTCATGAATATAAAGGTATTTCTTTTCTCCAGAAACATTTGAGGCAAAAAAAGCCTTGTAAAATGTCCATGCAAAATAACCTCCGATAACGATGACAATTAATGCAACAATTTTTAACCAACTCGGTATTCCTTTTTTATTTTCCATCAGAATGATTTTTTATATCAATAATGAAACTTTCGCATACATCCGAATCATTTTTATGCAAACAATCCGATGTTTGTAAAGGTTTCAAAAATAATTTTAGAAGCCTAAACTATTACTTTTATTTTCCTTTTTCTGGCCTGCTGGAGGTGTTGTATTTGTCGCTTTGGCAGGAGGATTATTTGTTGTTGTTTTTCCCTGAGCCGCGGGTTTCGCCGCAGGAGGATTTGACGGTGTCGGATTTCCCTGTGGCTTAGGCGTTGTTGTTGTTCCAGGAGTACCAGTTGTAGGTGTCGGTGCCGTCAACGAAAGGGTTACATCTATTTTAGCCCCTAAGCTCGTTAATCCCTTCTCTATACCCGGAGTTTGCGCGCTGATAACGGCTGTTGTCGTATCAGTCACATTTGGATCGTAAGTGACCGTTCCCAGACCAAGTCCGGCACCCGTAAGTGCAAATTTAGCTTCATTTAGCGGAAGTCCGACCAAATTGGGAATTTCAACTTCATTTGCTCCAAGGCCATTTCCAAGGATAAGATCTATTCGTGAACCTTTCGGGATCATACGTCCATTTCGAATGGATTGACCCGCAAATTGGGCATCTAAAACAATATCTCTGGCGATATCTGCGACATAAGAGGTATCACCAATTTTAAGATTGTGATTTTTCAAAATAGCTGTTGCTTCGATCAGTGTTTTATCCTTGATATTTGGAAAAGAGACCTCAGGTGCTACTTGCGTGATAATTGTTAGATATATTGTACGACCGGATTTCACGTGAAATCCTTGCTCAGGGTCCTGTTCGATCACCAGGCCAGGTTTGGCATCCATCTGGTAAACGGAGTCAATCTGATATTCTAGTCCCGCATCTTCCAACGCTTGGATGGCTGCGTTGATATGAAGTCCCTTTATTTTTGGAACTGCAATGGATTCATCATGTTTGGTATATATTTTCAGCCCGACATATACCGCAAGAAATAGACAGATTATCGCAACGAAAGCGGCAATGAGATTTTTTCTGAACGCGGGCGTCTGAAGATATTGTACGACTTTGGACATTACTGTATTTGATAAAAATGAATTCTGCATAGAACCGCAATATTGAAGCCAGTTTTACAGAATGATTAAATAAAATTATTCCTCACAAAATTATTCGTTTTTCCGTGTATAGCAAATTATATTTGCTATTCGAATCGCTAAAATTTATGAAAGCAAAAATAGCATTAATAACTGGAGGTTATACAGAGGAAGCCGAAGTTTCTTTTAAAAGTTCCGCTTTTGTCTATTCTCAACTTGATCATGAGAGATACGATGTATACCCGATTACCATATCAAAAGAAGCATGGTTTTATACAGATAAAGACGGTCAGCAGCATCCTGTTCTGCGCGAAAACTTTACCTTACCACTACTTGGAGAAACGATAAATTTTGACCTTGCTTTTGTTATGGTACATGGCGTACCGGGGGAGGATGGACGACTACAGAGCTACTTTGATTTGCTGGATATTCCTTATACCTCATGCGATGCGCTGACTTCAGCTTTAACGATGAATAAAGGCTATACCAAAGCGATTTTAAGTAATATTCCTGAATTACATCTGGCCAAATCAGTTTTATTATTTGAATCACAGCGGGCGGAAGCAGTCAGCGCCGTGGAAAGCAATCTTTCCCTTCCGTATTTTGTGAAACCTAATGCTGGGGGAAGTAGTATCGGGATGACGAAGGTCAAAGAATCGGCTCAGCTACAGGAAGCTATTGATAAGGCTTTCGATGCCGAAAATACGGGAAAACAGGTTATTGTTGAGGAATTTGTGACTGGACGCGAATTCTCGGAAGGAATATTTCGAAATGCAAAGGGAGAATTGGTTGTATTGCCTGCAACGGAGGTTCGTACGACGCGTGAATTTTTTGACTTTGAAGCCAAATATGTTCCTGGTCTGGCGGAGGAAATTACGCCTGCGGACCTGAGCGTGGAACAGCGAGAGCGCGCTGCACGTATTCTGAAGGAAATTTATGTTAGGTTGAACTGTAAAGGTATGGTGCGTGTGGATTTCTTTTTGGAAAGTGAGACCGACAATTTTTATTTCATTGAGATCAATACAATTCCCGGGCAGACAGCGCAAAGTTTTATCCCGCAACAGGTACGTGCCTTTGGTATGAAAGAAGGTGACTTTTATGGTGAATTGATCGAAAGCGCTTTGCAGGGACATTAGTGCTATGACGGATTTTTTTGAAAAGACAGGGAATTTTGGTTTAAACAAGATAAAACGCAGAAATTTACTGCCTTGGTGGATGAAGCTGTTTTGCTGGGTAGTTACTGTCAATGCGTTTTTCTTGATTCTGTTAATGTTATTGTCATTGGTTCAGGGCGAGGCGGTTATTCTTGGAGTGTATCAGCTACGGTTTGAAATTGTAAATTTTAAAAGTCCGGTCGTTGTGCTTGGCAATCTATCTATGCTATTTAAAGTCGTAGTGGCTTATATGTTTTGGTTTGAGAAAGGCAGCGCCATTTCGTATGGAAAGATAGATGTACTGATAAGTATTATTTTTTATAGCATTCTCATCGTTGATTGCCTGATAAATTCCGGTGTTATAAGGATTCCTCTTGAAGGACTATTATTAATTCCGTATTATTTTTGGCTGCATAAAAATGAATATCCCTGGATCAATCAGGAACAAGAATATATTGTATAGAAAACAGCTTTCAGATTCTGAAAGCTGTTTTCTATTATTTTCTGAAATCAAACCTGGACAAATCGGGTTTGATTTTTTTTGTTCGTTTTAGCTCTTCCTGGTAGAGAAGCTGACCGATGTTTTTCAAAAATGGATAGGTGACGGTTTCGTATTCATAAATGCCATCGTTGTAAATACCGTTTTCATTCGACTGAATTACTACAGCAAGGAGAAATTCTACGCCATGTTCAAAATCTACGATATAAGCATTATCAATATTATAACCATAGGAATCGCCATATTTATTGAATATTCGGATATTAGGATTCAGCACGGTATCTTTTTCACGGCCATAGAACAGCAATTTGCTATATGTTGGCCAGAATTCTATGGGATCATATTTTGGAAAGTCCGATTCAAACGGATAGCGGGACATGTAGTCATAGAGTAGGTTATAATCTTCCTTTTTTAAATTGAATCTCTCTTTGCTTTTGAACGCTTCAGGAAATAATAATTTTTTTAGGATCAATTGTTGATCCTCCAACGCATATACATTTAAACCTTCAAAGCTCCACGGTTCATGGATAAGCTGATCCTTATCATTCATGTAGCCCTTCCCCTGCAGGGTATTGGCTAACTTGATATCATAATCCTTGGGATCGAATTGCGCTTTTTGCTGATAGAGGATATGGTCGTCCAGATAGAAAGTGAACGGGTTGGTATGCTTGGCCCAAATTCCCTTGTCTCCAATAGCAAGGCGGTTGACAATTCGACTGTACTTGGTGCCATATTTTTTGAGTTTTGCATTTAGCTCAGCACGGCCAATGAATTCGAACAGCCTGTTTTGGGCATCATTGTCACTGGTCAATAATATTTTTTTGACATATTGAGCGATAGATGGCAGCCCGTTGGCCGCAGATTCATCTACGGATACCTTGGTTTGCTTTTCAAAAGCGGAATCTATGCGCAGGGGGGTATCTCCAGTTAATCCTTCAATATGCAAATCATTAATTTTTTCCAATGCTAAGATTGCCGTTGGCAATTTTACGGTGCTTGCTGGATAGAAATACCAATTGGGATTTAGTCGATAACTATAAGACCTGAAATGTGGGACATTGGATTGATCGCGATCAATTTGAGTGTAGAGGATCTGCACTTCATTCTTTGTCGGATGATTTAATATTTGTTGGAATAGATCAGGACGACTCTGAAGTAATTTTTCCAAGTATATGGTATCTATCTTTTGAGCGTATGTCTTGGACATAAGTAAAATAAAAACAAGAGATAAATATTTTAACATTTCAATGATTATTTTCTTGTATACACTTCAAAGGTATAGTCGAACGCATGCTTATCATCGGCCTGATGCGGTTCCGCAGAAATCAGTTCCCATTCTTCTGATGATAGTTCGGGAAAAAACGCATCTGCCTGAATCGTTGTGTGTACACGTGTCAAAAGCACTTTGTTTGCCAATGGTAAAGCCTGTAGATAGATATTTGCTCCACCGATGATAAATACCTCGCGCTCGTCGCGACAATATAAAAGAGCCTCCTGGATACTGTTGGCAACATCAATATCCTCTCCCTGAAAATTAGCATTACGTGTGATGACGATATTTCTTCGATCGGGCAACGCCTTGCCGATGGCCTCAAAGGTCTTTCTGCCCATCAGGACAGAATGCTCAATGGTGCTTCGTTTAAAATATTTAAAATCATTTGGTAAATGCCAGGGCATCTGGTTATTGATGCCGATTGCATTGTTTTCCGAGGCAGCTACGATTAATGTGATCGTTGGGTTACTCATTTTTTGTGTCGTGTAAATTCTTGGTGTAAATTCTTGGTGGTGCGATGTGTGGGAAAACTTTTTAATGGTTCTCTTAAACTGCAACAGGTGCTTTTATATGTGCATGGGATTCATAATTTAGCAGTTCGAAATCTTCGAATTTAAAATCAAAAATATCTTGCACCTCTGGATTTATCTTCATTTGTGGCAATGGCTTTGGATCACGGCTCAACTGTAGTTCCGTCTGTTCAAAGTGATTGCTATAGATATGTGCATCGCCCAATGTATGTATAAATTCAGCGGCTTCCATATCACAGACTTGGGCCACCATCATCGTCAACAGGGCGTAAGAGGCAATATTGAAAGGAACACCTAAAAATATGTCGGCGCTACGTTGATAAAGCTGACAGGATAATTGCGGCTTCAAAATCCCTTTCTCAGGCTGTGCTGGTGCTACATAAAATTGAAAGAAAGCATGACAAGGAGGCAAGGCCATGTTTTCGATTTCAGCAACATTCCATGCCGATACAATAATGCGGCGGGAATCCGGTGAATTTTTTAGCTGGTTGATAACCTGTGTGATCTGATCGATATGACGACCATCAGGTGTTGGCCAAGAGCGCCATTGCGAACCGTAGACAGGGCCTAGGTTTCCCTGTTCGTCAGCCCATTCGTCCCAGATACTCACGCCATTGTCTTTTAAATACTGAATATTGGTTTCACCTTTTAAAAACCAGATCAGTTCATGAAGAATTGATCGCAAGTGCAATTTCTTTGTTGTTACTAGCGGAAATCCTTCCTGAAGGTTGAAACGCATCTGATATCCAAAGACACTTTTGGTACCTGTCCCGGTACGATCCGTTTTTACAACACCATTCGTATATACGTGTCTGAGTAAATCTAAATATTGTTTCATCTGTAAGTTTTATTTATTAAATGCTTAATATCCGAGGTTTGAATATGTATGTTCTGCTGCTTATATGATAGGTTTGTGTGCTTTTTTACACTGCCTTCTATATCAAAATTGCATTAAAACCATAGCCAGTGGATGCTGTATCTGTCTTTAGCTATAAAATTTAAAACCTCTAGCGCATCCAACCTTTCAAGATAGTCAAAACTAAGGAAAATCCTTATAACGAGAAAGTCAAAACTTAAAATGATAAGAAGGGTTACTGAAAAAAAATGTAATTTTGCAAAATATTATGGAGAATAAAAAAGTAGCTTTTTATACACTTGGATGTAAACTGAATTATTCGGAGACATCATCCATAGGACGTTTATTTAAGGATGCGGGCTATGATACAACAGCGTTCAATAGCCGTGCGGACGTCTATGTAATCAATACATGTTCTGTAACGGACAATGCTGACAAGAAGTGTAGAAAAGTGGTCAAAGAAGCTTTAAAGCACTCTCCGAATGCCTATATTACCATTGTTGGTTGTTATGCCCAACTAAAACCAAAGGAGATCGCGGAGATTCCTGGGGTAGATATGGTATTGGGGGCTGCTGAGAAATTTAATATTATTGAACATATCAATGACTTGACCAAACAGGAAAAAACAATTGTTTATAATGGCCCGATTGATGAAACCAATCAATTTGTGTCGGCTTATTCCATTGGCGACCGTACGCGTACCTTTTTAAAAGTACAGGATGGATGTGACTATTCATGTACTTTCTGTACAATCCCTTTGGCACGTGGTGGAAGCCGTTCAGGAAAGATTGAAGAGATTGTCAAGCAAGCGGAAGAAATTGCTGCTTCGGGTGTAAAAGAAATAGTATTGACAGGGGTTAATATTGGTGATTTTGGTATTCGGGATGGTAAGCGTGAAGACCGCTTTCTGGATTTGGTAAAAGCCCTGGATGAGGTGGATGGTATTGATCGGATACGTATTTCTTCTATTGAACCTAATCTTCTTTCAAACGATATCATCGAGTTTGTGGCACAATCTAAGCGATTTGTTCCGCATTTTCATATGCCATTACAGTCAGGAAGCAACAAGATTTTGGGTCTGATGCGCCGGAGATATAAACGGGAGCTTTATACTGAACGTGTGGAATTCATCAAGTCATTAATGCCGAACTGTTGTATAGGTGTTGACGTGATTGTTGGATTTCCTGGAGAAACGCGCGAGGACTTTATCGATACCTATAATTTTCTGAACGATATGGATATTTCCTATTTGCACGTTTTTACCTATTCGGAACGTGAAAATACGATTGCAGCCCAAATGGAAGGAGCTGTGCCCGGAGCACAACGTAGTGATAGAAGTAAGATGCTGCATATTCTTTCAGAGAAGAAACGTCGCGCTTTTTATGAATCACAGCTTGGAGCTCAGGGAGATGTCCTGTTCGAAGCAGATGAAAAAGATGGTTATATGCACGGTTTCTCTAAAAATTATGTCAAGGTGAGGACTTTGTATGATCCGTTATTGGTGAACGAGGTTGTCCCAGTCAAATTTATGGAAGTAACAGATACTTGTGAAGTAGAAGTTGAGGAGGTTCCTGAAACATTAGCACATTAATTTTTTAAGAATTATACATTCAAAAAAAGGGCAATCTTCTATAAGATTGCCCTTTTTTACTAAAGAAAAACTCCATTGCAAGATCTTTCGATCTTAGGTGATATTCTATCCAATATGATTGTATAGTATATCTGAGCTCGTGTTTTGAAATGTACGCTTTTGATTAGTGCGCACTGCTTTTTGCGGCATTTAACCAGATCACTGTCCCTAAAATCAAAAGAACACCGATCCATTGTACCAACGAAACGGATTCATGTAATATAAAATAAGACATGCAGGTTGCTACAGGCAATTCTGCAGAACTTAATATTCCACCTAAAGAGAAGCCCGTTTTTGGTAAACCATAAGCGAATAGCAGTGGTGGAATGACGGTGCCAAATAAAGATAGAATCAGGCCAAAATGCAGAAAATTAGCTTCAAATTGACCATTAAATAAATAGTTCGGTGGAAATAACGTGAAAATCAAAATACAGGAACCTGTTACCATGATTGCACTTTTTTGGATTGGATGATAATCATTACCCACACGGCCATTCACGATCATAAAAACCGAATAAGCGGTAGCGGCTAGGAAGCCAAATAATAAACCTGTTAAGTTGAGATCCTCCAGTCCTTTCTCAATGAGCCCTGTTGCCAATAACGTTGCAATCAATACGATACCAATACCGATCAAGTTGTTTTTTGATGGTTTTGTTTTGAAAAAGATAAATTCAATGACCACACCGATCCAAATATACTGCATCAGTAGGACAATAGCCAGTGATGCTGGAACCAGTTGTACACATTTATAGTATAAGATGCTCACGAGCCCCGTTGATGTACCACTGATCAATATTTTGACCCAAGATGATTTTTTAGTTGAAGATTGAAAGGTTTTTCCAGAAAATAGCTTGATCACGATAAAGATAAGCCAAAGCATAAGCATGCCAAACAATACCTGAATCCCTGTTACTTCTCCTAAAGTAAGCCCCTGACCATATGCTTTTTTTACAAACGTTGATAGTATCCCAAAACTACTCGCACCTAAAAAGACGGCTAATGCCCCTTTTAATTTTTCCATTCGCAAATAAATTAGGCGGCAAAGTTACGATTTCTGGACAATTCTTTTTCCGATCCTTCGTTCTTGGTATGGAAAAGGATAGATCCGCAGCTATTGAGGATGTTGAACTAAAAGCTTCAATGAAGATCAACCAATCCTAATTACTCAGTACATGGAAATAATCCTTTATAACGAATAGCTTATCAATAAAATAGGGAGAATGAATAAATTGTTTTTTATGAAGGGGGTAAATAGGTTGTATATCAGGAGCAATTTATTTAAGTTTGTCTTACAGGAAAGTAAATCGAACATAATGATTGCTAAGTCTTATTTTATCTTCTGTTTAAGCGCACTCCTATTCTTGAGCAGTTGTTCAACGAAGAAAAAGGTACTTACCTCCGGTTCTCGTTCCTCCAGTGGTTCGGTGTTGACAGATGCGAGCTCGGCGCGGGGAAAAACCTTTTCTGGATCTCGTCTTGATAATTATGCCTCCTTACTGAATGTAAATACAAAGAAGCTAAACCCACAGCTCTATTCATTTATCGACGATTGGATGGGAATACCGCATCGAATGGGGGGGCAGACCAAAAGTGGAGTGGATTGTTCGGGTTTTGTTAATCTGTTGTATATCGAAGTCTACAAAGGTAATCTTCCAAGGACATCACGCGATATGGAAGGCATTGTGAAAAGAAAGAAACCTCAAAAATTGGAAGAAGGTGATTTGGTGTTTTTTTCTTTTGGTAAGAATGGGATTGACCATGTGGGCGTATACTTACACAACAATAAATTTGTTCATGTCTCAACGCGCAAAGGGGTTATTATATCAGATCTGACGGATAGCTGGTACGCCAAAACTTTCGTTGATGCAGGTTCTCCAAAGATCTAACCTGGTGAAATCCATGTAGGTTTTATGTCATATCTTGACATAAACTTTTATACCCTATATAAATCCTTATTTTTGTCAAAATTTTATAGAAATGACAATAAAGAGTAAAAAGATTTTTTTAGGCCTTTGTATTATTGTGCCATTTTTAATGTATTGTGTTTATTATTATAGCAATATGATTAAAAACGCACCATTCCGTTTTGCTGATTTTGAATCCATTGAATTCAAATATGGCGAACCGAATCATATGGTCAATGAATATAATTCAAAAACGCGTATCTATAAATATTTAGACAAACAAGATTCATTAATTACGGATACTGTAAAGTTCACAAAAGATGATCTATTGTATTTGCACCGCAAAGCAATGGAATTGGGGTTTTGGAATTTGGATACAGATATGACAGGTCCGGAATGGAAGAAAGATTCAACAAATTCTAAAGTACCTCGTTTTTATCTGGAATATAATTACAAAGATAAATCAAAACGTGTCACTTTAGATGCGGACTTTGCAGGTAATCCACGGATGCATGATGCCGCCAAATCGATGATAGACGAAGTCAACCGTATGTTAGCGACTGCCCAAGCAAGATAATAAGGATAAATATATTTATTGAAAGAAGGAGAGACCAAGCATTTGGTTTCTCCTTCTTTTTTTAACGCTTTTTCCGATTTAATGGGATCCATTATCGATAAGCCAAACTATTCAAATAATTTCGCGCCATTATAATCCTAAAATTTGAATGAAATGATGTCGGAAAACTTTATATCAAGTAGGGGACAAATTCATATTAAACAGTAGACTAATAGGGACTTGATACGGATCTTATTCGGACTTCACTCGGACCTCATTCGGATAAACACGTATAAAGTCCGATTTAAATCCCTATTATATAAGAACTAATTAGGTCTTATTTGTTAAGTTGGTTACTGCTTGATACGGGTTTATATTCACGAATCCTTTATATTCAATTGATATTATCTTAATGCTAATAGGGTACTTTAGCGGCAAAACTAACGTTCGATATGAAAACATTTATGGCATTGGCCATTTCTTTGGCGCTGGCCCAGACAGTACAAGCACAAGAATTTGCAAAGGGAAAAGTTTTTCTAGATGTAAACAGAAACGGAAAATTAGATAAGAATGAGAAGGGGATAGCATCTGTTTCGGTCAGTAACGGCCGCGAAGTTGTTGCTACAGATAAAGATGGTAACTATCAATTACCAGTGGGAAATGATAATATCATTTTCGTTGTCAAACCTTCGGGATATGCAGTACCCGTAGATGAGAATAACCATCCAAAATTCTATTATATCCATAAAGTTAATGGTAGCCCAACATCAAAGTATCCCGGTGTTACTGCAACGGGTAAAATCCCTTCCAGCGTGAACTTTGCGCTATATCAACAAGATGAGCCAGCCAATTTTTCCGCTTTTGTCTTTGGTGACCCACAAGCATATACCGAGGAAGAATTGGGATTTTTTAAGGAGGGCATCATCAATGAAATCGCTGACAAATCTGTCGCTAAATTCGGAATCAGTCTAGGAGATTTGGTCGGTGACGATCTTTCCCTTCAACCAAAATACAAGTCGGTCATTTCTACGATGGGATTACCTTGGTATAATGTCATGGGGAATCACGACATGAACTATGATGCCAAAACGGACAGCCTTTCGGATGAGTCTTTTGAGCGAACTTTTGGCCCTAATAATTATTCCTTTAATTATGGCAATGCACACTTCATTGTATTGGACAATATTATCTATCCTAATCCACGTACCGGAAAAGGGTATCTTGGAGGTTTTCGGAAAGATCAATTGGATTTTGTTGAGAATGACTTAAAGCAGGTAGCTAAAGACAAATTGATTGTCCTTTCGTTCCATATCCCATTATATCATGAAAACTCAAATGTGTTTCGCAATGAAGACAGACAGCGTCTATTTGATATTTTGGCCCCTTTTGAGCATACACTTTCGCTTTCGGCACATACACATTTTCAACGCCAATATTTTTATGGACAGAAAGATGGTTGGAAACAGGAACATGCGCACCACGAATATAATGTCGGAACCACATCAGGGGATTGGTATTCAGGGGAGCTGAACGACAAGGGAATTCCGGTTTCGACCATGCGGGACGGTACGCCAAAGGGTTATGCCGTTTTGAAAATTGAAGGTAATCAATATAGTTTCGATTATAAAGTGGTAGGTAAGCCAGCAAGCTATCAGATCGATATTTATGGAGCTTCTGTAGTACCCGAAAAGTATACGAAAAGATACCCCATTTACGCAAACTTCTTCATTGGTAGGGAAGGGGACAAAGTGGCTTATCGAATTAACCAAGGAGATTGGAAAGAGATGGAATATGTCAACGAGAGTGATCCTGCTTTCTTAAAGTCCCTAGCGAAATACGATACCGCTGAAAAGCTGATGACAACTCGCCGCCCATCTAATCCAGAAAAATCCAGCCATTTGTGGGTAACGAATTTGCCGAAACTTAAAGCTGGGACATATCAGTTAGAAATTAAAGCAGTTGATATGTTCAACAGAGAACATTTCGCGACGAAAAGTATTGTGGTAGAATAATTGAGTATTTACTATCCCAGGAAAGGCAATCTTCGGATTGCCTTTTTTTTGGAAATACCAGAGTAGCCCTATTGCAATAGGGGTAAGAAATTAATTGAAAAACAATTCCAGCAGGTTTGGCACACAATATTATAGGATTGGTTCAGTTGACGAACCAAGAGTTATTTTAAGCGTATTGAAGTCTGATTTATTGATAAAAGATGCGAATTAAATGATTTAAATAACTATTTGTCGAATTGTTTTAAGTTTAAAGTTCCCTTAAGATGGACTTAACATAGCAGTCCTATATTTGTGTAGAGTAATTTTTGATTCATAAAGAGTTAGGGTTAATGTGTAGATCTGTTGTGAAACACGTCTGAAAATTTAGTTTGTTTTTAAAGTGAAAAGGTAATCTCCCCGGATTACCTTTCACTGTTTTTATGGATCTTGTTTTCTTTTTTACTAATTCAGTACATTGATCTGTTGTTTCCTAACAAATTGCCTGAAATCATCCGAAGCCGGATTTTCGAATATCTCAAGGTCGAAATATTTTGTGGCGGCAAAGAGGTGATCAAAAACATCGGAGACAATACCTTCATAATATTCCCACCGTATGTCATTGACAAAGAAATACAGTTCGACCGGTACACCATGTTCGGTTGAAGCCAATTGTCGCACCATTAAGGGCATGGTTTTGTGGATCTGAGGATTTTGACGCAGGTAGGCAAGCGCATAAGCTCTGAACATGCCCAGATTGGTCATTTTCCTGCCGTTTATTGGACTGGAAGGATCTATCTGATGAATACGGTTAAATTCGTCTATTGTCTTCGCGCGATCTTCTATATAAGCACGGAGAATCTGTATGTGTTTTAGTCTTTCGATTTCTTCGTTGTCCAAAAATCGGATCGTGGAAATTTTAATATTTATCGCCCTTTTCAGGCGCCTTCCTCCAGATTGCTGCATACCCCTATAATTTTTAAAGGAATCCGATAATAGGGTATGTGTCGGAATTGTCGTGATCGTCTTGTCAAAGTTCTGCACTTTGACATTATTGAGGTTGATTTCCTTTACCGTCCCATCTGCGCCGTATTTGGGCATTTCGATCCAGTCCCCTACACGTATTGAATCATTGGCTGATACCTGTATACTTGCAACAAAACCCAGGATCGTATCTTTGAATACCAACATTAAGATCGCTGATGCTGCTCCTAATGACAACAAAAATGACCAGGGAGAGCTTCCTGTCAAGATCGAGAAACAGATGGTGCCACCGATAAAGTACATGATAATCTGACAGACCTGTAAGTAGCTCTCCAACGGTTTATCGGCAAAGGACTTTTTGGTACGCAGGATATCCCGGATACTTTTTAATAAGGAATGGATGATCAACAAACTGACGACGGTGGTTGCGATGGCCAATAATTTGTTGATATTTTCTTTCCAGTTAGGAAAGCCCATAAAAATAATGGGAATGATATATTGGGCAACTAATATAGGGACGAAATGCGCGATCAGTTTTAAGGTCTTATTCCGGATTAATAAGTCGTCAAATCGGTTGGCGCTTCTCCGGATCGCTTTAATGGTGAGTAGCAGAAGCGTTTTTTTGCTGAAGTAATCGACAATGAACAGAAATAAGACAACCAGCAATAATAAAACAATGGAATTGATAAAATGATTGGTCTGGTTATCCAAACCTAGCTTGTTAATCCATTGAAAAGTCCAGTTGTAAATTTGGGATTGTGAATCCGTTAACAATTCCATTGATGTATTTTGCATCCTGCAAATATACAAAAAGCCGCATTTGCGACTTTTTGTTATTTTGAATTTAGCGGCTCACGCTCATGTTTATGTCTAAAGAATATTGCAAAAAGTACTGCGATAACCAGGGTGTAGATGGCAAAGGCTAGCCAGATGTCATGCCAGTCCTTGAGCATAATATTATTGTTCAGGGTACCATCAGGCAACAGCGAGATACTTTTCTCTTTTAAGAAATTCAGGAAATGCATATCATTGATATCCGTATCCAGGTAGTTGGCCAGATCCTGCCCATTCTGAAAGCTTTTGGTGAAATAATGGTCGATTATCCACCCGGATGCAAAACTGCCGAATACTGCTCCGAAACCATTGGTCATCATCATAAATAAGCCTTGAGCAGAACTACGTATACTTGATGTTGTGGATGTCTCAACAAACAAAGAGCCTGAGATATTGAAAAAGTCAAATGCCATTCCATAAACGATACAGGAAAGTACAATCATCCACAGGCCGCCAGCAGGGTCTCCAAATGAGAACAGCCCAAAACGTAATACCCAGGCAAACATAGAGATCAACATAACTTTTTTGATCCCGAATCTCTTCAGAAAAAATGGGATAGCCAAGATAAAAAGCGTCTCCGATATCTGCGAGATCGACATAATAATTGTCGAATATTTCACCACAAAGGATTCCGCAAATTTTGGATAGAATTTAAATTCGTCCAAAAATACATCCCCATACGCGTTGGTCAACTGCAATGCGGCTCCTAAGAACATGGAAAATATAAAGAACAGCGCCATTTTATAGTTTCCAAATAATTTAAAGGCTTCTAAGCCCAACAGCTGTGTCCAAGATGCACTTTCCTGCTGTAATTTTTTAGGTGGGCATTTCGGTAATGTAAAGGCATAGAGACTCAAGGCCAAGGCCGCTGTTCCCGCAATATAAAATTGGTATGCTGTTGCTTTGTTACCTGTCAGATTTGTGATCCACATCGCTACGATAAATCCAACAGTTCCGAAAACACGGATAGGGGGGAATGCTTTGACCAGATCATAGTTGTTTTCATTCAATGCGGTATAGGCAATAGAGTTGGATAGAGCCAATGTCGGCATATAGAAACACATTGCTGCGAGCATCGCATAAAAAAAAGTGTTGGGATCATTAACTTGTGGTAAGTAGAAAAGAACAGCAGCATAAGATAAATGAAGGAAAAAATATAGTCTTTCAGCATTTATCCAGCGGTCAGCAATTATCCCCATCAATGTTGGCATAAATAGCGAAGCTATCCCCATTGTAGCGAAGATGGCACCGAATTGTGTACCATCCCATTGCTTTGTGCCAAACCAATAGTTAGCTATTGTAATCAACCATGCTCCCCAGACAAAAAACTGAAAGAAGCTCATAATGGTCAATCTTAATTTAATAGACATAAAACGATATTATTTAGAGTTTTTGTTTCGCTTTAATGAGAGGAGTTATTTTCTTTTGGAAATTTCATCCCTAATCAACGCGGCTTGTTCGTAGTTCTCTTCCGTTAATGCCTGGTTGAGTGCCTGCTCCAGTTGTTCATCTGTCAACGAAGAAAAAGGGTTGTTAGCGGATTGGGAAGGAGTCTTCTCTTCGACCTCGACCATACTGGGATCTTGTACCTTGTTGGCTTTGTCGAGATTTTCCAAAAATGCGAATTCATGTCCCTCAATAATAATCCCTGCAGATGACATAATAAATTCGTAGGCATAAATTGGTGCTTCAAAACGAACTGCCAAAGCAACCGCGTCGGAAGTACGCGCATCAATTTCGACCATCTTATTGCCGTCAGAACAAATGATCTTTGCATAAAAAATGCCTTCAATCAGATTGTAGATGAGTACTTCGACGAGTTTAATGCCAAAAGATTCTGCAAAAGACTGAAACAGGTCGTGCGTAAGGGGACGGCTTGGAATCATTTTTTCTATCCGAATAGCGATGGCTTGAGCTTCATGGCTACCAATAATGATGGGCAGTCTTCTGTTGCCCTCCACTTCTCCCAATACAAGGGCGTAAGCCCCAGATTGCGTTTGACTATAGGATAAACCAACGATATCTAATCTGATTTTCTTCATTTTAATTCCAAAGCGGTCTACAAACTTAGATAAATTTGCTTTTATATGCAATTATAATTACGTTCCGTGTGAAACAAATTTATCGATCTCCCTCGATTGCGCCGACCTTTTTAATCGAGGAAATTGCAATTAGGTAAAGGGTAAATAAAAACTCCCCAATCATGTTTGGAATGAATGGGGAGGAAAATATGCGGTAAAATCTTAATGACCTTTGTAAGCCTTTAAAGCCTGTGTCAATTTGGGTACAATATCAAATGCATCACCAACGATACCGTAATCCGCAACTTTAAAGAATGGTGCTTCGGGATCTTTGTTGATCACTACAATTGTTTTTGAAGAACTAACACCGGCTAAATGTTGGATAGCACCGGAGATACCGATAGCAATATAGAGGTTGGGACTTACAACGATACCCGTTTGGCCGACGTGTTCGGAATGTGGGCGCCATCCTGCATCAGAAACAGGTTTTGAACAGGCTGTCGCTGCACCAAGGACATCTGCGAGTTCTTCGATCATCCCCCAGTTTTCCGGACCTTTTAGCCCACGGCCAGCAGAGACAACGATTTCTGCCTCCGGCAGGGAAACTTTATCTGTTGCGCGCACAATTTCTTTAACAATTGTCGAGAAGTCCGTGGCAGCAATATTGGCTGCAAAAGGTTCAACAACGGCGGTACCTCCAGTTACCTTGGTTTCATAAGCATTGGGATTTAAAGCGATCACTTTGATCGCTGCGGTCAATTCCACTGTAGCAAATGCTTTATTTGAAAACGCGGTCTTTTTGACGGTTAACTTTTCACCTTCGATAGTCGGTAACGACAAAGCCCCATCAGCGAGTGCAGCATGAAGTTTTGCCGCGATGCGAGGTGCCAGACCTTTGCCGGAAAAAGAGTTGGAAAGTACCAGCAAATTAGCGCCTATATTCTTTGCGGCTTCCGCGATAATGCTCGCATAAGCTTGGTTGACAAAAGAGGAAAGCTGCTCATTATTGACCGTAAGCACTTTTGAAACACCGTAGTTGCCCAGTGTAGCGAGTTCATCCTGCGCGACATTGCCGATCGAGATGGCAACAAGGTCGGTGCTGATATTATCGGCGATGGCTTTCGCATAAGAAACGACTTCAAAAGCAGACTTTTTGAATTTCCCATCGGTATTTTCTACATATACAAGTATTGACATAGTTTTTTCGGAATTTAATGATTAAATAACTTTGGCCTCATCATGTAATAGAGCAACCAGTTTCTCAACGTCTGCAGCATCAACTAGTTTTACAGTGCTGCGTGGAGCTGGAGTCTCATAATTAACAATATGGGAAAGCGTATCAACTGCGGATGGTTCCAGCACATCCAATGGTTTGGTGCGTGCGCTCATAATACCACGCATGTTAGGTATCTTAGGCTCCGCGACTCCTTCTGCTGTACCAATAACAATTGGAAGTTTGGCTGTTAACACTTCTTTGCCACCTTCTATTTCACGTTCAATACTGACAGCATCAGCAGCGATATCGATCTTCTTGGCAATGGATACCGATGGTATATTCAGTAATTCTGCAACGATTGCACCAACTTGCGCACCATTATAATCAATGGATTCCCGTCCAGTTAAAATAAGATCAAAAGCATTGTCCTTTGCGTAATTTGCGATTTGATTGGCCACAAACCAGGCATCTCTGGGAATAGCATTAATACGTACGGCATTGTCTGCGCCTATAGCCAATGCTTTGCGAATGGTCGCATCAGTTGATGCATCTCCGACATTGATGACAGTCACTGTACCTTTTCCTCCTTCAGCTAATTCAACTGCCTTTGAAAGGGCAATCTCGTCATAAGGGTTTATAATAAACTGCACCCCAGTTGTATTAAAGGCAGTGTTGTCATTTGTAAAAGTGATCTTCGATGTAGTGTCAGGGACATTACTTATACAAACTAATATTTTCATATACGATTGGTTTTACCCAAACTTACCATATTTTCTCCCAAATAAAAAGCCCCCAACCGCTTAAAATTTTGGTTTACCGCGTGATTTTGCTATTACGTTATTTTGAATTTATAATGGTTTTTTACTGCTTATTTTGTTTTATTTGTAAATTAAGTTTAATTTTATGGTTTTTTTAATAAATTTTGTTCAACTCTACATCTATTTTTTGAATAGGAACAATCCGTCAGTATAATGTCATTTTGTATGCTGGCATAGTATTTTTTAATAGAAAATATATTTTAAATAGAATATATCTGTTGCGAAGTTATTGCTCGATAGGGAAGGACGGAGTGGCGACAAAGAAACCTAAAGTGTTAGCTAACACCTGCTATGTGTGGAAAATGCAGAAAAAAGGGGGAGCGATCAGATAATTTACATTTGGGAACGCGGGCGCAAAAAAATAATTGTTTACAGATGAGCCCAATTTTAATTAAGTTTGAAATAAAAAAGATATGTCAACACGATTGGATCAACTCAACGAATTTTTGAAAGAGAGCCCTGAAGATCCTTTTTTAAAATATGCCATTGCTGCGGAGTACCTGAAACAAAATAATGAGCAGGAAGCTTTGGACAGATTTGAGAAGCTGATCAATAGCCATCCGGACTACGTCGGAACGTATTATCATCTGGGAAAATTATACGAAAAACTGGACAAACAGGAACTTGCGATCAAAACATATAAACAGGGAATTGATGTGGCACGTAAAAGCCGCAATTTCCATGCATTGGGCGAGTTGCAGGGCGCTTTATCATTTTTGGACGAAGAAGAAGATGATGATTTTTAGTTCTTTCTAAATTTTTGGTATCTAATTTGTTATGAATTTTAAGAGAGTAACTATGAGATGCTGATTTTTTGAATTTGGAAAGAGATGAAAAGGTTTATTTGGACAGTAGGAGTGATGATAATGATTGGATTAGGAGGGTGTGATAATCCGAAACAGAGTGTGGCTGCCTATAAAGATAATTTGCAGGAATTAAAAGGAAGAGACAAAGCTGAAATTGTGATCGGAGAATATAAAGGGGTGATGCCCTGTGCGGATTGCGATGGTATAGAGACGCTTATTTCTTTACATAAAGACAATACCTATAAATACTCGTCCAAATATCTTAACAAAAGCGATGATGTTTTTGTGCGCGAGGGAAAATGGAAATTGGATGAAAATATAATCACGTTGGATGGTGTCGATTATAAATTCAAATTGGGCAACCATATCTTGAGTCAATTGGATCTATCAGGTAATGATATTACGGGAGATATTTCCAAATACTATGTGCTGACGAAGAATTGAAATCCGCCGCGGGAAATAACATTTATATAAAAGCAAAAAAATCCGAAGAGAATAGAGAATACTCTTCGGATTTTTTTGCTTTTATATTCCCACAGTTTTAGCTACTTTTTAAACAAAGTTCTTTTAACGTCGACACAACAAAATCCACTTCTTCTTTTGTATTGTTCTTGCAAAAGGAGAATCTCACCGAAGGCCGGTCAGAATTTGTTTTGATCGCCCCAAGCACATGTGAGCCAATATCGGTCCCCGAGCTACAGGCACTTCCACCGGAACAGGATATGCCTGCTATATCCAAATTGAATAATAACATATCTGCAAGATCACTGCAAGGGAAAGAGACATTCAGTACGGTATATAAAGATTTTTCTGGTTCGACAACGCCATTGAATTCGATAGCTGGAATAGCTTTTTGTAACTCTTCAATCATATAGGATTTAAGAGCTTGAATATAAGCCTGGTGCTCATCCATATGCTCATAAGCGAGTTCCAACGCTTTCGCGAGACCTGCTATCCCATAAACATTTTCGGTGCCGCCACGCATATTCCGTTCCTGGGCGCCACCATAAATCAACGGTTTGATTTTGTTATTGGCATTGATATAGAGGAAACCTACGCCTTTCGGACCGTGAAACTTGTGGGCTGCACCAGTAATAAAATCAATTTTAAGCTGTCCCAGATCATGCGGATAATGCCCCATGGTCTGTACCGTGTCGGAGTGAAATACGGCATTGTAGCGCTGACATAATTCCGATATACGTTGGATATCGTTGAGGTTGCCGATTTCATTATTGGCGTGCATGATAGAAACAAACGTACGGGGATTGCTACTTAAGAGCTCTTCCAGTTGATTAAGGTCTAAATTACCTTTGCTGTCTACGTTGAGTAGATCAAGATGAACTTTTCCCGCTTTCTCCAGCTCCTCCAGCGTATGCAGGACAGCATGGTGTTCTATTGGTGAAGTGATCGCATGCGTGATGCCAAAGTCCGTGATCGAACGTACGATGGCCATATTGTCGGCTTCGGTGCCCCCCGAAGTAAAGAAAATTTCTGCCGGAGATACATGGAGTAGGTTGGCGATCGTTTTCCGCGCTTTTTCTACGATTGTTTTTACTTGTCTTCCGTGACTGTGAATAGAAGATGGATTTCCAAAGTTGTTATCCATGACATCTACCATTACTTTAATAACTTCAGGATCTAAGGCTGTAGTCGCAGCATTGTCAAAATATACTTGCATGGTGCAAAATTACAAATCTCAAAAGTAAATCAAATGCATTAAATGACTTATTTTCATCAGAATTTGGTCGTTTTTTTAGGCTGTGCTGAAATCGTTGCGACAAATTCCGTATGAACCGGGGGAGCGTCGATCATTCCCGTTTTTGGGGAAATATTTTTTTGAACCCGCGTAGATTATGGTAAATGAGCATGTTGCCGACGTATAATTATAATAAGGAATCCACCCAGGGCAATTGCTAAGCCCAGGTAAGCAGCTATATCGCCAGTTTTGGTATATATTGTAATTTCTTCGTTTAAATTGATTTCCTGATTCAGTGCTGCGGGTTCCCACCATTTTGTCCGCTGTACAATATCACCGCGTTGATTGATAAAACCGGATATCCCAGTATTTGCCGACCGGGCAACCCAGCGTCTATTTTCAATGGCTCTTAGTTTAGCATATTGCAGATGCTGGTCTTTCCCCGAAGTATTGCCCCACCAGCCGTCATTGGTAATGATCGCGATAAACTGAGCTCCTTTTTTAACATATTTCGCTACATAGTCACCCCAGATGGATTCGTAGCAAATGACCGGGGCAGCACCGATACCACTCTGGGCATAGAAAACCGAAGGCTCGGCCTGTTTCCCGTAACCGCCTGTCGTGCCACCAAAAGCTTTAAATAATGGTTTTAAAAAATTCATCGCCGCGCCAAAGGGCATCTGTTCCACACCGGGGACCAATTTGGATTTATGATAAAATTGCAGTTTGGATGAGTAATCGATCAATGTTGCAGCGTTAAAGTTGTCCTGGTAAATATGAGGTGCAATTTCACGTGCAGTCGTTGTCTTCGCATAATTATATAATTGATAACTCTCTATGCCCGATAAGACATTGCCATTTTTGTACTGATCCAAAAATTGTAGAATCCGTTGATAGGAATAGGTCTCACGGAGGTTTTCTTCATCAAAATCACCGTTTTGTGAAAGGGCGGTTTCGGGCCAGATAAAAAACTCCGTGTTTGGTTTCGCTACAGAATTGGAAAGAGAAAACAAGGTGTTCAATTGTTCTTCAGGGCTGATCCGAAACTTAATGTAAGGATTCACGTTCGGCTGTACTACCACGACCTGGGCAGGGTTTTGATGCTCCTCGTAGCTGAAATAACGAAACAGAGAATAAGTAGCAGGAACCGCTAAAATCAAAACCAGGCAAAGGATAGGGACAAGCCTGTTTCTGAGCTGGTAGATTCCTTTCCGATTGAGGTATAGTACGAAAACCAGGATATTTACCAGCCAGATCCACATAGACCCGCCGTATATGCCGGTCATGTCGTACCATTGGATCAATTGATGAAAGTTGGCAAAGCCGTTTCCTAAAGTCATCCATGGAAACGCCAGATCCCAGGAGGCGTGGAGAAATTCATAGCTGATCCAGAATCCCATTAATCCAAAAAGGGATAATAGCAGTGAAGTTTTACGCCTTAATTGATAATATAGGGAAAACGCAAGCGCCATTAAAGCTGCCCCAAGGCAGAAAGGGATCAAACTGATCACAATAGCCGCAAAAGGAGGCATAACTGCGGAGATGGAATTGTATACCCAGTAAATGGATGCCGTATTCCAGACAACAGCCATAAGACCCGCCGTTAGAAAAATCTTCTTCCCTTTTTTTTTAATTGTTTCGCTGCGGATGATGTTTTCCAGTGCAATCAATAAGGGCAGAAACCCAATAAAGAGCAGCAGGCTGGAATAGGGGATAGGAGGCCAGCCCAACCACAATAAAAAGGCACTTAAAAGTGCCAATAAATAGTTATTCTTCACAATACCCACCTATTTTATAAACTGGATAAAACTTCTCTTTTCTTTTGCTCGTATTCGTCCTGAGTGATCAATTGCTTGTCGAAGAGTGTTTTTAGTTTTTTAAGTTTTAAAGTAATTTCATCATCTTCCTCTTCTATTATCGGAGCAACCGGAACGGGAGTCGCCGGAGGTGTAACCGGCGCAGAGGCCGCAGGTTGTACAGTAGCAGACGGAGGAGCAATGACCGGTGCCGGTGCTGCTGCCGGAGCCGGAGCTTGCTGGCTTGGTTCAGCTTTCTCAACAACGGTCTCCCGGGGACTGCTTGGCGCAATGACGATCTTTTCCTTTTCAGCGGCCAATTCCGCTTTTTTATAGTTTTCGAGAGCAGCCTTGATATATTGGTAGAGTTTTCTGGCTTGAACTTTTGGAATGTAGTCAATGCTTAAGTTTTCTCCAGTAAAAGGAATGACAGTGACCTTTGAACCAAAGATCTCTTCTTTGAACGCAATATCCTTAATATCCTGCCATCCGAAAATTTCAAAATCCGTCGCTAAGCCCAATTTGGTAAATTCACACATAAAAATGCGTTTATTACTAATGGTGATACTGTCCGGTAAAATTGTCACAGCAGGTTTTTTCTGTACCGCGATATAATCTATTTTTTCTCCTGGAGTAAGCATGTCCTGGACTTTAGTAATCAATTTTTCAATGATTTTTATATCCTGTCCGTCTTGTGCAAATTGTTCCATGTTCATGTCAAATACGTTTTAGTAATCAAAGATTGTCAAAATTTATTCCAATCCACCTACACAAAATACAAATTCTCCTTTGATTGGATTGTTTTCAAAGTGTAATTTTAAATCAGTTAAAGTTCCGCGGACATTTTCCTCGTACAGCTTACTTAATTCCCTGGAGATAGAGGCTTGCCTTTCTGCTCCGAAAACAGTAATAAATTCTTCTATTGTCTTGAGTATACGGTGTGGAGATTCATAGAAAATCATTGTTCTTTTTTCTTCCGCCAATGCCTTTAAACGTGTTTGGCGTCCCTTTTTTACGGGAAGGAAACCTTCAAAGCAGAAGCGGTCATTAGGCAGGCCTGAGTTGACCAGTGCCGGAACAAAAGCGGTGGCACCGGGTAGGCATTGTACCTCCAGCCCTTCTTTGATGGCCGCGCGGACCAATAAAAAACCGGGATCGGAGATTGCTGGTGTTCCAGCATCTGAAATAAGAGCGATATGTTGCCCTTCTTTCAGAAATTTGATGATTTCAGAAACCGCTTTATGCTCGTTATGCTGATGGTGCGCAAAGACCTTTTTATCTATCCCAAAATGCTTTAAAAGGGGAGCACTTGTCCTTGTGTCCTCTGCTAAGATGATGTCTACTTCTTTCAGAATATTGACTGCACGAAAGGTCATGTCTTCCAGATTGCCAATAGGTGTTGGAACTAAATATAACATGGTCAAAGTTAAGTTTTTTTTACTATATAATATGTGCTAAAACATTCTGCCTCTTTTGGAGTTATTTTCTAATATAAATGCACGTATAAATTATGCAATACATTGAAAAAATACAAGCACATCTAGGTGCCGAATCAGATTATCTATTAGCGTTTGACAAACCTGCGGTTTCCAAAACGATGCTTCATCTTCCCGAAGGGACATTTATCGATCAGGTATATGGTAGCAGTGACCGTACACCGCAGGTTTTACGCAGTTTGGGGCAGCTTTTTGGAACCGGCCGCTTAGCCAATACAGGATACCTGTCCATATTGCCGGTAGATCAGGGAATAGAACACAGTGCCGGGGCCTCTTTTGCACCCAATCCGCAATATTTTGATCCGGAGAATATCGTGAAATTGGCATTGGAGGGCAACTGTAACGCGGTAGCATCGACTTTTGGCGTATTGGGCGCGGTGTCGCGAAAATATGCCCATAAGATTCCCTTTCTGGTCAAAATCAATCATAACGAATTGTTGACCTATCCCAACCGTGCTGATCAAATCCTGTACGGAACCATACGCGAAGCTTGGAACATGGGAGCAGTGGCCGTTGGCGCGACTATTTATTTCGGTTCAGAAGAATCTGACCGTCAGATTATCGAAGTCGCAAAGGCATTTGAAGAAGCACATTCACTTGGTATGGCTACCGTACTATGGTGTTATTTGCGGAATCCGGCGTTTAAAACCGGAGACAAAGACTATCATTTAGCGGCAGATTTAACCGGTCAAGCCAACCACCTTGGCGTGACAATCAAAGCGGATATTATTAAACAAAAGCTTCCCGAACTGAACGGTGGGTTTAAAGCCCTTAATATGGGTAAGAGCAGTTATGGAAAATTAGATGAACGCATGTATACGCAGTTGTCGTCAGACCATCCGATTGATCTGTGCCGCTATCAGGTGCTCAACTGTTTCGCGGGCAGAGCAGGACTGATCAATTCAGGTGGGGCTTCGGGCCAGAATGATATACAGGAAGCTGTGAAAACCGCTGTGATCAACAAAAGAGCGGGTGGGACAGGCTTGATATCAGGGCGGAAGGCTTTCCAAAAGCCAATGAGCGAAGGTGTAGAATTGCTTCATGCAATTCAAGATGTCTATTTATGTAAAGAAGTTACGATAGTATAAGATGTGTAGTGGATAATCACTGTAATTATTGCCAAAAAGCGGCAATTTTCACTATCTTTGTTCACTATTTTTTAAATAACACATTTATATTATGTTGCAATTAAATTATATCCGTGAAAACAGGGATACGGTTATCGAAAGATTGGCTGTCAAGCATTTCAAGGAAATTGGATTGGTCGACGAAATCATCAGTTTAGATGAAGACCGCCGTAAGATCCAAGCGGAATCTGACGCCCTTTCGGCAGAAGCTAATGCGGCAGCAAAACAGATTGGAGATCTGATGCGCCAAGGAAAAAAAGAAGAAGCTGAAGCCGTTAAATCCCAATCGTCCGGATATAAAGAACAGGTGAAGCAACTGTTGGATAAATTAGGAGCAATCGAAATCGAGTTGAACGATAAAATTGTTCAATTGCCTAATTTACCGCATCAATCGGTTCCTGCAGGTGTAAGTGCTGATGACAATGAGGTGGTTTTAACCAACGGGGAAATTCCCGTTTTATCAGAAGATGCGTTACTACATTGGGAATTGTTAAGCAAATATGATATTGTAGATCTGGAGCTCGGTGTAAAAGTTGCAGGAGCCGGATTTCCGATTTACAAGGGTAAGGGTGCAAAATTGCAACGAGCATTGATCAATTTCTTTTTGGATCAGGCAGCTGAGCAAGGATATGAAGAGGTACAAGTGCCCATCCTGGTTAATGAAGATTCTGCATTTGCTACGGGGCAATTGCCGGACAAGGAGGGACAGATGTATTACGTCAACAATGACAATTTATACCTGATCCCCACAGCGGAAGTGCCGGTTACCAATATTTATAGGGATGTGATTGTTAAGGAAGCGCAATTTCCTATTAAACATTGTGCCTATACCCCATGTTTCCGTCGCGAGGCCGGTTCTTATGGCGCCCATGTACGCGGTTTGAATCGTCTGCACCAGTTTGATAAAGTAGAAGCCGTACAGCTAGTACATCCGGAAAAATCGTATGAAGTTCTGGAAGAAATGAGCCATTATGTACAAAGTTTGCTTCAAAAATTAGAACTGCCTTATCGCGTGTTGCGTTTATGTGGTGGTGATATGAGTTTCACTTCTGCACTGACTTACGATATGGAAGTATACAGCTCTGCACAAAAACGCTGGCTCGAAGTCTCTTCTGTTTCCAATTTTGAAACATATCAATCCAATCGTCTGAAAGTCCGTTTCAAGAATGCAGATGGAAAAATGCAATTGGCCCATACGCTAAATGGATCAGCATTAGCTCTGCCACGCATTGTTGCTGCGATTTTAGAGAATAATCAAACGGATAAAGGAGTGCGGATACCTGCAGTTTTGGTTCCTTATACGAAATTCGAATATATTGATTAATGAAACCTATCAAATAACAGATTCCTAACGAGGGATTTGTGTTAGCAAGAGACTTTATCTGAGTAGGTAAAGTCTCTTTTTTTTGAGAATTCCATTCAACCGAACTTTAGAATCGTTATAAATTACTCTTTTTTTTAGGGATGAAAAATAAGGGAATGTCATGTTAATGTTTTCTTAATACATTGTTAATGTTTTGTTAAATATGTGCTATTCCGTATAAAATTCTGTTTTAAAATTGTTTGAAGAGTTTTTATTCTAAAATGAATCTTGCGTTTGAATTTGCAAGATACTGAAGGCTTTGTTGCCTTATTTTTTGTTTTTAGGAGAGAATGTTAAAAAACTTGTAAAAGCAACTTTGGCTTTCTATATTTGAAACCGTTAATAAAAATCGCACTAACTATTATATACTGTAAATGCTGAAAAGAGCAAATTTTACAGCTGAGTATTTTCAACGGATTGACTCTACATCTACCTAGGGTATATTTTTCCATTAATATTTTCAACTGTTATCCCATGAATGGCGGTATGCTATTTTGCATATTGTTGTTTATTGTCTAAACAATGTCTGTTTAGACAGTTATGTTAATGGATATAGTTTATATCAATATATAGGATTAGAAAAATAATAAAATTAACTAACTAAAACATGAAACAAACATTACTAAGTTTTCTTGTTGGCGGAATGATCTTGACTTCGGTCGCATTCGCACAGGAAAAAAAGATTAGTGGTCGTGTTACATCTGCTGATGGTAAAGCAATACCTGGGGTGACAGTGGTAGTACAAGGCACTAATCAAGCGACACAAACAGATGCTGATGGTAATTATTCTTTGAGTGTGCCTGCAGGCAAAGTTGTCGTCTTCCGTTCAGTTGGTTTTGATGATAAAACCATTATTGTTAATAACAATAGCACTGTGTTCAATGTATCCTTGTCAGGACAGGACAATGCTTTGGAAGAGGTTGTTGTGACTGCAAATGCAATCAAAAGAGAAAAACGTACATTGGGATATTCTGCTCCGACTATCAATAGTGAAGAATTGACAAGTGGTAGAAATGCAAGTGCGATTAACTCATTGGCGGGTAAAGTAGCAGGTGTGAATATCACATCAACATCAAATTCTCCGGGTAGTTCTTCACGAGTGGTATTACGAGGTGGTTCATCTATTGCTGGAAATAACCAAGCGCTAATTGTTGTTGATGGTGTGCCAATTGACAACTCAAGCGTAATTGGAGGAGCATCTTCACTTGCCAGTGTGGATTTCGGTAACCGTGGTAATGATATCAATCCAGATGACATTGCATCCGTTACTGTCTTAAAAGGCCCCGCTGCTGCAGCTTTATACGGTTCACGCGCTTCCAACGGTGCATTGATCATTACCACCAAAACAGGTAAACAAGGAGGTGGTAAAACTGATATTTCTTTTAGTTCATCAAATACGTTTTCATCTATTTTAAAATTACCTGATTTTCAAAATGAATATGGACAGGGTGCATCTACTTATGATAGTAAAGGGAATTTGGTATTCGTAGATGATCCAAAGGAAAACTGGTCTTGGGGTGCACCATTTACTGGTGAAATGAAAGAATGGGGACAAGCTATCGACGGCAAACGTTTGTCGAAGCCGTATTCAGCTGTTAAAAATAATGTACGAGACTTCTTTTCAACAGGTATAGCTTCAGATAATAATTTAAGCCTATCTGGCGGTTCGGAAAAAAGCACTTTTTATTTAGGGCTGAATTCTTTGAATTCTAATGGTGTTTATCCGGGAAACAAAGATACGTATAACAAGTACGGTGTTAGATTTAATGGAACTACAGAGTTTTCCAATAAATTCTATGCTGGGATCTCAGCTAATTACAATAAGATCAATAGTAATAATATTGGTGGTGGGCAAGGAGATGCTTCGGTGTATAACAACTTGTTGCAAACACCAAGAGATATTCCTGTTACTGACTTAAAAGATTTAAATAATCCTTACTTTGGTTATGGCTATGTTGGAGCAGATGGTGTAGACCATAGTGATAGATATGGTTACTATGGAGCCTACACAATGAATCCTTATTGGGTGCTTCAAAATTATAATAACTATAATGACGTTAATCGTGTACAAGGTAATTTTAACGTAGGCTATAAGCCTTTTGAATGGTTAGACATTAAAGAACGGGTAGGTGTTGATCATTATTCTGATCGCAGAAGATCTGAATCACCTAAATATACTTTTTTTCCAGCGGATAATACTACCGATAATTATTCGGATTCAAACGTTAGGACTAGCAATGGGCAATATCGTCTAGATCAATATAATGTAACCGAGGTAATCCATGATTTTATGGTTACTGCTAATCATAAATTTAATGAGGATTTTGACGCGTCATTAATGATTGGTAACAATATCAGACAACGTTATGCCACAGTCAATAGTACAGCGACAAATGCAAGTGGAGGATTGGTGAAGCCAGGATGGTATAATTTGGCAAATTCCTTAGGGCCATTGGATTTAATTGAAGATTCTTGGGAAAAGCGCCGATTAGTAGGGGTATATGCAGATTTAAACTTGTCATACAAAAACTTTTTGTTTTTGCAGGCCACAGCGCGTAATGATTGGTCATCTACTTTGCCAAAGAAAAATAATTCGTTCTTCTATCCTAGTGTGAGCAGTTCATTTGTATTTTCTGAATTGATGAGTCCAGATGCAAAGAGAATCTTGAGTTATGGTAAAGTGAGAGCCAATATTGCGAAGGTAGGTAGTGATACCGATCCTTATAAATTACTGACTACTTACCGTAGAGGTGAAATTGATGGAAATTTTGGTAGTACGACATTTCCATTTGGGAATGTGTATGGCTTAATGGCTAATTCAACTATCGGAAATTCTGAATTGAAACCTGAGATTACTACATCTTTTGAAGTGGGTACAGAGTTGGGATTTTTTCAAAATAGATTGTCTGTGGACTTTACCTACTATAAAAATAGTTCGAAAGATCAGATCTTAAGCATTCCGATTGCTAACTCCACAGGATTTGGCTTTTCTGTAGTCAACGCGGGTAAAATAACGAATAATGGGGTTGAGCTGGCTCTAAGAGGTACACCAATCAAAACACAGGATTTTACATGGGAGTTGATGGGTACGTTTACCAAAAACAACAATAAAGTCGTCGAACTAATGGAAGGTGTAGACCAAGTTACTTTGGGAGGCTTTTCGGGAATGTCCATTGTTGCGGCAAAAGGTCGTCCATATGGTGAGTTCTATGCAATTGCTAACCAAAAAGATGATCAAGGACGAACAATTGTTGATCAAGAAACGGGATTACCAATTCCTACTACGGAAGCTCAATACTTAGGAAGTTATAATCCTAAATTCCAGGCATCTTTGGGGACTACTTTAAGCTATAAGAATTGGTCTTTAAATACGTTGTTCGATATGAAACATGGTGGTGTTTTCTTTTCAAGAACAAAAGACATTATGGCTTTTACAGGTACTTCTGCTGAAACTGGTGGCGAACGTTTTGCTCAAATTTTTCCAAATTCTGTTTATTTGGATGAGAATGGCAATAGTGTAGTTAATACTACAGCCAAATACGATAAAGTCGATTATTATCCTTATCTGGAAGCGGGCGAAAATGTTGTAGATGCTTCGTACATCAAATTACGTAGCCTAGCAATCTCTTATAAGTTCAAAAAGGATCAATTGAAAAATACACCTTTTGGAGATGTAACTGTTGGGCTGTTCGGTAATAACTTATTTATTTGGACGCCTAAAGAAAATAAATATGCTGATCCGGAAGTTAACTCTGCCGGTGCAGGAAATGCGCAAGGATTTGACTATACTGCCCAACCCTCATTGCGTAACTACGGAGTTAATGTAAAGGTTTCATTCTAAGGTTTTTAAGATAAAAAGAAATGAAAAGAAATTTTAAAAAAATTGTATTTGCGTTCCTACTAGGTACAATAGCATTTACAAGTTGTAATAAATATCTGGATATCAACCAGAATCCAAATTATCCAGAGACAGCTGAGCCTCGTCTCTTGTTGCCAACAGTGCAAGCAAGTATCGGACAGATCATCGGCAATCAATTGCAGGTATATGGAGGATTATGGTCCCAAGTTTGGACACAAAATCCAACTTCCTCTCAATATATTACTATTGATCAATATAATGTTAAAAGTACAGCTACAAATAGCGTATGGTCTAACATGTATCGTTACGCTCTTTATAATGCACAGGTAATTACTAAATCTGAAAGTACATTAGATAATTATTATAAGGGGATAGCATACATCTTAAAGGCCTACACTTTTCAATTGGCAACAGACGCTTTTGGCGACGTACCTTTAGATGATGCGTTACAAGGAGTAGATTTCCGTAGCCCAAGATATCAATCGCAAAAAGAAGTATATACACAAATTTTTGCAGATATCGAAAAAGGCATTGAATTGTTAAACAACAAAACGGGTACGAATCCCGGTCAACAAGATATGTTCTTCGGAGGTGATTTGGAATCTTGGAAAGCATTTGCTAATACATTGAAATTAAAAGCGTACTTAAGACTTTCTGAAGTTGATGCAACTACTGCTGCCGCAGGTATAAAAGCTTTGTATGCAACTAATCCGAAATTTTTGGAAAGAAATGTTTCTATTACTTATACCACCACTGGAGGAAATGAGAATCCGCTGTATAATGAAATGATTGGACTGAGAAGTGTACAGAATTTGGTTGCCAGCGGAACTATTGTTAAAGCATTTTTAAACAACAATGATCCAAGAAGATTTAAATTGTTCGATAAGCTTTCAGAACAAGATACCATAGCTTTTATCGACCAAGGCGACTTTAGGGCTAATACTAAGAAAAGAGTATCTCCACCTTCTGCATTGGTAGGAGCTAATGTCAGAGATGCGAAATCAGCACTTGCTCCAGCTAACTTGTTTACTCAAGCAGAAAGTTATTTCTTGCAGTCAGAGGCTGCTTACAGAGGTTGGGCAACAGGTGACGCCGAAGTGAATTACAACAAAGGAATTCAAGCCAGCTTTGCAGGATTAGGTTTATCAGCTGAAGACTTGAAAGCCTATATGACAAATGCTACATTTCCTAAAGCTAAAGATGGACAATTGGAAGCGATCATTACCCAAAAATACTTTGCTTTGGCTGGCTTTCAGAATTTTGAGGCATGGAATGAATGGAGGAGAACTGGATATCCTAGTTTCTTTATTGTTTCAAAAGGGTCTGTGATTGGCAATGGTCAAATGCCGCAACGTTTGATTTATCCAAATAGTGAAGCAACCTCTAACGCGAACTTCCCGGGCATTAAGCCTTTAACAGATCGTGTTTGGTGGGACGTAAAATAATCGGTTATTAGGTTATATATTTTAAGAGCGGCAATTTCTTTCGAAATTGCCGCTCTTTGGTTTTTATATATTCGGACAGTCCGAACATGCTCTTATCTTGATGTTTTTTGATATTGTTTTTGTTATTCCGCATTTATCGGTTATTGTGCATCTGATAATCATCAAACCATCGTATGCGCCTGCAGGGAAAGAGTCTGCTTGTATCTCCACAGAACTTGAATTTTTATCTGATATAAGTCTGCCTCCATCAACTGACCAAGATTGAGATAGAACATCTTTAGCATTGAATAATTTGTATTGAGAAGAATTTCCGCTGAACACAAATGTATTGCCAGATATTTCTACGTTTTCTGTGTTACGAGTAGTTATTTTAGATTCAATTCCTTTGGGATTATTATTTGAGCAACTATTGTAGCCCACAGTACCGCCATTTGACCCTATGCTTTTTATTGTGACATTTGGACCAAAGCTATTTCCAACAATTTCCAGATCCCCTTTTACATACCAATATACAGGTTCATTTATAGTATAGCCAGATTTTGTTTTGTAAGAAATATTTTGAGTCGATCCTAAACACATTTCAGGTTCTCCATCTAGTAGCATTAGAGGTGTTGCAGTTATTTGACTGTTTTTTATATAGATGTTTGCTTTTTCATCTAAACCATTGGAAGCAGCTGTAAAACCTATGTATTTGAAGCATTTATCTGGTGTGAATTTTAGCGTGAGTGTCGCTGACTGTTTACGATTAATATCAAGAGGACCTTGTCTGTACCATCTTGTCTCAATATCCTCACTTCCTTTGTTTAATTTACTAATGTCGGAAACTAGGGTAGCCCCAGAAACGTTTTTTAATGTGAAGAATGTTATTTCTGGAAAGTACGATTTGCTGCTGACAGAGAGAAAGCTTTTTTTATCGATGCCAACAATATCTAGAGGTATTGAGATCGTATATTCATTACCTCGCTGAAAATCACCTTTAATAACCCCCATTTGCTTGGGTGTATGGATTTAGAGTTATATTAACGGATGTGTCGAGTTTTCCATTGGTCATGTTTCCAGTACTGACATAAAAAATATTCGATTTCATAGCATCCAGCGTGATTAGCTTATTATCAATAAAACCACTTAATGATTGGGCCGACCCACCGCTAGTTGGTATATTGGCGGCTTTTAAAGATGTTTTAGTTCGATCCAGATTTGAATCCAATTTATTCACGTTTTCATCCTTTACACAGGAAAGAGAGTTATATGAGATTTTGATAACTTTTGTCCACGGTCGATATTAGATTAAGATATGAGCTTTTTGTAGGTAATATAACCTTTAGATGAGTGGGTTGCTGAGATTGAAGTTATTGCAAACCAAAAATATTTAGCATTCTTTGGAGCTTTAAGTATGTTGATGAACTAATTATTGTAAGGTCATGTTACGATTTTTTGTATTTTTAAAGAAAATAATAAACTCATTTATAGTGTTTTAATTGTTTTTTTTACAAAGTTTCATCTTTAAAAATATGCATGCATTGCAAAAGATAAAAAATGTTATAAATTTGCCTTTAACATTTTTTAACAGAATAAAATTTTGTTAAAAATACATTACTAACTAACAACTTATTTAAGCGGTAAATGGCCCAGGCTATCCGACTTGCTAAGATTATAAACACATTTTTATAAACATAAATTATATGAAACAGACATTACTCAGCTTTTTTGTGGGTAGTATGATCTTGACCTCTGTTGCCTTTGCGCAAGAAAAGAAAGTCAGTGGTCGTGTTACAGGTGCCGATGGTAAACCATTGGTTGGCGTAACTATTGCCGTACAAGGATCAAATGTAGCGACTTCCACAGATGCGAACGGAAACTATACACTGACGGTACCAACCGGTAAAGTCATTGTTTTTCGCTCTGTAGGTTTTGCAGACAAAACATTGATCGTAAAAGAAGGCCAGACATCTTTTAATATGGTGTTGGACAATAAAGACAATGCATTAGAGGAAGTTGTAGTAACTGCATTGGGAATTTCTAAAAGTTCTCGGGGTATAGGTTACTCAACATCAAAGGTAAGTGGGGATGACTTGGTGAAGTCTGGTGAAGCGAATATTATTCAGGGGCTAGCGGCAAAAGCCTCTGGTGTCCAAATTACTTCATCAGCAGGTACCCCAGGAGCTTCTTCAAAAATAGTTTTACGTGGAGCGGCGTCATTCACTGGAGATAACCAACCACTTATCGTTGTGGATGGGGTTCCTATTGACAATGGCTTGAACAATACAAAGGCCGGTGATGATCCCTATAACCAAAGTCTTTCGGGAGTACAGGTTGCGAATAGGGCACTGGATATCAATCCAGATGATATCGAAACGGTAACGATATTGAAAGGTCCAGCGGCTGCCGCTTTATATGGTCAGGCAGCAGGTAATGGTGCTGTTATTTACACCACAAAGAAAGGTAAATTGGGTTCTGGTCTTGGTATTACTTTCTCCTCGAGCTACGAAATGCAAAAGGTTAACAAATTGCCTGAATTTCAAAAAAAATATGGACAGGGAACGGATGGAATATATACTAACGAGACGGCTGATAGCTGGGGGGAAAATTTAATTTCTGCAGGAAAGCCTATTTATAATAATGTGGAAGATTTCTTTAAAAATGGAAACGTTTTCAATAACAACTTATCCATTACTTCTGGAGGAGAAAAAACAACCATGCGCTTTTCAGTGGGATCCACAAATAATACTGGGATAATTCCGAACACAAGTTACAATCGCTATACTTCCCGACTAAATGCGGAATCAAAATTGAATGACCGAATTACTGTAGGTGGAAATTTCAGTTTTACAAATGCAAATACGCGTGCAGCGCAAAACGGTAGCAATATTGCGGGGGTCATGCTCGCTCTCTTGCGCTCCCCTGTAGATTTTAATTTGAAAGATTATCAAGATGAGCTGGGTGTACAGAAAACATACTTTGCGAGCTACGATAACCCATATTGGTCTACGGAACGCAACCCTTATAAAGAAGAAAATAATCGTTTTTTAGGCAATGTTTATGCAGATGTTAAATTAAATGATGTTTTCTCTGTTTCTTGGAAAACTGGACTAGATACTTACGCGACGAATGGTAATCAGATTTATGCTGTTGGCTCAAGCGGTGACGATGATTCAGCTGGATGGGGTGAAATCAAGCGGACAAATGTCAACTACCGTAATATATATACCGACCTTTTACTGAAATTTAATAAGAAAATTTCCGAAGATTTCTCTGTTTCGGGTTTATTAGGAGGTAACTTTAATTATGTTCAAAGTATTGCCAATTTTGCGAGAGGAAAAAATCTAAGTATTCCAGATTATTACAATTTAAACAATGCCAAAATGCTCTATGCAAGTAATTCTGAAGAATACAGAAATAGCAAAGCTATCTTCCTAGATGCAACATTTGATTATCGAAGTATTTTATTTTTGACATTGACTGGCCGTAATGAATGGTCAACTACTTTTGGCCGAAATGCAAAAGGATTCTTTTACCCAAAAGCTGATATCTCTTACGTTTTCTCAGATTTATTTAAAGATTCCGAGATCGTCAATTTCGGTAAAATTCGTTTAGCTTATTCCAATGTGGGTATATCGCCTAGACCTTATTCAGATAGAACATATTTTACATCGCCATTGATTGCGGATGGGATGACCAATGGCTATTCCTTCCCCTATCAAGGACAGTTAGGTTTTGCAATTTCAAATGAATTTGTTTCTGAGAATCTTAAACCAGAAAGAAACGTCGGTTACGAGGCTGGTCTGGAAATGAAATTCCTGAATAATCGTCTCGGCTTTGATTTTACTTATTATCAACAACGGGCGTCTAATCTTTTGATTTCTATGCCTGTAGATCCGACAAGCGGATTTGCATACTACTATAATAATTTTGGTAAAATGAAAAATAGTGGTATCGAACTGACTTTAAATGGCCATGTTGTAAAATCTGAAAATTTTAACTGGAATGCTACTTTAAACTGGTCCAAAAATACCAATGAGGTAACAGAGTTAGCTCCTGGAGTAGATAAGTTGTCTATTGGGGATGCTTTTTCTTCACCGCAATCTTTTGCAATCGTAGGACAGCCATTTGGTGTGATCTATGCGCAAAAATTTCAGCGAAATGCACAGGGACAGGTACTAATAGACCCCAATAGCGGTCTTCCTATGTATGAATCTGATTTGGGTAGTGTAGGAAGTACCATACCGAAATGGTTAATGAATATTAACAATGAGTTTTCTTATAAAAATTGGTCATTCTCCTTCCTATGGGATTTTAGAAAAGGTGGAAAATTATGGGGTGGTACAAATGCTGTATTGATTAATCGAGGTAAGGCGGCTATAACTGAAGATCGTGAACGAAAATACGTGATAGATGGTGTCTACGGTGGCGGTGCAAACGAGGGACAGAAAAATACAACGGAACTGACAGCATTTAATTATTTTAAAAATTATCTGGGAAATTCATCGTCGGAAGTATCCATTCAAGATGGTACATGGGCGAGATTGCGTTCTGTTGATTTAAATTACCGCTTCAATAAAGTTTCTAAAGCGATCCAGTATATTCAAGTTGGAGTTAACCTTCGGAATCCGATCTTAATTACAAAATATAAAGGGATTGATCCCGAAACCAGTTTGACGGGCTCAGATCAAAATTTTGCGGGATATGATTTCTTTAATAATCCGGGAACAAAGTCTTATTCGATTAATTTTAGAGTTGGTTTTTAATTAAACAATATTCATAACATGAAAAATAAAATGAAATTATTATATGCCTTATGTTTTACTACGATTGTCGGATGTAAAACAGGCGATGATCTATATATAAGCCCTAATAATCCATTGGATGGGAACTTGCCTTCTATGTTAACGGCAGCTGAAGTGAATACATTTCAGAATGTAGAAGGAGATTTGTCCAGAATGAGCAGTATTTTGGTACAGCATTCGGTAGGTCTAAACGCACAGTATTCGGATGTCCAGAATTACCGCATTACGCAAGGCGATTTTGATAACGTTTGGATCGGGCTGTATTCAAATACAATGTACAATTTGAAACTCATGATTGACAAAGCAAATATTGCTGAGACTAAAAGTCCATACTATGAGGGAATTGCTAAAGTTATGATGGCGCTTAATCTTAGTCTCGCAACGGACTTGTGGGGCGATGTACCCTATTCGGAGGCTTTTCAATGGGCAAGTGGTAACAAAACACCTAAATTGGATTCCCAACAGGATGTATACAAAAGTATAGATAATCTGCTAGCTGATGCAATTACAGATTTATCTGTTGCAGAAGATCAAAATTATTACTTGCCGGCGGAGGACGATTTAATTTATAAAGGAGACGCCCAAAAATGGGTAAAAGCAGCTTATACGTTAAGAGCTCGTTTTCTTAACCGGACTTCTAGTAAAGTAACAGGTACAGAGACTAAAGTTCTTGACTATTTGAAGAAGGGGATTTCTTCCAATGATGATAATATGATTGCTCCTCATGATGAGAATTCCCAAAACCAATGGGGCGCTTTTCAAGCTTCACGAAGAGGATATTTAGGTGCAAGTAACATATTTGTTGATAGGTTGTCTGCAAAAAATGATCCAAGGTTAGCGTACTTCTTGCGCCCCAACTCTAAAAAACAATTTATTGGGGGAGATATAACAAAAGAAGCCATTGCTGCAGATATATCAGTGATCGGACCATTTTTTGCGAGTGATAATGAATTTCCAATCGTCACCTATTACGAAGCCAAATTTCTAGAGGCGGAAGTGAAACAAAGACAAGGTGGTAACGCGGCTGCAGATTTAAATGAAGCGATCAAGGCCAATGTAGCTTACGTAACAGACGGAGCAGAGTCAGCTGATGCTGTTGCAAATTATACGACGGCTACCAAGACAGATATCTTGACGGAGAAATGGGTTGCTCTATATAATCAGGGAATTGAACCATATAATGATTATAGACGAACTGGAATTCCAGCATTAACACCAAGACCACAAAGTGTTGGAGCAACATTGTCAATTATTCCAAAGCGTTATCCGTTTCCACAAACGACAACATTGTATAATCCAAATGCGAAAAACATTCCGATGGATGTTGCGGTTTGGTGGGGGATGTAAGAGTTAGAATTATTACCTCTATAAAAGCTCTTAAGGGCTGTATCAAAAAATGATACAGCCCTTTTATATTTGTGCTTTATTATATTTCAATAAATTGAGTATATTTTCTTTACAATTATTTTCTTTTTTAAAGAATTTTAAAGAAAATAATTTACTGATTATTAGATGTTTGTTATTTTTTCTTTAGCTTAATGTTATCACAAAATTATGCATGCATTGCAAATGTTAAAAAAAGTTATAATTTTGTATTTAACATTTTTTAACAAGCGGGCTCCGCCACTTGGGGAAAATGGGCAACTAACTAGCATATATGAATTATGGAAAGTTTTAATAACACTAGCCAAATTATTTTATAAAAGAATTAAACATACTTAATTAAATAAACATAAACATATGAAACACAAATTACTCAGTTTTTTCGTGGGTAGTATGATCCTGACTTCAGTAGCGTTCGCGCAAGAGAAGAAAGTGAGCGGTCGTGTTACGGGGGCTGATGGTAAACCGTTAGCTGGAGTGACGATTGCTGTACAGGGATCAAGCGTAGCTACCCAAACAGATGCGAATGGTAATTATTCATTATCTGTGCCAACAGGTAAAGTAATTGTATTCCGTTCAGTTGGATTCGCAGATAAAACTTTAATTGTAAAAGAAGGACAGTCTGCTTTTAATGTAACATTAGATAATTCTGAAAACGCACTTGAAGAGGTAATTGTAACAGCACAGGGTATTACACGTACCACCAAATCTTTAGGCTATGCTACTCAGCAAGTTGGGGGGGAAGCTTTGGCACAAAAGTCAGAAACAAATGTTTTGAATGCTCTGCAAGGTAAAGTTGCCGGTGTAAACATCTCAAGTTCTTCAGGTCAGCCGGGCTCGTCGACTAATATTAATATCCGTGGTATTACTTCCTTTGGTGGCAATAACCAACCGTTGATCGTTGTAGATGGGATTATTTTTAGCAATGATACCGATAATAGCCAAAATACTTTATTTGGTTCGCAGCCTTCAAACCGTTTGAACGATATTCCGCCGGATAATATTGAATCCATTAATATTTTGAAAGGTCCAGCCGCGTCAGCTTTGTATGGATCAAGAGCATCTGCTGGTGTTATCATGATTACGACAAAAAGCGGTAAAGGGCTTGGCGGAAAAACTGAAGTAACTTTTAGTTCTTCAGCCAACTGGCAAAAAATTGCATTTTTGCCAGAGTTCCAGACATCTTATGGTCAAGGATCTCAAAATATTTATAATAATCAAAGTACCAACTCTTGGGGACCAAAGTTTGGGTCCGTACCTACGGTAATTCAAGGAGGTACTGGAAAAGAGGTGCCTTACCAAGCATATCCCAATAATATTAAAGATTTCTTTAATACGGGTTCCTTTTTGCAAAATTCCTTAAATCTTGCAGGTGGAGATGAGAATAATAACTTTACGGCAGGAGTTTCAAGTACAATCCAAAAAGGAGTGGTACCCGAGAGTAAATATAATAGACATACCGTTAACGTTGGTGGTAATTCTAAATTGAAAAATGGAGTTAAATTAGGTGGGGCATTGACTTACGGCAAAACTAACCAAAGGGGAGCAACCATGGGAAATGGGGGTAGTGCTTTTGGCCAGCTGACACGTGTTCCGATTAGTTATGACCTTAACGGCACACCACTGTATAACGAAGCCGGAGAAAGGCAGTATTTTCTTCCTGGTCAAAATTCTCCATTGTGGAGTGTTGAAAACGAATTCTTTACTTCAAATGTTGACCGTGTTTATGGTAATCTAAATATTGGTTATGATATAACTGATTGGTTAAATGTTAGTTATAGGGTTACTGGAGACACCTATTTTGATAGTAGATCTCAGGTTCTACGAATTGGTGCTGCGCGTGCTCCCCAAGGTGCTATCGATGAGGATAATAGATTTAGATCTGAGCTAAATGGCGATTTAATGATTCGTGCAAATAAGTCAGACATCTTTACAGATGGCTTAAGCGCTAATCTCTTGTTAGGCCAAAATGTAAATCAAAGAGACTATAAAGAATCTGGTGTTGTTTCTAGTGATTTGTCAATGTTTGGTTTTGATAACGTAAAAAATGCTTCTGTATTTGTTGGTTCTTATTCAAACAAAACCAGAAGAAGATTATTAGGCTATTATGCTCAGTTAGGTTTAAATTATAAGGAATATTTATTTTTGGAACTAACGGGACGTGCTGATAAGTCTTCTACATTGCCTAAAAATAACAATACTTATTTTTATCCATCAGCTTCATTAAGTTTTGTTCCAACTCAAGCTTGGGAGTCTTTAAAATCTGACGTGCTTTCGTTCATGAAAGTTAGAGCGAACATCGCGAAGGTAGGACGTGATGCTGATCCATATCTATTGAAAACATTTTATGATGCAACAAGTTATGGAAATAACACTGCTAGCATTGAATTCCCTCTAAATGGTATTGCAGGTTTTCAAATTGATTCGAGGATTGGTAATCCTAATTTGAAACCTGAGTTTGTAAAATCGTATGAAGTCGGTGCACAATTAGGATTTTTCAATAATAGAATTGATTTAGACTTTACCTACTTTAGTACAAAGAGTTCAAGCCAGATCTTTGATGTCGCTGTCTCTAATTCTTCAGGGTTCAATACAAAAACCTCAAATATAGGAGAAATGACCAATAAGGGTATCGAAGTTATGTTAAATGGCTATCCAATTAAAAACAATAACTTTAGTTGGAATGTTAACTTGAATTTCACAAGAATTCGCAATAAGGTTGTTGCTATTTTTGGAGACAAGCCTGTGGGTGGAGAATTTTTGACAAGTACTGTAATTCCAAGCGTTAACTATTTTGGGGGAATCACACCTTCTATCGCTGAAGGGTATCCATATGGGGTGATTGTAGGAAGTAAAAATCCAAGAAATGAAAATGGAGATTTGCTGATAAATCCTAATACAGGATTATTTGCCCAAGGTATACCTAATCAAGTCATTGCTAATCCACAAAAAGATTATACATTAGGTATTTCAAATACATTCAGATACAAGGGAATTTCTTTGAGTGCACTTTTTGATATAAACAAAGGTGGACAGATATTCTCGATGGGTCAGGTTGATATGAGAAATGCTGGTGCGATATTAGAGACGGGAATAGATCGAGATCAGCCACGTATTTTACCCGGTGTAATAGCAAATGGTGATGGTACTTATCGTCCTAATGATATTCAGATTTCAGCACAAAGTTATTGGCAAGGACTAGGTGGAATTGCGTCTGAAGCTGCAGTTTTCGACGCTACATCTTATCGTCTACGCGAAGTAGCAGTAAACTATAGCCTTCCGCAAAGTGTGCTCAAAAATTCTCCATTTGGACAGGTTTCATTTGGTGTGAGCGGGAGAAATCTGTGGATGTTCGCACCAGGATTCCCTGGTGATCCAGAGGTCAATACGCAAGGTGCAGGTAACGTTCAGGGATTAGACCTGAATGGTATTCCAACAACGAGAAATTTTGGTTTTAATATCCGTGCTACATTTTAATACAATACACAATGAAATTTATAAAACAGAATATATATAAAATGTCAATTTTGGCCATAGGTTTGTCCTTGGTCGGATGTAAGGATTTTTTAGATGTAAATGATACACCAAATAATCCTCTGGAGGTTCCAGCATCGACATTACTTCCTACAGGGCTATCTGGGACTGCTTTTGCTAATCAAAATGAACTAAACAGATTTGCCTCTACAATCATGAGTGTAACAGCTGGAGTTTCTGGAAGCCCCGCCGACTATGATAGATATATTATTGATGGCGATGATTTTGGAAACCAATGGAATTTTGAACTATATGGCGGTGCTTTAATAAATTATAAAAAATTAATAGATGTAAGTAAAACGTCAAACGGGCCGGCGTATAGTGGGATTGGTAAAATTATGATGGCTTACACATTTGCGACTGCTACCGATATTTGGGGAGATGTTCCATATTCAGAAGCTTTGGCAGGAGATTTTGAGGTGTTGACACCAAAACTAGATGCTCAAAAGGATATCTATTTAGGTAATTCATCTTCAAATATTCAAAGTTTGTTTGATTTGGTGAAAGATGGTCTTGCAGATTTGGAAAAAGAAAGTGTGATTAGTCCTAGTAACGATGATATGGTCTATGGAGGAGATATCGAAAAATGGAAACGCGCTGGAAACTCGTTACTGCTTAAGCTTGCCATGCAGATCAGTTCTGTTGATGCAGCTCGCGCAAAAACTGAGATAAATGCAGTGATTGCTAAGAAATACTATATCATAAGTAACGATCAGAATTTAGCTGTTAATTTTGGAACTCAAGTCGGTAGTCAGTCTCCGCTTTGGACGTTGACAAATAATTCGTCTTTTCAAAATGAGTTGTTGATTAGCACTAGGTTTGTTAACTTATTGAAAAGTACTAATGATCCTCGTCTTCCTCTTTACGTGACAAAACCGACGGGTGATTATGTTACAGCAGACAATGGTTTCGGGGGTGTTTTTCCTCCTGCGGCTAACAGATCTAAGTATAATGTTTATGCAACCGGAAAGACAGGCGAGGGGCCTACCAGATTGATTACCTATGCACAAACTTGTTTTAATCTTGCTGAAGCTGTAATTAGATTAGGCGTATCTGGGGATGCTCAGGCGCTGTATCAAGAAGGGATAAAAGCCTCAATGAAGGATGCTACTGTATCTGATTCAGATATAAGTCTTTTCTTTACCCAAAATGCTGCTACTGTGACTTTAAGTGGTAATAACGAACATAAAATAGAACAAATTATTACCCAAAAATATATTGCTCAATTTGCAAATGGTTTAGAACAGTGGAATGATTGGAGAAGAACCGGATACCCTGTATTGGCACCGCATCAAAATGCAGGCGGTATAGATGGAACCAGACCTGTAAGAGCAGTGTATTTGAGCTCGGAGTCACAGCGAAATCCAAATTTTCCACAGGGCACAGCAATACCACAATCAAATGTCAAAGTTTGGTGGGATGTTAATTAATTAAGAAAAAAGAAGATGAAAAGAAATTTAATATACTTGGTATTAGCTGTAATGACATTATTTGTGTCGTGCAACAAAGATTATACGGAGTTCTACTCGGACAATCGACCAGAAATTCCGGTTACGTATGAGGGAGCCCTAACAGAGGGATTTAATCCTTACATCAAAGTCCCTTTGGCAACGAATACTTTTAAATTGACGCTGACAATTCCTGAGAGTTCAAACAGAAAGATCAAGGAAATTTCAAAAGTGTTAGCTGGAGCTACTTCAATTAATGCTGGTGGAGTGCGGACTGGTACGTATATTACTAGTCCAATAGCAGGAAGCGGTAATAAAGTTGTATTCAATACCTCTGTTTCGGAATTTAGGAGCAAGAGTGCAGCAAATGAAAAAATCATTAAAGATTTTGAAAATTCTACAACACTAAAAACACAAGAAATAGCATTTATGTTTTTAGTGACTCTTGACAATGGACAGGAAATTATTCCTGTGCAAGCTAGAATATGGCTAACTAAATAAAGAAAGCGAAACGCTATCAAAACAAAAAGCTACCACAAAATATGTGGTAGCTTTTTGTTTTGATGATCATAAATTAAGAAGGGGGCTAAAGATTATTATTACCAAATCATTAATTTTATGTATACAAATTAATAGTCTAACAATTTATTAATACTAACTTAACATTGAGAATCTATTTTTACGGCATTGGAATAAGGGGGGCTTATAATATTTAATCAGAACCTGTAATCCTCTTAAGATTCATTCATTATATTAGAGATTATTATAATACCAATGAACCATCTGGACATAAGATCTGTTTATAGACATGTTCGCAAGTCCTGATGAATCCATTGCTACAAAAAAGTTATTCAATGAAAAAAGCACTTTTACTCGCAACTCTGATCGGTCCGGCAGTAGCCATGGCGCAAAATAACAATGCGCCCTCAAGTTATGATCCACACGATATCAAAATCACAGGGTACCTTCAGACACAGTTTCAAAAGGCGCAATCTCCAGGAATAACTTCGTTCTCCGGTGGTGATTTTTCCAAGAACTCGGACAATCGTTTTATGATCCGACGTGGCCGCCTTAAGATCGACCGGGTGGATACCTATTCAAGTATTGTATTCCAACTCGATGCGACTCAGGACGGCGTGCAGTTAATGGATGCTTTTATCCAATTGAGACATCCTGATCAGAAAGGCTTAAGTCTTACAGCCGGTCTCTTCAACAGACCCTTTGGTTATTCCATCGTTTACTCCTCAGGTTATCGTGATTTCCCGGAAAGAGCACGTGTTTTTCAAACTTTAATGCCACGGGAGCGTGATCTTGGCGGGATGGTTAGCTATCACCCTGGGGGGAAAGTGAAATTCTTGAATTTAGACCTCGCCCTGGTAAATGGAAGTGGACATTCAGCAAAAGACTATGATTCCAAAAAAGATCTAATCGGAAACTTAGCTTTTAAATTCGATAGTCTTGCCGATGAGAGATTGCACCTTGGTTTTGGGGGCTCTTTCTATAAAGGATCTGTCCGTAACGACACAAAGACTTATTATACCTCTAATGGAGCCGGTTATATTGCGCATACCAGCGATGAGAATGAAGGCAAAGGAATTGGCAGAAATTACTATGGGGCAAACTTACAGATTGAACTGGACAACAGCTTTGGAAAATCCAGCTTCAAAACAGAATATGTCGCTGGCGATCAGCCCGGTGTCGCAGGAGGGGCGGATATCAAAGGCCCGTATGCAAGCAGAAGTTTTACGACACAGCCGACAACGGATTTGTACCAACGGAAATTTAACGGTTATTATCTTTGGTTTACGCAGGAAATCGCAAAAACAGGTGTGACTGCTTTGTTAGCTTACGATGTGTATGATCCCAATACAAAGGCAAGTGGAATGACCATCGGAATGCCTGATAATTTTACTGCCGATGGAGATGTAAAATTCAGTACATTGGGTTACGGTGTTGCTTATCAGATCAGCAATCGTCTGAAACTTACCGTCTATAACGAGCATGTAACCAATGAGGCGACTAGTTTGCCGAATTTTTCTGATGATCTCAAAGACAACGTTTTTACAACGCGATTGCTCTATCGCTGGTAGAGCAAATGAGATAAAAACTAAGTTCTTTATCGCTAAGCCTCAGTTTGATGCATGGTTCCGTGACAGCCCGCCGGGCTCACTGCGGATGGTGGCCCGCTATGAATAGTATCCTTTATACGATATTTTTTCGGATGCGGCTTAAGGATGAAGCGGTAATGCCCAGATAGGAAGCCAGCATGGCTAAGGGCACTCGGTTTGCCAGCCCGGGATAGAGCTTTAGAAACAGCAGATAGCGCTCGCTGGCGTCGAGATTCATCATCGTATTTGCTGTTTTTAACTTGCTTTCAATGACAAAACCGTACAGCTTAGCCATCAGTAAGGGCCAGATTTTGATCTCTTTTTCCAACAGCAGAAAATTATGGATATCAAGGCTCCATAGCTGTGCATCTGTTATGGATTCGATATAATCGTTGGACGGAGTACGGTCCAGAAAACTTTGAAAATCGCCGATAAATCGGCCTTCGTAGATAAAGTATCTTGTAAAATCGTCGCCTTTATTATTGTAATAAAGGGAACGAAATACACCGCTTTCTACAAAAGCTATACTATTGGTAACCTTTCCACAGGCGACAAAATAGGTCGCTTTTGGAGTAGTCTTCTTCTCAAAAGCCTGCCTGATCAGGCCTTCCTCCCGCTTATCAAGCTGACCAAATTTTCGGATATAGGCTAAAAGCTGTTCCATAATACGTGCATTAGTTACCTAAGATAATCATTTCTTCCCGTTGCGGTCCAGTGGATAGATATTTTACGGGGATCTTTAACTCCTCTTCCAAAAAGGAGATAAATAGTTTCAGTTCTTTCGGAACTTGTGCCTGCTGGTTGATTTTATTCAGGGGTGTATCCCACCCGTCAAAAAATTTCCAGACTGGCCGCGCAGCATCGTCCACAAAAGATGGAGCGGCTAAGGTTTTTGTGTTGCCATTTATCTCATAGGCTGTGCAAATCGGTACTTCGGACATGCCGTTTAAAATGTCAGCCTTTGTCAGGACAAGATCGGTCACGCCGTTTAACATGACCGCATATTTTAATGCAGGAAGGTCTAGCCAGCCCACCCTCCGGGGTCGTTTGGTGTTGGATCCAAATTCGCCTCCTTTTTCACGTAGTTCATCAGCAAGGGTGCCTGTTAGCTCTGTTGGAAATAGACCGTTTCCCACACGTGTGCAATAGGCCTTGGTAACTCCATAGATCTTATCAACTAGTCTGGGCGACACGCCCAAACCCACACATGCTGCGGAGGCAATGGTATTTGAGGAGGTGACATAGGGGTAGCTGCCATGATCAATGTCCAATAAAGTGGCCTGAGCACCTTCAGCCAATACTTTTTTATTGTTGCTGAGTGCTTCATTGATGATAATTTCGGTATCCGTAATCTGTAGCTTTTTTAAAAAATTACATGCGTTCAGAAAATTATTAAATAATTCTTGTACTGCCGGAATATCCTGCCCCAGAGCTTGCAGCTCAAGGTGCTGCTTTTTTAGGATCTGGAACACGTCTGCTTCGAAATTGTTGGAGAGTATATCACCAACACGTAAATTGTGTCGGAGTATTTTATTGGAATAGGTGGGGGCAATGCCATTTTTTGTTGTTCCGATAGTACGGTATTGTGGGGATTTTTCGAAATACATATCCCAGTACCTGTAGGTAGGTAATACAAGATGGGCCTTTGCTGATAGGATAATGCGATGGATTAAATCGGCATCAGACAGATCGGCTTGAAGCTGTTCCACTTCCGCCTGAAGTGCCAAAGGATCGATGACCACACCGGTACCGATGATATTTTTGATATGGGGATAAAAGATTCCTGAGGGCAGCAGTTTGAGTGTGACACGTTTGCCTTTATGGTAAATGCTATGCCCCGCGTTTGCCCCACCATTAAACCGGGCGATAATGTCATAATCACGGCTGATCAGATCAATGATTTTTCCTTTTCCTTCATCTCCCCACTGGAGTCCAATTAAAATATCCATATTGCTTGTTGTATTGAATTGATGGAACAAAACTAGGGCATAGCGCGAAAGGGACAATTGCCATTTGGCAAAAAGACAAATGAGGGCATTTACTCTTTGAAAAATTTGCCGGAGAAACAAAGCGGGTTTAAGCTTGTCTTTGTCCGAGCTGTTTGATTTTTTGCAGCCATTTATCCCGATTTGTCGCATCGGAAGTCTTTATAATTCCGAGGTATGTCACTTTTACAGGCGATATACCGCAAAATAGCAAGGTCGATCTTTTGAGTTGATTGACACTCGGCCTGCCATAGATAAGGGCATAATACCAACCGGGTTGATCTAATGTGGTGATAATCCGCGCAGATTTTCCTTTGAGTAATTTGTCCCAAAAAAGAGAGTTTTCACGGTATTGGAACGCAAAACCGGGCAAAAAGAGCCTATCGATAAAACCTTTCATGATAGCCGGAAGACCGCCCCACCAAACGGGATGTACCCAAACTAAATGATCTGCCCATTGGATATCTTCCCAGGCTTGCAGGAGGTCGGGTTCGAGCGCTGTTCGCTTCTGGTACCCAAACTGAAGATTGGGATTAAAATTCAGATCAGCAATATTAATCGAACGGACTTCTGCTCCAGCTTCTTCAGCGCCTTTTTTGTATGCTGCCGCAATACCAAAGTTGAAGGATTCCCTATTGGGGTGACCGTTGATGACAAGTATTTTCTTCATCATGTTATTCTTCTGATAACACAAAAGTAGAGGTACTGGTCCTTGAATTATAGGACAAATGTCTAAAAAGTGATTTCGCTTCGGATTCGGCTTAAATGCCGTTGTGTAATGCCCAGATAAGAGGCTAAATATTGTAGCGGTATTTGTTGGACAAATTCGGGTTGATCTCGAAGTAAGACCGTATAGCGTTGCAAAGCTGTTTCTTTCTGTAATTGAAAGATGCGTTTTTCAAGTTCCAGATATTGTTGCTCAGCGATCATTTTGAGGTACTTTGTCCAAACTAGACTTTCATCAGCGAGTTTGTCAATAGCGCTCTTTTTGATGACCCATAATTCGGCGGGAGAGAGGGCCTGCATGGTTTCAACACTTGGTCCACCGGTGATAAAAGAGGAGTAGGCAGCGATTAGGCTGTTTGGAAATCGAAAACAATAGGTGACATCTTCTGTGCTTGAGCTGCTGTAATACGAACGAAAAATTCCAGAGGCAATGAAGGCGACCTCGTTGCAGGGTTGATTCTCCTTGACAAAAAAATCGTTTTTATTCAGCTTTCTGAATTCAAAAAGCTGAACAATCTGGTCAATTTCTTCCGGATTGAAGAGGCCTAATGACTGAAAATAAGCTGCTATCATAAGTGCCAAAATTAGCTAAATTTCCTTCGATAATGCGATTTATTGGCTGATCATTTTCTTTATCAGGACAATTTGTCCCAAATGATAATAACTGTGTTCAATCACACCCTCAATATTCCTGAGATAGGATCCATATTTTTCCTCAAAGAAAGGCTGGTCAAAAATTTCTGCATCAAGTTGTTCGACTTTATCGGCAAAAAGCGCTGCATTTGTCAAAAAATCAGACCGAAGTTTATCCCAATCGTTCTTTTCAGTTATTTCAGGCAGGTCGAAACTGTATTTTTCACTGATTTCCAGTTTTCCTGTTTCAAGCGCCGCAAGCAGTCCCCTTAAATAGTAATTGATATGATAAGTAAGGGCCGCAATTGTATTTAAATCCTTGATCTTGAAGATCGCCTGCTGCCAACTGATATCCGACAGTTGTTCCTGATAATTGGTATTTGCAATCCAATGACCGCTTAATAAAACTTCTCTAAGTCTGTTTGCAATGAAGGAATTTCTATCCATGACTTATTATGTGGTTTATTGATTAGTTTCTTCCTTCGCTAATTTACATACAATTTCCTTATTCTTCATCTTGGGTTAATCTCTTGTTAATAAGACTTTTGTTCTTTTGTTCAATTCATTGTTACCAGGAGATCATGTTTGCACTAACCGGAAAAGATTTAAAGAATGTTTGGGACCAATTTGTGGAAGATGAATGTGAGGAGTCATTTTATACCTTATATAAACACTATTACCATTATCTTTCCTATTTGGGGCTGAAGAAAAAAATGTCGATGCAGCGCATTCAGGACACTATCAATGATGTGTTCTTACAACTGTGGGAGAAAAAAACAGGCAATCGACAAATACGGAATCATCACAATTATATCATCACCGTGTTCTTTCGAAAGCTCTTTCGGAAGGAAATGCTGCAACTAGCGGATCTGGATTTTTCCGAAGAAGCACATGATCCAGCAGTCCATCAATCTGTCGAAGAACAATATATTCGTACGGTAACAACAAACACTGTTGCGCAATTGGTGCAAGAGCACCTGGAACAGCTGGGGGCAAAACAACGTCTGGTCATTTATCAGCGCTTTTTTCTGGACCTTTCCTATCAAGAGATTGCTGATGCGAATCAAGTTTCTATTCATACCATTTATAATACCATCTATAAATCGCTGGAAAAGATCAAAAATAATCTATCCAGTGAACAAGAAATCTTTCTTAAAGTGGCCGTAGGACTGCTTTCTTCATTTTTGTTGATTTTTTCTTAAAAATAAGTAGTGAAAAAAATGATGTCCCTTGCTCTATTGGATAAATTACAATTAGAGCAGAATGGACGAACTTAATTTACAGGCTTTATTGCGAGATGAATCTTTTATTAACTATTGCAAGAGAACGGATAAAGAGGATATTGAGAAATGGGAAAAATGGTTGCAAAAATATCCGGAACATCAACAGTCCATTGGAGAATTAAAGACAACTATCCTGGCATTGGGCTATTATTCCGGTGAAGAATCCGTTCAGGCAAATTATTCCCGTTTGCAGCAACAGATAAAAAAGCGTTCTGACCAGCACCGTTTTAAGAAAATTGGCAAAACGGTCTGGTTTAAAATTGCAGCCGCCTTATTTGCTGTGGGGGCAATTTCACTGTTTTTATTCCGCCAACAAGTTCCTGAAGAAACAATGGCAACTGTCCAACAGGTCGGTTCTCCGGGAAAAGATGCTGCAGTGCTCACGTTAAAAGATGGTTCAGTAATTTCTTTGGCAGATATTCGCAAGGGAAGTGTTGTGGCGCTCCAGGGTGGCGTAGAGATACAAAAGAACAAAGACGGTGAATTGGTCTATCGGGCCGTGGAACAGGATGCTGCAGCCACTGCTGCGGTCAATAAAATTGCAACAAACAGGGGCAATCAATATCAGGTTATTCTACCCGATGGATCCAAAGCTTTTTTGAATGCAAATTCCACATTAACTTATCCATTGAAGTTTGCTCAAAATGCCCGAACTGTGCGTATGACGGGAGAAATTTATTTTGAAATCTCAAAATTGGAAATAGGGACTGGAGCGAATAGAAAACGGATTCCTTTCTATGTGGAAACAGCAGAACAAAAAATCGAAGTACTCGGAACTCATTTCAATGTCAATGCTTATCCCGATGAACCTTATACCACGACAACGCTGTTGGAAGGCAGTGTGCGCGTCACTTCTTTAAAAAGGAATGAATCTGTTTTGTTAAAACCCGGACAAAGGTCATTGTTAAATGAGCGCTTGCGTATAGATGATACCGATAGCTCGCACGATGCGTCATGGACACAGGGCGATTTTGTATTTAAAGGTGAAGAGTTGAGTAGTTTGTTGCGTAAGATTTCGAGGTGGTACAATGTGGATGTGGAGTGCCCCCAACGACTAGAAAAGCTCAGATTTGATGGTATGGTATCGCGTTCTCAGCCGTTATCCACCATCATTGATATGTTAGAAATCACTGGAAAAGTAAAAATAAAACTTAATGGAAGGAGGCTTATTGTGATAGATTGACCTATCTAATCATGCGATAAGCCAAATGAAAACAACCAAAGGTGCTGGTAACACCTTTGGTCAATGTGTTAAGCTTATCGATAACGTTGCGATTCAATAATCATCAAATAATATTAACAACAACAAATATATGAGTTTTTATCAATGCATGCGTGTTATGAAAATCACCATGGTATTTTTAACTTGTTTGTTGGCGAAAGTCAGTGCGTTTACTTATGGTCAACGGATTACACTCAACAGGCAAAATAGCAATATCCCAACTATTTTAAAAGAAATAAGGCAGCAGAGCGGCTATGATTTTTTTTACGATAATGGCTTATTTAATCGAGCAAAAACCATTAGTATAAGCCTCAAAAATGCGACCGTGGAGGAGGCGTTAGCGATCTGTTTTGCAGGACAGCCTTTTGGTTATGTCGTGAAGAATAAATTAGTTGTTGTGACAGCTGCGCCTTCGGGTTCCAGCAAAGCAACTCCTATAGTACAGCAACAGCTCCTCTCGGGGCGGGTAACCGACCAGGAAACCAAGCGCGCGCTGGCCAGTGTGTCTATCCGTGTCAAGGGAACCTCCGGCGGAACAAATTCCGATGGCAATGGAAACTTCTCCTTAACGGTTTCCAGAATTCCAGCAACATTGGTTGTTTCGTATTTAGGCTATCAGACAAGGGAACTGGAGATAAAAGAAGGACAGGGAAATCTTGCGGTCAGTTTGGCACCACTGGCGACAGCCCTGGAGGAGGTTACTGTTCAGGCAAGGCGCAAAACGAATACGGAAACGGCCGTACTGGAAGAACGTAAACGTGCATCCATTGTACAGGATGCTATTTCTGCTGAAATGATCGAACGTACAGGAAGTATCACAACTACTCAGGCACTTCAGCGTGTCACGGGAGTAACCGTAACGGATGATAAATATATTGCCGTTAGAGGGCTGGGAGACCGGTCTGTGATTGGGCAGTTGAATGGGGTGCGGCTGGCATCTTCAGATCCTGATCGTAGTGCGATCCCCCTGGATCTCGTGCCTGCGTCACTGCTGGACAATATTACGGTTTATAAAACAGTTACTCCAGATAAGCCCGCAGATGCAGCTTCTGGTATCGTTGAACTCAAAACGAAATCTGTACCAGATAAGATGACATTCGAACTTATCGCGCAGACCGGTCTCAATTCGAATATCGGTCTGGGCGGTAATTATAATAGCTTCTGGAATAGCGAAATGGGATTGTTAGGGACAAGAATTAATAAAAAGGACCTGTCACGGGATTTCCTGGATCTCGCGAAACAATACCCCAATGGCCTCAGTTCGATTCAGGATATGATCGCCAATAGCAACTATAGTCCCTCCGGATATCAGGAAGTGAACCGCATCAATGGTATTATGAAAAGTTTTGATCCTGTCATGACGACGCGATATCGACGGGCACCTATGAATCAGCTGTATTCCGCTACCTTTGGAAATAGCTACGATGTCTTCGGTAAACACAAATTGGGACTTGTTGTCGGTGGAAATTATTACCGAAGGTTCTCTGATACTTATCAAGGCGAACTGACACAATACAGTATCTACCAAGGTGTCGTCACAGGTAATCCCGATATATTTAGTTTTAGAAATATCCCCAATTATATTACACCCAATAGCTTATTTATGGGCAAATATCAAACCTATCAAGAAAATACAGGGACAGAAACTCTTAACTATGGTACACTTGTCGGTGTTACCTATCGTTTCAATCCACAGCATGAAATCAGCATGCAATACCTCGGAAGCTGGGGGGGTGAATCAATCGCAACTAATCTGAATGGGCGTTATGAATATTCAGGTTTACCGGGGGAGGTCCGAAGCACCATTCATTCTTTAAAACAGACTTTCCGAAATCTGAATACATTTAATTTACAAGGTGAACATAAGTTTTTGAAAGATGAATTTTCCCCGCGATTGAGCTATAACGTGGCGACATCAAAATCCACACAAAATGATCCGGATTTTAGATTTGTAAGTCTGGTGGATTACACCCCCAGAGGCGGGGGCTGGTATAGGCGACCGATTGTCGGAGAACAGGCAGGTAGCGATGATTATGTTTATTCTGAACACCTGTATGCACTCACATCGGGATATGTCAACGGATTTGGAAATTATGGCATTATCCAGGCCGAACCCAATGGTCGGAGATGGCGCAATTTAAATGAAGACAATTTTAATGCAAAAGCGGATTTAAATTTTCCTTTTAAGCTGTTTGGACAGAAACAGTTGTTAAAGACGGGCTTTAACTACCTGTTCAGAGACCGCAAATTCATGGAAAACCAATTGTTTCTGCCGGGATCGAATTTTACGGGCAATAAATCAATTCCTTTGTATGATGTGCAAGGAAATCTGGATCGCCTGGTCAGCAATGAAATAGTTGGCGTTGTGCTGCCCAAGGCCGGACAGGGGGAAGGAATGATGCCAATAGGAGGATTTCTATACAATAGCCAAAAATCACCAAACAACTATAAAGGCTATTTCGAAACCAATGCGCTTTATGGTATGCTAGATCTTAAAATTGCGGAGCAGCTACGTATAGCGGGAGGAGTACGGTTTGAGCTCACCAATATCGGGTCGGCGGTAGATACAGCCAATGTATTTTTAGATCCTGCACTTACGGCAACATCTCCGGATGGAACACGTATTCCATTGGATCCAATTAATCCAAATTCTGTCTATAAAACAGGTTACAAACCTTTTTATTCGGTAAATGCCACTTATACGCTCAACGATAATATGAATTTTCGTGGAGCTTTCAATACGACCTTGGCAAGACCGGAGCTGCGGGAGATTACGAACGTCTTTGAATTTGATGCGTTCCAGATGGGGTTGGTCGTCGGTAATCCTAATCTGAAAAATCAGTATACACAAAATGCAGATTTTCGTTGGGAATGGTTTCCTGCAAAAGGGGAAGTGATCGCTATTTCTGCTTTCGGAAAACGTATCGAGAATCAATTGGTCAAAGTTTTTAATTTAAAAACGGAAGGTCTGGCCGCCACTTACCCTGAATTTCCGACAATTCAATTCCAAAATGATGCTAATGTCGGTAAAGTGTGGGGACTGGAGTTCGAGGTAGTCAAGAATTTAGGAAGCTTATATGATCCTTTGAAAAATCTGTTCCTCGGTACAAACCTCCTGTTGGCACAGAGCGAGATAAAAAAATCTGCCGAACGTTATGAAGCGAATCGTTCCCTTGATCGGTACACGCCTAAAAATAGCCCTTTGTTTGAACAAGCCCCTTATTCCATCAATGCTTGGTTAAATTATGATAATGGCAAGTCCGGCACTGATCTGACCTTGACCTTCAACATGGTGGGCGAACGTTTGGTACAGATCAATCTGACAGGGGAGCCTGATCTGTACACGCAACCCGTGCCTTATCTTGATTTTGTGTTTTCACAAAAGTTGAATAAACGGATCTTGTTTAAAGGCTATGCCAAAAATATTATGAATCCTGCCATAAAAACAGTGTATGCAAACCCACAGACCGGCGGGAAATGGTATGGAAATGAATACATCAACCGAAGCTACAAACGTGGTGCGGAAATTATGATCGGTTTTACCTATAACTTATTTTAATCCAATGAAAATCAATGTCTTTACTAATAGTTATTGGCGGTTGTTGGGAGTTTCGGCTTTATGTTCCCTTTCTTTTTCCGCTTGTAAAAAAGAAAAGCTGGACGTTATTACCGACAATCGTTCTGTAACCGAAAATAGACCAAATTCGAATTCGAGAATTGTTAACTTATTTGACTACAACCAACTTATTGCCAATGGTGATAGCTTGACCAATTTTGTGGTATTACATCCGCTAAATCAGGATAACTACAAATATCCGGGGACATCGTATTTCCCAACGGATGGACGTCTGGGGAAAATATGGCCTATTCCACAAGATCTTTTTAACCAGAAAGAAGAGGCTGAATTGAGTTTTGCTGCACGTTATTATACGGGATTTGGTGTAGACCATGATCTTAAAATCAATGTAAATAATAGTTATGATACACCCAAAGATTATTTTTTGCTACCAACTACGTTCATGAATGGTCAGCCTGAGGTTGTCTCCATAGCGCGGGCAGCGACAAGCCCGGATAAACCCGATCATTTCAAGATCAGGATTGTGAATCTAGCTGGGGCAATTAAAAATCCAGCCAATGGATTGACGGGGCCACAGGAGAATTTGGTTGGGGAGATATCGCTGGCCTATGCCGACGGTGCACTGGTTAGCCCAAAGACCAATGCAATATCAGTTGCACGTATGGCGTCTGAATATATTGAATTGCCTTACGGTACTTATCAATTCAAGGTATTGCTTCAGGATGGAAGACCGCTTCCCGCATTGGGATCCGAACGACATGAATATGGTCTGATTGATCTGCCAACTTCTACCATCCCGGAAAATCATGCAAGATCAACTAATCTGGTCTATGCTCCCATTCAGGACTTCAAGCCCGGTGGGGTATATACGATTGTAGTTGCTCCGCAGAAATTTAGCTATATCTCCAATGAAATAGATGAAACTGTGAATGTCTATCAGAATTCATTTCAGATTATTACAGATATCGCTGCGCCGGTGAACCAAAGTTATCTTCGGATACAGGGAGTCAATGCATACAAAGACCAGTCCATCGGATTTAAGATAGACGGAAAGACACTTGCATCGGGCCTTGATTTTGGAGAAGTGAGTGCGTATGGTGTATTTACCCAGAAACGGTATACGATTGAGGCAGTCGACAATTCGGGCAATGTTATCGCTTCCCTAAACTCGGAGCTACGCAGTAATCAAAATTATACGATTTGGATATACCCGGATCAAAATGGAAGGGCTCAACTGTTACTGATTGCCAATGATCTAAGTGGTACGCTGCCTTTACCTGCCGAAGATGATGGTACGTATAGCAGGCTCGCCTTTAAGTTTTTCTTTTTCAATCGTTTCTTAAATCTATCCATTGGTAATCCTTATATCACGTTTACACTTCCAAATGGGCAAGCTATCGGAAATCATTCCAATGTGAATCTTCAGCCGGGAATTCCGTCGACACATATACCTTACACGAATATGAATACGATGATGGAGCCTTACGAGATTATGGCTTATCGATCTAAGCCTGATGTGGTTCCCGGCGTGTGGGCCGAAGATATCAATGTACTGAAATCTACTGACTTTATTGCGGATAAATCTCTTTATACAAAAATAAAAAGAGCATTACCTGCTCACGAACCCGGAATTTATACCGTCGCATTAATTGGAAAAAGCGGTGCAGGAGCATCTGCTAAAGAGAAAGCTAGAATGATCATTATCAAACATAATAAGTAATGAAACCATCACGATTTATTCATTCACATAGGGGAATGGTTAACCGGGCGAAGCGAGCTCATGAATGCCGCTTAAAGCAAACACTCGATGAATAAATCTGATCGCTTCACTACAGCTGAAAAATAAAATTAAACGATGAAAACACAAAGAATATTACATGGCGTAAGTGTATTAGGCCTTTTTCTCATCCTGTTCACAGCTTGTACCAAAATTGACTATACACAGATCGATGAGCCTGCTTACCTCAGGGTATTTAATAACATCAATTATGTGCAGACCATGGGCAGCAAGGATGATAAGGTACCTTATTTCTGTATGCTCATCAATCCAAAGACTGGAGCTGACGGGAAATTTACAGGAGCAGAAATCATAGGTGATTTTTTGGACAAGCGTGATCCTTATGCGCCACCTTATCCTTCACATATCGGCAACAGCACAAGTTTGAGTAATCCAGAATATCCGGGAAAAGAGAATGTACTGGTTGGTCCGGTTTTAAATGGATTTGATCTAAGCAGCTGGGCACAGATTCCATCTGGAGAAGTGCGCCTTGTATTTGCTTACCGACCCAAAAATACAGTTCCGTTCTTTGAATTGGAAGAACGCTTAAGAAATGACATCCTGATAGATACGGTGATTAACCTCCAAAGTAAGGAGGTGTATACATTGCATCTGCTGCAAAAAGATTTTGTCAAGAAAGACCATGGGATTTTATTGAGGCAGGAAAACTTCCATAAACTCCCTTTATCGGATTCATTGGTCTACGTCAATTTTTACAATATGAGCGCAAAAGGATTCTGGGAAGCTGATGCCAGTTTAAAAGATGACGATTACAAACTCGCAAGTTTTAAGTATGGCATCAAGGATGAAATGAACGTGTATATGTCGCTTTATGAAAGTCAGGAAGAGTTGAGCCACTATGCCGCCACCGTAAAAGGATATCGCGGTAAGTTTATGGCCACAATCAGACGTAATACGAGCTCAGATGTTGTAAGTTCCTATGCGAGCTTTCCGCTATGGGCAAGTAATCATGCGAATGGCATTCGAACATCCATATGGGAACGGTTTGACTTTTTTACGCCCGGAATGAATCCGGTTACAAATCCTTTTTACGATAGTGACCGCAATACAGGAAGCAATTGGGCTGTACTTAACTGTCTTCTGAATGGAAAAGTTGGATTAACAAGTAATGAAAATGGAACGCTGCTTCCGAATTTATTGGTCAATGTCCATTCCGGAAAAGACAACCCGCGCACTTTCGCTACGGTCAACACGATTGAAGTTGTTAATGGTCGAGTGTACTTAACGACAATACAACGGAAATATGCACCTCCTATCTACTAAACATAAGCAAAGATGAATCGAAATATAAAATATAAGATGGCTAAGATGAGGTTTATAGGCTGCTTTTTTGTATACCTGTCTATTTCTATCCTACAAAGCTGTAAACACGACAATCTTACTATGCCTGTACCGAATGAAAATATACGGCCAGCAGCAGATTTTATTCATAATAATTATGAAATGCGCCTATTTGATGCTGCGCTCCAAAAGACAGGAATGGCAGTGGGGCTCAATGAAGCGGGGCCATTCACAGTGCTCGTACCCAATGATCTTGCATTTAATGAAATAGGGATATTTAGGCCAACTGATTTTGACAAAATGAATAAAGATAGCCTACGGCGGATCATTGCCTACCATATTCTTCCGCGCCGTCTTTACCTGCGTGATATTCCAAGTAACGCTGTCGATTTTCGGTATGCGACTTTTGAGGGGTCAGAATTATATGCGTCTATAGGTTCGATCATGCCCGGGGCAACTGCACCATCCAACATGTTGTTTTTCAGCGGTGCAAAGGCAATCCGTAAGGACGTGGTTCTGTCGAACGGTGTCCTGCATGTGCTTGATAAGCTGATGAAGCCCCAGTTTGAAAAAAATATTCAGGAATGGCTGAGTGATAAAAAAGAATATACGGTGTTTGTCGCCGGATTGAAAAAATTTGGACTGTGGGACCAACTTGCTGAAAAAGGTCCATTCACGGTGTTCGCACCAACAAATGAGGCACTGGAAAAGAAAGGAATTACGATGAGCTTTTTAGATACCGCCGTGCCTGAAAGATATATAGCTGAGGTATTATTCGGTGCCTATATTATGTATGATAAACATTTTTTTATCTCGGATTCGCAGGTGTTCAGCATTATTAATTCGAACGGTTCGTATAAGTATCATTTGAAAGATAATATCCATTACATGGAATACTTGGCGAATGAGACTTATCCGACCTGGAAAATGAGTTACTATATGAAGCTTAGAAGTAACGATACATTTTATTCAATTATCCTGGCGGATATAAGTTATTCGGTCGGGGCTAAAATGGACTATCTGTGTAGTAACGGTGTGGTACATGATTTGGATCAAGGCTTAGTAAGTCCTGATCAGGTTATTAAAAAGGAAGAAAATGAAAAATAAATCAATTAAGGTCACTCGACATATCGTACTGATGTGGGTTGCGGGTTTGCTCCTGATCTTCTCTTGTCGTAAGACCGAATTTATGCCTGACATTGTAGGTGAACAGGTTCCTTATCAAAACGAGGCAACACAAGATATAGGCCAATTACTGGCTAAACATAACGAGACGAAAGTATTTTTAGGTGCCTGGCAAAAAGGCAATATCTCAGCACTTATTAAAGCGCAAGGTATTCATACGAAAGTCACGGTTTTGGCTCCAACCGATAATGCGCTCAAGCAAGCTGGAATTACAGCGGAGACTATTCAAAAAATGACAACCGAAGAACTTATCGAATTTGTTCAGTTTTATAGCTTCTGGGGTGAGCTTGATCAGACTAAACTTGGTAAATATAGTTTAATGGTTCGTTCGATGTTGAAAAATTCAAAATTTCGTGTTCCTTTTTATGATAATGAGGAACCTATAGGACGCCGCTATGACCTTTATTATTACAGACATTATCTAGCTGTAAAAGATGGAGAGCTACTGGTTAATGGTAAATCAGTAGGCAAATTAACTTACGAATCCGCAACAGATGGGGGGATCTATTTCATGGAGAAATTTGTTCAAAAACCGACTATGACCATATTGGATGCATTAAAGGCAGACGGAAGGTTTACCTTTTTTATTGAATCTCAGCGATTGGCAGAGGAGGCATTTTTTGAGAAAATGTTGGATGATATTGAACCATTGTGGGGTTATCGAATGAGCAAAGAGGAGTTTTTAAGCTATTATCCCGATGCCAGGGCACCTTATACCCGTGGCTGGGTGGCGGAAAGCGATCCTATTTACGAAAATGAGGCCAATCTGACCTTGACCGCAACATTTGCACCTACGGATGATGCCTTTAAACGGGCGGGATTTAACAGTGTACAGGATATTTTAGCGTTCAATGCCAAAAGAGGAGATGTGAGATATGATGAATTATACTTTGAGCCCCGTGGAGCCTATCCGATGGATACTCTGTTCAGCTATCATCGCAATTGGGGAAGGATAGTGGCGACAAAGGATCCGGCATATGGTATGGCGATGGGTAACAACACTGTATTTTATAGCAATGACCTGGATCCTGTATTGTTAAACGATTATTATGTGAATATAGGCGGTTCAGGTCAGGTTCAATATGCTTATAAAATGCCATTCGCCTTTTCAACGAATGAAAACAAAATCCAGATGAAGATCAAGAATGCAGAACAGGCGCCGGTCAATATGGTGGAAACGGATATCAATACCATCAATGGACCTATTCACGTACTTGATAATTTGTTAGTTCCGAAAGGTTTTAAACTTAAATAGAGATGAGACAATATAAATTTAGCGCTAGCAGATATGTAATGCTTTTGCTGATCAGTAGCCTAACATTTGCCTGTAAAAAGGAGGACAGTGCTGTTGGCTTCGATAATAACAGTGTGAATCTTGTCGTTGCTGATAATTTTAATTTATCGGCGTTTAATGCTGCTTTGCGTGTAAGCAATATGGATAAGGAACTGAAAACAGGTAAGGGACCTTATACCTTACTTGCACCGTCAGATGATGCTTTCGCCAACGCAGGGTACACCAGTGTCGTGGAAATATTAGCTGAGCGAGCTTCGATCATTGCGGACATTGCCAATTATCACCTACTGGACGGGAAATATGAATTGGATAAACTGCCATTTTTATTTAATCAAGAGCTGCAAACACGAAAAGGTAAAGTTTATGCAACACATTGGGTCAAAGGCGCAGATACGGTACTCACATTAAATGGTGCCCGTATTTTGACCCAAAATTTGCCAGCCTCGAATGGACTGGTACAGGTCCTCGACCGGGTGATGACGCCTTATGTACATGATAAGATTGTGGACGCGATCAATGCAGATGCAAGCATCAGCATATTTGCCCGAGCTGTCAAAAGAACTGCTGTGTTATCGGATAAAGGTAATCAAGGGCCTTATACCGTTTTCGCACCAATCAATACGGCGATGGCGAAACTGGGATTCGCTTCGGTACAAGAGGTTGACAAAGCAGGTTTGGCAGAGTTGAAACAAGTAGTCAACTATCATATCGTTCGCGATCGCCGCTTTGTATACGATTATATTCTAAGTACAGGTAACACAAATTTATCTAAGCAAACGATGCTGGATGGAAATAGTATTCAAATAAGATTGATTCCCAATGTAAACTCCCCGGGATCATTTATGGGCATCGCACTCCGTGGCCTGGGTAATACCAGTGACGTCCTCCTGTATAAACAGGATATATTAACTGGTGAGGGGGTACTGCATATTGTCGATCAGGGCTTGCAGATTACACAATAATAAAAAAGTTTTATCTCACGATTTAGGAAAACAAGAAATGAATAGATATCAATATGACAATATATGCATAGGAAGATCAATCGGGATCGCCTATCCGCTATTGTCAACACTCAAGTTAATTTTCCTCTTTTTACTTCTCGTGCAAGGATTTGTTTCTTCGGCACAGGAAACGTCAGGTGCACTTATCGGAAAGGTTCAAAATAGTGCTGGAAGCGCTGTCGAGAAAGCGACAGTTACTATTGTACACACCCCCACAGGCACGCGTTACGTACAGTCCACAGATAAAGATGGACATTTTACTTTGAACAATATTCGTACCGGTGGGCCGTATACAGTGGATGTGAGCAGTATAGGGCTTCAGGCCGATCACAGAGAGGATATCTTTGTACGCCTGGGAGAAGCTTTGCAAATTGACTTTATCCTGCAGCAGCGCACAGAAACCCTTGGTGAAGTTGTCATAACAGGCCGAAAACGGGAAACTAGGGCCGGTACAGTAGGAACAGGGAGTCATATTAGCCGTGAACAGGTACGAAATATGCCAACAGCAAATCGTTCGATTACGGATGTGACTAGACTAACACCACAGGGAAGCCGGGATAATAGCTTTGGCGGAACTAACTTCAGGTACAATAATGTGACTGTGGATGGAGCTGTCAATAATGATGCGATAGGTTTTAGCCCTTCTCTAGGCGGACAGACGGGTACCTCGGGAATGGCAGGAAGCAGCACGCGGACCAATCCGATATCGATCGATGCTATCCAGGATATGCAAGTGTATCTGGCTCCCTATGATGTTAAAATAGGAAATTTTACGGGTGGATCTGTCAATGCCGTAACACGGAGCGGGACGAATCAGGTCGAGGGTTCGGTGTACGCTTATGGACGTAATGCCGCCCTTACTGGGAAAGATCGTGTGGGAACGCTAGGGAAAATGAATAAAGATTTTTATGACTATCAAACGGGATTTCGAATTGGGTTTCCATTGATAAAAGATAAGTTGTTTTTCTTCAGCAATGAAGAGCTGACACGACGTCAAGATCCTACACAACTGCGTGTAGGAACGGTTGAAACGGCCCATATTCTGGATCGCGCTGATGTCGAGGCGATAAAAACGGCGGCGCAGTCGCGTTACGGAGATATTTTTAATATTGGAACAGCTGATAATTATACCAATTGGTCACGTTCAACCAAATTCTTTAACCGCTTGGACTGGAATATCAATGCCTTGCATCAGCTGGCTATTCGTAACAATACGATCTTCAGCAAAGCGACACATATGGACAGGGATCAGCAAGATTTTCGTTTCAGTGGAATGGCATTTGAGCAGGAAAATAACCAAACGAGTACTGTTGCAGAATTAAAGAGTAGATTTAGTAACAATCTCTCCTCCAATGTTGTATTGGGGTATACGCAGGTAAACGACCGTCGTGACCCGCTGAGTGACCCTTCTTTGCCTCAGGTGCAGATTCAGGGACGTACACCAGGAACAACAATCTATCTCGGAACTGATCGCGAAGCCAGTATTTTTAATATGCGACAAGGGACATGGGAGATTACAGCAAACCTGAACTGGACGAAAGGTAGACATAAGTTTTTGTTTGGAACACATAATGAACTTTATCGTGTTCGCTATGGTTTTGTCAACAGTTGGAATGGTCGAGTGGATTACAACAGTATTGCCGATTTTGTTGCCAATGTACCTTATCGTGTTAGAGGGAGCTATAATTATACAGACAATACACGATCCTATATTTTAGATCATCCCGCAGCGGACTTCTCGGTCAATATGTATAGTCTGTATGTTCAGGATGAAATCCGTGTAAATGATCATTTACAAATTATCCCTGGACTTAGAGCAGATTTAGCTAGCCTACCCGATATGCCAACGTTAAGTGACAAAGTCAGCGATATGTGGGCGGATCCTGGTTTTGGGACAAGTTATACATACACCCCCGCCAATCGCCTTAGAAACGAATTTTTAAATAAAATCCAACTTTCCCCACGTATTGGGTTTCGATGGGAAGCAATGGACAACCGACAGTTGGTCATAAGAGGAGGGGCCGGATTATTTACGGGACGTATACCATTTGCCTGGCTCGCCTATGCTTATTACAATACGGGTGACAGTTATGGTGCATTTGATCAAAAAGCTGATCAAAAACCTTTTGCTCCGGGCTCTGATCCCATTAAACCTAGCCAGAATGGGATAGGTGACTTTATTGGACAAAACGGTGCCATAATCAATGATCCAAGCACGGGTAAGACACAGGTAGACTTGGTTGATAATAATTTTGTACTGCCGCAAGTTCTACGGTCAAGTTTAGGGATAGACTATCAGGCGGAAGGCTGGAAGTTCACACTGGAAGGTATTTATACAAAAAATATAAAAGATGTATTATTCCAACAGCTAAATAATAAAGATAATCCGTTATGGTATGGATATGATATCGGCAAGCAGCAACCTGTTTACAGTGGTACTGTTGATAATCGTTTTTCAAATGTTTATCTGTTGAGCAATACCAGTCAAGGCTATCGGTATAGCATCACAGGGACGATCGGGAAAACGATCAAAGAAAAGCTGAATGCGACTTTGAGCTATACCTATGGACAGTCCAAAGATTTGAGCAATGGGGTCCGTAATTCTATGGAGAGTAATTGGCAGCTCAACCAATCGTTAATTCCGAACAATCCGAAATTGGCCTATAGTAACTTTGATATACGTCACCGCATCGTTTCAAGTATAAATTATGAACAAGTATGGCGCAGCGCCGGACGGACAAGTTTTACCTTATATTTTAGTGCGCAATCGGGTAGCCCATTCACCTATGGTATCGTCAATAATAGTATTCAGGGACTGCCTCAGCAGGTCAGCTTGGTATACATTCCGAGAGCAACAGAAGCAATCCGTTATTTCAAGGATATCGCCGGTGGGATGTCCGCCCAACAGCAGGCGGAAGCTTTTAACCAATTTATTGACGGCAACGAATACTTAAGTTCCCGTAGAGGTGACTTCACAGAGCGAAATATGGGAAGAACACCATGGAATCTGCAGGCAGACTTACGCATTGCCCATGATCTCTTTGTTCAGAAGTCAAAAAAACAATTTATTACATTTTCAGTGGATATTATGAACTTGACTAATCTGATCTATAGAAAATGGGGTATTCAATACTTTTCGCCCAATACATTTAATTCGACGAGTAGTGTAGGGTTAACACCTACATTGTTCCCCCCGAGCCAAAATGCGGAAAACTGGCCTGTATTTACGTTCAGCGATCCGGGCCAGCCTTATAGCATAGATTATTTTAACTCGAGGGCACAGATACAATGTGGCGTTCGCTATACTTTCTAATTAAAAGACGCCTAGAAGACAGTTTAAATTGTAACAATTGAAACAATGATTCGAGTGGTGAAACTCAATAAATAAGGTGAAAAAAAGAATTTATTCTTATGAAAAATATAATAAAACTAACAATGATATGCATAGCAATGGCGATTGCATTCATCAGCTGTAGTAAAAAAGAGGAATTGATAGATAAGGAGATAGCGAAAGTGAACAGCTATTATCCTAATTCAGGCAAGGCGGGCACATTGGTTACCATTGAAGGAGAGGGATTCAGTAGTTCAATAACTGAATTTACAGCCACAGTTGCTGGAAATTCGGCAGAGGTAATCAGTGCGACTCCCACAGCAGTCGTATTACGTGTGCCGAAAGGTGATAAAAGTGGAACAGTTGTCTTGAAATATGGTAACAATAGCTTTGATGTGGGCACGTATACTTATCAGGACCTGTCTATAGCAAAAGTTTTTCCGACGAATGGTACCCTCGGTACCCAATTACGGATTGACGGTGAGGGATTTGGCAGCACTGAAACTCCAGCGGAGGTTTACGTTAATGGCAAGAAAGCATTGGTGGTAAGCGTGACCGATAAGGTGATCATTGCTGAAGTTCCCGAAGATGCTGGATATGGTGCTGTGGAAGTACGTGTAGACGGGAAAAAGTCTCAAGGACAGAATTTTACCTATCAGGTTATTCGCAGCATTAAACCAGCCACTGGTGGAGCAGGAACAAAGGTTACGTTGACAGGAGAAGGCTTCGAGAAGCTGAATTCGGGCAATGTGGTAGATTTTAATGGTAAAATTGCTACCGTCCTGGAATCCAGCCCTGAGAAAATTGTCGTTGTTGCACCAGCAGGAGTGGGTACGGGACTCTTGTCCGTCAATATCAATGAACAGAAGATCTCCGGTCCGGTGTTTACAGTGGTCGGCAAGCCTGTGATTGAAGCAGTTTCACCTTTAAGTGGTCCAAAGGGAGCCGAAATGACGATTAATGGGCTATTATTTAGTAAGATATTGGACGAAAATCAGGTATTCATCAATGGAAAGCAGGTCGCTATTTCTTCAATTAGCGAAAATCAGATTAAGCTGATCATTCCAGGGGGGACTGGATCAGGCAAGGTAAAGGTTGTTGTCAATGATCAATCGGTCGAAGGCCCACAATTCAAAGATCAGACATTGGGGATACGTTCAATGAGTCCAGACAATGGTCTGGCCGGGACGAGTGTTACAATCCTGGGAACTGGTTTTAGTACAAATCTGGCAGAAAATCTCGTTTATTTTAACGGAGTTTTGACGCGGGTAAGCAGTGCCAGTGAGAATCAATTAGTACTGGAAGCACCACAAGGAGTAACAACAGGTCAGGTGAAAGTTGTCGTTGGCAACCAAGACGCCCTGGCACCGCGACCATTCCGTAGGGCCGGAATAACGACTCTGGCAGGTGGCCCCGGAATGACCACTTTTGGCAGTAACATGGCTGGAATGGCAATTGATCAACAAGGCTATATCTACGTCACAGATCCAGAGAATAAACAAGTGAAGAAGGTATCGCCTACAGGGAGTGTTTCCATCCTGCAGGTCGATGGCGCCAACGCAATTTTTGATTATCCGTCAGGAATAGCAATTGACCAGCAAAATAATATCTACGTCAGCGATCAACGTGCAAATCAGATCTTTAAAATTACGCCTACAGGTACACGTACAGTACACGCACGCGGATTTTCGCCAACAGCCATGTGTATTGACTTATCAGGAAATTTGTATGTCTCGGTTGCTGGATTTGGATTGGGGGTAAACAAAGTCAATAACACTGGAAGTTATACAAGGGTAACGGGACCATCCTGGGTCTTGGGCAAACCCTTTGTGGATAACCAGGGCTACCTGTATTATTCCGATCAGAATACAAGCAGCAACAATGGGATTGAAATAGTGAAACCGGGTGATAACCGCGGGATAATATTTGTTGGAAATTCGGATGCTGGATACGTAGATGGCATAGGAACTGCCGCAAGGTTTAATGGTATAGGTGGAATTAGCCCTGGCCTGAATAACCGATTAATCGTCGCTGATAACAATAATTATGCTATCCGTGAAGTCAATATGACGACCAAAGAGGTAACAACCTTGATAAAAGCAAACTATGGCTATGCGGATGGTACATTGGCGACAGCTAAATTCACGTCGGTAAAGGATGTTGTGGTGGATAAAGAGGGCAATATTTACCTTATGGATGTGGCGAATAAAGCGATTCGGAAATTGTTCCTGAAATAAAAATGTATATCCCCGATGTGTTAATATTGTTCTAAAAAAGTTAAGTTATTTTTTGAAACGATATAAGATAAGCAATCGGGGATTTTTGTTAATTACTTTCTATGGTGCGTAAAAAATCGCCATAGAAATCGGGAATATCACTGTGATAAATAGCCGCTGCGACTTCCTCAATCGGATAATCTACTTTAACTATTTTGGCTTCTATGTTTTCTTCTGTCAGCGTCACTAAGGTATAGGAAGCCTTTCTGTCTTTTTCTTTGCTTCGGCCGACAGACCCACAATTGATAAACAGGACTTCTTCAGTCCGTTGGACATAGGCGTGATGGGTATGACCCATGACCAAGATATCAATGGCTCTTTCGCGTAATTGAATTGAGAGGTCCGCTTTGGGTGTTGATTCATGAATGTATTCATCATTACTATGAAGACTGGCGTGCACAAGCAGGATCTTTCTAAGACGATCACCGACTTTGAACGTTAATTCAATATTGTAAGGTAATGTTGCTAGCCATTTTTTGTGAGCAGCTGTTATATCGTTTTTGCTGAGATTGATGGCGATGTCACGGTTTACTGTTTCGATCGCATCGTGGTGTGGTAAGGGAATAATAGGCTCATCGAAGGCAATCCTCTGATCGTGATTTCCGAGTAAACAGGGGATATTTCTTTCCTGTATTCGGGCAATAACCTCATTTCCCCATGGGGCAAAATCGACCAGATCACCTAAACAGTAAATCTGTGTTACCCCGCTCTTTTTTATGTCCGCTAGTACTTCGTCCAATGCCACAATATTGGCATGTATATCACTTATTATTGCAAGTTGTATCTTCATCTATCCTACAAACTTAGCTATTCGAAGCGCAAATTAACAGTATGCTTATTGTTTTTAAAAAGAAAATGAAATTGGTATTATATTCATTAAGATGAATCATGAGTGATAGCAGCGAAGATAATATACAATATTTTAATAAGTATATAACCTGTATTATAACAGTAAGATATATACTTATTTTCTATTAAGATGATTAAAGGTTCATTCCTCCGGATACCTCAATGCGTTGTCCATTGATCCATCGGGCGTCTTCTGTGCACAAAAAGGCAACAACGCCGCCGATATCATCCGGTACGCCGGCACGCCCCAATGCCGTTACACTCGCAATATGTGCATTTGTTTCCTTGTTATCACGTACATGTCCGCCGCCGAAATCTGTTTCAATTGCGCCCGGAGCGACGACATTTGCTGCAATACCACGATGTCCAAGCTCCTTGGCCAGGTATCTTGTCAGAACTTCGACCGCACCCTTCATCGAACCGTAAGCGGAAGAGCCCGGAAAAGCGAAACGGGCAAGACCCGACGATATATTAATAATACGTCCGCCGTCGTTTATAAAGGGAAGCGCTTTCTGGGTTAGAAAAAAGACACCTTTATAATGGATATTGTATACTGCGTCAAATTGCTCCTCTGTCGTATCCATAAAAGGGGCATATAATGCCGTACCTGCATTGTTGATCAAAAAATCAAAATTCGGCTGCCCCGTTTGTTCTTTTAGATGGTCGGTTATTTGTGCTATAAACTGATCAAAGGATTTGATGTTACCCGCATCGAATTGAAATGCAGCGGCATGCTGTCCTAAGGCCTGAATGTTAGACACCACATGATCTGCTTCTTCTTTGTTGCTATGGTAAGTCAGTATGACATCGATTCCTTTTTTAGCAAGATTAATTGCCATGTTCCTTCCCAACCCCCGGCTTCCGCCAGTTACTAAAGCGATTTTATTTTTAGCCATTTTTATTTTGTTTTAAAATTTAATAGGACAAATTTCGCTTTTAAAGTATCCGATGCGTTTGTGAAAAGCAAATGAATATTTGCGAAATTCAAATTATAACGGCTGAGAACGAAAATTGTTTGGAGAAAGCTTGGTCTGCTTTTTAAAGAAATTAGAAAAATGTGCTATTTCTTCGAACCCGAGCGAGTAGGCAATCTCGGAAATATTCCAGTCTGTCTGTTTGAGAAGAATTTTTGCTTCCTGTGTGATTCTGGCACTAATTACGTGGGTGGTTGTGTTCCCTGTACTGTCTTTCAGAATTTTATTCAGATGGTTCACATGGACTGCAAGGCGTTCGGCAAAATCATTTGCTGTCCGTAGCTGCAAACGCTGCATCGGAGATTCTATGGGGAACTGTCTTTCCAATAGCTCGATGAATAGGGAGGTAATTCTAGAGGCGGCATTATGGGTCGGGTTGCTGATGCCTTTCGGTTGTAGTTTCTGTCCATAATGAATAATTTCGAGCACATAATTCCTTAAAAGATCATATTTAAACACGTAATCGGAAGATAACTCCTTATTCATTTTTTCGAAAATGTGTTCAATCTCAAGACGCTGCTCCGGGGAGATCTGAAAAACGGGAAGTCCCCCCGGTTGAAAAATAGGCAGATCATCCAAAACAACGCCACTTTTATTTCGTGCTAAAAAATCATCGGTAAAAACGCAAAAATAACCTTGTTGCTGCTCGTCTCTGGGTATCCAATGATAGGGTACTTTCGGTGTCGCAAATACTAAAGCAGACTCTTCTATTTCAATCACTTTATCGGCGTATTCAGCGGTATTCTTTCCTGTGATTAAGCTGATTTTATAATAAGTTCGTTTGTTGTATGGCATAATGGGCTTCTCTTTCAATGCGGCAGCGAGTTCTGCGTAACTAAACACATTAAAATGCCCGATCTCCCGTGCTATTTCCTTGGGTATCGTTGCGTTGATTTCGTGGTAAAACTGTTCAATTGAGGTTGTTTCCATATGGATTAAATTTGCAAGAATCAAATTTAGATTTTTTTATTCATTAACTCAAAATATCCACTACCTATCCCTTCGGATTGCCGCCAATTTTCATTTTAATGTCAATAGGGCAATTATATTTTGTACAATATAATTTTTCGATCTACATTTGTGGTGTTGAAACGAAAACAAAATAAAATATGAAAACGTTATACACAATAGGGGCTACCGCCAAAGGCGGCCGAAACGGTCAGGTGAAAAGTGAAAATGGTGTATTGGACCTGGAGGTTCGGATGCCGAAGGGGCTTGGTGGTGCAAATGATAATTATGCAAATCCAGAAATGCTTTTTGCGGCTGGTTATGCTGCCTGCTTTGACAGTGCTTTGAATTTAGTGATTCGACAAGAAAAGATACAAACAGGTGAGACGGCTGTTACCGCTAGGGTGAGCATTGGTCAATTGGAGAATGGCGGTTTTGGACTTGCGGCAGAACTGCATGCGAATATCCCTGCGGTTAGCTTGGACATTGCGCAGCAGCTGATTGAGAAAGCGCATCAGGTATGTCCGTATTCCAATTCGACCAGAGGTAATATCGAAGTAAAATTAACAGTATCAAATAACGAATAATATATGGATCATATAGCCACTGTGCTTACTCTACTTGTCCTGGTAGAACATATTTACATTGTTTGGATGGAAATGTTTGCATGGGAGACTGCAGGACGGCGTAGTTTCGGGAAATCGCTTCCCGATGCACTGTTTAAGCCCACAAAAGGACTGGCTGCAAACCAAGGTTTATATAATGGCTTCTTGGTAGCCGGTTTGGCTTGGTCGTTTTTTATCAGCGATCCGGGCTGGAGCGATAATGTTCGCCTATTCTTTTTGGGCTGTGTTCTTGTTGCAGGCATTTTCGGCGGTTTTACGGCAGGTAGAAAGATATTCTTTGTACAGGGGATTCCGGCATTGTTGGCGATATTATCCGTTCTTTTTTCAAAATAAAATAGCAATTAAATGTCATTAATTACAGATTTACAATGGAGACATGCTGTGAAAGCGTATGATCCTACAAAAAAGGTTTCACAAGAAAATATTGATAAGATATTGGAGGCAGCACGCTTTGCGCCAACATCTTCGGGGCTACAACCATTTAAAGTATTGGTGGTCGAAAATCAGGCTTTGAAAGATGAACTGGCAAAAGGTGCCTTAAATCCTGACTGTATGCGCGAATGCTCTCACGTGCTGGTTTTTGCGGCCTGGGATAAATATACAGAAGAGCGCATTGATAAAGTATATGATTTCACAACAGATGAGCGGGATTTGCCGCGGGGCCGCTTCGGATCTTATACAGATAAATTGAAGTCCATTTATCTAAATGAGGCAGCAGAGCATAATTTTGCCCATACTGCCCGACAAACTTATATCGCATTGGGTTTAGCCTTGGCACAAGCAGCCGAATTGCGGGTAGACAGTACTCCGGCAGAGGGCTTTGATAATAAAGTTGTGGATGAGGTGCTGCAGTTGGATAAACTTGGGCTGAAAAGCGTATCGCTAATGTATGTCGGTGTTGCCGACGCTTCTCGTGATTGGATCTCTACCATGAAAAAAGTGAGAATGCCAAAAGAAGAATTTGTCATCGAATATAAATAGGCACTTCCTGATCTTCAGACTTTAAGAAAACAATATCTTTGTAAAATGGATGACTTATTGAAATTGGACAAACAGTTGTGTTTTTCCGTATATGTTTTGCATCGGGAGATTATGCAACGTTATCGTGCTATTTTAGAAGAGGTAGATTTGACTTATCCGCAATATATTACGATGATGGCCCTATGGGAAAATGACGGACAAACCGTAAACCAGCTTGGGGAAAAGTTGTTTTTGGATAACGGAACCCTTACACCTTTACTGAAACGGCTGGAAGGCAAGTCATTGCTCACCCGTACCCGAAGCAAAACAGATGAAAGGGTCGTGAAGATACAATTAACTACACAAGGGACAGAACTGAAAGAAAAAGCGAGTTGCATTCCCATGCAGATCTTTGAAGCCTTAAAGCTGGATTATTCCGATATGCAGCAGCTTAAAGCGTTAGCAGATAAAATCGTGACAAACGTGGGTAACGGCTAATATTTTAGTGTTAGATTTACGAATTGTATTTTAGCTGAATCAATGGCTAGTCAAATTTTATCAGAAGAATGCGGTTAATTGCAATTTGTTTTATCCTGTTTGTCCTCCTATTTACAGGTTGCCAGGAAAAGAGAAGGGATGCAGAGCTATCGAAGTACGTTGCTTATAGTAATCGCGATAGTGCGCAACTTGAACTTAATCTCTTTGAAAGCCGTTTTCATGGGAAATTACGATTTTATCGCCCGGGTGGTGAAATTGATTCAGGAGAGATTCAGGGGAATATCAAAAAAGATACGCTGGCTGGTGATTATTACTATGTTCCCTTTGGCTGGGGACAGAAAAAAAGAAGACCCTTTGTTTTGCTTAAGAAAGGGTCTCAATATATTTTAGGAACGGGTACCGAACAGGTGTATATGGGGATACCACATTACATACCATCAACGATCAGTTTTCAGCAGGCCAAGTATGTTTTTACAGCGGTAGTCCATTAAGATGTTCGGCTGGGAGGATATCGCTACAAAATATTGTTCAATCTAATATATTGCAGTAGCATAATGGTCTTACCATCTTTGATTTCGCCGCTTTCGATCATAGCTAATGCATCTTGAATATTTAGCTCCAGTATCTCTATATTTTCCTCTTCTTCTTCTAATCCACCACCATCACTGATCTTCATGCCGTTCGTATATTCCGCGATAAAGAAATGTAGAATTTCGGTAACCGAACCGGGTGACATATACGCTTCAAATATCTTTTTTGCTTCCTTGATCTGATAACCTGTTTCTTCTTCTGTTTCCCGACGGATACAATCCTGTGGCGAATCTTGATCCAATAAACCAGCACAGGCTTCAATTAACATTCCAGATTCATTTCCGTTGATATAGGTTGGAATTCTGAACTGTCTGGTCAAAATGACAGTCTTGTATTCTTTATTATATAATAGTATTACGGCTCCATTTCCTCGATCATAAGCTTCGCGGCTTTGCTGTTGCACCGTTCCGTCTGGTTTTGTATATTGATAGGTGACCTTTTTTAAGGTATACCAATTATTGGATAGAATTTCTGTTTTTACAATTTCAATATCTTTGATTGCCATTTTTAGCGTGTTAAGGTCAAGGTATAAAAGTAAGTAATACGCTCCAGATAAAATAGGAAAATATAGTTCTACCTAGGCTATTCTTCATGTTTTTTTTCCATGGCATCCTAATTTTTTTTGCTGAGTCCTGTATGTTAATGCTCCCGGTAGCGCACGTTGTTTTTTATTTTAACCCATCTTCCAATACCTTTTTGTCTAACTTAAATTCCCTATAACCGAAGGCTCCTGATTTATATCCTATGACGGCACCGAACTCGATATTAGTTATTGAAGAAGATTTGGAAAATACTGCCGAACAATAAACGTGCTATGAGAACAACGGCTTTTCAAATAGACGAAAATTTATTCCGCAAAGCCTGTCGGAATCGGTAGTATATTTCTGTGTTAATAAAAGAATTGATCCCCCGATGTTGTGAGATTAATTTTTAAATTTAACAAAGGATAAAAGCGGCATGAATCAATAAATAAGAACGTCATAATATACAAGTGGAATAATATAATGGAAGAAGGGCTATATTACAAGATTATTAAACCCGATGACCCGCTTTCTAATTTTGTGGATAGTTTTTGGTGTCTATATAACCACTCAGATGAGGTAAAAGAAACAATAGGCCTACCGGATGGGCGGGTGGATTTGTTTCTTTTTTGCTCTCCGGCAGATGGTTTCCGGATTCTATTGCTCGGCCTGGGTACACAGCCACATGAGCAGGCATCAATTCCAGTTGATTGCGTAATGTTTTGCATTAGTTTAAAGTTACTTGCAGTAGAATATATTTTACAGGAGAGCATAGCTGATATTATAAATTCCGGTAAATTATTGAAGGAAGATTTTTGGGGTTTTAGTGAGCAGGATCTACAAAATTTTGATCGGTTTATTGAAAAATCTACCCAATTGTTGCTGTCAGTTTTACCGACAGTTATCGATGAGCGTAAACAGAAATTATTTGATCTTATATACAAGAGTAAGGGCTCTGTAACAGTTTCTGAGCTTTCAGAAAAAGTCTGCTGGACAAGTCGACAGATCAATCGTTATTTTAATCAGTGGTTTGGGCTCTCCCTAAAAGCGTATTCCAACATTTTACGTTTTCGGGCTTCTTTAGATCATATAGCACAGGGCAAGCTCTTTCCTGAGGAGCATTTTTTTGATCAGAATCATTTTATCAAAGAAATCAAGAAATTCGCAGGAGTGGTTCCTAAGGAATTGCTAAAAAATAAAAATGACCGATTTATACTATTATCTTCCCTGACATCGAAATAGTTTTGTCTTAAATATTTTTAAGAACACTATGATGTTAATTGAGAACAAAAAAATTGCTATCGTTGGCGGTGGAATAGGCGGCTTGACCCTTGCCCGATTATTACAGATGCGCGGGGCGGATATACAAGTTTATGAACGCGATATTGACCGCGGGGTACGTGTGCAAGGATCTACACTGGATCTTCATGAAGGAACAGGTCTTGAAGCGATAACACGTGCTGGACTTATTGACGAATTTTATAAATATCATCGTCCGACAGCCAGTAAGTTACGTATCGTAGATAAGAAACTCCATGTTATATTTGACGATCATGACCATATCGCCGCAGTTGCCGAAAACCGACCAGAAATTGATCGCGCTCCACTACGTGAGATCTTATTGAATTCGCTGAATACAGATACTGTGGTCTGGAATCGTCATTTTGTTTCAATGGAAAAAAAAGGCGAAGGCTGGAAATTGCAATTTAAAAATGGACAAACGGCCTATGCGGATCTCATTATTGCCGCCGATGGTGCAAATTCTAAAATACGTCCTTATCTCAATGCACCCAATCCAATTTATTCGGGAATTACATTGGTAGAGGGAAATATTTATGATGCGCAAAAAAATGCCCCTAAACTATTTGAATTTACAAAAGGAGGGAAGGTGATGGCTTTTGGCGATGAACAATTCATTGGGTATGGAACGAAAGGAGATGGATCCATTATGTTTGTCGCCAGTACAAAAGCGCCCGAACATGTTTTTAAAGAGCAGTCTAATGATGTTAATCTTAAACAACAGGTTTCCGATTGGCTAAATGTTAATTTTTCGGGCTGGGGGGAAGCCTGGGAGGAATTTTTTGCTAACGAAAATGTGTATTTTATACCTCGGCCGCAGTACTATTTTCCGCTCGATCAAAGTTGGATTACGCAGTCTAATCTCACCATGATTGGCGATGCTGCCCACCGTATGCCGCCTTTTGCGGGAGAGGGCGCAAATGTTGCCATGCAAGATGCATTTGAACTTGCGGCGTGCCTGACAGATGGCAATTTTGAAAGCTTAGAACTTGCACTTTCCTATTTTGAAAAACAGATGGTTCAACGGGGAGCCGCAGCGACACAGGATACATTGGAAAATAGTGACAGAATGCATTCGGCAACTGCTTTGCAACAGATGCTGGATTTTTTTACTGAAACTGAAGAATAGAGAGAAAACGATCGCTGAAAAAGTGTTAAGATCAACTTTTCTGAAATTTGTCAATGAGACTCTATTGAGGAAATGCCTTTTTTATGCATAGTGCGCCTTCAAAAAGTGTGCTATACGCTGAAACAAAAATCTTATAAAAACTCCGTTCTGGTTATTCATATAAAAAGGATTATTTATCTGGTGGAAGCTGATAGCGCTTTTTGATCTCTTTCAATATCTTTTTGTAATACTTTGTTTTGTCCGATTCATCAATAACAATAATTTCCACATCATTAGCTTTGAGCAATTGCATTTTATCCACAGCGATTTGATGCCATTTTTTTGTAGTATAATAAAATAGCTGATTTTGAATAAAATTACTCTTTCGATAAAACTTATTTCGAGCACGATAGGTCAATAGCCACCAGAGATCAATCTCTACAAAATCCAGTGAAAGACCCAGGATATGAATGTCTTGTGTGAAGAAAAGATCTATCCAGGATTGCAGTTTCAGGTTCTTTTTTTGCTTCAGCCTTTTTATTAATGCCGCTTTAAATACTGTATCAGATGTATAATTGGTGCCATTGACAACATAATCTCTCATTTTTTGGAGCTGTCCGCAATAATGTTCGTAGCCCAGATTGATGGAGGTCGGGTTGTCACAATCCCCATGGATATGCCAAAATGTTTTATCTGCTGTTTCATGCCGACGAAAAACACTATAGGTTGTTTCCCTGACAAGACTTGTATTAACCTTTGCTGTGGGGCCTTCCAGACTGAATTCATAATTTGTTGTGATGATATTCCTAGTCGGAAGAGATCGGATTAATTGGTGTATTTCATTTTGCTTTATTTGGGAGACGCTGTCCGAGATATATGTTTTAAGTTCCCTCTCATTAAGCTGCTGCATCTTGATCGCATTTAGAAAAATCTCCTCATATAACATTGGGAAAGGTTTTTGCCCATTTTCCAATCCCGTCAGCTGATATTTTGCTTTAATATTGGTCAATAAATCGCTCCAACTGATCCCCGGAGAAATATTGTTGATATCATTCCCAACTAAAAGACTGAATTTATCCATTTGTAATTAATTTCTATTGAAGATTTTTTGTTCTATTTAATTGTTTTACGCATATTTCGATTTATGATAGTATGAATTCCATCATGAAAATTATTGATCGGTCTCTAATTTAATAAAAAAGAACGAAGGAGGTCAAGCGGCTTTTTAAACCTTCTTTTTGGTTAGGGTGGCTAACAAGGAATCTTAAATTTTTGCTTTATTTTAGGGACCTCATTTATTTATCGGAAATCGAATTCCGAAAATGGCGGGACTGATGAAAAAGGCTAGGCGAACCGATTTCCTAGCCTTCACGGTATAACTCATCCTATGCTATAACGATCAAATAACAAAAGAGTAACAAAAATGTTTTTATCCGGCCAAAGGAGTGCTAATTTTCGGTCAATGATTTCGGGACAATACATTTCTTTGTCAAACGAGTCTGAGTAAAACGTTATATCTTTATTGCAGGTGTAGATGTCGATAGTCCATTTGATAAAAAAAGGATGAAGACACACTATTCTCTATCCACCGTGGACAAACAGCTTGGATACGAGCTGTTGGCAAAAAACAGTATTGACTGTATGCTGGTTCGACTGCCCAAGATCGAATCAACAAATGAATACGGACGAGCAGTGGAAGCAAGTCTTGTAGATTGTCCCGGTGATGCTATGACCGCTTTTGAATTGGCGGATTTTCTTATCGGTCGGTTAGAAGCCAGAAGTTATATTCGTAAAGCTCCTTTTATTGCCAACATTTAACAATCATGATCATATATTCTTAACGAATCCATGCGCCAATTTTAAAGCCACATCAGTCCGAAGTGGCTTTTATTTTTACATCAGGAATAAAAAGAAGCCATCCTTTCACTGATATTCGGTAGTTGTTTCATACCGCTTGTATATGCGTAATATTTCATTTTTCAGGTGCTGCCCATAAATAAATTTGTATTGAAATACTAGCTGAAATATATATGACAGCTTTTATTGAATAAAACTAAAGTCCGGATTTTAATAAGGAAAAGCGCTGAATATAGAAATAAATCATCAATAATATAAGAAGATATGGATATTGAAAAAAACAAATTGGTAGGAGTTTCCTATCACGAGACATCTAATAAAGGCCGTGTTATCAGCCCTATTTTTATCATTATGCATTATGATGGTGCATCCAATGCCACTAGTGCGATTCATTGGATGTTGGATCCCCAGAGCAGGGTTTCGGCCCATGTGCATATCAGCCGGGACGGTATAGTGACACAATTGGCACCGTTCAATATTAAATGCTGGCATGCGGGACTGAGTTCATGGGCTGGTTTAAAAGATCTGAACAATTATAGCATTGGGATCGAGCTGCAAAATAAAGGAAATGAGGTTTATACGGAGAAGCAGATTGCCGCGGCGATTGAAGTCTGTGAGGCAATCGTTGCCCATTATCCTATTCAGGAAATTTTAGGGCACAGTGATATTGCTCCGGGAAGAAAAGAGGATCCGGGAAAACAGTTCCCATGGATGAAGTTTAAATCACTCATAAAAAAGAACTACTATGGAAATACTTGAGATTTTAGAAAAATTGATTATCCCTATCGTTACAGCTATCGGTGGTTACCTTGTTGGACGGCCTAAACAGCAGGCGGAAGTGGAAGCAACGAATGTAGAGAATGCCGGGAAAGTCATCGACAAATGGGAAGGTTACGCAAACCGGCTCGAAAAAGACATTGAACATTTAAGAGCAATTATTGAAGACCTCAATGAAGGACTCAGGCTGGCCAATGACGATCGTATGGCCTGTTCAAAGACCTTGGCGGAGTTACAGGTGAAATATGATGATCTGATGAAGCTTTATAAAGAATTGCAGATTGAATTAAAAAAAGTGAAAAATGAAAAATATACTTGCATTGACCGTAATGCTACTACTCGTTAGTAGCTGCGGTCTATTTAAAAAAACAGTAAAGACAAGTGAATCGCATATGCTTGAGGCAAGGGGGAAAGTGATGGTATCGTCACAAATAGATTCCAGTAGCAGTCATTTGGAGGTTGGGCAGTCCTACGTCCGAAATCTGAAACAATCTGAAGATCTTATGCAGATCGAGGGTGCGGAAATCGAGATCAGTCCGGATGGAATTGTACGGATAGGTAAAGGGAAGATCAATAAAAAACGGACGCTTTATTCGGATAGCAGCAATGTATTCCGGAAGTCTATTTCCGGACAAAGTCAGCTGGTCATTGAAAATCTACTGCGCAAAGATGAAAAATTAAAGTCAGCGGAAAGAACGACAAGACGAACGGAGCGACCAATGGTAACAAGTATGCTATTTTTTATTACTGGTCTACTTGTCCTGGCAAGCCTTATGCTCTGGTGGCTGCGAAGGAAGATATGGCGAAAAGGTTAAGGGTTATTATACCGATCAGAGAAAGTGTTGAGCTCACTAATTTTATGATCGGTATAATTTCTGGGAAAATCATCTTACTTATCATTGAAACGTTTATGAATGAAATAGTAATTTGACGCCTGTTTGATATCTTTCTTAAAATCATTATATAAGTCAAATTGGTTGCATGCGCAGATAATGGATTTTTGTAAGGTATCACTATTAATCTTTAAATACGGTCCAAGTTCCTTGTATATTGTGCTCTTTACTTTAGTTTTTAAGTTGTCTAATTTTTCTGGCTGAAAAATGCGCAAGACTACCGCGATTGCTTTGTAGCGATGTTGAATATCTTTATAATTGATATATTCACCCATGATCTGTTGGGTGGGTATACCCATAAATTCACAATAACAGTCGATGACTTGACTGATTTTGGAAAGATCAGGCTCATAAATTTTGTCAATTGATCTTAATATTTCCGGATGATTTTCTTTTAAGAAGCTTAAAATGAAAGAGTAATATAATGTGTTCATGCGTCGGGAATTGGTCTTGTTATTTCGTTGCATTTTTACAGCAGTTAATTTTTGTTGTGGAAATAGAACTGACATAAGCTCCATTTCCTGTGCTTGTTTTGAAATAATGTTCTGATTTCTGATATCCTTCCGGTTTAATCCGACGGATCCGTTTAGCTGTGCATGCGTTGTGATGAAGCGTTCCATATTGATGTTCCTTTTAAGTATATACCTGTTTTTTTCTCTGTCTTTTTGTTATTCGTTAAGCGAAGCCATTGATGGGACATTGCCGTCTAATAAATTTCTCGGATATAATTTACCGATGTGAATTCATTGTTAAACAAAGTTAAACAAAATTGTTAATCATTCAAGTGTTTTGAATTTTATTTTACGCATTTTTTTATTGTTTACTACCGTTGTTAAACTTATTTGTTTAATTATAACTATCTCATAATTAGTGTTTAATGTGTTTTATTTGTTTATTTATTTGTTTAGGTTTAATATCTTGTGTAACTTAGTGTCAGATTGTTATGAATTAGTGTAACATTTATTCTTATCCTATAAAAACATGGAAACTTATCCACATAATAATTTTGAGGTTTTACGCTTGGAGATGGGGATTACCAATCGGGAATTCGCGAGTTTATTGGGCGTGCGTGAGCAGGTATATTCCCGCATTAAGAAAGGGGAATATCCAATTGGACTTACCATGAAAACACGGATTCAAAATGCCTTTCCACAGGTTCAATACGACTGGCTGCTGTATGGGAAGGGGGAGCGAGCCCAGTCAGGTATATTCGTTCAGTCTGATGCTCTTGCAGCAGTCAGCGTTGGGAATGGAAAATCAATTGGGTATTTTTCAAATGACGTTAAGTTTATTGATGAAAATAAGAACAATATATTCTTTGAGGTATCGCCCGGACGATATCTGATGCAAACTAAGCTCGTTACTGAGAAGGCAAAAGCGGGTTATCTTTCGGGATTCTCAGATGCCGAATACATGGATGATTTACCAGCACATTTTATTACGGTGAATGAATTTCACAAGGGGGCTTACCGTTCTTTTGAAGTTAGTGGTGACAGTATGACCGATGGGACTGACGCCAGTGTTCTGGATGGTGATATTGTTACTGGGCGTCTGATTAAACGGGAGCTCTGGCAATCGAAATTCCATACCCATAAATATAGATACTGGGTCATCGTTCATCGATATGAAGGAGTAATCATTAAAGAAATCGCCCATCACGATGTCGCGAACGGAATCCTTACATTACGTTCGCTAAATTCGGATAAAGCGACCTATCCGGATTTTGAAGTTAGTTTGGATGACGTGGATCAGATCTTCAATGTCGTTGATATCAGCCGTTCATTATAGGACTCCGCTGAAGTGGTATTCGCAACAAAACTACCTGACGACGATTGACCATCATGAAAACATGTTCATCCAAATATTAGCAGCGTGTATTTTTCGGTATGCAAGCACGGATTGGTAAGCCTCAATTGATATTTCCGGGGATTTGTCTTGTTTGTTGTAAAAACCGGCCGCGTCGAATTAAATGCCATAGGTAATAGTTTGTTATTTTTCAGCTAAAATATATAGTAAATAAAGCTAATTTAATTAGTTTTATTTACTATATTTGAACACGGATTGAAAGCTGATGAATGTGTTTAATGTATGATGTCCCGGCGTCGAACAGTATATATAATGCGCTAGGATATATCGTTGTACATATAAGAACATTGGTTGCTCATTATTCTTGCATGTTCATTGCTTTCAATTCCTATAAATCCGAACAATTAAATGGACAGCGTGATGAACGTCTGAGATAGTAATAATAGTAAAATGAATATACCATTGACGAGTGATATCCTTCAGGACTTGAAACGTAAAGGTTATAATATACTTAAGTCTGAGAATAGTATAGAAGATACCTATCAGTATTTTGTTCCTGTAAGAGTAAATGATTTATGAAAATTTCTAGAAGAGTTTAGCAAAGACTCCGCGACGGTCGTTATCGAACAGCTTATTCACGTTTCCGTGGAAACCTTTAAAAGTAAATTTATAAAGGTATTTTAAATCCAGTCGAAGCCATTTACTAATCCATCATATGTTTATTTTTAAAGCCAGTTTTTAACCTGGCTTTTTTGTTCCTATACTTCCGATACATTTACGATAGCTGATCTATAAGGTAGTATCCAAAAAGCCGCAATATAATAGCTTATGCAGATCTTAAAATAACAAGTTATAGACAGATAAATAAACTTTTATTCTCGTTACGAATAAGGCTATCGGGAGTAGGATACTACTTTGATTTATCGCTCTTCTGTAATAAAGGAATAAATTTCTCATAACCTTGGGCTTTCATCTGTTCTTTTGGAACAAAGCGTAAGGAGGCACTATTGATACAATACCGCAATCCCCCTTTTTCGGTGGGACCATCATTAAAAACATGCCCTAAATGAGCATCACCTGTTTTGCTTCTCACTTCAGTTCGGCTCATTCCAAAAGATTTATCGTTTTTTTCGGCAATTAAACTATCGCTAATCGGCTTGGAAAAGCTCGGCCAACCACAGTCTGACTCAAACTTATCTGTCGAAATAAATAAGGGTTCGCCGGTTGTAATGTCAACATAGATACCTTCCTTAAATTCATTCCAGTAGGCATTGTCAAAAGCCTTTTCGGTCGCACTATTTTGCGTGACATCATATTGTAATGGTGTCAATTCTTTCTTCAAAATTTTTTTATCTATCTTCTTGTAACGCGTGGGCTGGTTTGCTTGCCGGGCCTTTTCAAATAGGTCCGCCGGAATATGGCAATAGCCGCCCGGATTCTTTCCTAAATAATCCTGATGATAATTTTCAGCAGTATAAAAATTACGTAATGCAGCAATTTCGACGACAAGTTTGGAATTATAGTTTTTCGCGAGCTGTTCGATTTCTCCCCGGATCGTTTTTTCATCCTCTTTTTTTGTAAAGTAAATTCCGGTTCTATATTGCGTACCTATGTCATTCCCCTGTTTATTCAAACTTGTTGGGTCAATCGTTTTAAAGTATAAGTCAATCAACAATTTCAAATCAACTTTGGCCGGGTCGTAATTGACTTTTACGGTTTCAACAAAACCAGTATTGCCCTCGGATACCTGTTCATAGCTGGGATTGGCTAGTTTTCCATTCGCATAACCAACTTCGGTGGCCGTTACGCCTCTTATTTGTTTAAAATAATGTTCTGTTCCCCAAAAGCACCCTCCAGCGAAATAAATTTCCTTGGTTAGCCTGTAATCTACGGTACTCTCCCCCGAAACTGATACCTTTTCTTCACTTTTTGTAAAGCCTATTTTTACTATCGCGAAGCCAAAAAGGATGAGCATAGTAATGGTCGATATAATTTTCATGATCTTTTATTTGTTAGCTGATTGTAGTAAATTGATTCCAAATCCAAGAAATAATATGTCCTTGAGGATAAAGAAGTCCGTTACCGGAACCCCATTTACATATCTCAACATATTGGGAGTGGTAAAAAGATAACTGAGGGTCATTGTAAAAATAATGCATAATCCCACACCGGCATATCGCCTCAGCGGATTGAGTTTTAAACTTAGTAAAATAAGTAGGGCAACCACGATTTCAAAGATGCCGATAATATTGGATACTGTTTGTACGCTTAGCAGGCGATACAACCAGGAAGAAAGCGGATGATTTGCTATCAATGGCTTAATGGCCATGGCTTCTGTCGCTGTAAACTTGAATATTCCAAGCCACAGAAGAATGAGAACAACGCCAAATGTGGACATGTAAAACCCCCATTGCGATGATGGGGTCGTGGGATTTTTTGTTTGTGTCATGGGATGCATTTTTCTAACATTTAAATTGTTTCTATTGTTTCTCTCTTAGTAGTATGCACCTCAAATTCCTGACAAAAAAATCTTATTATTTCAGTTTTTCTTTTAATTTATCTTTAAATAGTTGTAAATCAGTTTTGTTGAATCTGTCAGGAACGTCCTGTGTAAATATTTTTTTCATCGCATCTTCCATTACATTGATCTTACGGCTATAAGCGCGGCACCATTTACAGATCATGAGGTGCGCGTTTAGACGTATTTTTTGTAGGGACGTTATGCTGTTCGTGTTTCGCTTTTCCATGAGTAGGGTTGCCTGCCTGCAGGGCATCAATAGCAGATGTATGAGTCGTCTTACCATCCTTTACAAAATCATAAAATGTTAAACCAATTGAATTCCAGACACTCCCGAAGTTGCATACGGCCACGTTGAAGGATCTTCCATAGGTTAGTTGTCGTAATGCCTGTTTCCTGACATACTTTGTCTGCTTTTTTTTCTTCCAGGTAGTAAAGCTTTATTGGGATAAGCCATTTTAAAGGTAATTTATCTATACAATCCGCCATTACTTTGTTGAAATCATTGTTGTCAAGCAGGTTTTCGTCTTGTTCATTCCAGTCTTGTAGGATATCGGCATGTTTCCATGATCCTTCCTGATCAAAATATCGGTCCAGTGGAACATTTTCTGTGTGTCGATATTTTTTGCGGTAAAATTCAGCGACTTTATTTTTGAGAATAGCCATTAACCAGGTTTTCACACTACTTCGGCCTTCGAAAGAATAGTAAGATTCAAATGCGGAAATAAATACATTCTGGACAATATCCTCCCCATCCTGTTTGTCAGATAACAAAAAAAGTGCACTATTGAGAAGTGTTTCACTGTAGGTGTCGATCCATTGTTGTATATGTTCTGAGCGTTTGTCCATGTAGTCAACGATAATCCTATAAAATTAGAAATAGTTTTTTTGATACTTTCGATCCTACCAGGATTGATTATAGCTATCAAAGGATCAGCCCCTTAAAAACAGAACCATCATCGCTATAAGCACAATAAAAAGAAAGCAAATGACAGCAATTGAAAGAATATACTGTTTTTTATTCCTTTTTAGGAAAAAGCTATTGGCTTTCCAGATAAAAAATATATAAGCAAGCAGAGGATAAGCTATACTAAAAATCTTCGCCCAATGCGAACTGATAGCGAAGAGCAGGAAGATAGAAATCAGCAAATATGAAACCGCTAGTAATAGATGAAATTTTCGGAAATATGGAATAAAAGCCTTTATATCAAATTGTTGTTTTTCAGCTGTGGAAAGTGTGTTATATCCAGAAAGTGATGCGTCTGCATTTTTTTCGGTGACTAGAAAAGCTACAGTCGCCAGCATTGCACTTAATACTAAAATCAAAATAATCATCTGTTAAAAATTGATATTTGTGATCGTATTTTGTTTATTCTCCATTGAAATCTTTCTTCGTTCTGTTAGTTCCATTTCCTGTAATTCTTAGGGATTAAAGGAAGCCCTTTTGGGAAATATAGCCCGTTAAAATCAAAATAAAAGAAAGTTCCTGTTTCGGCATGTCTTATCTGTAGGAGCGCTTTTAGATTTTGGGATGTACTGATATATCTGTAATCAAAATGGTCATTTCCCAGGACGGGAGCATTTCCCTGTTGGGTGTTAACCAATACCAGTTGTCCGGGATCGTCCGTTGCCGGTATTAAGCTAAATTCATTGTTCAGTACAATAGCTTTGTTATGAGGAATAAGTATCTGGTTCGCCATACTGGGAGGTGGCATCATACTGCCGCGTAGTTCAATTTTCTGGTTGAATAGTTTTGCAATTGCCTCACGTTTATAAACTGTGCTGCCTATTTTTTTAAAACTGGTATTGTAGACTTCCACGGTGTGACTCGACTCAGGTATACCGTATTTCTGACCAAAAGTACGTTGGATTGCGGTTTTGCTTCCCAGCACAAATCCGATCAGGGTCAAAGGTGCATTTTCGTTTATTCGGTATATGAGATCAAAGCTTTCAAATTTGGGTAAGGAGTTTATTGGAACAAAACTATTGTTAGCGTCCAAAACAGCGTAGGTTTCATCTTCTTTTAACGCCCAGAGATACTGTTTACCATCCACGCTTTCGTTGTCCCAAGCATCCTGATTTGGTTCGATTTTTTTGTAGGAGTGCGTAAGTTGTATTGGCGAACTTGCCGAATTTAACAGAATAGAGCTTCCATTTACCTCAAAGTGATAATAGCTGTCTTTGTTGATTTTCAAAAGGCCACATGTGCGATCCAGATGTCCAACAAACTGCGCTTTTCCAGAACGGGCATCAATGACCTCGTCCTCGCCTTCATTTTTCGCGATGATATAACTTTGAAAATCTCCGACCACATCATAATTACCGGGGCCGTCCACAAAAGCATCGGGCGGGACAAGTTCCGTCTCGGAAATCTTTAATAAACCTAATTTACCTTCGGATTTGAAAGGAATAAACTGGGGATGCTCCTGAGCGAATGCACAGGAAAAAAATAAAAAAATACTAAAAGCGAAAATAAACTTCATCGTAAACTGACTTTTGACATTTGGTGGCGATCGCGCGCACCTTCAAATTTGAATTTACAAAAATAAATCTATTCAACGCTGTAAGTTTTTTACTTATCCCACAGGTCATTGAAGATAGCTTGCAGCGTAGCTACCGGACGTTATACCACGCTGCATTTAATTTTCAAAAAGCCATTTTATTCCTACTACCAACATCACGATTACCGCGATGATGTATTTTACTTTAATCACTTGTTGTTTTCGGTACGCAATGTAAATCCCCAGTGCCATGATCAAGGCAATTGCAATAATTATCCATCCAAATGAGAAGCTGTTTCCAAGCTCAATATTTATCATATTTTTAGTTTTTTAATAATGTATTAGATCAGATTTGCGTAATCGTATTTTAGTCTTTTTCAAATGTTACGTCCGTTATCTTGTAATTGAAATTAGTTTTGTCGCGCTCAGCTTCAGGCTTTTCTAATTCATTGTAATGTACGGTGCCGGTCATTTTAAACGTAGTATGTGTGTCGAGATTGGTTTTCTCCCCATTTTTATCAATGACGTGGAAATTTTTGAGTGTATAGTTCTTTTGGTCCGCCGGAAGTTCAAATAGAACACTGTTGTTTTCTGTGCCAACCGGTAATATCACGCTGAATGCTGTAAATTTTTCGGAGCTGATCGCATGCGGTTTCACAACAAAATTCATTGCCATTGTCTTTGAATTACCCGATGAAAAGGTAAAGGATGGAGCGTCGAACTCACCAATTAGTTCAATGGTCTTGTTATGGTTGTCGTAGTTGGATTCCATCGCCTTAATCGTATCCACTGATGTACCATTGCATGATGATAGGGATGTTAAACCCAGGGATGCAAGTAACAAGGCTGGAATTATTCTTTGTATTTCCATAGGAATATGTTTTATTGTTTTTGATATTTTAATATGATATTAACTGCGTTTTTTGCTCTTATTTTTCATAAAAGTACAATAGAATCTACAGTTCTATATAGTAGGGTTTAAATTCGTTGTAAATAAATTTAAATCCGTAAGCTCTTTTGCTTTTTTCGCTTTTGGCGGGATCAGTTTCCTGTGATAGCTTGGGGTGTCCGCCTATGCTTTTAGAAAATGGTATGTAGCAGTTTTAACGGAATCCTGCGCTTTTTGTTAACCTTTGGATTTAAAAAAAATAAGGCTGATAATTAGACAAACTAAGGTGATAAAGGAGAATATGGTTCGTATATTGTTCCAGAATACCCAAGGATCTTCAATACGAAGTCGCATCCGATAGATGGCTTCCGATGATGCTTTTGAAAGATCGAATGAATCCAATTGGTTGTTTAGCGGAACATTTTTAGCCGCGGTAATGATAAATACACCAACAATATAACTTATGCATGCCGTCAGGATCAGATAGAATTTCGGAGATGATAAATCAAAATACAATACCGATGAAACAATTAATAATAATGGTGCTCCTAGAAAACAGCTATAAAATGCAGGATTTAAAATTTCTCTATTGATATTTTGCATCGCTATCAAATAAGTCTTGTCATCCGATTTATGGAGCCCTAAATTGACGGAGAATGTATAGGCGAAAAACAGGCCTGCTATTAATGCTGAAGTAGTTGTTGCTGCTCCTAAAGTGATCTCTTGTAGTTTCATTGCTTTTGAATTTAAATAGATAACGATTTTATTTAATTTTCTTTACGTAAAATTCGGAATCAACAAACATTCAAAATAGAATAAAAACGACAATATTAGATTTTGCCAAACGTGTTGGGAGTCACCCCCGTAAAGGCTTTGAATACCCGGATAAAGTGTGATTGATCGGCGTATCCATTCGCATAAACGATATCATTTATCTTGCTGAAATCTTTTGTCTCCAGTTGGTTGAGTGAAGACTGAAATTGGACTATTTTTGCGAATTGCTTTGCGGAAATACCCGTTTCTCTGAGAAATCTTCGTTCCAGTGTACGAATGTTCAGCTTTTCTTTTTTGGCGATTTCTTTGATAGCAATTATCCCCCTGCTGTCGATGATGTATTGGATTGCTTCTCTTACCAGGAAATCGAGCTTATTACTTTTATGTTTAAAATAATCGAGCAGTAAGTTCGCGATAATCCTGATCTTTTCTTCTATGGTTGAGGCGAATAGGATGTTTGAAATAATCTTGTTGATATCGTTTTCGGGCCCAGTAGTCAGATAATGGCAGCTGTCATTGATCTCCCGGGGATTGATCCCCCAGAAAGCGCGTAAAACAAATGGATACAATTGAAAAATAATGATTTGAAAATGGCCGTTCACATGTATGTTGATGGGTTTGATCGTTTGGCCATATAAAAAAAATGTTGGCATTTTTTTTCCATGCGGCTGTATGGTTATACCATTTTCGGTTTGATGGAATAGAAGTCCGGGATATCCATCCGCAAAAAACGGCAGGATGGTTTCTGAGGATTCGCTGTTTTCGAATACGAGAATATTTTTGACAAAAAGGGCAATGGATTGATCTGGAACAATATTTTGGATATCCATCGTGATAACTATTTCTGTTTAAGATTTAAATAGGCTTAAATATAAAGAGATTTTTACTGATATAGCAATTCTGATTTGATGCCGACCAAAAATAGTACTACAAAAGATGCAATGTTTTGACAAGTTCCCTTGCTGCAGCACTTCCCGCTCGGTTGGCTCCGATCGTGGAGGCCGAAGGGCCATAACCAACTAAATGAATTCGAGGCTCTTTAGCAACCATTGTCGCAAGGCGACCGTCCATTAAAATGCCCCCATTTTCTTCTTTGGGTAATACTGCGTCCAAATGCTTCAATGAACTTTTAAATCCGGTGTTCCATAAGATAATATCAGCCCTTTCCTCTCGGCCGTCTTCCCATTTTACGCCCGTCGCCGTAATTTCGCTGAACATGGGAAATCTCGTGAGTACACCTCGTTTTTCCATCGCCTGGATTTCAGTGGAATAGGGGAGGCCCGTGACCGAGACGACCGACAACGGCGGTAATCCCTGTCTGACCCGTTCTTCGACCATCGCCACAGCATTGTGACCGGCCATATCATCAAAAGGTCCTTCGCGGAACAGAGGCGGTCGCCGGGTAACCCAGGTTGTGGTTGTTACTGCTGAAATCTGATCCAGCAACTGGATGGCCGATATTCCGCCGCCGACAACGATAACGTGTTTATTTCGAAAATAGTCCGCTGTTCTGAAGTCTTTTGTATGCAATTGTTCCCCCTGAAATAAATCTGCTCCGGGATAATGAGGGATATAAGGGCTCTCCCAGGTACCTGTGGCATTGATAATGCCTTCCGCTGAAAATAGGGTCTCCGCAGTATCTATGTGAAAACGTGCCCCGTGTAAAGATATCCGATCTACTTTGACTGGACGATATACCTGTAGCCCAAACCTCTTTTCATAGCGATCGAAGTAATGTGGAACAGCAATATTTGCCTGCACTTCAGTCTCACTGTTTGTCAATGTTTCTTCAAATGACATCCCCGGCAAGTCATGGATTCTGTTTACTGTGCTTAGTGTCAGTGAAGGCCATCGAAATTGCCATGCGCCGCCGGGGGAAGGGGCTTCATCCAGAATAATAAAGTCCCGATTAATTTCCAGTCCCAGTTTTTTCAGGTGGTAAGCTGAAGAAAGACCGGCTTGGCCCGCGCCGATTACTGCGATTTTGGTTTTGTAACGAATGTTGTTTATCATTTGTATGAGATAGCTAACGCCACCCTAATTCAGGTGCGACATGTTCCAAAATAGCGGAAAGCACATGCACATTGTAATCTACACCTAAGGTGTTTGGAATGGTTAAGAGAATGGTATCTGCTTCTTGGATGGCCTCGTCCTGAGCCAGTTCTTTGACAAGTTGATCCGGTTCGGCGGCATAACTGCGGCCAAAAATAGCGCGTCTGTCCGCTTCGATAAATCCAATCTTATCTGCACGGTCCGACTCCTGCCCAAAATAATACCGATCTAAGTCATCTACCAATGCGAAAATTGACCGGCTCACAGAAACTCTAGGCTCGCCGGGGTGCCCTGCTTCTTTCCATGCTGCTTTATATAAACGTATCTGTTCAGCCTGTTGTATATGAAAAGGTTTCCCATTTTCATCATATTTCAATGTCGAACTTTGTAAATGCATGCTGTTTTGAGCCGCCCATACAGCTGTTGCATTCGATGCCGCTCCCCACCAGATGCGGTCACGTAGTCCCGCTGCATGTGGCTCTAGTCTGAGCAGGCCCGGAGGGTTTGGAAACATCGGGTACGGATTGGGTTCGGCAAAACCTACCCCTTTCAGCTTTTCCAGAAATTCCAGTGCCTTCCTACGCCCCATATCAGCATCGGTTTCCCCTTCAGCGAGTTCGTAGCCAAAATAGCGCCAACCGTCTATCACCTGTTCGGGTGAACCCCTACTAATTCCTAATTGTAACCGGCCTTCTGAAATTAAATCTGCAGCCCCGGCATCTTCCACCATGTATAATGGGTTCTCGTAGCGCATATCAATGACTCCGGTACCTATTTCAATCGTATGGGTCTTGGCGCCAATAGCAGACAGTAAGGGAAAAGGAGACGCCAGCTGGTTCGCAAAGTGATGTACCCTAAAATAGGCTCCGTCTACGCCTATTTCTTCTGCTGCTACAGCCAGATCGATGGACTGAAGCAAGGTGTCACTTGCAGTCTGCGTACTGTAAGCCGGATGTTTGGACCAATGCCCAAAAGATAAAAATCCTATTTTCTTCATTCGTCAAGATGGGATTTGATGTTGATCAAATTTAATAAATCTACACGGATCTGTGAGCCTGGGTTTGTCCTATGGATGTCAATAAAATCTGCAATCGGAAGAGCTATTCCGTTAATTGCTATTTGGCAATTAACGGAACTTATAAATCTACTAATTTTGTATAACGTATACCTGATCATAGCATAACGATGACACCGGAGAAATTATTAAGACAGATTGATTTTATCAAGGAGATTGATAAACTAAAATACATTCAGCGAAAGACCAAGCTTTTCAATAGCGACCGTTGTGAAAATGATGCAGAACATAGCTGGCATTTAGCGTTAATGGCGATGGTTTTATTTGAGCACGCAGACGAATCAGTGGATCTATTGAAAGTTATTAAGATGGTGTTGATCCATGATATTGTTGAAATTGACGCTGGCGATACTTTTATCTACGATACGCAGAAAGCACATACCAATACGGAGGAAGAGCGTTTGGCAGCCCATAGAATATTCGGACTTTTACCGAAATCTCAAACGGAAGAACTTATTACCATATGGGAGGAATTTGAAGCTGGAGAGACCCCTGAGGCAAGATTCGCAAGGGCAATGGATCGCCTAGAACCACTGTTACAGAATAGTTCCAACAACGGCGGTACCTGGAATGAGCCTGGTGTGAACTATACGAAGGTCTATGCAAAAAAAAGTGCCATCAAAGCGGGGTCCAAGGTAATATGGGAGTATGCGGAAAACTTGATCGATGCGGGAGTCAAAAAGGGTATTTTGAAGAAAGAATGATTTTGTACTGATGAGAGAACGTACTTTATGACAAAGTATATTCTCTCAATGTCGAATCTGATTTTTTACAATCGCCGCCTGATCGGGTGGCCTTATTTACTTTTTTTCTTCACCTGTAAATCAAAGGAATTGGTATACCCCAAAATTTCGCCTGTGCTGATATGCATGGCAAGATAACTTAGCGGGTAAGTAAAATTATCAAAATTACTTTCCATTCGAAGGTTCAACGCAGAAATTGTATTTTTGATCTCCTGAAAATTGACAGCATGTCGAATAAAGGTTTCCTGACCTCCATCTCTATAGTAGATAAGTAGTTTTGTTGCATTGAGAACTTGCTCATCCATATTATCCAATGAATTTCCTTCCAACAATTTATCAATAGCTCTATTCATGTCAGCTCTTGTGAAATCACCTTCCGCTGCGATGACAAGTTGATAGCCATAATTGACGGATAGAATAAAATAGGGGGAATAACCCAATTTTTTCAGATTATTCAGGTCTGACTCCCGGTAATTTGAGAAATAATCAACTTGATCGGTATCTAAGGTTAATCTCCTCACCAAGGTGTGTCTGAAGGTACTGTGAGCCTTTTGGACAGTTGTCGAATCACTATGCCTGACAAGATTGAGCGCTTTTTCGATATCCCTGTTTAGAGGAATATATAATTGTATCTCAGCATAATCGGAAAAATCTCTTGAATCCATTTCTAGCGATCCCGAGAGATCAGTGTTCCTGAATAAATTGGCATAATTCAATATGCTCACATAGGATGGTAAAAAATGTCCAATTTCTTCTTTTGCTGAATTCGCCATGACATAAATAGGAAAGTTCTTTGCTTTGGACTGAATGTTTTCCAAATATAAACCCTTTGTGGTGTCTTTAAGGTTCCAAAGGCTACCTAAAAATAGTTGTTGATCTACCGTTTCATCGACAAAGTGTTCTTTGACCACAAAACTGACTGATTTGCGTTCAAAAAGTGAGTCCTTGGGTTTGGGAACAGTAACCTTCGTTGTGTCTGTGGGCGTGGGCGGCTCTATTTTGGGTTTGATCACAGGATCTTTTGTACAACTTAAAATTAAACCCAGTCCAAATGCGAATAAAAGTAATGTCCAATTTTTCAGAAGCATTTTTTAATTTATTGGTTAGATAAACAAATGTGCTTATAAAATTTGTAAATGTTTTTATTTATTTAAAAATTACACATTTGTGTCTTTTTTTTCTGTTTCAAATTAGTTTACGGTTTCTGCAGAAACCTGATGAAAGTGCTATTCGTATTTTCTTTTTATTTAAACGAATAATAAATCACCTTAAACGAATTGTAAATGTGAAGTGATCATAAAAATGGTATTGTATACATTTGCTTAGCCATTGGGTCAGTGTTTTTATAATATAAAAAACGATGTAATGGATACAAATCCCTTGGTTTTCACTAATGGGAGTTAAGTATGGAGGCGACAACTTGCGCTGGGTACATTGTCCCAAAGATGCGCAGCGACAAATAGATGGTAGTGCCGGGCAGTTTGCCGTGGTGGCGATCAGATCAGATAACCCACGCATATTAACACAACAGTTTCTTCTAAGAGGCCATTTTAATCCATATACCAACGAAGCCACATTTTTTTCTAATGTGGTTTTTTCTTTGTGCAATTTGTACTTCATTTAGTGCCGTTGGCTTTTGGCATCAGAAGCATTGCCTCTTCTTTTTTTTGATAAAATATGCAGTAGATTTTATTCGATACGAATGATTAAATAAAGAAAAGCATTATGTTGTTAAAAGGAAAAAAGAGTTCGTTTACCGAGCTAAATGTGCCTTTCACCGAAAGTATCTGGGAGAACTTGCTCTCTTTTTGGAAATTAGATATTAATAATTTAGTTTCTACAGGTATGGCACATCTTTTTAATGCATTGATTCTTTTGTTATTTGTGGCAATTATAGCGTTGTTTTCGAACACTGGGAAAAAGAAAGATAACGAAGTTTTTCATGATGTTTTACAAGTCTATCATACGGATTCAGTGCCTACAGCAGAGCCGAGGTATCCTACAGATTTACAGCAGGTATTAAAGAATAAATAGTAGAGATCTGAAAGACAGGTCAACAGGATATAGGCTTACGTAAAAAGAGTGATTAAAAGTAATTCGAAAGGCTGAGCAAGTTATTCGCGTGTGATAGAATTCGGTGAATTTAGTGAAATATAATACAATGAAAAGGGTTGAAATATTTAAAACGAACGTCTGTAAATACAGGGAAGCACAACAAATTGTCACAACGCTTCTGGGGCTGTTCTCCGCATATAAAATTAACTTTGATCTTGATGATGATGAAAATATTTTAAGAATAGAGTCTTCTCAGTCTGATATCGACGCCAGTAGCGTTATGAAGCAGATGTTTGACTGGGGGTATGAATGTGAACGGATCGTATAACATTTGAGCTGTGGGGATGGCTTGACATAATCTATAAAGGCACCCGGAAATAAGTATAAAAATTTTTTTTATTGATTTTTAAACTTACTTTCGAAAGTTGTTAGAGACCATTGCCGCCGTTTTTTTTGTCATGGAGAACTGCTGTGCGGGATCGGGCTTATTTTTAATTTAACGTTTGAAATGAAGCGTACAATTTTATTTTTTTTAACCTTACTCATCTGTCATTATTGTGCTATTGGACAGACCAAAGACCGTGATTTGACCATCGGTAAATCTACTACACTACATTCAAATATTTTAAATGAAGACCGAAAGATCAATATTTATCTTCCGGATAATTATGGGGAAAATGACAAGTTGACCTATCCTGTTGTGTATGTCCTCGATGGTGGCATGGAAGAAGATTTTTTTCATATCGCCGGGATAGTTCGTTTTGATACACAACCTTGGATAGCACGTTTTCCTAATAGCATTGTCGTGGGGATTGAGGGCAATACCCGAAGACGGGATTTTACATTTGCAGTTCCTGATATTAACTTCTTGGAGAAAGAAGGATTTCAAAAAGCAAGCTTTCCTACCTATGGCGGATCGCAAAAGTATATCGCGTTTCTTAAAGATGAATTACTGCCTTATATCAGTAAACACTATAAAGCAAAAGCGGAAAGAACTGTAATCGGCGAGTCTTTGGCAGGCCTTTTCTCTGCAGAGCTCCTACTTAAACAGCCTGATCTTTTTGATAATTATATTATTATCAGTCCGAGTTTATGGTGGGGGCAACAGGAGCTTTTGAAAAATACCGAAAAGCTATTAACCGCCAACCTAAGAAAAAAGGTAAGGGTTTACCTTGGGGTCCCTAATAAGGATGAAGATCTCAGAATGTATCAGGATGCCGTGGCGTTTTACGATATTTTGCGCAACAATAAAAAGATGGAAGTTATTTTTGACTATATGCCCGATGAATTACATTCAACCGTTATCCATCAAGGAGTGTATAACGCGTTCAGGAAATTATATCAAAAAACAGTTTATTCTAGATAATCCTCGATAAATTGGGCTAAACACTTTCGTGGGAGCTGTAGTGTGCATTGAATTTATCGAACTATTGTTTTACATAGCCTATATTTTACCTGGCTTGTAAACGCGATTGTTGAATAAACTCTTTTGGAGTCAAATTAAATGCTTTTATGAACGCTTTTGTGAAATAGGATGCTGAACTAAACCCCACGAGAAACGCCACTTCGTTAATACGATAATCTGATTCAATCAGTAACGTGCAGGCGCGTTTTAGCCTGTAATTTCGCACGTAGTCGCCGGGAGAAGTTCCGCTGATCGCTTTTAATTTTCGTTGAAAATTAGAACGGCTGATTTTAAATGTATCTACCAATGATTCTACATTGAATTGTTCGTCTGAAAGATGTTTTTCGATCTCAGCATTGAGCTGTGTTAAGAATGCATCATCATGGGCATTTGTGGCCAAAGAAGAATAAGAAGATAATGGTGAAGCATGGAAATTCTCCAATAGATATTTCCGGTTTTGTAGTAAGCTGCTGATTTGTGCTTTTAGAAAGGTCATCGAAAAAGGCTTTTCAATAAATACGTCGGCGCCGGAGAGTAAGCCTTCAACTTTCGTTGCATTTTGTATTTTGGCAGATAGTAGAATAACGGGTATATGCGAATAATTAATGTCATTTTTTAAACGCTTTACAAATGTAATTCCGTCAATCTCTGGCATCATGATATCGGAGATCACAAGATGATAAACTCTATTGTCTAACATGGTCAGGGCTTTTGACGCACTATCAGCAATATCAATATGGTACGATACGGCTAACGAATGGCTAATAAAAGCCGTAATGTCCGGATTATCGTCAACCACCAAAATCTGGGTGAGATTGTATTCCGGCCTGTCAAGTGGAATGGGCTGTTCCTCAATTATTGGACCTGTAGCTTCATGAGCGAGTTGTATGCTCCTGATCGTGAAAATAAACTTAGCGCCTTGGGGCAACATATCTTCAATTTTTATCTCGGCGCCAAGCCGGTTCGTCAGATGCTTGACCAGGGACAGTCCGATGCCAGTTCCACTGCGGTCTTTATTTGTGCTAAGCTGGTAAAAGGGATCAAATACAAGCTTTTTAAAGTCATCCGGTATTCCGGGACCATCATCCGAGACCGTAATCGTGAAAGAATTGTCCGCGTTTTTTTCTAGGCCGATCGAGATATAGGAATAAGCGAATTTTGTTGCATTCGTCAGGAGGTTACTCACAATTTTCATGACAGCATCCAAATCGGTTTCGATAATGAGGTCTTGCTCCTGAGAGATTGTTAGATCAAAGCGAACTTTGTTGCGGTGGATTGACTTTCTGAATCTATCGTAAAGATCTTCTACCAAATTTCGCAAATTGACAGGCTCCAGGGTTAGCGGCTGTCCATTTTCGTCCATTTTACGAAAGTCAAGTAGCTGATTGATCAGTAAGGTAAGGCGCTCACAATTTTTCTCTATGATCCGGAGATTGTGCAAGGTTTCTTTATCTCCATTTTCGTACAGGAGTATTTCTTCCAGAGGTGCCGTTATTAAGCTCAAAGGCGTACGGATCTCGTGCGCGATATTTGTGAAGAAATCAATTTTTGATCGGAAAGATTTTTGTTCCTGTTCAGCCTGGAAAGCCATTAAATGACGGGCTTGTTTACGCTTGTTCGCTAGAATATAATACCGTAAACAGACATAGCACAATGCAATGAACAAGAGCGCATACATTATTTTTGCAGGAATGGAGCGCCACAACGGCGGTAATATTTCAATTTGTACCACTGTGCCTTTTTCATTCCATAGACCATCATTGTTGGATCCTTTTACGTGAAAAGCATATGTTCCCGGCGAAAGGTTAACATAACTCACACTTTTCGTATTACCAGCCAAGGTCCACTCGTCATCGGCTCCCTCCAGCTTATAGGCATATTGATTCTTTGAAGGTGATGCAAAACTCAAGCTTACAAAAGAGATATTGAATGAAGAAAATTGGTGGGTTAGAACAATCTTTTCGTTCTTGTGCAATTGAACCTGAATGTCTTTTTCTAAATTGGGGTTATGCTTGTTCAGTAATTGTATCTGCGTAATGAAAACATTTGGTACGGTTTGATTTTTAACAGCACTGATTTCATCGGGATAAAAACTTGTGAACCCGTTGATACCACCAAAATAAAAACGGCCGTCTTTAGCTTTGAAAGATGCTTTAAAATTAAACTGGTTAGTTGAGAATCCGTTCTCCGTTGTATAGAGTTTGTAGTTTTTGGGATTGTCGGGGTGAAAACAGATAATGCCTTTGTTGCTGCTGAGCCAAAGGTTGCCTAGGGCGTCATCCAGTATGCCGTAAATCACATTATTTGGCAAGCCTTGGGCTTGCCCGATATTGCGAAAGCTATCCTTCACCTTATCATAAATAAATATTCCTTTTCCCTCACTCGAAAATAATAATCGATGTTGGCTATCAACATAAATACTGGTTAGTTTGCTGGACGAAATGGGATCATTTGGGCGGATCGAGCTATAATGAATCCAGGCTTGCTTGCGTAGGTCAAATTTTATGGGGCCTGATTGGTACGAGGCGAGCCAGATATTACCTTCATCATCTTCTTTGATGTCATAGATAAACTGGGTGACTTCAGGGATACGGATAAATTTCTTTTTTTGCTGATCATATCGGCTAAGTCCGGCAGGAGTTCCTATCAGAAGATCCCCGTTTTTTGTTTTAAACAGCGAAAAGATACAATCATCGTTAATTGTTCCGGTGTTGTTGGCATCATGTCTGAAATTTTGACGTTGACCGGTTGCCAGATTGTAACGATCGAGCCCCCGGGAGAAAGTCCCGATCCAAAGATGATCGCCATCCAAAAGCAGGGCATGGGTATTATGGTAAGAAGCTCTTATCGGTTGCGAAATTTGTTTCTTTTCTTTGTCATAATAGTTGATACCACCATCTTCCGTTGCGATCCACAGGTTTCCTTTCGTATCTTCACAAAACTGACTGACAGCTTTTCCGGACAAAAAGCCGGGAAGAACATCCGGGAAAAAAGTCTCTACGGAAAGCAATGCTGTATTGAGATAATTAATTCCACCAAAGTAGGTGCCGATCCAAATGGCATTTTCGCGATCCCTCGCTATGGAGTAGACGTTCTGGTCACTGAGACCATGTTTGTAATAGGGTACGTCTAATCTTTCGGATGTCCCCGTTTCGGTGTGAAACAGGAAGAGTCCGTCATCTGAACCAACGAGAAGCTGGTTTTCGCGAAATTCTCGCAGGGCACGGATATGCGTGACATAAGGATGCCTTGTATTGTTAAGAAAGCGACTGAATTCGTTGGACTGTTTGTTATAACGAAGCAGGCCCTGTGACCAGGTACCCAGCCATAGGTCTCCTTTAGGGTCCTCCCACATCGAAAGAATTTCAAATTGGGAATCTCCAACCCCGCTAAACAGCGGACCAACGATGTCAAAATGTGCCTGCTGGTTGTTGAAACGAAGGAGTCCAAGACGTGTGGCAGCCCAGATAACGCCGGAACGATCTTGTAGAATGGCCCAGGTCGCATTTTGACCCAACGTGGCTCCGTCGAGTTGTAGCTGTGCAACTTTATTTGTACTTGGATTATATTTCCAGATACCCTGCGACATGGTTGCAATCCAAAGGCTTCCCTGCCGGTCGATATGAAGGGCATTGATCGCTGAGTTAAACGTTCCCTTGCCGCTTGTGCTAAGCTCAATCTTTTGAAAGGATGCTGTAATCTTGTCCATGATATACAAACCGTCGTCGGTTCCGATATACAAGTGACTCGGCGATTTTTCAGTAATGCTTCGGACAAAATTATTCCCCAATGACTGTTTCTTTTCCGGTTGGTAATGGTAATTTTTGAAACTATTTCCATCGTATCGATTCAATCCGTCTTTCGTCCCAAACCACATAAATCCCTGCTGGTCCTGGACAATGCAATAGATCGTATTTTCAGAAAGACCGTCTTCCACTTGCAGCTTTCTAAAATGAAAATTTGAATAGCGTTGTGCCAGGCACGTGATCGTGCAGAGCATATACAAAAAAACAATTCTAAAAATGAGCGCCCCTTTCATACCAACTAAAATAAAACTAATAAATGATTCTGTTGATATGGCTGATAAGTGATAAATGGTAATTGTCGGTTAAAAGATGTACAAATTGGTCAAAAAGCAGGAATGACTTATTTTTACCATTTTTTGGATCATATCTGCCATTTTGTTTCTGTAATGCCCGTTACATTTGAAAATAGGTTTAAAGATAAAAGTTCGCCATGGATTCTTGTCTTTGACCAATTATAAATAACCAGTTTTACGCTAATAAATCAAATTATGAAGGGAAAATTTTTCATTCTTTTCTTGTGCTTGCTGTCCTTTACGGTAAAGTCACAAACGAGCAACCTTCAAGGGAGGGTATCGAGTGAAGAGGGGCGGCCATTGCCGGGTGTAACCGTTACCATAAAAGCATCAGGAACCGCAAAGACGACGGACGAAAATGGCCGTTATACAATTGCTGCCAGTACCGGGCAGGAGTTGATCTTCTCTCTGATCGGTTTTCATTCCAAAACAATTTTATTTAACGGTGAGGCAGCCTTGGATGTCACACTTGAGGATGAAAACAAAGACCTGGAAGAAGTTGTTGTGATTGGGTATCAAACGATCAAAAAATCGGACCTGACGGGTGCCGTTTCAGTCTTTAATCCGAAGGAGATGAAAAATACCACGGTAACCGGGACAGTAGGGGATGCTCTGGCGACTTTACCCGGGCTCAGTGTACGCACGGCAGGCAACCCGGGGGCAGAAGGTAAGGTTGAGATCCGTGGTACAGGAACATTTGGGTCAAGCACTCCTTTATATGTCGTCGATGGGGTCGTATCGGGAGCAAACCGGGATTTTAATTTCAACGATATTGAGAGTATCCAGGTGCTGAAAGATGCCTCCGCAGCTGCGATCTATGGTTCCAGGGCGGGGAATGGCGTTATCATCATAACAACTAAACAGGGCAAAGAGGGGCAGATGAAAATTGAACTTTCCTCCCGGGCCACTGCACAATGGCTGCCACGTTACAACTTAGCCGACCGAAATCTATGGCTGAGCTTGAATGACCTGGCATTTAGCAATGGGAATAGGCAATCGGCCAACCATTTCGAGGGAAATACCGATTGGCAGGAAGAGGTATTCAAAACAGGCTGGCTGCAGGATCAACAGATTGCTTTCTCAGGTGGAAGCAAAGAAAGCCGTTATTATATTTCGGGTAATTATCAGTCCAACACAGGGACCACGATCGGAACATCCAGTAAACGTTTTACGCTACGCTCCAATATGTCTACTTCACGCAACTTTGGAGAGCACGTCAAATTAAGTATCGGTGAGAATATTGTGCTGAGTAATTTTAATGTGCATGAACTCAATACCAATCCAATTGTCGATGTCTATCGCATGCTGCCAACCATTCCGATCTACGATGAAAATAATGCTGCCAAAGGAGGATATGGTATAGGCGATGGGAATCGGGATGTCACCTTTGGAACCAATCCTTTTGCCAAAGAAGATTTTGAGCAAACTGAGAATGGGAATCTGCGGACCAGAGGAAATGTATTTACTGAATTGGAACTGTTCAAGTCATTCAAATACCGTTTTAATTTTGGTTTTGACCTGAGTAACGATCGCCACATGTATCTTCGGAAGGAAGGTTTCTGGACCTATAACCAACCTTATGATCCTTCCTCCTTAAATAAAAACCAGGCCCAATACCGTGGATTGGTGTATGATAATACCTTAGAATATGCAAAGAAGTTTGACAAGCATGATGTCTCTGCCGTTGCGGGTATCAGTTATCAGACCTCCAATTATGAACAGCTGTGGGGAACGAAAAATAATGTGCTCATGTCTGGAAAAAACTATTTTACCAACTTGGATGCTGCACTGGACAACCCAAAGACCGGTAATTATCAAGATCTCGAAAAGTTATTTTCCGTCTTTGGCCGGGTTAATTATACGTATGATGATAAGTATCTGTTCAGTTTTACGATGCGCCGCGACGAATCCTCTAAATTTAATCCGGAATATCGGGTGGGCTATTTCCCATCTTTCTCCGGAGGCTGGCGCATTAGTAAAGAAGATTTTTTTCAGGTACCTTGGATCAATGATTTAAAGCTGCGCGCCAATTACGGTGTTTTGGGTACCTCCAATATCGGTGTTTGGGACTGGGTTTCTTTCATCAATGTGTTCCCTCAGGTCGCTTTTGGAGTTGATCAGACCGTGCAAAATGGGATGACCCAGGTCAAACTGGCTAACGCCGATCTCAAATGGGAGAAGGTAGCACAGTTGAATTCCGGATTTGACGCCCAGTTATTCTCGCACAAGCTCCAACTATCCGTGGACTATTTTATCAAAGAAACCAAAGATGTATTGACACCGATGCAGATCTTAATGGCTACGGGCAACAACGGCGGAAATCCTTACGTAAATGCTGCTTCCCTGCGCAATACAGGTATTGAACTTGCAACGGTATGGCGTGATCATATGGGTGAATTTGGTTATCAGATCGGCGTCAATGCATCCTATATCAAGAATAAGATCCTCAAATTAGGATATGACAAAAAGGAGTTTACGCAATGGGATACAAAATCCAAAGTTGGCAGCTCCATCGGTAACTGGTACCTGATCAAAACGGATGGTCTTTTCCGTTCAGATGAGGAAGTACAGGCATATAAAAATAGTCAAGGGCAATTGATTCAACCCAACGCCAAACCCGGCGATGTAAAATATATAGATTTTAACGATGACGGACAGATTACAGATGCTGATCGACAGTATCTGGGACGGAGCATACCATTATATCAATTGGGGATGAATCTAGGCCTGGATTACAAAGGTTTCGATTTTCAGGTACAGTTGACAGGTGCATTTGGCTTCAAATCCTTTAATGGGCCACGCAGTGCGTATGACCGTTTTGATGACAATTCAAACTACCGCGCCGATTATGATCCTTGGACGCCAGAAAATCCCAATGCCAAAGACCCGCGTCCCATTTATGCGGATTCCCGAAATGTTCGCGGCGATCAGGACCGTTGGTTGGAGAATGGAAATTATGTTAAGATCAGACAGCTCGCTTTGGGGTATAATCTGCCGCGTACGTTGTTAGGAAAAACCTTGAAGCAGGTCCGGTTTTATGTCAATGCACAGAACCTCATCACCTTTTCTTCCTATCGTGGACTGGATCCCGAGTTTTTGAATGGCAATATCTGGGATCGAAGCTATGATGGTGGCGCGTTTCCCAATGCCAAGGGGTTCACTTTCGGAGCTCAAATAACTTTTTAACCTAATCTTTGAACGCAATGAAAAAGCTACTCTATATTTTTTTGGCGGCGGGCCTGATGCAAGCCTGCAAAGTGGATGTCGAAAATCCCAATACCATTACCGTAAAGACCTATTGGAAAACCGAACAGGATGCGGTACGCGGGGTCAATGCAGTGTACAATATGTTCTATAAACCGGGCACCTTTAGTCGCTGGATGTGGTTTCGTTTGGATCTAACCTCAGACGAAGGATTTAGTCAAAGTCCCTGGGCCGAACTCAAAGAATGGACACAGTTTCGGTACAATAACTACAACTTCTGGGAAGGAAATGCCTGGACCTATCGCGATTGCTACGAGGCTATTTTCCGTGCAAATCAAGTCCTGCATTATACGCCGGATATTACATTTGCCAACCCCTCAGATAAGGATCCCATCCTCGGGCAAGCGTATTTCTTGCGGGGATTGTATTACTATTACCTCGCGCTATTATGGGGTGGTACCACTCCCAGTCTTCCAATTGTATTGGAACCTTCAACCCCGGGAATTCAACCGGAAGGGCATACCGAAGCAGAAGTTTATGCGCAGGCAATCGCAGATTTTAGTAAAGCTGAAAGCTTATTGCCTGACACATGGGGTGGTTCCGAAAAAGGAAGGGCAACCAAAGGTGCGGCATTGGCTTTTCGTGCAAAATCATATATGCAGCTGCACCAATGGAATGAAGCAAAGGCAGATTTGGCCTGGCTGGTAACAGGGGCCGGGAAGGGGTATTATAACTTGACAGCCAATTATTTTGATAATTTCGATAAAGCGAAAGAGAATAATGTGGAGTCTGTTTTTGAAATCCAATATTCAGACGCCAATCCCTCTCCTGCGGGCGATGGTGACTTAGATGTGGGGCCTAATCTAGGCTTGAACCGTGGACAGTTTTTTGCCCCTCCGGGCATTGGTTGGACAGATGGAGAACTTCGGCCCTGGTTAGTTGATGCATTTAAGAAAGAAAAAAATATGGACAATGGATTTGATGTACGATTGCGGTATACGGCATTTTATAATGGAATGCAGGATGATTTTCCGAATAATAACAAAATTTATCGATTGACAAGTGATGCCGCCCAGTGGAGCAATTGGCCCGGACGTGTTTTTTTTAGAAAATATGGGTCAGATTACTTCCGTGATTTTGATGACTACTATAATCCAACAAATGTGCGTTTAATTCGTTTTTCCGATGTGTTGTTGATGTATGCAGAATGCATTGCAGCCTCAAATGGTTCATTAACAGAGGCTGTAGCCCTTGTCGACCGTGTTCGTGAACGTGTAAATATGCCAAAATTAGCCTTGAATTACCCCGGCGCAACGACTGATAAAACCGCATTCCTGAAAAGATTGCAGACCGAAAGGGTATTGGAACTAGCTACGGAAGGACATCGCTGGGCAGATCTAAAACGTTGGGGTCTGGTAGATTCCCAAGAAGGGCTTGCCGAATTGAAGCAAAGGGATGCCGATTTTAATAATTTTACCTTAGGGAAACATCGCTCATTGCCAATTCCTTCAGATGAGGTCAACAATAATCCAAATGTAAAGCAAAACCCAAATTATTAATGGCTTGGCCGTATAAATTTTATAGGAAATGAAAAAACTAATTTATATCTGTTTACTATTGCTATTTTCACTGTATAGCTTCAGCTGCTCAAAATCCGAAAAGAGTGATTTTATATTCGAACCTGCCGTGCCGTTGGGTGATCCATTTATTCTCTTATATGAAGGTACTTATTACGCTTACGGTACAAATGCCGAAAATGGTATCGAAGTATATACTTCGGATGATCTTCGTTATTGGAGCAAATCAAATGCACTGGCACTGAAAGGTGAGGATTCCTGGGGTGGACGTTGGTTCTGGGCTCCCGAAATCTACTATATCAAGGATAAAAAGAAGTTCTATATGTATTACAGTGCCAACGAACATATTTGTGTTGCGACCTCAGATTCCCCGTTGGGACCATTTGTTCAGGAGCCAAAAACACCAATGCTAGCAAATGAAAAGGCCATTGACAATAGCCTGTTTATCGACAATGATGGTACGGCCTATCTCTATTTTGTCCGTTTTAATAATGGATCCGCAGTGTGGTCGGCGAAACTCGCTGCTGACCTGAAGACGATCGATGGTAACACCCTGAAACAGCATATCTCGGTATCACAGGAATGGGAAAAAGTATGGGGATTGGTTAATGAAGGTCCATTTGTCATTAAACATAATAACCTATATTACATGACCTATTCGGCGAATAGCTACGAAAGCCAGCGCTACGGTATTGGTCTGGCTATAGCAAGTTCACCTACAGGACCTTGGACAAAATATGCTGGCAATCCAATTCTGCAGTTGCCCGTGGATCTGGTAGGAGTAGGGCATAATGCGCTTTTTTGGGATAAAGACGGGAAACTCAAAATCGTTTTCCATGCGCATCATAGCAAAGATAGTATCCATCCACGGGCGATGTACATTGCCGATGTTAGTTGGACGACGGATGCGGTTCCCCTGATGAAGATATCCCCCGAAATTATTCGCCCGAAAATAAAAAGAAAATAAACCAGCAAAATATATATAGCCAGAAATGGGTACTCAAAAACAATCGTTCGAATGAAAAAACACTTTTTAATTTCCTTATTACTAGCCGCAAATGCGTATGCCTTAAGCGCGCAGGAGATGAGTCAGGCGATCCTGTTAAAGTCGCCCGGTAATCCGGCTCAGCGCTTTGAACTATTTGACAAAGGCGGGCAGACACTGGAATCCACGGTGACCATGCCTGTTGATGTGACGCAGACTGTCGTCAAAAATGAGGGGAAAACCATTGTTAATGTAGTTGTAACTGCCAAAGAACGGGTATACTTTAATTTTGAAAAGACATTTAAAATAAAAAAATATACACATACTGAAAGTGAGTTTCTGATGCCAGGTTTCTGGTATCATAAAAATATGCGCTCACCGCAGGAAGCACCTTCCTTTAAAACCAGCGATAGCTGGCAGGTACGGGAAGATCGCCTTAGCACACCTTTGACAGGCGTTTTCAATGCGGCTTCCAAAACATATTATACCGTTATTCGATTGGATAAAATAGATCGAGATGCTTTGACCACACACCAAGTTGGAGAGGTGATTTTAAGTGGTAAAACTGATCTTGGATTTACAGGATTTAAAAATGCGGATGGAACCTCAGCTTTGGTATTTGGCTTTCCTTATCACGAAGCGCCTAAGACTTATCTCCGAAAACTAACCTTAGCTCCCGAGGTTGTTGCCTTTGAAAAACTTGAAAAAGGTGAAACAAGACTGCTTTCCTGGGAGATCAACGAAGGCAAAGCCGATAATTATGGTGATTTTGTGTCCAGGGTATGGACTTATTCCTACGACAGGCAGAAGCCGTCGACGTTTCCGACTGTTTATACTCCGGATCAAGCCAAGGACATTTTAGCAAATTTCTTTAAGGAGAGTTATGTCGGTGACAAAGAATTAAAATACTATTCAGGAGTACATATGCGGACAGACGATTGTACCAATACCGGATCTGCGGAAGTGGGATTTGTGGGGCGGGTCCTGCTCAACGCATACAATGCGCTTGAATATGGAGAAGCCCACCGGCAGGCTCAATTGGTCAGCAACGCTAAAGCAATATTTGACAGTTATCTACAGCATGGTTTTACCGATAATGGATTTTTTAGAGAGTTCGTCGATTTTACACAGAACAACGAAACAAAAGAATTCAGCATTCGGAGACAGTCGGAAGGGATCTTTGCAATACTTAACTACCTCAGCTACGAAAAGAAAAAGGGTAGAAAGCATCCTGAATGGGAACAGCGCATTAAAAAATTACTTGGCAACTTCGCCAAGCTCCAGCAGCAGGATGGGAGTTTCCCACGTAAATTTGACGATCAGCTACAGGTGAAGGATAGCAGCGGCGGTAGTACACCTTCTGCGACAGTGCCATTGGTTATGGCTTCCGTCTATTTTAAACAAGGCGGATATTTTCAACAGGCGCAAAAATCCGCAAGATATTTAGAGCGGGAAATCATTTCTAAATCGGATTACTTTTCGTCCACCTTGGATGCGAATTGTGAGGATAAGGAAGCTTCATTATATGCTTCTACAGCAATGTATTACTTGGCGCAGGTAAGTAAAGGAAAAGAGCGGCAACATTATTTGGAGCAGTGCAAGAAAGCAGCTTACTTTTGTCTCACTTGGTACTATACCTGGGACGTGCCTTTTGCCGCCGGACAAATGTTGGGCGATGTCGGTTTTAAATCCCGCGGCTGGGGAAATGTCTCCGTAGAGAATAACCATGTTGATGTTTTTATCTTTGAATTCGCTGCTGTCCTCGATTGGCTTGCCAACGAAACTAAGGAGCAGCGACTTGCCGCTTTTTCGAGTGTGATTAAGAGTTCTATGTTACAATTAATGCCGGTTAAAGACCATCTTTTTAATATCGCAAAAATAGGATATTATCCAGAGGTCGTACAACATACGAATTGGGATTATGGAAAAAATGGGAAAGGATTTTACAACGATATTTTTGCCCCTGGTTGGACTGTTGCTTCCCTTTGGGAGTTGCTGAGCCCATCCAGAACAGCTGATTTTCTATCAATGGCGCGAAAATAGTGGTCGTGTGTTTATATGGAGCCACGTCGGGAGATGTGGCTTTTTTATGCTAAAATTTTTCTGGGTTGGTATGGCAACAGAGATTTCCTCATTACATATTATTGGTTCCTTGTTACTGGATTAGCGTTCAGTTTAACTTGTTATGGAAAAAATATGTATTTTTAGTGATATCAATTCTTACAGCATCATGATCTATAATATCTTCAAAAAGATTTTTATCATCATCTCAGTGCTAATAATCTTGAGTTCTTGTAGTAATAAAAAAGCTGAAACATTCAATTCCCTTCTTTCAACTAAAGAATCCCGGGCATTTTCTATGCTCGTGGGCGAGAAAGGGCTCGAATCTACAAAACTGAAGCAGCTTATTGCACACGAATATGGTCAGGCTTTACATACCATTGATCAGCAGGAGCTGGTGTTTGATTCCATTATTAACGATATTAAGAAGGCGGACATTGTCGGTCTGGTAGAAGGAAAGGAGGTTCAGTTGGAAGCTATAAATTACTATAGAGCTTTAAAGGATCTTTTTATGTTTACCAGAAAAGAAATAGAACAGGAGAAACGAATGCGTAGCGGAACAAAGGAACAACAATATGATGCACAGGATCAACTGCTTGTACTTGCCCGAGAAAAACAAATTCGTTATCAACAGGTCTATAAAAGCAGTGAAAAACTCCATACCAAAAGGAAGCAATTTGAAACCAAAAATGGACTTAAATAAAATGTTATTAAACGATTTTATCTAAATCGAGCATATCGGCAGCCTTGGTTGGCTTAGGCGTCTCCTATAAAGATAAAATACTCGCCAAGCTTGTTTGCTGTCGAAATATTACAGCTCCCAGCATAGCCAATAAGTGTATTTGAATTAGTGAGAAAAATCCCCCAGTTATAATTTTTTGAATCGTTGACCACAGAGATAAACCATTTATCGATTGCTTCTCTTGTATTCAAAGATTGAAATGAAGAAAGGGAATATTTAATTGCTTCGGGATCGTTTAGCCAGGTATAAAATGATGTGACATCCTGGATTGATAGGGGCTTCAAAATTATCGTTTGAGTCCATTTATTTGATATTTTTTCTCGCATTAATAATCAGTTATCAATACCTAAGGAACATTTTTCGATTTTAAATGTAAAAAACAGTTCGATTTCTTACAATAGAAAGTAATTTTGGCATGTTTAAAAATAATAAAACATCTTATCTCTTCTCGAAATTGATTGGACTGCTGTGATTAACTCTTCTGCTCAGTGTTAACTTTCTGTAATTTCCACATAAATAGCATGATAATGATCAGGAAGGCCGAAAAGATAAAATAACGCCAAGCCAGCCCATTTTGCGTTGTCACTTTTCCGCTTATAGCAACAATGATGTTAGATAGCGATGTTACGATATAAACCATTCCCCCCATTAAACCGCCAGCAGTACCTGCATGTTTTGGAAAAAATAACATGCTAGTGGTAAAAAAGCTTGTAAACAAGACGCCCGAAATCGTATGAATAAAAAATGCAAAACCTACCATAATGTATAGATTCTGTTGAAATATGCCGACCACCATTAAAGCGATAATAAGAGATGACTGCAATAGAACTGGAGCAATCACACGTGTAACGAAGTCAAGATGCATACACTTTTTTGTGATAAACCCACCGATCATCCAAGAAAAACCAAGCATCAAGGTACAGTAGCCAATTGTAACGGATGAAAAATGAAATGTATTTTCGATAATAAATGGGCCTGTAATATTGAACAGCATAACAATGGAGTAACTAAATCCCAACACCAAAATCCCCAATATGAAACGCTTATTCTGCAACATCATTTTATACAGGTTCAAGTTATCCCGTAGGTTGATTTTTTTCTTTTCGGCAATACTTTCTCCACTATAAAGGATTTCAAACAACAATAAGCCACTGGCGTAAAAAGTAAGAAAATAGAAGTTGGCTTGCCAATTGAATATTTTTTCCAGATAGCCGCCCAGAAATGGCGCAAGTATCGGACCGCAGGACCAGACAATTGTAAAGTAACTCAGGTAATTCTTTAATCGCTCACCGGCATAAAGATCCACGAAAAGCGCACGCGTGGCCACCACCAGAATGGATATGGCCACACCTTGGACTACTCTTAAGAGACAAATCAAAAATACGCTGTTTGTATGCGTTATCAAAAGGCTGCTTAGTATCAACAGTATCAAAGCCAAAACTTTCGGACGATAACGGCCGATACTGTCAAGAATGTTGCCTATAAATAACTGGGAGATACCATAACTGAGTAAATAACTTGTTAATGTCAATTGAATATCCCGCTCGTGTACATGTAAACTTTTAGCCATTGCCGGAAACGAAGGTAGGTAGATGTCCGTTACAAACCCAGAAAGGGGCATGGATACAAATGCCATGAACGTAACTAGTTTAATGCGGTGTGCGGATGCTTCTCTCAACATTGTCTTGCTCTTTTTTATGAAACAAAACTAGAGACTTTTTTGATAGCCTTAGTACTATTTGACAAAGTAAAAATTACGAAAATCAAATATTACTTGTTTGTATGTCTGAATTTAAGCGGGGATGTTCCCGCATTTTTTTTAAAGAAGTTGTTGAAATGAGCTGGTTCTTCAAATCCGAGTGTATAACCGATCTCGGCTACATTCCAATCGGTGTAGATTAATAGATTTTTAGCTTCTTCAAAAATTTTTCTTTTGATAATTTGGGTAGTAGTCAGATTAGTAACCGATTTGACAGAAGCATTTAGGTGGTTGACATGAACATTCAGCTGTCGTGCGAAATCTGCCGCTGTATGTAAGGCCAGTGGATATGCAGGGGAATCCAGAGGAAACTGTTTATGTAGCAGTTCGTCGAATAAGCGATACATTCGGAGACTTCCGGATTGATCCTGTGGGGCTACATCTTCCACTCGCCATTCCAGTGCAAGGTGGAGAATTGAAGCTAAATTGCTCTTGATCGCACTGCAGCGCAAAGGATAACCGGAGTTATTCAGACGGAACATATTGTCAAAAAAAGTTATAACTAGGTTTAGTTGCTCCGCATCCAGAAAAACAATCGGCTTACTCCATTCTTTGAATAATGAGGTCTTTTTAAAAGGTTCAAATGTTTGACTACCAGTGAAAAATTCTTGGTTGAATAAACAAAAGTATCCCTCTTGTTTATTTGTGTCACAGACCCAGCTATAAGGAATATTCAATGCCGGTAAAAAAAGAGCAGGCCGATCTATATACAACTCATGTGGACCATATTTAAACCAACCTTTCCCCAAGATCAGACTGATCTTATAAAAATCACGTCTATTGTAAGGCGTTTTAAAATCACAGTACTTACGGGGTGATATATTAAAATGTGATTTTCCGAGCTCCACATCCAATATTATCCCATCGTTGGAATGCAGATGGCTCAATCGCTTGTAATAATCTTGTATGGTCTCTAATGTTTCACTCATGATTTTGCAAAGTTACAAAAATCAAATGTAATCATCGCTTTTTGTCAAACAGCCAACTTAATGTAACCCTTAAAGACGAAGAAGAGGAGGGGTCTGAAACGTAAAATACTTACGTCCAGAATAAAATAGCTGAAATATGCCAAAAGATGATTGGGCCAAGATCCAAGAAAAAGAGGAGTTTCAAAAACTTTGGAAACTCCTCTTTTGTCAGAAAATTAATGGGAATTAGTTGAGCGGATTGATCACAACCTGATCCACGACTTTCCCTTGCTGATCCAGGATTTTAAATGTTCCTTTTTCATTGTTTAGATCCACCCGAAGTACATTGTTGTTTGAGTTTACAATAATGGGGAAATGGGTGCTGTTTGTTGCATTTTGGATAATATGTTTATGCAGATGGCCAGATAACATAATTTGCGCACCGCCCTTATTTAGGATGGGAACAAATTTTTCTAAGATTTCCTGTTCGCCATGCCAACCTCCGAAAGGGGGCATATGACAGATGACTATCTTATATTTGGCATCTTTAAATGACGGATCTTCAACCGCCTGTGCCAGCCAAGCAGCCTGTTCTGTGCGATAATTATCCATTTCGACAATACCACTGTATTCGATATCCGTATCGGGTTTGTCTTCGCCACAGTCAAGTACGATGAAACCTGTGTTGCCGTGTCGGAACTGATAATAGAGTTTGCCTGTCGGTGTGGGGAAATATTTTGGATACTCAGTCGCAAAGGGTCCACGGGTTTCGTGGTTTCCCCGTGAATAGAACATGGGTTTTTCACTCGCAAATCTTTTAATGGCCGTGTCCATGAATCCGTCATATAGTTGTTTCTCGCTCAGGAGATTATTGACCATATCTCCATTGAAAACAACAAAATCGCTTGTTTTTAAATCGCCGACATCCAATAGTTTATCCAGAACCTCATTGCGTTCATGGATATCGTTGACAACAGTAAAATGAGTCGATGCGGCATTGCCAAGTGTCTGAAAGGATAATGGCGCCTGCCGATAGACGTTGCTGGCCACAACTTTTCCATATTGTACATTAACACCTTCATGTTTTAAAACTTGTTGACTGTATACACGGTATCGGTATCGTGTTCCCGGTTTCAGATTGTTCAAGTTAACCTGATGTAGCGTGCCAACTTTCTTAAAACCGTAGGCTGATGCAAAATACTTGGGTCTCTCTTTAAAGTAAAAATGGCTCGAGTCCTCCGGTGCCAGCTCTACCCATCCCGTTGCCGGTAGATCTGTTGTCCAAACAATGGACACCGAATGTTCGGTCAGTCCTTGGATAAAAGGGAGATGGGTTATTTTGATATCTTCTTGTCCAATAGCCAATAAATTATTGAACAGGAGTAAAGCGATCATGAGATGCAATGTTTTCATGTTAATATCCGGGGTTTTGAATGAGTAAATTGTTCTTTTTTAATTCATCGCGTAAGATAGGTAGAAAATAAGCTTTATCCATCCAGCTGTATTTCTCAAAATCAATATGTCTGATCGTCGGTATGCTAGCCGTGCTGTGGTCAGGGTTCATTTTGTACACAATGTCTGCGACCTTTGTCGTTCGGTTATAAATTTGAGGCCCTAATAGCCAACGACGGACATCATAGAAACGATGTTCTTCAAAAGCCAGCTCTATTCTTCTTTCATTGCGGTACCTTTCTTTTAGCGCGGCTCCTACGTCGGTAATGACCGGCATCCCGGCTCTTTTACGGATCATATTTAAGTAGATGCGGGCTTCGTCCTCCAGTCCCAATTCAATGCAGGCTTCAGCATAATTCAAAAGGACTTCCGCATAACGCATGAAACGCCAGGTCACCGCTTGCTTATCGTATTGCGCGTTTACTGCAGGATCGATATATTTTCGTAAATAATAGCCTGTATATGCGCCATTCCAATCTTCGATCGTACTTTTTCGAGTATCGACACCGTAAACCAGGTCAATTTTGCCAGTAGTAGCGTTCCAACGTTCCCATCTTCCTGTCTGTACTTTATTTTCAGGATCCAGGCCTTTCGCATCATCTGGTCTTTGTCTCCAGGAGGCACCATTATAAAGCACTGTTGCTGCAAATCTGGGATCTCTATTGTTGTAAGGATCTGCCGCCATAGCTGGATCGGACCAATCAAACTTTTTACCGTCCAGGGTTTCGAAATCATCGACAAAGTCTCCGAGCGGTGCATTTGTACCCCAGCCATGGTAACCATTGGGCGAAGAGTAGAGGCCCACACGCTGGCCCATAGGAATGGTAAAGTATTTAATGAAAATATCTTCTTCGGTGTTTTTACTAAGGAAAAGTTCCGTAAGGTTTTGGGAAATATTATCCGTTACAGCCGGCATAGCTTTATACAATCTATATTTGTTCAGATCAATGACAGCTTTGGCCGCATCTTTTGCCGCCTGCCATCTTGCTGAGCGGTTTCCGTCCATATAACGAATCAATTCAGGTTTTTCAAATCCCGGAAATACATCTTTGTTATAAAGGTCACTCGCTGCATAGAGCAGGATCCTGGCCTTCAATGCGAGTGCTGCTCCCTTGGTTGCGCGTCCCTGGTTGGCTCCCGTATGGTCGAGCGGCAATAGTTGGGCAGCTTTGTCAAGTTCCGCCGTCATAAATTTGACGCAATCCGCATACGAACTTCGTTCTTTCTGAAATTCATCAGTCAATGCATACGGCTCCGTGATTAACGGCACACCACCATAAGTACTTGTCAGTAGGTGATAGTAATATGCCCGCATGAAATGCATTTCACCAGTCATACGATCTTTCATCGTTTTCCCATCAATGAGATTGGCGGAGAATGGAACTTGATCAACTTTCGAAAAAAAGAGATTGCTATACCGTATACTTTTATACAAATCAGCCCAGGATCTATAACGCGATACTCCCCAACCCAGGAGGTCATCCGGAGACTGGATGCTACGGTTAAAATTTAGGGAAGCTGCGTTTCCACGGTAATGCCCTTCATCGACCAGGTTGGCTTTGAACCGGCCATCTGTCAAGGGCTCGTCCAGTCGGAAATACAATTGATTGATAAATGTCTCTACCAATGCGGGGTCGGTCCAGACCGCGTTTTCGGAAAATTCCGTTGAAGGATCTGTATTTAAAAAGTCCTTTTGACAAGACCCAAGTGCCAACGTTGCTAGCAATATGAATAGATTAAATTGTCGTTTCATGGTGATTAAAATGTTAGTGAAAGGCCCAGGTTATAGACTCTGTTTAGTGGGTACGCCGTTGCTGCGGTAGTTTCCGGATCAAAGTCCTTTACTTTTGTCCAGGTCAGCAGGTTCTGTCCACTGAAATATAGCTGCAATCTGGTCAATCGGAGTTTTTTACAGATATCTTCGGAGAAATTGTAACCAAATTCGAAATTTTTCAACCTGACATAATTGGAGCTTTGCAACCAATAGGTATTATCGTTGGATCTCCAATATTCGTTGTATCTGTTCCACGTACGCGGTTTTGAAGCATCAGGATTATCCGCTGTCCATCGCCCTTCGACATTTTGCTTGAGATAATTACCTGCCTCACCCTGCATCTCATAGTAATTGTTACGAATGGCGCCGGCAGCACCTTGGAAGAATAAGCTTGTATAAAATCCTTTATAAGATAAGTCAATATTAAATCCACCGGTCAATGTCGGAAGTTCTGTTTTTTCGGATCTCACACGATCCAGACCATCTATTTTACCATCCTTATTCACATCTTCAAAGATGATGTCCCCGGGCCTTGCTCCGGCCCAGTGTGGATAAGCGTCGACAGCTGCCTGATCTCGAAATATACCTATCGCATTGTAATAGAGCTTAGCATTCATAGGTCTGCCTGTGGACTGTTGATAATCAGGGATTCCCGGAGTTTCATCCCAAAAGCGAATACGATTATGATTGGTAGCGATATTTCCATTGACAGCGTAGTGGAAACCATTGGCCTGGTCAGCATAACCTAGCTGCAATTCAAATCCTTTGTTTGTCACTTCGCCAATATTTTCTTTAGGTAAGGTTAGTCCTGAAGTGGCGGGAACGGAGGCATTTCTGTTCCATAGTATATTGGTTCGGATATTATAAAAATATTCAGCGGTCAGCGTTAGCTTGTTATTCAAAAATTTGGCGTCTAGACCAAAATTGGATTGATTGGCAACCTCCCAGGTTACATTTGGATTGGGTATTCTGAGCTCATTCAGTACTTTATTTTCTTGTGTACCGTTAAAAACGTAGACATTGGAAGCGCCTGTGAGGAAACCGTAACTTGACATAAATTGATAGTCATCTATGCGATCATTACCCGTTTGCCCCCATGAAGCCCTTAGTTTTAGGTCTGAAATCACAGACTTGATCGGCTGCCAGAATGTCTCATTGGATAAGCGCCATCCTCCGGATATTCCAGGGAAAAAACCGAATCGTTTGTTGCTTGGAAATTTATAGGAACCGTCATAACGCCATAAAAATTCCAATAAATATTTGTTGTCAAAGTCATAATTCAGACGGCCAAAATAATTGAGTCTGGCCTGCATGGCGGATTGACCGGAATTATCTTTTTCAGCATCGCCGCCCGCGAATAGCTCTTCGATGGCAGCAGATACATAATATTTTCTAAAGGCGTAAAATTCCATATTATCACCTTTGATTTTTTCCAGTCCCAATAGGCCATTGAAATGGTGTTTTTCACCTAAATTTCGTTCGTAACGAATCAGCGCATTTAAAGTCAATAGGTTTTTGGTGTCAAAGTCTTGTCGGAGCTGTGGTGCCGTGAATCCCTTCAGTCCGGCGACCAGGATGGGTGTGCCGTTATTGTCCACGGATTTGCCATCCCAATTGTACAATGTCCATGGAGTCTGCCATAATTTGTCGCTCTGTAATGTCCTATCATACGCAACGTTTCCACTTACAGACAAACCTTCGATTCCGGGAACTGTGATTTCAAGATTAGCCCTTGATTCGAGCATCATGGTTTTATTTCGATCGTAACCGGTCTGATTGGTTGTGATAACGACGGGATTATTTCCGTATTCTATATCCGGACCATTTTGTCCAGTAGGCCAGTAGGCATGCATGTTCGGTTTACCTCGCAAGATCATCCCAAAGATATCCGCTGCGGAGCGCGTCGGATAATTTCGGTTATATTCACGCAATGCGGCATTAACCCCATATTTGATATAATCATTGAATTTTCCGTTTAGATTGCTCCTGAAATTGTACTGGTTAAACTTCGTTGCTGAATTTTTATAGATGGCATCCTGTTTATCGTACCCTCCCGAGATATAATAATTGAGGTATTCCGAACCGCCCGTGATATTGAGCGCGGTTTTATGCTGCGGTGCAGCCGCATGAAATGTGGCGGCAAACCAATCTGTATTTGGATATTTCCAGCTATCCATACCCGAGCGGAATAAGGCTAGTTCCTCTTCACTATATTTTGGTTTCTGGCCAGCATAGAGGCCGATCTCATTAAGCATTTGCGCATATTCCGCGGCGTCTGCCATCTTTGGGATAACAGTGGGCTGGGACCATCCCTGATTATGTGTTAGGCTGACCTGCGGTTTACCGCTTTTTCCTTTTTTTGTCGTTACGAGAATAACGCCATTAGCGGCTTGCGAACCATAGATGGCCGCCGATGCATCCTTTAATATCGTCACGCTTTCAATATCCTGCGGATTGAGCCTTTCAATAGATCTGTTGGCGATACCATCGACCACAATCAGTGGTGAGTTGTCTCCCAGGGTGTTGGCTCCCCGGATCCGAAGTGTGGAATTGTCACTCCCAGGCTCCCCGGAAGTCGTTGTCGCCACTAACCCCGGTAGCCGACCCGCAAGCGTATTTGTGACGTTCATTACGGGAGCTCTATCCAGGACATCCCCTTTGATATCAACAATAGACCCTGTGACGGTTGATGCTTTTTGAGTTCCATATCCTACAATCACCACTTCCTCCATTGAAGTTACGGTTTGTTGGAGTCTGATCTCGATATTTTCGTTTGATGTGACCTTATAGTCTATCGCCTGATACCCGACCATACTGACATGAAGTGTGGGCGTATTGCCGGAAACCGATAGCGTAAAAGAACCATCTTCAAGTGTGGAAGTCCTATTGACTGCTCCCACCTCATTTACGGTCGCATTGGCCAATGGAACTCCCTTTGCGTCCAAGATTTTCCCCTTTACGATCTTCTGTTGGACTGCGGTAATCTTTCCTTCAATAGCTTCATGTGCCGTATTGGCAGCTTTGCTAAGAATAATATTTTTGTCGACTATTTTATAGACAATTTGATATTTGCTCAGCAATTCATCCAGTACAGATTCCAGCGGCGCATTGATAAATTTTACATCCGCTGTGCGTTTTTTTGGCAAAAGCGATTCTTTATATAGGATATTATATCCACTTTGCTTCTGAATATCCCTTAGCAAGGTTTCGAGGCTTGCTTTATTTTTTTTGAGATTGATTGATTGTCCGAAAGAACTAGCATACGTGCTTAGGCTAGTTGCGAGGAGTAGAGGCACTGCGATAGACAGTTTCATAACCAATGGTTTGAGGATGATATTCTCCCTAAAATTCATAGGAAGAACAGACCGATTTTTTTTGTATTTTTGCATTCGGTTGATATTTTAAGTTAATATTTGATAAGATGTGTCAACTGTCTCTATGAGACCAGCTTCAGGAGCGGTCGCAACGCTTCTGAAGCCTTTGGTTGTAAAAGGTTAGTTTTTTACATATATTTTCCTCCCTATTAATTCAAAATGAACACCACCGACAAGTTCGATGGTCTTTAATAATTTTTTGATATCACCATATTTTGATATTGTACCCGAAAATTGAAAATCTTCAAATTGAGATTTAAACTCCACCTGAACGTCGTACCAGCGTCCGATAATATCCATCACCTCGACAAGTGGTGTTTTATAAAAAGCAAAATTACCGTCCTTCCATGCGATAGAATAAAAGGGATCAATCGGATCTATCGAAAACTGATGCGATACCTGCTCAAATGTAGCCTGTTCATTGGGTCGCAGGAATTGATCAGGTATTGTCGTATTTTTAAAATTCAGTTTTACTTTGCCTTCTACCAAAGTTGTTATGATTTTCTTTCCATAGTTCTGCACATTAAAAGAAGTTCCCAATACCTCTATGGATTGCGAACCTGTGTGTATGATAAAGGGGATTCGTTTTCCCAGTTCGGTTCGTTTTGCTACATCAAAAAAAGCTTCACCATATAGTTCTACTTCTCGTTTTGATTTATCAAAGACAACAGGGTATTTTAACGTAGTAGATGCATTGAGCCATACCTGTGTGCCATCAGGCAATGTGAGGTTATACTCACCGCCCCTTGGTGTAACAATGCTGTTGTAAACAAGTTTATGGGGATTAACACCATCCTTGATATGGTAGGAAATCCCGCCGGCTGCGGTTTTGATGATCTCAAAATCGCCATGGTCTATAATGGTGTCGCCTTTGATTTTTTCCAGATCAATTCGCCGCCCGTTTTCTAGTATAATCTCGGCACGATCTTTACCCGGAACAACCGATTCGATCCCATGGGTTGTGAGCTGCTGCTCATTGATCAGTGAGCCGTTTGATCTTCCGATAAAATAAATAAGTGAACCGACTCCGACGACTAATAACAGGGCCGCAACGGCTATACTTCGCCATGGGAACATAACCGTTTTTTTTAACGGAGCCAGCTCCAGCAGCTGATGTTTGACACGCTCATCAGCTATGATTTTTTCAAACATATCTTGGTCGTTCATTTCGGACTCGAATCTGTTTACGGTCTCTTCCTCATGCTTTATTTGCTCCCAAGCATCCAAAAAATCTTCATCGTCCATATATTTTACAAACTGCGTTAACGACTCTCCTCGGAGTTTATCGTCATAATACTGACGGATTAATCTTTTGTAAGCTTCTATTTTTGACATCGATGCTGATTTCTACATGCTTTACTATCTATTCGCATCAGCTATCAAAATGTACTAGTCAAAAAATAAAATTTTTTAAAAAGGAAATGGATGGTAAAAAATTGTGGAAAGCCGCAAAAAAGCAGTTTGCTAGCATAGCACTAGCAGGACGGCTAGCGTGAAGAGGATTTTTGAAGTCTTAATTTGACAAAACTACAGGCGGCAGTCAAATGGTTTCTGACCGTATTTCGGGATATACCGATATGCTCCGCAATTTCCTGATAGCTCTTTTCCTCAAATTTATTCATTTGATAAATCCGTTTTTGTTGGGCGGGAAGCGCGTCAATAATCTTTTCCAGCATTTGCTCATGTTCCTTTTGTTCCAGTTGTATGTGTGCGCAGGATGTGGTATTCAGTTGGATGTTTCCGCTATCCATTCGATATTGTTTTCGGATGACCTCTTTTCGGAAATGGGATATCGCCAATCTTTTGGCTACCACATAAAGAAAGGGAAATATTGCTTCAGCGGACGGAATTTCCTTTCGTTTGAGAAATAGCTGGACAAAAACCTCCTGTACAATTTCTTCGGCCTCGGTAGGAGAAGAGGTCAAACGACATACTTTCTCCTGTAAACTGGGTTTATAGCAATCAAAAATTTTTCGAAAAACTCTCCCATCAGCCATCTGAAATCGTTCAAATTCCTCTAAATCAAGTGGAAATCCTTTCAAATCCATTAGTACATAGGTTTTTGTTGGTCTAAAGAAACAAAATTGATATTAAATTTATATAAAAAAGGTATTAATTCAAAATGAAACCTTTCGAAGCGCGAGACGGGGCAACCTGACGCCATTCGCCGCCATATAAAAACGGTGAAGTCATCTACCGAAACGGAATTGGACGACCAGAGCACGACGGGGCCACGCGAAGATCCATTTCAATGTGTTGTTCGCGAGCTAATTTCTGAAGATAAGGATATAACAAGTGACCTTAAGCAATTAAAGTTTACTTTCAAAATAATAGGTGCCCGAACCAATTTCTCTTGTTGTCTCGGGGAGTATTACTTTTGCTTTGGTATTTGTAGGTATAGTGACCTCAAGTTTTAATACCCCATTTTCTAGTGTCCATGCCGATTTTACTGGACCATATGGGGTTTCTAATTCTGCGGCGGCGTTCGTTATTTTTCCACCTGGTTTGGGTGCAATAATAATGGATTTATAGCCAGGTTCCTCGGCGACCGAATTGATGCCCGCAATCGTTCTGTACATCCAGTCCCCAATTGCTCCGTATGCATAATGGTTGTAAGAGTTCATATCTGGCGTCTGAAAAGAGCCATCCGGCTTAATTCCGTCCCATCGTTCCCATATTGTTGTAGCACCCATTTTAACGGGATAAAGCCATGAAGGATAGCTTTCCTGCATCAGGAGGTCATATGCGACATCATTATGGCCAAATCTGGTCAGCACATGACATAAATAGGGGGTACCCAAAAATCCTGTGGTGAGATGATTACCATAATCACGGATGTTCGCTACTAAGCGATTTGCGGATGCTGCTCGAAGTTCTTCGGGCAACATGTCAAATTGTAGCGCCAGGACATATGCCGTTTGTGTTCCGGAAACCAATCGTCCCGTAGTGGTCATATATTCTTTCACAAAAGCGGATTTAATATTTGCCAGCAATGCGCTGTACTTCGCGACATCTTCCTGTTTGCCCAATACTTTAGCTGCATTGATCAATAATTGGGTAGAGTGTGCGTAGAAAGTCTGGGCAATCAGGTATTTATCTGTAACTGCGGCTCTTCCGTCATTGTCATCATGAGGACGGTAGAAAAGCCAGTCTCCAAAATGAAAACCGGAGTTCCAAAGATTATTTTTGGCCACGGAGGAGATATAATCAACCCATTTTCGCATACTCTCGAACTGTGTTTCCAGCATCTGCCGATCACCATAAGCCAGATACATATCCCATGGAATAATTGTAGCTACATCTGCCCAGCCTGCTGATGCCCCATCATTCGCACCCAGTACATTGGGGATCACATGGGGGATTGAACCGTTAGGCTGTTGATCGGCCTTCACATCTTTAAGCCATTTCGTGAAAAATCCCGCAACATCCATATTGTAAGCCGCTGTATTGGCAAAGGCTTGTGCGTCCCCCGTCCAGCCTAGACGCTCATCACGTTGTGGACAATCCGTTGGTACATCTAAAAAGTTTCCCTTCTGCCCCCATTGAATATTATGTTGTAGCTGGTTCAGTAGACTATTGGACGTAGCAAATTTTCCAGTGGTCTCCATCGCAGAGTATAGCGCGACAGCGGTAAGGTCTTCGGTTGTCAATTCTCCGGGATAGCCCTCGACCTTCACATACCTGAAGCCTTGAAACGTAAAATGAGGTTCAAAGACCTGTTCGGTATTCTCCTTTAAAATATAAATATCCTGAGCCTTTGCAGATCTTAGGTTTGTGGTATAAAAATTACCTTCTTTTGTAAGTACCTCAGCATGGCTCAGCGTGATCTTGGTTCCGGCGGCACCTTTGGCTTTGAGCATGACCCAACCTACCAGATTTTGTCCGAAATCCACAACAGTCTCGCCCGCCGGTGTTTTAAAGACTTTAAGCGCTTTGAACTTTTCGTGCTTTTTGACCGGTGGACCGCTCATTGCCACAAGTTTTTCCGATCCTTTCTCCATCGTGCCGACTGCATTCCATTTATTATCTTCCCGATAGCCAATATTGTCCCATCCGCTTATTTCCAGTCGGGCGTCATAGATTTCACCATCATAAATATCCGATGCCATAATCGGTCCGTAAGCATATTTCCAACTTTCATCGGTTTGGACCGTTTCCGTCGTCCCATCTGTATATTCCATGACAAGCTGCAAGAGCAATCCCCGCGTATCACCATAAAAATTGTGCTGATTTCCAAAGCCAATCCGTCCCTTATACCAGCCGTTCCCGAGACTAACTCCAAATACATTGGAGCCGCTTTTTAGGATCGTGGTTACATCATAAACTTGGTATTGCAAATGATCCTTGTAACTGGTCCATCCCGGAGCAAAATAGGTATCGCTGACACGCTGACCATTGATACGCGCTTCGTATAATCCCTTTGCGGTTACGTAGGCGATTGCCGATTTAAGCTTTTTATTGACGACGAATTCTTTTCTGAAAAGAGGGCTTCTTGCCGCAGTATCTTTTCCTGCCACTTTGATCCAAGTCGCTGTCCAATCTGTGGCGCTAATACCCATGTGAAAGAACGCGGGTTCAGACCAGGCGGAAGTATTTCCATGATTGTCTTTTACCCGAATTTGCCAAAAATATTTTTTTTTTGCTTGTAAAGCAGCCCCCTCATATTTAATCAGTACTGACTGATCTCCTGATACCGCCGCTTTCCACACCAGGTCTTTTCCCGCATTCATCGCAGCTTTATCTCGGCCTACTCTGATTTCATAAGCGGACTGTAGTGTATTCTTTACCGAAGAGCGTATTTTCCAGCTGAACCGGGGACTATCGGTTTCGATCGCCATAGGATTTTTAAGGTGCTCTACTTTAAGGTCAGTTACGCTTAATTTTTGGGCAAAGGTACTGATAGAAAGTATACATATAAATCCTGATATCATAACTTTTTGAAGCAGAGTGTTTATAAATGGTGCCATATTTTAGGGTTGAGGTCAGCCGAAAATCCGGAATTATCCACTATTATCACAAATAAATTTGATATAAGTGTCATGTACTATCCTGTATATTTTTGACGTATCAACACAGAATACAAAATTTGGTAAATATCGATCCTAATAAGTGCTAGATAACAATTCCTGTCTAATGGAAAGATTTTTTACGAGGCGCATATCTTATAATCGCTAAAAAGCAGATGTGAAAACTTGTCCTATGCAAACCCAGAATAGAATGGGTGTTCATAAATTAGTAGTGGACTAAAAACAAATAACTTATGGGAAATTACTATTTGCTTTTAGTTTTGGGCAAAAGTATTGCTTTTAGATCTGTTTGATTCGCAAGTCCTTCTTTGTTAATGATTGCTTTTTAAATTTCACTTATTTATTTCCTTCGTTTACCGAGTTTTTATATCCGTTAACCTAAAGTTGATAGGTTAGGCAACCATTGCGCTGTAGTTTTGAATTAAGAAATAAGCACAACAGAACGAACATTATGAAAGCATCTATAAAAACATTCCTGGCAGTAGCAATGATAACGGTATCCACCTTGGCTATTGCAGCAGATAAAACCTCTTCAAAATCCGAAAAATCCATAGTTAATCTATTCACGGCAAACATTGCTCTTAACCATTATGTTGCGGTGATCACTGCGGGGGAGTCTATAGGTTTAGAGCAATTATTTACAGCAGATTTCACTCAGAAGATCCAGTCGGGAAATGCAACAACAAATGACCGAAAAGAAGTTGTCAAATTCCTGAAAAAGCAAAGCGGCGAGAAGCTCAACTGTAAAGTGAGTACCCGGATTATCGAAGAGTCAGCAGACTATATGGTAGGGAAAATAACGATGCAATTTGAAGACTTTACAAAGACAGACCTTGTGACACTGGTCAATGAGCATGGAGCATGGAGAGTGTCCAGTTCAGTTAATGCCTATAAATAAGATAAAGAATAAAAACTAATGGTGAGTCAAGTTAGAGCTCGTAGCCTGACTATTAGTGAATCGTAAGTTTATAAGTTTAGTTTAGTAGCCACGTCGTGAGATGTGGCTTTTTTATGTTTCCCCCAGCTATCTTCGGCTTAGGTATATATTGGTGGTTTGTTTTCATATTCCAGTTTACAGATTTTATAGGACGGACATCCGTCATTCTTTTTTAATTCCTTTTTAAAGTTACCTTCATAAATTGTCTGAAAAAGAATATACGCATAAAAATAGTTAGCTTTACTTATGATAGTTGATCACTTAAAAATGAGAGCGATATATTTTTCGTGCTTGGAACCATATACCGACGATATCCCGCTATTGGAGTCATGTTGGAATGAAATCACAGCATCATATTCCGATCAGCGAAGAGGCTACCATACGTTGGCACATCTGCAACATTTTAGCCGGCAGTTGGATCTTTGTAAACATCATTTGTCAGATTATCCTACGGCTTATTTGGCCTTGATCTATCATGATATCGTATACTTTATGCTGGATGGTACAAATGAAGAAAAAAGTGCACTGGTTGCGGTGGATCATTTACGTAGATTGAACTATCCATCGGATTTGATCAACACTTGTCAGGAGATGATTCTGGCAACAAAAACACATTCAATGAATAGCAGTTCTGATATCAATTATTTTATTGATGCTGACATGTCTATATTGGGAGCTGATAAGGTATCTTATGCAAAATACGTCGCTGGTATCCGTAAAGAATATGGAGATTCAATTTATTTTGATGAGGGTAGAAAGCATGTTTTACAAAGTTTTCTCGAGATGGAAAGAATATTTAAAACGGATTTTTTCTATAAAAAATATGAAGAAAAGGCACGTCTCAATATTCAAAATGAAATCGAGGATTTGAGCTGAATTCCTAATTTTTCATTGTCTTCAGTATCTTCTAATTTGACCGATTGTTTAGCCTGTGTCTCATATGCTAGCCTGCTGTTTTGTTTTGGTGTAAAATAAGCAATAAGAGCAGTTTTACCCCTAGTGTCCACATTTGCTAAGGCAGTTGATAAGTGCTATACCATAAGAGATAGCACTTTATTGATTAATGCTCATTGCCCTTATAAATCCGCATTGATTCAGTTTTTCCGGCTCTCTCAAAGCCGTTCTTTTTGTAGAAATCTACAGATTTCCCGTCTGCTGTAAGTATTTGCATATGAAAAATGAACATAGATATCTTGCATTTTTTCCAGAATAAGCTAGCCTATCCCATTGCCTTGATAGTCAAGATTGACTAGTAGGTTCGGGTAATAAACGACAAGGTGGCCAGCTGAAATTGCATTTCCCAGTCCACCAATGTGTCTTCTCTCCATGCGGAAATCAATGTATGCGAATTCATCAGTGCTTGATACAATTCACCTCCCAAATTCTGCCATTCACCGAGTTTTCCTTTCCGCTGGTCTAAAGAAAATAGGCTAAGATTGCGTTATGTGGTAGTTTTGAATCAACAAATAAAAACTAGATAGCATAAGAAACAACAGAAAAAAGGGGGGGTGAAATCAGTAGCGAAGGGTGGTCATGGACTTATGTATCTTCCCATGGGGGGAAAATCAACCTTGGAATTTTTCAGAACGATGTTTAATTAATAAAGAAGAGGAATAATATTTATTCCGCTATCAATGTTGCCCCTTGCGTTAAAATTTTTTGCTTATTTTTTTTGACAACAAGCGTAATATCCGATGCATCTTTTTCCGCTATAATATTTCGGTAGATAGCATAGGTATAAATCCCGTTGGTAAAAGTGATGACGTGATTACCTCCGCTTCCTTCAAAATCCAGTTTGCCGTTACTCAGGATAATGTCAGGTGGCATGTTTTCTTTTTTTTCGGAATTCCACGAAGCATACCTGTATTTTCCGTTGGTTAATTCATCTATTCTGATCAGGTATTTTTCTGACCTTATTCTATAAACGGGGTTTTTGAATTGTTTTAAAGAATGGTGTATGTATTCTTTTTGTTTTTGAATCAGTGTTTGTCTTAAATTTTTTTCAAATGGACTCTGATAATTTACTGCGGTTATTTTTCCGGCTTCGCTATCTATCCATAGTGTGCCATTATCCAGCATGATTCCGCGCCAGCCAACTACTGTCCATTGGTCCGGTTTTGAATGCGCAATCAGATCCACGAGTGTCTGATCGAAAACCTCCTGAAACCTTTGCTTGAATTCGTTCGGTTTTGTTATCGCTGGAATGGGGTTTTCCCGCTTCAAGGGGTAGTTTATGACCGTTGAAATCTCATCTATGTTTTTTTGTTTGAACAGGGAGATAATATGACTGATGTTGGCTTTTTTTGACGCATCTGAATCCTGTGCGTGGCCAAAGCTATAAACAAATAGTGCTACAATTAGAAAGCTAAATTTCATCTGTTCCTTTGTTATCTGGTATGTAATGCCTACGAAATTAATAAAATTAGATCAGTAGTGATCAATTGAGATTTCTTGTTCATTTTTATTTATTCCGTAAATAATATTGTCTAAATTGTCCGCATCAATTTTATCTGCTACCAATTTGAAACCGCGGCGTTCCAGCAGCTTTTTGGAAGCTACATTTTCGCGATGTGTATACGCTTCTATAGCCTCAATTCCCATTTCATCAAAAGCATATTTTAATAGGGCCTCTACGGCTTCACTCATCAATCCTTTTCCTTGAAATTGCGGAAGTAATTCGTAACCTAGTTCTGCATATTTTTTGCTCCGGTCAATATTCCACAAGGTTATAGTTCCCACAAATTCATTTTGATCTATTGTTTTAATCGTAAAATAGAATTTATTTTTTCTGACCATCTCAATAAACTGTCTTGTCTCTTCAGGACTTTTATTGATATCTCTGCCAATGTATTTAGCAACCTGAGGATTGGTCCTGAGATTGTGCAGATTTTGCAAATCGGACAATTCGACAGGCTTTAATAGCAATTTCTCTGTTGAGATAGTAGTTTCCATATACAGTTGTAGTTTTATATCTTGATCAAACAAAAATTGTCAATCTGAATGTGTGTTAGGATATTTGATTTAAATGTTATTATATAGATGAAGTTAGTTAATTGGGTTTAATGTCCCTTCTTTTTTGTGTTGTTTTTTTATTTTCAGTCGTCATTTTTGTTCGATACTTTGCCGGTTCTTCGCCTTCTATCCTATAATTTTCTTCCGAAATAAGCAAAACCGTTTTAGTTTCTTTATATTTGTTTTACTCAATCCTATGGATGTATCAATAGTTCAGCTAGGGCCCTGATTTTGGAAATGCCGACACGATCCCTCTCTTGTTCACTAAAGATCTATTGTGTATCGCATAGGAGGGGATAACCAAATACGATAAAGCTATAGCATTTTACTTTTCAGCGAAAGGGATAGTTCTTGCTATTTTGGCGGCATTATGTGAGAAAAGAACAAGATTTGGTAATCCGTTATTTATATTTTCACTTGAGTGACTATGTATACACCGAAATATGATCCTATGGAAGAAAAAGAGATGCTGTCAGACTTGCGTTTGGGCAGCCAAACTGCCTTTCGTCAGATTTACAGTTTGTACAGCGGTCGTATTTACCTCAATATTCGTAAAATGGTCAAATCCGAACAGGATGCTGCAGAACTTTTACAGGAAGTATTTATAAAAGTATGGGATAAGCGCGAACTGATCGATCCCGAACAGTCTTTTCGCTCTTATTTATTCCAGATTGCAAAATACACGGTATATAACTTTATCCGCAAAAATAGTCTGGAGAAACAGATACAAGCCTATCTTAGTCTCCATAATACACAGCTCTATACCCATGTAGAGGAACAATTAAACGAAAAACAGGACGAACAATGGTTGTCGCAAACGATCGAACAGCTTCCGCCTCAACGCAGGCTGATTTATAGACTTTGTAAGATCGAAGGGAAAAGCTATGCCGAAGTGAGTACCTTGTTAAGGATATCGACTTCAACGATCAACGATCATATCGTAAAAGCTACAAAATATATCAAAGAAAGGCATGGTGTTTTGGATAAGTCCACGCTTTTGATAGCTTCTTTTATACTTCTCCAGCAGCATTGATTCGCTACCGTTTTCTTTAGGCAGAAAAAAAATAAAAAAAATACGATCGGAGCAGATGATGTCTGCTTTTGAAGTGTATTAGCTAAAAAGAAGATAACCAATTGTGGAAAAAAAAACACTTCAATATACTTTGAGGCAGTATATACGAGGGAAGCTTAATGAGGAAAATTCCCGTGCTTTTCTTTCCTATATAAAATCCGGTGAAGATCGGATACTGCTGCAGGAACTGATACAGGATGTTTTGGACGATCCGGTCGATCAGGAATTGCTTCAGGACCCTGAACTATTGGCGATATTGGACAACACCTGGGAGCAACTGCACCGTCAGATAAATAAACCCAAAACGAAACCAATGTGGTCCCGGAAAACTATCGGTGCCGTTGCCGCTACAGTCATTGGGATCTTGTTTGTTGGCTGGTGGACTTTTAATGGGGCACAGCATAAAGTGCAGCAGCAGTCTACGGCAGAAGTCATATCGCCCGGAAAGGAATCAGCTACCTTAACCCTGGCTAATGGCAAACAGATTTATCTGCAGGAAACCATGGATGGACAGATAGCGGATGAAATGGGTATAAAGATCTCTAAAAGTAAAGATGGACAGCTGATCTACGAAGTCGGGAAAAATATGGGGGGTGGTACCGGTCACCATATATTATCAACAACCAAAGGTGAAACCTATCGTATTAAGCTACCTGACGGCACACAGGTGTGGCTCAACGCTGCTTCCTCCCTTAAATATCCAATGCGCTTTGATCTGAAGGGAAAAAGAGAAGTGGAATTGACTGGCGAGGCCTATTTCGAAGTAGCGAAGGATACCAAACATCCTTTTGTTGTACAGACTGCGGGTCAACAGATAGAAGTGCTGGGTACCCACTTTAATGTAAATAGTTATCCTGACGAACCGGCACTGCGGACCACACTTTTGGAAGGCCGCGTCGAAGTCTCTTCCCATAATCAAAAACTACGTTTGCTTCCGGGGCAACAATCAAGTCTCAGCTCCAACGGAGTACTAAAATTACAACAAGTGGATACTGCGCCAGTCGTTGCCTGGATAAACCATGAATTTATGTTCGACGGTGATGATATTGAAAGTGTCATGCGTAAGATAGCGCGTTGGTATAAAGTCGACGTAGTCTATCAGGGGAAAAAAACAACAGAGAAGTTCGGTGGCGGCATTTCTCGTTTCGATGATGTCAGGCAAGTTTTAAATCTGCTGGAAAAAACGGGAGCAGTCCATTTTCGGATCAAGGGGAAAATCCTCTATGTTCTTCCATAAGTATTCGTTAAATACTCAATTATAACTCATACCCTAAAAAATAATATGATGAAAAAACATAGACAAATCGAATAGCGATTCCCGTGGGATACAAGAAAGCAACCAAGATCCCGGGGGACTCGGTTGCTGTTTGGGACAATTAATTTTTAACTATCCAATCTGCAGTATGTTTATGTTTTGGACGACTCGAACATACTGCGAATCAAACCTTGCAAATGTATCAAAATTATATCAGAAAAAAGGAGATAGCTTATCTGCTATTCCGTAAACTATGGCTTATTATGCGATTGACGACCATAATTATCTTGGTTACTTTTATGCAGGTTAGCGCTTCAACCTTTGCACAGAAGGTAACATTGGAATACTCCAATATGAGCCTTAAAAAAATCTTTAAGGAGTTAAAGTCACAGACAGGATACAATTTCCTTTATACAGAACGGCAAATGTCAGTAGCCCAACCCGTCAGTATAAAAGTAAAGGATCGGATGTTATCGGACGTACTGGTTCAGATCTTTAAAGACCAGCCTTTGTCGTATCAATTGGACAATAAGACAGTTGTCGTTCGCGAGCGGGCTCAAGCAACGACGATACCGTCATCAGCAACGTCTGCGGCAGGCTCGAATCAGGAAACGATCAAAGGACGGGTAACTAATGAACGCGGTGAAGTACTTGCCAACGTTTCAGTACGTGTAAAAGGAAATGAATCTGCCGGAACCTCTACCGCTGTGGATGGCAGTTTTACAATCCGTAATCTTTCTCCGAAAGCGACGTTGATTTTCTCTTCTGTCGGATATGATCAATTGAGTATGGAACTCGCTTCCATGCGTGCAGAAGACCTGGTGCAGTTGCAGGTCGTAATGAAAAGTAGCAATAGCCAACTGGAAGAAGTTATTGTGATCGGATATGGTACCACCACCCGCCAACGATTGGTTGGTGCTGTCGATCAGATTGGTTCCAAGACCTTTCAGGACAGACCGGTTGGCAACGTGACGCAGGCCCTTCAGGGAGCTTCACCAAGTTTAACCATTCAGCAGAAAAGCATGGATCCAAACGATAATGCAATGAACATCAATATTCGTGGGATATCAACGGTAAATAGCAATGCGCCTCTCGTGGTGATTGATGGAATCATTACCGAAGGTGGAACGTTGAACAAGATCAATCCGGACGATATCGAGACAGTATCGGTACTCAAGGATGCGGGATCTACAGCTATCTATGGTTCACGTTCGGCCAACGGTGTCATTCTGGTCACGACAAAAAGGGGACGGCAAAATCAGAAACCTAGCGTTAACATCGGAACGCAATGGGGAGTACAACAGCCCAAGATCTTGTTTTCTCCTGTTAGAGGCTATGAAAATGCGACGCTACGCAACCTTGCGCTCACCAATTCAGGAATGGATCCTCAGTTTTCACCCGAAGCGATCGCAGATCTGTATGCACATCAGGACATTGAACAATGGAATTTACCTGAGATCATGAAAAATTCCTTCCAGCAAAAATATAATATCAGTGTCTCCGGTGGTGGTGAAAAGAGTTCATATCTATTTTCGGGGGGCTTTTATAACCAACCAAGCAACTTTGTGGGACAAGATTTCGGGATAAAACGTTACAATCTGCGAACTAACCTCAGTACTGAGATCGGTCGTTTTAAACTGACCTCGATTTTAGCTTATACACGTAATAATAATTTAGGAAATACCGCGGGAAGTGCCATTATAAATGCTTCCCGTCTACCTTCATATTATTACTATCGGATGCGGGCCGAAAATGGCAAATATCTGGTCAACAATGCGCTGACGGATCAGAATCCGTTGGCTGAACTTAACGAAGGTGGTTATGTCAAAAATGACAATGATTATTTTAACATCAACCTGAATCTGGAAGCGAAACTGTTCGATGGTTTAAAATTGCGTGGTATCTTTGGTGCCGATATTTACGCCGACCATCGTTTTATTCGACGTATTCAGGTCCCCCTCTATGCTGCCCCAAATGCACTGCAGCCACAGGTCTACGTCAATTCGGACCGCAATACTGAGGACTTCAATGAAAAAGCTTCCCTGTTGAATTTCCAGTTGTTGCTCGATTATGACAAAAACTTTGGAAGTCATCACGTCTCGGGTTTGATTGGCGCATCCAATGAGTCCTATACACGTAGGCAAAACGAACTTAAAATGAAATTTACCGATCCTGTGCTGGGTACACCGACCACCGGAACGGTTATCGATCCTGCAAGTGCACGAGTCACACCCAATGGTACTTTACAAAATAGTATCAATTCAATCTTCGGCCGTGCCGGATATGATTTTGAAAGTAAGTATTTTGCCGAATTCAGCTTCCGTTACGATGGCTCTTCCAAGTTTTCAAAAGCAAATCGCTGGGGCTTCTTCCCTTCTGGATCGTTAGGCTGGCGCGCCTCAGATGAGCAATTTATGGACTGGTACAAGAACCATGTCGGAAGTCTGAAGATCAGGTCAACCTATGGTGTGCTGGGAAATCAGGCCGTGGACGATTATTCCTATTACTTCACCTATGAATCCTACCCGAACAGTTATGGATTTAATAATAATCCTGTCGCTGCTGCAGGGTTTAATTATGCCAGCCTGGATCTGCGTTGGGAGAAAACCTATAATTTCAATATTGGGCTGGACGCGACTTTCTTTCAGGATAAGTTGACCGCTAGTTTTGATTACTTTAAAAAGCGGACAGTCGATATCCTGATGGCGCCACAGATCCCCTCGACCTTTGGGACTTCATTAAAAAACCAGAACCTGGGCGAAATGAACAATGAAGGCTGGGAGATCAACCTGACTTATCACACAACCACAGGAGCATTTCAACATCAGATTAATGCCAATATGGGGGACAGTCACAACAAGATCGTTGCGATGCCTGGAGATGACCGGATCTCAACAGTGGATAATATTACCAAACTGACACGGGTCGGTCTTCCCTATAATTCCTATTACGGGTACAAAATGGCTGGATTTTTTCAGAATATCGCTGACATAGAAACCTCGGCCCTGCCGAGTGGCATCACTGCGGCGGATTTGCGCCCCGGAGATGTCAAATACGTCGACCGAAATGACGATGGCATCATCGATGCGCGGGACAGATTTGTCCTGGGCAATGGTTTCCCCCGCTTTACATTTGGGCTGACCTACAATCTTAGCTACAAAGACTTTGATTTTAGCATGTTCTGGCAAGGGGTTGGCAAGCGTGATATGATGATCCGTGGTGAACTAATTGAACCCTTTCATCAGAACTATTCGTATGCTATCTATCAGCATCAACTTGATTACTGGACACCGACAAATATCGATGGACAGTGGCCTCGGCTTACCGCAAATGGGTCTACAGCATCGACCAACAACTTTGGAAAAGATTCCGATCTCTACCTTTTCAACGGAAAGTATGCACGACTGAAAAACCTACAGATAGGATATAGTCTTCCAAAAGGAGTTGTTTCAAAATTAGGGCTACAGCGGGTGCGCTTTTTTGTCAACGCCCAAAATTTGCTGACCTTAAGCAAAAACTCTTGGATAGACCCCGAATCTTCTGAATTTGACTCTAACATGGGCGGGTCTGCCAATAGCGCCCGTAACTATCCAACGTTGAAATATTATGGCGGAGGATTAAATATTCAATTCTAATTTTTGATGTGATGAAACGATATAAATTACTTATAGGAGGCCTAAGTTTGGTGGCTGCTGTGCATTTCACTTCCTGTAATAAGCTGGATACCTTGCCAACAGACCGTTTTACCGATGAAAACTTTTGGGATTATCCCGAAAATGCGGAAAAAATGGTCAATATGGCCTATAATCAACTATTTTCTGCTGACCGTTTATGGAATGATGAAGCCCTGAGTGATAATATTTTTGAGGGTAGATCCAATACAGATCAACGTGCCATCCGTAATGGTACCGCAGACCCGACATTGGGGCGTTTCGGCTCGGAATGGTCAGATCTCTATGGGGGCATTAAAACCTGCCATGTTTATCTGGAAAATGTAGATCGTGTACCGGGGCTGGATGCAGCACTAAAACAACGACGTATAGCAGAGGTTCGGTTTATTCGTGCTTCGCTCTATTTTAGGCTGGTCAATTTTTATGGTGATGTCCCTTTTTTTACCAAGGATATCACCCTGGAGGAGTCCAAGACGGTACCAAGGACAGCTAAAGCCACCGTCATGGCTTTTATTCATCAGGAATTGGATGACTGTATGATGGATCTGCCCAGCAAAGATGTACTACTCACTGATGATAGGGGGCGAATTACAAAGGGTGCAGCTTCGGCTTTTCAGGCACGGGCATACCTGTATGAAAGCAACTGGAACAAAGTGCTGGAGTATTGTGAAAATCTCATAAAGAAACAGGCGGAATTTGGAACATATGCCCTTTTTGATAGCTACCCCGACTTGTTTACAGCAGCAAAAGAGTACAATTCGGAGGTTATTCTGGACTATGCCTATGTGCCGCAGCTGAAGACCTGGAATAAACTCTACGATGCCGCACCGATCTCTGCCCAGGCTCGTCTGAATGGCTATGCACCCTTGCAGAGCCTCGTGGATAACTATATCACCCTGGACGGAAATACAATCGCTACAGATCCCAATTACAGCAGTGACGATCCTTATGTTAATCGGGATCCAAGAATGGCTGCAACGATCGTCTTCCATGGCGGTCAATGGACCGACTTTGATGGAACGGTGCGTAAGATTTTTATCAAACCGGGGTCTGGAGGGACAGATAAAGAGCGTCTTGACGAATACCAGGGAGCAAGTGCCAATGCATCACCCACAGGGTATTATGTCAAGAAATATTATGATCAGACAGCGACCGTAAAATACGATGCCGGGCTCAATATCATTATGTTCAGATATGCTGATATCTTACTGATGTATGCCGAAGCAAAAGAAGCGCTTGGACAGCTCGATGCTGCAATATGGGATATGACGATCAAACCTATCCGCAAACGGGCCGGCTTCGAAGCTGCGAAAGCACTGGATTTTCCGACATCTGGTGACCTGAAAACAATTGTTCGAAATGAACGGCGTAGCGAGCTTGCACTTGAAGGTTTACGTTACTATGATATCCTGCGTTGGAAAGCTGGTAAAACCTATCTGGATGGTCAGGTATTGGGCGCTAAATATGGCGGAAACAATAGCTATATCAAATTGGATATTCGACGCTTTGATGAGAGCCGGGATTATTTATGGTCAGTGCCAAGGACACAGATTGATCTGAATAAAAATCTATTGCCCAATAATCAAGGTTATTCAAACTAAAATTTAATTGAAACAAACCGTCACAGACGATACAGAAAGAAAAAATGTACGTTTTGAACGATAAAATTAAAGAAAAAGACATGAAATGGTATTTTAAAGTTATAGCAATGATCGTATTGGCTGCGGGCATCGTTTCCTGCAAAAAAGATGATATGAAATACTCGGATGCGGATGTATCCGCTGTGGATAATTTATATGCGCCTGCGGATGGGAAATCAGTCAAATTATTGAGTTCCAGTTCTGCTGCCTTATATTTTGAATGGGAGTCTGCATTGGTAGCCGACGGGGGAGCGGCCCAATATGAAGTCGTTTTTGATAAAGTGGATGGCGATTTCAGCAAGCCCTTATATACGGTTACCTCGGACAATAACGGGAACTCAAACGGAGCAAACATCAGTCATAAAATATTGAATCAGGTTGCTGCCAAAGCAGGGATCGAGCCGGGGACCAGCGGCGATGTTAGCTGGTCTGTCTATTCAATCCGGGGTATGAAACGGGTGCTGGGTAAAGTGAAAAAAGTATTGAACATAAAAAGCCTGGAAGGTTTTGCAGATATTCCGGATGAACTGTTTATTACCGGAGAGGGAACAGAGAACGGCGAAGCAATTACGCAGGCATTACCGTTTAAACTCGTCGGCAACGGTGAGTATGAAATCTTTACCAAATTGGAAGCCGGTAAGAAATATACATTTATGGACCGAAAATCAGCAGATGCCCGGATCTTCTATTCTGAAGATCAAACAAAATTAAAGGAAAGCGAAGCAGGGAGCAATACTGTGACCAAAACAGCCGTATACCGCATTCAAATTGATTTTAATGTTGCGACAATTACCTATACGGAGATCAAAAGTTTGGGTGTTTATTTCTCCCCTTCAGGAGCAGTTGTACTCGACCTTCCCTATCAGGGGAAAGGGATCTGGTCAGCGACCGGCATTATCAATTTTAAGCAGGAAAGTTGGGGACGCGACCAGCGCTATAAGTTCCAGATGGAAACCGTCAGGGCGGGGAAAGCAGAGACCGTTCAACTTGGTACCCAAAAAGGCACCGATGTGCCGCCTAGCGGTGCTGATCCAACATATTTCTTCGTCCGTATCCTGCCCAATCTTTCGCAATGGGATGACAAGTGGAAATTTGTGGATGCAGTTGACGGGCATCCGACAAAAATCTCGATGATTTTACAGGGAGATAAAGAATATACACATGCGGTAGTTCCAAATTAAGGAGGAAGGATAATGAAGAAAATAATAATGTTATCATCCATGCTGTTGTTACTGTTTGGATGTACAAAAGTCGAGGATACTTATCTGTATGACGATACGATTCAAGAATCCTGGACTGACATTGCTACGCAGGTGTCCGATAAAATGATCACGGGATTCTGGAATGAAGACGGGTATTTTAACAATGCCATCAACCAGTCCGATCCCGGATTTCAATATTGGCCCAATGCTCACGCAATGGACGTCGTTATCGATGCTTACTTGCGTACGAAGGATGCAAAATACAGCGCTTATTTCAGCAAGTGGTTTGAGGGTGTCAAAGCTAAAAATGGTAATAGCTATTACAATGTATTCTACGATGATATGGAATGGAATGCCCTGACGATGCTGCGGTTGTATGAAGTTACCAATGAACAGAAATATCGCGATGCCGTACTGCTTCTATGGGCGGATATCATCAAGGGCTGGAATGAACAATTTGCCGGTGGAGGACTAGCATGGCGAAAAGATATGTTATATAGCAAAAATGCCTGTTCCAACGGACCGGCTAGTATTCTTGCTGCTAGACTTTACATTTTAACAAAAGAAGAAAGTTATCTGACATGGGCCAAAAAGATCTATGAATGGCAGAAGGCAACACTTTACAATCCGTCTTCAGGGGCTGTGTATGATCATATCAATGGAGAGACTGACGCTGTCGATCAGACAACACTGACCTATAATCAGGGAACTTTTCTGGGGACAGCCGTTGAACTCTTTAAGATTACCAAAGATCAGATCTACTTAATCGATGCACAAAAAATCAGTTATTATACCATTACCCGCTGTACCGATATTGGAAATAATATTCTACGTGATGAAGGCAATGGTGATGGTGCATTGTTTAAGGGGATTTTTATTCGGTATTTTGTAGATTATTTAAATCTTGAAGGAATCAACGCGGACTATCGTGCTAAATTTGAAAAGTTTTTGGTCAACAATGGGAAAATAGCCTGGACCAAGGGGACCAGCCTGCCGACCTTATTTTTTGGTTCTTCCTGGTCTCAGCCACCAGTTGGAAACAGTGAGATTACAGCCTATGCAAGTGCTGCAATGCTTTTTGAGGGCTTGGCACGCTATCAGACGAAATTAAAATAGTAGATTGTATACAATAGCCATTAGGTTGCCCGTCAGCTCCTGATGGCTTATTAAAATAATAAATGCTGATGAAACAAATAAACAGGATAACGACGATAGTACTAATGACAGGCCTGTGCTATATGGTGGGACATGCACAGGTAAAAAAGGGTCAATTTTCTGATCACGCCCAGAAGACCCTGGATGTGATCTATGTCAAATATGGGAATACACAAAATAATTTATTGACTGAAAAGTACCCCTTTGACGAGAATTTTAAAGCAGACTATCTTAATAATAACACGCAGGCAGAACAGCAAAAAAAATATGCCTATCTCTGGCCTTTCTCGGGTAGTTTTTCGGCAGTCAATGCACTGATGGAACAGTCAAAAAATAAAACAGCCTATCAGAAAATATTGGACCAGAAAGTGCTCGTAGGGCTCAGTGAATATCGGGACGAAAAGCGTAAACCGGTGGGGTATGCTTCCTATATCAATTCAGCGCCGGCATCGGATCGCTTTTACGATGATAATATCTGGCTGGGCATTGATTTTACAGATAGCTACATACAGACCAAAAAGACGGATTATCTTAAGCATGCAAAGGAAATTTGGACCTTTGTAAAAAGTGGTGAAGACGATAAGCTTGGCGGTGGTATTTATTGGTGCGAGCAAAAAAAAGAATCTAAAAATAGCTGTTCGAATGCGCCTGCTGCAGTATTTGCTTTAAAACTTTTTGAGGCGACCAAACAGAAGGACTATCTTCTTGAAGGCCAACGTTTGTATGAATGGACAAAAGCAGGTTTGCAGGACCCAAATGATAAACTTTATTGGGATAATATACATCTCGATGGTAAAGTTGACAAAGCCAAGTATTCCTATAATTCAGGTCAGATGCTGCAGGCTGCGGCCTTGCTCTATCAGTTGACCAAAGAAAAGAAATACCTGGATGATGCGCAACAGCTTGCCGAAGCTTGCCTCGGCTATTTTTTTGAGACAAAAACAGGACAAGATTTTCCTCTCTTAAAAAACAGTAATTTATGGTTCCATGCCGTAATGATGCGCGGTTATATCAGCCTGTTCGAACAAGATGGAGATCGAAAATATTTAGACATTTTTGCGAAAAATCTTGATTTCGCATGGCTTCGGATGCGGGATCAGCATGGACTTTTTGATACCGACTGGACCATGGAGAATCCTAAAAAATCAAAATGGCTGTTAGACCAATGTGCTTTCGTGGAGATGTATGGGCGTTTGGCGAAATTCGGGTATTGACACTTGCCATCGGGAGTGATACGATTTGTGCATGAGGAGCATTAACGCTGAATTGTCGCTACAGCATGGCGACAATTCGGCGTTAACTTTTGTCCTCCGGTGTCCATTTCCAGACCGACACCCACTGCATTATAATAGCGCTGACCACTCACTTCCTCGCGATATTTTTTATTTGATGATTTTCCGGAAAGGAAATATATAGTCTGCGACAAGCGCCATCCGATTACTGACTTTGACCCCGACCGCCAATCCCAAGTGCAAAGAGATCATTTTGGTCATTGTACGCTATATAATTCCGATGAAGATAAGAAGGGACAACAGTCAGTGATAATTTCGAACTGAATTTTCGCGCAATGATCAGCTGCGTTACATGGCATAGCCGGTCACTGAATCCTGTGAAACTTGCCGCCGACTGCTTATTCTCGGCTGCACCCATAGCTGATACCGTCGTACTTCCAAAAAATGCAATGGACACCGATATCCTGTTGTCGACCGTATGTTCGATAAACCGGGATTACTTGGTACGGTGAAAAACGTGGTGGAAGCAAAACCATAGCCTTCCTCGGGTAGTTTTCAGTAGGAGGTTTATCAAGACGTATTGCTGTTTTTAAGATAAATGTTATTTTCGTATAAACGAAAGAAATATGAGTATAGCATTGATACTGAATAGCGGCCGAGCCGAAGAATGGAAGCTCGAAATCAATAAGCATTTGCCTGAAACAACAGTCGAGATCTATCCGGATATCCAAAACTATGATGAGGTCGAGTTTGCGCTTTGCTGGAAGCCTGAGGCGGGTTATTATGCTCATTTTCCCAATTTAAAAGTGATCCAGTCTGGGGGAGCTGGGATCGATCATTTATTTCCTGAAACCATTCCCTCACATATTCACACCTGTAGGATTGTAGATCACATGCTAAAAAGCGATATGTTTGAACATGTTTTGACCTGTGTGATGCATTCAATGAAGAATTTTTCAGCCTATTCTACAGAAAAGAGGAAAAGACATTGGCATCCCCTAGTGTATAAGTCCATTGGTCAAACGTGTGTAACAGTTTTAGGATTAGGTGAAATAGGGGGGGATGTCGCCGAAAGATTGGCTCAGCTAGGTTTCAAGGTTAATGGTTGGTCCAATTCTCCAAAAAATATACAGGGGGTAATTTCTTTTACAGGTATCGCAGGACTTAGTTCAGCAGTTGAGCAGACGGATTTTATTGTGAACGTTTTGCCATTGACTGATGCCACCCGCGGAATTTTGAATCATGAGTTTTTCTCCTTTTGCCCGATGGGAACTGTTTTACTTAACGTTGGTAGGGGCGCCCATCTTGTGGATGACGATTTAATAGAAGCCATCGACAAAGGACAGATTGCCGGCGCTTACCTCGATGTGTTTCAACAAGAACCATTACCCAAAGAGCATCCATTTTGGAATTGCAGCTCTATTTTTATAACACCTCATGTCGCGAGTAGGACAAATATTGGCTCTTCGGTCTTGCAATTGGTGGATAATTATAGAAGAATGGCTGCTGGGCAACCTTTGCTCAACGAAGTTTCCTTAAAAAAGGGCTATTAGAAATCTGTGCTGCCCACAGAGGTTTCACCTTCCCCTTTCGGTTCACTATGGCAGCTGACGGACTAGGAGCAATTTTTGCGCAGGAAAAATAAAAGCATTGTTTCCATTGGCTAGCAAATTTGATAGAGTCTGTTCTATTATTTCAATAGTTGCGTAAGTCTTCCATATATTTTAAGACGGGATTTTCTGCTTTACGTACACGCCTCGGAAGATTATTATTTTTGATATGACGTAGAGGACCAAATACTACCATACGCAAATATGCCATAAAATCGAGGGTTTCAATATATTCACCTCTTCCAATTTTTGTTAGCCCATAGTGTAACTAGGTCCAAAATCTGTCTTCGATCCATTGGAAGTCAGAAACCGGAAATTGTGCATGGGTCGTGTCTATTACTTTTTGTAAAATATTGTCGGTATCTAATAAAATAATAGGATCTTCAATCCTGATGCAAAATTCCTCAAGAGTGACAAACTTAATATTTACGTGTAATAGAGGGGCGTCATATAAACAGATTAACAATCTTTTTTCGCCTACATGTTCACCTGTTAAAGCCGACAAGAGATTGCCAAAGCGGCTAGCATATTCGACCATCCGTGAGCTGTCGGCGTTCAGATCCTCTTTGGTGACTATAACCAGGTCCAGATCAGACCACTTATCAATTTGACTGGTTAGCCAGGAGCCAGCGACTGCTAATCCAATAATTTTCCGATCTCTTTTTAAGACCTGAACAACATTTTTGCAAATGCTCTCTGCATAATATCTGTTTTGAATACCAATATAATGCTTTTTTGTCCGTGATTATAATACAAATGGGTCGGAATCCAACTCAAAATATGAGATGGTAGGTGATATTATCATCAATAAACATTGATTTTTTTAGACGTATATGAGCACCTTGTGGAGAGCGGATTGTACGCGTGCGAACAAAATGTTTCTAAACTGTTCGAATCCGCACATCTCCTTTTTTAGAAAAAAACCTTGAAAAAACCATTATTCGACATAGAAGCCATAAATGGACTTATTTCGGCTCATGGTATAGTATTTGGCATGCAGCTGATAAAACCTTTCAAAGATCATTGGCCTAAAGTCCATAGGTTACATGCATATTAGATAGAAGTTTTGAATTAAAAGATAAGAACAATATAACTAACAAAATAAAGACATTATGAAAGCATTCGCAAAAACATTTGTAGCAGCAACCTTAATCGCCATATCTGCATTCGCTATGGCAGCAGAAGGACCTGGCTCAAGATCAAAGGAAGAAAGCGTGAATCTTTCCACAGCAGACTTCGCCCTTGATCACTATGTTACGGTAACGACGAAGGGTGAATCAGCGGGTGTAGAGCAGTTGTTTGCTGAGGATTTTAGTCAAAAGATACAGGCTTCCAGTATATTGACCTACGGGCGTAATGCAGTGATCCAATCATTGAAAAATCAAAATGGAGAAATTCTGAACTGCAGGGTGAATATCAAGATCGTCGAAAAATCGGCAGATTATATGATTGTAAAAATTACACTGAAATTTGAAAACTTTAGCATGACTGATCTTGCGACCTTTGCCTACGAAAATGATGGTTGGAAGGTTTTCAGATCATTTCATTCGTATAAATAAGAGTTATTCCTTACAGATATATAAGTTGTATGGCCAGGTCGTAAGAAGTGGTTTTTATTTTTATTGTCGGGTTTTGTCTTCTTCAAGCCTAAGTATAAAATCTAAATATGTCTTTTTCTTTGAGAAATAGATATCATCTAGTAATCTTTTATATTCTGCAATCGCTTGGAGCAAAATTTGAAGGTTTTCCTCTTTGTACTCATCTACATTAAAGTATAGTAAGTCCGTATTGATGTATTTATTGAGTGTTGACAATAAGGTTGCATCCATTGGGGGCTGTATGTTTTCCTGTAGTGATAGAAGCTTGGACAATCTCTTTTTGAAAGATACTTCCCTTCTTTTGAGATCACTCACTCTCGCTTCAATTTCTCCAAATGGCAGAGTCTGAAAGAAAAATGCCGTGTTTTCGTTCATATCATCGTATATCATTTGAGATTCATCAAATGTTTTGTGGAAAGCTTCAAAATCGTCATATTTCTGATCAAATTCTTCCTTACGCTCCTGTGCGATGGATAATCGTAGAAAGTAATGATGTATTTGATAATTATAACTATCTACCTGACGTGTTATATCCAGGATGTCATTCTCAATTTTTATCAAGAGTTCATCGGCATCGATATCCCGATATTTTTTTCCATCATAATCGAAGGTTTTTAATTTGATGTCTCCCTTTTGTATGGCTTCCACGATATGCTTGTCACTTTTTAGACTGTTGAGTTCATATAATGACTCGATTTTACGATCTGCAAACAATTCGTCAAATGTCAGCTCTTCAAGTTCTTCAGCAGTAGCTAAGTCTCCCTTTAGTAGAGGATTGTTGTAATCATAGAAATCGTTAAATTTTGGATCGATTGTATATCTGTTGATCTGGCTTTCAAAATTATCTTTGAATTCACTAAGGTTCAAAGTTGCTGGTACCTGCTGATATTGAATATGCGAAAATAACTTCTCAGAAATTTGATCAGCTATTGCTGCACCATTTGAAAGCAAAGCAATAGCAGGTTCATTTGAAACATTGTTCTTTATGATATCAAGTTTCCACAAGGCTTTCACGCGTTCTTCATCGGTCGGATGGGAAGCCCATTGATTTTCGAGATTCAATTTTGATTTATCATATTTTTTTAATGTTGCTAATTCGATCTGTGGGAATCCTTCTTGAACTCGATACCTAGATCTTTCCGCAAGAAGAAGCATCAAACAATTCTGTTCGTGATAAATATTGTTGCTCCGGATATTTTCGCTGATTTTTCCATCGTAAAAATTAAAAATATAATTTAAAGCATGATTTGCAAAACCCAGACGCAGCAATGAGTCTGCCAAGGCTTTAGAACCTGCCACATGAGCTGCAATTTCATCTGCATGAAATTCCATTTCCCGGGACAATGCCAGATAATTTAGGTTAACATATTTATACAAGTATTTCAGGATGTTTTGAATCTGTTGGATGATAAAGACCGATATACCGATAAAAATAGCCGAATAGCCACTAACATTTCCCCATTTTTCAAATATATTGTCCAACGATTCATTTTTGTAAAGCATATTGTAGATAATTTGATTGACATGATAAACATAACTTCCAACTTTCATACTTTTCTGTGAAAAATGTCCGAATTCATGCGCAAGAATAGCTTTTAATTCCTGTTGAGTTACAGCATTGATCAATCCTACACCAATTTGTAGATTCTTTCTTATTGGAAGAAACATGCTCCAAAAGCTGGAATCATAAAATACTGAAGCATTCACATCGTGAGATAAAAATATTTTTTTTGGAAAGCTGGTGTCGACTTCGCTAACAATCTGATGGATCAACAAAAATAGTTCAGGCTCATCATGCTCGGTAATTTCGGTGAGATGATCGGTATCTACTTTTGTCGAAGCGAATATAAATTTTATAAGAAAAAATAAGACAGTAAGACCGGAGGCGAACAAACCTATACAGGCAATGGCCGTTAAGAACATCGGTTTGGAGGTAAAGACTAATAAGCCTAAAAAGGTAAAACCAATTGTTATTCCTATAGCAAATAAGAGCAGGAAAATATAGGTAAAAGCAAAAACGAAAATAGATAAAATTGTTTTGCGTGCATGTTTTTTAAAACTTGCTGATACTTGTACTTTCATAAAACGGTTAACAGTGATAATTTTTATTAAATTGTCTGATATAAAAATAAAAAATAATATCCATTTATTCCTAGTGACCTTTCAAGAGCAGACTTCGTTTTAGAGCATTACATTGCAGCAACTATCGAGGGAGAGCCGGTAGGTGTAGAACAACTTTTTGTCGAAGATTTCAGCCAGAAGGTTCAAGCTTCAATGCAAAGACCAACAGCGGTGAAGCGGTTGTTAAATACTTGAAAAAAGAAAAGGGTAAACGCTTGGATTGCGGAGTAAATGCCAATATCATCAAAGAGTCAATTTACTATATGGTAGCCAAGGTGACAATGAAGTTTGAGAACTTTACAAAAACTGATCTCGTGATTTTGACGCGAGAAGGCGATAGCTGGAAAGTATCCAGTTCAGTCAACACTTATAAATAAGAGCCATCTCAAGCAAATACATATGCAGTACTGAATATTGATTGAGTATAACACTCTTATCCGCATGGAAGTGTAACGTTATACTTTCCAGTTATTTATAGCTGAATTAGGCCGGCAATTTTCACGAAAGTCCTCTACTAAAAATTTAAAAATTATAGTCTATTCCAAAGCTTATGTACCGGGGCAAGAGCCGGTATTCGGTGGTGGAACGCGAAACGTCTGTGAGCATGGCGTTTCTGAAAGAGCGGGTGTTAAAGATGTTTTTGGCTGTTATGTCAAAGCGGGTCTTGTATCTTTTGAGTTCGTAAAATACTGAGAAGTCCGAAAAATAATAAGTTTGGTTTTTTTGTTGGGGCATGGCTCCAAAGCGATAAGATTCGTTCTTGAGGCTGAACTGTAGATTGTCGCCAAAGCGCAAAAAGAGATTTAAAAAAGCTTGACTATTTGTCAAGGTATTTGTCTCACCTTCCATACGGTAGCTGTTGGTTTGTAGGTTATACCCTGTATACATATTGAAGCAGGATTTCCACGAACTTCTGAACGAAAGCCCATAGTCGTATCTGTTTGTACGAATTTTCCTAAGTCCCAAGCCGACGACGACATTTTCATAGTCGACCGTGTTGAAGCCCACATCCAACTTTAAATTTCCGTTTAGGGATTTTACAAAATAATTCAGCTCGGCCTTACCATAGGTCAGAGTTTTGTCTTTGAGTAAGCGCTGTTGCACGAGGTTAAAATTGGGGTTGAGGTCGCTTTCCGTTCCAATATAGTCAAACAGGATCTGATGCCCGATCCAGAGGTTGGTAAAAAAACGGTCGCTCATATTACCGTAGGTGTATTGAAGCGTTCCGCCCGAACTGCTCAAGGTTGCCATGTTATCCATTCCTTTAATGAAATTGCGCACACCCGTGGTGTAATAGTTGGGTATCAGGTCGGTAAGTTTGGAGTTCTGCTGTTGAAAAAACAAATCAGTTTCCAGCCGCCCTTTGCGGTGTATGGCCCATTTTCCCGATAGGCCGGGAGAGAGTTGCAAGCTGTTTTTGTGTTTTTGTTTCTCAAAATTAATCAGCCAGCTGTTTGCTATACCTAATTGCAGACGAGGAGTTATTTCCCAGCTGCGGTGCTTAACCGTGTATTTAGAAATGATATTAGTCTGAAACAAGCGGAGGGTCATTTCATTGGCAAATTTTGGTGGATACACTACCGTTTTGTGCTCCGCTTTGGGGCCAGACAGTAGCCGCAACAGGGTGTTGAGCTCTTGCTGTTGATAGGTTGAGCTCAATCCTAGCTCGAAAAAATTGCCGTTTTGTTGCCGGCTTACATAATGCGTGGTAGCTCCCAGATAGCGCAGGTTGTTGTCTATATGCTGTTGCACCTTGCTCACCGAGTTAGATCCGAAGAGGTCTTGGTAGTAATATTGATTGATACTGTAATCAACCGGCGACTGCTGGTTGATAAAGCGGACGGAGCTGACCAGCGCTTTGCGCTCGGACAGCTTATAGCTGTATGATAGGTTGTGGTTGGTGAGGTAGCCTTTGTTTTTGGTAGTTTCTAAGCTGGCTATGTTATTAAAAATCAAGGTACCCAGCTCATTGCTGTTCAGAGACCCCAGTGTACCGGTGTAGTTCAGTGAGGTATGGGGGCTGGGCTCGTATTGCAGTTCCACTTTGGTAAAATAATTGTCGATTTTGCGCGCAAATTCATAGTTTTCGTTTGTGGTAAATTGAATGTCTTCCAAGTTATACTCCTGTACGGTATTGCGGTAAAACGATTTTTTTGTTGGATTGGCAAAGCCCAGCCATTTGATTTTGAATGCAGCTATCGGATTTAAAATGGTATTTAATGAGATAAGCTTGTCGTTGTTGAAATTCGTGCGCCGATAATCGAAGTTGGGCAGGTTGGGTGTATTGTCAATTAGGATAGGCGTGCTTACATCCACGCCAATTTGTCCAGGTTCATTAGTCGAACCGGACTGTATAAGGTGGTTGATGCTGCTTACGGCATCGTAGCCATTATTATTGCCACTGGCCAAAAGGTAGTATTTGTTGCGCTTGCCGAAATTCATGAGGTTAGCGCTGGCTTGATAATACTTTGGGCCAGTTGGTGAGCCCTGCAATCCCACTGAACCCAGCCACTGGTTTTTGCTATCCGCTTTCAGTTGCAGATTAAGGGCGACCTTGTCCGAGTTTTCGATGCCTTTTAATTGTTTGTTACTGGAATAGCGCTGCAGTATCTGGATTTTTTCCAGCGACTGCACACTCATATTTTGCGTAAGCAGGCGGTAGCCCTTTTCAAAAAAATCGTCACCTTCGACCATGACCTTTTCCACCTCTTTTTTGCCTATTTTGATGCTGCCATCGCTACCTACGTTGATCCCTGGAATTTTGCGCAGCAAATCTTCTACGTTGCGTTCATCGCCCTGCAAAAAAGAGCTTACCGCCAATTCAAGGGTATCTCGGCCATTTCGGTAGGGTTGTTTGGCATGTACAATCACTTCTTGTAAGCGCTGTACACCACCGGGGCGCATTTGCACGTCAATAAGGGTGTCAGCTTGTGTTGGAGCAATAGCCAGGCTAAGCGGTTCCGAGCCAAGTGATTTGAACTGCAAAATGAATTTTCCGCGTTGTGTGGTTTGCAAGCGGTAATTTCCCTGGCCATCACTAAAGGTGTAGGTCAGCATTCGGGAATCGTCGGCAAAGCGCAAATCAATACGTACACCGCCTAAAGGCTCGCCTTTGGCGCTGACCTTCCCATGTATAGCTACCTGTGCCTGCCCAAATATAGGCAATAGACATAGGAAAAGCCATCCTATTCTATGCTTAATTTTTTTCCCACTCATATACTTGTTCTACACTGCCACGAACTTTTTTACGCTCTACGGTTACACCTTCCATCATGGGCATTTTGCTCATCATCATGCGCATCCGCTCCTCGGTTTCTAAATCTTCTTTTTTTATGTAGTTCTCTAAGCTGAGTTTGGGCAACGTATTTATGTATTTTTCGTTAACGGGCACATCACCTGTGTAGGGGTATTCAATTTCTTTAAGCAACCAATAGTGCGGGTTGGCGCCTTCATTATATAGCATGACGATAAGCCCGGGCAAGCCACCAAATTTGTAGGGCCCGGCAGGTATCGGAATATCGTTGGTATAATAGGCGACTAAGGTGGTACCACGGTAGATGGCGGTGGCCTTGTGACATATATGTTTGCCTAGGGTATCTACATCAGTGAAGTTGGTGTTCCACGCTAAGGATGGAAGCTCGTCGTTAACGAGGTAGTTGCTCCCTTTTAGCGAACGGGTTTCGAGCAGTTGCGTCGCATTGTTTTTTTGGATGACAATGTTTCGGTAGATTTTGCCCATATCTAGGGTGACCGACATACTGCCGCTCAATTCCTCATCATCACCATTGCTAGTAGCCTTGGGCTTGGGCTGTGGTAGCGAATCGCGAACGGACGTTTTTGTCCCATCCTGAAAATAAACCTCTTCCCGAAAAGTTGCCATGGGCGATGGCAGGTATTCGTACAGTGCCTTTAGTTTTTGGCCATAAGAATTTGCTGTGGCCAATAAGAATACAAAGAATAAAGAATATTTGTACATGGTCGTTGGATTGGAGAAAGCGAGGCCTTAGCCCCGCTTAAATTTTTACATTGTAATTCAATTGAAATATAGTTCTCAGACTATATCCCTAGTTCGCCACTTGCAAGCATATGTCTATAAATCGTTCTGCAGTTGGCGAAGAATCCTGAACAGGAATTTTCTACGTAAGTTTGCGAAGTGAAGGTGTCAATCACTTGGCCGCTGCTATTGTAAACATTTAGGGTATAAACACATTTTGTCAACATGCTTTTGCTTTCCTTTGACGCTTCGGTAACTTTAACCTTAGCGTTTTTTTTAGCTAGCTTGTAATTGGTTGTTTTTACATTTGCATTTTCTTTAGAAGCTTTTGAACCTGTTCCGGCAAATGCCGCAGTTGATAACGCAGCTACTGCGACCAAACTCATTACTAATTTTTTCATTTTTTACTTTTTTTTGTTAAACCATACATGCTTTTTTGGGCATGTTTTAATTCTCTGGCAGTAAAAGTAGGGCAAGGAAATGAAATGATTTTGACCGTTTGGTATTCGTGGGGGTTGATCTATTATTCGCACTTATTTATTCGATTTTTTAGTTCTGTATACTTGGCGATACCTTTTGCTTCATTGAGAGGAAGCCTTACAGCAAGCACAATATAGGGGAACGATATTTATAAAATCCGGCTGGGCTATAAGGTCTAAAAAACAATGGTAGAAGTGTAAATTCACCTTCCCATTCCCGCCATTTACCGAGTTTTCCTGCTCGTTGGTCTAATGTCCATAGGCTAGGGGCTGATTGTGTTGTAGTTTTGAGTCAACAAATAAGAACAGATAAAAAACTAACACAATAAAATAAAGACATTATGAACCATCATGAGTGTATTCAAAAAGCACTCATGATAGCTTTATCATCAAATAAAAAACAAATCATTTCGATAAAAAACTCTCGTAAAAACATTCGTAACAGCAGCCTTAATCGCCGTATCTACCTTCGCTATGGCAGCTGACAAAAAAACATCAAAATCTGAAAAAGCAGACGTTAACTTTTCAACCGCAGACTTTGCTCTGGAGCATTATGTTGCGGTTACGACAGAAGGCGAGTCAGCAGGAGTAGAGCAGTTGTTTGCCGAAGATTTCAAGCAAAAGATTCAAACTTCCTATTCACAATCTCATGACCGTGAAGCAGTGGTTAAATCTTTGAAAAAACAAAAAGGAGAGAAGTTGAACTGTGCGGTAAGCACAGACATCTTAGAAGAGTCAGTAGACTATATGGTTGCCAAAGTGACTCTAAAATTTGAAAACTTTACCAAGACTGATCTTATGACATTGGTACGCGACGGGGATAGCTGGCAAATATCCAGTTCAGTCAACTCATATAAATAGGGATCGTTTAAATAAATATATAAATGTTGTAAAGCCACATCGAATTATGTGGCTGTTAGGTTCTCAATAATTCTAAAAATTAAGTTTTTTGTATCATTTTGGCTGGTGTTGAAGAATATGTTGATTAAATCGAATATTAAGAAATATAAATCTGACTAAAAAGGGCATAATGCACAGGTTAATAGTTCCTTTTTCGAAAGTACCCTGATCGGAAATGTAAAACTACCGTCGCAGCCCTTTAGTATAAGTTATCAGATTACGAAGGAGTTTGAAGTCGATCTCTTTTGAAACTCACTCGGAGTTATTCCAAATGCTGCTTTAAAACAAGTAGCAAAATAACGGGGATCCGAGAAACCTGTTTCGAACGCTACCTCACTAACAGAAATAGACTTATCTTTTTCCATAATTTGACAAGCATGTTTTAACCTGATGTTTTTTATGAATTCGCTTGGAGATAAATTCAGGAGTACTTTTGTCTTCCGATAGAGTGTGGATTTGGACAATCCCAAGATATTACCAAGTTTAATGACGTCGAATTGGTCATCGGACAGATATTCTTCGATAACTTGAATCATTTTTTGAACAAATTTTTCATCCAGCGGTGTGTGGTTAAGTGTTGAAATGTTAATCTTCGTATTGTTATGGAAAACCAGTTGTCTGCAGCGTTTGTTGATAATAAAGCTTTGGATCTTTGCTTCCAATACTTTAACCTCGAAAGGTTTACTGATATAACCATCCGCACCAGCTTGGTAGCATTCGATACGATCTTCAATGCTGTTCTTGGCAGTTAACAGCAAAACTGGAATATGGTTAAATTCCGCATTGGATTTAATGGTTCTGCAAAAATTCAGCCCGTCGAGTTCAGGCATCATGATATCACTCACTATGATGTCTATTTCAGTGTTTTCGAGCACTTCCAAGCCAAGGACACCGTTATAAGCTATGTGTACCTGATAATTTTGGCCTAAGATGCTGGCCATAGTTGAACTGAGTTCTTCATTATCTTCCACCAGCAACAGGTTCAGCCTTGGCTCTGAGACGGTGTTCGATAATTTTTTTTCAGTTTCAAGTGATTCGACAATGGTATTTTTTATTTCTTCGGCGAATGGTTGTTCCATAACTTCAATTCCCTTTCTTAAATAGAATGATTTATCGACAGGAATTGTAATCTCAAACATACTCCCGATATGGAGTTGACTCTCCACACGGATTTCACCATAATGCGCCTCTATCAGCTGCTTTGTAACGGATAGCCCTATGCCGTTACTTTCAAGATGCTTTGTTGATTTATTGGTATAGAATACCGTAAAAATTTTCTCTATATCTTCGTGAGATATTCCAATACCATTGTCACGAATATAGATTAGGAGCCAACTGTATTCTTTTCGTTCCTCCACATGATACGTAAGTGTAATTTTGCCTTCTTGGTCTGTATATTTAAAAGCATTGGATAAGAGATTAAAAAGAATTTTATCGACTTTATCGACGTCATAGAAGAGAATTTCTGGACAGTCCCCGTGTTGAATTTCAAAAACAATGTTTTTCTTTTTGGCTATTGGGCCAAAATGCATATCCCCCAATTGATTAACAAAAGTTGGGAAATTTGATGCACTGATTTGGAGTTTCATGCTATTGTTTTCCATTCTTCTGAAATCGAGGATTTGTTGCAGTAATCGTTTTAACCGACTTAGATTAAGCCGTATTTTATCATATTGTTCCAAATTGTTATTTGTAGACATCTGAACATCATCAACCAAACAGGAGATAATAGTCAGAGGAGTCAGCAAATCGTGTGAAATATTGGTAAAATAGCTGAGTTTGGATTGTGCGAGTTCCTTAGCCTTCTCTTTTTCAATTTGAGCGATTTTTAAATCTCCTCTCAACTTGAGGCGATTGAAGGAGTAATTAATAAAAAACAATACGATGCCACCGAGGATGCAGGCGTAGATAAAATAGGCTAGATTACTTTCATAGAATGAAGGTTTCTTTATAATCTCAATTTGAGTAAAAGTGGGATTCCATTTGTTATATAAGTCAGTTGATTTGACTAAAAATCTATATCTTCCCTTACTCAAATTGTTATATGTTGCAAAGATGCGATCTCGAGGAGCGTAGATCCAATCTTTGTCGACCCCCTCCAGTTTATAAGCATAACGTATCTTATCTTCCTGCGTAAAAGGCAGTGATGAAAAGGATATTTCAATGTTTTGATCTTGGGGATTCAGTGTTAGTTCAGTCTGGTCATCGCTGAACAATTCCTGGTTTGATTGCAGGATAATGGACTTATTGTTAATTTTTATGTCGGAAATAAGGACCTTTTCTTTGAAAATGGGTAAGATACTTTGATCATTGAGTTGAACGATACCATTGTAACCGCCAAAATAAATGGTATTGGAATTTGTATCCACAGCAAAAGCTCGTTTTGAGAACATATTGACTTGGAGGCTATCAGCTGCAGAAAATTCACTGATATTCTTGCTTGCGTTGTTGATCTTGTATAAATTACGTGTCGTAGATAACCAAGTATTGTGGTTGAGACAGATAACATCAAGAAGCTGGTTTTTCTCAAATAATGTGTTATTGGCGACTTCCGATACTTTTCGGGTGGCAAGTTGATAATTCAATAATCTGTTATCTTTGGTACCGATCCATAAATTGCCGTCTAGATCAACATCCATCGTCTCAATTTGGTCACTATTTAATCCGGGAGTCTCTTTACCAAGATGAGTCAGTATGGATCGTAGATTACGGTTATCGATACAATAGATTCCATTTTCTTTGGTTGCGATCCAAATATGGTTTTGTTGACCTTGTGCAATAGCTACTGGTTGATCCTTTATCTCTGGGATGATCCTGATATTTTCTGATTCCGACTTTTTTAATAGCAGTCCCTGTGTCGTTGCGATCCAAAGTCGTTTTTGTCGATCTGAGACGAAAAAAGAGGGAATTCCCCGGTGTTCGATCTGTTGCACTAAATCGATCTTCCGTAAGAATTTAATATTATTGTTGGTTTTCTGAAAAACATTTATTGACGATTCATATGCTGAACCTACCCATAGTTCTTTTCCAAAATCTGTAGCACAGGTCACTGCGCGTATTGAAATCAAATCTCTGAAATTAGAATTACTATACGTATTTAATTGATTTGTTTTTGGGGACAAGCTACCAAATCCAAAGCGTTCGAGATTAAACCATAAAATACCTGTATGATCTCGATAGAGCATATTTAGGTTCGGGGCAATACTATATAATGCTTTGATCTGTTTGAAACTATAGTTTTTAACAATTGGTTTGTTAAAGCTAAACATTGACACTCCTTTGCCTCCGACAGCAAGCCATAATGTCCCATATTTATCTTGGTAAATATCGTTGAAGATATTCGTCGTATTGTCGAAGTAACTAGAAAGATCGATTTCTTGCAATTGGCCATTTTGATATTGAAGTGTTGATATCCCTGAGAAAGAGAGAATCCAGATATAATGACGGCTTCGATCTTGAATGATGTTGTAAAATAGATCTTCCTTACCGCCATGACGGCGTTTATTTTTGATTTTAATTTCTTTGTATGGATTATTCGGATCCTGTGGATTGAATAAATAAATGCCGTCTCCCCAAGTACATATCCAGAGTTGTCCATGATCGTCTTCCATGAGTTTGAAAGGATTGTTGCGTGGGCCAAGTCTAGGATAAGGCTGTAATTTATTGTTGCCAAGACTTAGCTTAAATAAGCCAGTTCCCCAGACACCTAGCCAGATCTGAGCTTGGCTATCCTGAAAGATCGTATTAATAGTTTTGCCCCTCATCCTATTATTCAGGAAGTGCGCGCTTTGCGCATCTGTCAAAGGCATTAATGCACTGTCATAGATAAAAATGCCATCATCTGTACCGATCCAGAGCCGTTTCGAACGGTCAACCATCAAAGTATTGACACGAACAGTTGCCACACGTGGATCATTTAGCGGGAAGACCTTATAATTGCGCTTATCTAATACATAAACACCTTTCTCTCCTCCCAAAATTAGTTTATTTTCTAATTCTACAAGCGTTCGAATAGCTTGTTGGCTTGTTACTTTCCCCGCTGAATCCCTTAGTTTAAAATTCAGGATATTATATGCATCATAGCGACTTAAGCCCTGTGTGGATGCAAACCAGATGTATCCCTCTCGATCCTGTATCGTCTGATTGATCGTTAGTGAGGGAAGCTCATAATTTTTTGGCACGGGGTCAAGTCTCATCTGTTGACTATATACAGCAGTTATTAGGGATAGATATAGATGCAAAAATGCGATTACTTGCCGGATAGATGCGCTCATCTTAATTATCTTTTATTCGACCTGTCCAATCCAGTTTTGGTAAAATTCTTACCCAACCATAGTTGCAGCGCTCGATCTCCTAGATTTAACGTTAGCGTATGGTAGCATTTCGCTTCAATACATCCGTATTATATTGCGAATAAAGACAGACCACCTTAAGATTTTTTAGGTTTATATTGATTAAAGATACAAATATTTTTCAAATAAGTGTATATTGTACGCTTATTTAGAGTGAAGCCATTAAACATGATCATTTAGCCTTTTAGGCCTAAAATGATCCCATTTTGGGTTATGATTAGTCTTTATTCAAACATCTTCCAAAACGATTTGAAGTAGTTTTGTTTATCCCGGTTGGGAATCAAATTTTATAAATCTCAAGACATGCGTATCAATTTTATTTTGTGCCTATTACTTATTGGACATTTTTCTTTTGGACAGAAACTGAAAAAAGAAATTGTTCTTTCTCAGCTCAAAAGAGCAAACGGCTATTGGCAATCTCATCACAATCCGGAAGTTTGGGCATTTTGGGACCAGGCGGCTTATCATACTGGAAATATGGAACTCTATAAGATTTCAAATTCACAAAGTGATTTGGAATATTCTGAAGATTGGGCAAGATTCAATGATTGGAAAGGTGCTAAATCAACCAACAAGCAGCATTGGAAATATAGCTATGGTGAAACGGATGATTATGTGCTTTTTGGAGATTGGCAGATTTGTTTCCAGACCTATATTGATCTTTATAATTTGTCGCCAAGTCCGGAAAAGATAGCTCGGGCTAAAGAAGTTATGGACTATCAGATTCATTCAGCCAACACTGATTATTGGTGGTGGGCTGATGGTTTGTATATGGTCATGCCTGTCATGACCAAAATGTACAAATTGACCCAAGATCCACTTTATCTTGATAAAATGTATACCTATTTGCGCTATGCAGATAGTATCATGTTCGATCAGGAGGATCATTTATACTATCGCGATTCAAAATATGTCTATCCAAAACACAAAAGCCTCCATGGCAAGAAGGATTTTTGGGCGCGAGGTGATGGTTGGGTGTTTGCAGCCTTGGCAAAGGTTCTTCAAGATTTGCCCAAGCAGGATAAACATTACAATTATTACCATGAAAGATTCAAAGACATGGCGGTTGCGATCGTCAGCTGCCAGCAGGAAGAAGGGTTTTGGACACGAAGCATGTTGGATCCGGAACATGCGCCCGGAAGGGAAACTAGTGGGACTGCCTTCTTTACCTACGGTCTACTTTGGGGAATAAATCAAGGAATACTACTTGATCCGAAGTTTTCGAAAGCGGCACTTAAGGGATGGAACTACCTCAGTGAAATTTCCTTACAAGCTGACGGTAGAATCGGCTTCGTACAGCCTATCGGTGAGAAGGCTATCCCCGGACAGTTGGTTGATGCCAATTCTACAGCTCCATTCGGGGTAGGAGCATTCTTATTGGCCGGTACAGAAATGTATCGTTATCTGGATAGAAAATAAGTTAATCATATAAATGAAAAATAGAATTTTATTATTCTTTCTATTGCTGCTGTCAGTAATAGGGGCTGTCCAAGCACAAATCAAAAAAAAGAAATCTACAGGCAATGATGAGACAAATAGAACTTTCTGGCTTCAGGAAATGGATCGTATGCTGCGTCCTGTATTGCGGAGTTTAGCACATGACAGTCTTCGAATAAACATGCCTCAGATGGTATCGGCACAGGTGGACAACAAAGAACATCGTATTAAAGTGCAATATGTTGAGGTATTGGGAAGAGTATTGTCAGGTATTGCTCCTTGGCTTTCATTGGATGGAGGGTCGGAAGCGGAAAGAAAGCTACGCGAGCAATATAGAACTTGGACTGTTCTGGCGCTTAAAAACGCGTTGGATAGTAATGCACGTGATTTTATGCGCTTTGATCTCGGCGGGCAGCAGCTTGTGGACGCCTCCTTTATTGCTTTAGGTTTTATGCGTAGTCCGTGGCTATGGGAGCATATCGATCATCAAACCAGAACGAATTTGATATCATCGATAAAGGTAACGCGTCAATTTCGTCCAGCTTATTCGAATTGGTTGCTTTTTTCGGCGATGAATGAAGCTTTTTTGGCGAAATATGCAGATGATTGGGATGTGATGCGGGTCGACTATGCCTTGCAGCAACTGGAGCAATGGTATGTTGGCGATGGCATGTATATGGATGGTCCACATTATGCCTTTGATTACTATAATAGTTATGTTATTCATCCTTTTTTGGCGGGGATCATGGATATGATCCAATTGAAAACCAAAAATTACGATAACATGTTTGTGAAAATCAGACTCCGTAACGAACGATATGCTATTATTCAGGAGCGATTAATCAATGCGGATGGTAGTTTTCCGCCAACAGGAAGATCCGTAGTTTATCGTGCTGCGGCTTTTCATCACTTAGCTGATATGGCGTTCAAGAAGCGACTTCCTAAAGAACTGACCAACGGGCAGGTTCGCGGAGCGCTGTCTGCTGTATTGAAAAAGACGACAGAAAATCCAAGTACCTACCAAAATGGCTGGTTGACATTAGGGGTGTATGGTGACCAGCCCGGCCTGGCAGATTCGTATAACAATCAAGGTAGCCCTTATCTCTGTGCAGTAATTTTCTTGCCTTTGGGCTTGCCGGATGAAGATCCTTTCTGGACAAGTGAAGTGACAGACTGGAGTGCCAAGCGTATTTGGTCAGGGCAGGATTGGACCAAGGACTCGAGTAAAACTATCAACTAATAGTGGCTCTAAAAACCAATAGTGCATCTCAATTAAAATAATGAATGAAAAGATATCGGAGAAAAATTTTAAAAATAGGAATGTTGTGCGTTTCATTCTTATTGTTTCTATGTCCGGTGCAGGGACAAAAAATTAAGGAAACAATAGCCGGAAGCGGATGGGCAAAGAATACGGTCAACACAGCCGTATTTCGCAAAAATTCTTTAATCAGTAACCGTAAATATCAATATATAGCCTATTACGACAACGAGGAATATCTCGTGTTAGGTCGACGTCTGCTATCAGGAAAGGTTTGGCAGCTGCGTCGAACAGGTTATACCGGCAATGCTAAAGATGCGCATAACGTGATTAGCATCATGGTAGATCAGGCTGGATATCTTCACGTATGCTGGGATCAGCATAATGGTCGATTGAGATATGCCCGTTCCATCCATCCGAATAGCCTCGTGCTTGGTTACGAGCAGATTATGGTAGGTCAAAATGAAACACTGGTCACTTATCCCGAATTCTTAAAACTGCCCAATGGTCGGCTATTATTTCTATATAGGGATGGTGGATCCGGCAATGGCAATCTCGTGGTGAATAGCTATGATATAAAACAGCAGCAGTGGAAACGTGTCCACAGCAACTTGATTGATGGGGAGGGAAAGAGAAATGCGTATTGGCAAAGTTATGTCGATACTCGGGGGACGATACATCTCTCTTGGGTCTGGCGTGAAAGCCCGAATGTGGCGAGCAATCATGATATGGCTTATGCCTGTTCAAAAGATGGCGGATTAACATGGGAGCGAAGCAATGGGATAAGGTATGATCTACCGATGAAAGCGTCCACAGTAGAGTATGCTGCCCGGATTCCGCAGCAACACGAATTGATTAATCAAACATCAATTGCTGCTGACGAGAAGGGGAATCCTTTTATTGCAAGCTATTGGCGTGCTCCTGAATCACAGATTCCGCAGTATAAAGTTATTTATTTACAGGATGGCGAATGGAAGGTGCGATCTTTTGATTTTAGAAAAACCCCATTTAGCTTAAGTGGTGGTGGTACAAAGGAGATTCCTATTGCAAGACCGCAGCTATTGGTTCGGGGTAAGGATAAAAAGATTGCATTAACATTGATCTTTCGTGATCAGGAGAGGGGCAGCCGGCCTTCGATTTTGACGTTACAGGGTATGCAGCAAGCATCCCCGAAGATTACTGATCTTTGTCAAGAATCTGTAGAAGCATGGGAACCAACTTACGATACCGAGTTGTGGCGAAAGAAACGTAAAATTGCGCTATTCGTACAAGCTACGGTACAGAAAGATGGTGAGGGATTAGCAGAAACGGGGCCAACAGCAGTAAAAGTGCTGGAATGGCGCGACAAAGGGAGAAGAAAATGATGAAAATTAGAAACATGAAGATAAAACAGGACATACTTCGAATCCTGGGGGTTACCTGCGTTTATGTTGCTTTCGCAACAACCGCTCTAAGCCAGAATAGTTCAGTTTTCGAACTAAAAAATCCAGATTTTAACAAAAGTCCTTACACTGGACTGACGCGCCGACATTGGATGGATGCCGCATCCTATTTGTTGGAAGGAGCATTTTCTGTTGTTCAGGACTTAAATAGCCCCATGTTATTTCCCAAGCAACCCGGGCGTAGCTATCCTAGAGATGGCTTGCATAACGAAACGGAACGATTGGAGGGGCTGTGCCGTACGCTTTTCATCGCAGTACCACTTTTAAAGAAAAATGCTGACTATGAGATTAGAGGTATTCGCGTAGCAGATTATTATAGGCATCAATTGGAACTGCTATCGGATGAGACTTCTGAAAGCTATATTGCACCCCTCCCGGAAAAAGGAGGACCGAGTCAAAAGCTGGTCGAATTTGGAGGTTTGGCGGTTGCGCTAATGGCAGCTCCAGAAGTGTTGTGGGATCCTTTGCCGGAAAATATAAAAAACGCACTTGCACAGACCATGTTGAGTTATGGCAATGGACCAACGATACAGATGAATTGGCGCTTTTTCAATATCATGATCCTGAGCTTTTTTAAAAGTAGAGGTTATCTTGTTCGGGAAGAATACCTCAAGGATTTATTGGAAAAATGTCTTAAAGACTATCACGGTGATGGCTGGTACAATGATAGTCCTTACTATGATTACTATAGTATGTGGGCCTTTCAGCTCTATGGAACGCTATGGGCAAATAATTATGGTTCGACAATGTATCCCGAACTTGCCGTTCGATTCAAATCAAACCTCCGTGATGTGGTGAAAAGTTACCCCTATTTGTTTAGCCGTAATGGCGAAATGATTATGTGGGGACGTAGTATTTCTTATCGTATGGGGGCTGCAGTGCCATTTCCATTATTAGGGCTATTGGATGATCCGTCCATTAATTATGGTTGGATGCGAAGAATTGCATCAGGTACCTTGTTACAGTTTTTAGAAAACCCGGATTTTCTTTCAGATGGTATTCCGAACCTGGGCTTTTATGGCGCTTTTGACCCTGCTGTACAGGAATATAGCTGTCGGGGAAGTGTATATTGGTTTGGAAAATTCTTTTTAGGTCTATTGGTTCCGGAAAACAGTAAATTTTGGACTGCTTCAGAAAATCAGGGTGCTTGGGATCATCAAATTCCATTTGCTAAGGTACTAAATACTTATGTAGAAGGTGCTGAAATGTTAATCACTGATTATGATAGGATAGGTGCTTCCGAAATTCGATCTTGGAATACAAGTAAGATCGTAGGCTATTATCAAGGAACAGAAAATTACAATAAACTCTCCTATAACAGTGCATTTCCTTGGCAGGCAGACGGAAAGAACGGAGAAATTTCAATGAATTATGCATTTCAAACCCCGTCAGAGAAGTGGGAATCACTTCGTATTTATCAATTTAAAGGATACGAGCAAGGGGTCTATCGTCGTATGGCGACCTTAGCTTCGGATACGACTATACATATAGCCTTATCGGAGCGGGCAATAACGAATGGAATTCTGAGGTGTGATCAATTACTTTCCGATAAACCTTTGGCCTTTCGGTTGGGGCATTATGCCCTTCCAAAATGGAAGGATCGTCCTATTCATTCACAAAAAATCGAGTATAAAGGGCAGGAGGCGATGATTTTAGATAATGGGGAATACCAATTGGCTATGGTAGGGCTCATGGGCTGGGAGGGAATAGAAAATATCAGTTGTCATGGGCTTCATCCGGTAAGGGACGAGAGTTCCGTATTGAATTGTTTTGTACGAGGGGCAAAACCGCGAGCAAAATGGTACGTCACATTGCAACTGTGGAAGAAATCGGGGGAAAAATGGACAAATGAAGAACTTTTCCCGCAGTTGAAGGCAGCGGTTAAGAAAGTTGAGATTCGTTGGCGTAATGGGGAGAAACAGACGTTTCATACCGTGATGCCATAAACATTGCATTGATTTCGGTGAGGGGCTGTCCACTTTTGGGCAGCCCCTTTATTATTTCAGATTAAAGGTATTCTGATGGCGTGCCTTTTCAATTGGTCGCGGCTCCTAGGTTTGGCTGCTTCGGCTATAATAAGGCATTAAGTTCGGTACATAACTGTTCGATAACGGATTTTTTGGCATTTTGAAGCGAATTTCAACTCAATTGAACTAAAATCGAACACCCCAATCTCGCTTCAAAGCTACTTTTGTCTTAAATCCAATCCATTGTTGGGCGAAATTATTCACTTGTTTCTTTAGAAAATTTGCGCGCTATTTTCGTGAGGAATCGAGAACACCAATTATAAACAAGAGTCTATGAATTCAAATTGAGAAGAGTATCCATCGGACATTCTGGCATTGCTAGGTTGATTCCAGAAGCACTTAGAAAATTACAAACTAACCAAATCAATTATTAAATAAATCATGTTAAATCATTACTATAACAGATGTTCAAAAAAAGGTCTTTTGTTGAATAGTCTTTTTTTGATTGCCATGTCCAGTTATGGGCAGAGTGCAAATGTCAAGGGGGTTATTAAAGATAGCTCTGGGAAGGGAATTGCAGGTGTTACCATTAGGGTGAAAGGGGAGGCGGAAACAGTTCAAACCAATACTCAGGGAAATTTTTCCATTCAGGTATCTCCTGGCAGCACTTTAATTATCACATCCGTTGGCTTTCAGGAGAAGCAAATTACAGTAGGGCAACAAGCCAATTTAGACATTGCACTTGTGCCAGCTGAAAATGTCTTGGAAGAGCTTGTTGTGGTGGGCTATGGTAGTCAGAAGCGATCGGATATAACCGGTTCGGTTGCTTCAGTTCCCAAGGACCGACTTTCGAAGATCCCTGTGAATAATGTGATGCAGGCAATTCAGGGTGCCGTGTCCAATGTGACGGTTTCTCAAGCATCATCGATTCCGGGCGATGCACCGTCGGTGCAGGTAAGAGGGAGAAACTCAATCAGCGCGACCACGGAGCCCTTTGTTGTTGTGGATGGAATTCCACTGACAAAAACAGATGGTTCTATCAATGATATCAATCCCAATGATATTGAATCAGTCGAAATACTTAAAGATCCTTCCGCAGTGGCTATCTATGGTGTAAATGGCTCGAACGGTGTTATATTGATTACAACAAAGAGAGGAACAACAGGTAAACCGTCAATTCGTTACAGTGGCTATGGCGGTATAGAGAATGTAGCGCATATTCTTGAACCGGTATCTGGCGAAGAACTGTTAAAACGTTATGCGGAATATGCACGGATTACCAACACAAGTTTATACAATGGCGGTCCCGTGCGTAATCAATACGAATACGACAATTATAAAAATGGTGTAACGACAGATTGGCTGGATGCGGTGATGCAGACGGGCGTTATACAAAATCACAACGTAAGTCTGTCCGGTGGAAGTGAAAATGCCAAGTATTTTGTGTCGGGCGATTATTTAAATGAAAAAGGAGTCTTGCTGGGGTACAATTACAAACGTTACTCCTTCCGGACGAATACCGATTTCAAGGCTACCAAATACCTATCTGTGGGTACGTCTTCATTTATTGTTGCACACAATAGAGATGGCGGCCGGGCTAATCTGTTACAAGCCGCGGCAATGAGTCCCTATGCTAGAATGTATAACGAAGATGGTTCTTTGACCCAATATCCGATGTACTCAGAACAATTATGGTCCAATCCTTTACTGCCGACGACCTTAGATCCACAACGCCGACAATTTAATATCTCACTGAATGGCTATGCCGAGCTAAATTTTGGTGAATTATATAAACCATTAGCTGGACTGAAATATAAATTGAATGCGGGTTATTCTTTTGTACCGGTCAGGAACAATGAATATGAAGGCGAATCGGTCTATAATTTTGCTGGTCTCGGACGTATGACCAATAATGAAACACAGACCTATACATTAGAGAATATATTGACTTATGCCAAAGACTTTGGTAAGCACCATATTGACTTCACGGGGTTATATGCGGCGAAAAGCAAATATTGGCAACAGGCGATTGCGACGGGCGAAGTATTTCCCAATGATGCACTTGGTTGGGGTAATTTAGGGGCGGCATCCACCCAAAAGGTTTCTTCGACGGCGGATTTATACCGTACCATCTCACAAATGGGCCGCTTAAATTATGCTTATGATAGCCGCTATATGTTGACCCTGACCGTTCGTCGAGATGGTGCATCTGTTTTCGGTAGAAACAATAAATATGGTGCTTTTCCATCGGCAGCTGCGGCTTGGAATATCCATAATGAATCCTTTATGCAGAATACCAAGCATATTGTCAGCAGTTTAAAATGGCGGGTTTCTTATGGTCTTTCTGGAAATGAAGCTATTCCTGTTTATCGCACCCAATTTTTAATGGACTCAAACCCCATGGCAATGAATGGCCTGTCGAATACTGCCTTAACTATTAGAACCTTGATGGGCAATTATGATTTGCAATGGGAAAAAACAAAGGGTCTCAATACCGGTGTTGACTTTGGACTATTAAATAATCGGATTTCCGGTAGTATAGATATGTACAAATCCAGTACCTATGATCTGCTCCTGACCCAGGGATTACCTAAGCTAACAGGTTTTGCGACAGTGTATTCGAATATTGGTAAAATTGAGAATAAGGGTATCGACTTGACCTTAAATACCAAAAATATTGTTAAGGACAATTTTAACTGGTCCAGTACGCTGGTCTTCTCCCGTAATAAAAATAAGATCACTGAAGTATATGGCAACGGTAAAGACGACCTGGGCAATAGGTGGTTTATAGGCCAACCTCTAGGGGTCATCTATGATTATACCAAGGTAGGTATCTGGCAGGAAGATGAGATTGCGTCTGGAGCGAATAAGGGTTGGGATGATGCTGCGCAAGCGGGCGATCTTAAATTGGCAGATCTAAATGCTGATGGTAAAATTGATGACGGCGATCGATCTGTTCTCGGACAGACTGCGCCAAAATGGACCGCAGGTCTGACCAATACATTTAGCTACAAAGCATTTACACTCAATGTTTTTATCAATACAGTCCAAGGTACATTGCGTAATAATCCACAAATCGGCGGTGCTTCGGACGAGATGGGGCGTCGCAGCACACCTGCAGCACTGGGATATTGGACACCAGAAAATAAAAGTAACGAATGGCGCTCTTTGGGTAACCACTCCAATATCCATGGCTACGGCTTCCCATCAAATGCAAGTTTCACTCGTTTGAAAGATATAACCTTAAGTTACACCATGCCACAACAGCTTGTTGAAAAAATAGGAGTCCAAGGCTTAACTATTTATGCAAGTGGTCGCAATTTGTATACATGGACCAATTGGTTGGGCTGGGATCCTGAAGCAAGGGATATTACACGCGGATCCACAAATGACGCAATAAACTACCCAATGGTGAGGACGTATGTTTTGGGGATTAACCTTAGCTTTTAACGCTCACCCATCATTTTTCAAAATCAATTACATACACATGAAAAAGACGATAAACAATTATACCACCTTATTCTCCATGTTGGCTTTGTTATCCGTAGGAGCAAGCTCTTGTGGTAAAGGTTATTTGGACGAAAAACCTTATTCAAGTTACGATGCAACAAATGTTGATCCGACAACAGTTGAAAACAGGCTGTTGGGCTTACATTACAATTTCGCTCAGCTTTGGGGTTACAGTGGCCGGCAAGGATTTCTTTCCTGTTGGCAGATTGGGACGGATATTACGAGTGCTGGATCGACCGAGGGTGTCGAAAATCCTTTTTACCAATATGCCGATTTGAATTCAGAAAATGGAGGCGTAAGTTTTTTATGGGAAAAATGTTATGCATTTATTAATAATGCCAATCTTGTTATTGACGGCGTGGGGGATAGCAACGCAAAAGCGTCTGCCGAAGCACGATTTTTTCGCGCATATGCCTATAATATGCTGGTTACATTGTGGGGAGATGTACCTCTGTTGACCAGTTCAATTAAGGTGCCTACATTTAATTATACACGAAACGCTGTTGCTGAAATCGACAAGGTTATCGCTGATGATTTGAATTATGCCGTTAAAGAGCTCCCCGATCTTGCTACAGCGAGCACACCTAGCCGAATCAATAAGGATATGGCGAGACAGCTCGCTGCAGAGGCTTTTTTACGTATTGGTATGCGTGACGCAAGCTATTTCGCACAAGCTGAAACGATGGCAACCGCTATTATCAATGGAGGTAACTATAAGTTGATTGAGGCACGTTATGGAAAATACCTGGCCGAAGGTGGTGATTACTTTAGGGATATGTTTCGTCAGGGAAACATGCGCCGTAGGCAGGGGAATACCGAAGCCATCTGGACTTTTGAGTTGGAGTATAACCGAGAGGTCAATGGCGGTACGATTGACAACCCACAACAACGTCGGGTATGGCAGCCTGCTTACCACAAATGGGATGGTATGGTCAATGCCGATTCGCTGGGCGGAAGAGGAAATGGCCGTTTAAGGTTAAGTAATTTTATGAAGTATACGGTATGGAAAGGGCTAAAAGGCGATATCCGCAATAGCAATTTTAATATACGGAGGACAACCAACTACAATCGTCCAAATTTCAGTGCAGAAATTGGTATTGACGCGGATGGATATCGCGTGGCAAAGGGTGCGGGAACTAAAAATGTGGTCATCAAAACTGGAGATAAGGTTGTTCCTTTCCGGACCGATAGCCTGGAAGTGTGGTATCCTTTTCCAACGAAATGGGGCGGTTATGATCCCCTCGATGATTTTGGTTATGCCCTGGTGAAAGATTGGCCCGTCATGAGATTTGGAGAAACCTTTTTGTTGCGTGCTGAGGCTCGATTGCGGCAGGGAAATACCACCGGTGCCGCCGAGGATATCAATAAACTACGGGATCGTTCATTTAAAGTGGCGCGTGCAGAGTCGGGCAATAATCAATTAGGAAAAGTGTCGGCAAGTGAGTTAACGATTGATTTTATTCTAGATGAACGCGCCCGCGAGCTGATAGCAGAAGAAAACCGTCGAATGACTTTAGTCAGAATGAATAAGCTTAAAGAACGGATTTTACGCAATGGGGACACGGGTCCTGCAAATAAGATAACGGCTGGTTTTCAGGATTATAATGTTTTACTGCCTATTCCATTAAGTGAGATTCAACTGAATAATAAAGACGGCGACAATCTAAAGCAAAATCTGGGGTATAAATAATCTTCATCAGGATATTGTTTGGTCAATGTGATCCGATTTTTTACAAATAGGCTTAAGGATAAGCTTATTTGTAAAAAATCGCTCTTCCAGATCCGTTTGGGCGAAGGGCTTTGGCCGTGTTTTGGACCTTGGGTATGTCTGGAGAGTGGTCTTCCAATGTTGAAATGGATATTGGCGAACTAAACTGTGGTATGCACCGATATTCTCGCAGAGTCTGCCGATTATATGGTAGCCAAAGCGATCCTGAAGTTTGAAGACTTTACCAAGACTAAGCTAGTGACTTTGGTTCGCGAAGGTAACGACTTGAAAGTAACTAGTTTGGTCAATTCGTATAAATAAGCGCATCTCAAAATAAATATATAAATGTTGTTGCGCCACGTCCCAGGATGTGGCTTTTTACGTCAAAAGGGCCTGATTCTCATCAGACCCTTTCTCTTAGCGTTTTTTTGTACAGCAATTTTTATGTTTCCTATCGTTTCCTCTTTTTTGTTTCGGCATCCAATGTTTTTAAAGACAATTGGATTTTCACTGTACGGCGCCAATTTTTATGTTGATCCTTTCTCTCGAAAGGTAGCTTGTAGCCGTTTTGTATAATAAGAACAATAGCCGATTTGAAATAGTTTTATTGGACTGATTTTTTTTTGAAAAAGCTCCAGCGCTAAGGTCTATTGTGCTATAGTTTGAAATTAAACAGAAAGCAAATATTATCCTGTGCAAAGATCAAAGCGCTCAGAAAAGCTTTATCACAAATGAAGAAAGACATCGACATCCAATTTTTTGTACAAAAACGAACCATTTCTGAACAAATCAATACCATAGCGGTAGCCTGCCATGGCTAATTTTGTACCATATCCCAATAAATCAGTTTTGTTGAAACAACACCAATATAGGATAAACTATAGAATGGGCTGACACAATGGGATTACAATAACCAATAACCAGTAGACTTGAAAATATGTTCAAATACGAAACAATAAACAAACGGATAATCTCAAATTGGATAATAAAAATTTATTTAACGCTTTTATTGTGCACTTCTGCATCGCTTGGCTTTTCTCAAAAAAATAAAGGGAAAAGCAATGCGAAGAACTCCGGGTATACCTTATTAAAGCCGAAATACGATGGTCATTCAGTCTTGCGTAACCCATTAAATGGTTGGGTAATGTATGCTCCCCGTAATGCCGATGAAACGTATTGGGATATCGAATATTTTGTGCCGGCATTGGGTAAAAAGGTAAAGGTCATCGATTATGCTTCGGCATGTTATGTACGCACGAGCTGGTCTTCGCTGAATCCCAGTGAAGGTGTTTATGCTTGGGATGATCCAAATTCCAGAATAGGAAAGCTCCTAAAAGGCGCGCAAAAGAGAGGGCTGCCCATAGCGCTCCGTATTGTGGTAGATGGCCGCGACCAGGGACAAAATACACCCAAATTTGTGTTTGACCTTGGAGCCAAATATTATTTGGAAAATAAAAATCATCCCGATAGACAAACCCCTTATCCGCAGGATCCGGTTTTTAGAAAATACTATGCCAAATTTATCACAGCTTTGGCCAAGGAATTTAATGATCCTGAAAAGACCTCCTTTATTGATGCCTATGGCTTGGGAAAATGGGGCGAAGCACATTATGTTGTCTATGAAGATCCTAAAATGGCAACGCCCGAAAATACCGAAAAAATAAAGGAGGAAACCCTGGACTGGGTGACCAGTTTATATGCTAACACATTTACAAAAGTTCCTTTGGTTATCAACTACCATCGTCTGGTAGGTCATCCCGAAAGTTGGGGAGCAGTCAACCCGAACAGTGAACGCTTATTGGATAAAGCTATTGATAAGGGGTATAGCCTCCGCCAAGATGCTTTTGGCATGACTGGCTATTACCAGAATTGGGAAAAGGATTTTGCCAGGAAATGGAATTTTAAGCGTCCTATCATTATGGAAGGAGGCTGGATTATCGCTCCAGGTAAGCACCGCTATTGGACAGACCCCAGTGGAAAATATAGAGAAGGCCATGATGAGGATGTGAGGAAAGGTGAGTTCGACCTGTCGGCCGAAGCCCATGTCAATATGATGGACTTTAGAGCGGGAGGAGAAACTGAATCCTGGTTTAAGTCCTTTGATTTGGTTCAACGGTTTATTACAGAAGGGGGGTACCGTGTATATCCAGACCAAATCAACCTCCCTCAAGATATCAAGTCGGGAAAGATAGCGCAAATCTCCCATCGTTGGCAGAATATGGGGTGGGGCTATTTTCCTAATAATATTCCACAATGGAACTACAAATACAAAGTTGCTTTTGCACTGTTAGATGCCAAAGGGAATGTTAGAAAGATTTTTGTAGATCGTCAGAGTGAACCGTCTGCTTGGTTGAAAGATGCTGCTGCGAGTTATGAATTAAATGCAAAAGTAGATCTACCTGCAGGAATTTACAGCTGGGCTGTCGCCATTGTCGATACGACCAGGGAAAATAAGCCGGCAATTCAACTTGCTCTTGATGGATATTTAACGGCTCAGGGTTGGACAAAGCTGTCGGAATTGCAGGTAAAATAGAAAATTTTATTAAGAACTAACACCTATTATGATAAAGCTGATCAATCTATCTTTGATATTGTCTCTTTTTTTTAGTCTGATAACCTCCAACCTTGTTGCACAGCAAAATATGGCCAATGTGTATGGTAGGCGAGCTCAATCCTTAAATGGAAAGTGGGATGCTATTGTAGACTTATACGACCAGGGAAGAAAAAACCAAATCTACCTGAATAAAAAAGCCGAAAACAAGACTGATTTTTATGAATACGCTTTCGAGAATGGTCTCCGTTTAAATGTACCTTCAGATTGGAACAGTCAAATGCCTGAACTTAAATATTACGAAGGTACCATCTGGTATGGCCGCAAGTTCGATGTATTGAAAGAAAGTAGCGAAAGGCTGTTCTTGTATTTTGCTGCTGTAAATTACCGTTGTCGCATATATCTCAATGGACAAGAGATAGCACAACACGAAGGTGGTTTTACTCCCTTTCAGATTGAAATAACGGATGCAGTTAAAGAAAACGATAATTTTTTGGCAGTTGAGGTAAATAATAGCCGGCAAGTTGATGCCATTCCGGCAATGGCCTTTGATTGGTGGAACTATGGTGGTATCACCCGAGATGTCTTTTTGGTAACCACGCCAAAAGTTTTTATCGATGATTATTTTGTTCAATTGGACAAAACCAAAGCAGATAAAATCAATGCGAAGGTCAAACTTTCGGAAAAGATGGCCAATTCCTCGGTAACTATCGAAATACCGGAACTACAACTAAAACAAACGCTTAAAACAGATGCCCAGGGAGAAGTAAAAACTTCTTTCCTATCAAGAGAAATCAAACGTTGGTCGCCTACTGCTCCTAAACTGTATAACGTGAAGATTTCAACGCACGATGATCAAATAGAAGAGGAAATAGGTTTTCGAAATATTTGGGTTAAAGGGGAAGATATCTTCCTGAATGGCGAAGCTATTTTTCTCAAGTCCATTTCATTTCATGAGGAAATACCGCAACGCAAAGGTCGTGCTTTTTCACAGGCCGATGCAGTGATGCTGCTTTCAGAAGCGAAAGCTTTGGGCTGTAATATGATTCGCTTGGCGCATTATCCACAAAATGAATATATCGTGAGAATGGCCGAAAAAATGGGTTTCTTGTTGTGGGAAGAAATTCCCATTTGGCAGGGCATCGATTTTGAAAATGAATCGACCAAAGAGAAAGCCGGTAAAATGATGCGGGAAATGGTTGCTCGAGACAAAAATCGTTGCGCACTCGCTTTTTGGGGGGTAGCCAATGAAACCCAACCGTCCGAGCCTAGAAATGCTTTTATCAGGCATTTGATTGCTACATGCAGAGCCATTGACACGACCAGGCTTATAACCGCTGCTTTTGATCTTGTTCGTTTCAATAAGGAAAAGGAAACCTTTGTTATGGATGATCCTTTTACGAAAGAATTGGACGTCGTAGCTGTCAACAAATATTTAGGCTGGTACCATTCCTGGCCAGTTTCTCCTGATAAAGCAGTATGGGATGTGGCAAAAGGCCAGCCTTTAATTATTTCTGAATTTGGGGGCGAGGCGCTGTATGGCAAAACGGGCGAAAAGGATGTCGTCAGTTCATGGAGTGAAGATTACCAAGAGACTTTGTACAAAAACAACCTCGAAATGTTTAAGCATATTCCAAACCTGCGCGGAACTTCACCCTGGGTGCTATTTGATTTCCGTTCGCCGTTCCGTTTTCATCCGACCAACCAAGATGGCTGGAACCGCAAAGGATTGATCTCAGACCAAGGCTACCGAAAGAAAGCCTGGTTTCTGATGAAGCATTATTATGATAATAAATAAGATTTCAATTCCGAAAACGAGCTTAAAGAGGAGCATCACATAGACACTATTTTTTCGATGCCTACAAAAATAATATACCGAAAAGAATGAAAGCACATAAACTATCGAAACACAAAATGGATGAATACAGGACAAGCATCTATAAATACTTTAAAATGATGTGCCTAACGGGGCTTTTCCTGCAGGCAGCCTTGTTAAAGGCTCAAGATGCTATAGATTTATCAGGCACTTGGGGGTTTCAGACGGACGTGATGGATTTCCGTAGAGGCTCGCTGTCCCCCCGCTATAACCATCTTTTGCAAGAAACAATTAAGCTTCCCGGTATTACCGATGATTATCAGATAGGATATAAAAATCCCTATAAATATATCGACCGTCTGACCCGAAAATACGAATATATGGGACCGGTATGGTACCAACGTGATATTGAAATCCCTGCCGAATGGAAAGGGAAAAAAATATTCCTATACTTTGAACGGACCCACTGGTTAAGTTCAGTTTTCGTAGATACCAAGGAAGTTAGCAGCATCGATTATGTGAGTGTGCCTCACAATCATGATCTGAGCTCATTTGTAAAGCCGGGAAAGAAGCATCGCATAACTATTTGTATTGATAACCGGTTTCAGTATAACACCCATAAATGGAACCATGCGCATACTGAATTTACGCAGATTAACTGGAACGGAATTCTAGGAGAAATAAAACTGCTGGCCATAGACCCAGTTTATCTGGAAGATCTTCAGGTATATCCAAATATAGCCGATCAGTCAATAAATATAAAATTACGAGTAAATAATGCGACAAAAAAACAGGTAAAGGGTAAAGTGTCTTTCGTCATCGAGGGAACAAACTACAGCCTTAAGGATGAAGTTGCATTGGTAAGTACCGATTCGGTGACCTTCGTAGAGACTACTATTCCATTAGGTAAGCATATCAAACTGTGGGATGAGTTTAACCCAATCCTCTATCGTATAAATTGTCAACTGAATACCTCCGACGGCAAAAATAGCTATCGGCATGAAAAGGCTACCACCTTTGGTATGCGTGAAGTAAAACAAGGAAAAAACCATGTGTTGCTCAATAATCGTCCCATCCATTTAAGAGGCAATGTTGAAAATGCAGTGTTCCCAAAAACAGGGCATGCTCCGCTCGACGATGCCTCTTGGGAACGCATTATGATACTGATGAAGGACTACGGCATGAACCATCTACGTTTCCATTCTTGGTGCCCCCCGGCGGCGGCCTTTCGCATGGCAGACAAACATGGGATATATTTTGAGGTGGAAATGCCTATGTGGGGGAAAGATGCCGAACCCGATGAGGCCAGATATAACTTCTTCCGCCGTGAAATTAAAGCTATTTTGAAAGAATACGGCAACCATCCTTCGTTTGTTCTGTACTGCAACGGCAATGAAATTACAGGGAACTTCGACTTTATTGAGGAACTTACCGCCGAAGGCAGAAAAGCTGATCCTCGTCATCTTTATAGCGGTTCTACTGCACGGACAAGGGTTAAATCAGATCAATATTACGTATCCCAGCAAACCAACAAAGGGGCTGTAAAGGTTTACGAAGGTCAACCGGGTACTGATTGGGACAAGAATGCGGAATCTGATGTAGATGTGCCTGTCATTTCACATGAGTCGGGACAACGTTGTATCTATCCAAATTTTGATGAAATAAAGAAATATGCCAGCAGCCCCGTAGAGGCCCGCAATTTTGAAGTATTTAGCGATTTATTGCAAAAAAATGGCATGCTGGACCAGGCAAAGGATTTCTTCAGAGCATCTGGTGCGCTGACCGTGCTGGAGTACAAAGCCGTGATCGAAGCCCTGTTGCGATCAGGTAAATCTGCCGGATTTCAGCTTTTGTCGATGAACGACTTTCCGGGACAAGGTTACGCACCCGTGGGGATATTCGATCCTTTTTGGGATTCGAAAGGATTGGTTACGGCAGAAAAATTCAGGGAGTTTTGCGCGCCAACAGTCGCTCTACTACGCTATAACAAAAGCAGTTTTTTCAACACAGAAACATTTAAGGGTAAAGCCGAGGTATATAACTTTAGCAATTCTGCACTTGAAAATGCGAAAATTAAATGGTGGTTGACCGATACCGCTGGTAACGTATTGAAAAAGGGAACGCTGAAAAAGCAAACCATTGCCAACGAAAATGTATCGCCGGTAGGTGAATTTGAGATTTTCCTAAAAAACATCAGCACCCAAAAAGTTACGGTTCATCTTGCGGTGAACGATAGCATTAAAAATAGCTGGGACATCTGGGTATATCCAAAGCATCAACATCTGATGCAGTCTACAGCTAATGTATTGTACACCGATGTCTACGATGATGTTGCAAAAAGGCAGTTGGCCCAGGGTAAGACCGTGGTTCTTTATCCTTCTCCAGACCAGGTGAAAGGTCGAAAATCACTGTTTCACAATCATTTTTGGAACCCCATTATGTTTGCATGGGCACCGATGACCATCGGCAACCTGGTCCATCATAAACAGGCTATGTTTAATGATTTTCTTACTTCATACCATACCGATTGGCAGTGGTGGGATATCTTGAACCATGCAAAAGTAATCGAAATGCAACATGCACCACAACAACTGCGTCCCTTTATACAGGTCATCGACAGCTACGACAACAACCAGAAATTGGGTATAGGTTTTGAAGCCAAAATGAACGGTGGGAAACTGCTGGTATTAGCATTGGATACCAAAAATGATATGGATAACCGTCCCGCTACCCAACAATTGTTGTACAGTATCGATAATTATGTGAAAAGTGAGAAATTCTCGCCGCAAGTGGCCGTGGACGAAACTTTTATTCAGTCATTTTTAGAGAAATAAGAAAGATTACACAATGGTAAGAACAATGATATTATCTATGATGACTGTTTTTTTTGGTCAGCCCCTCATGGCACAGGAAATTAGATTAGAAGAGAAAGCGTCTATAAACCAGGTTTATAATAAGGCTGTCGAGGCGGAAAATGCATTATCTTTTAATGATTTGGACATCGAATCAGGCTATGTACTTTATCAGACCGAGATAAACACTGATGCGGAAAGCGAAGAGCTGGAATTGGAAAACGTACGCGATTATGCCGTGGTCTATGTCGATGGTAAGGTACAGGGTAGCCTGACAGATAAGAGCAAAAAACTAGCCATCAAAGCAAATCCAGGCAAACACTTGCTTCAATTTTATGTCGAGAATATTGGTCGGATCACTTACGGACCAGAAATTACAGATAATTCAAAAGGGCTATTTGGCTCCATTACTTTAAACGGAAACGACCTTCAAGACTGGAAAATGATCCCCTTAACGGTGCGTAATTATCCGCTGAAGGATTTGGTTTTTGAACAAAGGTCAGCTAATGACAGCCCCGGTTTTTACAAAGGTCAGTTCGAACACCATCTGTCCGGAAACAAGTATCTTAATATGACAGGATGGGGAATGGGGGAGGTCTGGTTAAATCAAAAATATTTGGGATCTTACTGGGAGGAAGAAAAACAGCAGTCGATATTAATTCCTTCGGCGGATTTAATACCCGGAAAAAATGAACTTGTAATCTTCGAACTCAAAAATAATCAGCAAAAGAAGATAAGTTTGTCCCCAACGCCTGTTTTTAAGTAAATTGGTACTGTTGGCTTCGCATGGATCTGAACAGCTGAAAAAGAGCTAAGGCCAGAATTTCGACGAAGCTCTTTGCCTAATAGTATGATAATCGAAGTTTATAGAACCACTGCTCACAATTAGCAGCAGGGATTTTGATTGAACCTGGCAAGCATAAACCTTGTATTGAAATTTAAAAAGCTTTAGTAGCACGGTAAATGAATAAATACAGTCTGATAATTTGTTTTGTTGTTTTATGGGGACAATGTGTTCTCGGCATCGATCTTTCGAGGTATAGGTTTCATTTGATGCCCGAAACTTCCTATTATGGCGGTATACAAAGCATTGCAAAAGATAGTTTAGGGCGTATTTGGTATACAGGACCCGATGCGCTCTTCATGTACGATGGCAACAGTTTTTATCAGTTAAATGATATCGTCTCTGCGATCAAACCAGCGCAAAAATGGGGTTATGGATCTTTAATTCGGGATAAAAAGGGAAATCTGTTTCTAGCTTCGGGGCACGGCTTGTTAAAATTCGATTACGAACGGTTTTCTTTTCATGTCGTGGTTCCTGGAATGATCCGTTCGCTTTGTATGCATAGCGATGGTCAGGTTTACATGCTGTCAGACAATGGCATACTACGCTATAATCCTCAAAATAAACAGACAGAAAGCTTTTTATTACCCAAAAACAAGTCTTTCCAAAATATATTGAGTGCTAAAGATCATGTGTTTCTAAGCCAAGGCGCTGTCGTGTATCAAGTTGAAATGACGAAAAAACGCCTAATCCAGTTTGCGGATTTTGGTAGTACGACAAATCAGGTGAACGATGCGGTCGCGTACGGGGGAGAATATTACTTTTTAACACAACGAGGGGGAATCCATGTAACAGATTTAACAGGTACCTTAAAACAGAAGATTCCGGTAAGCATAATGGGAAATTCATCCGTGTTAACCAAAAGATTATATTTGGACCAAACGGGGGTGATCTGGGTGGCTACGCAAGCTGGATTGTATCTTTATGATCCATCCAATGAAAGCAGCAGCACCTTGCAAATGAACTTGAACGATGCTTATTCACTACCGAATAACTCGATATGGACGATTTATCCAGACCCGGACCAAGGGGCCTGGATAGGTACTTACGGTGGTAAAATAGCTTATTGTTCGCTTTACGATTCCCGAGTACGTTACTTTAAGCCCAGCCCAGGGGGACTCAATCACCCCATAGTTAGTAGTTTTCAGGAAGATCATCTGGGAAATATATGGATCGGTACCGAGGGGGGGAGCCTGAATTACTGGAATAGAAAAAAGGATCAGTTTACCCCCCTAGAAAAATCGCAGGGTAGTTCGTCAAGTCCCCATATGATTAAACGCCTGAAATTTGACCGAACGAGTAAAAAACTGTTGATTTCAGCCTATAACGGCGGTATTGGCAGTTATGATGTGGACAATCAGCATTTCAGCAGTTTCAATTTCCGCTCTCCGGAGAGCCAGCAACCACTCACCGTTTATGATTTTGTAAATGATAAGGAAGGCACTTGGTGGATGACAGATCCCGATAAATCATTTTTATATCGAAAGAAGCCGCTAGGTCCTATAGAGATGGTGAGCGTCCTTGATGCGCAGGGCAAAAAAATAGAACTCGAAGTCGAAGCATTATATGTGAATAACCAAGATCAGCTCTGTTTAATTAGCCATCAGGGATTTCTTGTTGTAAATCCCCATACGTTAAAGGTATTGAAGCACTACGTGCTCAAAGATGCTTCCTATTCAGCAAATTACCTGTGTAGTTATACAGTGACTTCAAATGGTGAAGTGTGGTTGGGAACATTGGGTAAAGGCGTAAATGTACTCAAAAGAGATGGGACATATGTCAAATATAGTGTAAATAACGGATTTCCGGCGAAAATGGTATTTGGCATATTAGAAGATGTTGCCACGAAAAATATCTGGTTAAGTACCAGTGATGGCCTTTTTTGTTTCAATTGGAAATCCAGTAAATTTGAGAAAGCGAGATTTTATCAGGAAAATAAGATTGGTTCATTTTATATTCATGCCGCTTACAAAACCTCCAGGGGTGAAATGCTGTTTGGTGGTACCAATGGATTTCTACTTTTCGATCCGGCGTACCTCAATAAAAATCTGCAAAAACCCAAAGTTTTTTTTACAGGATTTCTGGTCAACAATAAACTCGTGAAACCAGGGGATGGTTCATCCGTTTTAACGAAAGACATTGGCAGTCTTTCCAATCAAAAAGAAGACAAGATAAGGCTCTCCAGTAACCAGTCCAATGTAGAAATTAAGTTTTCGGCAAATAGTTATCTATCCGCAGAGAAGAACCAGTTCGCTTACCGGATGTTGGGGCTAGGTGAAGACTGGCAAATCAGTCATGCCAACCAGAAATCTGTACAGTTTCTCAACCTTCCGGGCGGAGATTATATCTTTGAAATCAAGGCTTCCAACAATGATGGGCTATGGGGCGATCAAATATCACGATTATATATCCATGTCGATCCACCATTTTTCTTGTCCTGGTGGGCATATTGTTGCTATGCCGCACTTGTTTTTGCTCTGCTCTTTTTCATAATGAGATATTACAGCAATAAAAGAGTGTTTAAAGAGCGATTAGCACTCGAGCGTTTAAAAGAACAGAATATGCAAGAGCTGAACCAGGCGCGTACCGACTTCTTTACCAATATCTCACACGATTTAAAAACACCGCTAACCTTGGTTTTACAGCCGCTTAAACAACTCAAAGACACTATTGTGGCCAACGATACTGCTTTGGTCTACATGGATTTAATAGAGAAAAATGTATCCAGAATACAGCGGATGATTAGCCAATTGCTGCGCTTTCGCGAAATAGAAAGCCAAAAAATTACACTCAATCCGCAGGTTGGTGATTTTATCAATTTTGTAAGGGATATATTTGGCCTGTTTGAACTCTATGCCAATAAAAAAGGTGTTGAAACCAATATTTCCGCGTACAAGGATAATTTATATGTGGCCTTTGACTATGATGTTATCGAAAAAATATTGACTAATCTGTTCTCCAATGCCCTAAAATATACACCAGATAATGGGTATGTGGGCGTACGTATCTATAGTGCAACAACAGAAGAAAAAGAACGGTTTCCTTCGTTAAATCCGACGGAAATCGAATACATCTCCATTGAAGTTATAAATACCGGTGATTGTTTTTCTGAAGAACAGATCGCGACGCTTTACACTTCTTTCAACCGCTTATCTTCTCATCGGCCAACTTTTGAAGAAAGTTCAGGACTTGGACTTGCTATTGTGAAAGAACTGGTAGATGTGCTTGAGGGTAAAATATGGATGGTCAATAAGACCGATAAAATTTCATTTACCATTTCACTACCGTTAAGGAAACAGGCCGGGGCAGGCGACTTGCAACCTAACGTGTATGATTACACCGTTTCTGAAATCGACGATATTATCACGCAGGATACTGCAACCCCAGAAAAAGGATCTATCCCTATAAAGAAGACAGATAATATCCTGCTCATTGAAGATGACCAACAGCTGCGTGTCTATCTGGAGCAGCGTCTGGCCGAAAAATATAATGTATACACGGCGAGTGACGGGGAAGAAGGCTTAATTAAAGCCGAAAAGATTTATCCGCAACTTATTATTACCGATTTGATCATGCCCAATCGCAATGGCTTGGAAGTATGTCGCAGCCTTAGACAAAATTTTAAGACTAGCCATATTCCTATTATTATGATTTCGGGTACGGGAGATGACAACCAGAATAAAATAAAAGCATTGGAATATGGCGCGAATGTGTTTATTGATAAACCGTTTCATGTCGACTATCTGTTGCAGCAGACTGAAACCATTCTAAGAAATCAGCGGGAACTAAAAGAAAAATACAGCAAGCACGTTCAGGTAGATCCCTCCAATGTAACCGTTACCTCCATGGACGAGGAACTGCTGATTAAGGCCATTCAGGTTATTGAAGAAAATATTGACAATGCCAGTTATTCCGTGGAAGATTTTGTGGCTGATATGAACGTGGGCAGAACCATTCTCTATCAAAAAATACATGATATTGTGGGAATGTCCATCAAAGAATTTATTTTGAATATGCGGCTGAAAAGAAGTGCCTATCTGTTAGAAAAATCGGATTTGACGATCGCGGAAGTTGCTTACCAAACCGGGTTTAACAATGCCAAATACTTTAGCGTCTGTTTCAAAAAACAGTTTGAACTGAGCCCTTCAGAGTTTAAGAAAAAGGTTTCCGGTGGAAAGAAATAAAATACAGCCAATTTTGACCGATATCTCCTTTCAGATGGGGGAAAGGCAATTCTTTATTTTTGAAATCCTAACGATTATGAAAATGACAATTTTTAGAAAAACGCTTCTGCTTACATGTTGCTTTTGCTTGTTTAACGTAATTTATCTGACAGCGGCTGTCGCCCAAAAGGTAGATGAGACTTCGATCAGCCCCAATAAATACAAAAGTGGTTCCCAGTCAGAACGTATACAAAAAGCCATAAATGAGGCAAAAAAGTCGACTGGGAAAGTTGTGATCCCTAAATACGATGCGGTAACAAAAAAAAGTGTCTGGCTCATCGATCAGGCCATTTTGCTTCCGGGCGATTTTGAACTTGAATTGAATAACTGTACCATTAAGCTATCGGATAAATGTCGGGATAATTTTATTCGTTCGGCAAATGCAGGGCTGGCAATTAAAGATATAGCACCCACAAAGAATATCAAGATTATTGGAAAAGGAAATGTTCTTTTAGAAGGAGCTGATCATCCCAGAGCTACCGGTGACCATAATAAAACTTTGTCCTTAAATCCCAGTGGATTTGGACAATCTTATGGTACCGATGCAGGTAAGCCCGGAGAGAATCAAAAAGGTGGATGGCGGAACCACGCCATTATATTGGCTCACATCGATGTATTTGAGGTTAGCGGCATTACATTAAAGGATTATCATGGGCACGGTCTGGTATTGGAACGCTGTACCAACGGTAAGGTAGGCGATATTACTTTTAACGTGAGGCAGGCAGTAACTGTTGATGGAGTAGACAAACAGATTTTGAACCAAGACGGCATGGGCATACGTTTTGGCTGTAAAAATATTATTATTGCGAATTGCAAAGGTAAAAGCGGTGACGACTTTATTAATATCGGGTTGACAGATACCGGAGTGGGAGCAGGTGAAGAAAATGTAAATGTGGTAAGTGGTTCGATTTATAGGGGCGAAATCGACAACATTTCGACTATTTATCTCCAGAACTGGCAGGACTTCTATTCAATTTCACACCGATCAATACGGATTATGCCTGTAGGTAAACTTCGTATCAGCAATGTTTTTATCGAGAATATGGTCATCAGTCCGCTAGCGCAACAGGGTTTGGTAGTCGAGTATGGCGAGCATGTGCAGGGCTTATTTGTACGAAATTTAATCAGTCATCAACCTATAAAAGCCAAAGGTGTCTCGCAGGCCAGTTTCCGCGATATTATTTATAAAGGTCGGGGTGAAGCTATCGATGTGAAACCAAGCGATACTGTTATCCTAGATCATTTAATGTGTATAAAAAACGAATAATAAAGCGCTCCTAATCTTCATTTTACAGCGAAAAACACATGTTTTTGCCTTTTGTACAAAATCAAACCATTTTCGTACAAAAACGAACCCTATGAATTGGTGATGATTATAGTTTTGTCTTAACCAATTTTAAAAAAGCAAATATGTGTATGAAAATTCCTCCCGACCACGTGATTAGGCTCACGCAGGGTAATCCGAACTTTACAAAAATCAATAGCAAGGCGCAACGGAATTTTAGGTTTCGTCAATAAGCCTGAAACGGAATCTTGCCATCAGCATTGTAAGTACGTTAGCAGCAATGAGATATTATGTATCACAAAATTTAAATTAAAAATCCAAGCCTATTGAAGCAGACCTATTTTAAACTCATATTCTTTACGAGAAAGGGAAAGTAAAGAACGCAAGTAAATTTTAAACTAACCATTATAAATCAATGATACAAAAGATACATATCTGGCTCAGGAGCTGGATAATGAGTGCCGCCCTATCGGTGGTGGCGACAAATTATGCTTATTCGCAAGCAACAGATCAAATAAATGTCAAAGGTCAGGTCACCAATGATGCAGGAGAAGGACTTAAGGGTGTTTCGGTCATGATTAAAGGGGCGAAAACCGGTGTTCAGACAGATGCAAATGGCCATTATACCATTTTGGCATCACGCACGGCTACGCTACTTTTTACCTACATTGGTTCCAATAACCAGGAAGTAAAGGTCAATCCATCTGGCGTCATCAATGTGAAGATGTCAGGGAATAATGTCCTGGATCAGGTCGTGGTCGTAGGGTATGGTACAGCCAAGAAGAAAGATTTGACGGGAGGTTTGGCCGTGGTCGGAAAAGAGCAGCTAAGCATGGTATCTACCTCAAACCTGATGGATCGCTTGGTGGGGCAGGTGGCTGGTTTCTCTATTACGACCGGAGAAGCTGCGCCAGGAGCATCACAGACCCTGTTGATACGCGGTGAAAATTCGATATCGGCCAACAATAGTCCGTTGATTATTTTAGATGGTATTCCCTACAGCGGATCCCTGGCAGATATCGATCCAAACAACGTCGAAAACCTTTCGATCTTAAAAGATGCCTCGGCTTCGGCTATCTACGGTTCGCGTGCGGCCAATGGGGTTATTCTGATACAAACCAAAAGGGGGGCGCTGGGTAGAGCCCAGGTAAACTATAAAGGTTTGATCGGCATGGCCGAGCCTATGCAACGCATCAATGTGATGGGACCAAATGAATATATCCGCTTTCAACAGGATATTGCCCGAATTAGGCAAGGGTATACTGGCGCTTTATTAGATCCCATTGCTGGTGATATTATTAGTGTAACAGAGCGCGGCAACTATGCGAAAGGCATTACGAACAATTGGCAGGATTACGTCTTTCGAAAAGCCATGACCATGGATCATCAGCTGAGCATTTCCGGTGGTACAGAGAATACAAAATATATGGCTGCTCTCGCGGCTTTGGATCAAGAGGGGGTGGTATACAATTCTAAGTTGTCACGTTTAAATATTACCACCAATGTAGATCAGACTTTTAATAAATGGTTAACCACTGGTGTTGGCCTGCAATATACCCGTAAAAGCGACGGTGGCATTACACCAAATTTGGAACATGCCATAAAACAAAGTCCTTATGGGAGCTATAAAGACGAATCGGGGAAGTATGTGCCCGAGCCCATGGAGTATTCATTGATCGTCAATCCGATGCGCAACGTTAACGCGATTCAGGATAGGTATAATAACAACTTCTTTCTTTCTGGCTATGCCAATATTTTGCTGCCTGTGGAAGGTCTCTCCTTACGATCAAATTTTGGTTATAATTATCGGAACGGATTTACAGGAACCTATTACGGCCGCAATACCTTTGAGGGCAGAGATCAAGGTACACAGGCCGGAGGTAGTGCTTCCATTAACAATTCCAATTATAACGATTACACTTGGGAGAACCTGCTCAAGTACGAGCGGCAGATCGGCGATCATCGTTTTGACGTGACGGGTTTATTCAGTATGCAAAAAACGAAAAGCTGGTCAACAGCGCAAAGCGGAGCAGGTTTTGTAACTGACGATACCGAATACTTTATGATCGGTTCGGCCAGCCGTCTTGTTTCCAACAGCGCTTCCTTATCGGAATCTGCGATGCTGTCATACATGGGCAGAATAAATTATGCTTACAAAGGCAAGTATCTATTGACCCTGACAGGACGTACAGACGGAGCCTCGGTATTTGGTGTCAACAATAAATACGCATTCTTTCCTGTGGCGGCGGCAGCATGGCAAATCGGAGAAGAGCGTTTTCTGAAAGATAACGCCAAATGGCTGGACATGTTGAAAATCCGTCTTTCTTATGGCGCCAACGGAAATCAGGCGATTACACCCTACCGCACGTTAGACCGCTTATACTCCAATGTAAAATATATCTGGGGCGATGATGGCACTGCCGTTACGACAGCCTATTTGGCCGGTGATGGTGTGGGAAACCCTAATCTGAAATGGGAAACCACCTATTCGACCAACCTGGGGCTGGACTTTCAGTTATTTAATAATAGATTGGGGGGAACTATCGATGCCTATCTCTCTAAAACGAAAGATTTACTAATGACCCGTACCGTACCTATCATGAACGGGTATAACCGGATTTGGGATAATATCGGCGCTACCCAAAATAAAGGTATTGAAGTCACCTTAAACTCGACGAACGTGAAAGGAGAAAATTTTCAATGGAATACGACCGCAGTGTTTTCCTTAAACCGCGATAAAATTGTCGAGTTGAGAGGGGATGGTATCGATGATATTGCCAACAACTGGTTTATTGGTAAGCCATTAAGAGTATTCTACGATTATAAAATGATCGGTGTATGGCAAAATGGAGAAACCATTACTGTGGATGGGGCAGCACCCGGAGCCGCCAAGCTGTACGACCGCGATGGTAACGGCAAGATAGAAGCGAGTGACAGGGTGGTCATCGGATCTAAAAATCCACGCTATACAGCATCTTTAGCCAACCGGTTTGCTTACAAAAATTTTTATGCATCTGCGTTGGTTACTGGGGTTTTTGATGTATGGCGCGATGATCACATGGCCAATCTTGGGGCCTGGACTTTCGGGATTACCAACTATGTACACGATGCCAATTATTGGACACCGGAGAATCCCAATGCGACGATTGTTTCACCCGGTTATCTCAATCCATTAGGGCACGGGTACTATAAAAAGGTGAGCTACGTGCAGGTGAAGAACATCACCTTTGGTTATAAATTGCCACACAAAATTGCTAAAAAGGTAGGTGTAAATGGTATTGATATAAACGCTAGCGTGAACAATCTGAATACGATTTCTAATATCAGAGAGGTGCTCAATTACGACAACACCTGGATGGCCTCCTATCCGACGGCACGTTCGTATATGTTCGGCTTAAATGTAAACTTCTAATCGAATGGACATGAAAATGAAAAATATTATCACAACAAGTTTGGGGCTTATCGTATTGTTTACCTTAGGAGGCTGTAAGAAGTTTCTGGAGGAAGAATTGAAAACTGAACTAGCCCCCTCAAATACCTATACCAGCACCTACGGTTTCGAGGTGGGGAGTGCTGGCCTGTATACGCTCACCCGTTCAGAATACAATACCTATGGCGAAGGGGGCGCCTTTATCCATAATGGTGCCTGCCCATACGAAGCCTTACAGGTATCTACGGATATTGCAGATGCCATTAATAGTGATGGCTCATTGACGGCTTTTGCCAATCTTACATTGACTGCCTCCGAGCGTTTTGTAGGAACCTACTGGAACTGGGCTTATAATCTTATTTCATCGGCAAACCTCATGTTGGTTTATTCCGAAAAAAACACCAATTGGGACACGCCGGAAGATAAAGCACGCTTCCAGGCCGAAGCTCGCTTCTTTCGGGCTTATGCTTACCGTACCCTGGTTTATCTCTATGGCGATGTACCTTACGTGGAAACCATTTTGTATGATTTTCAGCTTAATTTTACTCGTACACCAAAGGCCGAAGTCATCGGACATATGGTAGACGACCTGAAGTTTGCGGTGGACAACCTGCCTACCAATCCAGACGGCGTCAAAGAAGGGAAGCTGACCAAATGGGCAGCAAGCCACTTACTGAGCGAGATCTACCTGTTGCAGGGCAATCATGCCGAAGCCGAAAAAGCGGCATTGGCGGTCATTAATAGCGGTTATTATAACCTGATGAAAAACAGATACGGCGTGAATAGCAGTAAACCAGGCGATGTATTCAGCGACTTATTTCTGGAAAATAATCAAAATAGGAAAAGCGGCAATAAAGAAAGTATCTGGGTATTGCAGTTCCAGTTTAATACCATCGGCGGCGGTACCAATTCGGATGACTGGACGCGTAGGGCTTGGATACCCAATTACTCGACGATTACAGGATTTGTTTTGGCTGACACCTTGGGCGGTCGTGGTATCGCACAGTTAGTACCTATGAAATGGTGGGTAGGCACCACGGGTACCAATGCGACAGGCAATGTGGCCGGTATTTTTGAAGCAAATGATATCCGTAATTCGGGTTATAACATTAAACGCAACTGGTATTATAACAACGCGAACGAGGCCTCGCTATATGGTAAAAAAGCCAATATTACCGAACAGACCTGGTTTACGACAAAAAGCTTATTTCCGGCGATAACAAAATTCTTTTACGGGCGTACCGAAAACTTAAGTTTGACCGGTAGCTATAAAGACCGCATGAAATTCCGTTTGGCCGAAACTTATCTGTTGCTTGCGGAAGCCTATTTGGGACAAAATATGCCGGATAAAGCTGCCCAAGCCGTCAATGAGGTGCGGAAAAGAGCCGGAGCGTCCGAAATTACCGGCGCGCAGATGAATATGGATTTCCTGCTCGATGAGCGTATCCGCGAATTGGTTGGCGAAGAAAGCAGAAGGTTTACCTTGGTGCGCACTAATACGTTAGTAGAGCGTGTCAAAAAGTATAATAATGCGATTAAGGATAAAATCACGGACAACAATATCCTGTGGCCGATTCCACAGGTGATCAGGGATGCAAATACAGGAGCACCATTCCCGCAGAATCCGGGATATAATTAATATTAGTGGGAAGCTGTACGAATGGCGTTCGAATTTCGGCAGTTTCCCTATCTGATGATAAAACAGCAGTTGCGTCAGTCAGGCGCATGATATTATCCAAAATGTTAGTAAAAACATAAATCAATGAAAATAATCAATTATTTATACAAAGCTTTATTTTTCTTATGCATGGTAATGTGCCAGTTATCGTGCAAACAGGAAATTCAGGATATACCCAAAGTCAATGAGACGATGGAACTTCAGCCTTCGTCAGAAAACATTACGCTGGACGAGGTCAATATAACCAAAGATATTGTCACATTTAACTGGAAACCCGCTAGGGCACAGTCAGATGATCATTTGGTCAGCTACAGTACGATGTTAGATGTGGTGGGGAACAATTTTGGGACCGGTACAGCCATATTCAACTATGAGGATGATAATGTATTCAGTAGAAGCTTTACTTCTGAACAATTGCAAAATTGGGCCAACGAAAAGTGGGGCATACCAGCAAATAAAAGCTTTACACTAGAGTTTAGAGTCGTTGCCCAATGGGAGGGCGGTGCTACTTTTGAGGCACCCGAAGTACGTACAGTAAGAATTACCGTGAACCCGATCAAGACGGTTGTTTTTGATGCCGATAAAGTGTTCTTGAGCGGAAGTGCCGTTGGCGGGAGCAAGGTGGAGATGCCAAAAACATTGGAAAATCTGGATCAGTATGCCTATGTATTGAATTTGCAGCCTGGCGAACTGGAAATCCCGGTCGAATTTAACGGTGAAACCAATTATGTCGTAACCTCCGATGGAAGCGCTGAACTAAACGATGGAAATGCCGTTGGCATCAAAATGAGAGAAAACGTATTCTCCTGGAAAATAGCAACTGCGGGCGAGTATCGCGTTGTGGTCAATATGCAAAAAGCGACAGCAACCATTTATTCTCCAGCGAAAGCACTTGCTCCCAAAATAGTGACATGGACAGGGGATCAGCCTTATACGACCACGGTGACGGATTTGTGGATGCACGGAAGTATCAATGGCTGGGGAACTCCGGTAAAAATGGATTGTCAGGTAAGTTTGGCCGATCCGCAGGTTTTGGTTTATACCGGCGGTAAAGTAGGTACCACGAAGTTTATCGTAACCGGAGATAACAGTAATAACAAAAACCTGGCTTATGCTTTTAGTGCTCCGCCTACGACTGAAGGTGTGGCTCAGACCCTGACGCTTACTTTAGGGAAAATAGCAGAATTGGGCGGAGGTACCGTTGGCGCCAACCGCAATTCTTATTTCACCATTCCGGCCACGACCAATGTGCTGATTTTTGATCTAAGGAACATGACAATTCTGGGGTTAAAACGGTAAGCAATTGCATAAAAGCATTTAAATTAACTTTAACATTTCTGAAAGTGAAAAACAATATAAACTATAAAAAAGCCTGCCTCAGCGCATTTGCTATCATGCTTTGCTTTCTAGCGGTTTCATGCAAGAAAGATAGTGCTGATAACGAAAAAGATATAGCAGGGACCTTGGTGAAACCCAGCTACAACCGGAGTTCCATGTTTCGTAACCCTTTGAACGGCTGGGTCATGTATGCTTCAGCTTCGGGGACTCCTTCTTATTGGGATACCCAATTCTATGTACCTGACTTAGGTAAAACGGTGAAAGCAATTGACTATGCATCTGCCTGTTATATCCGTACCAGCTGGCGAACTTTTAATCCTGTAGATGGCGTATATGCCTGGCGGGACCCCAGCACGGCAATTTATAAAATGATCAAAGGGGCACAAGATAAAGGATTGCCAATCGCCTTTCGTATCGTCGTCGACGGCCGCGATCAAGGGGCAAATACGCCGCAGTTTGTGTTCGATGCAGGCGCCAAGTATTATGTGGCCAATACATCTTTTCCGGATAGAAAAACACCCGTGCTGCAAGATCCTATTTTTAGAAAATATTATAGCAAGCTGATCGAAGAGTTGGCGAAGGATTTTAATGATTTAAATAAAACCTCCTTTGTCGATGCCTACGGACTAGGCTTGTGGGGTGAAGGGCATAGTGTCATTTACGAAGATCCTAATAATCCTTCCGGCCAAAACATAGAGGTGATCAAAGAAGAAGTCGTTGATTGGATTTCGGATGTGTATGCGAAGAATTTTACAAAGGTCCCCTTGCTGATCAATTATCATCGCGTAGTTGGCGACCCTGCGGGCAATGGAGTTCCCAATCCTAATTCAGAGAAGCTGTTGAATAAGATGATCAACAAAGGGTACAGCCTGCGTCAGGATGCCTTTGGAATGACCGATTATTATCAAAGCTGGGAGAAGAATTTTGCCAAGGTCTGGAATTTTAAACGCCCGATTATTATGGAAGGTGGTTGGATTACGACTGGTACACATCGTTACTGGACTGATCCAAGCGGTAAATATAGGCAAGACCATCCCGAAGATGTTCGTCAGGCCGAATTTGACAGCTCCTTGGAAGCTGCCGTAAACATGATGGATTTCCGTATCGGTGAAATTGAAAGCTGGTTCACCAAATCTTTTACCTTATGCCAGCGTTTTATTTCTGAAGGTGGCTATCGTTTATATCCCGATCGTGTTTATTTACCGGAGAAAGTCAATTCGGGGACAGAAACGACAATTAACCACCGCTGGCGGAACATGGGCTGGGGATATTTTCCGAACAATATTCCCCAGTGGAATTATAAATATAAAGTAGCTTTTGCACTCCTGGATGAAGAAAACAGGGTGAAAAAAGTTTTTGTCGATGACAAAGGAGAGCCCTCAACCTGGCTTAAGAATAATCCAGTCGCGTACGAGTTGAAAGCTAATGTTGATGTACCTGCCGGAAACTATACCTGGGCCGTTGCCATCGTAGATACAACAAATGAAAATCAGCCGGGAATAAAACTTGCCGTAAATGGGGATATGACCAGTACCGGATGGTTAAAACTATTGGGAGTACAGGTACAGTGACATCATTCGTATAAGTTTTAAATAGCGATATTAGCGGATGTTTTTTAGGCAAAAGGGACTGTTCAAAAAGATTGGACAGTCCCGTTGTTATACGATATTACCTGCTTTCCCAGTGCATTCTGTCACTGAATACATCTTGGCGTAAGTTTCTATAGCTGTCAATATTTTCACCTGCCCATTCCTGCTATTTACCGAGTTTTCCTGTCCGTTAGTCTAAAGCCAGAAATCTCCGTTTTAGGCAATACGCTAGACGTTAGCGATTATGTTATAACGGCTCTGCGCAAATAAGATAGTGAGCCGTTCTCAGGCTCACTGTCGACATTACACACTGGCAATAAACGGAGATTTTCTAACAAACCTATCATCGAACAGTTGTTTAATTAGAAAATTAGCCAAATCAGTAGCACTTATTTTATCGCCAGGACAATCCTCTAAACTGACAATTAGCTCACCGCTATGATCGGTTTGCTCAATTAAAGGAAGTCTTACCAAAGTCCAATCTATGGTACTGTTTGACAAAATTTCAAATTCTGACTGTTTATTAGCTGTTGAAATTGGGAAATTCTCTTTCATCCACGCTGTTCCAAAGAGCGTTTTAGGGCCTTTTTTATCTAAAGGAGTATCAACATTCAAGCCAGTAGATACAATATATCGCTGAACATTTTGTTCATTCATAACACGAATAACATTGGTAGTTGCCCGACTGAAAATTGTGGGCTCACTAGCGGGAACACCCAAACCTAATGTACTAATTACAGCCTGACAGCCCTCAATTAAAGCATTGACGGAAGTATAATTTAGTACATCACCCTTAATAACTTCGACTTGTGAATTTTTAATTTGAAATTTATCAGGGTCTCTAAGAAGAATTTTGAGTTGAAAACCTTGTTCTATAAGTTGTTTGACTAGGTATTTTCCTGACTTACCTGTACCGCCAATCACAGCGATTTTTATTTTATGATTCATTTTGTTCTTTATAAAATTTGAAAATAGAAGTAGCATTCGTAAGCTGTTAAGCAGACGAAAGACTCTGTCAAAAGCCTTTTAGCTTTTGATAAATCGAAAATCAATATTTTATAAAGAGATTTTAATGTAACTAAATTAAAAAATAAATTGAAATATCGCCAACAGATAACAAAAAACCTTACCACCAACAAAAATACTACCGTTAACAAGAATTTGCTAGAAGAATTTCCTGACGAAATAACATTTGAAACATATAATTTCTACTTAGAAGGCCAAAATGAAGAGACTGAAGAATAATTTGGGCGAACGGCTAACAAGGGTTTGCCAAAGGCGGGGGCTGAGATACTTCTATTAAGTATTTGAAGGTTCAACAGCAGTATTTTTGTCTTATTTCATGGGCTGATAGAGATCAATCTTTATGGACAGCACTGTTTTTTTATAGGGTGATTGAACTCGAAATTATGGATATTAATGTTAATTTTATATGAAATTAACATCTGTTAGGTTAATTTGCATCAATTAGATATACCGAATTCATGATCGCTGGGCTGAAACATATTTCCATATCAATGGACGATTTCCTCTTATTACAAGCTGGGGATCAGTCTATTTTTGGTATTGTGTTCAAGTATTATCAGCCGATTATCTATTTTAAAGTCAGGCAGCTCTGTAAAAGTGATAGTGACGCGGAGGAAGTGACACAGGAAGTTTTTATCGAATTTTATTTGAAAAGAATGCAGCTTTCCGGTCCGGAAGCTATTTTCCCCTTTCTATTTGCTATTTCAAAAAGAATGGCCATATCCAATTTCCGTAAATCGCTGGTCCGGTCCAGCTATCTGCAGTCACTTCAGTACATTAAACCTGAAAGTTTTTCGCTGCAGGATGAGCTAGATGGCAAAGAGCTACAAGTTATATTAGAATCCATTATTGAACAGTTGCCGCCACAGCAACAGGCAATTTACCGACGGAGCAAGTTTGAAGACCAATCTTATCAGGAAATTGCCGATGAGGAAGGACTCTCGAAAAATACGGTACGCAATCACCTCAGCCTCGCCTCGAAATTTGTCCGGTTCAAGCTGGACAAAATCCTATCTATCTTTTTTTTATAAGCAACTCAACTTGTGCATCAATTTTTTTATTAGCCCTGTTTAGTCTTCCAGGAGGCTAAAAAATGGTTCACCTACAATCCGTAAAAAAAATATTTTTCTCATTGGTACTTTTTCGAGGTTCGCGCGATTATGTAGTTGAAATCGATCCAAAGGAATGAATCAAATTGAACAATACAGCCAATTAATACATAAATATCTTGCTGATCAAGCCAGTAAAGAAGAACGAGCACAGCTTCAGGAATTAATGGATGATCCCGTATTTCTTCAGGCTTGGGAGAAAGTCTGGCGGGATAACTCGTATCCCGCACATCCCGCAACATACCCTGATCCACATCGGATGCTGGAAAACATAATGGCTGATCCCCGAATTGCAACAGCGGCATCTACTCCCAAAAGGACGACAGATGGACATTTTAATTTCAGGAGAAATTGGTGGCAGGTTGCGGCAGTCTTTCTTGCGTTCTGCGGTGCAGCGCTATGGGGCTACTATAATTTTTATACCGTGGATACGCCACCGAAGGAGCAGCTGTCTAATGTGTCGATCGTACCGGGCTCTGATAAAGCCATGATCATTCTTGAAGATGGAAAACAGATCGACCTCAGTTTGCTCCGTGCGGATACGGTACTTGACCAAGGCGAATATTTGATTACCAAGGACAACAAAGGTCAAATCAGTTATAGGCTCAAAGACAACCTGACACCAACAAATAACATCGTTTACAATACCATTGTTACGCCCCGAGGCGGGGAATATACGCTCAGGATGTCTGACGGAAGTCTTGTGCAGCTCAATGCAGGCAGTAAGATCAAATATCCCGTAAAATTTGATGCGAAGCTGCGGTCGGTGCAGCTCGAAGGGGAAGCCTATTTTGAAGTGGCTAAAATGGATGTTAAAGGCAAAAGGGTACCTTTTATTGTGCAAAGTGGAGGACAGACACTCGAGGTCCTGGGAACACACTTTAACATCAAGAGTTTTGGTGATCACATCGTTACCACGTTGGTAGAAGGGAAAGTCAAGCTCTCTTTTGCCGGTGCTGCCCTAAAAGAACAAGTCCTTGCGCCCAATGATCAGGTCGTTTTCGATAAAAGTCGTAGGAATGTGAAAAAGGAGCAGGTGGATCCCTTCTATAGCCTTGCCTGGAAAAATGGAAATTTCGCCTTTGATAATGCATCCATTCAAACGGTCATGGACGAGGTTGCACGCTGGTATGATGTCGAGATCAGTTACGGAGACAAGCTGCAGGGACAGCACTTCTCGGGGACTATCTCCCGCTATGAAAATATCGATAAACTATTGAAAACAATTGCTTTCGCCGGTGGCGTACATTTCGAACGTAAAGGAAGGAGGATATATGTGCTAAACTAACGCTGATGAGAAGGGAAGCATATATAACAATCAGGAGCGCGCCAACGCCCCTGAAAGTTTTGTCTTTTTCTCGACATGGATGAATAGTAAAACCGTTAAATTTTATCTCAACCGAATGCAATTTAATAAAAAAAAATTGATCGGACCGACCCTATTATGTCAGGTAAGATCCCAGAAAATACCAATTTCTATGAAATTGTCATTAGCAATTCCTCTCTTATTCGCAGCCAATTTACAGCTGCACGCATTTTCTTTCGGCCAGACCGTCAATCTGAAGCGGAACAATGTGAAGGTGAGTGCGGTCCTGAAAGAACTGCAGAAGCAAAGTGGATACAATATTTTTTACAACGAATCGCTGATCGCAAAAGACGACCGTATCAGCGTCAGCTACCACAATATCTCTTTTGAAGAAGCCTTGAAAGATCTATTGGCCCAGCTGCAGTTATCTTATGTCAAAGCGGATAAAAATATTGTCTTGAACAAAAGAACGGATCAGGCTGTTGGCCAGGCGTCGGCTACGGAGGCTCCGCAGCTGTACCCGGTCAAAGGGTTTGTCAAAGACGAGCAGGGCCGGCCGTTGGACAATGTTACGGTCAGTGAAAAAGGCAAAAAGGAGAAAACACTCAGTCGCGAGGATGGCAGCTTTCAGATCCAGGTCAGCAGCCGTGATGCCATACTTGTATTTACGATGGTTGGCTATCAGCCGCTGGAAATAGCGCTGGCACAGCAGTCAACCTTGCATGTGACCATGAAGCCGGCCATCAATGCAATGGAAGAAGTGGTCGTCGTGGGATATGGTGTGCAGAAAAAAGCCAATCTGACGGGGGCTGTGTCGCAGGTCAATGCGGATGATATCGCGCTACGTCCAAGTGCGAACATTGCAGGTACGCTCCAGGGACTTATGCCCGGCTTGAATATCCAGCTCAACAACGGTGATCCATCCAAAACACCTGATATCAATGTGCGGGGATTCAATTCCATCAATGAGGGCGGCCCGCTGGTATTGATCGACGGGATCGAAGGGAATATTACTCGGGTCAACCCCAATGATATTGAAAGTGTTTCTGTGCTGAAAGATGCTGCTTCGGCGGCCATTTATGGAGCCCGTGGTGCTTTTGGTGTCATCTTGGTGACCACAAAAAAAGGAAAGGCAGGGACAGTGAAGGTGGATTATGTCAATAATTTTGCCTGGACGACACCGGCCTCCCGTACCGACTATATCTCCGATCCTTATGTCTACGGGAAAACAGTAGATGCTGCACTGTATGGTTATAACGGCAGTTCCTATACACGTTACAATGCAATGGACTGGGAAGCGATCAAAATGGTGGCTGCAGGGGAGATTGCACCCTTTCATGAGAAGCAGGCAGACGGAACCTATAAATTTTTCTATAAAACCAACTGGTGGGACTACCTATTTAAAAAATATCAGCCCTCCAACTTCCATAATATTGCCATTTCAGGTGGCAGTGAAAAGTTGAAAGCCTATCTCTCTGGACGTGTATTCAAACGGGAAACGATCAACAATATCAATGACGATGCGAATATGGATCGCCAGAATATGAAATCCAATTTGGTATTCACACCCAACAGCTGGTTGGAAATTTCAAACAATACGCAGTTCATCAACGAAAAGGATAAAGAATATGGTGGCTACAGCAATGGCCTGGGGGGACTTTGGAGTACGACAACCTGGTATAATCTGATGCCTTTTTACCCTAATTTTGTCGATGGGATTCCAACGGATATCGGTGTGGGTACTGGCGGTCAGGGAGCCAATGCCGGACTGGAATCGGGAAAAAGCTGGGAGGTACGCAATAGCGAAGAATTTACCAATACGTTCCGTGTCCTGCTCAAGCCATTGAAAGGCCTACAGGTAAATTTTGATTATAGCAACCGTATCGAAAACTTTTCACGGAGCACACGCCTCAACCCCTTCAGTTACTACTCGGGCAACAAACTCAATTATACAACTGCCGGCCTCAACCGTCTGACAGAATACCGCTGGAAAGACAAGTATAACGCGATGAACCTGTTTGCGACCTACGAAAAAAATGTGGCGCAAAAGCATCAGTTCAAATTATTGGTGGGCTACAATCAGGAATCCTTTGACCGGGACCGTATCGCTGGTGCCATGGACAATCTCCTTATCGAAGATCTATCCAACCTGGCGCTGGGGACCTCCATGTATAGCTTGGCCGGAACGGCTGAAAATTGGGCTATCCAGGGCGTATTTGGCCGTTTTAATTATGCCTACGACAATAAATACCTGCTGGAAATAAATTCACGGTATGATGGTTCTTCACGCTTCCCAAGCGGGAGCCGATGGGGATTTTTCCCCTCAGTTTCATTAGGCTGGCAGCTGGATCGTGAGCACTTTTGGGAATCGATCAAAGGCACCATACCTACCTTAAAGCTCAGAGCTTCATATGGCAAGCTCGGCAACCAGACTGTAGGGGTCAATACCTTTAAGGAATTGATGACCGTGCAGCAGTTGACCTGGCTAAATGGGGGCTCCCGTCTTATTGGGGCAAGTACGCCGGCACCATTGCCGAACGTCGTCACCTGGGAACGGACCAAAAGCATTGACTTCGGTGTTGACCTTGGACTGATCCAGAACAAGCTAAATGTCAATTTTGACTGGTATCAGAAAGATGTCGAAGGCATGTACCTTCCGGGACAGCCACTTCCAGCAGTATTTGGAGCTAATGAACCCCGTGAAAACTACGCTGCTTTACGTAATAAAGGTTTTGAAGTTGGGGTAAGCTACCAGGACAAGTTTGACCTTGCCGGTTCACCCTTTCGCTTCAACATCGCTGTGAATACCACCAATTTTAAAGGGATCATCACGAAATATAATAATCCACAGGGCTTGTTGAGTTCCTATTACGAAGGACAGGTACTGGGGCAGATCTGGGGATACCATATCGACGGACAGTTTCAGTCCGATGCGGAGGCATTGAGCTACCAGAATAGTTTCCAGGACCCGCAATTGTCCCTCTCTAAAGTATATAACGATATTCTGAGTGTATCGCAAAATAGTGAGTGGAATATGTTGCGCGGCGGTGATGTGAAATATGTCGATCTCAATGGTGATGGCCGTATCGACAAAGGCGACAACACGCTTGCCAACCACGGTGATATTAAACCCATTGGCAATGCCATGCCGAAATTTCCATTTGGTATCAATATGAGCGCTTCCTGGAATAATTTTGATCTCTCGGCGGCATTTGCTGGTGTTGCCAAACAGGATTGGTACCCGACAGGGGATTTATACTGGGGTTCCTATCAGCGGCCATATCTTTCCTTTGTACGTAAAGACCTGGTAGATAATGCATGGACGCCGGACAAGAAAGGGAACAGGTATCCACAGATCTATCGGGGATACTCATCCTTGCAGAGCGGAAGGTCTCTATATGAATTGAACGATTATTACCTGACCAATGTCGGGTTCCTGCGGATGAAAAATTTTACGTTGGGCTACACCCTGCCACAGCAATGGACACGGCGCTATAAAGTTGAAAAACTGCGGTTTTACTTCAGTGGCGAGAATCTATTGACCTGGAACTTTGGCAATCTGACCAAGTATATAGATCCCGAACAGGCAGGTGCAATGATCAATTATAATTCGCCTGCGAGTGCCAATGATCCTGCGGACTCTTCGGAACGGGGGCTGCTGCGGGACTATCCCATGGGTAAAACCTATTCTTTTGGTTTAATGCTTACGCTTTAATATTTGACAACGCAATGATAATGAAACTTACAACAAACAGCTATAAACTACTTGGTCTGTTGATCTTGCTATCGCTGGCAGCTTGTCAGAAAGATTATTTGGACCGTCCTTCGGAGGACCAGGTGGAAGCACCTTATTTTTTCAATACAGCAAAGGATCTGGAGGTAGCCACCAATGATTTTTACACCTTTCTGCCCAATGAATCCTGGTATACAAACGATGGGAGTTCGGACAATATGATCCCACTCACGGTAGCCGACCGGATCAAGGGCAATCGAACTGTCCCCGTGGGAAGCGGCTCGGGCGGTTGGTCCTGGAGCCAGTTGCGCAAGATCAATTATTTTCTGGCCAACTACCATAAAGTGCCCGACGCCGCGGCACAAAAGAAATACAGTGGCATAGCCCGTTTTTTTAGAGCAAATTTTTATTACGATAAGGTGAAAACTTTCGGTGACGTGCCCTGGTATGGAAAGGTGCTGACCGCCAAAGATGAAGATCTCTTCAAAGCGAGGGATTCACGGCAGCTGGTGATGGATTCTATTATGGCTGACCTGGACTATGCCATCGAAAATATACCAGCTGAAAAACAGCTTAACTTGATCACTAAATACACGGCGCTGCTGCTGAAAGCCAGGGTGGCACTCTTTGAAGGAACATTTAGAAAATACCATCAGATCGCAGGACATGAAAAGTTCCTGAATGCGGCGGTCAGTGCATCGGCCGAACTGATGAATACCGGGGCCTATACCTTGTACAGTCAGGGCGGTGCGGATCAAGCCTATCGGAATCTGTTCGCCCGAAATAATCAGGATCAGGTGGAGACTATTCTTGCCATTGATTTTGAACTGGGCATGCGTGTGCATGGCCTCGGCTATTCCTTTACCTCAGCAACTTCGGGAGCCTACGGTATCGCCAAAGATATGATCAATAGCTATCTGATGAAGGATGGGAGCCGCTTTACCGATAGATCGGGTTACAAGACTATGGAATTCTATCAGGAAATGCAAAATAGAGATCCAAGGCTTACACAGACAACTGCGGGGCCTGACTTCCGTGCCAATGGAGAAACAGCAAATGAGCCTGTCAACTTGACGATCACCACCACAGGCTATCGCCTGATCAAGGCCTTGCCTGATAAATTGCAATGGGGCGTATCGGCCTCCTATTTTGATGTCATCTTATTCCGTTATGCGGAGGCACTGCTGATCAATGCCGAAGCAAAAGCCGAACTGGGGACGATCAGCCAAAGCGACCTTGACCTGACCATCAATAAGTTGCGTGGCCGCGCGGGGATGCCGATGCTGTCCCTGGCTGAAGCGAATGCCAACCCCGATCCTTATCTGCTGGCTATGTATCCGAACATCGACGGAGGCGCATTTAGGGGCGTTCTTTTGGAAATACGACGCGAACGACGGATCGAGTTGTTTAACGAAGGACAGCGCTGGGATGACTTAGTGCGCTGGAAAGCGGGATCCAAACTCAATCAGCCTATTGTCGGTGTTTATTTTCCCGGTGTTGGAGCCTATGATTTTACAGGGGATGGCAAGGCCGATGTGTATGTCCATACAGGTAATACATCGGGTGCACCGGGTACGGTGACCACATTGATCAATATCAATCAGCGGACACTTTGGGACCCCGTTTCAAATACCCAGAACGCCAATAAAGGCTCACTGGATCCCTTTTATCAACGGGGTAAGTTTGATGAAAAACGGGATTACTATGCACCGATCCCGATCGAAGATATCCAGTTAAACCCAAATTTGAAACAAAATCCTGAATGGGAGAAATTATACCGATAACATGAAACAACTTATTTTTATTGCGATCCTCTGTTGTCTATTGATCCCAGGATATACGTACTGTCAAAAACAGGATCGGCCTGATTATGCAGTTGGCTATTCGCTCGATATCCGGAAGATAGCATTGGAAAAACTCAAGGCGGACAAAGCAGCTGGTATGGATTACATCGAGATTGCTGGGCTTGGAAGCTTTGTCAATGCAGACCTCAGCTTAAAGATCTCACAGGATGAATGGTTGCTTAAATGTGATTCGTTGGCTACTGTGCTGAAAAAAGCGGGAGTGGGGGTATGGTCTATTCATATGCCCTTTTCCTCCAAAATAGATATCTCTACGCTGGACGAACAGCAACGGCAGCAGGTGATCCGTATGCATTTGCAGCTGCTGGAAGGTCTTTACCGCCTTCATCCGCAGGTGATCCTGTTTCACCCTTCCTATTACCTCGAGCCCAACAAACGTGCGGCCCGGAAGGATCAGCTGGTACGTTCTGTCAAGGAGTTGTACTCGGCAGTGGCTAAGGCTGGGCGGCAGCTCGTTATCGAAAATATGTTGGGACCTTCGCTGACGGTGGGTGAGCGGGAGCGGCCTCTGCTGCGGACCGTGGAAGAATGTCAGGAACTTTTCGCCCGCTTTCCTGATCAGGTCGGCATTGCAGTGGACATGAACCATATTGCGCATCCCGAGCGCCTGCTTCTGGCTTTTGGACAACGCGTCAAGACGCTGCATGTCGCGGATGGGGATGGCACCAAGGAAAGTCACTACTTGCCTTGTAATGGTAAAGGGCAGAATGACTGGAATACCATTTTGGCCGCACTTGAAAAAATTAAATATAAAGGTGTATTCATGTTTGAGTGTCATTATGAAACCACAGATCAGCTGGTCCAATGTTACCGTCAGCTGCAGCAAAATTATAGGAACACAAAACAATAAGCAGGTTCAAAAAACATTGATTATAATGAAAAAATCGTTATATATTTTTATGGTTCTTTTGTATGCCCTAGGCATACAGAGCTGTAAAAAAGATAAAATCGAAAGTGAGCAGCGGCTCCTGATCGATCGGGATTATATGGAAGTCGGCAGTAGGGCCGATACCTATCAGTTGGACATCTTGGCGAATGCGGCGGTTACCGTAAGCAGCGACAAAGACTGGATCAAACTGGATAGTACGGTGTATCCCAAAGGGAAAAATAAGATCCGGTTTTCTGTTTCGAAAAACTCGGAAGACGAACGTTCGGCGACCTTGTTGCTCCGATTGAATGATAACCTATCGCAGGAGATCTTGATTTTGCAGGAATCCGGAAAAGTTCCCGTTTTTTACGTGACTCCTGGGGGCAAAGGGGATGGTAGTTCCTGGAGTAGTGCTACTGACCTCGATCAGGCACTCGAAAAAGCAACGACAGGCAGTACGCTATTTCTGACTGAGGGGACTTATGTTCCAATGCGGACCATTCGCAATGGTGATGTGAATGAGGAATCGGACAAAACCATAGAGATCGCAAAGAATGTTAGCCTGATCGGTGGATATGCGGCCAATGCCAAACCTGGAGATCAGCCCAATCCAGCGCTGTATAAAACCATCTTTCAGGGAAAGCTTTCCAGCGGAAAATCGGTGTTCCACACCGTCACGGTGACGGCAACTCCGGATCCTGAAAATCAGGTTAGGCTGGAAAACATCAGCATCAAAGGGGGCAATGCCACCGACCGCAGTGCCAGTACGACGATCGACAACGTCAAATTCAGCCGTGGTCAAGGGGGCGGTATGTTGATTGGGATGGCTCGGGTCCTGCTCAAAAATGTGGATGTGGTCGACAATAAAGCGACCGCAGATAAGGGAACTGCAGGTTTTGCTGCCGGCATCTACGCGTTTGCCGGTGCTCAACTCAGGTTGGAAAACTGTCGCATCAACAATAATAGCAACAGCGGAAATAATGGCGGCGGACTATGGATCGCCGATGGTTCACTGATTGCCTACGATAGCCAGTTTAATCACAATAGCGCCAAAGGCACTGCAGGGGGCGTACACGCCTATCCAAACGCGGATATCACACTCTATAATTGTGAGGTGATCGGCAATTCAAATACATCCTATGGAGCAGGTGTTTATCTGCGTGAAAAATCAAAAGGGATATTTATTAATTGCCTGCTGGCTGAAAATTCGAGCACATCAGCTAATGGCGGCGGCGGACTGATGCTGTATGATAACAGTCAGGCAGACGTCATCAGTACCACCATTACCAAGAATACCGTTGTTGGTCCTGGCGGTGGGGTCTATCGACGCAGCAATGTCAACAACCTGACTTTGATCAATTCGATCGTATCGGGCAATACCCAGGCGGGAAGTTCTACCGATGTTGATGCCTATTCAGATAACATCGTTGTCGTGCCACGGATACAGCACTCGGTTGCAGCGCAAGCGGTGTATGCTGCTGATGGAAGCATTGTTCCTAAAGTAAGCTTTGAACCTGCAACCATGCTCAATCCCGATTATCTACCTATCGGTGCCGAAAATCCGTCCATGAGCTATGGCTTAAGTTCAGCCGGACTGCTGGAGCTTGCCAAGAAATACACGCCGGCATTGGACGATAATCGCATGCAAAAAGATATCAATAATAACCCGCGCTCCTCTACTTGGATGGGTGCAAAAGTGAAATAAGATGAAACAATTAAGCTGTCTATTTATCCTTACCATGTTTTTATTGGGCAACAGCTGGGCTGCTGCGCACAAAAACATCCTACTGTTATTAGGTTCAGCCGATCCTGAGGTACTGGCTCAGCGGGTAGATGTTGCTGCGCAGCTCTACCGTATCCGGCCGATGGATGCTATTGTGGTGTCTGGAGGTTGTGGTGCGCACGGTTCCAAGATTTGTGAAGCTTCGTCCATGGCGCTGCAATTGGTCAGCAAGGGGGTGCCCGCGGCATTGATCTTTAAGGAGGAAAATTCCAAGACGACGGTGCAGAATTATATATTTAGCAGGCGCCTCAAAAATAACGCTGGCGAGCGAATCATACAGCCCGGAGATACAGTATATGTCGTTTCCAACCATTGGCATGCGATTGCTGTCGCTGCCCGCCTGCAAAAATACGATGGGGTGACAGCGAAGTTTTTTATTGAAGGTGCTATACAGCCCAAAAAAGAAGACCGTCTTGATTATGCCGGAATATTTAACGCTTATGATGACAATCACCTTTTTACGTTAAAAGGAACCTGGCTGACACCGGAAGCGGTATGGACAAAAAAAGACAGTACTTGTTATCTCACGCAGGATATCGTCTACACAACGGATGCAGCTAACAGCAGCTATAGCGTTAGTCCTGTGGAAAAGCTGTTTCCTTTTCTTAAAGGCAGTTCAGAGTTTAATCCGCCAGTATATATTGATGAGCCCACCGCATGGTACATTCTCTTTGATGGCTATTGCCGTAAAGTTTCAAAAAAAGACTATAAGGTACTGGATGAACAGCCTATTCAGGAATGGCTGAAGCTGCCAGACACATTGAACTGGAACCAAATCAATACCGGGTATATCCAGGGAAAATCCTTAGTACTGATCGGAAAGGACAAAGTGCTATTGGCGGAGCGAAAAGGAAAGACCTTTCAGTATGTCCGGGAAACCGAGCCGCAACACTATTTTGTCAACTGGCCCTATAGTTGGGGGGCGGGTAATGTCAGTGCGGCAAGATTGCTGCCGGGAGAAAATAAGCTCATCTTTTACCGCAATATGGAGTCCGCCGTATGCACTATTGACCAGAAAACAATTGAAAAAACGGTTCCATTAAAATTAAAGTGGATCGGTGAAATAAAGTAAGAACAGATGAAAAGAAATTTTATATACAGCTTATTGCTGCTTTTTCTTGTTATTTCATGCAAGAAAAATGAGGGCGGAACGCAGCTGCCCTATGATTACAGTATTCCCCAGGAGGAAGACCTGGCGGAGATTATCCATACGGCTGCCTGGAATACAAAAACGGTTGCCGACGGTGTCGTGTGGAAGTATTACCAATTTCCGCGGATATTTGATTCCAAACAATATGTCAATGTATTTGAGATCGATCTGAAGAAAAGCATGCAGCTGGAAATTCCCTATGTTAAGACCGGGTTTCTAAAAACAAGTGCTGCTGCCACGGCTAAGGGCGCTTTGGTGGCATTCAATGGCAGTTACTTTAATACCAGTACAGGCGGATCAACCGTATTTTTCAAATACGATGGCCAGGTGATCAACCAAACTGTGAATGGATTTAATAGCTACCGTGAAAACGGGGCATTTACCTTTACCGGGCAAAGCTATCAGATTGTGCCGAAGCCGGCAGGAGGCTGGGGGACGCTGAGTGCTACCGCTGCACTGGCTGGCGGACCGTTGTTGATGCAGAATGGTCAGGTGCTGGAACAGTTGAATGTAGATTTCAATACCAGCAGACATCCCCGTACAGCAGTAGGGCTTACCAAGGACAATAAGCTGATCGTAGCTGTTATCGATGGCCGTTCCTCGCAATCACAGGGACTGACGATCCCCCAGTTGGGCAAGTTGATGGCCGCCTTGGGCTGTACTTCTGCATTAAACTATGATGGTGGCGGTTCCTCCACAGCCTGGGTGAAGGGCGAAGGTGTGGTCAACTATCCTTCAGATAATGGAAAGTTTGACCATGAAGGTGAACGCGCTGTAGCCACGGTATTTACTGTGAAATAAAAATTCGATACTTTTATAGGTAGACGGCCATCTCATGGATAAGATGAGATGGCCACTATCAAATTATAATGATTTCTATTACTGTTAATTGAAACATCATGAAAAAAAGGACAGTTATCCTATTCTTTCTCGCCCTTGTTTGCGGCTCGGTATCTTCATACGCCCAACAGGTTATTCCGTCTGCCAAATTTGAGCTGCAGGGAAGAGCTTTTGAAAATGCACCAAAATTTCATCGGATAGATACAGCGAAGTACAGCCAACTTCCGGCTGCGGTAAAGAAATTATATACCCATGCTGCAGGAATGTTTATTACGTTTAAGAGCAATACGAGCAAATTATCTTTACGCTGGAAGACGGTTGATGCAGCACTGGGCAATAATTCCACGCCGATTATGTCGCGGGGTTTTGATGTATATGTAAAAGAAGCCAGCGGCTGGCGCTTTGCAGGGGTAGCCCGTCCAGATCTTAACAAGTCGGAAAGTAAGGCTACCCTGGTCGAAGATATGGCTGAAACAGAAAAAGAATTTCTAGTTTATTTTCCGCTCTATAAAGAGCTATTGGATTTTGACCTGATTATTGATGACAAAGCCAGCTTTTTTGGTACCAGACAGTCGTTTGCTAAAAAGGTCGTGGTCTATGGTTCCAGCATTGTCCATGGAGCTTCCGCAAGCCGTCCGGGATTAGCTTATCCAGCGCAATTGGGGCGTCGGCTGAATGCCAACGTGATCAACATGGGCGTGAGCGGCAATGCGCGGATGGAGCCTGCTGTGGCCGATATGCTGAGTGCTATTGACTCCATGGATCTGCTCATTATGGATTGTGTGCCCAATAGTACCCCTGATGAAGTTCGGGAACGAACGTTTAATTTTGTGGAACGGATCCGTCGATCCCATCCCCAGTTACCCATATTGCTAATCGAGAGCATTACACGTCAGGTCGGCAATTATAATTTAAAGTGGCGCACGCGCTTGAGCGAGCAGAACAGAAATTTTAAATTGGAGTATGAGCGATTGCTGCAGGCAGGGTATAAAAATTTGTATTATATACCCACGGATCATTTGATAGGTGATGATTCCGAAGGAACAGTGGATGGCACGCACCCAACAGATGTCGGATTTGAAAGGATGCTTAAAATAATCGGGCCTAAAGTAGAGGCTATCCTAGAAAAATAGTCCTTAAATGGCATCAGCAAAATGCTCGGAATAGTCTCTTACCAATTGATTGATGGTTATAAGCCCGAAAGTTTTATAAGGTTCAGAAAATTGGTCGAGCTGACTTTTTGTTATTGAAATACCTTCATGCTTTTGAATAACGTCTTTCGCCTCGTCAGAAGAAATCATAGAAAATAATAAAATTATGTTAATAATATAAACGCACTATCCCACTTCTAAAATAACTATTTGTAGGGGAGATTACAGAAAAAGTTTAGAAAAATTATGTATTTTACATATTATTGCTGTAGTACATGTCGTGTGAATAGTTTTATGATGAGACTAAAATTTCTCCTTACCTTTTTAGGCCTGAGCTTTTTCCTTTTTTCTTGCAAAAACAAGAGCTTAACAAATTCCATTTGGAAAAATTGTGGGGATAATAGTGGTCTACAGGATATCCTTGTGTTTAACGATACACATAATTTCGTCCGGAATGATACCATCTATAGTAGGCCGGTTATTGACTCCGCGATCGCGGTAATTAATCGGATTGAGACCTATTATTGCGAACGAAGATTATATGTAAAAAGGCTTTCTGATCAAAAAATATATAGATTCTGTGAGCAATAATCGACAGTATTACATGTTTTAATAGATTTAATTCAATAATGCCCATCAGCAAAACATCCGGACTAAAGACGATTACTGCAAGCAGATAATAGAGTCAAGCTTAATACTAAAGGTTTGATGGGCGCTTGAAAAGTCATATTTAAATGAAGATCATGGTCTTGTAAATTGCATAAATGTGATATATTACATGAAAGGGATCTAGAAAGTCATGTCGTCAATTAAGCATTTACAACAAAATACTTTTTCAGAAGCACTATCTGCCCTAAGTGATAATAACAGTGTTCAATCATCGACTCTATATTTAGAAGATAAGTACCATATTTCTCATCGATAAAAATTTCCTGTAGCTTTTCTTCTGGTATTTGTTCAACTATTTGAGCAAATTCTATAGCATCTTTCCAAAAATTAGTTAGAAAAACTTCCCATTCATGACTGGAAATTATTGTAGGAAAATCAAAGCTATATTTATCCTTTATGGTCAGCGTTCCCGCTCTAAAAGCATCTTTAACTCCTTTTATGTAGTAATGAATGTGTTGTGCGATGATGGCAATTGAATTTAGATTGCCAAATTGTTTCGTCGCCAATTTCCAGTCAAGTCCTTCCAGTTGATCCTTATAATTAGTGTTTGCAATAAAAGTTCCATCCAAAATTACTTCTTTGAATCTCCTTGCCAATTCATGCCTAAGTTCCATTCTTTAAGTTTATTTGTACTATAAAGTTACATAATTTATCAATTTCAAAAATGTTGAATGATCTAGAAATTATCTCATTCACCGATAGCTCAAAATCAATTGGTTTAATCCTTTATCTCATATATGTTTCGTTATCCAATAAATACATGTATCGTAGCCGTTTCGAGGAATGTAGCTTTTATATTATAACTGATAAAATATACAATAAATCATACTCAGATTAAAAGCTGCATGACCTATTATAGCGCCCCAAATAGCTCCTGATTTCACCTTGAATAAGTAAAATAATCTGCTTAAAAAATACATTGACAAGCACCAGATAAGTGTTGGTATGAAAAGAAAATGCCAACCGTCGAGCCAGTATACTACTCCAAAGTGAGCTGTGTGGGTCAAGGCAAACGCCGAGCTATCTAGCATTGATGCACCACGATTGCCAAATCTCGAAACAAAGGTTTCATGAATTATTCCTCTAAAATATAGTTCTTCACCAAATGGGCTAAATAACATCCCCGTACCAGCCATGATGAGGAACATTTGCCTTTTTGCCTCTATCGTTATATCTGCGGGAATTTTATAAGAATTGGCGATATACACATACCAGTTTTGATAACTATCTTGATAAAGGAATGTGCCCAAAAGGAATAACAGGTAAGCATATAAGCAACCGCTAATAAAAGCTATGGATAACCACTTATAACTTTTAGGTCTGTTCCAGCCAATGGTCCTCATACCTTTTTTATTTAAGAAAATGAAAGGAACAATAAATGATAACAGCATGATTAAACCAATAAATTGATAATTGGCATATTGGTTAGCATGGAGTACCATAATAAATCTTGGTACACAAATTATGATGATTAGAAATAAACCAAACTTCCAGTTGAAATTGATAATACTATTCCAAGAGCTTCTTAAATAAGATTGCATAAAAGATATCTTTTTAAACGGTTGTTTTAAGATAGCAAAAAATCTTTCTCTTTTACCTCCTCTTTTCCGCCATTGGCTGAGTTTTCCTGTCTATTAGTCTTAAGGCGATAGCATGTCCAGCGTTGCGAGTGAATTAAAATACTTTAATGAGCTGACGATTTTAGCGATGGCAGAAATGCAGAATCCGAGTGATGATTTCGTTCGTTTTTTTGCAAAGCAAGCCTATTCAAGTGTTGTTACAGCAAAGGTTTTGGAGCAGTTTACACCCTTGGTCAAACGCGTTTTTGCACAGATTGTCAATGATCAGATTGCTGAGCGACTTAAAAGTGCGCTCAAAAAAGAAACTGAAGCCGAAGAAAAGAACTTTCGACGATTGCACCTATCGCAAAAAGCAATACAATGCCTGCCTATGATGGAAAAGGTGTAACTTGGTAATTGATCAGTTTAAATTTTTACTGCCGATTATCAAGCAGAATCATACAGCTCGGGATTTATCATAAGTTTTAGGCATTGAAGGACAGCTAATCATAAAATACCTTCAGCTGCTCCAGCCTCTTTTTTACCAGCTTACTCTTCATCGGTTCAAAACTCATGATTTCTTTGCTGTTCTGTTTTACGGATACCCGAAACGGCTGATTTAGCTTTGCTGTTAAGTGATAGATAGTCACCAGCTCTGCGAGGTCCTCAAACCATGCGGCTGTACTGTAAAGCGAAACAAAAGGCGTTTTTTGAAGGTCTTTGTAAATTTTTGGCGCATCAGAAACCGGCACCTGCTTTCCGCTCCGGAAGCGTGTGGTCTCCAGCAAAGGGCTGATGAATGCTTTCTCGGGTACATTTGCTGTGTGCCAGATGCCCCGGGTAAATGCTGTAGGAACCGCCACAGTATCTCCCTCGCCGGAGTGAGGTGTAAGGGCCAGTACCGCATCCACCACATGCGTTGCTTCATGAAGCAATACGTACACCATAGCATCCAGTTCGCCGGCATCAATAGTTATCTCCATCCTGCTGCCTTCGGGAAAGGTATAGTATGTATTCTCCTTCCATGTGGCCCATTGGGAAACAGTTTCGTTAATGATTTCCGCACGAAAAGTGATGTTGAATTTTTGGCTTGAATCGGTTGTTTCAACAGGGGATGTAAGTGCGGTGTTAGGCATATTATCCATGAAACTGATACTGTGCAAATGTTGCTTCAGAATTTTACTATGCAGCGGCGACAGCATAGTAAAAGCCTTCGCGACCTTGTCTTTTTCTTTGGCTGTCAGTATATGATCCACAGGCTGCATTCCTGCTTCGCGAAATTTGTTGAAAACTTCGTCCGGTGCCGATTTAATTCGTTCTGCCAATGCTGCCGAGGACCGGCTTTCCGGAATTTGGGCGTGAAGAGCCATCGGGATAAAAAGAGAAAAAAATAAGTAAGTAAAGAATCTGCGCATCATTTTGAATTTGGTATTGGAATAACAACGACTGAATTTAATTTATGGCAAGAAATTTTGCCCTGAACGCTGACGGCGTTTCACCTGATTTCTGCACAAACAGCCTGCTGAAGTATGCCGGATCTTCATATCCCAGTTCATAGCCAACCTCTTTTGCCGTCAGATTGGTATGTACCAGCAGCCGTTTTGCTTCTAACAGAATCCTGTTTTTAATCACATCATTAGGCTGAGGCAGATTAAGCCTTTTAAATTTATGGCTAATCGTTTTTGGAGCCATAAACAGCAGTTCGGCATAGTCGGCAACATGGTGCTTTTCCTTATAATGTTCGTCAACCAACAAGGTAAACTTCCTGAAAAACTCCAGGTCGCTGTTCTGTTCGATAAGTTCCTTATCAAGATTTTGCTTTTTCCATAACCGTGCGGATTTGATGAACAATTGTTTGAGATAGGTACGAAGCATCTCTTCCAGCGAGGTATCGTTTAACCCGAACTCATCCGTCATCTGTCCGAAAATATAGCTAAAGAAAGGAATTTCACCATTGTCCAATTCTACCATCGGCATATTGTAGATGTTACTGAACAGTAGTCCGTTACAGGCTACTTCCTCATCATGGATCTGGATACAATAAAAGTCGCGGTTGTAAAATACGAAGTGTCCCTCTTCTTTTCCGAGTTTCTTTATATGCAGATGCTGACTGGGGCTTACAAAGAACAGGGATGGCTGTTTTACCGAATATTCAGCGAGGTCAACCTGTACTTTAGCTCCCTTTGAAAGAAGCAGTACTTTTATGTATTGCTTATAATTCGCGCTATTAATGGAATCAACATTTTCTTCATGCAACGATATAAGTCCTATCGTTTTTAGGTTGCTTCGAAATACATTTTCACTTGCCATATCGGTAAACTAATGGGGTTAAAAATACAAATCTCTGTTTAAATAGAAACAGGAGAACACAATAATCTTGCTCTCCTGTTTTGCGATTCATCATGATTTTGCAAATTTCTCCAGCTCGGAATTGAATTTTTCCATTTCTTCTACAAACAAGGCATGGCCGCTGTTTTCAAACCGGATAAGCGTTGCATTTTTTATGCTTTTCTGTAATTGTTCGGCCCAAATAAGCGGACAGTTTTTATCATATACTCCCTGAAATATGGTCACAGGAATATTGATTTTTGAAAGCTGGGGGCGTAGGTCCAACCCGCTGAGTGCGGTGATTGATTCTGTCATGGCATAAGGAGAGGCCTGCAAGTTGATATTCTCCAGCCATTTTTCTACGTTTTTAGAGATATTGCCTTCTTTCGCCGGGAAGCCTGCACCGAAACTTGCGATCAGATCCTGTCTTTGTGTTTTGGTCGCGTTTATCAATCCTTCAACAACCGCATCGGGCAATCCGTCAGGAAAACCTTCACGCTGTTTCCAGGATGGTGCGGCTGCTCCAAACAGAGCCAGCTTGCTCACATGGGCGGAGTTATATTTTGTTACATAATGCAGCACCACCGCACCGCCGAGCGAAAATCCTCCAAGCGTAGCATTTTGTATGTCCAACTTTTCCAGAACCACTTTTATATCATCGGAAAAAACATCAAAGTCATACTTTCCGTAAGGTTTATCTGATTTTCCAAAACCACGGAGTGTAATTCCAATTACTCGGAAGCCTCTGCGGGATAAATATTGGTATTGGTATTCGTACATTTCATCGCTCAATGGCCATCCGTGAATCAATACGATAGGTTTGCCTTCGCCAAGGTCGGTTACGTGAAGTTTTACTCCCTTTTCTACTTCGATGTATTCTGCTCTTCCGGCGGAAGCTGGTATTCTTTTCCCTTGGGCAAAAAGAGAAGTGCTCAATAAAGTCATCACTAAGCTGATTGTTGCAATAATTGTTTTCATTTTTTTTATGTTTAAATTGTTTTAAAGTGATGATACAAAGATATAATCAGCTTGATTGGAAAGGAATGGATAATGGTGGATATGTATTGTACTTTTTTCCCTAGTTAGGGATTGAAGGGTAATAGCCGGAAATCCAAAGTAACGTTTAAATTTGAAAACTTCACAAAGACTGATCTGGTTACTTTAGAGGGCGAAGGCAATGAATGGAAAGTTTCGAAATCAATCAGTTCATATAAGTAGTATCCAATAATCATCCCTCTTTGAAATTGAAAAATTAGAGAAAGAATTAGAAGTTTTCATGCTCCGGGGCGTCCAATTTATTACATCATTTTCTATAAATTTCCACTCTTCACATTCGAAGCCGATGGCTTTTCTTCCCCATCAATCAATATGATGTTTTTAAATTTATCTAAGTTTAGTTCCTTTAGGATCTTTACAGCACGATCACGCTCTGCTTTATTGAAGTGCAAAATTGCAATTACAGATTGATCGCTATGCTTAGCTTGTTTATAGATGTCAACTTGGTATTGGAGATTCTGTTTAAGCTTCGAGCTTTTGGCGAGCTTAAGTTCAATTACAGTTTTGTCCATTGCGCCTCTCGAAACGGTAAAATCCACAGGGCCTCTACCATTGTCGATTTCTGAATTTATATCCCAGATTGAATCTGAACAAATTGATTTGAAAACCAGCTGAAACACAGATTCATTTTGATTTTCAACACCTCTGAAGGCTCTATTGCCATTGTTGTTTTCGATGAACCTCTTCAATAATTTTATACGGTAGACTGCTTCTTCTAAAGAGCTGTTTGTTTTCTTAACCGGGTGTGTAAGCATGTCATAACGATCGATCTCTATTATTTGCCCACCATTCTCAGTAGCAGCATCTAGAGAAGGAATCGAAAATCTTTTATTTTGTGATGGATTTTCTTGGTGTAACCTTACCGCTTCTTCTAAAGAGTTGCATTGAATTACTTCAGCCATCAAAGTGTCAAATTCACCTTCATCCGAATCTTTGAAATAATCAAACAATTCCTTTAGATCCCTATCTAACAGTGAGAACACTAATTCAAGTGTAAGGAAATTTGAATTTGTTTCTTTTCTGAAATTGAGATACTTATTCTCGTATGCGATTACTAACGGAACATCATCAGACTCAAAGGTAGATTTAAAATTCGTTGCTGCGGATGAAATATTATTACTAATACTGGATTTTGCTTGATCCCCTGACCATATTTTTAGTTCGGACAATTTGTCCATCACAGGATGATATATATTTGAAAGAAGAATATCGAATTTAGGGCTTATTTCCTTTTGAAAGACATCATATTTCTGTTTATCACGGTAATTTTCGTGAGGCTTTAATTGATTTCTTTGTCCTATCAACTTTTCAAGTTCTTCACAAATCGGTAAATACTTTTGTATATAATCCTTTTTGTTAGAGTCTAGAAAACTAATGAATTCGAAGATATTCTGTATTTCTTTGGTAATCATTTTAAGCGGTTATAACTGTGGCATTTTTTAGAGTTAGCACATTCTAATATACATAATTCAATAAAAATTAATACTAACTATGCCTTAAAGTTATTCAACATTTGTCAATTTCCTTTGCATCAGCAACCACTCATAAATCCAGGGCTCAGTTTCATAAAGATATTGGATACCATGACCTTCACCTTTAAGCCGGTGGAAGGTGATATTCCCATTGCACTCCTTTAGAAATTTGGCTATCCGTTCAGTTTCTTGTATGGAGATTTCTTCATCCGCAGTTCCGTGATAGGTCAGGATGGGCATGTCTTTGAGTCTGCAAATTCGAGTGGTGTCACTATCATTTACACCTCCGCATAAGGGAACAATAGCAGCAATTTTTTCGGTGTGATCTAAGGCTGCGATATACGTTCCGTAACCTCCCATACTTATTCCGGTCACATAAACACGGCTTTTATCGACGCGGTATTTTGCAGTTACTTCGTTATACAGCGAATCAAACCAATTTTCCGTAGACCAATATCTGCCTTCCGGACATTGCGGAGCGACCATAATAAAATCAAATTCCTTTCCTTGATCCACCAGATAGGGAAGACCATAGACCTTTAGTTTTTCTAAATCATTTCCTTTTTGTGATCCACCGTGAAGATAGATGACCAGAGGGTATTTGGACGAGTCATTATTATAGTTTTTAGGTAGGTAGGTGAAGTGTTTGTAATTGACTTTTAGCTTTTCTTGCGCAAAGGATTGCGAGACAAAAAAGCTAAAAAAGATAATTAAAAGAATGCTGACAAGTAGATAGTTCCTTGAACAGAAAATTTTGATAGATAATTGGATAGTCATTGTAATTAGATGTGAATTTTATTTGAATACAGGTCTTTTGCACGAGCAAAGGGAATTATTTGCTAAATTCATACAGGTAACACACGGATTATTTTAATACCAGCGTCTGGTAGAAACTATAGTAGGAGTATTTTTGCTGCTCATTGTAAATATGTCCAAGATCAGTTTAATACTTGTGTTTCCATTCTCGTCAGCCTATCTTTTAGTAATGCCCCTGGCTTGTGGGATGATAATATACATAAACTATTTCGATTGCTTATTGTGGATCATTGTAGCTTTAAATTATCATCAATTTGTTTAATTAACAATTCTCTATCCATTGGATAGCCAGCTTTAGATAGCTCAAATGTTCCATCTTTACGAATAATGATATAGGATGGAAAGCCCCTTGCCCCAGTTTTCTTTAAGATATCCTCTGTGAGTTCTTGAGATGCGAGGATATGTGTCCCTTCCATTTCGTAGTAGGCGATTAACTGTTTCCATCGTTGTATATTTTTTTTATCGTAGTTCGATATGTAAATAAATTCTAAACTACTGTTTTGGAAATATTTTTTTAGCTCCGCACCATTTTTTTCAATTTCTTCGTGACAAGGGCCGCACCAAGTTCCCCACATATCTAATAAAATATTCTTACCTGCATATAAATGGAGCAAATGTTCAAATGTCTTAATGCTATCTGTATTGTCGATCAAGGTCATTTTTTTAGATATCTTATTTGAATTCCTTAATCGGGCATCGTTCGCCATGGTAGTAAAAAGCGGTAAGAATTTGCTATTGGGATAGTTGCTATGAAATCTTTCAAAAATAGGTGTTAAGTTTGTTTTCATTCCTGTTCTCATATTGGTCAATAAATTAGCATACAGGTACTCATTTACATTCCCTGTAAATTGCTTATTTATGAGCTTTTCTAAGAGTAAATTCTCCATATCTGATTCATAGACAACTTTACGCGTTTCCTTCGGAAACTCTGAATATAATACATTAAGGACGTCTTCTTTATCCTCAAGTTCCCAAATTCTATTCTTTTCAATGTTTATATATCTAGTAATGAATTGTACATAATGATAGCTATTAAGCGCTTTTTCGTTGTTAAGCTTCACAGATTCTACAAGACTGTCTTTTTTTGCTTCCCATTTTGATATAAGCGTTTCATGGTTTGGAAGTTTCTTTAATTTGAATTTATGGTTGTTATAAAATGTTAAGAACCAATCTACTTTTGCATAACTCAGATTATTTTTTCCTAGACTCACGAAATCATCTGTAGGACTATGTTTTTGGATATATGCTTTTAAATTAGCTTCCTCCTTTTTGTGTAATTCATCTAAATATTTCAGAAGTCGTAATGGAACTGTGTCGTTGTCGAAACTTTTTGTGTCGGGAGAATGTGAGAAGGTAAACCCTTTATTATTTGATATATCTTTTCCGGATACATTAAATATTGGTGTATCATGGCAAGTGTCAATATTTACCACTATACTATCGTTTTTTGATATAAAAACACTTTGGTAGAAGAAAGAATTCTTATATGGCACAATTAAAATAAACTCAGTTATCTCTTTTTCATCAAAACGTAGTTTAAGTTCAGAAGCGCCCAAACTCAGTTTAAATGGTGCGTTTCCATCCAACTCGGGTTCGATTTTCGTCGGGGCTAAGTAAATGATATTGGCATTATCGAAATTTTTCTGAATTTTTAAAACAGATGATTGTCCTTTTAGGAACGTGAAAAATACTATGGTAAATAACGTTAGATAAATCTGCTTCATGCTGTACTCTAATGAATTGCTGGTTAAAATAGTAAATAAAATTACAACTGAGAAGAATAGTTTATGTTTTATTTTACAATAAAAAATAAAACAATTGCGTCCAAAAAGTTTTAGAAAATCATATAAAAAAGTGGCGAATTGAGCTTGCAGTTGACAGCCCAAACTATGAAATGAGCTCAATTAATATCTCTGTAGGTTGCCATGTAAAGTGCCATTTCAATAGTGTATTGGTTATCCTCAAGGATTGTCAACTTATAATGGCTATAGGCAATTTCAATCATTTTGAATAGTAGAAGTCTTTTCACCTCCCCATTTCCGCCATTCACCGAGTTTTCCTGATCGTTGGTCTAAAGCCCCATAGGCTAGGGGCCTATTGTGTTGTAGTTTTGAGTCAACAAATAAGAACTAAAAACTAACACAATAAAATAAAGACATTATGAACCATCATGAGTGTATTCAAAAGGCACTCATGATAGCTTTATCATCAAATAAAAAACAAATAATTTCGATAAAAAACGCTAGTAAAATCATTCGCAGCAGCAGCCTTAATCACCGTATCCACATTCGCTATGGCAGCTGAAGCACCAGGTTCAAAATCAGCAAAAGCAAACGTTAATCTTTCTACAGCAGACTTGGCACTTGATCACTATGTTGCGGTAACTACCGAAGGCGAATCATCAGGAGTAGAGCAGTTGTTTGCCAAAGATTTCAGCCAAAAGATCCAATCTTCCAATGCGCAGTCTAACAGCCGTAATGAAGTGGTTAAATCCTTGAAAAAACAAAAAGGCGAAAAGCTCAACTGTACAGTCAGCACTGATATCATCGAGGAATCGTCAGACTATATGGTCGCTAAAGTGACTTTGAAATTTGAGGATTTCACCAAAACAGATTTAGTTACCTTGGAGCGTGTGGGCAATGACTGGAAAGTAACCAGTTCAGTCAACTCCTATAAATATTATCCATCCCTTACAAATATATAAGTTGTGAAGCCATATCTCCGGATGTGGCTTTTTCTGTTTTAGCTCCTTCCATTCTTTTAATTTTTTTTGCAGCAAATGGGATTCAAAGAGAGATCAAATTCGTTATTTGAACAGAGTTTATTCAGTGATCGTTCAGTGCTTTCTCAGTGATTACTCAATGTATACTGAATTACAAGTGATTAATCACTGTCTAAAAATTGATTGAAAATTGTGTTTAGGGATAAGTTGGTATCTGCATTTATCGGTTTTAATGCAGATCTAAATTACCGACTTCTAAAATCTGGAATATGCTATAGTCCTTCGGGCATCAGTAGCGATGTCATTTAGATTCAGTGTTTTGATCCAGTACCTGTACATTTTAACGTCAAAAGGGCCTGATTCTCATCAGACCCTTTCTCTTAGCGTTTTCTTGTACAGTAATTTTTATGTTTCCTATCGTTCCCTCTTTTTTGTTTCGTCATCCAATGTTTTTAAAGACAATTGGATTTTCACTGTACGACGCCAATTTTTATGTCGGCCTTTTCTTTCGAAAGGAAGCTAGTAGCCGTTTTGTATAGTAAGAACAATAGTCGATTTGAAATAGTTTTATCATTCCTGTTTTTTTGATAAATTGAGCTTTCCTTAAAATGAAAAAGGATACGATGGTTTCAAATTAATAGATTTATAGTTGAGCAATATGGAACAATATGATATTAAATGGTTAACCGATATGTTTGAAAGTGGAGGTACAGTCAAATTTCTTTTCTTTTGGGGACATACAAATAAACAAAATCAAGAGGTCGGAAAATTTGTTTTTAGCCAATGGTATGAAAGTCCATTTATAGTTGATAATATAACTTATAAAACTGCGGAACATTGGATGATGGCCCAAAAGGCATTACTTTTTGAGGATAAAAAGAGCTTTGAGAAAATTATAAACTGTAATAAGCCAGGCGAAGCCAAAGAGCTGGGAAGGAAAGTTATAGGCTATGATGATCAGATTTGGAATGAACAAAAATTTGAGATCGTTAAGAACGGCAACATACACAAGTTTAATCAACATCCTGGCCTAGCAGAATATCTGTTAAAGACAGAAAATAGAATTCTCGTTGAAGCAAGCCCTGTTGACACCATATGGGGTATCGGACTGTCACAAGATGACTTTGATATCGAAAACATATATTGCTGGCGAGGTCAAAATTTATTAGGTTTTGCATTGATGGAAGTACGAGATTTTCTACGCCAATTTGGACAATTTCACACACTTCAAAATGCCAAGCAACCGCCTTGGTCTAAGTTTCCTGATAAGGATAATATGGATATGTTTTGGAGGATGGGGGTGGGAGAGGAGTATTTGATAGAATTCGGTGGTTATTATGATTATCTGTCTGAAAGAGAACAAAGGATATATCAACTAACCCATCCTCAACCTTATACATGGAGGAATTTTTATAAGTGAAAAAGCTATAGTTGAAAATTTTTATTCACCTCCTCATTTCCGCCATTCACCGAGTTTTCCCGATCGTTGGTCTAAAGCCCATAGGCCAGGGGAGTATTGTGTTGTAGTTTTGAGTCAACAAATAAGAACAGATAAAAAACTAACACAATAAAAAAAGACATTATGAAAGCATTAGTAAAAACATTCGCAGCAGCAGCTTTAATCGCAGTATCTACATTTACTATGGCCGCTGAAGGACCTGGAGCAAAAGCAACAAAAGCAAACCTTAACCTTTCAACTGCAGACTTCGCTTTGGAGCACTACGTTGCGGTAACTACCGAAGGCGAATCAGCAGGAGTAGAGCAATTATTTGCCGGGGACTTCAGCCAAAAAATTCAATCAACAAATGCACAGTCACACAGCCGTGAAGCAGTGGTCAAATCTTTGAAAAAACAAAAAGGTGAGAAATTGAACTGTACAGTAACTACAAACATTATCGAAGAGTCTGCCGATTATATGGTGGCTAAAGTGACCTTGAAATTTGAAAACTTTACCAAGATTGATCTTGTCACTTTGGAGCGTTTGGGCAATGATTGGAAAGTATCCAAATCGATCAATTCATATAAATAGAAGTCATTATAATTAAATATATAGGTTGTTTAGCCGCGTCGGGAGATGCGGCTTTTTTTTTGAGGTCAAAAGCCTAATTTGACGAATTTACCCCTTAAAATAAGAAGATTTTACCCCCCTTCCCGCGTAACGTTTTTGATAATATTGCAAGTGTCAATACGACATTTTATTGTGTTAATGATGTTAAATGACCAAGAGTGTTTGCCTGATTAGCTAAATGCCCCGTCCAAATCGCACAAAAAGCGGGTGAAGGGAAAGTAAGCTAGCTAAAACTCAAAAACAGCTAAATAACCAAGTTTAATTATGATGAATTTACCAATCAAAAGTGGATTATTTGATCCTTGAATTCCTAATGGAACGCAATATGGCGACTCATATTGCCATGCTACTCTTCATCAAAATATTATTTAATCACTAAACAGTTTTACTTATGAAATGGAAAATAGTATTCACACAGTGCTGGCTTAGTTGTATCTGCTTTTTACTTTTAAGCTTACAGCAGACTTATGCGCAGTCAATAACTGTACGGGGCCAGGTTACCCAAAATAACAGGCCACTGGCCGGAGTGACCGTCAAAAATATCGGTTCCACAGTGCAGGCGCAAACAGATACACAGGGAAAATATACGCTCAGTGCTGCCACAGTCACGGCATTAGAATTTACCTTTCTAGGTTATGCGAAACAGCGCTTTGAATTCAGTCAGCTCAAACAGATCAGCCAAGGGAACTACGAGCTTAATGTGCAACTTGATGCTTCCGAAGGAGATGTTTTGGATGAAGTGGTGGTTGTTGGTTTCGGTTCGCAGAAAAAAACAAACCTGACTGGTTCGGTTGCGGTTGTGGATGCCAAGCAGCTGGAAAATAGGCCTGTAAGAAATGCTATCCAGGCACTGCAAGGACTGGCACCAGGCCTAAATATTTCCCAAAACTCGGGAACGATGGAAACCAATCCATCCATTAATATCCGGGGGACGGGCACAATCGGAACCTCTTCTTCGGCACCATTGGTCCTAATTGACGGTTCTGAAGGTTCTTTGGCGGCATTAAATCCACAAGATATCGAAAGTGTGTCTGTATTGAAAGATGCCGGTGCTGCTTCAATCTATGGTTCTAGAGCCGCTTTTGGGGTTATTTTGGTCACCACAAAATCTGGAAAGGCCGGACGTACTTCGGTAAATTATAATAATAGCTTCCGTATGAATGCCCCAACATTGATGCCGAAGATGATGGACTCTTACACTTTTGCTCAATATTTCAATCAGGCCGAAGTCAACGCGGGTGGTTCACCACATTTCTCCGCGGAGCATCTGCAGCGCATCTTGGATTATCAAAACGGAAGCCTGAAAAATTCGACTATAGTCGATCCCAACAATAAATTGTACTGGGCTGAAGGATATGCCTATGGTAACGACAATAACGATTGGTTCGATGTCATGTATCGGGATCAGGCTTTTGCCCAGGAGCACAACCTAAGTCTCAATGGTGGAACCGAAAAAACAACTTATTACCTTTCCGGCAATTTCATGAAACAACAAGGGTTGATGGCCTTCAATACGGATCATTACGACCGTTACTCTGTTGCGGCTAAAATCAATTCTAAAGTATCTGACATCTTTCAGGTAAATTACAATGCGCGATTGGTGCGTGAAGACTACGACCGTCCTGCAGCATTGACCAATAGTTTTTATGATGATTTAGGCAGACAGGGCTGGCCAACGCTGCCATTGTATGATCCGAATGGATACCTATTCAGTTCTCCCTCACCTGCACTTGCCATGAAAGAGGGCGGACAGGATAAATCAAGTAAGGATTACATTTACCAACAGTTACAACTGATCCTCGAACCTATTAAAGGATGGCGTACAACCGGTAATTTTAACTATAGGACCACAACTCAATTTCGTCATTGGGATTCGCAGCGTCTTTACAACCATGACGTGAATGGTGATCCGTATCTGTATAAAAACTCCTCCAATGTCTACGAATTTGGTTTAAAGGAAAACTATTATAACATCAATATCTTTTCTGATTACGATAAAAGCTGGGGCGACCATCATTTTAAAGTTATGGTCGGTGGGCAGATTGAACACACGGCCTATCGCAATCTCGGTGTGCAACGCGACGGAATCATTATCCCGGATCAACCGGTATTGAATCTGACTTCCGGCACAGACATCAATGGAAAAGCAGTAGTGCCTTCTGTATCTGGTGAATATCAAAAATGGGCAACAGCGGGTTTCTTCGGCCGATTGAATTACAACTATGCTGAAAAATATCTATTGGAAGCTAATTTGCGTTATGATGGTTCATCACGTTTCCGCAGCGATAGCCGCTGGGGCTGGTTTCCTTCAGTTTCTGCAGGATGGAACATCGCCAAAGAAAACTTCCTTAAAGATTCGGCACCATTTATTAATATGCTGAAATTAAGAGCTTCCTACGGAGAGCTAGGTAATCAGAATACCGATGTCTGGTATCCGACTTATGTCACGCAACCAACGGGTACAGCCAATGGGGCTTGGCTGATCAATAATGCACGACCAAATTCTGCATCGGCTCCAGGCCTCGTAAGTGCTTTATTGACCTGGGAATCTATCAATACGAAGAACATAGGTGTCGATTTCGCCTTTTTAAATAGCCGTCTTTCTGGATCTTTTGAGGTCTTCGAACGGAAAACATTTAATATGGTCGGCCCAGCTCCGCAGTTGCCTAATACATTAGGAACCCAAGTTCCTCAAACAAATAATACCGATTTAAAAACAAGAGGATTTGAAGCTACCCTGGGCTGGAATGACCGTACTGCCAGTGGTTTTGCATATGGAGCAAAGTTCCTCTTGTCTGATTATACCACAACAGTAACACGCTATCCTAACGCAATAGGGGCATTATCAACCTATCGTGAAGGTCAAAAGCTGGATGAAATATGGGGGTATCAAACCCTTGGTATTGCCAAAACAGAAGAACAGATGAGCCAGCATCTGGCGAGCTTGCCCAATGGTGGACAAAATGCATTAGGAACACAATGGGGGGCAGGAGATATCATGTATGCTGATCTTAATGGAGACGGAAAAATAGATGGTGGAAGTAATACAGAGGCCGATCCAGGTGATCGTCGTGTGATTGGAAACAGCACACCGCGTTACTCCTTTGGATTGAATCTGAATGCGGACTACAAAAATTTTGACTTTAGTATTTTCATGCAAGGTGTCATGAAACGCGACTATTGGCAAGGTGGCTACTATTTTTGGGGAGCAACTTCAAAATGGTGGTCAACTGGCTTGGTCGATCATCTTGATTATTTCCGTACTGCAGATAATCCCCTGGGTGAAAATCTTGATGCATATTACGCACGTCCTGTTTTTGGTACCTCCAAAAACCAACAGACGCAGACGCGCTTTTTGCAGAATGCAGCCTATATCCGCATAAAAAATATTCAGCTGGGTTATACCTTACCGAAAGAAACAACCAAACGTTTTGGTGTGGAGCGTTTACGCGTATACGTTTCCGGAGAAAATATCTGGACCGGCTCAAGTGTAGCGGGAATGTTTGATCCCGAAACTATTGATGGCGGAAGCAACGGAACCGTTTACCCATTGACAAAAGTATGGTCTGCAGGTTTAAGTGTTACATTTTAAGTCGATTCATTATGAAATTCAATAGTACTATTTTTAGATTGATGCAATTAGGCCTTGTCGCTTTGGTAGGTCTAGCTTCCTGCAATAAATATTTGGATATTGCACCCCCTTCGTCCATTATACCCGAAGCTTATCTGGATGAGGAGTCACAACTTGCTGCTTATACCGTAAATCAATATGCTGGACTATTTCCTTCGCACGGCAACTGGTCATTTGGCACTTTCGGCATCGACGGAAACACAGACAATATGGCTATTCCTACACTCGATAACAAGTTTATTCCGGGCCAATGGCGCGTAGGATCGAATGGCGGCGACTGGGATTTTTCAAGTATTTATCAGATGAATTATTTTATAAATACGGTGGTTCCCAAATGGAAAGAAAATCGTATTCTCGGAAATTCAAGTAACATTGCACATTATATCGGTGAAGCCTATTTTTTACGGGCCTACGTTTACTTTGGGAAATTACAGGCCTTAGGTGATTTCCCAATTATTCGCAATGTGATGTCGGATAAGGACAAGAATATTTTGGTAGAAGCAAGTAAGCGTTCGCCAAGAAATGAAGTGGCTCGTTTTATACTTTCTGACTTGGATTCGGCTATTACCTTGCTGAACCAAAGTTCGCCTGACGGCAAGAAACAGCGGATCTCAAAAAATGTCGCGCAACTGTTCAAATCCCGAGTGGCTTTGTATGAGGGTACATGGCTCAAATACTTCAGCGGAACCGCATTCGTCCCTAAAGGACCAAACTGGCCGGGTGCTGCAAAATCATACAATAGCAATTATGCATTTCCGACTGGAAGTATTACTGGAGAAATCGACTACTTTTTAACGCAGGCCATGGAATCGGCTTCTGCTGTTGCTGACAATATTCAACTGGAAAATAATACCGGAATTATAGAATCTGCCAACAACGAGAATCCTTATTTCAGCATGTTTGGTGCAGTAGATATGTCGGGTTATGGTGAAGTACTGCTGTGGCGTCAATATAATCAAAGCCTGGTGACACATAATGTGCCTGTTTATGCACAACGCGGAAATTATGCGGTTGGTTTGACACGTGGCCTTGTCGAAAGCTTTCTGATGTCCAATGGACTGCCTATTTACGCTTCGGGCAGCGGTTATGCTGGCGATGATTACATCGCAGATGTTCGGAAAAATCGCGATGGTCGTTTACAATTGTTTTTAAAAGAACCTGGCCAAAAGAATGTATTGGTCAATATTGGACAAGGTACGCACTACACGCTCATAGAGCCCACCCCGACTGTATACGATACCGATTGGGAACGACGTTACACAACGGGTTATACAATTCGTAAAGGCATTTCATACGACGGTTTACAAACGCTCAACGGTCAGGGATTTACGGGTAGCATTACCTTCCGAGCCACCGAGGCCTACCTCAATTATATGGAGGCCTGTTATGAAAAGAATCAAAATTTAGATACGAAGGCACAGGCCTATTGGCGCGCACTGCGTACGCGGGCAAAGGTCGATCCTGATTTCAATGCGACCATTGCGGCAACGCAAATGGATAAAGAAAAGAAAGACTGGGGCGCGTATTCTGCAGGACAGTTTATATCACCAACATTGTACAATATACGTCGCGAACGCAGAAGTGAGCTTATGGCTGAAGGTCTACGTTGGATGGATCTTAAGCGTTGGCGGGCTATGGATCAGCTGATTACAACAGCAGACCATTTTGAAGGTTTTAAACTTTGGGGACCGATGAAAGATTGGTATACACCCGAACAATTGATTTATGGTGCTACCAATGACAAATCTGTCGTTTCGGATCCCGCACGTAGTGAATACCTCAGACCATTGGAGATCCGAAGTAATGCCCTGTCTTATACCGGTGTAAAATTTGCCATGGCGCATTACCTCGCACCTATTGCCACAGAGCATTTCCAGTTGGCTTCGGATGATGGAACAGCAGAAAACTCTGTTATTTATCAAAATCCAGGATGGTCACTGATCAGTGGAACTGCCCCAACCGGCTTGTAGAAATATAAAAAGGGATATGTGTCATCTCATTATTACACAAATACGAATATATCCCTCTTTTTGACTCAATATCCCCCTTGACTACGTAGGAAAAGGGGGATATTTTTGTTTACTGATCATCACGAGCAGTTAACTCAAAGAAACTTAAACTAAATCATGAAAAAACTTTTATCTGTCTGTCTTAGTTTGCTGTCAAGTTGTTTTGCCGCATATAGTCAACAGCCCGTCCCACCACAGTATAAATTGGTATGGTCGGATGAGTTTGATTATAATGGTGCGCCCGACACGACTAAATGGAGTTACGAAGAAGGTTTCAAACGTAACCGGGAAGAGCAGTGGTATCAAAAGGAAAACGCTTCCTGTCGTAATGGCCTGTTGGTTATTGAAGCAAAAAAAGAACAACGTAATCATCCGGGTTTTATTCAGGGCAGCTCTGATTGGATTGCCAGCCGTAAAAAGATAACCTATACTTCGGCTTCGATAAATACTTTGGGAAAGCAGCACTGGAAATACGGGATTTTTGAAATCCGGGCACGTATCCCTGTGGGAGAGGGCCTTTGGCCCGCATTCTGGACTTTAGGCACGAGCAAGGAATGGCCATCCAATGGTGAAATAGATATCATGGAATATTACCGCGGCAATATATTAGCCAATATCGCAACTGGCACTGACCAACGGTGGAAAGCACATTGGTTCGGTAAGACGAAAGCAGTCAAAGATCTTGGCGGAAAGGCTTGGGCAGATCAGTTCCATACCTGGCGAATGATTTGGGATGAAGACGCTATTACGCTTTATGTGGATGATATGGAAATGCTTCACGTTCCTATGGATCAACTGGTCAATCGGGACAGTACCGGATTCAATCCATTTACCCAACCGCATTATCTCCTGTTAAATTTGGCCCTCGGCGGAATAAATGGCGGCAAGATAACTGATAAATTACTTCCTGCAAAATATGAAATTGATTATGTACGGGTTTATCAAAAAAAGGAACATGCTGAGATGCATAGTTTTACGCCAGGGGAAATATGGAAAGACCAATCCGGTCATGTAATCAATGCCCATGGCGGCGGCGTACTTCATCAAAATGGAAAATATTATTGGTACGGTGAGAAACGTGGCGGAACGACATCTCAGGGAGTCAATGTGTACTCATCCAATGATTTGTATAACTGGAAGTTTGAAGGATTGGCTCTCACACCTAGTGCAGATTCTACAAGCGATATTGCCTGGGGCTGTATTATGGAGCGGCCAAAGGTTATCTATCACGAGCAGCTGAAGAAATATGTCATGTGGTTCCATCTTGAGTTGAAGGGGCAGGGCTATGCAGCAGCCAGAGCCGCTGTCGCTATCAGTGACTCTCCGCTTGGGCCTTTTCACTTTGTTCATAGCTTCAGGCCTAATAACAATATGTCACGCGATATGGGGCTTTTTGTTGACACCGATGGCAAGGCTTACCAAATTTATTCATCGGATGAAAATTATGCTTTACGTATGGTTCAATTAACCGATGATTACCTGCATGTGACAGCGAAAGATTCCTTGCTCTTCCGGAATCATCGGGAAGCCCCAGCTTTATTCAAGTACAAAGATAAGTATTATCTGATCACCAGCGGATGCACTGGCTGGGCTCCAAATCGTGCAGAGCTTCATGTTGCTACAGATCTTTTTGGCCCTTGGAAATCCCTAGGGGATCCAATGCAAGGACCAAATTCGGCTTTGACTTATGGTGGCCAATCGACATTTATCCTGCCTGTCGCAGGAAAAAAGGATGCCTTTATCTTTATGGCCGACCGCTGGAATCCCAAAGATCTTATGGATAGCAGATATATCTGGCTTCCGGTTGATCTCCAGAATGAAAAAGTACAGATAAATTGGAAGGATCAGTGGGACTTAAGTGTATTTCACTAATTCGACCATATAGTCCGGACTCAACCTAGATTCAGCTAAACAAATCAATCTTTTTTGAAATGATTTATTAATCGATAAATAATAAAAAATGCAATCTCTGAATAAATTATTGCCTATTCTACTCTATAGTTTTGTCTTCTCCTTCGGGTATGCACAATCCAGTGTTACCTTGACTTATGAGCGGAATAAAATGCAACAGCAAGATACTGTTGTCCGAAAAGGGATCCCTTGGTTGGATGAAACGATTACCGAAGAAAATCGGCTGCCCATGCATACAGATTTTGTGACCTTTCCGCATACGTCTCAGATCATCAACAGCGATTGGCGTGAATCCTCTGCATATTTAAGTTTGAATGGTCCCTGGAAATTTAAATGGGTAAATAGCCCTTCAAAACTACCAGCTAACTTTGAATCATTAACTTATGACGATCGTCATTGGGACAATTTTCAGGTGCCTGCAAACTGGGAACTCAATGGATTTGGTTTCCCGATGTATACGACCTCAGGTTTTGAATTTACCTATTTGATCGGGAAACCAAACCCACCAATTGTGCCGATGGATTTCAACCCTACGGCTGTGTATCGCCGTGAGGTAGTCATTCCCGAGGATTGGCAGGGAAAGCCCGTAATTCTCCATATTGGCGCAGCCAAATCGAATTTATCTGTTTGGGTAAACGGTCAATATGTCGGGTATGGGGAGGATAGCAAATTACCATCCGAGTTTGACATAACAGCATATTTGAGAAAAGGAAAAAATCTAATTACAATGCGCGTCATGCGATGGGGAGTCGCAAATTATTTGGAGGATCAGGATATGTGGCGCCTTAGTGGAATCACGCGAGACTGTTATCTGCTGGTTCGGCAACCAGTGCATCTACGTGATATTCAATTGTCGCCGACCCTCAATGATACCTTTGATAAAGGACAGTTAAAAACTAAGCTGATCTTTAACCAGGCCAGTCGTGGGGATCTAATGGCAGAGGTTACACTTCATAGAAACGGTCGGCTTGTGTCAATTGAAACTGTTAAAGTCGACGGACAGGAAATGGATATTGAACAGACCATAGACCATCCTGAACTATGGTCGGCCGAAATGCCAAATTTATACCAGGTGACTGTTAAACTTACAGATCCTGATGGCAAACTCAGCGAGATCGTTCCCCAGCGAGTAGGCTTCCGTAGGGTCGAGATCAAAGAAGGTCAGTTGCTCGTTAATGGACAGCCCATACTTATCAAGGGAATAAACAGGCACGAAACAGATCCTGTTACTGGTCATGTGATCTCGAAAGAAAGTATGTTGCGCGATGTACAGCTCATGAAAAAATTCAATATCAATGCTGTTCGTACCAGCCACTATCCCAATGCCGAATATTGGTTGCAGCTCTGTGACCAATATGGATTGTATGTAATTGATGAGGCTAATATCGAATCACATGGCATGGGCTATGACCTGTCCTATACGATGGCCAATAGGCCGACCTGGGAGAAAGCACATGTTGCCCGTGTTGAACGCCTTATTCAGCGCGATCGGAATCATCCTAGCGTAATTATTTGGAGTATGGGCAACGAAGCCGGAAATGGTTATAATTTCTATCGGGCCTACCTCCGGATGAAAGAGCTCGATAAAAGTCGCCCTGTACAATACGAAAGGGCTGTGAATAATTATGGTGAATTGAGATTTGACTGGAATACGGATCTGATTGTACCGATGTATGCAAGTCCATCTGCAATGAAGAATTATGCAGCGCGCAACCCTAAGCCCCAAAGGCCCTTTATTCAATGTGAGTATGCACATGCCATGGGGAATTCATTGGGAAACTTTAAGGATTATTGGGACATCATTCGGGCAAACAAAGGAATATTTCAAGGCGGATATATCTGGGATTTTGTGGACCAATGTTTTGTTAAAACCAATGCTAAAGGTGATACAGTATATACCTATGGTGGAGATTATGAACCTAAAGAAGCGATAACGGACTGGAATTATGCTTCCAAAGGAATTTTTTATGCCAATAGAACACCCTATCCGCATGCCTGGGAAATGAAAAAAGTATATCAAGATATCCATAGTAGCCTATTGAACGAGAAAAAGATACAGGTTTACAACGAACGTTTTTTTACTGGACTTGAAAATGTTGAACTTCAATGGGAGCTTATTGTAGACGGAAAAAGAATGCAGTCTGGTTTCATCAAGCATTTGAATGTGTTGCCTCAACAATCTGCTGTACTGTCGATTCCGTATAAAGTGGATATACCGGGGGAAAAATTTCTGAATCTGACTTACCGATTGAAAAAAGCCGAGGCCCTACTTCCCATGGGGCATATTATTGCAACAGAACAGTTACCTCTGGGGGGCTCTTTTCAGCCTAAAACAGCCATTTTGGCACAGGGTAAAATCAAGACAGAGCGAAAAGATGGAAATTTGATCGTCTCGGCAAAACAGCTGCTGATGGAGTTTGACCTTAAATCAGGATGGTTAGCAAAATATCATTATAAAGGACAGGATTTTTTGGATGAACATGCGCTATTTAAGACTAATTTCTGGCGCGCGCCGAATGATAACGATTTCGGTGCGAATACGCCGGAAAAACTTAAACCTTGGAAACAGGTTACGGATTCGATTGAACTGCTTGAAATTAGATCCGAATTAATCGATAGCCTGGCCTATGTATATGCGACTTACCAGATGCCTCAGGTATATGGGCAATTAGAAATGAAATACTGCATTAATCAACGGGGGGAAATGCGTATTTCCCAATCCTTCACTGCTGACACCACAAAAAAAGTTGCGGTCCTGCCACGTTTTGGTATGCAATGGATTATGCCATCGGGCTTTGAAGCCATTAATTACTACGGTAGGGGACCACAGGAGAACTACATCGACCGTAATTTTGCGTCACATGTCGGAATTTATAAACAGACCGTCGATCAACAGTATTTCCCCTATGTAATGCCACAGGAGACCGGCAATAAGACCGATATCAGATGGATGGAAATAAAAAATAAACAAGGTCGGGGATTGTTCTTTACGTCTGATTCTACATTTAGTATGAGCGCTTTGCATTACTTTGACAAAGATTTGGACGATGGTCCCAAGCGACAACAACGTCATGCAGCCGACCTTGTCAAAAGGAAACAAACGCAACTTAATATTGACCTCAGACAAATGGGCGTGGGTGGAATTAATAGCTGGGGAGCATGGCCGCTGAATGAATATACATTGCCTTACAAAGATTATTCATTCTCCTTTATCATAAAACCAGTCGAATAAATATAAACGTCCTGTACAGCAAAAAGCGTTCTTAATTGCTGTACAGGGCTTATTTTATTTTTTGACATAGACTAAGGCCGATCGACATGGAATTCATTCTGAAATGCTTTTCGGTACTTTTTGACATAGTCGGATGGTGTATGGCCAAACAATTTGCTGAACTGCTGTCTAAAGTAGCGTTGATCGTAGAAACCTGTTAAATTAGCTACTTCATTAATTTTAGAATCTGTCAGTATGAGCATTTCTGCTGCTTTTTTGAGTCGTACCGACCTGATAAATTCATTGATCGATTTGCCTGAAATGGTTTTAATTTTTTTATAGAGTGAAGAATGACTCATGCCTGTTTTTTCGGCAAGACTTATTACAGTCAGTTCTTCCAACAGGTTCTCTTCAATAATCTCAATGCACCGTTCTATCAACAGCTTGTCTGTGATCGGTATCTTTAGCTCATTGGACTGTAGCGTAATCGCATTAAAGAAAAAGTCCTGAAGGTTCTTCTTGTTCTGCAGTAATGTTTTGACCCGGAGTAACAATATTTCCGAATCAAATGGCTTATGGATATAATCATCGGCACCATATTGAATTCCGGCCAATTTAGTGCTATCAGAGGTACTTGAGGTAAGAAGGATGATTTGAATATGGTTGAGCGTAGCATTAGATTTTACGGCTTTGCAAAGTGACAATCCATCCATCTCTTCCATGATAATATCACTTATGACCAGATCAGGTTGTTTTTCCTTGATCATATCGAGTGCCTGAACACCATTATGGGTATTATAGACCGTGTATTCTTCCTTAAAAATGTCGGTAAGATAGCTGCGGATAGCAGCATCGTCGTCGACCAATAAGACACTGAATTTTTTGCTTGCTATAGCTGTCGGGAATAAGGGAACGGTTTCCGTGACCACTTGTGAATCGTATAGCATTTGAATCCCCGACTCATTGTGGAGCGCTACATCTGCCAATGGTTCTTCGGCTGGGGTTTGTTGCGCTAAGATAGGCAAAACGAGGTCGAATGTTGTTCCCGCTGTTGCTGAACTCGTGTAACTTATTGTTCCGGCGTGCATTTCAACAAAAGTTTTGACAAGGTACATCCCAATCCCGAATCCTGTTTGTTTTTTGGGGCCATTAAGTGGATCCGAAAAATATTTGTCAAATATCCTATCGCCAAGATGTTCGGGGATACCTTTTCCCGAGTCTTTGATCTGAATGGTTAATTCCCGACCTTCTTGCGATAAGGCAATATGGATAGCACCATTGGAGGGCGTAAATTTAAAGGCATTTGATATGAGATTGCATAAGATGATCTCAATTTTTTCTTTGTCAGCATTGACATAAATCGGATCGGAATTTTCCAGAAACTGATAATCTATATTTTGCAATTTTGCCTGAGCAGCGAAATATAGAAATATTTCTTTCATAAAGCTTTGGCAGTCAAAAATACTTGTTTTGAGCTGTTCGGCGCCGTCCTCTGTTTTTCTAAATACAAGCAGCTGGTCTACCAAACTTAACAGTCTTTTGGCATTTCTATGTACAACCTGAAGGGAAGCGTTGTCCTTGGACTCTTTATTGGTCTTTAGCAGATCTTTAATCGGATTAATAATTAAGGTCAGTGGTGTTCTAAATTCATGCGAAATATTCGTGAAAAATGCGTGCCTCTTCTCATTGAGTTCTCTTTCTTTCTGAATGGTAAATTTTGAAAGCTGTATTTCGTAATTTAAAGCGATTTGCCTTCTCCGATAGCGCAGATACCATAGTCCGATATAGGCAATAGCCAGCGTGTAAAGCAGGTAGGCCCACCAGCTTCTATACCAAGGCGGAAGAATTTGAATCTCGAGCTTAATCTGTTTATTCGTCCAATTGCCTTCCGAGTCGGTCGATTGAATAAGCAGGGTATAATCTCCTTCATGCAGACCGTTGTAATTTATTGATCGGGTAGACCCTGCATCGTTCCATCCCTTGTCCAATCCTTCCAATAGATACCTGTATTTTATCTTTTGTGGGGAATCAAACTCCAGGGCTGCAAACTCCAGCGAAAAAGTGGATTGATTGTAGGGGAGCGTCAATTTGTGAATGCTATGATCTTTTCCAATATCGACCCGGTCGCTCAGGTCGGCAATTTTTTTATTGTTAATTTTAAGGCTTGTGATAGCTAAGGCTGGTTCATAAATTTTCAGTTTAATGCTATCGGCGTCAAAGATGTTAAAACCGTTGTTTCCTCCGAAAAGAAGATGGCCGTTTTTGAGCTTAAGAGCGGCCCCATAGGAAAATTCGTTGCTTTGAAGCCCATCAGTTTCCTCATACCTTACAAATTTTTTAGTGGAAGGGTCGAACTTCGAAAGCCCATTAAAGGTGCTCAGCCACAATTTTCCGGTTTTATCTTCCAAAATATTAAGTACGGCATTGTTGCTCAATCCTTCATTTGTGGAATAATTTTCGACAATCTTTTTTGATTTGCTATCAAATGCCAAGAGCCCTTTTCCTTCTGTTCCCAGCCAAAGTCTGTTATTTTTTCCGAGCTGAATGGCACGAACAGGTTTTCCTATTAAATACCTGGAGCTTTTTTGCGTCTGCTTGTTTAGCTGTATGATCTCATTGTAATTCCCCATCCATATATTACCTCTCTGATCATCAATCATACAATTGATATCATAGATGTCTTCGCTGAATACTTCAAATTGGTCGCGTGTTGGATTATATGTATATACTCTTCCCTCAGAAAATGTCGCTGCCCAGATCTTCGCATCCTGATCCTTAAAAAGTAACTGTACACTGTTATTTAGCACCCCATTTGCTGTCCTGCAAGCATAATATTTAAACCCCGAACCTTTTGCGTAACGCGCAATTCCCCTTTCAGTTGCGATCCATAGGTCTCCATGATTTCCGGTCAAAAGATGGTTTACCGTATTGTCCGGCAATTGCTGTGGCCCTTTTTGGAAAGATTGAACCTGATTGGTCTTGTCATCCCATACATAAAGGCCATTGCCTTCGGTACCAATCCAGATCTTGTTATCATATTCTACGAAAGAACGTACAAATTTGTGCGCTAAGTTAAATCCCGCATAATGTTTCTGCTGTAAATAATTAAATTTATAGCCATTGTTATCAATGGTCTCAATACCGCCCTTTCCAGTGCCGATCCATATTTTACGTTGGGAGTCTATGTAAACCATATAAATGGTCTTGCTATTTAGTAAAAATTGTGCGGGTTGTAGATCACTTTTGTTTACTGCTTTTCCATGAGATAGGTTAAGAATAAAAATACCATTGTTTTGCGTGGCTAACCAAAGTTTGTTTTGCCCCTCCAGCGTCAGCATGTTGATCTGACTTGACTTAAGCTCCTGTGGATACAAGGACGAAAGCATATGCTCTTTGATTTTCCAAACAAATAATCCCTCGTAATTACCAATAAAGAGTTCACCGCTGTTTGTACTAGCCATACAGGTTGCACTCGTAATAGCCTTTGATACAAGATTCAACTGCTGTGTTTTTTTATCGAAAGCATATAAACCGCTTCCCTCTATAAAAACCCATACCCGGCCGGTCGCGTCAATATGCGTGGCCGATACATGGTAGTATAAGGTGGATAGGTTCGATTTATAATCTTTAAAAGCAATTTGTATGGCATATGCTTCTTGATGACTTTTGTAAAATAGCCCCCAGCCGTTTGTGCCTATATAAATATTATTGTCACTATCGATTTGAATGGATTTCGTGTCAGCATTGAGATGATATGACTGTTTTGATTTTTGGTCTATATAATTTAAACGGCTGAAGGTGTCAAAGTTTCGGTCGTAGATTCCAATCCCTTGCCCAGTTCCTATCCATAATTTTTTATTGTGGTCTTCTGCTATACAATAGATATAATTATGCGGAATGCTATTTTCATTATTTAGCTGGTTTCTATAGGTTTTTATATCATAACCGTCGAATCTGTTTAGTCCGTCGAAGGTACCAAACCAAATAAATCCCTGACTATCCTGAAATATAGATTTCACCGAACTATTCGATAAACCTTTATTCATCTCCTTGGGAAATTGCGCACTGGTCAGCATGCTTGTGTGAACAAGAATGAGAACGAATATCAGGATCAAGGCCTGACGAAAATATAGGAGACTGTTCAAACTAGGCATGTTAGCAGCTATGTTAGTATAGTATTTCCGATATCAGATAATTTATCGATTCTTCCTTATCATAGGTTATTATCTTGAAAACGACTTTTGTGATCAGAAAAAGTCAATTTGAAGATTATATGGTTAAAGATACGATTGTTTTTTAAATAAGTGTATATTGTACGTTTATTTAAAGCGAGCTGCTTTACGACTAAAATTTTGCTTCATAAAGCAAAAAGAGGACAGGATGAAATAATAAGTGCCTCTATTAAAATAGTGTACAAACCAATTTAAAGTAGCTTTTGTGCTAGTTTATCAAAAAATACGATACATCTAAATATATGCGGATCAATTTTATCTTATGTCTATTGTTTGTAGGACTTATCAGATCCATTCCAATAAACAGGACTATTGGTGGTGGGCCGATGGTTCGTATATGACTTGATGTACACTTTTCTTTCTTTTGGCTTACGTATTTTTAAGTTATGTAAAGGCACTTTAAAATGGAATAGCCGTAATGATCATAATGGGGATACTTTCGTTGGATAATAAATATTGCATTTCAGTTTGTTGATCGAGAGGCTTTTCGTAATTTAAGTGTCATAAACACAATTATAAACTTTTTATGAAAAATCTCTACTTGATTCTTTTTGGATTATTTTGGCCTTTTCATGTCGTATGGTGTCAGTCGTCTATCGTCTATTTGGGCCTTGATAAGGGGCTTTCAAATGATTTTGTTACTGCGATCTTTCAGGATAGGGAGGGATTTATGTGGTTTGGCACATCAAATGGCTTGAACCGTTACGATGGATACGAATTTAAAGTTTTTAAAAACGATCCATTGTCTAAAAACACACTCCCTGACAACCGTGTGACAGCTGTCGCCGAAAGTTCTTCGGCACAGCTATATGTTGCGACCAAAGGTGGGCTAGCAGTGATAGATCCCAACCGCACACAGTGTGAGCAAGTTTTGGTGAACTCACCTAAAGGAAATAGGCCACTAAATTTTCCGATCCATCAGATAGAGAAAGATATTCTCGGCCAATTGTTTGTACAGGGTGGATCTGAAGGACTATTTAAAATTGAAGAAACAAGAGTGGGAAGTGTCGCCCAGAAGATACCCTTACAATACGCTGGCCAACAGCTGCCCTATTATCGCGTTTCTGCTATTTGCAAAGCAGTTGATGCGGGAGTTTGGGCATTCATAGACCATGTTGGTTTGGCTTATTATGATAGTAAAAAACACCTTTTTTCAATCGTAAAAAAAGTTGATTTCCAGTCGACAACGATGGCGGTAGCACCAACAGGAGATATTTGGTTTGCCAGCAACCAAAAAATTATTTGTTATCATATAAAAACAGGCACGTTTACGAACTATAATTATGATACCTATAGAAAAGCTGTCGTTAACCTTTATTTTGGAAAAGACAAAAAGCTCTGGATATGTACAGACGGCAGCGGCATACAGAAATTTAATAGCATGACGCGAACGTTTGAGTATGATATCGGATTTGATCAACAGCAATTAACCAGTCGATCTGTTTTTGCCTTATTGGAAGATGCGGAAGATCGGCTTTGGATTGGTACATTGAGAGGTGGGGTTAATATTGTGGATCCTGCAAAAAGAAGGTTCCAAACATTTAAAATTAATCCCAGTAGCCAACAGGTAAATACTGCCGACTTTATTTTATCGTTCGAGCAAGCCGATCAAAATCATATATGGATCGGAACCGATGGGGATGGATTATACAAATGGAGTATATCGAAAGGTAGCTTGGTCAATTATCCCTATTCAGCGCATAAGGATCTTAAACCCGCTTTTATAACCTCGTTAATCCAACATCAAAATGACCAGTTGTGGATTGGTAGTTATGATACGGGAATTGTCAAATTAAATACCAAAACTGGCCAGGCAAAACATTACCCCTGTTATTATCCTAACACTCAATATGTCAATAATGCTGTATGGCGTTTATTTAAAGACAGTAGGGGGACGCTTTGGGCATCAACACTCGCCAGTGGAAATGTCTATTGCTTGGATACCATCGCAGATCAGTTTAAACACCTCAATTTGCCGATAAATGATGTGTTAACTTTTTTTGAAGACAAGGATGCTGTTTTGTGGATGGGATCTTGGAGCGCCTTATTCCGACTAGACTTGCGCACGATGAAATACAATAGCTATCACATTGGAAGCCCAATTCGTTTTATCCAACAAACAGAAAGTGGTTTTCTTTGGCTAGGCACAGAGGGTGGAGGACTTTTACATCTGAATCTAAGCTCGATGAACTATAGACGCTATACGGAAAAGGATGGCCTTGTTAGCAATACCTTGTTGAATGGCTTACAGGATGCACAGGGTAATATGTGGATGTCTTCACTTGATGGACTCTCCAAAATGGATGTACAAAAAAAAACATTTCAAAACTTCTATCAGTCAGACGGTCTCCAGAGCAATCAATTTAATTACAACGCTGCCATTAAATTACGGGACGATCTGTTGGTTTTTGGTGGTATCCGTGGGTTCAATTTATTCAGGCCGCAGGATATATTTTTTAAGGCCAGGTTTCCCGCGTTGAAATTGACCCGATTGAGCATTGGGAATGTGCCATTCGGGCAAAATGAAGCGTATAAGCAAATCTCTTTGAACGCTGTTCAAAGCTTAAAAATACCATATGAAAAGGCTATTTTATCTTTTTCCTTTGCAGCATTGGATTATAGTTTTTCGGATAGGATCGACTACGCCTATTATTTGGAAGGTTGGGACAAAGATTGGAATTACGTCAATAAACAGCGGACTGCTTATTATTCGAATCTCAGGGAAGGCAAGTATAAATTGCATATCCGGTCGAGTAACGCGAATGGCCAATGGAATCAAGCAGAACGTATTATTGACGTGGAAGTTTTGCCCCCTTGGTATCGAAGTATATGGGCATATATAGGGTATCTTTTGCTGCTCGTTGCGGTCCTCTATCTTTACAATAGGTATCGGGAGAATAAGGATCTATTGCTTTTTAAATTAAAGACGGCCGAATTTGAACGGGAAAAAGAGCACGAGTTACTCGAAGATAAGCTGGCATTTTTTACCCATATCGTCCATGAAATTAGGACTCCATTGACGCTTATTGTAAATCCCATCAAAGACATTGTCAACAAATCAAAAAAAAATATGGGCGAGTCAGAGGAACTACTGTCTGTTTACAATCATTCCAAGCGATTGTTAAACCTTGCGGATAAACTTCTTTTGTTTAGAAAATCCGATGGGAATTTTGATGAGCTTGCTTATACAGTATTTGATATCATACAGGTTTTACGGGGGACGTTTGATTCTTTTAGGCAATTGGCCGACTCTCGAAATATCAGTTACACATTTGAGACTGATATTGAAAGATTAATCCTAAATGCAGATTATGAAAAATTGGAAATTTGTTTTATCAATCTACTTCAAAATGCACTTAAATATACGGCCAATGGCGGATCTGTCTGTATTAAAGTGAGTCGTATAGACCAGGAACTAAGGTGTGCTATCATTGATTCGGGACAGGGCTATCCAACTCAGCTAACGGAAGAAATATTTAAACCTTTTAAACGCAATTTTAGCTTATTTAATCACGGTGCTGATGGTTTTGGCATCGGACTGTTTTTTGTGAAAAAATTCATTAGTCTGCATCAAGGTAGATTGGAATATTTTGCGAATCCGCATGCTGGAGCAACTTTTTCAATTTCATTACCCATTACCCAGGTCAGTTCATCAGCTATTGTGGGCAGCGTCGAATTACAACAAACGGCGACTGGATATCGTAGTGCTGTAGCAGGAGAGCAGCCCGAACCTTCAGCTTCAACTTATCCCGTGAAAAGCCAGGCACTTGATGAATTGTATGAAAATGATTTGCAGGAGAAAATATTGATCGTCGACGACAGTGAAGATATGCTAAATTATATTGCTCGTATTTTTTCTGACAAATATCAGGTTGTCAAAGCAAATAGTGCTGAAACGGCATCAGCCATTTTAGAAAAATTAGACCCAAGTATTGTCATTAGTGATGTAATGATGAGCGGAACTTCCGGAATTGATCTCTGCAAACAGATGAAGAGCAGCATAAAGCTAAGTCATATACCTATTATCTTGTTAACAGCAAGTGCGTCTTTTGATGTCAAATTAAAAGGCATAGAAGTTGGTGCAGATGACTATATCGTCAAACCTTTTGACAGGGAGCTACTCGTGGCACGTGTAGAAAGTCTAATTGAAAATAAAAATAGATTACATACCTATTTTTATAGTGAAATTACCTTGCAGTCCAAAGACCATAAAGTTCCGGCAGCTTTTAAAGATTTTTTGCAACGGGCAATAGCCGTGGTTGAAAAGCATTTGTTGAATGAAAATTTTACGGTAAAGATGCTTGCCGAAGAGCTCGGGATGAGTCATTCCAATATGTATAGACGTATAAAATCTATCTCAGGCAAATCTGCCAATGAATTTATCCGATCTATTCGGATGCGTCGGGCTGCGCAATTACTTATAGAAAACAAGACTAACATTAATGAAACCGCTTATCAAGTTGGTTTCAAAGATATCAAACATTTTAGGCAGCATTTTTCCAAAATTTTTGGTTGTTCGCCCTCAGAATACCGCAAGCGCTACAGCCATCTGGGAAGCATACCTACTAGTATCGGTTAATCACCTGAGACATTTAAAATGCAAAAGAGAAGAAAAACGGTAGCTATTTAACATACTGCTGTTTTTCTTCTCTTTTTTTGTGGCTCAGTTATCCGCTAGTAAGCGCCACTGTGACTGGTCATGCCGTCTTTCCGCATAGCTTCTATGATCAGGCAATTGTATACGTAATCCCAGCTTGAACTGACTTCTGAATTTTGATTTAAACCATAGGGCCACCAGTGCATGCTATCGCCATTTATAACCGCTGATTCGTCTGAGTTGATCATTTTTAACATATTGTTGGCATTTGCCAGACTATATTTGCCATTGATAATCGCTTGTGACCACCAGCTTGTCGTCCCGGTACCGAGGGTATGGTTCATCTCATGCAACATGGTACGGATATTTTGGTAGCCCTCGCTGGCACCAAATCGCATCCAGCCCTCGTTATTCGCGTCGGCTGTCGGAACCCCGGGGTCGTAGTTGAGGTAAACATGTTTGGTGGCCGAAGTATAATTATTGGCATACCAGACGGCACTGTCGAGGGCCACTTGCAATCGTTGGTATGCAGCAAGTTGTTGCGCTGTTGGATTGTCGACTTTATTGAATGTATAGGTTACTTTGCCCTTGGCGATTGTATGGAAGGAAATGTCGGGTCCGTAGCTTACACCTGTTTCATTGATCGCATAAGCACGTAAATGATAATTTGTACTTGGGGTAAGATTTAGCATGCCGATTCGAAATTTGCCTGTGCCTGTTGCGCCATTCATAACCTTATGATCAGTGACCGTCGGTTTTTCCTGTAGGCCCCAGCATATCCCTCGTTCAGTCACAGCGCCACCACCACTGCTGATAATATTGACGTCATAATAAGCAATTGATGATCCCACAATAAAGATCGGATTAGAGCCAAAGGTAACCGATTGTATATCGGCGGTGGTCAATACCTGTTGTTCGCCATAAGCAATTCCGCCCTTATTTTTGGCGTAAGGTCTAATGTAGTATGTTTGTGAGGGGGCAAGGGCTGTTAGTGCCACAGTAAATTCACCAGAACCTTTACTGGAAGTTGCTTCCATCGGATTATTGTCGATTGTCGGATTCGGGTCTTTGTTCCAGCAGATGCCACGACTGGTAACAAGGGCACCACCTTTGTTTAGCACTTTTCCTGTTATCATAGCACCTGTAGTCGTGATATTGGAAAAGGCTAATTTACCCAGCTCAGCAAGTGCGATGTCATCTGTTTTTTCTGTAGGCGTTACCATACTGCTTTCGGGAGTAGCCTTTTTACAGCCTGCTAAAGTGCAGGCTGTAAAAAAGACATAAAAAACTAATCTATTCATCTATTTTGGTTATAATTTTTCAAAGATCATATTGCCAGAGACTTTAAAATAAGAGCCGTCTGAAGCGGTTCCATTCATGTTTCCGAGAAAACCCAAGGTTACAGGTCCCGCTTCTGTTACTGTAAATTCGAATATTGCACTGCTTCCAGATAGGGTTTGAAAGCCTAAGGCTGTATTCAAGGCTGATTGATCGGGCAAGGCATTGCCTTTGGCGGCGATGAGGTGAACGACACCGGCGCTGCCTTTGTCAATCTTTGAGACTGTAAAACGATATTTTCCGGGCTGTAGGTTGGTTGTTTGATAAATCTTACCATTTACAATTGGCGCTAAGTTGGGGGAAGGTGAGGCCCATTGCCACCAACCTGCTTCCAAAGATAAACAGGCTTTTTTATCCCGAATCTCAATTCCGCCATAATATTTTCCGTCTGCTGTCTTGAAGTTCTTTGCCGCATCATTGACAAGCCACACCGCCGGAGTGCCCCAACGATCGCCGCCCATGGCAGAAGTCTCGAAAGGAAAGTTCATATTTTTTAGGTAAACCTCCTTGGGCGATATATTTGCGGAATAGTTCGTGTAGAATGTATCTATACTTAAGGAATCTGGAACAAATAATGTACGGTATCGCAGTGGTTTGCCAGGCATAAAGTCTGCTAAAATGCTTTTGCCAAGTTTAATGGAGTCTCTTTGAATAATCAATTTCCCTGATGTATTGGTGTACTCCACTTCTGTAAACTGAGCACCACTTGTCAGATCAATGCCCCCCCAATTGACTGTGGTTTTTTGATCGCCAGCAAAATAGTCAACAGCATACATTGGTCTGTTGATAAGTCCCGAGCTGAACCGTTCGCCATAAGATACGCCAGTTTTAAAAACGCTTAGCGACTTATTGCCTTGGGCGTCGTAGGTAATAAGTTCAAAATTATGTACTCCTTCACTTATTTTCAGTGAAATTTTTAAGGTATCTACGCCAGCCGTACGATTGATTTTTACCTCAGTCGAATCTTGCCGATTATCCCAGTATATTTTGAGACGATCTACCTTGGGGTCGGCCATAAATAATCCAGTGATATAGACGCGCTCTTTACCCGAGAAGACCTTTACGGAATCAATTTTTCCGGTGTAGGAAATTTCGCCGCCTTCCAGGTACTTTTTATAATCATCACTTTTTGAACAGCAAAGGAAAGAAAGCATGGCCATGCTAAGCAAAGACATGATAAAGAATGTTTTAATATGTGCTACTTTCATAATAGTCTAATTGATAATAAACAAGTTGTATTAACGTGGATCGCCATAAACCTGTAATTCGGCGATGGACATAAAGGACGATCCCTGCCAATTTTTAATGGTTTTGATGCGTAGATAGCGGACCTTTGGTGCACTGATATCAAAGTCAAAGCTTAAACCCGAATTGGCAAGTTGATAATCCTCATCCGTTTGTTGCCCCATGGGTAGTCCAGAAGGCTTTTTGCTTTCGAAGGTACCTAAGCGCGTCCAGTTGTTCCAGCTCCCGTCCGAAGGCGGGTTATCGGAACCCCATACTTCAAAAAATCGCACATTACCGCCGTAATAATACATACGCCCATCGTTTGTATATTCTGGATAGTCCCAGATTACTATCCGACTCATTTTGGCCAATACACCTGTATCAAATGTTACCCATTGTGGGCCATTTACAGTGACGTCAGTCAATGATATATTGGGCCAGTTCCAATTGTCTCCGTCCCACATCTTGGATAGTCCCGTAGAAGAATATTGTTGTTTAGAATCCGTGGGTAATGTAACTGCAGTATACCGTGATTTGGGAAGTGCCTGTTCAAACAGCGGGGTCAAAGTCGTCACAAGCGTATCGGTAAAATTCATGTACTTGTCTCTGACCGTGATGGCAAACTGTTTGGGATTTGGTGCAAATCCACGGATTGTACGTGAAATCTGTTTAGCGGAAGTATAGATGTTGTCTACAGAAGGTACCCATTCACCCAACGAATCGACCATCACCATCACGGTGAGATTTTTCTCCGTCTCGTTTTCGGCAGTGATCCGAATGCCCCCAAAAGCTGGAATGGCCTCCAGACTCCGAAAGGTATTCCAGATGGGATTTTCTAAAGGTGTTACGGAGACTTCGATAGGCGCCGAACTGATTTCACTTCTATTTACGGCATAGAGCTTGATCGAATGCGGATTTGTATCAGCAAAACCTTCCACGAGAAGCGTGTTGTTATAGTAGGAGGATTTCACCTCCATCTCTTTACCTGACCTTAATTGATAGACGGCTTTGACATACAATAGATCCTGATCTTTTGGTAAGGTATAGGTAATACGTGCCGCTCCGGCCAGGTTTTCTACTTTCACATTACTGACCTGCCCCGGTGCAGTGCTGTTGACAACAGGAGCGACTTGAATTTCTTCTTTACAGTTTTGGAATAAGATGCAGAACAAAAATATGGTCTGTATCAATTTTCTGTTTATGTTCATTTCTTTATGACTTTAAGGATAAAATTGAAAGGACTACCAGCCTAAATTTTGTGTCAACGAAGGATTTACGGTTAATTCACCTTGGGCTATTGGCCAGAAATAATCTCTAGGCGCCACAAATGTCTGCTGAAATAAGGTTCTTATCTGGTAATAATCAGCACTGATTTCCTGATTCACGCTCCATCCGGTAATGTTCTGATTGAAATATTTAACGGCCAGTTTCCAGCGTCTTAGATCCCAATAGCGTTTTCCTTCAAAGGCCAATTCGATCATTCGTTCATGTTGGATAATTTCGCGAAGACCTTCTTTGGTCGTAGGCTTGTCTGGGTTTGACGAATACTGGTTCCAAGACGATAGGACACCGGGGATTCCAGCACGTTCGCGTATGCGGTCTAAATACGCGTAAACATCAGCAGAAGGACCATTGGCTTCATTCAACGCCTCAGCATACATCAGATAAATATCGCTTAGGCGCATATCTGGCCAAGGGTAGGATTTATAACTGACACCATTGCTACTGAAAGCCTGCTCCCAATTCACTAATTTTTTAAGGAAGTATCCAGTTTCATTGATCCACCCATGATTATTGGCACCAGCAGGCTGATTTAGCTTCGCCTGTACATAATACGTATCCTCATCCGATAGGCTTTTGGTATCAAATTTGAACCAGATGCCACCGTCAAAACCCAAGTCAGCATAAAAGCGTGGCTCGCGGTCAAAGTTTAAACGTGCCGTGGTATATCCTTCTTTGATATAATACCGATCTGCAGCGGTAGCCGTGCGTAGGCTCGACTTGTCATTAAAATCGAGGGTTTTATCCTCATTGATAGGGACACCATTTTTTGTGTAAAACATTTCTGCAATTTTCAGCGGTGCGCTGAGGTGTTGTCTTGCCGTACCGACCACCGCTTCCGGGGTTAAGAGGGGCATCGCATCCCGCTGTATATTCCATGCCTGGTAATTGGGATTTGCCCAGATGTGTTCAGCAGACCAACGCTCATTGAAGCCCAGGCTGATGCCCAGCACCTGTGCGGTTGCATCGCTCATTTTAAACTGTCCATATTCGGCCTTATTGAAAGGGAAGAAGCTGATGCCCGCAGCATCGGCAGATTCAATTGCCGCTTTTGCAGCCTCCGCGGCCTTTGTCCATTTTGCGGCCTCATAAGTTGGATTGAAGAGCTGTTCGCCTTTGCTATTGCGCATGGACTGATAATCTGTATTTCCGTTGAATAGGGGACTTGCAGCAGTCAGCAATACCTCAGCCTTTACAGCCTGGATGATGGGTTTGGTCACCCGTCCAAGTTCCGCGGCCTTATTGGGGATAATTAAAGGAACAGATTTCTGTGCAGCAGAATCCAGCAAAGAAACGATATAATTGACCACCTCATCGACAGGACGCTGTTCTACCCGTACAGCAGACTGATCTGCGTCAAGTGAGATATTTTTTTCGACAACGGGGATTGGTCCATATTGGCGGAATAACAAATAGTGGTAATAAGCTTTTAGAAACAATACTTCTCCAATCCATCGCGAGCGATCATCGATTGAGAGATCAGGTACCTTGGACAGATCAGAAACATTTTCTAAAAAGATATTGCAGTCTCGGATAGCGATCCATAAACCGCTTCTCCAGGAGTCTACAAGTGGCTGATTGACATTTTGTCCGCCGCGGGCGATACGCCAGTTATTTGCCGGATAGATTTCCCGCTGGGCAACAGGTAGCCATACCTCATCGCCGGCAAGAAATCCAATATTGCTTTGTGCATCCGAATTATTTGGTAACCACGAGTAGCAGGTGAAGAGAAATTTCTCAGCTTCATTTCGTAAGGAAAAGGCGTTGTCAATTGTTGCCACGTTGTCCGGAACGACATCTATATAATCTTTACAGGCAGAAACTCCAAAAGCACTAAACAAGAGGCATGCGATATAGGTTACTGTCTTTTTCATATTTTTATTTTTCATGATTTCTTAATTGTAGTTCACATTAAAAGCTCAGTTGTAAGCCCATGTTATATACGGCCTGAATCGGATAGCCTATTCCTTTTCCACCCATCTCGACATCCCACATTTTAAAGGAGCTTAAGGCAAATAAATTCATTCCATTGGCGTATATCCGAAGGTTTTTTGCTTTGAGGCGTTTCATCAAACTTTCCTTAAACGTGTAGCCTACTTCCACTGTTTTCAATCGGAGGAAGGCGCCACTACGCATCCACCAGGTACTTCTTTGGTTATTATTCGCAATAATATTTTCACTTAGACGAGGCCAAAAGGCGTACAGATTTCGATTTTCTTCACTCCAATAACTATCGGCAATGACCTGTAGAAGGCCGTTTTGCGAACCACCATTTAAATAGAAGGGCGAAATATTTTCGGGATTAATGAAAAAGGAAGAGCGTGCAGATCCCTGAAAGTAAAAGCTGAAGTCTAAACCTTTTCCACCCACTGTACCGCCAAAGCCATAGATCATTTCTGGCGTGGTAGGGTATCCGATCGCGACGCGGTCTAAATCTGTAATCTGTCCATCGCCATTTACGTCACGGTATTTGATGTCACCACCCAGATAATCTAAGCCCGGTTTTCCGAATTGAACCGGAGAATTCAGTACCTCCTGATCGTCCACAAAAAGTCGTTCAGCGATGTAACCAAACTCTTGGGACGCCGAAGTACCTACTGTATAGCGACTGGCTTCTTTGTAAGCGGGTTCATCCACAATCAGTTTCTTGCTCACGGCATAAGTCATCGTTCCACGTCCCTGAATGTACCAGCTGTCGCCAAAGTTTTTGTTATAATTTAGCGTCACATCTACCCCTTTACTTTCGGCTTTATTCGTATTGGCGACAATAGCGGCGCGAAGTCCCATTGTACTCGGTATATATGATCGGCCGGTGAGAATATTGCTCCGGACCTGTTTGTATACATCTACATTTAGCTCGAGGTCTTTAAAAAGACCGAGTTCGAGTCCTAAGTTTGTCTGGCGCGATCGCTCCCATGTGATATCCTCATTGGCATAACGGCGTATGGCGATGGTTGGTCTGGTATATCCTGAAAGCTCACCAAATCCAATCTGAAAGGCATTCATGTCGACATCAGATAAATAGAAAAAGCGATCTTGCGAACGGCCGATTTGATCGTTCCCAGCAAAACCATGTGTAGCACGGATTTTTAGTTTTGAAATGACATCTTTGACAGGTTCGAAAAATGATTCATTGGATATATTGTAGCTAAGCCCAAAAGAAGGGAAAAAACCTAAGCGACGATTTTTGGCAAAGCGTTCTGAACCATTGTAACCAAAGTTGAACTCGGCAATATAACGGTCATCAAAATTGTACGAAAAGCGACCAGAAAGACCGATATTGCGTGAAGGCAGCGACAATTGCAAGTTTCCGGCATTCCCACTCAATGAATTCTGAACTAAACCGATCACTGTGGCCCCTACATTATGCTTACCAAAAGCATGATTATAGCTGGCAATCGCATGCGCATAAAACATCGAGTTGACTTCTTTTGCAGACTCTGAATAATCGAGGTATTCGGTACCAACAGTTCCGATTGATCCAAGTGAACCATCGTTCATGACCCGGAGGCTTAGATCGCCAGAAGCATCAGCCGATGCCGTGTAATAGAAAGGATTATATTTGCGGCTTACTTCAAAGTAAGCATAACGTTTAAGATAAGTCATTGCCGTAAGGCTCAGCCCTGGGATCAATGCATTCAGATTTTGGTTAATCTGAATCTGTGGCATGATCGTCGAGGTATTAAATTCTTGATAGCCACGTACCATTTCGGCGTAAGGGTTTACAAATAAACCACCATTCCTATTGAGTGCATTACCAAATAAAGGGTGATTCATGTAAGGCATATACGAAGACGGATAGATCGCCGGGAACATGACAGGATTCGACCAGATGGCGCGTCTGAAGGTTGCAGCTCCACCATTGATACGGCTTCCATTTTCGTCTGTGCTGCCGATCGGTCCATTGTAATCGTCAAACTGTGCATATACACGTACGATACCCGTCGTTGTAGGGGTAAAGTTGATATCAACATTTGAACGGACGGAGTAATTTTTTAACTTGATATTGTTATTGAAATTGTTGATTCCGTTCATCTTCAAAATACCATTGTCGATGTTATATGTGCCGGATAGGTAGTACTTTGCTTTTGCTCCACCGCCGCTGATATTTAGGTTATTGCGCTGGTTTATGGTATAGTCTTTTATAAGCTGGTCAATCCAATTATTATTCGGGTAGAGCAGCGGATTGTCTCCGGCTCTTGTATGGTCAATTTTGGTCTGCCAATACGGGAGCCCCTGTCCACTGGCCGCATCAGCGGGCCTTGTCAGGTACGCCTCGTTGGCCATTTCCATGTAGCGGATGTTGTCTGCAAATTTAAAATTGCGGGTATTGGTAGAAACATTACTTTCCGTACGGAATTCAAATTTTGTAGCACCTTCTTTCCCCAGTTTTGTGGTGATCAGGACGACGCCGTTTGCCCCCCGGGCACCATACATGGCGGCCGCATTGGCATCACGAAGGACAGAAAAGCTCGCAATATCATCGGGCTGTAAGCGGGCCATATCGGTCGGTGAAGATTCGATGTTATCGATGAGAATCAATGGGTCCTGTTTTCCGGTACCAAAACTTCCAAGTCCCCGAATAAAGAAATTTGCATTATCAGATCCAGGTTCACCACTGCGTTGAAAGGCAATCATACCGGCAACCCTTCCAGCAAGCATAGTGGTTAGGTTGCTCGTCGGTCCTTTTAATTCTTTCGGATTAATCGTGGTTACGGAGCCCACCACAGAAGCTCTTTTTTCGCGTTGACCAAACCCCGTAACAACGACATCTTCGATAACATTTTCGTTTAGTTTAATTTGGATGTCTAAGGTAATGGTATTGTCGGCATCTGTTTTTTTTCCGGTCAGGGAAATTTCCTGACGTGCATAGCCGACACTACTAAATACTAAAGTTGCGGTTTTGTTGGTATTGAGTACATATTTTCCATTTCCATCCGTCGATACGCGCGTAGTGCCCCCCAAGACACTTACTGTGACGCCCGATACCGCTGTACCGTCATTTTCCGAGGAGACTTTTCCTTGTACACGAACCTGTTGCGCCATAGCTGCACAACAAGTTGCCGTCATTAGAAATATAAAAATTCCTAGACGAGATTTAATCTTCTTCCATCTTTTCATTAATAAGAATTTTGGTTATAAATTGAGTTATGTTGAATACAATTATCGTTACAATGAATTGGATAATTCGAGGGGATTTACAGCAAAAAAAGGGGGTGAAATGGTCAACAGTAAATGGTCGGTTTTGCGCGTATAGCCTGGTGTGCCCCATACGAATATCTCCCTTACTTTGGCCGAATATATCACCCTGATTTTTTATCAATAACGTCTTGGTGCCGACTTTACCAAAACAGATTTAGTTACCTTGGAGCGTGTGGGAAATGAATGGAGAGTATCCAAATCGATCAATTCGTATAAATAGAATTTTACATCTGGTGGTTTGCCAGTAATAAAAGTCAAGCCACTAATAAATTATGTGTTTAAGTTTAGTTTAGAAGCCAGATCGTATTACACCTTCAATTCAGCTACACATATCCGTAATTCGGATCATCGGCTTGATTCCTTGGTTTCTACCTTTGAACTATAAAAATTTATAAGTTATGCAAACAAAGAAATTAGGCAGTCTAGGACTTGAAATACCTTTAGTAGGATTAGGCTGTATGGGTATGACCAGCTTAGCAGGTGCCGATGTGTACGGAAAAGCAGATGAAAAAGAATCCATTGCAACAATCCATCGTTCGCTCGAATTGGGCGGAAATTTTCTCGACACGGCCGATCTGTACGGCCCACATTTTAATGAACAACTGATCGCAAAAGCTATTTCCGGAAACCGAGATCGATACATCATTGCCACAAAATTCGGGTATGAGATAGATGATAATGGGCAGATGACCTGGAAATTAAATGCCAGTCCGGACTACATTAGAAAATCCATTGATCGTTCGCTCAAAAATCTGAACACAGATGTTATTGATTTGTATTATCTGCACCGTCCAGATCCGAAGGTGCCGATCGAAGAAACAATTGGAGCAATGGCAGAATTGGTGCAAGCAGGAAAAATCAAATATATTGGTGTCTCTGAGATCGATGCAGATTTGATCAGACGTGCACATGCTGAGGCTCCTATCACGGCAGTTCAAAATGAAGTTTCGCTATTCAGTCGTGATGTGGAAACCAATGGCGTATTGGACACAGTTAACGAATTAGGCATCGGATTAGTAGCCTATTCACCATTAGGTAGAGGTTTTTTAACGGGTGAATTGAAATCTCCGGAGGATATGGCAGCAGATGATTTCCGTAGACAAATACCGCGTTTTCAAGGAGAACAATTTTACAAAAACATTGAATTAGTAAAAGAATTGGAAAAAATGGCAGATGAAAAAGGATACAGTACTTCACAGTTAGCGATTACCTGGCTCATTCAAAAAGGCATTACGCCTATTCCTGGAACGAAACGAGTGAAATATGTAGAGCAGAATATAGAGGCTACAAACATTCGATTTACGGAAGCTGAATTGCAAAAAATTGAAGAAATACTTCCTGCTCATGCAGACACAGGTAATCGTTCGTTTGATTTTCCTGAGTAAATAAGCAGGTTGCAAAAGAGCTTCTTCACAACCGGGAAGCTCTTTTGTTATATAAATCACTAAATTTATATAATATATTTTATCGTAAAATAATGGCTCAATCCAACGAAATACATATACATATCGACTCCGTAGCGTCCTATCACGAGATGATGGGCATTGAAAAACCGATGCATCCTTTATTTAGTATCATCGATTTTTCGAAAATTACGTATTCCCATCCAAAAGAGACATGCTACATCCATTCCAATTTGTACAACATCAGCGTCAAATCAGGTGCAGATTGTATTTTACAATATGGTCCGCATCACTTTGATTTTACGCAGGGAGCAATGTCCTTTTTCAAACCCGGACAAACTATCAAGGTAGACCCTAATGCTGCTATAGTGAAAGATGGTTTTACCATCAATTTTCATCCCGATTTTCTGCGTACTTTTCCTTTAGACAAAAAGATACAACGCTATGATTTTTTTGATTACAAAGTCAATGAAGCCCTGTTTCTCTCAGACGAAGAAAAAGCCCAGTGCAACGCTATTGCCAAAGGTATTGAAACCGAATACAAGAGTAAAATAGACAGTTATAGTCAGGAAGCCATCGTGAGTTTTCTGGATCTGTTGCTGGTTTACGGCAAACGTTTTTACGACCGGCAATTCATTACCCGAAAAACCCATCAGCGACCTATTGTGGTTCAGTTTGAAGAATTATTGGATGCATACTTTCATGAGGAGCTTCATTTGCAAAAGGGCCTGCCCAACGTGAAATATTTTGCCGAGGCTGTGCATATGTCACCCAATTATTTAAGTGATCTTTTGAGAACATCAACAGGTAAAAGTGCCCAAAGCCATATCCAAAGTAAGCTGATCGAGGTCGCTAAAACCATGCTCAGCTCCACAGTACTTTCCGTTTCTGAAATCGCCTACCAGTTGGGATTTGAACAGGCGCAATCGTTCAATAGATTATTCAAATCCAAAACCAATCAAACTCCTTTGGAATTTAGGGCAAGCTTTAATTAAGAATTTATTTATTTTGTATTTATAGCCCAATACCTATAAGAAACCTGAATGAAAGAGGGCGGTATATTCTGCATTCAACTCGGACACAAACATTTTGCTTATAGTCATCCATCCATTGTCAGGTCACTTCCCTAACTTCATCCAGGATGTAAAACAGGTAACAGTTTGTCCATCATGGTGAAACACCGGAACCGTCGGCCATTGCTCAACGTATCGCTCATAAGTCCATCGACCAAGTGTCATTGGGCAACATGGGCTTGACCAGCGGCTGTTTTACTCTTTGCTGCAACCGCCGCTTTGCTTTCCTTCTGATGTTCGTGAAAATGCTAAAGAACTACTTTCTCATTTAGTAGCTGTCATCCCCCAATACTAGATTGTTAAATATCGTTATTTTTTAACACCGCCTGCTTTTTTTGTTTAACATTGTTTGTAATTGTAAACTAATTCAATCCAATATCAGTTAGTGCCTTGATCAATCCCGATGAGGAGTCCTCTTCTTGGATAATCTTGTTGATAATTTAAAGGCAAGGTATATGGCTTTTATATAAGAATAGGCCGATCCGATAAAAGAATGCTATTAATTTTTAACAGTTTATATATGTTAACCAACAAATACTTATGCTCGATGATTTTGGCTATGTGCTCAACACTTAGCTGTTTTGCACAAGAACATAGTCGGGTCAAAATTAAAGTTAATCTCCATGGGATTGATAATGAAAAGCTTACTTTACAGTTTGATGATGGCATAGTCTTAGAGGAACTTAAACCAGGTCGGGGAGATTCTAGCTTGTTTATCGATAGGCCAATTAATACACCCTATCCCAGAATAAGTACCATTTATAATAGCCAATATTGCGAAAATTACTTTATAGAAGACAATAATGCCATTCTGAATCTTTTCTATGATGTTAGTAAAAAAGATACGCCAGTTTATTCCTATAAGAATACAAATATTACCGTAATTGATACCGTTTCCAATAAATTTTATGGGGATCTGAGAAAGGATCAAGAGGACGAACTATCCAAGTTGAACACTTTTTTTAAAAAGCATGGCCACGAAATACGCTCAAATGATTCTGTCAAGTATGAACTCACCGGTTTGATAAAGGCAATAAATGCGAAGTCAATGAATTTTCTAGCCACCAACAGCAACGATTTTTTTTCCTTTTATTATTTTAAAGATCAGGTTCTTGGACTTACAAATTTTATCGAACGTGATCCTGAATATTATACGCATCTATTAACGTATTACAACACTACATTCCCTGAAAAATTCAGACAGAGCGGCGAGGGAAAACAGATCGTGTCAGATTTAAAGCAACATATATCTCCTGTGCTTTTAAAAGAAAATATGGCTATTCCAGATGTCTATTTTAAAGATAATCATGGAGACAGCATCTTCTATAAGAATCAGAAAGAAAATTTTGTCTTACTTGATTTTTGGGCCAGCTGGTGTGGCCCTTGTGTTCAACAGATTCCTGATATCAAGGCATTGAGAGCTCAATTTTCGGCGGATAGCCTGAAAATAGTCAGCATTTCGATAGATCGTGATTCAGCAAGCTATGTCAATAGCATAAAACAGCATAAAATGGATTGGCTACATAGTTTGGATAGGGGAGCAGTATTGAGCGGTTCGCTGGGGATCAGTAGCGTGCCGACTGTGCTACTTGTAGACCGAAATGGTAAGATCGTTTACTATAAAAATGGCGGAAAACTTGATGTCGATAGAATACGTTCCATTGTTAGCAAAAATTGATTTCTTTTTAATCAACCTTTTTCGAAAAGTAAGTTTGATGGTTCCCTCCTTCGCCAAAGAAGTAATTAAGCATGAGCTTTGCATGTATCTATTTAATCCTGATAGCATATATGAATAAAATAGTAAAACATATGAACAAAATAATCCTTCCGTTTATTCTCATTCTCTTAATGATTGGTTGTAAACCGTATTCCGAATCGACTGATTATTTTGGGCAAACCTATCCTGATTCTATCCCCGTTGTTTTTGCCCCGGGCACCATTTCGGTGAAGGGCCGGTTAGAGCATGGTATTTCATTTACACCCGATACAAGGGAATTAGCATTTGGAATACTCAACAAGGATGACTTCAGTGGGAAAATATTTTATTCTAAAGAGATGAATAAAAAATGGACTGAACCGGTGGCTTTTGAACCATTAAAAAGTACATGTGCTTATCTACCCTATTTTTCACCTAATGGTAAATCCTTGATTTTTACTCAAAGTAGAGGGGCGAATGATAACGTTAATACAGATATTTGGTTAATTGAGAAGGTAGGTGATGAGTGGGGGACTCCAAAAATGATAGAAGCTCCGGTAAATTCGACAAGTAGGGAAGCCAACGCATGTATGACATCTGATGGTACAATCTATTTTTCATCTAACAGAAACTGTTCAGGAAAGGAAAATTGCCATACCGCTGATTTGTTCTATTCAAAACTAATAGATAATGAATATCAAAGTGTGGATATTATTCCAGAGTTTATCTCATCAAATGATGAAGAAAGTGTATTCATTTCTCCAAAAGGGGAATACATAATTTTTTGTAGATATACGGACAATGAAAGCGGGGCTGACTTATATATCAGTTATCGTGATATTAACAATAACTGGATTGAACCTCAGATAATTGATTCAACAATAAATTCAAAAGATTGGGATAGGAGACCATTTGTAAGTATTGATAATAAGTTTCTATTTTTTACCAGGCTGCAAATCGAAGAAAAGGGAATAATCGAATCAGATATATATTGGGTCAATACGTCAAAACTGTTTAAGCCGTTTGTTTATAATGCACTTTCTGACACAACAATTCGGATAAGGCAAAGATTCGAGACTTCTGTCCCTAAAGATTATTTTAAAGATATCGATGATAGACAATTGACATACAGCGTTAAACAAAATCAATTTGACTGGCTGTATTTTGATAGAGAACAGATGAAATTATCTGGGCTACCAACTATCGAGGGTAATTTTGAGCTGACTTTTTCAGCCAGCGACCAATATTCAAATAAGACCGATCATAAGCTTATTATAACAGTTAAAAAATAATGATTGCCACGTGTCTTTTCACCTCCTCATTCCCACCATTTACCGAGTTTTCCTGTCCGTTGGTCTAAAGCCCATATGCTAGGGGAGTATTGTGTCGTAGTTTTGAGTCAGCAAATAAGAACAACAGAACTAAGACAATAAAATAAAGACATTATGAAAACGCTAGTAAAAACATTCGCAGCAGCAGCTTTAATCGCAGTATCTACTTTTGCTATGGCCGCTGAAGGACCAGGTTCAAAAGCAGCAAAAGCAAACGTTAACCTTTCCACAGCAGACTTTGCACTTGACCACTATGTTGCGGTCACAACTGCAGGCGAATCGGCAGGAGTAGAGCAGTTATTCGCCGATGATTTTAATCAAAAGATTCAAGCTACCAATGCGCAGTCTAACAGCCGTAGTGCCGTAGTTGAATTATTGAAAAAGCAAAAAGGAGAAAAGCTGAACTGTACAGTAAACACAGATATCATCGAAGAATCGGCAGACTATATGGTCGCTAAAGTGACGTTGAAATTTGAAAACTTCACCAAGACTGACTTAGTTACCTTGGAGCGCGAAGGCAATGAATGGAAAGTGTCCAAATCAATCAATTCGTATAAATAAGAGCCATCCCTTACAAATATATAAGTTGTGAAGCCATGTCGAGAGACGTGGCTTTTTTTATGCTTAGCTTAGATATTTTTAGAGGGAGCATTACTGTTTTTGCATAATCCCATATTGCTTATTTTGATTATTCTCGATTTTCTGACCTGCGTAGGTTTCAAAAATGTATTTGGTCGTATAACTTACAGCTCCGCCCAAAAAGTAGGCATCCTGTACATAACCCGCAACACTGTGCGTGGCATTGGCCACGTCGTGAGATGTGGCTTTTACAGTTTATTGATTTTCAAGAATTTTCAACAGTTTTTGATTTAAGTACAGTTTTTCCTTTCCGACTTTTACGGATTCAAGAATTCCATTCTGCTCCAATGCGATTAGATAATTTCCAACAGTTTTCGCATTTCCTAAATTGTCATCAATCAAATTTTGACGTTTTGTATAAGGTAATCTAAATAATATCTCAACTAAATCTTTTGAATACATTTTAGGAAGTTTCGTTTTGATGTTAGTACTCATTTCCTCTATCGCTTGTGTGATTAGATATAATCGTTTGAGACCTTTTGATGCTGTTTGTTCGATCATATCTAACATATATAAGATGTAATCTTCCCAATTTTCATTTTCTGTTACTCCCCTGAGTTTGGTATAATAATCATTTTTATTCTGAATGATGTATTCGCTTAGATAAATTGCTGGAACTTCTAATAGTCCGGAAAGTTTTAAGTAGAGCAAAAGTAGAATTCTTCCAGTTCTACCATTTCCATCTACAAAAGGGTGGATTGCTTCAAACTGGTAATGTAATAACGCCATTTTGATCAATGGATCAATGTTGCTTTCTTCATTGATGAATTTTTCTAAATTAGCGAGTTTCTCTCTAATAATTGTTTCTCCACTTGGTGGTGTGTAGATAATTTCACCTCGATTGTTGCTTAGCATTGTTCCTGGTGTAACTCGAATGGATGCATTATTTTGTTTAATACATTGAACTATTTTAATGCAAAGGTTTGTAGTAATAAAAGGTTTAGCTTTGAGTTCTTCAAGACCTAGCCATAGTGCTTTTTTATAACTTAAAACTTCTTTTGTTGATAAATTTTCAATTTTCTTGTCAGCAACAAATGATCTGTATAATTCATCATTTGTTGTAATGATATTTTCAACTTCCGAACTTGCTTTTGCTTCTTGTAAGTAAATTGTATCAAGAAATAGCGTCGGATTTGGTAAATTTAATAAAGTACCATTTAATTGGGCCAGCACACGACCAGCAGAAATAGTTTTCCGCAGAATTTTTTTTGTTTCGATATCCTTGGTTGGTGGCAATAATGGTAAATCGTTATAGGGATATTTTCGGTCAAATTTATTCATTTCTTCGAGTGTAAATTTTACTTCTGTGCGTGTTACGAGTGTAAAAATAGTAAAAAATTACTCTTGTTTTTTGTTTAGGTGTAAAAAATGCTCTTATTTTACTTTACCTCCCCATTTCCGCCATTCACCGAGTTTTCTGTCACGTTGATCTAAAGCCCATAGGCTAGGGGCATATTGTGAAGTAGTTTTGAGTCAACAAATAAGAACAACAGAACTAACACAATAAAATAAAGACATTATGAAAGCATTAGTAAAAACATTCGCCGCAGCAGCTTTAATCGCAGTATCTACTTTTGCTATGGCCGCTGAAGGCCCAGGCTCCAAATCAGCAAAAGCAAACATTAACCTTTCTACAGCAGATTTCGCCCTTGAACACTATGTTGCGGTCACTACCGAAGGCGAATCGGCAGGCGTAGAGCAGTTGTTTGCCAAAGACTTCAGCCAAAAGATCCAATCTTCCAAAGCACAATCTCATAGCCGTGATGCAGTGGTTAAATCTCTGAAAAAACAAAAAGGTGAACGTTTGAACTGTGCAGTAAGCACCGATATCATAGAAGAGTCTGCCGATTATATGGTGGCTAAAGTAACATTGAAATTTGAAAACTTCACAAAGACTGATCTGGTTACCTTAGAGCGCGAAGGCAATGAATGGAAAGTCTCCAAATCAATCAATTCGTATAAATAGTTCCTTATCACTGGTGGTTTGCCAGAAGCAGGAGACAAACCACTAGTGAGTCATATGTTTATTTAAGGCCACGTCGTGAGATGTGGCTTTTTATCTGTATAGGCGAAGGTTATTATCAAAGCGTCATGAGTTAAAAAGAGTTAATAACATTGCTTAATGTTTAGTTTTATAATATTTTTATCGTAAAACTAACTGAAAATGAGTAGACTACAGTTGTTGTTGCTATTGCTTTTTATCGCAAATTTATCTTCTGCACAAGATCTGAAAGGCACGATTAAAGATAGGCATTCGGGTGATATTCTTATAGGTGTTTCGATCAAATTAGCTTCGCGCAATACCTATTCCGATGTCTATGGCAAATTTATATTGTCAGACATTAAGCTTGGAGATACAATCACCTTTTCTTCAATCGGATATCGCGAGGAAAAATATATAGTTGGTAATGGCAATCTTGATAATCTGGTTATATATATGGAGCAAACAGCAATTTTGTTGGATGAAGTCAAGATCAATCCTTTAAGAAATTATAAGGCTGATTCCTTAAAGTTTCGGGAAGAATTTGCCAAGACCTTCAATTATAGTAAACCCAAATTTAAAGACATTTTCATCACCAAAAACTATTCTTCAAATGTCCCGAGACACCCTAATCAGGTGAGCAATAGTACCGCCTCGCTGATTAGTGTCGATGTGCTTTCTGTTATTTCTATGTTAGGGAAAAAAAATAACCCACAATCCAAGCTCCAGCAGAAATTAATAAAGGAAGAAGAAGAGCAATATCTTGATAACACCTTTTCAAAGCGTATGGTTCAAAATTTGACGGGCCTTAAAGGTGACTCCCTACAAACTTTCATGCAGTTGTACCGTCCGAATATTGACACAGTAAAATACATGTCCGACTATGATATTATCCTGTACATCAAAAAGAGTTATCAAGAATATATCAAGCCTTAAGTAGCCTTATCGTCTGAACTACTCTTTTTTTGTTTTGATAATGTCATGACTACTATTGCTATTTGGGATATGAGCATAATTGAAAGCCCACGAGTAAAAGAATCAGCGCCTCCATTTATACAGCGAAAAAATATCCATGATACCTCAAAAACCATTAGGCAGCACATTAGTTTTCTAAAGATTGATTCCATGATTTTTCGAATTGGCAACTTTTTCCTACAAATCTCTCTTATACCAATTTAAGCAAATAAATACTGTATTGCAAAATTTAAAAAAGAGAACTTTGCCATGAGTGGTCCATTAACCTCCCCATTCCCGTCATTCACCGAGTTTTCCTGATCGTTGATCTAAAGCCCATAGGCTAGGGGCCTATTGTGTTGTAGTTTTGAATCAACAAATAAGAACAAAAAAACTAACACAACAAAATAAAGACATTATGAAAACACTAGTAAAAACATTCGCAGCAGCAGCATTAATCGCAGTATCAACATTCGCTATGGCCGCTAACGGACCAGGATCAAAAGCAGCAAAAGCAAGCGTAAACCTTACTACAGCAGATTTCGCACTGGACCATTATGTAGCGGTCACTACTGAGGGCGAATCGGCGGGAGTAGAGCAGTTATTCGCCGAAGATTTCAACCAAAAGATCCAAGCTTTCAATGCACAAAACCATAGCCGTGAAGAAGTCATCAAATCCTTAAAAAAACAAAAAGGTGAGAAACTAAACTGTACAGTAAGCACAGACATCATAGAAGAATCAGCAGACTACATGGTGGCTAAGGTGACTCTAAAATTTGAGAACTTCACCAGGACAGATGTGGTTACCTTAGCGCGCGAGGGCAATGACTGGAAAGTGTCCAAATCAATCAACTCATATAAATAAGAGCCATCTCAAATAAATACATAAATGTTGTAAAGCCACATCGAGAGATGTGGCTTTTTTACGTCAAAAGGGCCTGATTCTCATCAGACCCTTTCTCTTAGCGTTTATCTGTACAGTAATTTTTGTGTTTCCTATCGTTTCCTCTTTTTTGTTTCGTCATCCAATGTTTTTAAAGACAATTGGATTTTCACTGCACTACGCCAATTTTTATGTTGATTCTTTCTCTAGAAAGGTAACTAATAGCCGTTTTATATAGTAAGAACAATAGTCAATTTGAAATAGTTTTATTGGAGTGATTTTTTTTTATAAATTGAATTTGCTTATTACAATGGAAGAAGATTCACATTGAAGAATTAAATACTAAAACAGTTGATGTATTACAAACCTATCAATTAAGATGGAAATTAAGCATATAAATTTAGATAGTAAAATTACGTTCAGACGATTTGATACAGATTTTCAATTAAAACTCGGTGTTGATTTAAATAATTGCACAGCTCTTTGTATGGGATTCTTCCTTTTAAAAGAAGGACTATCAAACAGTTTGAGGATGCAATTTAATAACTATTTACTGGTCTTAACAAAAACATCGGATAAATACTCTTCATTTGAAAACCTAAGCTCTATTGAAAAAGTATTCAAAGGTGTTATTTCCATAAACGAGTTGGAGTACTTGCTATATTATCTTCTGAAGATATATCGTGATGGTTTTGCAGAGACAGAACATATAGACATCATTTTTGCCTCCTCAGATAATGTTGAAATAATGTTGACCGTTAGTTATGAGGATTGTTGAATCAAAATCAAGAGGTTGTATTTTTATTGCTCTTTTTTTTCATAGCTATGCCATACCCTATAAGACCCAATATAATTGAAAATGCAATCTGTAAAATGATGATAAATATCCATCCGATAATACCATATTGGTATAATTTTTTTTCAAATCCGCTGAAATTTGCTTCCAGCCATAATGAAAGGAATAATCCTACTACACTATCATAAAGCCCTAGCTTTATAACAGACCACAGGGTTATTTTGAGATTTTGCTTCAATCCAATTAAATATGCTAGGCCGATATAAATAATTATCGATATGATGGAAAACCAACCATAATCAATTTTAAGCCACCTGGATAGGAGTGAACCCACTATTGCCACTAACGTGACGGCAAATATCCCCTGTTCTAAGATTTTTTTATATGGTTTTTCTATTGGTGTTAACTGGCTTTGCATTAGTATTAATAAATAGAAAGACAAAGATAGAAATTTCACCTGGCCATTCCCGCTATTCACCAAGTTTTCCTGTCCGTTGGTCTAAAGCCCATAGGCTAGGAGCGTATTGTGTCGTAGTTTTGAGTCAACAAATAAGAACAGATAAAAAACTAACACAATAAAAATAAAGACATTATGAACTCATTAGTGAAAACATTCGCAGCAGCAGCTTTAATCGCAGTATCAACATTTGCAATGGCAACTGAAGGACCAGGCTCCAAATCGGCAAAAGCAAACGTTAACCTTTCAACCGCAGACTTTGCCCTTGAGCATTATGTTGCAGTGACTACAGAAGGCGAATCAGCAGGTGTGGAACAGTTGTTCGCTGCTGATTTCAGCCAAAAAATTCAATCTTCTAATGCGCAAACTCATAGCCGTGAGGCGGTGGTTAAATCTTTGAAAAAACAAAAAGGAGAGAAGTTGAACTGTGCAGTAAGCACAGACATCTTAGAAGAGTCCGCAGACTATATGGTGGCTAAAGTGACTCTAAAATTTGAAAATTTCAGCAAAGTAGACCTTGTGACTTTGGTACGTGAAGGTAATAACTGGAAAGTCTCCAAATCAATCAATTCGTATAAATAATAACCATCCCTTACAAATATATAAGTTGTGAAGCCACGTCGAGAGATGTGGCTTTCTATTTTTTTTGCTGATCGAACTTCAACTTAAGGGCCTATTCTCTCCGCGTTTTTTCCTCCGTATGTCTCTATAATATACAGAGTAGCAAGTTTTAATCCTTTTTTCGTCTCAGTGGGGTGGAATCCGGGGCCACTGAAAAATTCAACTTTATTATCGATTTTAGAATACCATACAGTTCCAACATGTTTCTCATTCAGTGTATCGGGACGCATTATTTTAAAGAAATTATCGAATTTATTTTTGTTGAATCCGATCACCTGAGACGATGTATTTTCGGCTTGACAATTCTCTTTGAGGTATCTTTCGCCATTCCAGCACATACATTCTGTAGGCGTTAGATAATACACTGTCACCAATATCGCCAATACTAACAACGTACCGCCTGAAAATCTCAATATGTATTTATTGTTTCTGAAAAAAGTTTTAGTAATATTCTGCTGCTTTTCGTTACTAGGTCTTTGATTATTAACAGGCCTATACTGTAATCCATTGGTCGGACTATCTATTCTTTCAGACGTATTGTTTTTATCGCCATTTTTTTCTTTTGAGTCTCCTTGGTCATCAGTGATTCCTACATGCTTGACTTCAGTATCAGATACTTCGTTAATCGTATTTTCATCGGGGTAATCTTTATTGCTTATATCGGAATCGCTGTTATATTTTGATCTATTAGTTCTGTCTTGCTCGGTATTTTGTAAAACTCTATTTTCCGGTGTACTACTTACTGTAGAAGCGTTATCCGTTTGGTAGGCTTGCCAATAGTCAAAGTTATAAGGACGTTGCTGGAAATCGACCAACACTGCCAAAAATTTGACAACGTCCCTTTCAGGACTACGTTTTGTATCACCAATTATAAAATTCCTTAAAGCCCTAAATTTGTCTGTTTCTGCCTCCCTTACTATTTCCCTAAGGGATTTCCCAATTTGCTTTTGTTTCTTTTTTTCGACTTTCTCGCTGAAGAAGTCTTTATAGACCACTTCATCTTCGATTGTCAACCCCTTCTCAAAACACTGAATTGACCAATTCTTAAGATCTCCCGTTGAGGGCCACTCACGAGAAAAATCAAGTTTTCTGTTCTCCTTTAAATCTAGGTAGGCCTCTCTTACGGCCTTTTGAAATTTCTCAAACATAATCCAAAATTATATCTATCCACTGTTGGAAAATACGGGAAACCGTAGCGATAACTTCTCTGACCATACAATCTGAAAATTTGAAAAATCTGGAAAAACGATGAAAGCTTCTGTAGGGGCTTGAAATATAATGAAGTGTTGGAAACGTTTGATAAAAAGGGTTTTAACGGCTATAACTTTGTTTTCGAAGTCAGATGATATATCGATTAAAACATAAGACTAAGATACTAATCTGATTTCACAATGAGAAGATCTCGCGGTAGTCTTTAGCCGGTTTGGGAAGCAGCTTCTGCCTCCCGCGATTGACACTCCTACTTCCCAAAAAATTCAGAAGGCCTTCTGAAATCAATGCAATAACCCCATGCACGGTGCGTGGGGCCTGCTAAGGATTTATTCTAATTTTTTGAATTATGTGGAGTTTAATATTATATTTTTTGTTTGGAATCGGTCAGCCGTCTAATCCTCAGCCAACGCCTGAGCAACCAACAGTACAAACTGCAGATGCACCAACCCCCGGCCCAGGAGACAATGGAGGTGAGAACGGGACAGTTCGCCCACCAAGAAAATAAATTTTTGCAAATAGAAAGGCAGCATTTTGCTGCCTTTTTTTATAAAATAAGAATTTGTTGTTTCATTATTGGATTTTTAATATTTTCGGGTAAAATTGGCCTGAGTTGAAATATTTATATCTCCTTATAATAGTTTTATTTTATTCCTGTAATAAAAAGGAACAAAATAAAAGCGTAAAAATACCGAATACTTATTATGAGCAAGCTTACGACCTCCTTGATGCGGGTAAGACTGACTCTTCTTTTTTCTTATTCGAAAAAGCAAAACAAATATTTTTGGACAGTAAAGATAGTTTAGGCGTAGCTAAATGTTTAATAAATATGGCTATTACGCAAAGGGAACAAGGGGATTTATTCGGTTCTTTAGAAACCTCATTGGAAGCTGTAAAATATTTAAAAGAAGGTAATCGTAAAGATTACGTTTTTCTGAGTACAAATTACAATAATCTCGCATCGGCGGCACATAGTTTACAGAATTATAAGAAAGCTATTGAATTTTATGATCTTGCGATAAAATTTTCAGATGACTCCCTAAATTCGAATATTTATCGCAATAATCTAGCATTAAGCTATATGCAGATGAAAGATTATGATTCTGCTATCGGTATATTTGAAAAAGTGCTTCCTAAGGTTCGTAATAATCCAAGACAATTTGCTCGTGTTCTTTCTAATCTCGCTTTTGCAAAATGGAAGGAAAGATCCCTGTATAAACCGGTGCCAGAGCTTCTAATGGCATTACAATTAAGAAAAGAAGAGGGGGATTTATGGGGAAAAAACGCTAGTTTTTCTCATCTTTCAGATTACTATGAAAAGGTAAGACCTGATTCTTCTTTTTATTATGCGCAGAAGCAATATGAAGTAGCAAAACAAATCAATAGTGGAGATGATCAGATCGGATCACTTTCTCGCTTGATAAGAGTAGGTCCATCCGATTCGGTTACTTTTTATTTTAATAAATATAAGAGCTTAAACGACAGCATCCAGCAAGCCCGTGCTGCGGCCAAAAATCAATTTGCCCTTATTCGTTATGAAGTCGAGAAAAACAAGACCGAGAACCTGAGACTCGAAAAAGAGAATGCCCAAAAGCAATACCGTTTGACTCGTCAGCGTGTTATTACAGGAGGAACTGTTTTTCTGCTAATCATCGCTATTGGAGGGGGCTCCCTCTGGTACAGACGCCGTAAGCACCGCCTTGAACTCGAGGCTGAGAACAAAGTTAAAGAAACGCAGCTCCATCTTTCGAAAAAGGTCCATGACGTTGTAGCCAACGATATTTACCGCGTGATGACGGAAGTTGAATATAAAGAGGATCTGGATCGCGAAGGGCTGCTTGACAAATTAGAAATTATTTACAATCAATCCCGAGATATTTCGCATAATGTTGAACAACGGCCTGCCGTTGAAGTTCCATATAATGAGCAAATTTCTACTTTGCTTAAACCCTATGCTTCGAACCATCGCCGTATATCGATCGTTGGAATTGATGCCGAGCAATGGGCGGAGGTCAGTAAGCGTATCAAGGAAGAAATAAAACATGTGTTGCATGAGCTGATGGTCAACATGAAGAAGCATAGTGAGGCCGAACAGGTGGTCGTACGTTTTGAAAAATCGGACTGGCAGTTAAAAATTTTTTATAAAGATAATGGTGTAGGAATGCCTGAGGAAAAATCTAAAGGAAAAGGTCTGACAAATACGGTTTCCCGTATTGAAAGCCTGGGTGGCGAAATTATCTTTGTCAGTGAACCGGGAAAAGGGCTTAGCATTACAGCCAATATCCCATTAATATAAAGATGATTATTGTATGTTTAAAAAAGTACTCATTGCCGAAGACCACGATACAGAAAATTTTGCAGTACAAGTAACACTGCGTGACTTGGGAGTAGTTGATCCCGACTATGTTTATTATTGTGATCACGCTCTTGCCTGGATCAAGAATGCTATCCGTGCCGGAGAACCCTATGACCTACTGATTACCGATATTAATTTTAAGGATGATGGTTCTGACCAAGAGATTAAGGATGGACTTGCTTTGGTTAAAGCCATCAAATCCGTTCAGCCAGATATTAAAGTTGTTGTAATGACAGTGCAAGAGATCACGACAACAGTCCACGAAATGTTCCGGGAAAAACAAATTGATGGCTATGTATTAAAGGCACGCCGTGGAAGAGAGCATTTGAAAGAAGCGCTTCAGATGGTCTATCAAGGCAGAACATATCAATCTGCAGATAATAAGAAACCTTCCCAGGATCTAAATGCGTTTGAATTCTCCCAGCTTGATCTGCACATTGTCAATTTATTGTACCAGGGTGTTCCTCAATATCAGATGCCCGAAAAACTCAAACAGTTGGGCGCAAAAGCTTCCAGCTTGAGTACGATTGAGAAACGTCTCAATCTGATGAAAGAATCTTATGGTTTTACCAATAATGCGCAGCTAATTGCGCACTGTAGAGAGGCTGAGCTGATATAATTTTTTACATTACGGTTTCCCATAAGGGATCGTTATTGTATTATTTTAGGTTTGTATGGACGGATTTATAGCAGGAATTATATTTTTCGTTACATAAAAATATCCGCATTCCAAGGTATTTAAAGCTATATGTTAATCAATTTTATGAAGAGAAAAAGGCTATCGGTGGATAGCCTTTCACGTTTTACTATCGTTAATAGCTAACAGATTTTTTTTAGTAGATCTGGCCGAAAGATGTATTTTTTAATCAGCCTTATTCGCAAATGTGTTGATTGAATTTAGGCCATAATAAGCAATCCCGTTATCTGGATATTCTTTTAGAATTTGTTCATAAAGTGCCTTTGCTTTTTCGGCCTCCATTGTCTGTGAATAACAAAATGCAATATTACAGAGTGCCATTTCCCGATAGCACATTTTTGAAGCACTTAATAATGTCATTGCGCGATACTTGTCTAGCCACTTGTATTTTGTAAAGAAATCAACACTTTGCTTAAAGTGTTCTGTAGCCGTTTTAAAATCTTTTTGTTTTATCGCTTTCATCCCCTTTTTATGGCTTATCGGTATTGTTTGCTGCAATACAATTGATAACAAGGCAAAGAGAACAGCACCGATAAAAATCCCATGCTTTGGAATGAAAAATCCAAAAACGACTAAAAAAATTATCCATATTAATATGATAATTAAGACCGCTGGCCAGGATACTTGTCGGACGATTGGAACATTTGCACTCATTTTATCAAAATCTAATTTCAGTTGTCATGTGGTATCAAATATACCGAAATCGCCGCAAAGTCTTCCTTCTTAGTGTTGTTTTTATATTGAGTTTTGCACAAAGATCAATCCGACCAATTCTTAATCATGCCTTTACGGGAAACCGTAGAATTAGCCCGTAATCATCCGCTAGATTTGCTGTCAACGTAGACTAATCGTATAAAATTAATCTAACATGAATATAAACAAATACGGAATAATGGCATCGCTGGCTCTTTCATCGGGTATTCTCAATTACAGCTGTGCCCCAAAATCAAAATTGAATGAAAAGTTGGAAGAACTGAGTGCGGATGGTAGGCTGGATTGTAAAGATCTGGAGCATTTTACAGCTTATGTTCAACAGAACATAGAAGACCGATCGTTTAAAAAATTAATTAAGGATGGTCAAGCTGATAAAACAGCGATCCAAAGTTATATGCACAAAAATGCGAATAAAGCTAAACTGAGTATTGGGCAATGTGGAGAAGTTAAAACAGCAACCAATTTCGCCATCTATTTAGAAAATTCAGCAAGTATGGATGGTTATGTCAATGGAGTATCGAACTTTGAATCTGTGTTGTCAGATATAGTGATTGGTCTAAATTATCATTATGAGAAGAACAGTGTTAAGTTCAATTTTATTAACTCGGAAATTTATCCTGTAGAAATTGCAGATGTCAACAGTTTCTTCAGTTCACTGGAACCGGGTAAAGCTCCTTTTAAAGTGGGAAATCAATTTGTATCCGAATTAAATCAATGCCTTGAAAAGGTTTTGTTGGAGACAAAGGATAACGGGGTGTCCATTTTCGTTTCCGATTGTATCTACTCTTTGGGAAAAGGACGTTCTACGCAACAAGGACTGATTTTAGAAGAAAATATGACCAAAAGTGCATTTATGCAACGTTTGAAACAATCGGATCTTTCAACGTGCATCCTTCAGTTTACTTCTGGTTTTAATGGTACATATTACGATTATAATAATCAAAAGACCAAATTACACCAGGCCGACCGGCCTTATTATATCTGGATAATAGGGGCTGATAATAGCGTTCAGAATCTTCTCAGCAAAGTTCGGTTTACTGACATGAAAGGCTATCAAAATAGTTATTTCCTAAAAGGGAATCAAGATATGGAGCCCCCCACTCAGTATCTATCAGGCACAAATAGAATCGGTCGTGCGGTATATCGTTCTCAAGAGCCCAACCATATCAAGGATATCCAATTTGTGAATGGTGAATTTCAATACAGCATTGCCGTAGATATGAGTTCTTTCCCTAATAGAAAGTCCGTTCTTGAAAACCGCAATTACGTCTTAAGTCCAGGCGTGACATTGGTTAATGTTCAAGAAATACCTGTCAATAACCAGCCTGCTTTAATTCATCAAAACGATTGGCAACGTATTAAAGACAATAATTTTACTCACCTGATCACCGTAAAAGTCAATCAAAAGGCATTTCCCAATGAACTGACTCTCGCTTATAGAAATGCCATGCCCTCCTGGGTGGAAAGCTCCTCCAATACGGACGATTCAGCTATCAAGCAAACCACACAACAGACTTTTGGATTGCACAATCTCATTCATGGGGTCACTGAAGCTTATAAAACGCACAACAACAATCAAGACATATTATTTCAAATTAAGTATAACCTAGAAATTAAGTAATCATGAACGATTTATTTGCACTATTTTATGAGAAGTTTTATTACGAGACAGACTTCTCTCTAGAAATGTTTGATAGGTTCCTCTATCAAAAATATGCCATTATAGCCATTATAAGCGCGGCGGTATTTTCGCTGGTCTTTTATTTCTTATTGGATAGACCTCGATTCGCTAAAATTGGACTTTGGTTTATTCTACTTACAGTCGCATCGTTTGTAAGTGCGGGATACCTGTATAATGACTGTAAGTCAATCATGGAGCGAGAAAATCTTGATTTTCCAAGTGAAGCCTATTTCGGTGTATCCATTGGAAGTTTTGTGCTTGCCTTGCTCGTATTTTTTATCCTTTCGTTATTCCTCAGAAAACTGTCTAAAAACCTTTCTAGGACACCATTTTAGTTATGCCAAAATTATACGTATTTGCTATTGGCGGGACAGGGTCCCGTGTAGTAAAATCATTGACTATGCTATTGGCTTCCGGAGTTTCAACAGGATACGAAGTAGTCCCGATTATTTTGGATCCAGATTCTTCCGCGGCCGACGTCGCTAAAACCGAACATTTGCTTAATGAGTATCGGAATATTAATAAAGCTGTGGCGCCTAACAACGAGAAAGTGTTTTTTAAGAACAAAATCGAATCTTTGGGGGAGGTGATAGGTGCTGTAGGGACAAATGCATTAGGTAATGAATTTCGTCTTGGAATTGAGGGCCTTAATGGCGGGAAATTCAAAGACTTTATCGATTATAATCTGCTGGAAGACGGTGGTAGTAACCAAGCTCTCGTGGATGTACTTTTCTCAGAATCCAATTTGAATCTTGATTTGGAAGTCGGTTTTCAGGGCAATCCGAATATTGGATCTGTTGTCCTCAACAAATTTACTGAATCTGATGAGTTCAACCACTTTGCAAATAGTTTCAGTAGTAACGATCGAATTTTTATTATCTCATCCATATTTGGAGGCACAGGCGCTGCTGGTTTTCCCTTGATCTTAAAAAATATCCGTCAGGGACAGGTTAATGGAAAGAATTATGATCACCTGCGTAATGCGGTAGTTGGCGCTATTACGGTTATGCCCTATTTCAAACTGGATGGGGATAATACAGATAGCATTCAAAGTTCGACATTCTATTCAAAGACCAAAGCAGCTTTGCACTATTACCACAAAAACATTAGTGAGAGCAGGGATATCAATGCTTTATATTATATCGCTGATGACAACAACAATGTCTACAAAAATGTTGTTGGTGGCACAGGTCAAAAAAATGATAGTCATTTTGTCGAGCTCGCCGCTGCTTTGGCGATCGTAGACTTTGCTAATGATGGTTCTTTAAGTACACATGAAGGGAATGCCCAGAATCCTAAATACAAGGAATTCGGTGTCAACGATCTGTCAGGGTCAAACCCGGTGATTACGTTTAAGGATCTTTCGCATGAAACCCAAAATCAGATACAGCTCAATTTGACACAGCTGCTGTTTTTCTCTCTTTATCTGGAAAATGAACTAAAAGATAAATTGAGTGCCCCTTTTGCCAAAGAGACTGCACCGGTTATTGACCAGAATTTTTTGAGCTCTGTATTTTATGGAAGGTTGCTGCGCTTCTTAGATCAATACCGTATCTGGCTCGGAGAGATGAAACGCAATAAGATCAGTTTTTCACCTTATAACATCGCAGAGTTAATCGACAATCAAGGCGCCGTTATTGGATTGACGCCCCAAAATGCAGATTTAATGCAACTGGTTTCTGGTTTTACCCAGCGAAGTAGCATTTTCAAAATATTTAAGGAGAAAAGTTATGACCTGATGACTGCAGCGTTAAATGAACATCGTAAGGCAAAATATCCTACCGTAGAAAACAAGCTGATGGTTCAGTCGCATGATGCAACGGCAGAAATCATAACCAAATATTTATTCTAATCAACATGGCAAAAGTTTTTAGACTTTTTGACGATACGCCAATGACGCATTGGCAATCTCGCAGCACCGACTACAGCAGTGTTATTATCGAAAAGATCATAAGTCCCGATGGAGATCAAAGTTCGATATTGCCCACTTCGATACCTTCACCGTTTGCTCGTTTAGATTTATTTAATACTGCTTTTCGTTACTTTAACGATGCGAACAATAGGCTTGATGGTTATACGAATAACCATAAATTGGTCAGCGATTGTCTTGATTTGCTTGAACTGCTTTATAATAAGGATTCCATCAACGGAGAGTTGACAATCAAGGTGTGGGACAAACAGCGTGATTTGGCTAAATTGACTGATTCTAGTTATTCCCGTCACCAATTGCTTGGCCGTACGTTGGACCTATTTCTTAAGCAAGATGATGAAGCATTTAATTTCGATCAGCTGCATCGTATCTATATATTTTATTTCAATCATAAGATTATCGGCGCGACATCGCCTAAAACCATGGTATTTACATCAGCCAATGATCTGGGATTTGCGCAAGTCACTTTGCATGACCGTAAACTATTCACTGAACCGGCGTCACTCAAAAATAGAGATGAAGATTTTATTTTCTATTTGATGGCTTTTTTCAAAGAAAATCCGTCATTGAGCAGATATATGCCAACGTTTTATGATTACGTCAAACGTAATGTCAAGGAGAAGATGGAACAGCATAAGACCTTTATGACTGCAATAAATGCGCTGGATGTTCAATTTTTGGAAAATAAAACAACAATTGATGGAAACGATTATGTAGTTGAAGTATTTAATGTACCGTTTCGGACCAAAAGTGTAAAAAACATCCAGGAGCGTATCGGTCGGGAATCACAATTTTTAATCCATGCTTCTAAAACAGTGCCCGGGCTTTCGCCTATGGTCCTCGCGACAAACGGGAATCTAGGTATGCTGGATTATTTGTACCAGGGCGTCAAGTGGGATGTCAATACCAAAGTTCAGCATCCAGCAGATCAAATTTTGGATGTGCGAATCCTGCCCGGAAAAGATGTTAAATACCCTTATTTGACTGTAGATGATTTTCTGGAACCAGAGATTTATGAAACGCCCTATGAGATTAATAAAGATGCTTTCTTTGACGGGCATTTCACAAATGAGTCCGATCAGCAAGGCGTTGGTTATCTTCTGCCTTTAAAGAAGATATTTTTTACTTATTTCAGTGAGGAGGATTTGATCAAATGTAGCTTCTCTGGGAAGAAAATGATTGAGATCATTAAAAAGAAGAGTTCAGTCAATGTAAAGCTACGAATCCCGATTGATGGTGGTCGCCATGTGGTCGAACTGGAGAAAAAATATGAAAGTACGGATATAAATCCTCAAAAAGGAAAGATTATCCCCTGTGCCAAATATTTCCAGTTATTCCCAATTCAAAGGGCCAATGTAAACCCAAATTATTATGTACAGGTGATTGACGAGGGCTTGAATGATTATAGCCATACCTTTCAACTAGCTTTTGATGGAAGACAGGGCGATTTTCGAAGTATGAAAACTAAGCGCGATAGCCGCAATGGATCATTTTATAATACCTATTACTTTAGATGTAAACGGGATTTTAACGCAATCTATTTTAAGGAAGAAGAAAGCGCTAATAGTAATTATCTTATACCTCTATGGCGGAATGAGCGTCATACAGGAGGTGAATATACTTTTGCGATTGACTTTGGAACATCGAATACGCATGTAGAGTATTCGGTCAATAAAAGTAAGCCGTTGTCTTTAAATTTACCATTCGATAGGAATGGTTTTGCGACATCTTTTAATAAACTTGATGTCAATATTAGTAGTTTACACGAGATCCAGAATCATAAAGACCTTGAATTTATTGTTGAGAATATTTCGAGTGAATCTGATTATAATTTTCCGATTCGTACTGTAATATTAGATTATAATAACTTCGATCCGACTAATTTTCAGTCAATATTAGATTATAACATTGGCTTTACATATGAGAAAACTAGCATGCCCAGCTTGAACAATGTGAAAGCTTTCACTAACCTAAAATGGGTAAATGGTATTGAAAATATAGAAGGTGAAGCTAGAATGCGTTCTTTTTTGGAACAGCTTGTTGTCATGTGTAAAACCAAAGTATTGGTCGAACGGGGTGATTTATCCAAAACAAGGTTTACTTGGACCTATCCGCTGAGTTATGGCCAATACAAAATAAACTTAATTGCTGGATTGATTGAAGAACTTGTTGCTATTCATTTTGGATCGGGTATCGAAACGATAAAACTTTCTGAATCTATCGCTCCATTCTATTCCATTGCAAGTACAGGAAAGATTTTGGGTACATCCAATACCATTTTATCACTTGATATCGGTGGTGGAACGATTGATAGTGTTGTCTATCAGGATCGGAAAGTAATCAATATTTCTTCTGTACTTTTTGGCGCCAATTATCTCTATTCTACAGGTTATACGACCGATTTAAGATCCAATGGATTTTATAAGCTTGGAAGAAAGTTCTTTTCCGGATTATCTAATGTAAAGGGGTATCATAATCTACAAGAGATCGAGGCGACTATCGAGCAGGCTGGCAAGATAGAGGATATTATCGCCTATTATTACTCACTTGATAAGAAAAGGGAATTACAGGATGTAAATAACAAAAGTTTTAATGCATTCTTGGCGATGCATGCTAACGAGCGGGCAGTATTTCTGTTTTATCTTGCCGCCATTATTTATAATAGCGTTAAAGCAATGAAAATTACAGACATACCTGCTCCCAGCTATCTAACTTTTTCCGGTACGGGCTCTAAATTTTTATCCATTATTGATAAATCCGGCAATAAAGAGAGTATTGTCAACTATGCGGCAGCGATTATTAATGCCGTGTATGGATTGAAGGATTCTTCCGAAAAAATTCGTGTAAAAGTATTGGTGCCAGATAATCCGAAAGAATTGACTTCCAAAGGTGCAATTAATGTACTCGAGGAAGGAGAGGAAGTTTTGGCGGAACTTTCCATGAATAGCCTGGATGAAAAGTTTCGGAGTTACCTCGGAGATAAAGAGGGAACTATTATTTCCAATGACAATCCATTAAGCTACGAGGAGCTAAAAAGTCAATTTAATGAAAGTGCATATGAAGCCTATACAGAATTTGTATCCCTATTTCTTCAGTTGCCGGGCATTAACTATAAGAATGATTTCGGTATTGATTATGATCTCAAACGAAAGTTTGAAGATACCCTTATGGACAAGAAGATTGCGATCGAGTTTTTAGAGGCAGGAATGGCACAAAGAACCAAGCAGATTTCAGCAACGGATATGGTCTCAGATAATCTGTGTTTCTACATTGTGCGCGGAATGTTAGGTGAAATGTTAAATAAACTAAATGAAGATGAAAATTGGTAAAATATACAAGAGTTTAATGCTTTTAGGGCTATTACTGGCAATTAAGCCAAGTTTCGCGATTTCTCAACAGGTCGATGTGACCAGTCAATCCTCATTGATGTCTGACAAAGTATTGCAGTACGTTGTTATTGGATTGGCGATCACGGTTTTGTTGGTTGTAATATTTATGATAATTCTAACGAATAGCCGAAACAGGGCAATTGTTGGATTGGAGCATAGGATTGATTCCGTTCAAAATCAACCGAGAAATGATAGCCAACAACAACTTAGACCACAAGTCTCATCAAGTCTTCCGCGATATAGTGAAGGTAATGATGATAAATTCAAAAAACAGCTTCAGGAGCTGACCGAAAAGTTTGAGGCGTTAGATAAAAAAGTTGAGGGAGTTCTTCAACCGAAGCCGGCGATAATTTATACGGATAGAAATGATAGCAAGGATATCTTGCCCGTCGTTCCGCTTATAGAATCAACTGATAGGCCAAGTGTCGAGAATCCATCAGAACCGATAACACTTTCGATCCCTCAGCAACAAGAATTTGTTTCAAATTGTATGACAGCGGGTGCCTTTCAAGAACTGCTTCCGATAAGCAAAAAGAGTAGACATACGCCTTATATTATTTCAAAACGAGAAAATGAATACTATTTCCGTTTGGATGAGTCTAATTTGGATGCGATAACAACTGCAATCCAATATCGAAACAGTTATATAGATGGTTTCTGTGAGTCCTTAAATAATCATTTTCCTGGAGCAAAATCCTTTACGCAGGAATCTAAAGCGGGGAGATTGCAATGGGAAGGTGAGACGTTGCAAGTAATAGAAAAAATAAAGATCAGATATAGTTAAAAACAGATGGACTGGATACATATTATTTTAGAATTAGCTGTTGTTGGGTATTTTATTTCACAGCAACTGAAGACAGGAGCGCAGCTTCGTGGAACCATCCTCCGGTTTGGTCGTTTTATTCCATCCAAGGCTTATTTTAAGACCGAAAGCATTACGGTTTCCAAGACACTTTTACAAGAAGGCCGGGTCGCAGAAATTTTCGAAACAATAAAAAACGATGAACAGACCGATTCGATACCCCAAAAAGGTTCGGTACAGGTTACGCTTATCAATCCAAAGGATAAATCGGGGACCTACTTTGACAGCATTATCGAGTCATTGAATATCTATTTACTAAAAAATAATGGCGGTATAGCAGATTTTAATATTGTCAAAGATCTCGTCGAACGTAATGTGAATGTGGAAGAAGATGAGATTAAAGAAACCATTAACAAGCCTCTTTATCTGGGGCTGATGGCGACCATTGTCGGGATTATCTTCGGATTATTTACGATGCTTGTCAAGCTCTGGAACACAGATGATTCTGCGACATCAGGTTTGGTCAAACAACTTGACCTGAATGATTTTCTTTTGGCAGTGTGTATTGCGATGGTTTCAAGTTTTCTGGGACTATTTATTACCTCATTTATAGGGTTGAATTCTTTCAAGAAAGCAAAGCGTGCGGTAGAACAAAATAAAAATGAATTTTACAATTTCGTACAGACGGACTTGCTACCGGTGGTAAGCCAGGACTTTGGTTCATCCATCACCAAACTGACCAATACTATGAATGCATTCAACCTGGAGTTTACGGCTAATATCAATACCCTGAACCATCTGTTTCAGAAAAACTACGATACCTTAAAAGTCCAGGACACCGTACTGGGAAGATTGGAACAATTGAATGCCAATGACTTTGTGCAGATGAATGCCAACGTCTTATTGCGCTTGGAAAAGGCTACAAATGGATTTGATAAATTCAATATTTTTATTGAAAGCCTCAATAGCCGTCTGACTGAAACGCGAGCTTTGAGTGATAGCATAGCAAAGCTACTCGATCGTGCCAATAATTTTGACGGTATAGCACAGAAGATCGACGCCAGGGTGGACGACACCAATGCAATTATTTCATTTTTGAAACAGCAGTTTTCAAGTCTGGACGATATGTCCTCAAGATATAAGGAGATGATTCTACGCGTGGACGATAATCTCGACGAGACACTCAAGGTTTTTGAAAATCATGTGATCATGAAACGGGAAGGATTGACCAATCTGATTACCGAGCAGCATGATCTTCTGGAAAAGGCCTATACTGAAAACGTGACCAAGTTCGATAAATTGGACCTGCTTGAAAATCTGACAGTCCTTCCTGAGATCAAATATGGTTTTGATCAGCACCAGAATGAGATGCTTTCCGGACAGATCAATCACATTAATACGGTGAGCCAGTTGGGTGCCGAAGTTAAGATCAATAAGGAGCAGATTAGTAATATCGAAAAAACGCTGAAGGAAGTCAATGTCAAGGTTTCGGATGCTACGGACAGAAGGGATGAGATGAACAAGCTAAATACCATATCTACGGTACTCAGTAAATTAAAAGATGAAGTCGAGAAAAGCAACGAGAGTATTTTTAAACGCATTTTCGGAAAGAAATAGGTCATGGCAAAAAAAGAAGGAAATAATATTTTCTGGGTCAGTTTTTCCGATCTGATGACGAGCCTGTTTTTTATTGTACTGGTTCTATTTGTTGTAACCTATGTAAACAACCGCAATACAATTATTGCCCAGGATGAACAGTTACAGGTATACAAAGAAGTAGAGGACTCATTAATGCCGTTAAAAAATAACAGCTCTTTTCGGTATGAAGATAAGTACAAGCGATTCCTGCTCAATTTTGAAGTTAAATTCAAGCCCTCTGCCTTTGAGATCCAAGAGGGCAATCTGGAAAACTACGTGGTCACGCGTGCGAAAGTCATTGATGCCGGGAAAAAGCTAAAGGAAGTGCTTGATGCGGTCGTCAGATCTGCAAAGTTGCAGAACCGTGTCGATGGAGAAAAGGTATCTTATCTTGTTATAATTTCCGGTTATGCCTCCAAATTATACAATGCGGATACCTCGCCTCTAGGACGGAAAAAAGAGTATGAGCTGAGCTATAATCGGGCCTATGCGCTGTCAAAATTCTGGAAAGCTCAGGGAATAGATTTTGAAGAGAAAGCTTACGGCGAATTGATTGATCTCCAGTTGTCTGGAAATGGCTGGGGTGGAGTGGGACGCGATCAAGATAATGAGGATAATAACCAACGCTTTATTATTCAGATCGTACCAAAAATATCCAATCGAAACCTTTAAAAGCGGTCAGACTAAAAAAATAGCTTAAGTAAACACTTAAGCTATTTTTTTAGTCTTTCTTGTCCGTCTATTTAAGTTGAGCAAAAGCCAGATTGCTGTTGCAACATCAACAACGTTCCAGATCAATCTTCCCAATGGTAACCGGAGGATGGGTTGAAATAAAATAATCAGTACGATACAGATTACAAATTCACTGTTCCAGGAACGCCGCTTGGCTTTGGGGATATTGATAAGCTGTAAGAGAAAAACCAAACAGCCAAATACACGAAGAATGGTAAAGTAGCCATACGGTAGTGGTAAGAGGGCCAATATGAGGCCGCAGATCAAGATAATTTTTAGTGATTTCAGATTCATTCAGTGATATTTTTAGACCAGAGTCCCAGACCTTTCTCCCGTGCATATTGCTGAGCCTCCTGAAAGCGCTGTTCATATTTTACATTAGGGGCAATCGTCATCAAGATGGCATAGCCATCTTTGACGATTTTTTCATTGATAAATGTGCCATCTATTAGATAGGCATAAGCTAAGGTTCTTCCGTATTGGTCCAATGAATCTACATCAAATTCTAACTTGATGGTTTTATGCAACAGTAGATCTGTGGCATATTTCGAAGCTTCCTTACCAAATGCCTGTTCTTTTTTACGAAAGTAATTGCGGGGCTCCGGCGCATCTATTCCGATGAGCCGTATTTTCATTCGTTGCTCCCTGTCATCTTTGCACCAAAAGGTATCCCCATCGGATACCTTTGTGACGCGGTATATGCCATTTGGAAGACTTTTATTGTCCGTGATTCCACTGGATGAGAACCTTAACATTTTCTGTTTGTAATCTTCTGATTTAGACTGGCAGCCGACCAGAGGCGATGATATCAGCAGAAGGGAGCTGAATACAACGCTCCATTTTCGATAAGTACTTTTCATATGGAGTTTTTTATCTTCTTCTTCCTTTTCTTTTTTCTGCCGAATTGCGACATCGTCCAGAGCAAATAGAATTTGCCAAACATCAGTGTGCTTTCCTTCATAGCGAACCTTTTCCTTTATAATTCTTTTTTTCGTTTCCGGACAATTTCTTTGTTGCACCATGTGCATTTATCATACATGTTTTAAATTATTTAAAGGTGAATAATATGGTTCAAAATTATGACTTACAATTTCTTGCCATTATGGTTTCCCGTAAAAAGCCCTCGCCTTGAGTTTCTACTTTTGGAGAGTCGGAAGGCAATACGCTCCTTAGGAAAAGTAGGGTAAGTTTTCCGAAAACATATTTTAACCTATTTATCATGATCTCATTACAAGAATTAATTTCGGAAGAGCAGGACCCTAAAGTCATTGAAAAAGTATTGCCTAAAGTAAGGGAGTTTTGTACGGCCAACGAGGAAATCAAATATATCGCTGTCCAGAAGAAAACGATAGGCATAAATTTTTCCCCCGATTGCATTGTACTCACCGATCGTCGCATTATCCTTATCCGTCCTAAATCTTTTGGATTTACCATGGACTTTACAGATTACTCCTGGATACAGGTAGCAGATGTACATCTACGTGAAGGTGTATTTGCTGCTGATATTACGATCAAGACAATCAATGGGCGGATGGATAAGATGGAAGATATTCCCAAGGCACAGGCACGCAAACTCTACCGTTTTGCCCAGGAAATGGAAGAAATGAAGAAAGATGAACGTAGACAACGTGATCTTGAAGATAAGCGGGCGTTAGCGGGGGGCGGTATTGTTATCAATACACCAGCTAGTCAGCCTGTAACTTCCCCGGTTTCTCCAACACCAGTAGAAGACCCAATGGAAACACTATCCAAATTGAAACGTATGGTAGACGCATCATTAATCAGTCAAGAAGAGTATGACATTAAAAAAGAACAAGTGTTATCCAGAATGTAGTGTGAAATAATAAAAAAAGACAAAGATAATTATGGATTTTAAAGATGAGATTCGTCAATTTGCCAAGCGCGTTGACCGACTTTTACCACAGATCAAAACAGAGGAAGCTACAAAGACATCCTTGGTGATGCCGTTTTTGAAGATATTGGGATACGACGTGTTTGATCCATTTGAGGTGCAGCCTGAGTTTATTGCCGATATCGGAATTAAGAAAGGGGAGAAGGTAGACTATGCGATATTACGTGAAGACAAACCTGTTATCTTAATAGAATGCAAACATTTCGCCGATGGGCTTGACCCGCACAATTCACAGTTGTTCCGTTATTTCCATACCACAGAAGCTAAATTTGGTTTGCTGACCAATGGTGTGGAATATCGCTTTTACACCGACCTGGTTACGCCGAATAAGATGGACGAAAAGCCATTTTTCGAGTTCAAGATTATGGATATCAAAGACAATGAAGTATCCGAACTGCGCAAGTTTCATAAGACAGAATTTGATCTTGAGAGCATCTCCAGCGTTGCGAGCGAATTAAAATACTTTAATGAGCTGACGATTTTAGCTATGGCAGAAATGCAGAATCCGAGTGATGATTTCGTTCGTTTTTTTGCGAAGCAAGCCTACCCAAGTGTTGTTACAGCAAAGGTTTTGGAGCAGTTTACACCATTGGTCAAACGTGTTTTTACACAGATTGTCAATGATCAGATTGCTGAGCGACTTAAAAGCGCACTCAAAAAGGAAACTGAAGCCGAAGAAAAGAATGCTGCAATTGCACCGATAGAACCCGATGCGGTGATCGTTACTACCGAAGAGGAGATTGAGGGGTACTTGATCATTAAATCCATCTTACGGAAGGATATTGAAGTAGGTCGTGTTTTTATGCGCGATAATCAGTCCTACTGTGGTATCTTACTAGATGATAACAATCGCAAGCCGATCTGTCGATTCTATTTTACACCCAATCGCCTGCGCTTAGGTGTGTTTGACAAAGACAAAAAAGAAGCTAAATATGATCTAGACTCCTTAGATGATATCTACAAATATTCAGAGCAGATCACTGAGACAGTTATCAACTATTAATCAGATATATTATGAAAAGACTCTATTATCTCTTTCCGCTATTATTTCTATTTGCTTCCTGTACGACTAATTATTACTCGGTGTATCTCAAAGAAGATACACCGATCTACCATAAGAAAGATACCACAAGTACAGTCTATACCGTCATCCCAAAAGGAACAAAGATCTATTATACCGATGGTCCACGCAGTTACTCAAAGATAAAATGGAAAAACTATAAAGGTTGGACAGCTCATTTGGCCTATTCCTATGTGCCGGTTTCTGACTCTTCGAAGGCAGTTGTAAATGGCAATTCCTATTCATCTGAATCAAGTCGCTATAAACCGAGTTCATCGACATCAAGTGGCGGAAGCGTGCATGTTAAAGGCTACTATCGAAAAAACGGTACCTATGTGCGACCACATACCCGTAGTTCGGGAAGGAGAAGGTAGATAGAGCTTCTTTGTCAAAATCCCGATTAAAATCATCTTAGTTCGGGATTTTTAAATGAGGTTATCTTATTTATTTTCAATTGAAGAGAAACGATTCGCAAAGTTAACTAACATCACTTCACAAAATCTTCCCAAATAATAGCCTTCAAAGCTTTCTAGACTATCTTTAACACTATCAAACTTTAATACTTGCACCGTTAAAATATCATTAGAGCTTATACTTAATGAAATGACTCCCTTGTCGCCCCATTGCTTTGTATGCTTCAGATATTCTTTAGAATTCGATACAAAAATACTCCAGGTTTCAAGATTCTTTTTCTTAATAATGTCAATAATGTCTGACTTTAATTTTGTTGGATCGGTTGTTTTAAATAATAATTTCATATTCTAAATATTTCTTTTTCAAATCTAAAAAGAACAAATTTTACAATATTACTGTAAACCGTAAGACGATAATGTAAATCTTCACCTCCCCATTTCCGCCATTCACCGAGTTTTCCTGATCGTTGATCTAAAGCCCATAGGCCAGGGGCGTATTGTGTTGTAGTTTTGAGTCAACAAATAAGAACATATAAACTAACACAATAAAATAAAGACATTATGAAAACTCTAGTAAAAACATTCGCAGCAGCAGCCTTAATCGCAGTATCAACTTTCACTATGGCAGCTGAAGGACCAGGTTCAAAATTAGCAAAAGCAAATGTTAACCTTTCCACAGCAGACTTGGCACTTGATCACTATGTTGCGGTAACGACTGAGGGCGAGTCAGCAGGAGTAGAGCAGATATTTGCTACCGATTTCAGCCAAAAGGTTCAAGCTTCAAATGCGCAAACCCATAGCCGTAGCGCGTTGATCAAATCCTTGAAAAAACAAAAAGGTGAGAAGCTAAACTGTACAGTAACTAGCGACATCATCCAGGAGTCAGCAGATTATATGGTTGCTAAAGTGACTTTGAAATTTGAGGATTTCACCAAAACAGATTTAGTTACCTTGGAGTGTGTGGGTAATGAATGGAAGGTATCCAAATCAATCAATTCGTATAAATAGTATCTAACTAACTAGTGATCTGCCGATATCAGTACAAGGCAGATCACTAGTGAATTATATGTTTATTTAAGGTCATGTCGTGAGATGTGGCTTTTTGCTATTTATTACTCTTCGTCTTCCTCTGCATCAACAACCACTCGTAAATCCAGGGCTCAGTTTCATAGAGGTATTGGATACCATGCCCTTTACCTGTGAGGCGATGGAAGATGATATTGCCGTTGCACTTCTTTAGAGATTCGGTTATTCGTTCTGTTTCTTGTATGGAGATTTCGTCATCTGCCGTGCCGTGATAGGTCAGGATTGGAATGTCTTTGAGGGTACAAATCCGAGTGGTGTCGTTATCATTTATTCCTCCGCATAATGGAACAATAGCTGCGATTTTTTCGGGGTGATCTAAGGCTGCGATATACGTTCCGTAACCTCCCATACTTATTCCGGTTACATAGACACGACTTTTATCGACGCGGTATTTGGAGGTAACTTCATCATATAGCGAATCAAACCAATTTTCCGTGGACCAATATTTCCCGTCTGGACATTGCGGAGCGACCATAATAAAATCGAATTCCTTTCCTTGATCTACCAAATAGGGGAGACCATAAATCTTTAGTTTTTCTAAATTATTTCCCTTTTGAGATCCACCGTGGAGGTAGATAACCAATGGATATTTGGACGTGTCATTATTATAGTTTTTAGGTAGATAGGTGAGGTGTTTGTAATTGACTTTTAGCTTTTCTTGCGCAAAGGATTGCGAGATAAAAAAGCTAAAAAAGATAATTAAAAGAATACTGACAAGTAGATAGTTCCTTGAACTGAAAATTTTGATAAATAATTGAATAGTCATTCTAATTAGATGTGAATCTTATTCCGAATACAGTTTCTTTTGCACGAACAAAGAGAACTATTTGTTAAATTTAATCTGGTCTCCGACCCCATAAAAAGGGTTGTTTTCTCAATTGCTGCTCATACTGTTCTTTGTTTATAAACGGCCATAGGTCATGATCTCCTGTATTCTTAAATTCTTCATACTGTTCCTTTCGTTCATTTAGTTTCACCACATAATGTTGCCCCAAGGTCAGTGCGGTAAATAACAAGTCTTTAAATGAAAACCGTAATAGCAGATTTATACGATCAAAGTAAGGCCACTCGTACTCAAAATCGGAATTCAGGAATAAAATAATCCGAGCAACATGTTTCAGTTCTTCATCAGAGAGTTGGTGTTTACCCGTAAGTTTATGATTTTCTAAGTCGCTATACAAACACCAGCATAGTTCAAGCATTGGCCTTATAATAGGATCATCAAATTTTGCCTCTTTTGAACGATAGTATTGTTCAGGCAACCAGCCGAAAGAAACATCGTCGGTAATTGATTCTTCAAATTCGTCATTACTGATAAGCCCAATTACTAAATGGCGTAAATGGTAAGCAAGCTTTTTCCTGCTTTCTAAGTTAACCATAACAGCGTTTTTTTTCAAAATTGAATATAGTTTTTAAAGTTTCTTCTTTCCATTAGGGGAGACTTCTGGAACATTCGAGACGATCAATATTCCAAAATTTTTCTCTGTTTCGCCATATTTCTTCACAAGTTCATCTTTGCGAATAATTGCAATGGACTTAAAATTTTTATCATCAATAGACGTTAGCTTTCCCTCATAATCTTTATTCAGAACTTCTCCATTAAGGATATATTGAAAGCTGTTATCACTATGCTCTGAAGCTAAAAGTTGTTTGAACTCTTGTGATTTAGATTTGAAGTAATTCAGGAATCGTTTTCTGCTGAATTGTTTCGTTTCAATGTAAATGGCTCCAATCGCGTTATTGTCTAGATGTTTAAATTTTGTGCTGTCTTTGTAAACAGTGACTGTAGCAATATCATCAGGATTATATTTTTGCAGGTCTGCTTGACCTATCCGCACGCTATCAACAAACATAATGGGTATACCGTTGGACGCTTTCGATTCTTTAACTGTCGTCTGGCCGTAGTTTAGTAAATATGCTAATGCTAAAAGCATTGTAAATATTAGATGTTTCATGATCGTTAGTGTAAATTGGCCGGTTCGTTTTATTCAAGGTATTCCTTTTTTCAAAAAACTCGACTATGGGTTTATCCCAAAAAAGTAACCACAGCCTCTCCCTTCTCCACAGCTTTTCTATAGAAGTTTTTGAGATCATCAAAATAATCCAGAAGATATTCCAGCGCATTTTCATCATCTTCCCAAATGTCGGGATAGATACCTTCTTCTGTCATTCTACTAGGATCAAAGTTTGCTGAAAGCTCATCTTTTGTAAGATCTTTAATTGCATTATAGATATCTCTGGTTTGCTCAGCTGTAGTATATGTCGCCGGACCATAGCCCATATCTTGGTCGGGATCAATTTCTGTAGGTCCCATAAGTATACCCAAAAGCGGAGCTTCTCCTTCGACAGCCTCTGCCAAACTTTGTCCGGTTATTAGGAAAAAAACTCCCTCCCAAGCCTTATCCAAATCCAGGAAGTTTTCGTTGTCAGTAATATCCTGTTTGAATATAATATCTTCTAGACGGCTACTATCTTCGATAAAGCTATTAAGCGTTACTTTATCTATACGTAGATAGCTTTGGATCATCCCCATGGTTATTATAGTTTAAAGATTAAAATGTCATTCTTTGATACCGATGTTTTTGATATCGATATGGCCTTACTAAATATTGTGTTTCTATAAAGTTAACAAATGGCTCCATCTAAAACAAATAAACTAAATTTAGTTATTTTAAAATTTTCTCGGTGAGGCGTATCGATATTTTGTCTTAAGTCCTGTTGATTGGCGCATTGGTTTTGCTATTAATGAAGAACTATAGTGCTTGTAATAAGCAACAGAACTATGGTAGGCAGATTGCCACTACACTGCGGCGATAATCGCAAAGCGAATATGTTACATCGTTTTCGGAGAAAAGCCTGTGGCGGATGATGCAGTTCGCTAGCGTTTTTTGGGATAAATCATATGTTTATTTAAGGCCACGTCGTAATGTGGCTTTTTTACATCAAAAGGGCCTGATTCTCATCAGACCCTTTCTCTTAGCGTTTACCTGTACAGTAATTTTTATGTTTCCTATCGTTTCTTCTTTTTTGTTTCGTCATCCAATGTTTTTCAGGACTATTGGATTTTCACTGTACGAAGCCAATTTTATGTTGAACCCTTCTTTCGAAAGGTAGCTTGTAACCGTTTTGTATTGTAAGAACAGTAGCCGATGTGAAATAGTTTTATTGGAGTAAATTATTTTTGATAACTTGAATTGACTTATTAAAATGGACAAAGACTTATATCATCAAAAACTTTTAGCGCACTATATCTCCAATTGGGGACAATATTATAAGGCGCTTACTTGGGAAAAAGGTCCATATCGGGACTTAGGTGATCATTTTCGGATCTTGGAATTTCCCCCGACAACCGAACGCAGCATGTGGGCTTATGCCACTTTGGGGATGTCCTGCTTTGATGATGAATTTGCCCTCGAACTGCACATTTTTTCTGGTGAGCAAGACCAAACCCTAGTTGAGTCATTAATCGTAGTTGCTCATTTCCATAGATTCGGCTCGCGTTTAGGACACTGGCATACCATCAATTGGGGAAGAGGATGGCGGCTGGATTCCTCCTGCTCTTATGGGTTGATTTCATTACCTTATCTGGACGGACCCCAACTAGAAGTTCTCACCCTTCAAGATAATAAATCAATCCATTTTTATTGGTTAGTGCCTATTACAGAAGATGAATTAGCCTTTAAAAGGGAATATGGTGCCGAAAAGCTTGAGGAAATATTTGAAGAAAGAGGATTAGATTATTTGGACCCTTTCCGGGACAATATCATCAAATTTAAAAATTAATATAAAAGGCGAATCCACCTGATTGAATAATAATGAGTAAAAAGATTTTATTACTAATTTGGATGATACTCTTTTTTGGAGGGTATTCATTTGCTCAGGCAGCACTTGCCAGTAATGTATCGTCCAAAATATCTGAAATTCAAATAAAGAATAAGTTAAGAAAAAAAGGATATGATCTAGACGCGAATATTAGGCGACAAGTTATTGATATGGATAGCTTGAATTTTATATTATCTTGCGACACTGTATTCTTTCTTGAGACAAATGATTACCAAACTGGGATTTCTTATGGTTTGATATGGAATAAATATAAATCCGTTGCATACGGATATTCGAACGATAATTTATTTTTTAATGCCCACCCTATTTTTGACAAGCATATAATAGATTTGGTCGGTATGTGGGATGTTGAAAAGATAAAAATAAATGGAGAAAAATCTACCCTAATAAGCCCATTAGCAATGTTTGCTTCAAGAGCTATCATCAAACAAAAAGAAATACGGGTAGATTGTATCGCTTTTGATGATTTTTTTGTCCCTTAGCAACTAATAGTCTATCCCTTCACCTTTCTATTCCCACCATTCACCGAGTTTTCCTGATCGTTGGTCTAAAGCTAATAGGCTAGCGGCGTATTGTGTTGTAGTTTTGAGTCAACAAATAAGAACAAAACAACTAACACAATAAAATAAAGACATTATGAAAACGCTAGTAAAAACATTCGCAGCAGCAGCCTTGATCGCAGTATCTACATTCACTATGGCCGCTGAAGGACCAGGTTCCAAATCGGCAAAAGCCAACGTTAATCTTTCCACAGCAGACTTCGCCTTAGACCACTATGTTGCGGTTACTACAGCAGGAGAGTCAGCAGGGGTGGATCAATTATTTACAGAAGATTTTAGCCAAAAGGCAAATGTAACTACCAATAAGCGTGATGAGCTGGTCAAATTCTTTAAAAAGCAAAAAGGAGAGAAGTTAAACTGTACGGTAAGCACAGACATCATAGAAGAATCAGCTGACTATATGGTTGCAAAGGTAACCTTGAAATTTGAAAACTTTACCAAGACTGATCTGGTTACTTTGGTACGTGAGGGGAATAGCTGGAAAGTATCTAGTTCAGTCAACTCGTATAAATAGTCTCCAATAACTAGTGGTGAGTCTAGTTAACTCAAGACTGACCACTAGTGAATCATATGTTTATTTAAGGCCACGTCGTGAGATGTGGCTTTTTTACGTCAAAAGGGCCTTAAGTTGATCGGATCCATTACGTTAGGATTAATTTGTAGAGGATTTTATCTAGCTTTGTAGGAAGCTAGGAATAAAGAATATGAGAAGAATTAAAAATAATTTCTGTTTATTTATAATAATATTAATAATTCAAAGCTGTAGTGGAAATGCTATTTGTATTAATACGGTTCAAAAAACAATTATCTCAAAAAGCGGCAATATCATAAGTTTTTCTATTGAAGATAGCATAGTTGTCGACCTGACAGACATTACTCGGGATAATAATTTATTAGAAAATTATCCTGGTGCGGGAATAAAATCATTTTATTTACAACCGAATATGAAGTATGTATTTAGTAATTATACTGATGGAGATGCCGGTATAGGAACCGTTAATTTTAATACCGATAGTTTGGGAAACCTCCACAACTTAGATAATAGAGTGTGTGAATGATTGTTTCATCATCCAATGTTTTCAGGACTATTGGATTTTCACTGTACGACGCCAATTTTATATTGAACCTTTCTTTCGAAAGGTAGCTTGTAGGCGTTTTGTATAGTAAGAACAGCTGTCGATTTGAAATAATTTTATTGGAGTGATTTTTTTGATAACTTTAATCGAATATAGAGATCAAAGGGAAGCAAATGATGGAATTTCCTATTATACAAATAGATCTTATTGATTGGAATTTAGAGTTGATCACGGAGCTTTTGATGTTTGATGGCTACTATCATTCAAGTGATGATGATTTTTTTGATAAATACATCCTAAATAAAAGATTCGTAAGTTCCGATGGCACAATTTATATAGCAACCTATAAGACTAGAAGTACGGATTTTTTATCTCGAACTGACTTACGGACAAAGTATAAAATTCACTTCAAAGATTCTGGAGTCCGATGGACATTTTCTCAAACAAAAGAATTTTTTTATAACAGGATATTTACCATGAGAGAAGAATTTGCAAAAGAAAATTGGCTAAAAATAATTGACCGGTCAAATAGCATTAGAGATTTGATTGAAAGCCAGGATGATTGAAAACGGCTAATTTTCTATAACTCAGCTATGGCGAAAGTTTATAAATTGATCCCAAAAATTAGTAATCACCATTTGCTTCTTTCAAAGATAAAGAAATAGGTTATTTTCTTATTTTTCGGAAGAGATGTTAGTTTAAAAATTGGTGCTTCTGGAGATTAATTATACTATGATAAAGTTTGATTTTATATCGGTACCAATACACGAGGCGTTGATACCATTTATCCTAACCGAAGAAACATTCCTCCGGTCGAGGGGAGCTTATTGGCACAGTTTTATAAAAACGTTATCCCGCACAAAATGGCACACTCAATCAAAGATGGTTGTATATTATTAAAGCATATCAAGTTAAATAAGAGGCGATGTTAAAAAGTAATATTATAGTAGCAATTATAGCTTGTTTGATATTAACTTATTTTACAACTCAAGTCTTTAGACCTGGAACTAATCTTTTTTTTCAATATTTTATTCTTCAAGGAGCTACGTTTTTTATCATGATATCGTTTGTTTTTTTATTTAATAGGCTGGTACGCTCAATGAAAGAATATGTTAGCTATATAATGTCTTTTTTGATTGCCTATGTCTTTTTAATGCTTCTGCTTTGGCAGATAAATGGCGGAGATTTGTTTGAATTTGTTCAAAAGTATCATAATAATAGAGATTTTTGGGCAATGGTTTTCCCTTTTGTTTTATCCAATGTTTGTATGATAATAAAATCTATGCTAAAAAAATGACAAATTATTTTTAGTGAAAAATATAAAGATTTTATGAATCTGTTTTTTACGTCAAAAGGGCCTGATTCTCATCAGACCCTTTCTCTTAGCGTTTATTTGTACAGTAATTTTTATGTTTCCTATCGTTTCCTCTTTTTTGTTTCGTCATCCAATGTTTTTGAAGACAATTGGATTTTCACTGTACTACGCCAATTTTTATGTCGGTCCTTTCTTTCGAAAGGTAGCTTGTAGCCGTTTTGTACAATAAGAACAATAGCCGATTTGAAATAGTTTTATTTTGAGTAAATTATTTTTGATAAATTATATTGGCTTATTTAAGCTTTATGAAGACCTTAATTATTCTAATGTCATTCTTGTTGACCTATCCTCCGCAAGAAAATGCCTGCAAGGTAGACATTACAGATTTAGTTGTACCCATTCGTTTCTGTCAGGATACATCTTCAGATATTTGAATTCGTCAAAATCATTAAATAATTTAATGTCCGTTAACAAACGAGTTCCATCTCGATCGGATTCCTTGAACGCTATTAATGCAAAGCGTTGATCGATCGTTTTACTTTGTATTTCAAATAAAACCTGAGATGAATTAACATTTATGCAAAAGGCTGAAACTTTGGCTCCTTTTAAAATATTGTTGGCAGAATGGTTTCGAAAATAATCGATTATAGATACTGATGAATAGATTGCTTTATACAACGTATCTTCAAAAGCTAATTTTTTGTCAATAGATATTGCTTCCCAAGGATATTCTACAAAGACTTTTGGAGGATTTTCGATAATAAAATCCTCAATTATTTTTGTGTCAACTCCCGCTAGGTCGATTCTTTTAGGGGCTTCTGGCAATTCCTCACTATCTTCTATCGTTATACCGCCTATTGGTAATAAAAACAGTCCATTTTCGAGTTGAATATTTAATCTTAAGGCCTGCCATTCTTTTAAATTCTGACCATTTGTATTTAGAAATTTCTGTGCGTGCTGCTGAATCTGTTCAAAATATGTTTGAGTTGGGGTAAAGTATCCAAATAGCCCTCCCATGGAAAAATCCCCAGCTTCTAGTTTTGCTGACCCTATGATTTTATCATATGAATAGATGACTGCCGTTGTATAATTCTCTCCTTTTTTAGAAATAATATTTCCATCGAATCCGATAGAATAACAATTTGATTGGTAGTCAACCAGTTTAATCCAGTCATACAATATAGTTATCACCGGGAAACCATCAATATTTACCCAGATATCGTGTCCTCCAAATCGCCATTTTATTTCTCCGAGCTTTGTTATTCTTATGATTTCAAGCTCACCATGTACGAGTAAATCATCTTCTAATTTCTGAACACTGAAATTCGTTACGTAATCGACTTGTCCTGTCCATTTGAGCGTCAAGTCTGGTATATTTAAATAGTACAGTTTATTCCCCGCGCAAATATAAAGCACGCTCTCCTCGATTATAAAGGAGGATTCGCTCAATCCTGTGAAAACCCCAGTATCACAAAGAATAGCACTAGCCACTTCATCCTCACCATGCTTTACTAAAATGGCAAGGTTGGATACGTTGCTATATCGATCCCAAGAATCATCAACATATACCCGTTTGTAGAGTCTTAGATTATCGGCGGACTCAACTGTATATTGGTGATCAGTATAGATTAATACTTTATATTGTTGATAGGAAATTTCAATCATTTGGACTTGTAGAAGCTTCTCCAATTAAAGATAGCTGTTATCCTCAGATTATCAAAAAGTCGATAATTTATTATTGCCCTTCACCTCCCCATTCCCGCCATTCACCGAGTTTTCCTGTCCGTTGGTCTAAAGCCCATAGGCCAGGGGCGTATTGTGTTGTAGTTTTGAGTCAACAAATAAGAACAATTAACTAACACAATAAAAAAAGACATTATGAAAACTCTAGTAAAAACATTCGCAGCAGCAGCTTTAATAGCAGTATCCACTTTCGCTATGGCGGCTGAAGGCCCAGGTTCAAAATCTGAGAAAGCAAACGTTAACCTTTCTACAGCAGACTTTGCCCTTGAGCACTATGTTGCGGTCACAACCGAAGGCGAGTCGGCAGGTGTGGAACAGTTGTTCGCTGCTGATTTCAACCAAAAGATCCAATCTTCCAATGCACAATCTCATAGCGGTGAAGCAGTGGTTAAATCTCTTAAAAAACAAAAAGGTGAGCGTTTGAATTGTGCAGTAAGCACTGATATCATCGAAGAGACTGCAGACTATATGGTGGCTAAAATGACCTTGAAATTTGAGAGCTTCACCAAGACTGACCTAGTTACCTTGGAGCGTGTGGGGAATGAATGGAAAGTCTCCAAATCAATCAATTCGTATAAATAGTATCTAATTAACTAGTGATCTGCCTTGTAGCGATCTCGGCAGATCACTAGTGAATCATATGTTTATTTAAGGCCACGTCGTGAGATGTGGCTTTTATTTTCTTAATGAGTTCTGAAAATTAAGTTTTTTGTATAATTTTAGCAGGCATAGGCCGGAAACATCAATTGACTAATTTCTGTGCTTTATAAAAAATATCTGCTGTATTATTAAAAAATTACGATAACCTAAAATACATATTTTATGTGGTTTAAACATCTAATTCCTGGATATTGGATTTTGTGTGTTTTATTTTTAAACGCTGTAAATGGGCAGAGTATAAACACAAGATTATCTCGCGAGATTGACCTTATTTTTAACGAAAAGAGTCTCGTTGATCACGTAGAAATTGAATCTATTCTTTATGGTCTCTCAGGAAATACTGAAACCAGAAAAGAAGTTCATTATTTCAATGCACAACAGCGAGCCATTAGCGGTCAGAGTTATTTTGTGGAACGTGGCTATCGCGGATCATACCAGAATGAGTTTAGAGATGATACTTTGTTGGTGAAACAAATTGTATTTAACAGTGGTCCTTATAATCAGAATGATAAGTCTGTTATAGCATATCACTATGACCAAAATAATTTTTTGATTAAACAGATCAAAATAGAAGGTGCGACAAATATTTATAAAGAAATGGAGTACCTGAATGATGAGCAAGGCAACCCGATCAAATTGATAATAGATGGAGGAAAATATGGATATGAAGCTGCATCGTATGATTACCCAAATAACATTGTCTATACATTAATAGTAAATGCTCAAAATGAGACAATAAGCACCTCAAAAGGTCTTATCGACTATACCGTTAAAAATCCGAAATATCAGTATAATGAATATGGCGATGTTGTGGATGAAGATAACTATAAATTTAGCTATAAATACGATGATAAAGCTAATTGGATAAAACGAACAAGAAAGAATAAAAAACGAAATAAAACCGATCAGGTCGTTACGCGTAAAATAACGTATCGGTGATAGATTTTAGATGTTATGAATGTTTTAGAAACTATTAAATTTTTAGTAAATCCAGAGCGAATGGATGAACTTTTATTGAAAGAAGATTTGCCGTTAGATACAGATGTACGGGATTTTGCAATTTATTGTATAGGTGAAATAGATCTTTTGGCAGAAATTAAAATTTTAAGTGATGAGGAAACAGATAATGATATTATCTACGAAAAAGATGGTATTAGTTATATTTGCTTGTTTGATATTTGGCATGCTATCGATTTAATAGAAAACGATTTGGAACTGAAAGGAAAAGGCTATTCGGACAAGGTGATTGGAGATCGACTTATTGAATATAGGAAAAATGATGCCTAAAGTGCTATTTATCAGATGATGAGCCGTTTTGTATTTATTATTAGTGTGGTTATTGGCATATTAACTCTTTCGTGTGGCTCCAATAAAAAGGAAGAATCAATTAAAAATATACAGGGGGATTGGGTTTTTGATACTGCTGGTTTGCCCAACATTGGAACAGGAAGAATTATTTCAAAAATCCGTGATAACTGTGGGTTTGAGTTTCAAAATGATTCCTGTAAAATAGCATGTGCATTTTATAGAAAAAATGAATCCAATGTTTGTGATGGTATGACTACTGGATCCGTGACAAATTTCGACATTAGAAACGATTCTTTGCGGATTTGGGACCTCGAAAGAAATGGCTGGCATACTTACTTAATAAAAAATCTAACAAAAGATAGTTTGGTCCTCTTTGATCTAAATATGCAATATGACGTTACTTATGTCAGACCAAAAAATGCGGAAAATGTTGTTTTGATGGAGTCATTATCTCTAAACTGTATTTAGGAGATGGATATAAGTGCGTAGATGAATCCTTTTACTTTGATAAACAAGGTTACTTCTATTATAAAAATAGTGAGGATCAACTTGCGAGTTATCGGGTTAGTCAGGATCTTGGTAAAGATATTTTTCTTGGTTTTAATCATTTGGATCTAAATTTATTGAAGTCCGAATATATTGGTGGAGGCACTGGTGCATCTGTACATTACGCGATATCTTTTGTTAAAAATGGTGAAATAATCAAAAGAGTGATGGATCATCAGAATACAGCTCCAGATGAACTTTTACAAGGCTATATAACAATGATTGGCAAATTAAGGCAATCAAAAGGGGAAAATATAAATGTTAATAACAACGTGTCGAGGTTGGTGAGCTAGGAGTGTCGTTTTTTCTATCAAAAAATGGGGATAAAATAGATGTAAGCGATATCTAATGGGGTGGGAACTACTGGTGAAAGGGAAAAAGCTGTGAGGATTGAGACAGTGAATAAAAAAAATCGATATGTGAGAGGATTTGTTACTAAATTATCTTCTTATAAAGGACATAATATTAATGTTAAGTATATAGTTGATAATATGGAATATAAAAGTAGCGCTGGCTAGGATGTTAATCCCAATGGAATTAATGTTGGTTTTTAATATTGGTTGTCGACAAATCATGAATAGTTAGTTTTTTTATTAATTTAAAGAAAGATTTATTCCAATTTTAGCTTACTAATAATTATGGATACGATAAAATTTAAGCAAGCGCTTGATCAAATCCTGTTACCTCACGATTTTGTTAACACAAAAAATACCTGGATTTTAAAAAACTCCGAAATAAATAAACTGCTCTTTATCAGCAGGTCACAGTATACGAACAGCTATTATATTGATTATGGTTTTATCATAAATGATCTTGAATTGAATGGGCTTATGATGCACGTTTCCAAACGTCTAGGGACTGCAGATGAATATACCGAACAATTACTTATGATTCGGACATTAAGTTTAGATATCCCGATGTCCGATGAAGAAAGAGCGGATAAATTGAAAGTTATTATCGAAAATAAAGTCTTACCAACTTTTGAAAGGATAACTACCAAATCCGATTTAAAAGCTTACATATATACATTTCCCAATTTAAACATGATTTCCATTGCAGTTAAAGAGCATTTAGAGTTAATCGATAATGGAAGTTCTAAAAACTGGCTAAGGAAAGTTTTGTCCCTTTTTAAATTTCATTAATTTTTCACCTCCTCATTCCCACCATTTACCGAGTTTTCCTGTCCGTTGGTCTAAAGCCCATAGGCTAGGGGAGTATTGTGTCGTAGTTTTGAGTCAACAAATAAGACAGATAAACTAACACAATAAAATAAAGACATTATGAACTCATTAGTAAAAACATTCGCAGCAGCAGCCTTAATCGCAGTATCCACTTTCGCTATGGCAGCTACAGGACCGGGGTCAAAATCAGCAAAAACAAACGTTAACCTTTCTACAGCAGACTTCACCCTTGACCACTATGTTGCGGTCACTACCGAAGGCGAGTCGGCAGGCGTGGAGCAGCTGTTTGCTGAAGATTTCAGCCAGAAGGCTAATGAAGCTGCCAATGGACGTAGCGCGGTTGTTAAATTCTTTAAAAAGCAAAAAGGAGAGAAGCTGGACTGTAAAGTGGCCACCGATATCATCGAAGAGTCGGCCGACTACATGGTCGCTAAAGTGACTATGAGGTTCGAAAATTTCACCAAGACCGACCTCGTGACTTTGGTGCGCGAAGGCGACAGCTGGGAAGTGGCCAAGTCAATCCATTCCTATAAATAACTGAGCCTTTAGTCAAATATATAAATGTTGTAGAGCCACATCTCGCGATGTGGCTTTAATTTTTTGCGTATCATTGTATACTATACATATGATATTTACCATTTAAAAATTAATGGAATGAAATATTTAATTTATCTTCTTTTTTTATATTCTATTTCTGTTAAAGCACAAGAAGTTACGTATAAACCTGGTGCCAATAAATTACTAATTTCGATGAGCTTTTCGATGCCTGATACAACAAATAACCAGCTATTTAGGCAGCATCCAGCGGTGGCACAAATATCTACTCCTTTCGCGTGTAGCAATCCTCCAATTATTTGGATTCGTGACAATCCTAAGGATAACTCTTTTTATGATATGACTTTTAAAGGTGATTCTTTAGATATAAAGAATAAATATGGAAGGATTCATTTTACCTCCCCAAAAGTTTCATTAGATCAATTGTTAGGAAATCAGAAATTCAATTTTCCCACGCATTGGGCCATAGGGCAAACTATATATAAAGATTCTATTATTTATTTGATTAAATATTATACTGGTGAGCGGTCGGATGTGGTGGCGAACGGGATGGCTGCCCGACTCAATGGATCATATGAGGATTTAGGAATGCAAATTTCCAAAAAGCTCCGCGAGACGGGTATCTCAAATTTGGCTGACTCTGTCATCGTATTGCAGGGACGGATAGAAAAAGGTGTAAACAAGCCGCTCGAAGATTTAAAGTTGATAGTGGGCAAACAATCTGTTTTCTCCGATATTGCTTTACAAATATTTGGGGATCGGAAAAATACATGGCATCCTGCCACTTTTTTTTCGGGCGTGACAGGAGAGAGTATAATTAAATTCTACATTAAGCTAGATTTACGTGGTGCAGTCTCGATTTTGCCTTCAAAATATATGGATGCTGTATTTCGATAAAAAGTTTAATAACTAAGACGACCTCGCTTCTTTGCGGTATTACATTTTTCCATACTATTTCCTTTACGAAGAATGAAAATTATCAAGTTTCCTATAGACAGGCAACTCGATCAGATGGACTGTGGCCCATCCTGTCTTAAGATGATTGCAAAATATTATGGCAAATATTATTCGCTTCCTTATCTCCGGGATCTTTGTGGTAATACAAGGGAAGGGGGTTCGCTAGCGGGAATTTCCCCCGCATCCGAAACAATTGGTATTAGATCCCTTGCTGTTCGTTGTCCAATAACTGCTTTGGTAACGAAGGTTTCTCTTCCAGTTATAGTTCATTGGGAAGACAAACATTTTGTAGTAATTGGAGTTGCTAACTTAGTCGGCAGATCAAGTTAAGAACAATAAAATATCTTAATTTTGAAATAATGATTAAAGTCCGTAAAAAGTACGATCGCATTTTTAAAGAGCGAGCAGTTGAATTAAGTAA